>BNJT01001060.1_pt1 | contig 208918 bp, 224 predicted proteins | sample 8540491 | NCBI WGS metagenome assembly BNJT01 (sample SAMD00202455, study PRJDB9452) | human saliva metagenome | host: Homo sapiens
TTAAGAAAAAAATTGAATCCTTGATAAACCAAAGGCCGTCTGAAACCTTCAGACGACCTACCTTACATTCATTCCCATGCCCAAACCCTCTCCTGAAGAATTGGCAGCCTTTGCAAAACACGTCGCTGCCTTCATTCCAACCACACCTGACGAACTTCTTCAACTCATTGACAGTCAAGAAACTGCTATCGTCTTTTTAGGCAAACCAAGCTGTTCATACTGTCGCCGTTTTGTTGCAAAACTGTCTACCGTTTCCTTAAACAAGCAGTTTACCATCCGCTTTACAGACAGCAGCAACAAAGCGGCTTTGAAAGATTTTCGTGAACAACACGGCATCAAAACTGTTCCCGCATTACTCAACATCTCACAAGGCAAAATAAAATTTGTCTGTAATTCCAAATTATCAGAAGAAGAAATTGAAGCTTTTTTGAGCGCTTAGACTGCGCAAATTTCCTACTGATTACTTTCCCGGCCGACATTTCAGTTAAAATAACGGCCTAAAAATTTCAGACGGCCTCGAGCCTCAACACATCATGACCCAAATCACCTTCCAACGCCCCGGCCAGCTAACCGCCCTACCTCCTTTATCACTCTATATCCACATTCCGTGGTGCATCAAAAAATGCCCGTATTGCGACTTTAATTCACACAGCCTGAAAAACGGCCTGCCGGAAGAAGCCTATATCGATGCCCTATTAACCGACTTGCAGCTTGAGTTGCCGAATATTTGGGGCAGACCGGTGGAAACCATATTCTTCGGCGGAGGTACGCCCAGCCTGTTTCAAGCGAAATCGATTGACCGTTTGTTAAGCGGCGTGCGCTCGCTGTTGCGTTTGCAACCCGAAGCGGAAATTACTTTAGAAGCCAATCCGGGCACATTTGAAATTGAGAAGTTTCAAGGATTTAAAGACGCAGGCATTACGCGTCTGTCTATCGGCGTGCAAAGTTTTAACGATGATATGCTTGCTCGATTGGGACGCGTTCACAACGGTAAAGAAGCCCTGACAGCCATTGATACTGCCTTGAAATTATTTGAAAGTCAATATCGATTTGATGTATGCCCTGCCAAACCAAACGGTTCAGACGGCCTCAAACGATGTGCAAACCGCTATTGCAACAGGCGTATCGCATATCAGCGCATATCATCTGACCATGGAGCCGAACACGCCTTTCGGTCATACGCCACCAAAAGGTTTGCCGCAAGATGAAGCAGCATTGGATATTGAAGATGCCGTACACGGAGCGCTGGAAGGCGCGGGTTTTATCCACTACGAAACATCGGCTTTTGCAAAACCAGCCATGCAGTGCCGCCACAATTTGAACTACTGGCAGTTCGGCGATTATTTGGGCATCGGCGCGGGCGCACATGGAAAAATTTCCTATCCCGACCGCATCGAGCGCACCGTCCGCCGCCGTCATCCCAACGACTATCTTGCCACCATGCAGAGCAATCCGCATGAAGCAGTTGAACGCAAAACCGTTGCTGCCAAAGACCTTCCATTCGAGTTCATGATGAACGCCCTGCGCCTGACCGACGGCGTACCTGCTGCAACGCTGCAAGAACGTACCGGTGTCCCCACTGTAAATTATGGCTCAAATCGAAACCGCCAGACAAAAAGGCCTGCTTGAATCAGACCCGACCGTGTTCCGCCCGACCGAACAAGGCCGTTTGTTCTTAAACGACTTATTACAGTGTTTTTTATAAGTGCGGTTTTACAACAGTTAAAACATTTTTAGATTTGCTTAATTTACGACAAGAAAATACAATCAGAACAATTGTTGGGAACGACCAACCCCGGCGATTATCCACTACTTCTAATCCTACATTAAGGACAAAATCATGAAAAAAGTTCTGGTAACACTGATTGCTCTTTCCCTGCCTACATTTGCATTGGCTGATGCAACCAAAGGTTTTTATGTTCAAGCAGATGCTGGTTATGCTACTGTAAAAGGAAAATATGATGATGTAAGTGAATCGGTTAAAGGCTTTAGCCCACGTATCTCTGCCGGTTACGATTTCGGCGATTTCCGTGTTGCTGCTGATTATACCCACTATAAATCTTTTAAATCAGATTCTGAAACTCCAACTACCACTAACAAAGAGAAAGTTAAATTCCAAAGTGTTGGTGTGTCGGCAATTTACGATTTTGACATCAACTCACCTGTCAAACCCTATGTCGGAGCACGCTTAGGAATTAACCGTGTATCTTCAGATGAGAGTGAAACCGGCAGTAACTATTATTCCGAAGAAAGCTATCGCAAAACTCAAGCTGGTATTGGGGTATTGGCTGGTGTAAGCTACGAAGTAACTCCTAATATTGCTTTGGACGCTGGCTACCGCTACAACTACTGGGGCAAATTTGAAGAGACCAAAGTACACTCTCACGAAGTATCTGCCGGTGTACGCGTAAAATTCTAATATTTGAATACTTAACATGAAGCAATCATTGCTTCATACATCAAGTAACTAAAGGCCGTCTGAAACCTGTTTCTCAGGATTTCAGACGGCCTTTTAACTTCTTTAAATATATCTAACTTTTTGCTGCTTTTACTTTTGCTGCAAACCACAGCGCCGCAGCCGTACCTGCCATATCGGCAATACCGTCCGCGATCGAACCTTGGCGCGTAGTAGTCAGAAATGCCTGAGCCAGCTCGCTTCCTACTGCAAATAATAAAGCGGAAAACAGAATGCCTTTATAGGGAATATTCCTATTGTCTTGAATAAATATTTTTGCACACAACCATGCCTGACCGAAAAACAGCCCGAAATGGCCGACTTTATCAAAATGGGGAAATGGTGGAGCGCTATTGCCGCCCTCTTTGAAAAGTAAGGCATAAATGGCAGCGGCAAACCAGATCAAGGCAGCGACAGTAAATTTGTTTAATGGTACGGCTTTCATTTGTCAGCCTCTTCATCCAGCCATGTTTGGCAAATACCTGCCAAGCGGACGAATTTCCCACCCCGCGCCTTCAAAATATCACGCCATTGTGCCACTTCTTCTGCATCCGGGGCATCTTCAATACTGCATTCGTAAAGGCAAAAGTCTAATGTTTCGCCAACAACGCCGGGGGCTTCGGTCTGCATCAGGCTGGTCAGTTCGTTCATATTTACTGTTTCTTTAATTGGTTTATCGCTAGCCAGACTGCGCCGTCTGTTTTCAGGCCGTCTGAACTAATGTGCAAGGCTGCCCGTTTGATTTGGGCACGCTTACTTACTGTGTAAAAAACGCGTTGCCTCTTCCCATTCGCCATTTAACACGGCCGGCAATCCTTGCAGGGATTTGGCGATAGAATCATCAATTTGCTGTCTATGTTCCGCTGACGGTTTATTCAACACATAACCGACAACCAGATTACGGTCGCCAGGATGATCAATACCTAAGCGCAGGCGGTAGAAATTAGGCGTACCCAAACGAGCCTGAATGTCTTTGAGACCGTTGTGTCCGCCGTTGCCGCCGCCAAGTTTAAATTTGATACGGCCGCATGGAATATCCAGCTCGTCATGAACCACCAAGATTTCCTCCGGCTTGATTTTGTAAAACTGAGCCAAAGCGGCTACTGCCTGACCGGATCGGTTCATAAAAGTCATGGGTTTGAGCAGCCAAACATCGCCATCAGGCGTAGTGGCGCGCGCTACTTCGCCGTAAAATTTCTTTTCGTCTTTAAAATTGACTTTCCATTTCCACGCCAGTTCGTCCAACAGCCAAAAGCCGACATTGTGGCGCGTTTGTTCGTATTCTTGGCCTGGATTACCCAAACCGACGATTAATTTAATTTTCAAGCTCATTACTGTTCTTTCAGTTTGACAGGCCGTCTGAAAAAGTTTCAGACGGCCTTGGATTTATTCTTGCCCGGCGCGTTTACGTCGCGCTTCTTTCGGATCAATCAACAATGGACGATAAACCTCAATCCGATCGCCATCTCGCAACACCGTCTCATCTTTCACCGCCTTGCCGAAAATACCCAAAGGCGCTTGCTGCAAATCCAACTCTGGAAACTCCTCCTCCAAACCACTTTGCAGGGCGGCTTCGCGTACGGTTGAACCTTCGGCAACGGTCATACCCTTCAACACTTGCCTATCGGCCAGTCCGTAAACAATTTCAATCTCAAGCATAGCGGCGGTCGGCCTCTTTAATAAAAGCATCCACCAACGTACCGGCGAGATGGCCGAACACTGGGGAAATCATGGCAGAGAGTACGGCATTGGAAAAATCGTATTCTAATCTGAATTCGACTTTACACATATCATCGCCCAAGTCGATAAATTTCCAAGTGCCGCGCAGGGTTTTAAACGGCCCCTCGAGCAAATCCATGCGGATTTCCTGCCCCGGGATATTGTGGTTGTGCGTCGCAAACGACTGTTTGACGCGCATATAGTCCATAAACAGGCGCGCTTTGAGCTCATTGCCTTTGCGTTCGATGACTTCGGTCTTGCTGTACCACGGCAAATTTTGGATAGTCCTCAACTTTGTCCACCAGCTCAAACATTTCCTTAGCGCTATGCAGCACCAATACATTTTTCTCGACTTTTTTCATGTTGGTTGTAGACCTTGTTTTTAAATATTTGGGGTTCAGACGGCATGATGTAGAAAAATATCCGCCCTACTTTGGGACAAAATTCCCAATTTAAACTGCTTCTCCATTTTGTTTCGCTTCCAGCCATTCCCAGCGTTCCAGCTTTTCTAAAAGCAGCATTTCGATTTCTTCGGCCCTGCTTTGCAATGCACCTGCTTTTTCGTAATCTTTAAAAATTTCAGGATCGGAAAGCTGGGTATTGATTTCAGCCTGCTCAGTTTCCAAAGCTGCGATTTCATCAGGCAGGGCATCGAGTTCACGCTGTTCTTTATAGGAAAGTTTGACCGTGCGGTTGGCTTTGGGTTTGACTTTCTCAGGCTCGGCAACCGCTTTAGGCGCAGAGGCCATCTGAATTTTCTCTTCCCGCGATTTTGCGTCGATATAATCCTGATAGCCGCCAATGTATTCTTTCAGACGGCCTTGTCCTTCGAAAACAATGCTTTGGGTAATTACATTATCCAAGAACATACGGTCATGCGAAACAAGGAATACCGTGCCTTGGTAATCGCGCAGCAAGTCTTCGAGCAGCTCTTGGGTATCGATGTCCAAGTCATTGGTCGGTTCGTCCAAGACCAAAATATTAGCAGGACGGGTGAAGAGTTTTGCCAGCAGAAGGCGGTTGCGTTCGCCACCGGAGAGCGATGAAACAGGGCTTTGCGCACGGGCGGGGTGGAACAGAAAATCTTCCAAATAGCTCATTACATGCTTTTTCTTACCGCCGACTTCAACGTAATCATTGCCCTGTCCGAGCGTGTAAAACACGGTATCGTTTTCGTTCAACGCGCTGCGGAACTGGTCAAAATAGGCAACTTCCTGCTTACTGCCAATACGGATTCTGCCGTAGGTCGGCTGCAATTCGCCCAGAATCAGCTTGAGGAAGGTGGTTTTGCCGATGCCGTTGGGGCCGATTAAACCGATTTTGTCGCCGCGCTGCAAGATGGCGGAGAATTTGTCCATGATGACTTTGTCGCCATAGGCAAACGAAGCGTGTTCCAGTTCGGCGATGATTTTGCCGCTTTTTTCGCCGCTGTCGAGCTTGAAGTTGACATGCCCTTGTACGTTGCGGCGTTCGGCGCGTTGGCGGCGCAATTCTTCCAAACGGCGCACGCGGCCTTCGTTGCGGGTGCGGCGCGCTTCTATGCCTTTGCGTATCCATGCCTCTTCCTGAGCATGGAATTTATCGAAGAGGCGATTGTGTTCCGCTTCAACCGCCAATTCCTGCGCTTTTTTCTCGCTGTATTTGGAGAACGAGCCGGGATAGGAGCGCAAAATGCCGCGGTCGAGTTCGACAATGCGCGTGGCAATGTTGTCCAGAAAACGGCGGTCGTGGGTAATCACAACCAAACTGCCTTCAAACGCTTTGAGCAGGTTTTCCAGCCAGATAATCGCGTCGATGTCCAAGTGGTTGGTCGGCTCATCCAGCAGCAATACGTCGGGCTTCTGCACCCAAGCCTGCGCCAAGGCGACACGCTTTTTCTGTCCGCCGGAGAGGTTGCCGATTTTTTCGTTTTCTGGCAAACCGAGTTCGCCCAAAGTCTGCTTCACCGCCGCATCCAGCTTCCAGCCGTCCTTCGCTTCGATTTCAAGCTGCAATTCGTTGAGTTCTTTCAACAAAGCCTCACTCGAACCATTTTCCAACTCATGGCTGACGTGATGATAACGGCGCAATAAATCGCGAATTTCGCCCAAACCTTCGGCAACGGTATCAAATACGGTTGCGTCCTTATCAAAAAAGGACTCCTGCGGCACATAAACGATTTTGAGGTTATTTTGAACAATAATCTGCCCGTCATCGAGCTTTTGTACGCCTGCAAGGATTTTTAAAAACGAAGACTTACCCGCACCGTTGCGGCCGATTAAACCAATTTTTTCGCCGCTGTCGAGTTGAAAAGAAGTTTTGTCGAGCAAGGCAACGTGGCCAACGGCAAAAGAAGCATTTTCTACGGATAAGATATTCATGGGGAAACTTCAAAAAAGAAAAGGGGGACATTTTAACCGATTATCGGCAGATATTTGCCGACAATCATATGAAATTGAAAGTATCAGGCCGTCTGAAAGCAGTTTTCAGACGGCCTTCATTATTATTCTTGAACCTTCAAGCCGAAATGCAGATAGGCTCGTTCGGTTGCCACGCGTCCGCGCGGTGTACGCTGCAAAAAGCCCTGCTGAATCAAATAAGGTTCAATCACATCTTCGATGGTATCGGTCGATTCGCCAATCGCAGCGGCCACGTTTTCCAAACCGACAGGGCCGCCGCTGAATTTGTGCAGAATCGCCTCAAGGAATTTTCTGTCCATCACATCCAAACCCTGCCCGTCCACATCCAGCATACTCAAGGCAGCATCGGCAATTTCCGCATCAATCACGCCGTTGTTTTTCACATCGGCGTAATCGCGTACACGTCGTAAAAGGCGGTTGGCAATACGCGGCGTACCGCGGCTGCGCTTGGCCACTTCCATCGCACCCTCTTCACCCATTTCCAACTGCAACAATTGAGCAGAACGGGCAACAATAGTCGCCAAGTCTTTGTTTTGATAAAACTCCAATCGGGACACAATACCGAAACGGTCGCGCAACGGATTGGTCAACATACCGGCACGGGTCGTCGCGCCTACCAATGTAAACGGCGGCAAATCGATTTTGACCGAACGTGCGGCCGGCCCCTCTCCAATCATGATGTCCAACTGATAATCTTCAAGCGCAGGATAAAGGATTTCTTCAACCACGGGGCTTAAACGGTGGATTTCATCAATAAACAGCACATCATGCGGCTCTAGGTTGGTCAATAAAGCAGCAAGGTCGCCGGCGCGCTCTAAAACCGGGCCGCTGGTTTGACGCAAATTAACGCCCAACTCTTTAGCGATAATATGCGCCAAAGTAGTTTTACCCAAACCCGGTGGGCCAAATAGCAAAGTATGGTCAAGCGCTTCGCCACGTTTTTTCGCCGCCTGAATAAAAATAGCCAACTGCTCTTTGGCCTTGTCCTGCCCGATATAGTCGTCTAAAGTTTTCGGACGTAAAGCGCGTTCAAGCAATTCTTCCTGAGCTGAAATATTTTGAGCAGTGATAATGCGCTGAGGTTGTGCAGAAGTAAGATTATCGGTTTGTAACATAATGTTTCTAAATTCTAAGATCATTCCTGGCCCGTTGTTTCAGACGGCCCGAACAATCAGATAAAGCGGTTAAATTATGATTTTGGCCATTATACCCGATAAGGCCGAGCCACTTTTCCTTCAAATTTAAATCACACAAAAATTTTCGTTTTCAGACGGCCAAAGCAACGTATAATAAACGGTTAATTCAAATACCTATCGCATTCAGGAGAACACATGAGCCTCAAGCAAAAAGTCATCGCCATCGACGGCCCCAGCGCATCCGGCAAAGGGACGGTTGCCTCACGCGTAGCCAAAGCCTTGGGTTTTCTTTACCTCGATTCCGGTGCGCTTTACCGCCTGACGGCGCTTTACGCACAAAAACAAAATGTTGCCTGGACAGATGAAGATGCCGTCAGCACACTGGCAGAAACCTTGCCCGCACAATTTGAAGGCAGCGTTGTATTATTAAACGGCGAAGATGTATCCGAGCAAATCCGTACCGAAGCGATCGGCATGGGCGCATCTGCTGTCGCGCAGTTGCCTAAAGTGCGTACCGCCCTTTTGCAGCGCCAACGCGATTTCCTGACCGAAAAAGGTTTGGTCGCCGACGGCCGCGATATCGGCTCGGTTATTTTCCCTGATGCCGCATTAAAAACCTTCCTGACTGCAAGTGCCAATGTTCGCGCCCAACGTCGTGCCAACAACTCGGTATCCCATGCGAAGGGGTTGCATTCGAGCGTATCTTGTCAGACATTGAAGCGCGCGACGAAGCAGACCGCCGCCGCCCTGTTGCCCCGTTGAAACAGCTGCCCGACGCCCTGCTTTTAGACACTGACAACCTTTCTATCGAAGAAGCTGTAAAAAAAGTGCTTGATTGGTATCATAAAGTTTAAAATTTGGAGTATAATCGCGAAGTTTTCATTTCAGACGGCCTGTTGCCCCTAATAACAAGGCCGTCTGAAAACATTTCCCAACCTGCCGCGCCAAGGACGGCAGGTCATTTCAAACCTAACCCGCACCCCTTGGCGGTGTACCGAAAAGAGTATATATGACTATGGAAAATTTTGCCCAGCTGCTGGAAGAAAGCTTTACCCTGCAAGAGATGAACCCAGGTGAAGTGATTACTGCCGAAGTAGTCGGCATCGATCAAAACTTCGTTACCGTTAACGCAGGTCTGAAATCAGAATCTCTGATTGATGTTGCTGAATTCAAAAACGCTCAGGGCGAGATTGAAGTTAAAGTTGGCGATTTCGTTACCGTTACCATCGAATCTGTTGAAAACGGCTTCGGCGAAACCAAACTGTCCCGCGAAAAAGCCAAACGCGCTGCCGACTGGATCGCTTTGGAAGAAGCTATGGAAAACGGCGACATCCTGTCCGGCGTTATCAATGGCAAAGTCAAAGGCGGCCTGACTGTTATGATCAACAGCATCCGCGCATTCCTGCCGGGTTCTTTGGTTGACGTACGTCCTGTAAAAGACACTTCTCACTTCGAAGGCAAAGAAATTGAATTCAAAGTGATCAAACTGGACAAAAAACGCAACAACGTCGTTGTGTCCCGCCGCGCTGTTCTGGAAGCTACTTTGGGCGAAGAACGCAAAGCCTTGCTGGAAAACCTGCAAGAAGGTTCAGTTATCAAAGGTATCGTTAAAAACATCACCGATTACGGTGCATTCGTTGACTTGGGCGGCATCGACGGTCTGTTGCACATCACCGACTTGGCATGGCGCCGTGTGAAACACCCAAGCGAAGTTTTGGAAGTTGGTCAAGAAGTAGAAGCCAAAGTTCTGAAATTCGACCAAGACAAACAACGCGTTTCCCTGGGTATGAAACAACTGGGCGAAGATCCTTGGAGCGGCCTGACCCGTCGTTACCCACAAGGTACCCGCCTGTTCGGTAAAGTATCCAACCTGACTGACTACGGTGCGTTCGTTGAAATCGAACAAGGCATCGAAGGTTTGGTACACGTTTCCGAAATGGATTGGACCAACAAAAACGTACACCCAAGCAAAGTTGTTCAACTGGGTGACGAAGTTGAAGTCATGATTTTGGAAATTGATGAAGACCGCCGCCGTATCTCTTTGGGTATGAAACAATGCCAAGCTAACCCTTGGGAAGAATTTGCCGCCAACCACAACAAAGGCGACAAAATCTCCGGCGCAGTTAAATCCATCACTGACTTCGGCGTATTCGTAGGTCTGCCTGGCGGTATCGACGGTCTGGTTCACTTGTCTGACCTGTCTTGGACTGAAGCCGGCGAAGAAGCTGTACGCAAATACAAAAAAGGCGAAGAAGTTGAAGCCGTTGTATTGGCCATCGACGTTGAAAAAGAACGCATCTCTTTGGGCATCAAACAACTGGAAGGTGATCCGTTCGGCAACTTCATCAGCGTAAACGACAAAGGCTCTTTGGTTAAAGGTTCTGTGAAATCTGTTGACGCCAAAGGTGCCGTAGTTGCTCTGTCTGAAGAAGTTGAAGGCTACCTGCCTGCTTCTGAATTCGCCGCTGACCGCGTTGAAGACCTGACTACCAAACTGAAAGAAGGCGACGAAGTTGAAGCCGTTATCGTTACCGTTGACCGCAAAAACCGCAGCATCCGTCTGTCTGTTAAAGCGAAAGACGCTAAAGAAAACCGCGAAGTGCTGAATTCAGTTAACGCCGCTGCAACTGCCAATGCCGGTACTACCAGCTTGGGCGACTTGCTGAAAGCCAAACTGTCCGGCGACCAAGAATAAGGTTGCAGACATGACGAAGTCTGAATTGATGGTTCGCCTCGCAGAAGTGTTTGCCGAAAAAAATGGCAACCAACTGCTGGCTAAAGATGTCGAATACAGTGTAAAAGTCTTGGTTGATACCATGACCCGCTCACTGGCTCGTGGACAACGTATCGAAATCCGCGGCTTCGGCAGCTTCGACTTGAACCACCGCCCTGCCCGTATCGGGCGCAACCCTAAAACCGGCGAACGTGTGGAAGTGCCTGAAAAACATGTTCCCCACTTCAAACCGGGTAAAGAGTTGCGTGAGCGTGTAGACTTGGCATTGCAAGAAAGTGCTCATTAATACTTAGTAGCAAAACGCCGCAGAAATGTGGCGTTTTTTTGTTTTTTCAAAAATACTAAAGCCAGCCCTTTTTACTTGCACTTTAATCGCACACTTTTCCAACTATATTGACAACAAAGCCTTTGCAAAAAACGCAGGCCGTCTGAAATCATTTATAATAGACCGACTATTCCATAATGAGAACATCATTCCGACTACTGTCCATATTATTGTGGATGATGTTTCGACTATCGCCAGCAAAACATAATAAAGGTTATACATGAGCAATAGAGACCAACTATTTACGCCACCGCCATTTGAAAACCACAGCCCATTGACTTGGTATCAGGCCGCCGCCGAACAACCCAACTTCATCCGTGACGAAGCACAAGCACGAGCCATTGAGTATTTGGATCGCTTATGGACCGAGCTGATGATGTTCAAACGCAAACGCAACCGTTTTCTCGGCCGCAGCCTGCGTTCCCCTCAAGTACCTAAAGGACTCTATTTTTATGGCGGTGTAGGACGCGGTAAAAGTTTCCTGATGGACGCTTTTTTTGGCTGTCTCCCTTATCGCCGTAAGCGCCGCGTGCATTTCCATGCCTTTATGGCCGAAATTCATCAAAGGCTGAAAGCTTTAAAGAGTGAAGCAAATCCTTTAAAAGCCGTTGCAGCAGAAATTGCCAAAGAAACACGCGTATTATGCTTTGATGAATTTCACGTCAGCGACATTGCCGATGCGATGATTTTAGGCCGTTTGTTGGAAAACCTGCTGAGCGAAGGTGTTGTTTTGGTGGCTACTTCCAACTACGCTCCATCCGAACTCTATCCTCAAGGCCAAAATCGCAGCAGCTTTCTGCCAACCATCGCCCTTATCGAATCTAATCTGACCGTTTTAAATGTGGATGGCGGCGAAGATTACCGATTGCGCACACTACGTCCTGCCGAAATTTTCTTTGTACCCAATAATGAAGAAAACGAGCAAAAACTGGCCGTTTTATTTAAAGAAATGAGCGGAATCTCTGAATTGAATCCGGGAATCAGCATTATTCATGGACGGGAAATTCCTCATAAAGCCCAGTCGGAACGCGCCATCTGGTTTGATTTCCGTGCATTGTGTTTCGGCCCGCGATCACAAGCCGACTATCTGTATTTGGCCGAACATTACGAGATGGTTTTTCTATCAGGATTGGAACGCCTGACCCCTCAAGAAAAAGCAGAAGCACGCCGTCTGACATGGTTGATTGACGTTTTATATGACTTCCGCGTGAAATTGTGCGCCACCAGTGCCGTTGGCGTAAACGATATTTATGTTGAAGGCGATTTTGCCGAAGAATTTACCCGTACAGCCAGCCGCATGGTCGAAATGCAGTCTGAAGTCTATTTGGAGCAACCGCACCTGACTTTAAGCAAATAATGCCTTTCCCAAAAAAGGGCGAAATTTGGTAAAATACACTCCCCTTGCCTTTGGGTTACGACAACTTACCTTTCAATAAAAACAAGGACATAATATGGCCATCGAACGTACGATTTCCATCATCAAACCCGATGCGGTAGAAAAAAACGTCATCGGCAAGATTTATAGCCGCTTTGAAGAAAACGGCCTGCGCATTATTGCGGCAAAAATGAAGCAGCTGTCTGAGCGCGAAGCAAAAGAGTTTTATGCCGTACATAAAGGCCGCCCTTTTTACGAAGACTTAGTTAAATTCATGACACGCAATCCCGTCATGATTCAAGTATTGGAAGGTGAAAACGCCGTTGCTAAAAATCGTGAATTGATGGGCGCAACCAATCCAGCTGATGCCGCTCCAGGCACAATCCGCGCCGACTTTGCAGAATCTGTCAGCGTCAATGCAGTGCACGGTTCTGACAGCGTGGAAAACGCTGCGATTGAAATTGCCTACTTCTTCAGCCAAAGCGAAATCTGCCCACGATAAAAGCAAAAAGCCTGTAGCCGCTTTACGGCCGTCCGATTCCATATCGGACGGCAAAAGTGCTTTGTATGCACTGCAAATGACAGGCCGTCTGAAACCCTTAAAGGCTTTTAAAGCAAAGCTGACCGATAAGCCTCTTTACTTTAAAAGCTTTATTGAGAAACATAAAAATACATGAAAACCAATCTACTGAATTACGATTTAAACGGACTGACGCAACACTTTGCCGAAATGGGTGAAAAACCTTTCCGCGCCAAGCAAGTCATGCGTTGGATACATCAAGCCGGTGCACAAAACTTTGAAGAAATGACTGATTTGGCCAAATCATTGCGCGCCAAGCTGAATGAACAAGCCACAATCGAAGTGCCTAAATTAATGATGGCACAAGAATCTACGGATGGCACACGCAAATGGTTGCTGGATGTCGGCACGGGCAACGGTGTAGAAACCGTTTTCATTCCCGAAGCCGAACGCGGCACTTTGTGCATCTCTTCCCAGGTAGGTTGCGCATTGGAATGCACCTTCTGCTCTACTGGACGACAAGGTTTCAACCGCAACCTGACTGCCGCAGAAATTATCGGCCAGCTTTGGTGGGCCAATAAAGCCATGGGCGTTACCCCTAAAAATGAACGCGTTATCTCCAACGTGGTGATGATGGGTATGGGCGAACCCATGGCAAACTTTGATAATGTTGTTACCGCTTTGAGCATTATGCTGGATGATCACGGCTATGGCTTGAGCCGCCGCCGCGTGACCGTTTCCACTTCGGGCATGGTTCCGCAAATGGACAGACTGCGCGATGCAATGCCTGTTGCTTTAGCAGTATCTTTACACGCCTCCAACGACGAAGTGCGCGATCAAATCGTTCCGCTGAATAAGAAATATCCGTTGAAAGAATTAATGGCGGCCTGTCAACGTTATCTGGTCAAAGCCCCCCCGCGACTTTATTACCTTTGAATACGTTATGCTCGACGGCATCAACGACAAGGCCCAACACGCGCGCGAATTGATTGAATTGGTTAAAGACGTACCGTGCAAATTCAATCTGATTCCGTTCAACCCTTTCCCAAATTCCGGCTACGAACGTTCTACCAACGAGAATATCCGTATCTTCCGCGATATTCTGCAACAAGCCGGCTTTGTCGTTACTGTCCGCAAAACCCGCGGCGACGATATTGATGCCGCTTGCGGACAATTGGCCGGACAAGTACAAGATAAAACACGCCGCCAACAAAAATGGCAACAAATTTTGGTCGAACAATAAGGTTAATTATGAAAATCAAGTTCGGATTCGCTTTACTTACCGCACTGACTCTTTCTGCCTGCGCATCCTCTTCCGGACCAAGCCCCAAAGAACGTGCCATTCAGGTTTCCAATATCAAAACCCAGCTTGCCGTGGAATATATGCGCGGCCAAAACTACCGCCAAGCTACCGAAAGTATCGAAGAGGCACTTAAATTCAATTCAAAAAACGATATTGCTTGGCTGGTACGCGCTGAAATATATCAATATCTGAAGGTCCGCGATAAAGCTCAGGAAAGCTTTCTTAAAGCATTGTCTTTAAAACCGGATAGTGCGGAAGTTAACAACAATTACGGTTGGTTCTTATGCAATCAAATGAATGCACCTGCCGAATCTATGGCTTATTTTGATAAAGCACTGGCCGACCCGACCTACCCGAGTCCCTTTATTGCCAATATGAATAAAGGCATTTGCAGCGCAAGGTTAGGCCAATACTCTTTGGCTCAAGCCTATTTGGAAAGGTCTTTGGCAGCCAATCCACAATTCTTCCCTGCTTTCAAAGAGCTTGCCCGAACCAAAATGATGGCAGGCAATCTGAACGATGCCGACTATTATTTCCGCCAATACCAAAGCAAAGTCGATGTCCTGCAGGCTGACGATTTGCTTTTAGGCTGGCGTTTGGCTACCGCCTTGGGCAATAAACACGCCGCATACGAATACGAAGCCCAACTTAGGGCAAACTTCCCTTATTCAGACGAACTACAAACTGTTACAACAGGCCACTAAATGGAAAATAACGATAAAATCAACTACGACACACAAGCCGCCAAAACACTGGGGGATGAATTACGCAAGCACAGAACTGATGCCAAAATCGATATTGAAGATGTTGCTTCACGTTTAAAACTGTCTGCCGAACAAATTGATGCCTTGGAAAAAGGGGAATATTCAAATTTTCCGGGCCTTGTCTTCGTCTCAGGCTATCTTCGTTCATATGCACGATTCCTCAAAATCGATGAACAAACCATCACCAAACATTTGCACTCGATTACTCCGCAACTTGAAGACCATGTATATGCAGTAACACGCAGCACCAACAGCGGCTTAAGCTACGAAGATGCTGAAAAACAGGGTTTCCCTAAATGGATATTGGGTGCAGCCGCATTGGCTTTAGCAATAGGCGGTGTTTACTTTTGGCAAAGTAAATCCAGCTATGAAAACGAACAGGCAAATATTCAAAACAGCAAAGATGTTGCCGATACGATGAAAACGCCTGCTTTGAAAACGGATAATGTTGCCGTTAGCGAAATGACCGAAGATGGCAAAAAAGAAATTACCAATAAGCCTGAAGCAGCCAATGAACAAGCAGCTTCAGCAGCTTCTGCCGTTGTAGAAGAAAAACCTGCCGTCAAAGTCGAAAAAGACGAACTGTGGATTAAAGTCCAATACCGAAGCAATCTGATTATTGCAGACAAAGATGGAAAAGTAGTATTCAGCCGCATTGTTCCGGCCGGAAGCGAACATCGTCTGAGAGGCGGTGCGCCTTATAATGTTTGGATCGGTATTGCAGCCGGTTCGGAAGCCAATTACGGCGGCACACCAATCGAGCCTTTAAAACACCGTGTTGCCGGTGAAAAATCCGCCTCTTTTGTTGCAGGAAAAAACTAAAATGACCACACCTAAACGCCGTCTGACACATCAAGTACAAATCGATCATCTCATCGTCGGTTCGGATGCGCCCGTCGTTGTGCAATCTATGACCAATACCGACACCGCAGATGCAGAAGTAACCGCCCGACAGGTCAAAGAGTTGAGCGATGCCGGATCGGAAATGGTACGCATCACGGTCAATACTCCGGAAGCGGCTTCGAAAGTCGCCGAAATCCGCAGCCGCTTAGACGATATGGGTTATACCACGCCCCTGATCGGCGACTTCCATTTCAATGGCGAACGCTTATTGGCTGAATTTCCCGAGTGCGGCAAAGCCCTGTCTAAATACCGCATCAACCCGGGCAATGTCGGCAAAGGCGCAAAAGGCGATGAGAAATTTGCCTTTATGATTCGTACAGCGGCAGAAAACAATAAAGCCGTACGCATCGGCGTGAACTGGGGTTCGCTTGATCAAAGCCTTGCCAAGCGCATGATGGATGCCAACTTGGCCTCTGCCACACCGAAGCCGCCTGAAGAAATCATGAAAGAAGCTTTGATTGTTTCGGCGCTGGAGTCGGCAGAAAAAGCCGTAGCTTTGGGTTTACCCGAAGACAAAATCATTTTGTCGTGTAAGGTCAGCGCCGTACAAGACTTGATTCAGGTTTACCGCGAATTGGGCAGCCGTTGCCGCTATCCGCTCCATCTCGGTCTGACCGAGGCTGGCATGGGTAGCAAAGGTATTGTGGCATCTACCGCTGCCTTGGCTGTATTGCTGCAAGAAGGCATCGGCGACACCATTCGAATCTCCCTAACCCCCGAGCCCGGCAGTTCGCGTACTCAGGAAGTCATTGTCGGTCAGGAAATCCTGCAAACCATGGGCTTGCGTTCCTTTACACCAATGGTTACCGCCTGCCCGGGCTGCGGCCGTACCACCAGTACCGTATTCCAAGAATTGGCGCAAGACGTACAAAACTATTTGCGTCAAAAAATGACTGTTTGGCGCACTGAGTATCCAGGCGTTGAATCATTGAACGTTGCCGTAATGGGTTGCGTAGTCAATGGCCCGGGCGAAAGCAAGCTTGCCGATATCGGTATCAGTCTGCCAGGCACTGGAGAGACACCGGTTGCGCCGGTTTATGTAGACGGCGAACGCAAAGTGACCCTCAAAGGCGACAATATCGCTGCCGAGTTTTTACAAATCGTTGAAGATTATGTCAAAACCAACTACTGCGAAGGTGGCGCAAAACATAAGCAAAACCGTGTCATTCCGATTCAGTCTGCCTAAAACATTATCAAGATAAAGAGGCCGTCTGAAAATATGTTGGGCAAACTGGATACTTGGCTGACAGAGCATCCCAAACGCAAGGATTTGCATGGTTGGCGACGCTTTATCGTTGAATTTTGGTTTTTCGGTTTGAAAGAAGCACGAGCCTGCTTATTTGCAGGCTTGTTTTTCATTGCCATGTTTCTTATTCCGAAAACAGGTTGGCTGGGAATTTCGCGCTATGACCTGCTGCTGATTTTTGCCGTCTCCGTGCAAGCAACCATGCTGTATTTCAAGCTGGAAACTTGGGACGAAGTGAAATCGATTACATTGTTTCACTTGGTCGGCTTTGCTTTAGAGTGGTTCAAGACATCAGGCGGTATCCAATCCTGGAGCTATCCAGAAGAAGCATATACCAAAATCGGCGGCGTACCGCTGTTTGCGGGCTTTATGTATGCCGCGGTCGGCAGCTATATTATCCAAGCATGGCGGCTGTTTGACCTCAAAATCAAAAGCCATCCGCCATATTGGTTGGGCACTTTGTGCGCGCTGGCGATTTATATCAATTTCTTTACCCATCACTACATCGGCGACTATCGCTGGTATCTTGCAGCCTTTGCCCTCGGCCTATACGCCCGGACGACAGTCTTGTACACGCCCTATGACACCACTCGCAAAATGCCGCTCCTGCTCGCTTTTGTCCTGATTGGATTTTTCATTTGGCTGGCGGAAAATTTAGGAACTTTATTCGGTGTTTGGCGCTATCCCAACCAAATCGGCGCGTGGGCATCGGTACACATCAGCAAATGGAGCTCATGGGCTTTACTGGTGATGATGACTTTTACCATCGTTGCGAATTTAAAACATATTAAACATACCATCAGCGTATCAAAAGATTAATTGTTCAACATATATAAAAAGGCCGTCTGAAACTTTCAGACGGCCTTTCATTTTCAACAATCAATTAAACAAACTTAAGGCTTTCACAAACACCATAATGACGCCGTAGCCCAAAGGAATGCAGACCAAAGCCCAGCGCCACCACACCCCGATACCGCCCGCTGATACTTTTTTACTAATCAGATAGGCATCGGATACAGCGGTTTCATCATCGGGATTACGGCTATGGGCCGCTACTTTAATGTCTTTCTCGTGATGCTTTTCATGAACCGAACGGACACTCAAGTTACACAGCAAACCGACAATCAACAAACCCGCCATGATGTACATGGTAATGCTATAAGCCTCGGCAGCCGGAACACCGCTTTCAATTTGACTTTGGCGGATATAGTTAACCAATACCGGGCCAATAACGGCAGCAGTTGACCATGCCAGCAAAATCCTGCCGTGGATTGCACCGACTTGATAAGTGCCGAACAAATCCTTCAAATAAGCCGGAATGGCTGCAAAACCACCGCCATACATGGAAATAATGACGCAGAAACCAATGACAAACAAAGCCTTGTTACCGCTTCCGCCAATAGACGGAATGGCAAAATACAACAGCGAGCCGAGCACGAAGAAATGGTATAAGTATTTTTACGGCCGATTTTATCGGACACACTGGACCACAAAAAGCGGCCGCCCATATTAAACAGGCTCAACAGGCTCACAAAACCTGCCGCCGCGCCCGCACCAATGGCCGCTTGTTTTCCCACAGACGCCTCGGAAAACAGCTCCTGAATCATGACGGAAGCCTGTCCTAACACACCAATACCGGCCGTTACATTCAAACACAACACCCAGAACAAGAGCCAGAATTGCGGCGTTTTCATGGCTTGTGAGACATTGACATGATTGCTGCTGACCAATTTGCTTTTGTTTTTCGGCGCAACATAACCTTTAGGTTTCCAGCCATCGGCAGGTACTCGGATCGTAAACGCGCCGAACATCATCAACACCAAATAAAACAACCCTAAAACCACAAAAGTCTGTGCAACGCCAACCGAAGTTTCACTGGAGAAAAAACTCATCAGCGATACCGACAAAGGCGAGGCCAACATCGCGCCGCCGCCAAAACCCATAATCGCCAAGCCTGTCGCCATGCCCGGTTTATCGGGAAACCATTTCATCAAAGTCGATACAGGCCCGATATAGCCCAAGCCCAAACCAATCCCGCCAATCACGCCGTTGCCCAAATAAAGCAAAAACAGATTATGCGTATGGACGCCGATTGCCGACACAAAAAAGCCCAAACTAAAACAGCAGGCGGCAACAAACATCGCCTTACGCGGACCAACTCGCTCCATCCAAGTACCAAACATGGCCGCAGACGCGCCCAACATCGCCAAGGCAATACTGAAAATCCAACCCACCGTGGTCAGCTTCCAATCTCCGGCAGCCGACTCAGTGATACCGATAAGCTTGGTTAAAGGCGCATTGAACACGGAATAAGCGTATATCTGCCCGATGGCAAGATGCACAGCCAAAGCGGCAGGCGGTACCAGCCAACGATTAAAGCCGGGTTTGGCAATGGTCGCCTCACGGTCTAAAAACTTCATAAAATCCTCTTATCTTATGTATGTCAAACGCTGATTCCATATCATATGGAATCGAAAAATTGTTAACAATATTGTAACATTAATCTCCCATTTTCCTTTTTGTCCGCTCCATGATAATTTTGCGCATCAGGCAGAAAAAACATTCATCTAAACCATTTTCCTCATCCAATATCAACAAAAAGGCCGTCTGAAAATCTTTCAGACGGCCTTTTCATTCATATCGTTTTATGCGGCGAAGCGTTTGGCAACTTCATCCCAGTTAACGATTTCCCAAAAACCTTTCAGGTAATTAGGACGGCTGTTGCGGTAGTCGATGTAGTAGGCGTGTTCCCATACGTCGCAAGTCAACAGCGGAGTATTTTCAGTAGTCAGCGGAGTACCTGCATTGGAAGTAGAAACCAGTTCCAATTCGCCGGCAGGCGTTTTCACCAACCATGCCCAACCGGAACCGAAAGTACCGGCCGCGCAGGCATTGAATGCTTCTTGGAATTTCTCGAAGCTGCCCCATTTGGCGTCGATGGCCGCAGCCAACTCACCGGCAGGTTTGCCTTGGCCTTTAGGGGTAAAGCCCAGCCAGTAGAAAGTGTGGTTCCAAGTTTGGGCAGCGTTGTTGAACATACCGCCGGAAGATTTTTTTACGATTTCTTCCAAAGGCATTTCTTCAAACTCAGTGCCTTTGATTTGATTATTCAAATTGGTGATGTAGGTTTGATGGTGTTTGCCGTAGTGGAACTCCAAAGTTTCTTGGTCAGATGTGGGGACAATGCGTCCAGTTCATAAGGCAGTTGTGGCAGCTTATGTTCCATTTTTGTGCTCCTGATTGTTGATATTTATATTTTGGTAGTGTGCGTCGTCATATTGACAACATGACTATTTTACCTGCTTTAGCCTAAACAAACCAATTGAACTTACACTGCGTTATAATAGCGGATTACAATTTTCCAGCCAGAGATGCCCGTCATGAGCAATTATTCCGACATACCGTCTGAAGACCGTGAAATCAGCGCATTATCCTTGCCGCCGCATTCCACAGAAGCGGAGCAATCCGTTTTGGGCGGCCTGATGCTGGAAAATTCGGCTTGGGACCGTATTGCCGATGTCGTTTCCGGTGAAGATTTCTACCGCCACGAACACCGCCTGATTTTTCGTGCCATTGCCAACCTGATTAACGAAAGCCGCCCTGCCGACGTCATTACCGTTCAAGAAAGTTTGGAACGCAATGAAGAATTGGAAGCGGCAGGCGGATTCAACTATCTGATTACGCTGGCGCAAAACACGCCATCCGCTGCCAATATCCGCCGCTACGCCGAAATCGTGCGCGAACGTTCCATCATGCGCCAGCTTGCCGAAGTCGGCACGGAAATTGCACGCAGCGCCTACAATCCGCAAGGGCGCGATGCAGGACAGCTTTTGGACGAGGCAGAAAACAAAGTATTCCAAATTGCCGAAAGTACCGCCAAATCCAAACAAGGCTTCCTTGAGATGCCCGATCTTTTGAAAGAAGTGGTCGAGCGCATCGATATGCTTTATTCGCGCGACAATCCTGACGAAGTAACCGGCATATCGACAGGTTTTATCGACCTCGACAAAAAAACATCAGGCCTCCAACCGGGTGATTTGATTATCGTCGCAGGCCGTCCGTCTATGGGTAAAACCGCCTTTTCGATCAATATTGCCGAACACGTTGCCGTAGAGGGCAAGCTACCTGTCGCCGTATTCTCGATGGAGATGGGCGGTGCGCAGCTGGTTATGCGTATGCTGGGTTCAGTCGGACGTTTGGATCAAAGCGTTTTGAAAACCGGCAGATTGCAAGACGAACACTGGGGCCGTCTGAACGAAGCGGTCGTTAAACTTTCCGATGCACCCATGTATATCGATGAAACTCCGGGTTTGACCGCGCTCGAACTGCGCGCCCGCGCCCGTCGCCTTGCGCGCCAGTTCAACGGCAAATTGGGGTTGATCGTCATCGACTACCTGCAATTGATGTCAGGCTCCGGCCGTTCTGACAACCGCGCTTCCGAGCTTGGCGAAATTTCCCGCTCCCTCAAAGCATTGGCCAAAGAATTGCAAGTTCCCGTCATTGCCCTGTCGCAGTTGAGCCGTACCGTTGAACAGCGTACCGACAAACGCCCGATGATGTCCGATTTGCGTGAATCCGGCGCAATCGAACAAGATGCCGACTTGATTATGTTCATGTATCGTGATGAATACTACAACTCAGAATCACCCGCAAAAGGCTTGGCGGAATGTATTATCGGCAAACACCGTAACGGTCCCGTCGGGAAAGTATTCCTCACTTGGATGGGTCAATTTACCAAATTTGATAATGCTGCCTATATTCCAGAATCCATGTTGATGGAAGATTGAGACAGGTTATCTGAAAAACTAACCGAATTTCATATTTTATTAGTCACGCATTCCAAAATCGTTTAGAATAAATCCAATAAAAGCAAAAGCATTGCCACAAGCAAATGCAAAAAGAGAAAACGTCGGTTACCCCAACACATTACTACCCAAAAATCACTCATGTATCAGACACAAAAAGGCTTCACCCTAATTGAGTTGCTGATCGTCATTACTATTGCAGCAGTAATGGCCGTCATCGCATTCCCAAATATGAATCAATGGATTGCCTCCAGACGTGCGGCATCGCAAGCAGAGCAAATTGCCAATCTGCTGCGTTTCGCGCGAAATGAGGCCGTCCGTCTCAATCTTCCCGTTTACATCTGCCCGGTCAAAATCAAATCCGATGGCTCGCCCAATAATGGTTGCGATTCCAAATATGCCGGTAATGGTATGTTGGCCTACGCCGATAAAAACGGAGATTCCAACTATAAAAACGATACAGTCGATTTATCCGTCCGCTCCATTATCCTTAATGGGGATACCGACAAAGTGGAATACAGCTTCAACTATATCCCTATCGGCAATGACCGTTCCGCCCTCTCGACCTCAGCTTCAAAAGAAGTCTGGTGGAGATTCCTGCCCAATGGTACATTTGGCCATTCAACCGATGGCAAGAATTATCAATTTTCAGACGGCCACATCAAAATCAGCCTGACGGATAAATCCGCCGCCGATGCTGAAACCAAGAAAGCCCGTGCTACCGTACTTTTGATCAATGGCAATGGGCATGTCGAAATCTGTGCTAAAAACGATGAGCGCAAAATATGTGAATACTCTTCCAAATAATAACAACGGTATCTTATGAACATTACTAATCCTACTCATCTCAGATCATTTAAAGGCCGTCTGAAAACGAGCTCAACAAGCTTTACCCCAAAACTTCAATCAGGCATGACCCTGATTGAAGTTTTGATTGCCATGTTTGTCCTTGCCATCGGTGTGCTCGCCCTTCTGGCTGTTCAATTGCGTACAGTATCCAACGTGCGTGAGTCTGAAAATCAAACCACCGTCGCCCAAATTACGCAAAATCTAATCGAAGGCATGCTTATCAATCCGACGCTCTCTGAAGAAACCGATACTGCAGGCGACAAAACCTCCCGTTATAAAAAATCCTACGATGCTTACATCACATCAAGCTCTGAACAGCTGAAAGACTCAAAGCAAACTACAGAATTTAAAGACAAAATGACAAAAGCGCAACTTGCGCAAGCTCAAATTGCACAGTTTAAAGCCGATTTAGCCAAAGCCCTTCCCGAAGCCCAAATTTTCGCGACCATCTGCAAAGACTCTTCCGGTGTAGAGCCGACTTACGAAAAGGGGTTTAACGCAAAATGCGATGGCAAAGGCGACACAACCATCGTGAAAGTTTTATGGTTGCAAGATGTCGAAGAAGAGAATACTTCAAAAAATCTCAACACATCGGGGCATCACGTTGTCTATACCTACCAATCACGCGTAAGAGACTAACAATGAACAATAAACGCTTACTCAACCATATTCCCAATAAAACCGCCATTCGCGGTTTCAGCATCCTTGAATTTCTGGTTGCCAGCCTGCTCAGTATGATCGTCTTAATGGCGGTCAGCTCCACCTACTTTACTGCACGCGGATTAAACAAATCTGCCAACGCCCGCATCGGTATCCAACAAGATTTGCGCAACGCCGCCAACATGATTGTCCGCGATGCGCGTATGGCAGGCAATTTCGGCTGCTTCAATATGTCGAATTTTCCTGCCTCTGCAGTAACAGAAGACAAAAGCTCAGATGAATACACATTGAAAACGGCTGGTGTGAATAATCTGTTACCGATTAAAGAAATCAATAAATTAGGCTATGCAGGCTTTGCTCAAACCGGCAAAGCCCTGCTGTTTCAATATGGAATCGACAAAGCAAACCCTGCTGCGAAAACTGCCATTGTCAGTAGCTGCTCAGGCATTGCGAAGCCTCAAACAGAAATTAAAGATTTGGATGCGGCAAAAACGGCTTTGAAAATGACCGACTCTGATCAAAACGGCAGTATCGCCATCATGAAACATGAAATGATTGCCTACGCTGTCGGTAAACTTGGCGAAGAGAGCGGTTTGTTCCGTTTCCAATTATCAAATGATGGCTCATGGGGTAATCCGCAGCTGCTGATTAAAGGCATCACTGCTATGGATATCCACTATATCTATGCAGAATGTCCTCATTCTGAAAATGCCTCTGCCAGCGGAGTCAATACAGAATCCTTTGATTACAAAACCGCATTGGATAGCTCAGCTGAGGCTAAGTCTCCGGCTTCTATCCAAATCGTACTGAATAACGGCAGTATCGACCCATCGAAAGAACAAGACAATAAAGTCGATATCTACAATATTAATGCCACCATCCGCGGAGGAAACGTATGCGCCGACCGATCACTCTAATCAAACCTGACCGGCAGCAGGGCTATGCTTTGTTTATCGTTTTAATGATGATGGTCGTCATCGCCCTGCTCGTGGTTACAGCCACCCAGTCCTACAATACCGAACAGCGTATCAGCACCAACGATGCCGACCGCAAACTGGCAACCACCTTGGCCGAAGCCGCATTGCGTGAAGGTGAAAATCAAATTTTTGATATTGAAGGGAAAAAGACTAATTTTACCAAAGAGTGTAAAGATGGTTTTTGCGCCACACCTCACGTGAAATCTGACAGCGAAGCCATCGAAGAAACCGCTACTGAAGATGCCTGGAAAAGAAAATGTGATAAAAATCAAAATCTTTGCATCGATACCAACGGTAAAGAATACTCTCTAGGTAAAAATAGCGGCATTGCAAAAAATCCCCGCTACATTATCGAATATTTAGGTAAAACTACTGAGGGTCGAATTACCTACCGCGTTACTGCCAAAGCATGGGGTAAGAATGCCAATACCCAAGTCGTCCTTCAGTCTTACGTTGCCAGCGAATAATATAATGAATACCACCTCTACCCAACAACTAGGCTTTACGCTGGTTGAGATGATGATTGCCGTCGCCATCTTAGCCATCCTAAGCATCATTGCCATTCCCTCTTACAACCGCTACATTGAACGCGGCTACCAATCACAAGCGCATGCCGAGTTAGTCGCCATCAATTCTGCTTTTAAAAACCAGATGGTTAAAAATCCAAAGTGGAAAACTGATGAAATTAAAACCAAGTTGGATGACTTTATCTCCTCATATAAAGGTCATAAAGATTTGGCAGACAAATACCAATACTCTGCCGAAATGATTGATGCCAATAAAAGCCGAGCCTATCGTTTGAAAGCCATACCCATCAAAACAGGCTATACCCTTTCCGTTTGGATGGATAGTTTGGGCAATGCTTACAAATGTACTGATATTGATTCTGCCAAAGATTCCAAAACTACAATGACCAATGGCAAAGGTTGCGAATCGGTTTCTAAAAAGAAATCTTCTTAGTCTGACAAAAATAAAGCAGTGTCATCTTACTGACACTGCTTTTTTTATTTTACTGCTTCCAATCATCGTCTCGGCGTTGGCGTTTCAACAAAATCCTGACTGCGCCATCATTGCCTTGTCGAGGCTCGACATAAGCCAACACATCAGGATGCTGCATCAACCAGCGGCGCGTCATATTTTTCAAAACCGGTTTATAGCCTGCCGAACCCAAGCCACTGCCGTGGACAATCTCGCCGCAAACGCCGCGTTTTTTCGTAAACTCGATAAACTCGTTCAATACCTGCTGCGCCTCTTCCTGCGTATAGCCGTGCAAATCTACATCCGCCACCACAGGATAATGGCCGTTTCGCAAACGCATCAAATCATTTTTACCCTGTCCATTTTTACTGAACGAAGCCGGCGGTTCTTCCCAGCCGCCGCTGCCCACATAAAAATAATCTTCCTGCTCTAAAGTCGCCATTTCTTTAGGTCGCGGTTTGATAGGCGATTTATCGCGGGGCTGTTCATAATAGTTGCCGGCATTTTTCAACGGCGTAACCTTACCAACCGCCTTACTGAAATCCACATCTTCCGCCTGCTTTTTAGCCTTCGCTTCCGCTTCCCGCTCCGCAGCTTCCTTTTTCGCCTGTTTGCCCAAAGCCTTCAGTGTTTCTTGAAAGTTTGCCGTCATGGTTTGTCCTTTCCAAAAAATTGATTGCATACATTATAGCAAACCCGATTACAAGGCCGTCTGAAAGACTCTTATCATCGCACCTTGTTTAGGGTATAGTATTGTCGCCTTGTCAGTCTTACAAAGAGAAAAATCATGTTTAAACGCCCGGAAGAAATTATTGTTTTGGTACTTGCCCTATTATGGGTCGCACTCAGCTACTACTTCGCCGCCATCCTGATTTCAGATGCCTACACCATCCTCCTGATTACCGTATTGACCTTTATTTGGGCAATTGCATGCTTCTTCTTGTGGCAACGCAACTTAAGCCGTCATATTTGGCCGCTGTTTCTCGGCAGCCTGGTTGCCTGCTGGTGGCCTTACTTCACTTGGCTTGCAAGCGACGTTCCCGAAGGCACATGGTATTCGGGCTGGACATTCAAATCCATTATCGCCCTGATTCCCGTTATTGCCGCTTATGTCTTCAAGTGGAAACGGAGCCGGAAAAACAAAATTTCCAATACCCTCGCCTGATACCTTACGCCGTCTTTTCAGACGGCGTTTTCCATATCTGACATAGCGCTCAGACTGTCAACAATTCCAATAAAATGCTATACTCTTCACACGATTTAACACCCTAAAACAGGCCGTCTGAAAGACTTATCAAGATGATCAGCAAACAAGAATACCAAGCACAAGCCGCACAAGGTTACAACCGCATTCCACTCGTTCAAGAGCTGCTTGCCGATTTGGATACACCGCTCTCAATCTACCTCAAACTAGCCAACAAGCCTTTCACCTACCTGCTCGAATCCGTTGTCGGTGGCGAACGCTTCGGCCGCTATTCCTTCATCGGCCTGCCTTGCAGCCACTATCTCAAAACCAGCGGCAAACATGTCGATGTATATCAAAACGGCGAAATCGTCGAACAACACGACGGCAATCCCCTACCCTTTATCGAAGCCTTCCACAACCGCTTCAAAACGCCCGAAATCCCAAGCCTGCCGCGCTTTACCGGCGGCCTGGTCGGCTATTTCGGTTATGAAACCATCTACAATTTCGAACATTTCCCACCGCCTGAAACATACGGCCAAAGCCGATCCGCTCGGTACGCCCGACATCCTCCTGATGCTCTCGCAAGAATTGGCGGTTATCGACAATTTGAGCGGCAAAATCCACCTCATCGTTTACGCCGATCCCTCGCAGCCCGACGGCTACGAACGCGCGCGCGAACGTCTTGAAGACATCCGTACCCAGTTGCGCCAAAGTTGCGCCATCCCACTTTCCCTCGGCAGCAAACAAACCCAAGCAGTCAGCGAATTTGGCGAAGAACCTTTCAAAGCCTGCGTCAACAAAATCAAAGACTACATCTTTGCAGGCGACTGCATGCAGGTTGTCCCCAGCCAACGCATGAGCATGGAATTTACCGACAATCCGCTTGCCCTCTACCGCGCCCTGCGTACGCTGAACCCATCGCCGTATATGTTCTACTACGATTTCGGCGATTTCCATATTGTCGGCTCTTCGCCCGAAATCCTCGTCCGCCGCGAACGCGACGACGTCATCGTCCGCCCTATCGCCGGCACGCGCCTGCGCGGCAAAACACCAGCAGAAGACCTTGCCAACGAACAAGACCTGCTGAGCGACGCCAAAGAAATTGCCGAACACGTCATGTTGATTGACTTAGGACGAAACGACGTCGGCCGCATCAGCAAAACCGGCGAAGTCAAAGTCACTGACAAAATGGTAATTGAAAAATACTCCCATGTGATGCACATCGTTTCCAACGTCGAAGGCCGTCTGAAAGAGGGCATCACCAACATGGACATCCTCGCCGCCACGTTCCCCGCCGGCACACTCTCCGGCGCCCCCAAAGTCCGCGCCATGGAGATCATCGAAGAAGTCGAACCGAGCAAACGCGGCATCTACGGCGGCGCAGTCGGCGTATGGAGTTTCAACAACGACATGGACTTGGCCATTGCCATCCGCACTGCCGTGATTAAAAACAATACTCTCTTCGTCCAAAGCGGCGCAGGCGTAGTTGCCGACTCCGACCCAACATCCGAATGGCAGGAAACCCAAAACAAAGCTCGGGCAGTAATCCGCGCAGCGCAAATGGTGCAAGAAGGATTGGATAAATAATTTTCAGACGGCCTGCGCTCTGAAATGACTAAAAAATAAGATTATGATACTCAACGAAAAACAACTAAAATCCATCAGCAAATTCCTCAGCTTTATCTTACGCCATCATCCCGAGCAAATCGGTATTACTTTGGATAAAGACGGTTGGGTGGATATTGATACCCTACTGACGCAGGTAAACCATCCTGAACGTGGCTTTACGGGCAATCCGCTGACCTATGAAGTATTGCTGGAAGTGGTCGAAAACAACGATAAAAAACGGTTTACCCTTTCTGAGGACGGCAAACGCATCCGCGCGGCGCAAGGTCATTCGACGGCACAAGTTCAGGTCGAACACAAAGTGGCAACGCCTCCTCAGATTTTGTATCACGGTACGGCTGAACGCTCTGTTCCGTCTATTTTGGAACAAGGCCTACATTCTGCCTCGCGCCATTTTGTTCATCTGTCTGCCGATGCTGAAACAGCCGTTAAAGTCGGCTCCCGTCACGGCAAGCCGGTTGTATTGACCATCGACACTGTCGCCATGCTTGCGGCAGGACATCAATTTTATTTGGCAGACAACGGCGTATGGTTAATTGAAAACGTTCCGCCGCAATTTATCGGCAAACTTTAAAACATCAGGCCGTCTGAAGCCATAAACCATGTTCAGACGGCCCGCAAACACCCTACCCAATTTATTCATAAAGCGATTATCCATGAACACATCCCCCATCCTCCCTCCTGCCATGCTCGGCATCCTCGGCGGCGGACAATTAGGCAGAATGTTTACTGTTGCTGCCAAAACCATGGGCTACAAAGTAACCGTACTCGATCCCGACCCGAACGCGCCGGCAGCGGAATTTGCCGACCGCCATTTGTGCGCGCCGTTTGATGATGAAGCAGCTTTGGAAGAATTGACAAAATGCGCGGCAGTTACGACCGAGTTTGAAACGTCAATGCTGACGCGATGCGTTTTCTCGCCAAACACACCAATGTTTCCCCCAGCGGCGACTGCGTTGCCATCGCGCAAAACCGCATTCAGGAAAAGGCATGGATACGCAAAGCAGGCCTGCAAACCGCGCCGTATCAAGCAGTTTGCAAAGCCGAAGACATCACTGAAGAAAGCGTACAATTTCTGCCCGGCATCCTGAAAACGGCTACTTTGGGCTATGACGGCAAAGGCCAAATCCGTGTCAAAACGGTGGACGAACTCAAAGCCGCATTTGCCGAACACGGCGGCGTGGATTGCGTTTTGGAAAAAATGGTGGATTTGCGCGGCGAAATTTCCGTTATCGTATGCCGTCTGAACAATGATAACGTGCAAACCTTCGACCCTGCCGAAAACATTCACGAAAACGGCATCCTCGCCTACTCCATCGTCCCTGCCCGACTGAGTGCCGACATTCAGCAACAGGCGCGGCAAATGGCGCAGCGTTTGGCCGATGAATTGAACTACGTCGGCGTATTGGCGGTAGAAATGTTTGTTGTCGGCGATACACATGAATTGGTCGTCAACGAAATCGCGCCGCGTCCGCACAACTCCGGCCACCATACCATCGACGCCTGCGCGGCAGACCAATTTCAGCAACAGGTCCGCCTGATGTGCAACCTGCCTCCGGCTGACACTAAATTGCTGAGTTCTTGCTGTATGGCGAATATTTTGGGCGACGTTTGGAAGGAAGACGGCGGCGAACCCGAATGGCTGCCGCTGCAAAGCAACCTGAACGCACATCTGCATCTTTACGGTAAAAAAGCCGCGCGCAAAGGCCGAAAAATGGGCCACTTCACCGTTTTGGCCAACGATGCGGACAACGCGTTCCAAACCGCGCAAACTTTGCATCAAAGCCTGTAACCTTACCCACTTTTTTCAGACGGCCTTTGATTGCTAAAGGCCGTCTGAAATCAATTTTTCCGACCATCCGCCATGAGCCTTCTGACCATCCTCCGTCCGGCAACCGAAAAAGACTGCCAAGCCATACACAATGCCCATCTGCATGCCGTTCAATACGCCTGCATCCGCAGTTACGACGAAACCATTATGCACGCATGGGAAAGTCTGCTCGACATCAACAGCTATTTGGAAACCATCTCCGATAAAAACAAAGCCTTGTGGGTGGTCGAATACAAAGGGCTGATTCAAGGTTTCTTCCAAGTCGATTTCAAAGAAGCGCAACTGGACGCCTTATACGTCCATCCGCTCTTCCACAATCTCGGCTTGGGTACGGCCCTGCTCAGCCGCGCCGAAGAAATGGCACGAAATGCAGGCCTCAGCTTTCTCAAACTGTATGCCTCGCTCAATTCCGTGCCTTTCTATCGGCTCAACCGTTATGAATCGCTCGGTACTGCCGTGTTGCAACTGAACAAAACCGTCCGCGTCGAATGCGAATTGATGCGCAAATACCTGTAATTTCCCCTTCCGCCGTTGCTTTTTTGAAAGAAACCGATGTCCCGAATTGCCGCCCTGCCCGACCATCTCGTCAACCAAATCGCCGCCGGCGAAGTGGTCGAACGCCCTGCCAACGCCTTGAAAGAAATTGTTGAAAACAGTATCGATGCAGGCGCGACAGCGATTGATGTCGAGCTGGCCGGCGGCGGCATCCGCCTGATTCGCGTCAGCGACAACGGCAGCGGTATCCATCCGGACGACATCGAGCTTGCGCTCCACCGCCATGCCACCAGCAAAATCAAAACCTTAAACGATTTGGAACACGTTGCCAGCATGGGCTTTCGCGGTGAAGGCTTGGCCAGTATTGCCTCCGTCAGCCGCCTGACCCTGACCAGCCGTCAAGACGGCAGCGCGCACGCGACCCAAGTCAAAGCCGAAGACGGCAAACTCAGCAGCCCCACCGCCGCCGCCCACCCCGTCGGCACCACCATCGAAGCCGCCGAACTCTTCTTCAATACCCCCGCTCGGCGCAAGTTCCTCAAATCCGAAAACACCGAATACGCCCACTGCGCCACCATGCTCGAACGCCTCGCACTGGCGCATCCGCACATCGCCTTCTCGCTCAAACGCGACGGCAAACCAGTGTTCAAACTGCCTGCACAAAGCCTGCATGAACGTATTGCCGCCATTGTCGGCGATGATTTTCAGACGGCCTCATTGGAAATTGACAGCGGCAATGGCGCGCTGCGGCTCTATGGCGCGATTGCCAAGCCGACTTTCGCCAAAGGCAAAACCGACAAACAATACTGCTTCGTCAACCATCGCTTCGTGCGCGACAAAGTCATGCTCCATGCTGTCAAACAGGCATACCGCGACGTTTTGCACAACGCGCTGACGCCTGCTTTCGTCCTCTTCCTCGACCTGCCGCCCGAAGCCGTAGATGTCAACGTCCATCCGACCAAAACCGAAATCCGTTTCCGCGACAGTCAGCAGGTGCACCAACTTGTGTTCCACACGCTCAACAAAGCCCTTGCCGACACGCGTGCCGACTTGACCGAAAGCGTCAGTAATGCAGGCGAAGTGTTGCATGACATTACCGGCGTTACGCCTGCACCAATGCCGTCTGAAAACAACAGCGAAAATCTGTTTGATAGCGCATCCAACTACCCGACAGGCAACAAACCCGATACACGCAATGCCTTTGGCTCATCAGGCAAAACCGCACCCATGCCTTACCAAGCCGCGCGCGCGTCGCAACAACGCAGCCTGTCCCTGCGCGAAAGCCGCGCGGCCATGAATACTTATGCCGAACTCTACAAAAAAACTGACGACATCGACCTTGAGTTGAGCCAATTCGAGCAGGCACGTTTCGGCAATATGCCGTCTGAAATGCCTACCCTAAAAACAGATACGCCGCTTTCAGACGGCCTTCCATCACAATCCGAACTGCCGCCGCTCGGCTTGCCATTGCCCAATTATTGGGCATCTACATCCTTGCCCAAGCCGAAGACAGCCTGTTGCTCATCGATATGCACGCCGCCGCCGAACGCGTTAACTACGAGAAAATGAAACGCCAACGTCAGGAAAACGGCAACCTGCAAAGCCAGCGCCTGCTTATTCCCGTAACCTTTGCCGCATCCCACGAAGAATGCGCCACCCTCGCCGATCATGCCGAAACGCTGGCAGGCTTCGGGCTGGAATTGTCCGACATGGGCGGCAATACCCTTGCCGTCCGTGCAGTTCCCGCCATGCTCGGCAAAGCCGACGTCGTTTCGCTGGCGAAAGACGTTTTGGGCGAACTCGCCCAAGTCGGCAGCAGCCAAACCATCGAAGAACACGAAAACCACATCCTCGCCACCATGTCCTGCCACGGCTCCGTCCGTGCCGGCCGCCAGCTTACCCTGCCGGAAATGAACGCCCTCCTGCGCGATATGGAAAATACGCCGCGCAGCAACCAGTGCAACCACGGCCGTCCGACTTGGGTCAAACTGACTTTAAAAGAATTGGATGCGTTGTTTTTACGCGGACAGTAACGCCGATAAAAAGGCCGTCTGAAACTATTTTCAGACGGCCTTTTAAATTATTTGCCTTTAACGAATATCCATAGGCGCAAACGATTTCACGGTTTCATCGATTGCTTTAACACGGGTCAGGAAGTCTTCCAATTGGGCAAGCGGCAATGCGCTTGGGCCATCGCATTTGGCTTGGTCGGGATTGGCATGGGATTCGAGGAACAAACCGGCCAATCGGGTTGCCATGCCGGCAAGCGCCAAGTCCAATACTTGGGCGCGCCGGCCGCCTGATGCTGCGGCACCGGATTCGCGCGTTTGCAGGGAATGGGTTACGTCAAAAATAACGGGCAGGTTGTGACACGTTTTTTTCATTACGCCAAAGCCGAGCATATCGACCACCAAGTTGTCGTAGCCGAAGTTTGCGCCGCGTTCGCACAAAATGATTTGCTCGTTGCCTGCTTCTTGGAATTTCTCGACAATGTTTTTCATTTGAGACGGGCTGAGGAATTGCGGCTTTTTGATGTTGATGACATTGCCGGTTTTCGCCATAGCCACCACCAAATCGGTTTGGCGTGCCAAGAATGCTGGCAGCTGGATGACATCGCAGACTTCGGCAACCGGCTGGCATTGGTAAGGCTCGTGAACGTCGGTAATCACGGGAACGTTAAACTCGCGCTTCACCGCTTGAAAAATCTTCATGCCTTCGTCCAAACCCACACCGCGGAAAGAGTGGATGGAAGAGCGGTTTGCCTTGTCGAAAGAGGCTTTGAACACGTAAGGGATGCCGAGTTTATCGGTTACTTTAACGTATTGCTCACAGGCTTTCAGCGTAGAGTCGAGGTCTTCAAGGACATTGATGCCGCCGAAAAGGGTAAAGGGCGCATCGTTGCTGACGGTGATGTTGTTGATTTGGATATTCACGGCAAAGCCTTTCAGATAAGTTGAATTTGGGAAACAGGCCGTCTGAAACGTTTCAGACGGCCTTTGTTTGAATATTACAACACGGTGTGCGGCGGCTCATAAGAAATCACGTCGCGGATTTTGTTGTTCTCATCGACGAGGACGACTTTCGGCTCATGCGCTGCAATTTCGGGTTCGGACAACATGACGTAAGACATGATGATCACGATGTCGCCTTTTTGAACCAAACGTGCGGCCGCGCCATTGAGGCAAACGACGCCGCTGCCGCGTTCGCCGGGGATGGTGTAGGTTTCAAGGCGTTCGCCGTTGTTATTGTTGACGATAGCGACTTTTTCGTTCACGCAAATACCTGCCGCATCCAACAGGTCTTGGTCAATGGTAATGCTGCCGACGTAGTTGAGGTCGGCTTCGGTAACGGTGACACGGTGGATTTTGCCGCCGAGCATGGTACGAAACATGGGTTTCCTTTTTGATTGTGGGTTGATTTGCGGTTTTAACTTCGGGGAAGCTAAAACCGCTGTTTGTGTGATTGAGGATTAGTTATTGGGGAAGTCTGATTCGTCAAACTCGGGTTCCGGGTCGCTTTGAAGGACTTTTCCGTTTAATTTCAACTCGCTGTTTTGCAGAGTCAGATGGGTTTTGACATTATCGTCTTCTAAGGTCAAATATTTTTCTCTTGCCATACTTTTAATGGTGCTGTCTACCATCAGGCGCAAGGTCTCGTTGATATCGTCGATGCTGGCGCGGCCTGCGGCTTCATCTTCGGCATTGACGCTAAACAGGCTGCTTGCTTGGTTGACGGCGAGCTGCTCCAACAATTTTTGCGGTACGCTCATGTTGAAGTCGGCTTCGGTTTTTTTCAACATATCGCCCAGGCTGTTGAGGTCTTTGGCCGTCAAACCTTTAAAGGCAAGCTTACCGCTGACATCGACATCACCATTAGGCATGGTAAATTTGAAAGTTTTGACGTTTAAAACCGGATTGTTGGTAAACAGGCCCGAAGCCTCGTTTTTGGCCGTCTGAATCAAGGAAGCCTGAATTTCTTCTTCGCTCATTTTCTTCACGGACACTTCGGCAATTTTGTTTCTCAATGCCAGAAGTGATGCAGCATCTAAATGCTCGGCAGAGACATTAATATCCAGAGGGCCGTATTTGTCTTCGCCATAGGTCAGGCTTTCAAATTGGAAGCGGCCTTCACTGTTGATGAATTTATCGACTTCGCCGGTCTGGGTATCGAAACGCAGTTTGTTGACTTCGATTTTAGACGGAGCAATCGTGCCGGTCGGATTGATAAACGCACCGATTTGCAGGTTGGTCACAAGGTTGACCAATTCGTTCAACTTAACGTTGTAATCGATGTTTTCTTTCCATTGCAGCAGGAATTTATCCAGCGTAATGCTGCTCTTGCCCAAAGAAAGCTTGGTCAGGCCGTCTTCCGTTTCGGATTGGAAGCGCAGGTTTTCCAAAGACACATCGCCTTTGTCGGCCAATTTGACTTGTAAAGACGGCGCAAGGTAATCGTGGCGATAGCTTTTGAAGCCTTGGCTGTAATCGGTATTGCCGCCAAAGCCTTTCCAGTTGAGTTTGATACCGGAGAGCTCTTCATAGTCGAAGGCAGGGATATTGAGGCTGAGTTTGCCGTCGCCGGAAAGGTAAACCGTATTGGTCATGGTCAACGGCGTTTGCTGGCCGAAGAAGCGGTCTAAAACTTTTTTGGTTTCCGGATGGTATTGGAACTCGGTTTCCACGTGCGCACGCGTACCGAAGCCGCCGGCAAACGGGCCGTGTGTCACATGGTTGATGACCGTAATCGGCTCTTGCAGGACGGTTTTCAAATTGTCCGGCAGGTATTTTTGCGTATTTTGAAGCAGGGTCGGTTTGAGGCGGATGACGGTCGTCTCGGTTGAACTGAACCAGCCGCGATCGTATTGGTGGGACTCAACGGTCAGGAAACCGGATTCCTGCAACAGCTTTTGTTGCTCGGTCAGGCTTTCTTCCGCTTTGACACCAAGATAATAAGGCGTGCCGAGCGCAGCGGCGACAACGACGGCGGCAGTCGGGATAAGATACTTTTTCATCACTTCAAACAGATTAGGTTCAAAGCGTAAAGCATAGCATTTTTTAGCTGTTTTGTCTTATCCGCCGTTTCAGACGGCCTTTCAGTAAAGATTGTGATATTATGCAAACATAAACGATTTTTACACTTTTGGCAGGCCTTACCCTATCTGCCAAAATGTCATTAAAGGTTTGCAAATGCTTTTATTTATCGACAATTATGACAGCTTCACCTACAACATCGTCCAATACTTTGCCGAATTGGGGCAGGAAGTTTTGGTTCGCTGCAACGATGAAATCACCATCGAAGAAATCGAAGCCCTAAAACCGCAATATCTGGTCATCGGCCCCGGCCCTTGCTCCCCGAAAGAAGCAGGAATTTCTGTTGCAGCCATGCAGCACTTTGCCGGCAGGCTGCCCGTCATGGGCGTGTGTCTCGGCCATCAAACCATGGGCGAAGCGTTCGGCGGCAATGTCGTGCGCGCGCAAACGATGATGCACGGCAAAGTCTCCCCTGTTTCCATCACGGCACAGGCATGTTTAAAGACCTGCCCAATCCAGTCAACTGCACGCGCTACCACAGCCTGGCCATCGACCGCGCCACCCTGCCCGACTGCCTCGAAATTACCGCATGGACGGAAGACGGAGAAATCATGGGCGTACGCCACAAAGAATATGCCGTCGAAGGCGTACAGTTCCACCCCGAAGCCCTGCTGACCGAACACGGCCACGATATGCTGAAAAACTTCTTGGAAGAATTCAAAGACTATCGTCCGCAAAAATCTTAATGAAAGGCCGTCTGAAAGGTATTTGACAATGTTCAAACCGCATTTTCAGACGGCCTGAATCACATCGGACACAAACAAAGGAAAAATCATGATTACCCCTCAACAAGCGATTGAACGCCTCATCAGCAATAACGAACTTTTCTACGATGAAATGACCGACCTCATGCGCCAAATCATGAGCGGCCAAGTTCCGCCCGAGCAAATCGCCGCCATCCTGACCGGCCTGCGGATTAAAGTTGAAACCGTTTCCGAGATTACCGCCGCAGCCAGCGTAATGCGCGAATTTGCCACCAAAGTGCTGCTGGAAAACGCCGATGACTTGGTCGATATTGTCGGCACGGGCGGCGACGGTGCCAAAACCTTCAATATTTCGACGACTTCCATGTTTGTCGCGGCGGCGGCAGGCGCGAAAGTCGCCAAACACGGCGGCCGCTCCGTTTCTTCATCGAGCGGCGCTGCCGATGTCATGGAACAAATGGGCGCCAACCTCAACCTCAACCCCGAACAGGTCGCCCAAAGCATCCAGCAAACCGGCATCGGCTTTATGTTCGCGCCCAACCATCACAGCGCCATGCGCTATGTTGCCCCTGTCCGCCGTTCGCTCGGTTTCCGCAGCATCTTCAATATTTTGGGTCCGCTGACCAATCCTGCCGGCGCGGCAAACCAACTCTTGGGCGTGTTCCACATCGACTTGTGCGGCATTCTTTCCCGCGTATTGCAACAACTGGGCTCCAAACATGTTTTAGTCGTGTGCGGCGAAGGCGGTTTGGATGAAATCACGCTGACCGGCAAAACCCGCGTTGCCGAACTGAAAGACGGCAAAATTACCGAATACGACATCAGCCCGGCCGATTTCGGCATGGAAATCCGCCGCAATTTGGATGAAATCAAAGTCGAAAACGCGCAAGAATCCCTGCAAAAAATGAATGAAGTACTGGACGGCAAAGCCGGTGCCGCACGCGACATCGTCGTCCTCAATGCCGCCGCCGCGCTCTACGCAGGAAATGTGGTCGCTTCGCTGGCGGACGGTGTCAAAGCCGCGCAAGAAGCCATCGACTCCGGCAAAGCCAAAGCCAAAAAAGACGAGTTTATCGAATTTGGCAAACAGTTTGCCTAAACTTTAAAACTATAAACAAAGGCCGTCTGAAAAAAATCTTTCAGACGGCCTTTTCTTTTTATTCTTTAAATATTAAAATTTGCTTTTAATATCATTAATCAAGCCTTCGGCTTTTTTTCTTTTGGCTTCTTCAGCCAAGTGTGCTACTTTCTCTTTGGCTTCACCGGCTAAATGAGCTGCTTTTTTTCTTTAGCTTCACCTGCAAAGTTTTTCTACTTTTTCTTTAGCCTCGCCTGCGAAGTGCGCCGCTTTTTCTTTAGCTTCACTTGCAAAATTTTCTGCTTTTTCTTTAGCATCCGCAGCAACTTCTTTTGTCTTACCGACGCCTTGTTGAACTACGCCTTCAGCTTTGAGTTTGGAATCGTCAAGAACTTCGCCGGCTTTCTCTTTTACTTCACCGCTGATTTGATCTAATTTGCCAGTCATCATTTATTCCTTCTTAGTTTCATGTTGATAAGAGTAATTACTATATCCCAATAGATATTGGGTTGCAACTTAAAGTCTGTCTCAATATTAAAAACATAATAAAAATGGATTACGTCAAGTTAGCACAACTGTTTCAATATCGCTTCGGCTACTGCCTTGCCTATCATCTTACTGCCAAACTCATTGAAATGAAGCCCGTCGCACAGCATCACATCAGTCAAATCCTGCTCAAACATCAGGCTGTATAAATCATTGATGGCAAAGCCATATTGCCTTGCCAAATCCTCCGCCACACGGTTATAGGCCTTCAAATCAGCCAGATAGCGGCGCGAGGGTTTGACGATATTGTGTACGCTTTCCAAAAACGGCGTACTGCACGCCCAAATAATTTTTGCCCCAGTCTGTTTCAGATACTCGAAAATTTGGGTCAGGTTGTTGCGGTAGGTTTCTATATCGGCCACCGACTCATTACAGCCTTGATTGTGGCGGATGTCGTGCAAACCGCAGTTGATGTGGATAATGTCTCCCACAGTCGCGCCCTCTGTCCATTGCCCGATATGTTCTAACACATCATGCGACAAACGGCAGTTTTCCGATGGAGAAACAATATCCACCTCAGGCAAAGCGGCGCGCGTGTAAGGCTCAGATGCAAGCCGAACGGAATCGCCGATTAAGTAAACGGTCATTTTTGTTCTCCTCCCTTTATTTGAATCAACAGCAAGGCCGTCTGAAATATCACTTATATTATTATAAGAGTGCTATTTCAGACGGCCTTAACTTCAGTCAAGTTCTATCGTTAAATTATCAATTAACGCTGACTGTTTTTATAAAAATCAATTAATTGCTTGGCCTGCAACATGGGCAGCCCAAAACGGTCGCTCACGGCTTTCAAATCCTTCCATTCCTGACCGGTCAGATTCTGCCCAACCCATTTGAGGTTTTCCGGATTGCTTTTGATTTTCTCAAAATACGCCTGCTTGCGTTTCCAGTTACGCGACCACACCAGCAACATGGTAAAAATACATAAAACAATCAATACAATATTGGTAAACAACATCATGTCCATACGACATACTCCCGCTTGAGTCTCGAAATCAGAAAATATGGATTAAAGGCCGTCTGAAAAACAATCTTCAAACGGCCTCAGCGTGACGCTCAACGTTGCATTTCCATCATTAACGCCTGACAAGCGGATTCGTTTTCCAAAGCACAAGATTCGCTCAGTTGGTTTAAACGGCTGTCGCGGTCTGGTGTATTGCCTTGCGCCATCTCTGCTTTAGTTTCTTCAAAATTGGTACAGGCATTTTCATAACCGCCTTTACAGGCTCGCTCGTAGAGCTTGACTGCGGCGGCATAATCCATGCCCAAACCGCTGGACGGATTGAGATACAGATTACCCAAAACATTGCAGCCGCGCATATTGCCGCCATCGCAGGCTTTTTTCAGAAACGGATACGCATGAGCAGGCGCTTCAAGATAATCGCGCATCCAAATGGCCGCAGTGACGCAACTCTCCAGATTGTTCCGATTGCATTCCCGTATCAGCTTATCGTGCTGCTTCTCGCTGTAATCCTCAGCCTGCACGCTAAATGCAGTGGCAACCAATGCTAAACCAAACAATAAACGAAGTGTTTTCATCTGATTATTTCTCCAAAAATATTTGATGACAGGCCGTCTGAAAAAACAATCTTCAGACGGCCTTTATATTATCACTCAATGTTCACCCGTTTCAGGCGCAAGGCATTGCTCAACACGGAAACCGAGCTTGCCGCCATTGCCGCGCCTGCGATAACGGGGTTTAAAAAGCCGAGCGCGGCGAGCGGAATGCCCAAAATATTGTAGAAGAAGGCGAAAAACAGGTTTTGCTTGATGTTTCAAAGTTGCCTGCGACACCAGCAGGGCATCGGCGAGCTGGTTGACCGAATGCTGCATCAGTGTGGCGGATGCGGTGTGTTCGGCAACGTCCGCACCGCCTTTCATGGCGAAGCTGACGTTGGCGGCGGCGAGCGCGGGTGCGTCGTTGATGCCGTCGCCGACCATCGCCACGGTTTTGCCGGCGGCTTTGAGTTTCTGCACTTCGGCGGCTTTATCGCGCGGACTCATATTACCAAAGGCGTGTGCGATGCCCAGTTGTTTGGCGACATATTCGACCGTGCCTTGGTTGTCGCCGCTCATAATATAGACATCGATATTGTGTTTTTTCAGACGGCCTACGGCTTCGGCGGTATCGGCTTTCAACGCGTCTGCAAGTGCGAATGCGCCGATAGGTTTGTTATCGACTGAGACTGCAACAATGCTTGCAATGTCCCAAACGCCGTCTGAAAACTTCGGCAAGGTCAATTCGGCAAATTCGGCTTTGCCTGCTTTCACCAAACCCACGCCTTCCACTTCGGCGGTAATGCCTGCGCCGACAACGGTTTGCGCGTTTTGTGCGGCGGGAATGTCCAAACCGCGCGCTTGGGCGGCGGAAACGATGGCGCGGGCAAGCGGATGAGCGGCGTTTTGTTCGACGGCGGCGGCGATGCGGTACAAAGCGTCTTCGTCAAAGCCGCTGTCGGGAACGCAATAAACGGCGGCAACCTGCGGCCTGCCTTCGGTCAGCGTGCCGGTTTTGTCCAGCACGACGGCATCGACGTGGGCGGCTTCTTCCATTGCCGCCGCGTCTTTAAACCAAATGCCGTGTTTCACTGCTTTGCCCATGCCGACCATAATCGCGGCGGGCGTTGCCAGACCGAGCGCGCACGGGCAGGCAATCACCAAAACGGCGACGGCGTGCATCAGCGCCACCGTCCAATCGCCTTTCACCAGCCAAGTAACGATAAAAGTCAAAAGCGCAATGCCCACGACGGCAGGCACGAATACCGCCGCCGCTTTATCGGCTACGCGCGCAATCGGTGCTTTACTGCCTTGTGCTTCAGAGAGCGCATTCATCATGTCGCCGAGCAGGGTTTGGCTGCCGAGCTGCGTAGCGCGGTATACCACGCTGCCTTCGGTCATCAGCGCACCTGCCAACACTTTGCCGCCCACCTTTTTCTCTTCGGGGTTGGATTCGCCGGTAAGATGGCTCTCGTCCGCCCAACCGCTGCCGCTCTCGATGATGCCGTCGGCGGCAATGCGTTCGCCGTGATTGGCGCGGATAAGGTCGCCGATTTGTACTTGGTCGATGGGAAGCTGTTGCCATTCGCCGTTGCGTTGTACATTGACTTGGGTCGGCGTGAGTTTGAGCAGCAAGCCCAAGCTGTTCAAGCTGGATTTTTGGTGCGGTGTTCCAAAAATTTGCCCAGCGACACAAAACCAATCACCATCACGCCTGCTTCAAAATACACATGCGCCATGCCGTGCGCCGCATGCGGACTGAAAAACAGCATATAGACAGAATACAGATAAATCGACACTGTACCGATGGTAACAAGTACGTCCATATTCGCCAGTCCGCCTTTAATGCTCGCCCACGCGCTTTTGTAAAACGGGATTGCCAGCCAAAGCTGCACAATACTTGCCAGTACAAATTGCCATACAGGCGGAATCATCCAATCGTGCCGCCCGATCATCATGCCTGTCATGCCGATTAAGAACGGGATATTAATGGCCAGCAAAAGCCACAGCCTCCAGCTTACATGCGCTGTTTCTTCGGGCTGCGGCAGCGCGTCTTCCGTTTTTTCCTTCGCGCCGTAACCGGTTTTCTCAATGATTTTGGCAATGTCGGCTGCGGAAGTTTTGCTGTCGTCAAACGTAACCTGTGCCTCCTCGCTGGCGAAGTTCACCCCCGCCGATTCGACAAAATCTTTTTTGTTCAACACTTTCTCAATGCGCGAAGCGCAGGCCTGACAGGTCATGCCTTCGATTTGGAAACGGACTTTTTGTTGCATGGTTTCTTCCTTCTGAATGTGGTTGGGCTACCTGAAAAAAGCGGAGCAGGGTTTTCAGGTAGCCTTTGGGGTGTTGCAGTCGATTTGTTGCGATTCGATTTACAAAGCCGCATCAAAGCCGCCGTCTTCCACCGCTTCTATCAGCGCGGCGGGGTTGGTTTGGGCGGGGTCGAATTCCACGACGGCATTCTTGTTTTCCAGGCTCACTTCGGCCTTGTCCACGCCGTTTACGCCTTCGAGGATGCTGGTAACGCTTTTCACGCAGCCGCCGCAGGTCATACCTTCGATGTTTAATGTGATGGTTTGCATAGGGTTTCCTTTCTGTTGGAATGAGGCTGAGGTTTTAAAGCCCGTTGCAGCCAAAGCTTTCAGGTAACCTGAAATGATGGGTCTGCTCTTGCTTTCCCGCTAAGTGCCACCACTATAAAGCTTTACCCGAAGTAAAGGTCAAGCATCATGATGAACATCAGCCAGGCCGCGGCCGAGAGTGGCTTTTCCGCCAAACAAATCCGCGACTACGAAAAGCACGGCCTAATCGCCCCGGCCGCGCGCAGCGAAGCGGGCTACCGCCGCTACGGACAGGCCGACCTTGTCCGGCTGCGCTTTATCCGCCATGCGCGGGAAGTGGGCTTTTCGCTGCCGCAGATCGGGCAGCTTTTGAGCCTGCAACACAACCCGCAGCGTACCAGCCGCGAAGTGAAAACGCTCACTGCGCGGCACATCGCCGAGCTGGAAGCCAAAATCGAACGCTTGCAGGGCATGGTGGCCGAGCTGCAACGTTGGCACGATGCCTGCGCGGGAGACGACTGCCCGGATTGTGCGATTTTGGCCGGGCTGGAGGAGCGTTAGGCGGCTTGGGCAGAATAGAAACAGGCTACCTGAAAAGTTTCAGGTAGCCTTAGTCGGCCGCTAACGGTTTGGTACAGGCCTCGTCGTAATACGGCAGCCACTTGCCGACGCTTTGCTTCAGATATGCGCGAAAACTTTTGTTTACCCGTGTGGCGGTGTAATCCAAATAATGGCAAAAAGTAAGTTATCAAGAGACAAAGGCCGTCTGAAGCGTTTCAGACGGCCTTTATTCAAAAATACGCTTATCGGTTACAAAGCCACATCGTAGCCGCCGTCTTCTACGGCATCAATCAGCGCGTCGGCATCCGTCTTGCTTTCATCGAAAGTAATCACTGCATTTTTGTTTTCCAAGCTGACTTCTGCTTTTTCCACGCCTTCTACGCCTTCCAAAAGACGGGTTACGCTTTTCACGCAGCCGCCGCAGGTCATGCCGTCGATGTTGAGGGTAACAGTTTGCATTTGTATTTCCTTTCATTCACACAAATATGGTTGCTAAATACTTTACTCCTTACACAAACAGCTTGCAAATTCTTCATTAAGGCCGTCTGAAAAATGCAGATAGGCGTACAATAACGCTCTTTGCTTCATCAAACGGACATAATAATGACTTCAACATTCAAACAATGGGTTAGCGTATGCGCGCTGGCGGTGGGTGCGTTTATTTTCAATACCACCGAATACATTCCGATTGCGCTTTTGAGCGACATCGGTCAGAGCTTTGGCAAACCGGCAACGGAAGTGGGCATGATGATTACGGTGTATGCGTGGATTGTTGCGCTCCTATCGCTGCCGCTGATGCTGATGACGAAAAACATCGAACGGCGCAAATTATTGCTGATGCTGTTTGCACTGTTTGCGCTGTTTCACGCGCTGTCGTTTTTTTCTTGGAACTTCAACATCCTCTTGGTCAGCCGTATCGGGATTGCGCTGACACACGCGGTATTTTGGTCGATTACGGCTTCTTTGGCGGTACGACTTGCGCCCGCCGGCAAACCAATCAGGCTTTGGGCTTGCTCAGTACGGGTACGGTTTTAGCGATGGTTTTGGGCATTCCGCTCGGACGCGTGGTCGGGCAATACTTCGGCTGGCAGCTCAGCTTCCTGCTGATCGGCGTCTGTGCTGCCGGCGTAATGCTGGTGTTGGCTAAAAACCTGCCTGCTTTACCCAGCCAAAATACCGGCTCTTTAAGCAGCCTGCCGAGTTTGTTCAAACGCCGCAACCTGATGCTACTCTATGCAATGACGGTGTTGATTATTACGGCACATTTCACGGCATACAGCTATATCGAGCCTTTTGTGTTGCAAGTTGGCGGATTTAAGGCAGAACAAGTTACCATCGTTTTGAGCCTGTACGGTTTGGCAGGATTTGCCGCATCTTATCTATTCGGCAAATGGTTTGCCAAAGCGCAACGTTTGTTTATGCTCGGCGCGGTGGCGGTCATCCTGCTTTCCGCCCTACTGCTTCTGCCGCTTGCCTCTTTCCCGTATGCAGTATATGCGCTGGTGTTTATTTGGGGCGTGGCCATCGTCATCGTCAGCTTGGGCATGGTGTCGAAAGTCTTGGCATTTGCCTCGGATGCAACAGATGTGGCCAACTCGATTTATTCAGGTTTGTACAATGTCGGTATCGGCGGCGGTGCGCTTTTGGGGCATTATGTGACCACTTGGTTCGGTCTTTCCAATATCGGCATTGCCGGAGCCTTGCTGGCGGCGGCAGGTCTGGCCGTTTGCGGTTTGTTGTTTAAGGAACAAGATAATCTGACGCAAAATGTTTAAATCCATATAAATCAGGATGGTATTACTGACTCGGCCGTAATTTTAGCAGTTTTACCGATTTGTCCTGATTCTTATTAACCCACGATGGGTCTTCATTCCGCCGGATAAGCAGTTTTCTTGCTGCTTATCCGGTTTTCATTTCATTTTTAAAAAATAATTTACAATTTGTTTACACTACATCAAATTACAAATATACTGTCGCCTATTAGTCGTCTGAACGTACGGCTGAAAAGAAAAACCAATCATGTTTCAGAGGAATACATCATGGACTTAAACGCCAAGGATAAGACTCAGCATCCTGAGAACGTCGAGCTTCTCAGTGCGCAGAAGCCGATTACCGACTTTAAAGGACTGCTGACGACCATTATCTCTGCTGTTGTCTGCTTCGGCATTTATTACATCCTTCCTTATAGCCCTGATGCCAACAAAGGCATCGCGCTGTTGATTTTCGTTGCCGCGCTTTGGTTTACCGAAGCCGTCCACATTACGGTAACCGCATTGATGATACCTATCCTTGCCGTTGTACTCGGCTTCCCGGATATGGACATCAAAAAAGCGATGGCAGGTTTCTCCGACCCGACGATTTATATTTTCTTCGGCGGCTTCGCGCTTGCAACCGCCCTGCATATGCAGCGTCTCGACCGTAAAATCGCCGTCAGCCTGTTGCGCCTGTCCCGCGGCAATATGAAAGTTGCCGTATTGATGCTGTTTGCCGTTACCGCCTTCCTGTCCATGTGGATCAGCAATACCGCGACCGCCGCCATGATGCTGCCTTTGGCCATGGGTATGATGAGCCACCTCGATCAAGAAAAAGAACGCAAAACCTATGTTTTCGTCCTGCTCGGCATCGCCTACTGTGCCAGTATCGGCGGTTTGGGCACTGTGGTCGGTTCGCCGCCAAACATGATTGCCGCCAAAGCGCTGAACTTGGACTTCGTCGGCTGGATGAAGCTCGGCCTGCCGATGATGCTGTTGATTCTGCCGCTGATGCTGTTCTCCATGTACGTCATCCTCAAACCTAATTTGAACGAGCGCGTGGAAGTTAAAGCCGAATCTATCCCTTGGACTTTGCACCGCGTGATCGCATTGTTGATTTTCTTGGCAGCCGCCATCGCTTGGGTATTCAGCTCCAAAATCAAAGCCGCATTCGGTATTTCCAACCCTGATACCGTTATCGCCCTGATTGCCGCCATTGCCGTCGTCGTATTCGGCGTGGCGCAATGGAAAGAAGTTGCCCGTAATACCGACTGGGGTGTATTGATGCTCTTCGGTGGTGGTATCAGCTTGAGCGCGTTGCTGCAATCTTCCGGCGCATCTGAAGCATTGGGTCAGCAAGTTGCTTCTACGTTCTCCCATTCTCCTGCATTGCTGGTGATTTTCGTGGTTGCGACCTTCATCATCTTCCTGACCGAGTTCACCAGTAACACGGCTTCCGCCGCCCTGCTTGTGCCTATTTTCGCCAGCATCGCCGCGCAAATGGGTCTGCCCGAACAAGTCTTGGTATTCGTCATCGGTGTCGGCGCATCTTGTGCCTTCATGTTGCCGGTTGCCACACCGCCTAACGCGATTGTGTTCGGTACAGGCTTGATTAAGCAACGCGAAATGATGAATGTCGGCTTATTGCTGAACATCCTTTGCGTAGTATTGGTTGCTCTGTGGGCTTATGCTGTACTGATGTAAACCATCGACCTAAACAACAAGGCCGCCTGAAAGAATATTTTTCAGACGGCCTTGAAGTTTGTCGTTCAGACACAATTTAACGAAAGATTCAAAACCGGATTCTAACGAAAGGAAACCCATGATTATCCTGCACACCAACAAAGGCGACATCAAAATCGAACTGGATTTCGACAAAGCCCCCGTTACTGCTAAAAACTTCGAGCAATACGTTAAAGACGGCTTCTACGACGGCGTAATCTTCCACCGCGTCATCAAAGGCTTCATGATTCAAGGCGGTGGCATGGATGAAAACATGAACGAAAAAGAAACCCGCGATCCGATTCAAAACGAAGCGTCCAACGGCCTGTCTAACGAGAAATACACCGTCGCCATGGCGCGGACTTCCGACCCTCATTCTGCCAGCGCGCAATTCTTCATCAACACTGCCGACAACGCTTTCCTGAACTTCCGTTCTAAAGAGCTGTACGGCAAAACCGTAGTCCAAGACTGGGGCTATGCCGTATTCGGTAAAGTCGTTGACGGTTTTGACGTTGTCGATGCCATCGAAGGCGTTTCTACCAAACGTCACGGCTACCACGACGACGTACCGAGCGAGCCTGTCATCATCACTAAAGCCGAAGTGGTTTAATTGATTTGATTTCCCATAAAAACAGCCTGTCCGAATTAAAAACGGACAGGCTGTTTTTCAATAATGATGCATACCATCACACATCATAAGTACCGACCACGCATACCGAATCCAACACATGGCCCTGCATGGCAAAATGCAGCTCATTAAAGCGGAAACCGCGCGGCAAATCCAAAACGGTATCCAGCGCGTACACAATCAGTTCATAACGATGGCGGTTGTTCGGTGGTGCCATACCGCCGTAAAGAAGCCTCTTCGATTTCAAATTTACCCAACGCGCTTGCCCAAGTGTTCGCACCCTGTGTGAAATCTGTTGCAGAAATACTTTCATTTTCTGCCACGGAAGTACGTTTCAAATCCGAAATCAACCAATGCGTCCATACGAAACCCGATGCTGAAATGGCATCTTTGTCTTCCAACACCACGGCAAACGATTTTGTTCCTTCAGGCGCATCTTCAATCTCAAAAGGAATCGAATAAGAAGGCATACCGCTCGGGCTGAACTGGCTGCCGCGCTTGCCGTATTTGTCTTCAAATTCGCCGTTGACAATAGCTTTACTGCTGACTTTCATCTTATATCTCCCAATAGTAGGTTTATTCATTCTAACAAACACCAAGGCCGTCTGAAAGATACTGCCGTTTTCACTTTCCAGATGTCGCATTTTCAGACGGCCTCAAGCAATATTCACAATTCGATCAAACACATTTGACATTCCATAGTATAATCCGCCGCATGAAAACTACACAGGATACGCATTATGGATTGGAAAGGTCGTGAACAAAGCCAAAACGTCGAAGATCGCCGCGGAAGCCATGGCGGCGGTGGCGGCAAAACACCGGGCATACTCGGCATTATCGTGGTTTTGGTCGGCGCATATTACGGCGTGGATTTGAGCGGTTTGGTTGGCGGCTCATCTTCGATGGGCATTCCTACCCAGCAAGCTACCCGACTCGACAGCCAACAAGAAGCCGAGTTGAACGAACTGTCCCGCGTTGTCCTTGCCGATACGGAAAAAGCATGGAGCAAATATTTCCAACAACACGGCCAACGCTATACGCCGGCAACCATGGTGTTGTATGAAGGCGGTACGTCCACCGCCTGCGGTACGGGCCAATCTGCCATGGGTCCGTTTTACTGCCCGGGCGACCAAAAAGTTTATTTAGACTTGAGCTTCTACGAAGATATGCGCACCAAGCTCGAATCGGCCAGCGATGCCGCGTTTGCCTACGTTATTGCCCATGAAGTCGGCCATCACGTTCAAAACCTGCTCGGCATTCTGCCTAAAGTCCACAAAATGCAACAGCAAGTCGGCAAAAAAGAGGCCAATGCCCTTTCCGTCAAACTCGAATTGCAGGCCGACTGTTTCGCCGGTATTTGGGGACACTACGCCGTCAACAACAATATCTTCAAAGCCGAAGACATTCAAAAAGCGATGCTTGCCGCCGAATCCGTCGGCGACGACCGCTTGCAGAAACAGGCTCAGGGCTATGTCGTTCCCGACAGCTTTACCCATGGCTCGTCCGAAGAACGCATGACTTGGCTCAAGCGCGGTTTGGAAAGCGGCGACATCAACCAGTGCAACACTTTCAACAATTGATTCGTCCAAACAACACTGTTCTTTGATGTAACGACAAAAGGCCGTCTGAATTCTTCAGACGGCCTTTTAGCCGTGTTAAAATAACGCCTATTATTTTCCCTTAAATTCAAAGGAAATCCACATGGCAAATATCGCCCGCGACATTTTCAAAGCCTACGACATCCGGGGCATCGTCGGTAAAACCCTGACCGACGAAGCTGCCTACTTAATCGGTAAAGCTATTGCTACCAAAGCCTCCGAAAAAGGCATTACCCGCATCGCACTCGGTCGCGACGGCCGTTTGAGCGGTCCCGGCCTGATGGCACAAATTCAACGCGGTTTTACAGACAGCGGCATCGACGTCCTCAATGTCGGCATGGTTGCCACCCCTATGCTCTACTTCGCAGCCATCAACGAATGCGGCGGCAGCGGCGTAATGATTACCGGCAGCCACAATCCACCCGATTACAACGGTTTCAAAATGATGCTCAGCGGCGACACGCTCGCAGGCGAAGCCATTCAAGAACTTTAGCTATTGTTGAAAAAGATGGTTTTGTTGCTGCCGACAAACAAGGCAGCGTAACCGAAAAAGACATCTCCGGCGAATACCACAACAACATCGTCGGCCACATCAAGCTCAAACGCCCGATGAAAATCGTGATTGACGCGGGCAACGGTGTCGGCGGTGCATTTGCAGGCAAACTCTACAAAGGTTTGGGCAATGAAATTACCGAACTTTTCTGCGAAGTGGACGGCAATTTCCCTAACCACCACCCCGACCCTTCCAAACCGAAAAACCTGCAAGACCTCATCGTCGAGCTTAAAAACAGCGATGCCGAAATCGGCTTGGCATTTGACGGCGATGCCGACCGCTTGGGCGTGGTTACCAAAGACGGCAACATTATCTATCCAGACCGCCAACTGATGCTTTTTGCGCAAGACGTGTTGAGCCGCAATCCTAAAGCCAAAGTGATTTTCGACGTCAAATCCACCCGTCTGCTTGCGCCTTGGATTAAAGAACACGGAGGCGAACCTGTGATGGAAAAAACCGGCCACAGCTTCATCAAATCCACCATGAAAAAAACCGGCGCACTGGTTGCCGGCGAAATGAGCGGCCACGTTTTCTTTAAAGAACGCTGGTACGGCTTCGACGACGGTATGTATGCCGGCGCACGCCTCTTGGAAATCCTGTCTGCCTTCGACAATCCGTCCGAAGTGTTGAACAAGCTGCCGCAAAGCATTTCCACTCCGGAACTCAACATCGACCTGCCGGAAGGCAGCAACGGCCACAAAGTGATTGAAGAGCTGGCTGCCAATGCTAAGTTTGAAGGTGCGACCGAAATCATCACCATCGACGGCTTGCGCGTTGAATTCCCTGACGGCTTCGGCCTGATGCGTGCTTCCAATACCACGCCGATTTTGGTATTGCGTTTTGAAGCCGATACGCAAGAAGCGATTGAGCGTATTCAAAACCAATTCAAAGCAGTCATTGAAAGCAATCCTGCATTGAAATGGCCGCTGTAAGGGTTTAGGCTAAAACAAAAGGCCGTCTGAAAATCATTTCAGACGGCCTTTAATATTAAACATTGATGATTCCAAAGTTTGGAAACCAAGAATATCCCGGCTTAGTTATCCGACTTGCGCCAACTGTTGACGCATTTCATCGATAACGGCTTTGTAATCCGGTTTGCCAAAAATCGCCGAACCAGCCACAAATGTATCCGCACCTGCCGCCGCAATTTCAGCAATATTGTCTGTCTTCACGCCACCATCGACTTCCAATGCGATATGGCGGCCGCTTTGTCGTTCATACTCGTTCAACATCTCGCGCACTTTGCGGATTTTAACCAGCGTATTCGGGATAAAACTTTGTCCGCCGAAGCCCGGGTTGACCGACATCAGCAAAACCATATCCAGTTTGTCCAAAACGTTTTCCAGAATATTGACCGGCGTAGCAGGATTCAATACCAAACCTGCCTGACAGCCGTATTCTTTAATCAAACCCAAGCTGCGATCGACATGGCGACTGGCTTCCGGATGAAAGGTAATGATATTGGCACCGGCTTTGGCAAACGCATGAATCAAATCGTCCACCGGCTCAACCATCAAATGTACATCGACCGGCACAGTTGCATACGGTTTCAAAGCCGCGCAAACCATAGGGCCGAAAGTCAGATTCGGCACATAATGATTGTCCATCACGTCAAAATGAATCAAATCCGCACCGGCGCGGATAACTTCGGCAACCTCTTCGCCCAAACGGGCAAAATCAGCGGACAAAATACTGGGGGCAATACGGTAGTCGGTCATGTTTATTCTCCTAAAGTGTGTTCCTTTGTCATTATCGCATTTTTAACCCTATGTTGTATGCCGCCGACAACGTCTCTGCCGTCATTTTTGTGAATTTACATTTCATATACATTAATGAAACTTATAATCACATAGTAAGGCTTTGAAAATAAATTATTAGATTACATACACATTCAAAAAAATCTAACATCATTAACAAAAGTTAACTGCATTGATACTGCCTTTCACACGCTTATCGGTTATATTTCCAAACCTGATGAAACATTAGGAAAACACCGTGTCTGTTGCACTTTCCCGCTATCCGACTTTTATTTTCTTAGCACTCGCCCTACTCTGTTCCAGTCTGCCTGCATATGCCGGTCCGTTTCTGGCCACTTTGGACGACTTCCACCCAAATTGCGACATCCGACAGCTCAATTTATCCGCCGACCAACACGCCGCCCTGCGCCGCCTGCGTACCGACTTCAAACAAATCAACGATAAAGCCTACCGCAAAACCGTACGCTCCGACCGCAACCGCCGTCAAACCATCATCAAAATCCTTTCCGGCGACTCATTCGACTCAAACGCCGCCCGCGATTATGTTGAAAGCCGCTACCTCTCCAGCATGGACTATGCGGTGGATGAAATGGAAATCCAATACCGCCTCTATCATCTGCTCAATCCGCGCCAGCGCCAGCAATGGTTGTCTTCATGCTTGCGCTGATAGATAAATAAAAATACAAAAAGGCCGTCTGAAACCATATTCAGACGGCCTTTACTTTTTCAGCCTTAATCCAGCACTCTTTCTTCCGGCAACCGACCTGCCCAGTCGCAGGCAAACTGCCATGCTGAGCGGCCTGAACGGCTGCCGCGCATTTGCGCCCATTGCAACGCGGCTTGGCGCGCCGTATCGTCAAAAGGCACATTGAAATCGTCCAACCAGTTGGCTACGGCGGTCAAATAATCGTTTTGATCGAAAGGATAAAAACTCAGCCACAAACCGAAGCGGTCGGAAAGGGAGATTTTTTCCTCGACGGCCTCTTTCTGATGGATTTCGCCGCGAGTGCCCGTAGTACCGCCGTTTTCATCCATGTATTCTGGAATTAAATGACGACGGTTGGAAGTGGCATAAACCAAAACATTGGTGCAACGTTGTGACAGTCCGCCATCCAAAGCGGTTTTCAAGGCTTTATAGGTTTCATCGCCGGTTTCAAACGACAAATCATCGCAGAAGACGATAAATTTCTCAGGACGGCCGGATAACAGCGTCAACAAAGCCGGCAGGCTGACCAAATCGCTTTTATCCACTTCAATCAGTCGCAGGCCGCGCTCGGCGTATTCGTGCAACAACGCTTTAACCAAGGAAGATTTACCCGTACCGCGTGCGCCGGTCATCAAGACATTATTGGCCGGACGGCCTGCCAAAAATTGCTCGGTATTGCGTTTCAGCCTGTCGGTTTGCGAACCGACTGCCGCCAATCGGCTCAAAGGAAACGTATGCGGACGCGGCAGGCTTTCTAAAATGCCTTTTTTGCCCACGCTGTGCCAACGGTAGGCAAGTGCCTGCCAATCGGTTTTTCCCGGCTCGTCAGGTAGGATTAAATCCAAACGGTTTAAAACGGAATAGGCTTTTTTTAAAAATTCGGATAATTTCATTTTTACTTTCTTCTTTCAGACGGCCTTTTGTGCCAATACACGCATCACGGTATCGACAACGGCTTGGGTTTGCGGATCGATTTCAATATTGATGAGGTCGCCTTCTTTGCGGCTGCCAAACAGGGTGCGCTCCAAAGTCTCCGGAATCAGGTGTACGCAAAATTCGCTGTCGCTAACTTCGCCTATGGTCAGGCTGCAACCGTCCAAACCGACAAAGCCTTTGGTCAGAATGTAGGGCTTTAGGTTTTCCGGCAGCTCAAACCAAACGGTGCGTTTGAACTCGCTGGATTCGATACGGGAAATTCGGGTAACCGCCATCACATGGCCGCTCATCACATGGCCGCCGATTTCGTCGCCAAACCGCGCCGCGCGTTCCAAATTGACACTGTCGCCGACTTTCAAGCTGCCGAGATTGGTTTTGCGTAAGGTTTCGTCCATCAAATCAAAGCTAACTTTATTACCGTCGATTCGGGTAATGGTCAGGCAGCAGCCATTGTTGGCGACAGAAGCGCCGGTTTGCAGATTGTCGGCGATTTCGGGGGGCAGTTCGACAGTGTGGGTACGAAAGTCGGGCGAAGGTTGGGCGATGTCTGTAATTTTGCCCATGCCTTGTACGATGCCTGTAAACATGATGTCTTCTTTCCGATGGTACGATAAGGCGGATATTGTAGCATTTTCCAGGCACAAAGGCCGTCTGAAAGCGGTGGTGGCGATGGTTTGGGGTATAATCGGATTTTTATTTCCGCCGCCCGATCATGCTCAGCTACCGCCACGCCTTCCATGCCGGCAACCATGCCGATATGCTCAAGCACTTTACCCTCTTCCTCGTCCTCGAATATTTCAACCGCAAAGACAAGCCTTATTGGTATATCGATACGCACAGCGGTGCCGGTTTGTATGATTTGAGCGGCGATGAAGCGCAAAAAGTCGGCGAATACAAACAAGGCATTGCGCTCTTGGAACAAGCTGACAAGCTGCCTGCCGAATTGGCCGAATTTATAGGCCGTCTGAAGCAAATCCTGCCGCAAGACAACCTTTACTGCGGTTCGCCTTGGCTGGCACAGGCGCTCACGCGCGACAGCGACAAAATGCGCCTCTTTGAGCTGCACCCTACTGATTTTGTCCATTTGCAAAACAATATGCGCGAAGTCCGTCCGACGCGCAAAGTGCAAGTCAGCCAAGCGGACGGCTATCAGGGCCTGATTTCACTCTTGCCTCCTCCGCCCCGCCGCGCCGCCGTCTTGATTGATCCGCCCTACGAAGAAAAACAAGACTACCGCCGCGTCGTCCAAGTCCTGAAAGATGCGTTAAAACGCTTTGAAACCGGCTGCTACATGATTTGGTATCCCTGCTTGAGCCGCGAAGAAAGCCGCAAACTGCCTGACGAACTCAAAAAAATCGCTCCCGACAATTATCTGCACGCCGAGCTTCATGTCCATACGCCGCGCAGCGACGGCTTCGGCATGCACGGCAGCGGCATGTTCGTCATCAATCCGCCTTATATGCTTGCCGAACAATTACAAAACAATCTGCCCGAGCTTTCCAAAATTTTGGCGCAAGATGCCGGCGCGCATTATGTATTGGAAAGCAAAACGAAATAAACGCTGCCGTCTGAACGCATACCAAGCACTTCGATTTTGCCGTCATACCCGTTCAGACGGCCTTAACCCTTTATACTTAAGCCTTTTTCCACTACAATTCACAACATAACAATTAACGGCCGTCCACTCATGAATATACGCACACCCCTAGCCTGCACACTCCTGCTTTGCGCGTGCAGCGAATCAGTAAAAAACGAATTTAAAGAAGAATTTACCCAAAGTTTCCGCACCGAATTTGTCCGCTCGGCAACCGAAACCTGCGTAGAAAAAGCCGCAGGAAAAAGCCCGTTTGATTCCGCGACCACTGAAAAAATCTGCCACTGTATCGGTGAAAAAACAGTTGATAAAATCAGCCCCGAAGAAGCGACCTCACTTTTGGGCGGCAGCGACTCTATGAGCGACGAGCTGAAAAAACGCATCAAAGACACCAGCATCGCCTGCACTAAAGAAGTTTTAGGCATGGCCGAGAGCAAAACCAAATGAACACGCCGTTTTCAGACGGCCTGAAATTAAAAAATATTCGATTCAAACTTAGGAAAAGAGTGAAACCATGAAGACATTGAACCAATTCTTAGCCCAACACCTGCCCGAACACAAACTGCCGCAAGAGCTGGCCGGCGTACTGGAATCCGTAGCCGCCGCCTGCTTGGACATTAACGCCAAAGTCCGCCTCGGCGCGCTTTCCGGCGTTTTAGGCATGGCAGGTACCGGCAACATCCAAGGCGAAGACCAAAAGAAACTGGACGTCATCGCCAACAACATCATGATTGATGTTTTAAAAGCCAATGCCAACATCGCAGGCCTTGCCAGCGAAGAAGAAGACACCTATGTCGCCACACACGAAAACGGCGGCTATTTGGTATTGTTTGACCCGTTGGACGGCTCTTCCAATATCGACGTCAACATCTCCGTCGGCACCATCTTCTCCGTCTTGGCCAAACCCGAAGGCGCATTGACTACCGAATCCTTCCTGCAAAAAGGCCGCGACCAAGTGGCCGCAGGTTATGTTTTATACGGTCCGCAAACCCAACTGGTACTGACTGTCGGTCACGGCGTATTCGTCTTCACTCTGGACGATGCCAACCAATTCCTGCTGACCAAAGAAAATCCGCGCGTTCCAGAATCCACTAAAGAATTCGCCATCAATATGTCCAACCAAAGACATTGGTTCGCCCCTGTTCAACAATACATTGACGAATTGCTGGCAGGCGAAACCGGCGTACGCGGCAAAAACTACAATATGCGCTGGGTAGCCAGCATGGTTGCCGAAATCCACCGCATCCTGATGCGCGGTGGCGTATTCATGTATCCGCAAGACAAACGCGACCCATCCAAACCGGGCAAACTGCGCCTGATGTACGAAGCCAACCCGATGAGCCTGATTATGGAACAAGCCGGCGGCGCATCAAATAACGCCATCGAAGCCATGCTCGACATCCAACCTACCGGCCTGCACCAACGTGTTGCCGTATTCATGGGCAGCCGCGAAGAAGTCGAATACGTTTACAATCTGCATCAAAAATAATCGGATGTATTGATTTCAAACCAAAAAAGGCCGTCTGAAATATGATTTTCAGACGGCCTTTGGTTAAAAAATAAAAGAAACAAAATCAAAAAGGCAGACTCAAATCTGCCCTTTGCCGCTTTCCATCTGATCTTTATTTATTGGATTACGCCGAACGAGCCAGCTCTTCCGCCGCTTTTTGCACTATATCCGGCGTCAGTTTGTTCAAACAATCCGTATGCCCCAACGGACATTCACGCTTGAAACAAGGCGAGCAATCCAAATTCAAGCTGACGATTTTTGCCTTTTGGCTTAGAGGCGGCGTATGGTCAGGGCTGGATGAGCCGTAAACCGCAACCAATTTCCGATCAAGCGCGGCCGCAAGGTGCATCAGACCGCTGTCGTTGCACACGACCGTATCGGCGCAAGACAACAAATCAATCGCCTCCGAAAGATTGGTTTTGCCGCAAAGATTGGTACACAGGCCGTCTGAAAACCGGTTGATTTCATCTGCAATATCAAAATCTTTTTGCGAACCAAACAGCCAAACCTGCCAACCCTTAGCCAAATAGCGGCGACCCAGTTCGGCAAAATGACGCGCAGGCCAACGCTTGGCCGGGCCATATTCCGCACCGGGACAAAATGCCAAAATCGGTTTATCCGTCTTTAGACTATATTTTGCCAAAGCAGCTTGACGGCTTGCGGGATCAATCGTGAAACAGGGATTATCGGAATGCCCGTTAAAATCCGCTTGGGTCGGATACGCCAGCGCAGTATAGCGGTCGACCATCAGAGGCAACGCAGTCTTATCCAACTTGCGGATATCGTTCAGCAAAAAATAGCGCGACTCGCCGACGTAGCCCGTACGCTGTTTAATACCCGTAGCCAAGGCAATAATGGCGGATTTGAGCGAACCGGGCAAAACAATCACTTGATCATAGCCTTCTTTCCCAATTCACGCCCGATACGCCAGCGTTTTTTCAATTCCAACGCACCATGTCCAAACGGATTTTCCATCACACGGTTGATTTCAGGCATACGCTCAAATACAGCCATCGACCATTTGGGGGCAAAAGCATCAATGGTGCAGCCGGGATACAACTCATGCAAACGGCGATAAAGCGGTTGGGTCATGACGCAGTCGCCAATCCAGCTTGGGGTAATAATCAGGATTTTTTTGGACATAATGGAATGTGTTTTTAATTTTGGCTTATTGTAATACGATTTTTAAAAGGCCGTCTGAAACTTGGTTTAATTGCCCTGAGCAGAACGTACTATTTGATACATGTCATTTCAACAGATGCACTCTGGTTTTAGTTTGTCTTCCCAATTATTCTGCAAACTCTGCAAATACCACGCCCCAAATACCAAACATAACAGCGGCAAGCAATATTTGCTTCATTTTTAAAACCTTATAAAAACAGAAAGGCCGTCTGAAATATTTTCAGACGACCTTTTTATAGTGGTTTAACGATGGTAGTTAGGCGCTTCTTTGGTGATTTGTACGTCGTGAACGTGGGATTCGCTCATACCGGCAGAAGTGATTTCCACAAATTCTGCTTTCTCATGCATTTCAGCAATATTGGCGCAACCCAGATAACCCATGCTGGAGCGCAGACCGCCGGTCAGTTGGTGGATGATGTTCACAATCGGGCCTTTGTAAGGCACGCGACCTTCAATGCCTTCAGGAACATATTTGTCTGTGCTGTCGGTTTTGTCTTGGAAGTAGCGGTCGGCAGAGCCTTGGCTCATCGCACCCAACGAACCCATGCCGCGGTAAGACTTGTAAGAGCGGCCTTGGTAAAGTTCGATTTCGCCCGGTGCTTCTTCCGTACCGGCAAACATACCGCCGAGCATGACGCTGTATGCGCCGGCAGCAAGTGCTTTGGCAATATCGCCGGAGAAGCGGATACCGCCGTCGGCAATCAGGGGAACGCCTGTACCTTTCAGGGCTTCGGAAACATTGTGAATCGCAGTCAGTTGAGGCACGCCCACGCCGGCCACGATACGGGTCGTACAAATCGAGCCAGGGCCGATACCGACTTTAACGGCATCCGCACCGGCAGCCACCAAATCCAAAGCGGCTTTAGCAGTAGCAATGTTGCCGCCGATGACTTGAATGTGCGGATAGGTTTCTTTTACCCAGCGCACGCGATCGATAACGCCTTGGCTATGGCCGTGGGCAGTATCGACTACAATCACGTCCACGCCTGCTTCCACCAATGCTTTGACGCGCTCTTCGGTATCACCGCCGGTACCCACTGCAGCACCGACGCGCAGACGGCCTTCGGCATCTTTGCTGGCATTAGGGAATTCGGTTGTTTTCAGAATATCTTTAACGGTAATCAGACCTTTGAGTTCGTCTTGGTCGTTCAATACCAAAACGCGCTCTACTTTGTGCGCATGCATGATCTCGCGTGCTTCATCGATGCTGGTACCTTCAGGAACGGTAACCAAACGCTCACGGGGGGTCATGATGGCAGAAACAGGCAGATCGACACGGTTTTCAAAACGCAGGTCGCGGTTGGTCACGATACCGACCACTTTGCCGTTTTCAACAACAGGCAGACCGGACATTTTGCGTTTGCGTTGTGCGCGCATTTCCAATACGTCGCGGATCAATGCGGTCGGCGCAACGGTAACGGGATCTTTCACCACGCCGCTCTCATGGCGCTTCACTTTGGAAACGGCACGCGCTTGCAACTCCGGCGTCATGTTTATGGATAATGCCGATGCCGCCTTCTTGAGCCATAGAAATGGCCAGACGCGCTTCGGTAACGGTATCCATTGCAGCAGAAAGTAGGGGGAGGTTGAGCGTGATATCGCGGGTGAGTTTGGTTTGAAGTTTGACATCTCGAGGCAGCACGTTTGAGTGCGCTGGAACCAACAAAACGTCGTCGAAAGTATAGGCTTTTTCTACAATACGCATGATGCTCGGTCTTTCAGTTTGTGCAAGATGCACGGCATTATATCACACCGGCTTGATGCTAACATTGGCAATACATGTTTTAACGTTATTTTTTTACATGATTTGATCTAGCGTACAAAAATATGCCAACGCATTGCAGTTTCAAGTAAAATAAGCCGCATGAGAACATCATTTACATAAGGGAAACCCATGAAATCTTCCGTACTCAAAACCTGTCTGATAGCAGCCCTTCTCTCTTCCACCGCCCTGACCGACGCGGCCGAGGTTTACACTTGGAAAGGCTCATCGGGCAACAGCTATTCCGATACGCCAAACCGCCTGCAACTGAAGCGTTCCGGCGTGGTCAACATCCGCACGCACAACGTCAAACCTGCCGTTGCGCCTGCTTCGGCGGCATCTGAGCCGGTTGCCGAGCAACCCAACGAACAGGTTGCGGAACAAAACAAACAAATCGAAGAGCGCAATAAAAAAATCGAAGAGCAAAACCGCCAAAACAAGCTGGAAAACTGCAAAATCGCCAAAATCAACCGCCAAGTCGCCGAAAGCGCACGCTTGGCCAATCGCGACAGCCTGATTAAGCAATACCAAAACGACGTCAATAAATACTGCAATTAAGCTCTCAAATAACAATATCAAAAAGGCCGTCTGAAATTAAATTTCAGACGGCCTTCATCGTTCAGTCCATCAATAATACAGTTGAACCAACAACAAACCGAACGCCAGACTAAATGCCATGCTCAACAAGCCCGGAATCATGAAGCTGTGGTTGAAGATAAATTTGCCGATTTTGGTTGAGCCGGTTGTATCGAAGTCGATAGCGGCAATAATCGGACCGTAGTTTGGAATGAAGAAATAGCCGTTTACCGCGACAAATGTGCCAATAATGATGGGCGCAGGAATACCCAGTTTGATAGCGATTGGGAACAGCGTTGCCACTGTCGCGCCTTGGCTGTTGACCAATACCGACAAGATAAACAAGGCAAAGGCAAAGGTCCATGGTGCAGATTCAACCAAATGACTGACGGTCGATTCCACTTCTGTTAAGTGGCCGTTCATCAAGGTATCGCCCAACCAAGCCACGCCAAACACCGCAATCACGGCACGCATACCGGCGTGGAATACCGAACCTCGGGTAATCGCATCGCCATTGGGCTTACACGCCAAAATAATCAGCGCAGAAGCAGACAGCATCACGATTTCAATCGTATGCGCCATGCCTATAGGCTTGATCGCGCCATCGTGTTCAAAAGCCGGACGCAACTCAGGCAGCGCACCCATCACAACCACCAGCAATGCCGCAGTCAAGAAAATACCGACCGACAATTTGGCTTTCGGCGAAATGACGACATCGGTTTTTTGCTCCTCCACATCGATGTATTCTTTCACATAGTTCGGGTCTTTCAACAAAGCCTGATAATGCGGATCGTCTTTTAACTCTTTACCCAGTTTGTTTACGAACACGCAAGCCAAACCGATACCCAAAATCGTGGACGGAACGGTGACTTTCAACACATCCGCCATCGTGATGTGCTGCGGCTCAAGCATGGAGACGCAGGCAACAACGGCGGCGGCAATCGGGCTGGCAACAATCGCAAATTGGGAAGCGATAACCGCCATTGTCAACGGACGGGAAGGACGGATGCCATTGCGGCGGCTGACTTCGGCAATCACGGGCAAGACCGAGTAAGCCACATGGCCCGTACCTGCCAACACGGTAAAGATGTATGTTACCGCCGGCGCGATAAAGGTGATGTATTTCGGATTGCGGTGCAACACACGCGTGGCAATCTTAATCATATAGTCCAAACCGCCGCTGGCCTGCATGGCCGCCGCGGCAGACACTACCGCCATAATCATCAGCATCACATCAATCGGCGGGCTGGTCGGCTGAAGATGGAAACCAAAAGACAATACGGCCAAGCCGATACCGCCGAGCACGCCCAAACCAATACCGCCAACCTGCGCGCCAATCAGGATACACAGCAGCACAACGGCAAACTGGATAAAAAACATAGTTGACATCACAACTCCCAAAATCCGGCCTTCGCCGAAATAAAATTACAAACGATTGGATTATAGAGTAAACCCTCTTCCCTAACCATACTTTACCTAATTATACATACTGATCTACATCAAATAAATAATATTCTCATTTAACCAATAGACTCATCAAAAGCACAAAAAAGGCCGTCTGAAGATTTTCAGACGGCCTCTATGATTCAGATGAAATGATAAAGCTATTTTCCAGCTACTTCTTCATCTTTTATAAAATCCGATACGCCATGGACACAGCGGATTTTGCGTTCCGACAAGGTTGCCTCCAACAAGGCATCGTTTTGCGGCAAGGAATCGCGTTCTGCCTCATTGTGCCAGAGGTGGTACGCAATGCCGGCAAATTTCAAATTATGGCGTTTCATCCCATTATGATAGCAACGGGCGACAAATTCGCTGTCTTCCCTGCCCCAACCGACAAAACTATTGTCAAACCCGTTAACGGCCAGCGCATCGCTGCGGAAAAAGCCCATATTGCAAGTTTTGATGCCTTTGTGTTTGCGGTTGCCTTTTCGGCCTGCCAGTTTGGCCAAACAACGACAGCGCAGGGCGGAAAGCCGTTTTTCTATTCCCGAGCTGAACATAGACAAAGCAGGCAAATCGCCTTCGTCTAAAATATCCTGCGTTTTATCCTCAGTCAAAATCACGCGGGAACCCTGTATCAGACGGCCTTTGCGGGCAATCTTCAAATGATCGGCGATAAAAGACGGATCCAAGATCATATCGCCGTCAATCAACACAATATAATCGCTTTTCGCCTGCGCCAGCGCACGGTTGCGCGATTCGGCAGCACGAAAGCCCCTATCCGGCTGCCATGAATGTTTGACCGGAATACTTGCCCTGCGGCGGATAAAATCAACCACTTCGGCGGTTTCCTGCCTTGAGCCGTCATCCGCGACAATAATCTCATCCGGCAGACGGGTTTGCGATAAAGCCGATTTCAATACCAGCTCCAGAGCATCGGGACGATTATAGGTAGTGATGATGAGGGAGACGGTTATCGTGCGGTTGCGCTCGTAAAGTTTGACATATTTGTAATACGAACCTTGCGCGTTGGACACCGAAATCGTCAGCCCGTCCGCCCCATAGGCAAAACCGCGTTTGAGCAGGTAATTTTTCACAAACGATACGCCGCCATGCAGCAAAGCCTTAAACGGCGAACTGTCTTTCTTGAAGCGGTTTTCTTCCGCATACAGCGAGCTATACTGCTGCATTTTTTGAATCAACCCTTCGGCGTTTTCAAAAGAATAATGTTTCAGACGGCCATCGAGTTGTTTAACCTTGGCTTCCTGCGGCAACACCAAAGACTCATGCACCTGACGGTCGGAAAAACGGGTAAATCTGCGATGATAAAGGCGCGGAATAATATCCGGATACCAGCCGCAGCCTTTAATCAGGCGGCCGTGGTAATGGTTCAGACGGGAAAGCGAAAAGATATGTTCCTTCTCATTTCCAAAACGGCCGCACGAATGGCTTCGATTAAAGCCTCATCCGCCACTTCATCGCTGTCTATGCTGAAAATCCAATCGTTTTGCGCCAGTCTGGCCGCCAGATTTTTCATCGGGCCAAACCCGATAAAGTCATGTTTGTAATAGCTGACATTGGGAAAGCCCTTGGCAATTTCAAAAGTACGGTCGGTCGAGCCGTTGTCCAACAACAGGACTTCGTCAAAGTCTTTCAGCGCACTCAAAACTTCTGAAAGATAACGTTCTGAATTTTTTACCAACATGGCGGCGGTTGCCGGAATTGTGTGCATCATAAAAAGGCCGTCTGAAAAAGGAAGCTGTATTTTAACCGATATACCGCTACAATATGTCTTCCTTTTTTCAGACGGCCTGACTCATGCAGCTTATTCTTGCCCCCATGCAGGGGCTGGTGGACGATGTAATGCGCGACCTATTGACGCGCATCGGCGGATTTGACGAATGTGTCAGCGAATTTGTCCGCATTACGCACACGGTCCACTCACGCGCCACTTGGCTTAAATATGTTCCCGAAATCGCCCATGCCAACCGCACGCCGGCCGGCACGCCCTGTACTGTCCAGCTTTTGGGCAGCGATGCGGAAAACATGGCCGTCAATGCTTTGGAAGCCGTGCGCTTCGGTGCGGACAAAATCGACCTCAACTTCGGCTGCCCCGCGCCGACGGTCAACAAACATAAAGGCGGCGCGGTCTTGCTCAAAGAGCCCGACTTGATTTACCACATCGTCCGCACCCTGCGCCAACGCCTGCCACAACACATTCCGCTAACTGCCAAGATGCGGCTCGGTTATGAAGACAAAAGTCTGGCATTGGAATGCGCCTCCGCGATTGAAAACGGCGGCGCATGCGCGTTAACCGTCCATGCACGCACCAAAGTCGAAGGCTACGAGCCGCCGGCACATTGGGAATGGGTGCGCAAAATCCGCGATGCAGTCAGTATTCCCGTTACTGCCAACGGCGATGTGTTCAGCCTTCAAGACTATCTCGACATTAAAACCGTCAGCGGCTGCAACAGCGTGATGCTCGGGCGCGGCGCGGTTATCCGTCCAGACTTGGCACGGCAAATCAAGCAATATGAAAACGGCGAAACAGTGAAAGACACCGACTTTGCCGAAGTCTCCTCATGGATAGTCCAATTCTTCGACTTATGCCTTGCCAAAGAGGCCAACAACAAATATCCGGTTGCCCGTTTGAAACAATGGCTTGGCATGATGAAAAAAGAGTTTGAACAGGCGCAGATATTGTTCGGCCGTATCCGTGCCGTCAAAGAAGCGGATGAAGTAAAACAGATTCTGCTGTCGTTCGAACAAGAGATGCATTCATGATTTAAAAAGGCCGTCTGAATTTCAGACGGCCTTTAATATGATTACTGACAGATATAATCAGCCAACAGTCTGCCTTTTTCCGCACTGGCTGCATTGGCCATATTCACATGCCTGGTCTCAGGGCCATTCTTGGATTTCAGGGCTTCGCCATATTTTTTGGCAAACTCTTTATTGGCACTGGTCACTCTTGACTCAGTGGCATCCAATATAAACCCGTCTTGCTCATATTTGCCTTGCGCAGTGATAATCAAGATATTTTCAGGCGAAGGATAATCCGGAAAATTAACATAGTTGGTAACCAGCTTGTAGGAAACGCCTTTGCCGTGTTTCATATCCTGACAGATGCCGTTAGGCGCGGTAAAGACTGCATGGCCGATACGGCCGTGGCCGAAATCGTAAAAATCGATTCTCTTCGCAGAAGCCAATTGTTTTTTATCGTTGCCGTCATTTACATTTAATGACTTGCCGTTTACCAGAAACAGGGTTGGCAACAAGGGGCTGCCATGAGAGGCTTCCAAATTATATGCTTCGCCCAACAGCTTGCCTTGGCGATACACCGTCAAGACAGGCTTTTTCAGACCATTTTCCGGATTGCCGGTTTTCTTAAAAGAAATCTTCTGAACCACATTGCCAAATTCATAATAAGGTCGCGACTGCACACCTGTTTTCGTATCCTGCAGGGCGCTCCAGCTACCGTCCGTCGTTTGGGCGCATGCAGTCACGGCAGCAAACAGAATACCCGATAGTAAAACTTTAGAATGTTTCATTCATAAACTCCTTCTCAAGTAAACAAAAAAACGGATGTGTGCCTTTACTGCTTATTTTTGTTTCTTTCTTTATTAAAATTTTAGAACTATTGTACTAACTTAGCAAGGGATTAAAGAACAGGCCGTCTGAACATTCAGACGGCCTTGATTAACATCAATTCTTAAGAAGCCAAAACTCGGGGGAACAAAATCTCATTTTCCAAATGGATATGGTCTTTCAAATCATCCACCATCTCTTTGGCCAATGCGTACAAACGGGTCCAGCTGCCGCAAGCGCCTTCGGGAAGCTCAAAATTATTGGTCAATTCTTCCAAGCGCGCGATGGCCTGATCGTGGTCTTCGTGTTCATGCATCATCACGCTGATGGGCATTGCCGCGCCGCGACCCACACCCTGATTAATCATCGGGAACAACATGCGCTCCTCTTTCATCATGTGCATCAACAGCTCGTTTTGCATATAGGCCAACAAATCAGGCACTTCGGCAGGAAAAGTGTCGGCATGAACCTGCGCCACTTTTTGCGCCAGCGGAACCAACTCTTCAAACTGGGCGCGGTGGACATTGTGGTAACGCTGCAAGATATGGTCGATGGTGGAATTGAAAGGTGCGGTTTCCCAAACGGTAAAGTCGGTCATGGCTGTGTTCCTTTAAAGATTGATATTGGATGAATGTTAGGCATAAGGATACACGCTGCTTGAAGCTTTGTATAGTTTTTTAATTGCTTAATTAATTGATAATAAAAGTTATTTTTCCAAAATTAAAATACCAAACAGGCCGTCTGAAACATAAAGTCAAAGTTTCAGACGGCCTGCCCTTTTCTTAAATAATCCAACGATATAAGGCAATCATTACCGGCATGGTTACCACACAAAGCAGGGTCGTCAGCCCATAAATCGCACTGGCTTTTTTTGGGCATTTTTGCCGTAAACAACCGCCATTTGGGTAACTGTCGAAGCGGCAGGCGAAGTCGTTGCCAAAAAGCTGATTAACACAACCGTATCCGCATGCGCATCATGATGGGCAAAACCGCAGGCTTTAACGGCGAAAAGCAATAATACCGGAATCAAAATCAGCCTTAAAAAAGCAACGAGATAAAGCCTCGGCGTCCACACAATCGAACGCAACGGCAAAGAGGCCAAAAGCATGCCCGCCACCAACATGGCAACCGGGCCGATCATACTGCCCACCGTCGCCAAAGTATTATCGATAATGTGCGGCAGCTTGATTTGAAAGGCAAACATCAGCAGCCCGACCAACATGGATAAGATGTTGATATTGGTGAAAATGGTTTTCCAAGCCACATTGCCGCGACCGCAAATCAACAGGCGCAGATGCGTCCAAAACAAAAACGTCTGCACCAAGATAAAACCGGTGGTGTAAATCACCCATTCCGGCCCAAAGACCGACATTACCAAAGGAATAATCAGGTTGCCCGAATTGCTGTACACCGTCGCCGCGTGTTCGAGCGCATCGAGTTTGAACAAGTGTTTAAACACCCTACCCAAAACAATCAACACCACATGAAAAAACACCGCCAGCATAACGGAAAGCTTCAGCCCTTCAATAATCTGCGGCGTATTGTCCATCTGAAAAGCGTGAATCATGACGGACGGGCTGATCAGGTAAAGCGCGATGACAGAGAGCGTGTAGCTGTTTTCCGATTTCAACAGCCCTGCCTTCACCAAAGCCACGCCCATCAAAACAATCAGCGTCAGCTCGGTAATTTTTCCGGCAAGCAGAAAAGAGGTTTCCATAACAAAAAAAGCGGCAAAAACGTTGATTTTACGCTTCTACCGCTTGGCATGCCAAATTCAGATGGCCTGAAGCCTTTTTCCAACAACCCGACATAATTTGCCCTACCGCAAAGCAAACCAATATAAATCTGTCCGTATATCCGCTATAATCAGCCATTTTCTTCAAACAGGAAACATCATGTCCCCCAGCCGTTTCAATCAAACGGGCCCCAAAATTGGCCTGAGCGTACGCCTTGCAGAAACCCAAGCTGAAATCGAAGCCGCCCAAAGATTGCGCTATCAGGTTTTTGCCCAAGAATTGGGTGCGGAAATCGAAAGTGATGACGGCCGCGATGTCGATCCTTATGATGAGCATTGCCACCACCTGCTCGCGTTTAACGATGCAACCGGCGAAGTTATCGGCTGCTACCGCCTGATTACCGAAGAAACCGCAAAAAAAGTCGGCGGCTGGTATAGCGAGCATGAATTCGACCTTAAGCCTTTGAAAGACATCCTGCCGCAAACTGTCGAACTCGGCCGTGCCTGCACCCACCCGGACTACCGCAACGGCGGCTTGGTCATGCTGTTGTGGACCGGCTTGGTCAAGTTCATGAAAGACGAAAACCTGCGCTTTATGATTGGTTGCGGCAGTATCGAAATGCGCGACGGCGGCAGCGACGCGGCCGGCCTGTATCATGCCTTGAAAGGCAAATACCTTGCTCCGGAACAATGGCGCGTCAAACCGCTCAACCCACTCAAATGGGACAGCATCACGCCGTCTGAAAACCCACCCGTGCCTGCACTGATCAAAGGCTATCTCAAAGCGGGCGCGTGGTTTTGCGGCGAGCCTTGCGTCGATGAAGCGTTTAACTGCGCGGATGTGCTGATCATGATGGACATCAGCCACCTTTCCGACCGCTACTTGCAGCGTTTCGCCCCTAAAACCGATTCATAATAAAGGCCGTCTGAAACTTCAGACGGCCTGCCTCATCTTTTATAAAAACACACACAATGACCGCCAAAATCCGTTTTATCTTCCGCCTCCTTTGCATTGCCGGCTGCCTTTTGTACGGCATGGCCGAAATGTTTTTTCTGTTTCCCTTTTACAGCAGCAAACGCAAACTGCGCGCGATCCAAATTATGGTCGCTGCGCGTGCTCGCTTCCTGCGGCATGAAACTGCAAACTTTCGGCACGCCGCCGCAAGAAGGCCGCGGCCAGATGCTTATCAGCAACCATATTTCATGGTTGGACATTATGGCGGTCAACGGCGCATTCCCCGGCCGTTTCGTGGCTAAAGACGATGTGGCAAAATGGCCGGTGGTCGGTTATCTCGCCACGCAGGCGCAAACGGTTTACGTCTCACGCAACCGCGGCATCAAAGGCAACTCCGCCAAAATCGCCGGTGTGACCGAAGCGCTGAAAAACGGCGATACCGTCACCATTTTCCCCGAAGGCACCAGTACCGAAGGCCGTGAAATCCTGCCGTTCAAACCCAGCTTTTTTCAGACGGCCTACGATGCAGGCGTACCGATTATTCCGGCACTCTGCCGCTATCCGAACCCGGACGGCAGCAGCCCCAATCCGCACACTGCCTACTACGGCGACATCAGCCTCTGGCAATCCATCTGCATGGTCATCAGCCAGCCTTCCAGCACGGTCGAGTTGCATTTCCTCGATCCGATTGAAGCGGGAGAAGACCGCTATGCTACCGCGCTTCAAGTACACGCCCTGTTGAGCGAAAAGCAAAAACAGTTGGGCTGATCAAACAAAAGGCCGTCTGAATGTTCAGACGGCCTTTTCCATTATCTTATGCCTTAAGATGAATATTGCACCGAATCGCTACCGCTTTTCTTTTGAATAAATTCAATTTTGTAGCCGTCCGGATCTTCGACAAACGCAATCACAGTCGTGCCGTGTTTCATTGGACCGGCTTCGCGTACCACTTTACCGCCCATTTCTTTGACACGCTCACACGCAGCGTAAGCATCATCGACTTCAATCGCGATGTGGCCGTAAGCATCGCCCAAGTTGTAAGACTCGGTATCCCAGTTGTGGGTCAGTTCCAAAACAGTATGATCCGCTTCATCGCCATAACCGACAAAAGCCAAAGTAAAACGGCCTTCAGGATAATCGCGGCGGCGCAGCAGTTGCATGTTCAATACGTTTTGATAGAAATCCAAAGAGCGTTCGAGATTGCCGACACGCAGCATAGTATGAAGCAAGCGCATGATTTTGTTCCTTTCTGAATTATGTTTGATCATGAATTATAACACATCGGGCCCCATCCTCTTCAGCCTCAAAATACCGACACTGAAACTGCATAAAAATGGAGCGTGCACCCTGCCGTCATTTGAATTTCATGTATTAACAAGCACACCAACCGACTAAATTGCTATAATCGCCACACTTACAACACAACACTTCAAACCGTCATGAAAACCTTTGTTCTTCCCGATACCCGCCCTTATCCGCAAAGCCCTATCAAAAATCACCTTCTGCTCAATGCCTATCAGCTGGCGCACAACTCCTCCTCCGCATCACGCAAACTTTCGGCCGGTCAACTGCAAACCGAAATCCGCACCATGCTCAGCCAAAACCATTACATCAACCTTTCATTGGCAATGACCATGGCGCCCGATGTCGGCACTTACACCAGCCTGATTCAAAGCGTGGGCGAAGTCCTGAAGGCAGAAAACGATAACGAAGCCCAATGGTTTGCCCTGCCTGTGGTTTTGGTTGCCGGTTGCAAAAAAGAACAACCCCTACCGCTCACGCTGCCTACCGAAGCCCTCTTCGCCTGCCTGCAAAACTACCCCAACCTGCGCACCCTCACGCAAAACACGCAATGGCTGCCCTACCTCGTCCAATCGACCGATTTGAGCAGCGTTACCCCGGGCGAATGGTTCCAAGCCAAGCAAAACGATGAAGCGGCAGGCGCATTCCTGCAAAAAATCGAATACAAACCATTGGCGCTGCCCGAAGGCCAATCCGTCCATGTTGTTTACGCGCTGGGCTACGGCGATAAAGCATTCAGACGGCCTTGGGCCTCAACCTGCAACAGGCAGGCCTGCCGCTGATGCAGGTTTGGCAAGAGCATCTCGCCCTCGACGGCGTTACCCTCTTCACCAACCCGCTCTCGCCCAATACACCGCTTGACGCCCTGACCGAAGGCAGCCACACCCGCCAACGCATGGCCATGGACGTTTTTGCCACCAACGCCATCCGCGCCATCCGTATGCAAAGCCCACGCGTCGGCGTTGTTGCCGCAGCCAAGGCGGACGGCAAGCTCCAATTTAGCTTCAACGCGACTGACAGCGCGTTTGAAATCGTTCCGCAGACCTTCACTTGGGAGCTGGCCTCAACCGACAATATCGCCATCGTGCAGCAAAACTTCCTCGACCTGATGGCCGAATGCCGCATCGAGCACCTCTACCTGCTGCACAACCCACTGGGCGAAAACGAAAACATCCCGACTTATGCCCAAGCGTTGAAACTGGAAGGCCACAATCCTTTCTTCAGCAATGTAAACTAAATTGAAAATGCAACACGCAAGGCCGTCTGAAAACGGTTCAGCGTGTTGCATTGATTTTCAAACCTTACCGCTCATTTTCATAAACATGAAAACCCACAAAATCCTTTTCGTCTGCCTCGGCAACATCTGCCGCTCCCCCATGGCCGAATACGTCCTGCGCCACCACGCCCGCGAAGCAGGCATGGGCAATGCCGTCATCACAGCCAGCGCAGGCACATCAGGCTGGCACGACGGCGAAAACATGCACGAAGGCACGCGCCGCGTGCTCAAACAACACGGCATCGACCCGTCAGGCTTTACCAGCAGCAAAATCAAACCCAGCGATGCCGATCATTTCGACTACATCATCGTGATGGACGACAACAACCTCAGAGAAGCCGAAAAACAGCTCGGTTTTCACCCCGGCAAAATCTTCAAACTGACCGACCTTATTCCCGATTCAGGCTACAACCACGTTCCCGATCCGTGGTACACAGGCGACTTTGACGAAACCTACCGCCTGGTCGATGCCGGCAGTTTGGCCTTGTTGGAAAAACTGAAACAGGCTTAAACCGGCTGGAACAATAAAAGGCCGTCTGAACAGGTATCCGTAAAAACCATGCTTTCGTGATGACCTGTTCAGACGGCCTTTATTAATCACCTCATCAACCCACGCGGTAAAACGCCAGGCTGCCCAATAAGTTCGGCAGATGTTTGACCTGCCGGTTGCCCGTCATGACCGCACGCTCAAGCACGCGGATTTTGTTTTTGGCACACAGCAAATCAAAATCTTTGAGGGTACACCAATGAATATTGGGCGTATCGTACCAATGATACGGCATGCGCTCGGAAACCGGCATATGGCCGCCGACGGCGATTTGAAAGCGGTTGCGCCAGTAGCCGAAGTTAGGGAAGCTGACGATGGCCTGTTTGGCCACGCGCATCAGGCAGCGCAGGATTTTTTCCGTGTTCTGCATGGCTTGAATGGTTTGGCTCAAGACAATCACATCAAAGCTTTGATCGCCAAACGCCGCCAAGCCCTCTTCCAAGTCGGCCTGAATGACGTTTACACCGCGGGTCATGGCGGCAATCACGCTGTCGGTATCGATTTCGATGCCGTAACCGGCGCAGTTTTTATGCGCCACCAACGCGGCCAGCAGCTCGCCGTCGCCGCAGCCTAAATCGAGTACGCGGCTGCCTTCGGGTATCCAATCGTAAATGAGTTGCAAATCGTCGCGCAGATTCATTTTTGGCAGTCCTTGTAAACGTTGTTCATATAAGCGGTAACCGCGCGGATATAGGCCTCGTCTTCCATCAAGAAGGCATCGTGGCCGTGATTGGATTTGACTTCAATGTACTGCACGGATTTTTGCGCGGCGATTAATGCCTTGACCAATTCATGCGAACGTTGCGGCGAGAAGCGCCAGTCGGTGCTGAAGCTGGCAACAAAAAATTTGGCCTGCACATTTTCCACGGCGCGCGTGAGGTTGTGGCCGTAATCGGCGGCCGGGTCGAAGTAGTCGAGCGCCTTGGTCATCAGCAGATAAGTGTTGGCATCGAAACGGCCGACAAACTTATCGCCTTGATAGCGCAGATAAGATTCCACTTCAAATTCAACGCCGTAGCCGTACTGATAGCCGTCTGATTTTAAAATGCGGCCGAATTTTTTACCCAAACCGTCTTCGGCAAGATAGGTAATGTGCCCCATCATGCGCGCGATACGCAAACCGCGTGAAGGAACGGTATGATGGCTGCGGTAATTACCTTCGTGGAAATCGGGATCGGTCAAAATCGCCTGGCGGGCAACATCGTTAAACGCGATGTTTTGGGTGGAAAGTTTAGGCGCGGAAGCGATAACGAGCGCGTGGGCAACGCGTTCGGGCAAAGAAATCGTCCATTGCAATGCCTGCATGCCGCCCAAGCTGCCGCCGACAACGGCCGCCCATTTTTGGATGCCGAGATAATCAGCAAGCATGGCTTGGGACTTCACCCAGTCTTTGACGGTTACAACCGGAAAATCCGCACCATATTCGCGGCCGGTTTCAGGATTCTCGGACAAAGGGCCGGTGCTGCCGTCGCAGCCGCCCAAGTTGTTCAAACCGACCACAAAAAAGCGTTCAGTATCGATGGGTTTGCCGGGGCCGACCATATTGTCCCACCAACCGGCGTATTTATCCTCCGCACTGTGCTTGCCGGCAACATGATGATTGCCTGACAGGGCGTGGCAGATAAGGACGGCATTGCTTTTGTCGGCATTGAGTGTGCCGTAGGTTTCAATCATCAGGTCGAAACGGGGTAAGGTTTTGCCGTTTTCCAGAGCAAGCGGTGTGTCAAACGGAATTTTCCGGGGCGTTACAATGCCCACTGAGGCATTTGTTGTCATTTGTAATTTCCAAGTGATGCGGCAAAAGGGGTATTATAACGTTTCGTTTTTGTTTTGTGCATGAGGCTTCAGACGGCCTGCCCTAATTTAGAGGCAATATTTTTGGGAGGATGTGGAATGATAGGCAGGCTTTTGCGATTTTTTTTCTTTTTCGCCATCGCGGCATTGATTGTGAACCGTCTGTTCAGCCGCCAACAAAAGCGCACCATTCGGGAAATCGCCAAAATCAGCGCGTGGGTATTGCTGGGTGCGGCGGTGGCTACGCTGTTTTGGTATTTGGTGATGCTGTTTTTCAAGCATATTCCCAATTCTTATTGAAATAAAATATAAAAGGCCGTCTGAAAACCTTAATCCAGCGTTTTCAGACGGCCTTTTGATATTCAAACTTAAAACAGCTCTTCCGGAATCTTGCAAACCGGAATCGGATTGACTTTGTGCTGCATGGCTTTGTGCAACCGGGTATAGATTGCCAAAACTTCGCGCTGCCTGCCCTCAAAATCTTCAGGCTTGTGGCTGCCGTACACGCTCATTGCCCATTCGAGTTCGGGATAAGATGCGCCCATTTGCTCTTCATCGGTACGCTCGGTATCCCAAAGGCCGTCTGTCGGCACGGCTTTTTGAATGTCTTCCGATACGTCCAACTCGGCTGCCAGCGCGTACACTTGAGTCTTGGTCAAATCGGCAATCGGGCTGATGTCCACACCGCCGTCGCCGTATTTGGTGAAGAAACCGACGCCGAAATCTTCAATTTTATTGCCCGTCCCCGCCACCAGCAAACCATGCAGCTGGCCGTAATAATAAAGCGTCGTCATGCGCAGGCGGCTGCGTGCATTGGCCAGTGCCAGCTGTTTATTGGGAAATTCGGTTTCGCTGACGTCAACGGTATCGGCAAACTTATCGAACGCCGGAGTCAAATCAACGCTTTGCGCTTTTACATTGGGATAACGCTGTTTCAGACGGCCCATGTGTTCTTGTGCGCGGTTGACTTGGTCGGACTTCTGACGAATCGGCATTTCCAACAACAAAACCGACAAACCGGTTTGCGCGGCAAGTGTAGAAACCACGGCAGAATCGATGCCGCCGGATACGCCGACGACAAAACCTTTGGCATGCGCCTGCTCGGCGTAATCTTTGAGCCATTGAACGATATGGCGGATGATGGCTTGGGTTTGCATAGGGATAAATGTTCGCTTCAAATAAACCGAATGATAGCCTGATTTGCACTTACCTGAAAGACGACAGGGTATAATGTTTCTTTTATTTCTTGCACACACACCATGTCCAAACCCATTCTTTTGCGCTGGCTCGCCGTCTGCCTGATTCCGCTTGCCACCCTTTTGTGGTTTGCCCTCAACCCGCCCGAAGACAAAACGCAACACCTCATCAACGGTATCATCCTTGCCTGCGAAGCCACGTTCCTATTTAAATTCGTCCTCTTTGACGTCATCAAACACCACCTCAAACAAGAGCCTGAATTGAAACGGCAAAGCATATGGATGTTTATTCCGATTGTTTTGCTGATTGTTTATTTGTTCCACTATTTCGGCGCATTCTGATGTTTTCAGACGGCCTTGGGCATATTTTTCCATGACCACTCCCCCACCTTATACCTGCTGGATTTTCTGCAACGTCATCGACAACTTCGGCGACATCGGCGTTTCATGGCGGCTGGCGCGTATTTTGCAACGCGAACTCGGCTGGCAAGTGCATTTATGGACAGACGATTTCCCGTCCCTTCAAGCACTCTGCCCTGATTTGGCCTCGATTCCCAACATCCATCAAGACATCGGCATTCACGCTTGGCAAGCCGACCATGCCGAAGATACCGATACAGCCCCTACTCCCGACATCGTCATCGAAACCTTCGCCTGCGAACTGCCCGACAACGTTCAAACCATCATCCGCCAACACCAACCGCTTTGGCTCAACTGGGAATACCTCAGCGCGGAAGACAGCAACGAGAGGCTGCACTTAATGCCCTCGCCCCAAGCCGGCGGCATACAGAAATATTTTTGGTTTATGGGTTTCAGCGAAAAAAGCGGCGGCCTGCTGCGCGAACGTGATTACGCCGAATTTGCCCGCTTTGATACGGAAACCTTACGCCGACAACTCAAACTTCCCGCAAAAAACACGCCCGAATGGCTGCTTTTCGGCTATCAAAGCGATATTTGGGTAAAATGGCTGACCATGTGGCAACAGGCCGGCCAACCCATCACCTTGCTGCTTGCAGGTACACAAATCATCGCCAGCCTGAAAAACAGCGGCCTAGTGCCGCAAAACGCCCTCCTTGAAGACGGCGATGTGTATCAGAGCGAACACGTTACCCTAATCAAAATCCCTTTCGTTGCCCAACAAGATTTCGACAAACTGCTCAACCTTGCCGACGGCGCCGTCATACGCGGCGAAGACAGCTTTATTCGCGCCCAGCTCGCCGGAAAACCTTTCTTTTGGCACATCTACCCGCAAGAAGAAAATATCCATCTCGACAAGCTGCACGCGTTTTGGGACAAAGCGCATCAGGTTTATCCGGATGTTGTCGCCACGGCACACCGCCTCCTTTCCGACGAACTCAACAACGGCGAAGCACTCAGCGACAGCCAACGCCTGCAGGCATGGCAAACCCTGACGGCACACCAAAACGAATGGCGCCAAAGCACGGCAAAATGGCGGGACGGACTTTTTGCCCAAAAAAGTGCCGTCGAAAAACTTGCCGCCTTTATTTCAAAGCACAAAAAAATACGCTAAAATAGCGCGTTTTATTACAACCGATTTGATTGGAAAACCACAATGAAAACAGCACAAGAACTGCGCGCCGGCAACGTATTCATGGTCGGCAACGATCCTATGGTCGTTCAAAAAACCGAATACATCAAAGGCGGCCGCTCTTCCGCCAAAGTCAGCATGAAACTGAAAAACCTGCTGACCGGTGCCGCTACTGAAACCATTTACAAAGCCGACGACAAATTCGACGTCGTGATCCTGTCCCGCAAAAACTGTACTTACAGCTACTTTGCCGACCCAATGTACGTCTTCATGGACGAAGAGTTCAACCAATACGAAATCGAAGCCGACAACATCGGCGACGCGTTGAAATTCATCGTTGACGGCATGGAAGACCAATGCGAAGTTACTTTCTACGAAGGCAACCCAATCTCCGTAGAATTGCCTACCATCATCGTTCGCGAAGTTGAATACACCGAGCCTGCCGTTAAAGGCGATACTTCCGGCAAAGTGATGAAAACCGCACGTCTGGTCGGCGGCACTGAAATCCAAGTGATGTCTTACATCGAAAACGGCGACAAAATCGAAATCGATACCCGTACCGGCGAATTCCGCAAACGTGCTTAATCAGCCCGTAACACAAAAAGGCCGTCTGAATATTCAGACGGCCTTTTTCTCAATCTGCCTTATTGTTTCTTCAAGCCCTTAGCTGCGACAGTCGCAATCGTACCATCAATGCCTTTGCTCTTAATCAGCTCGCCAAATTGGTTGCGGTATACCGTTACCAAGCTGGTACCGTCCACGCGGATGTTGTAAATCTTATACGCACCGCCGCTTTGGTAAAGCTGGTAGGCCACTTCATACTTGGTGCCTTTTTTGGTCTGAATTTCCGAGAAAACGTCAAACTTATTGCCGTTTGCCGTCATCTTCGGCAACAGGCGCACATTCGCATCCGCGGCACCAATCAGTGCAGAGTGCGAGTACATCGCAATAACCATATCTTTGAATGCACGGATAAAATCGGTTTTCTGTTTGGCAGAAAATTCACGCCATGGCGCGCCGACAGCCAAAGCCGAAATACGTTCATAATCCAGATAACGGTTGGCATACTGCTCAACCTGTTTCACACGTTGAGCTTCTGTCAAAGAAGTATTGCGTGCAATTTTCAACACAGCATCAATGTTCTGCTGCATCTGCTTTTGTGCCGGATGCGTTTCCGCCGCCACATAAGGCGCGGCAATCACCATCGGTGTGGCCACAATCAAAGTCTGAAGAAAACGGTTCATGATGATATCCATCCAAAATAAAACCGCATTGTAAAAACAATCTATTCCAAAAAACTTAATTCTTTGTAAAAGCAGTCATGAGCAATGAAAAATCCTGCAATTAAATTTCAGACGCCCCGATAAAAATAAGATAACATATAAACGCTATTTTCAAAGGAGGAAGCCATGCCCTACGTCAACATCAAAGTAACCGGCGGCAACGAAGCCCCGAGCGCGGAGCAAAAAGCCGAATTGATCCGCGGCGTCACCGAATTACTCTCACGCGTTCTCAACAAAAACCCTGAGACAACCGTCGTCGTCATCGACGAAATCGATATGGACAACTGGGGCATAGGCGGTAAAAGCGTGACGGTTCGCCGTGCCGAAGCGCGCAATAAGTAAGCCTTGGCCGTCTGAAGCCCTTTTAATTTACCCGCAAAAAGAGTACATTTATCCCATTGTTAACAATTTTACGGAACACACATCATGGAGAAATTCCCCAAATCATCCAAACTGGATCACGTTTGCTACGACATCCGCGGCCCGGTTCACAAAAAAGCCCTGCAACTGGAAGAAGAAGGCAACAAAATCCTCAAACTCAATATCGGCAATCCGGCTCCGTTCGGCTTTGAAGCGCCTGATGAAATTTTGGTTGACGTCATCCGCAACCTGCCGACTTCACAAGGCTATTGCGACTCCAAAGGCCTTTATTCCGCACGCAAAGCCATCGTCCACTACTACCAAACCAAAGGACTGCTCGACGTTACCGTCAACGACGTTTACATTGGCAACGGCGTCTCCGAATTGATTACTATGTCCATGCAGGCGCTGCTCAACGACGGTGACGAAATCCTGATTCCCGCACCGGACTATCCTTTGTGGACCGCCGCCGCAACACTGGCAGGCGGCACCGTCCGCCATTATCTATGCGACGAAGAAAACAACTGGTTCCCCAACCTGGCCGACATGGAAGCCAAAATTACGCCTAAAACCAAAGCCATCGTCGTCATCAATCCCAACAACCCGACAGGCGCGGTGTACAGCAAAGAAATCCTGCTCGAAATCGCCGAATTGGCGCGCAAACACGGCCTGATTATTTTTGCCGACGAAATTTACGACAAAATCCTCTACGACGACGCAGTACACCACCATATCGCCGCGCTCGCCCCCGACCTCCTGACCGTAACATTCAACGGCCTCTCAAAAGCCTACCGCGTTGCCGGATTCCGTCAAGGCTGGATGATACTCAACGGCCCGAAACATCATGCAAAAGGCTATATCGAAGGCTTGGACATGCTCTCGTCTATGCGCCTTTGCGCCACCACACCCATGCAACACGCCATTCAGACGGCCTTAGGCGGATACCAAAGCATCAACGAATTCCTCCTCCCCGGCGGCCGCCTGCTCGAACAACGCAACAAAGCATGGGAACTGGTCAACCAGATTCCCGGCGTATCCTGCGTCAAACCCATGGGCGCATTGTATATGTTCCCCAAATCGATACCGAAATGTACAGCATCCACGACGACATGAAATTCATCTACGACTTACTCGTACGTGAAAAAGTCCTGTTCGTCCAAGGCACAGGCTTCAACTGGATACGCCCCGACCACTTCCGTATCGTTACCTTGCCGCCCGTTCATCAAATTGAAGAGGCCATGGGCAAACTCGAACGCTTCCTGCAAAACTACCGTCAATAAAAAACCTAAACAAAGAGGCCGTCTGAAAAAGCAAACCACTGTTCAGACGGCCTTTTTAATCAAACAGCAACTTGGCAAAGCCCGCCGACATGCGTATAATCAACCCTTCCTATCTGGGGGCGATCTTGGTTTCGACGGGGGTTGCAAAGCAGATGCGGGCATACCGGGGTCTCAGATTTCCCGTTAAACACTGAATCAAAATAGTCGCAAACGACGAAACTTACGCACTGGCCGCTTAAGGCCTGCCGTTGCAGCAGTTGGTCAATGGGCTGTGTAGCGCAAGCTACCGCAACGTCATTCTACATTGACTGGTTTTCTGTCGGGTTACTTGGCAGGAAACGAGATTTAAGGTAACTGGTTCCCTGAAGGCCTGTTGGTCGGCATGATGGGGACGAGATTCTAAATAGACACAACTAAGTATGTAGAACGCTCTGTAGAGGACTTTCGGACGGGGGTTCGATTCCCCCCGCCTCCACCAGATTTAAAGCGCAAACTTTTGATTTAAAAAGGTTTGTGCTTTTTTATAAACTTAAAACAGGCCGTCTGAAACGTTTCAGACGGCCTTATTTTCTTCTCAAATATCTGAGATAAACACTTTTTCTTTCAATATATTGCCAATGGTGCTTAAGAAAGATTTCAACCTTATATTTTTCTATCGGACTTCATCTCCATTTTACGATGCGGTCTAACCGTTACACTCAACGGTAGATGATCTGATAAATGCTGCCAGTCTTTAGTGTTGTGAATTTCAGAATCGATGACATCAAGGTTGCGCGTGTAAATGCGGTCAAGGCTGAGGATGGGCAGGCGCGAGGGGAAGGTTTTGGGACGTTTGCCTGTATTATCAACAAATACTTCGTTCAAATCTAATGCCCTGCCCAGCTCACGTGCTGATTTTTGCCGCCAGTCATTGAAATCACCGGCAATAATCAAGGGGCTGTCAGGATTGATGTGGCGGTCAACATAGTCGCTGATGGCGCGGTATTGTTTGAGGCGGTCTGGCTCGCGCAAATTGAGGTGGACGCACAGACACACCAGCGGATCTTCCCAACCTTCAGGCACGACCTCGCAATGCAACAGGCCGCGCTGTTCGAGTTTGTTGACGCTGATGTTGAGGTTGTTTTCCGTTTTCAGCGGCAGGCGGCTGAGAATGGCGTTGCCGTGGTGTCGTTTGGGATAGACGGCATTTTTGCCGTAGCTGCGATGGTAATCGAGACTGTCGCCGATGATGTCGTAATGCGGCGCATCGGGGAAGTCGGTACGGCGGCTTCTATTGAGATGTTGTCCTTGGACTTCTTGTAAAAACAAAACGTCCGAACCCAATGCACCCAGCGCGTCAGCCATGCGGTTGACCTGCACTTTGCGGTTGAGCGCAGACATGCCTTTGTGCATATTGTAGGAAGTAATGGTAACTGGACGGGGAGACATGATGTGTGACGAATCGGTTTATTTGTTTCAGTATAGCACCGGAGCGTGTGGTTTTACGGCAATTTTGGTTATACTTGTTTAAAGAATAAAACGGCGTTTTGAGAGGGGGTTTCCCAATCAAAACGCCTTTTGTTTTTCAGACGGCCTCGCGTCCGAATCAGTTGTTGATTACTTCAACATTGGTTTCAAAAGTAACGGTGTGTTGGTATTTAGATGCGGTTTTGCGTTTCGGATAAGGATATTTGGAAACGCTTTTCACTGCGCGCTCGTCCATTTCAGGATTACCGCTGGATTGAATGATATTCACGCGGTCAACGTTGCCGGCAGGAGTCGTGAAGACATCCATCAAAACGGTTTTAACACTGCCGTTTTGCGCTTTCATGGCTTCCAGAGTTTCGGTATCAGCTGCTTGTGCAGTACCGAATACAGTGGCAAACAACAGGGCTGAGGCGAGGAGTTTAGTCGTTTTCATGTTTTAGTCCTTATTAGGGTTGTGGTTAGGTTAAATATTTCAGACGACCTCTGATTGATCGTTATTTGAAATTCAAAATCGGCCAACCTTTTGCTTTGGCTTCTTTTTCCAGCTCGGCATCCGGATTGACGGCGACAGGTTCGTCCACGATACGCAGCAACGGCAAATCGTTTTTGGAGTCGCTGTAAAAATAAACCTTGCCGTAGCTTTCAAAGGTCTCGCCGCGCTCGGCAAGCCATTGGTTCAATCGGGTAATTTTGCCTTCTTTCAGGCTGGGCGTACCGACATAGTTGCCGGTATATCGGCCGTCTTCGCCGGTTTCAAGCTGCGTGCCGATAACGTTGTGAATACCGAAAAGATGGCAGATTGGAGTAATGATAAATTCATTGGTCGAAGAAATAACCAACATTTCGTCGCCCGCCATTTGATGGCTTTGCACTAGCATACGCTGCATCGGGGAAATATACGGAACAATATATTCAGCCATAAACTCGCGATGAAACTCAGCCAATTCTTCCTTGCTGAAACGAGCCAAAGGCGCGAGATGGAATTTGAGGAAGGCATCGATATCAAGACAACCGTTTTGATAGTCTTGGTAGAACTTTTCATTTTGAGCCTCGGTTTCGGCCGCATCGACTATGCCTTTTTTAATCAGGTATTGCGGCCAGGAGTGATCCGAATCGGTATTGATCAAGGTATTGTCGAGGTCGAAAATGGCAAGGTTTTTCATTGGGTTTCCTGTTGTTTTAAAAGCTGGCGCAAAAGCGGCAAAGTAATGCGCTTGCCCATCATAACGGCATAGTTGTCGAGGGTATCGAGCATTTGCATCAGGCTGTCCATATCGCGCCGCCAATGGTTCAGCAGGTATTCGAAGATTTCCGGATCGATGGTTACCTGACGGGCGGCGGCCATGCTGACGAGCGCATCGATTTTTTCCCGGTCGGTCAGCGGTTTGACTTCGTAAACCAGGCAATACGCCATACGTGTGCGCAGGTCTTCGCGGATAACGAGCTGTTGCGGCGTATATTCGGAACTCAAAAGCAAAAAGCCTTTGCCGCTGTTGCGGAAGCGGTTGAAGATGGCAAACAGTAAAGCCTGTTCTTCATTATTAAGCTTTTCGATTTGGTCAATGGCAAGATATTCCACATCCAGCGCGGCTTCTGTCAGCGGCGTGGTGGCAGCGTCAATATAGAGGGCATTTCGTCCGGCATCGAGCGCCTGGGCGACCCATGCCTGCAAGAGATGGCTTTTGCCTGCGCCCTCTTCGCCCCAAACATAGATAAACTGCCCATGTTTGTGCTGCAACACATACACCAGCTCGGCATTTTCTGTTCCCAGAAATTTGTCGAAGCCGGGATAATCATGGCTGGCAAAATCGAAGATGAGCTGGTTCACAAAGGCGCACCGGTTAGGTTGAAATCGGCTTTATTTTACGTTGTTTTGCGGTTCACCATCAAGGATAAAGGCCGTCTGAAGCCTATACCTGCAACATATCTGCACTTCTAAACAGCTTACGGCATTGGTTTTATTCCGCTTTGGTTTTACAATGTCGAACTTCTCGCCGAAACATTTGTCTGTTCTTTTTCAGACGGCCTTTTTATTTGGGAACCCTAGTGATTTCTACCATTATCGATTTCATCCTCCATATCGACCAACACCTTGTCCACCTTTCCGCCCAATACGGCCCGTGGATTTACGCGATTTTGTTTGTTGTGATTTTCTGCGAAACCGGTTTGGTCGTAACGCCATTTTTGCCCGGCGACTCGCTGCTGTTTGCAGCCGGTGGCATTGCGGCCATCGGTGGCATGAACATCCACGTCATGGTATTACTGCTCTTAGCAGCCGCCATTTTAGGCGATGCGGCCAATTTTATGATCGGCAAGTATTTTGGACAAAAACTGTTTGCCAATCCGGATTCCAAAATTTTCCGCCGCTCGTATTTGGAAAAAACCCATGCGTTCTATGAAAAACACGGCGGCAAAACCATCATCATTGCGCGCTTTGTGCCGATTGTGCGGACGTTTGCACCATTTGTCGCCGGTATGGGCGATATGCACTACGGGACGTTTATCCGTTACAACATTATCGGTGCGGTGTTGTGGGTATTGTTGTTTTCCTATGCAGGCTACTTCTTCGCCAATATCCCCGTCGTCAAAAACAATCTGGGCTTAGTCATGGCGGCAATCATCATGATTTCGATTTTACCTGCGGTAGTCGAAATTATCCGTGCCAAACTTAACGCCAAAAAATAACAATCAATCGAAAAGTTTGAAAGTTTAAACACATCAAGGAATTGTCATGCCGTTGCTGTCTATTGAATTTGCGGTATTCTTTATCGTATTTTTACCCTTGTACTGGGCATTTGCACGTTTGCCGCAAGTTCAAAACGTTTTACTTTTGGTTGCCGGGCTGGGCTGGCTTTACCGTATCGACCCCATTTTTGCCGCGCTGATTTTGGTTTACTCGTCTGTGGTTTACCTGATCAGCGTGCTGATGTTTTCTGAAAACGAGAATATCCGCAAATTTTGGCTGGGCTGCGGTATTTCGGCGGCATTGACTGTTTTGTGTTTCTTCAAATATTTCGACTTTTTCCGCCCGATTATTCAGCAATATACGGGGCAAAGCGCCGTCATCGACATTATTTTGCCTTTGGGCTTGTCTTATTACACTTTCCAATCGCTGGCTTACTTGGTGTATTGCTACCGCGAGCCTAAGGGAGAGCGTTTTGAATGGCACGAACTCCTACTGCATCTGAGCTTCTTCCCCACCATCACATCCGGCCCGATTATCCGTGCGGCCGCTTTTAAAAGCATAGACGGCGAACAGGCGGGGGCATTGGCGCAAATCCGCACCAAACAGGCACGCCAACTGATTTATCCGGCGTTGGCGGTCGGCCTGATTGTGTTGGGCATTGCTAAAAAATGGTGGCTTGCCGGCGTATTGGCGGAAGGCTGGGTATCGCCTGTTTTTGAAAACCCGGCCCAGTTCGACGGCTGGGGCGTGTTGTCTGCGATTTATGGCTACACCTTCCAACTCTTTTTCGACTTTTCCGGCTACTCGGATTTGGTCATCGGCTTGGCCATGCTGCTCGGCTTCCAGCTGCCGAAAAACTTTGCCGCGCCGCTTCGCGCCATTAACATCCGCGACTTCTGGGACAGATGGCACATCAGCCTGTCCACTTGGATTCGCGACTATATCTATATCCCTTTGGGCGGCAGCAGAAAAGGCTTCGGACGCACCCAGCTCAATCTGATGATTGCCATGTTGCTTTCCGGCATTTGGCATGGCTACGGCTGGAGCTTTTTGATTTGGGGCGCGCTGCACGGTGCGGCCTTGGTATTGCTTAACTGCGGCGACAAAATCGTCGGCCGCAATGCCTTAGGCCGTCTGAAAATCGGCAAACCGCTCGCCTGGCTGTTTACCTTCCATTTCGTTTGTTTCGCTTTTGTCGTGTTCAACAGCACAACGCTTGCTGATACGGAAATGCTGTTCAGCGCCTTATTTGCCAATGACAAAGGTTGGAACGCGCCTCTGCCGACCGACCTCATGTTGCTGGGTGCCTTTGCACTGATGCTTTTGCTGTACCCGTATTTGCTTCGCTTATTTGAAGCATCGGTAAAGGGCTTGGACAAACTGCCTGCATGGCTGTGGTTTATCCCCATCACACTTATCCTCGCCCTGATTATCGTCTTCGCCCCGTCCGGCATTCCCGGCTTTATTTACGCCAACTTCTAAGGAGCAGAACATGAAACGCTTTATCTCCCTGTTTGTTTCGATTCTGCTCAGTGCAGTTGCACTGGCGTGGTTTGCCCAAAACTCCATCAATGCCTATTGGCAGCAGACCTATCATGAAAACAGTCCGCTTGAGCCTTTATCCGAATACGCTTGGTGGCGTATCGGTGCGGATTGGCAACAAAAAGCCTACGAATTTTCAGACGGCCTGAAAGCTTCGCTGGAAGCAGAAGACGCTTTGGTTTCGGAAGACTCTGGCATTGAAACAACAAGGCCGTCTGAAAATACGGAAAACATTGAAACATCGGACAATCAAAAAGGCTCTGCTGCTTCCGATGCGGCTAACAATACGGATACCGCCGCCAGCGAGCCAGGCAATCAAGCTGAACAGTCGGCAACGCAGGTCGTGTTGAAAAAAGGCAACAAAGTCTTCTTTGCCGGCGACTCGCTGATGCAGGGCGTTGCACCTTTCGTACAAAAACACCTTAAGCAAGAATATGGCGTACAATCGGTCAACCTCAGCAAACAAAGCACCGGTTTGTCCTACCCCAATTTCTTCGACTGGCCGAAAACCATCGAACAAACTTTGCAAAAAGAACCCGACATCCGCGTTTTGGTTGTATTCTTAGGCCCTAACGACCCATGGGATTTCCCGATGGGTAAAAAATACCTGAAGTTCGCCACCCCCGAATGGGAAGCGGAATACCTCAACCGCGTCCGCCGTATTCTTGATGCAGCCTCCGCACATGATGTCCAAGTCATTTGGCTGGGCATTCCTTACATGAAAAAAGCCAAGCTCAACGAACAGATGCGCTACCTCGACAAAATCCTGTCGGGTACGGTGTCACCTCAAGCCATCTGGCTGCCGACCGACAAACTGTTGAGCAACGGCGCAGAAGAATATGCCGACTCTGTCAAAGTAGATGGAAAAATCATCCGTTACCGCAGCAAGGACGGCATCCACTTTTCCGCAGAAGGCCAAAAACTATTGGCCGAAAAAATTATGGAAAAAATTAATTTTACACACGATACACAACCATGAAATTGAATAAAACCTTACTCCTCACGCTTCTTGCACTCCCTATGACCGCCTGCGCTGCCGATGACGGCCTATTAAGCAACTACGGCTCCAACCGCCCTGCCTGGCTGAACAAACTGCAACAGCTCAACAATACTTCAGACGGCAAATTCCGCATTATCCAAGTCGGCGACTCACACACCGCCGGCGACTATTTCACCGACCGCCTGCGCCGCCGTTTGCAACAAAAATGGGGCAACGGCGGCATCGGTTGGGTTTACCCCAACACCGTCAAAGGCCAGCGCATGGCAACCGTCCGTTACAGCGGCAGCGGTTGGAACACCATCAGCAGCCGCAAATCACACAGCGATTTTTCTTTCGGCGGCATTGAAGCACGCGCCGACGGCGGCAGCGTTACCTTAAGCGCAGCCGACGGCAGCATGGACATGCAACAAATCTCCATCTTCGGTAAACCGGTTTGGTCCGAGCAAACCCTGACCGTCAACGGCCGCGAAATCCCGGCCAAACAAAACGGCTGGCAACTGTTGCATACCAACGCCTCCCTACCGATGACCCTCAGCAGCAGCATGCCTTGGCAAATCGGTTTCATTAATATCGAACGCCCCGGACGCGGCGTAACCGTTTCCGCCATGGGCATCAACGGCGCGCAATTGTCCCAATGGTCAAAATGGCGGCCGGGCATGTGGGAAGATTTGGCACAAACCAAAGCCGATTTAATCATTCTTGCCTACGGTACCAACGAAGCCTTTTCCGGCAATCTCGATATTTCCTCTACCGAGCGGACATGGCGCAACTATATCCGTCAAATCAAAAACACCCTGCCCAACGCGGGTATCCTGATCCTCGGCGCTCCGGAATCTTTGAAAACCGCCTACGGTAGCTGCGGCAACCGTCCGGTCTTACTCAGCGAAGTACAACAAATGCAGCAACGCGTTGCCCGTGATGAAAAATCATGTTCTGGTCTTGGCAGGATGCAATGGGCGGGGCATGCAGCATGAAAAACTGGATGGCGCAAGGCTTGGCAGCCAAAGACGGCGTTCACTTTTCTGCACAAGGCTATGAAACTGCAGCCGATAAACTTGCCGATAGCCTGATCCGCTTTGCCCAATAAATTGGCAAAGCCTAAGTACTTTTCATTAACAGCACACAAAAGGCCGTCTGAAATTCATATTTCAGACGGCCTTTTGTTTATCGCTTATTCAGCAAACTGCTTATTTTTAAGCCAACATATTGCTGCTCATTCGTTGCGTTTGGTTTTCCGTAAAACGAACCAAACTTGCCTGCTTGTCAAAGCCTAATGGCTTGGCAACAAGGCGGTTGGGCAATTTGTTTAAATGGTGGTTGTAGCTTCCGGCTCTGCGGTTGTAAGTGCGGCGTGCCGATGCGACTTCTGCTTCTGCGGCATCCAGCATTTCCATCAAACCGGCCAATTTCTCATCAGGATGTTGTTTCAAAAGGCTGTTGACGGCGGTTTGTAATTTTTTCAGCGCATGATTCAATGCTGTTTCGGCTTCGCACAGATGTTTGATTTTGGATTCGGAAAATGTTTTGGCAGTTTGCGCCAAAGCGGTTTCGACTTCGGCACACATCTGCTGAACGTTTTGATCCGATGCAATGCCCTGCTCTTGCAGGTGTTTGCTGTATGCATCCAATACATGACGGACGGCCTGATGTCGGCAGTCGAGCGCAATGCGCAAAGAGACAAAGGATTCGCGACAGTCTTTTTTGCGGTCTTTCAACTGTTGTTTGAAATACAATAAGACAGCGGCGATTGATACGAAGATAAGTGCAAGACTGATAATGCCCATAGTGAGTTCCCTAATTATGATGCCACTCATATCGGTGGCTGATTTTATTAACATCGATTATAATCCAATTTCAATATTTTTTCCCAATTTTCATAAAAAAGGCCGTCTGAAATTCAGACGGCCTGAAGTTTATATTTTTATTTCAATGCCTTGACTTGATGTCGATAACCCACACTTCTGATTGCGAACCCAAACGCAGGGGAATGCCCCAGAAGCCGTAGCCCGAAGTAGTGAAGAAATGGCCGTTGCCGATTGCCTCATAGCCGTAAGTAAGACGATAAAGCGTACGGACGATAAGGTTGGCAGGTGCGACTTGGCCGTTGTGGACATGGCCGGAAACCTGCACATCAATCGGCAGCCGGGCATGGGTTTCGATTGAAGTAGGACGGTGGTCCATCAATAAAACCGGTAATTGGGTATTTTGACCTTCTAAAAGCTGTTCCGCACTGGGGCGTTTGTGATCCAAATCATCGCTCCGCCCCACCAGCAACACACCATTCACTTCCAAAACCTGATTGGCCAAAACCGTCAAACCTGCCGCTTCCAATTCATGTTTGATGCGTTTCTGATCACGGAACCAATCATGATTGCCCAAAGTGGCATAAACGCCCATCGGCGCAGTCAGTTTCTGCAAATGCGGTTTCATGTTTTCTTTCAGGTACGCATCGACGGTATCGTCCATCAAATCGCCCGGCAGCAACACCATGTCGACTTGTTCCTGCTTCATAATGTCCGTCAGCTTGTCCAATTGACGCGTGCCGAACAAAATCCCCAAGTGCAAATCGCTGGCCACGCCGATACGCAGCGGCTTATCCATCTTCTTATTGATGAATACAGTCTGATGGCGGACCACGGGCGTATAGGCGTTATACATCCCCAAACCGAGCAAACCGATCACAAACAAAGGCGCAAACAGCCTCAGGCTTCGAGAAAGCGGTTGGCGCGCCATAAAACGGCGCAGCAAAAGATACAGGATAAATGTCGCCAACGCGGCATACATCACAAACAGCAAGATCACCATCCAAAACGCCACCACGCGGAACATCATATGTCCCAATTCCAGCAGCAAACCGACCAACAAGCCGTTTGTAATGAAATAGGAAATACCCATCAGCCAACGTCTGCCGATTTTGCCAATCCAAGGCGCAAACAGCCATTGCAGTGAACGCCCAAGCCCGAATGTAAACACTTGCAACAGAATGACGCTCACAAAAAACATCTTGCCAAACATGCCTTTCTGCCCTAAAAAAATCAAAAGGCAGATTTTAGGCCGTCTGAAACTTTCAGTGTATAATCCCCCGCGTAAAAACCCATAATATTTTGAAAGGAATCATCATGAGCCACCCTCAATCAGCTATTATTCCTGATCACGCACAAGCCGGTATTTTTATCGAAGCAGATATTTCAGACGGCCGCAACGAAGACATCAAATCTGCCTGCCGCCTTTCTTTGGAATCCTTGGCCAAACTGAAAACCCGTTTTCCAAATGATATTTTAGGTTTGACCATTGCCTTCGGCAGCCGCGCATGGCAATCGTTCGGCCATACTGACGAAGGCGGCGAAATCAAACCTTTCCCTGAATTGGGCAACGGCCTCGCCCCTTCCACCCAACACGACCTCTATATCCACATTCAAGCCACCGAGCAAAAAGCCGCTTATGCCTTAGCTCAATCTGTTTTAGGCGCATTCGGCGACAGCATCCGCGTATCCACTGAAGAACACGGCCTGCGCCTGTATGAAGACCGCGGCTTGGACGGTTTTGTCGATGGTACGGAAAATCCGCAGGGCGATGACAATGTGCGCAATGTCGCCATCATTCCAGAAGGCAAACCGGATGCCGGCGGCAGCTATGTTTTGCTGCAAAAATACCTGCATGATTTGAAAAAATGGGATGCCGTTCCTACTGCCGAACAAGAAGCCAGCGTTGGCCGCAGCAAAGAAGCCAATGACGAATTCAGCAAAGACGTGCGCCTGCCCGACTCCCATCTTGGCCGTGTCAACGTCAAAGAAAACGGCGTTGGTTTGAAAATCGTCCGCCGCAGCCTGCCCTTCGGCAAAATCAGCGGCGAACATGGTTTGATGTTCACTTCCTATTGCAACACGCTGCACAATATTGAAGTTCAGCTGCTCAATATGTTCGGCGATGCAGACGGCAAAACCGACTTACTGCTGAAATATTTGTCTAAAGCCGTATCAGGCGCCTACTACTACGCACCTTCTGTCGAGCGTTTGCAAAATCTTTAACGGCTCACAGGCCGTCTGAAAAAACCTGCCTTTTCAAAGGTAGGTTTTTGTTATTCAAATCCCATTAATATTTTTATGGTATCATCATAGAAATTGATTCCATTATTGCTTCATAAAAACCCTGATTGCAGACAAGGATAAAAACCGATACGCCCCAAACGGCTATTTTCGATAAAATAAACCCAATCATTATCCCTATAAAATTACGACACCATGTATAAATCCCGCCTCCTTCCCCTGCCCGTATTGATTCTTTCCGCTCTGAACGCCTATGCGGCCAATACGCCAAATCCGCCTGATCAAATCGATAAAAACGTATCCAACCAATTCGACAAAGACTTCCGCGACAATCTCGACCAGATTCATTCGGTTGAAATCCAAAAACGCGAGCAGTCAGCATGGGATTTACAGAAAAAACAAGATAACGACGCAGTTACACAAGAAGGGCCGTCTGAAAACAATACCGAATGCTTGGATTACACCGGTATCGAACTTTCCGGTATTACCCTCATCGATTCCAAAAAGATTGAAGCCAAGCTCCCCAAATGCATCAATCAAAACAGCATCAACCAACTGAACCGGGACATCGTTGCTGAGTATATCGCTCAAGGCTATCCGCACACGCAAATCAAATTTGAAACCACACCCGAGCGTGTTTTGAAATTGGCCGTCATCGAAGGCAAAATCCGTGAGATTACCGGCGGCTCCCGTACAGTCAACGTCGATACCCTCTTCCCCAATCATCAAGGCAAACCGCTGAACATCCAATACCTTGACCAAGGTATCGAACAGGCAAACCATGTTGTCGGCAACAACGTCAGCATCGATGTTTATCCGCATGATGACGGCACCGCCTCCATCCAACTCAACAACAATGCCGAAAAACATTGGGGCGGCAGCATTACCATCGACAATAAAGGCAGCAAACCCAATACCACAACACTGCGCGGCAGCCTGAATATCGGCAGCCCGTTGGGATTGAGCGACTCCCTTTATCTAAACGGCTACACCAATCTAAATAACCACGACAGCCATTACAGTCGCGGCGGCAGCCTGTTCTACCAAGTTCCTTATGGCGCATGGACATTCAGCACTTACGCCGCCGCGTCGCAATCGCAAAGCATCCTAACGCCTAGCGTAACGCGCTACGCCTACCGCTCCCAATCCAAAGCGGCAGGAATCAAAGCAGACCGCGTATTCTCACGCAGTCAAAAACACATTGCCTCCGCCTATGTCGGCATCGATTATGTGAAACAGACTGCAAGATTTGCCGACAGCAAACTGGAATTGCAAAGCCCGGAAATTTATTCGGCACAAGTCGGCCTGTCGCACACGGCCATCCTGCCAAACGGCATTTGGCTCAACAATATCGGCGTGGAACAAGGGTTTGCGAAAAATACCGAACACACGCCGTTTGACAAGCGCTATACCTCTGTATCCTTGCAAAGCAATTTGATTCAAAACCGTCCATTGGGCAAATGGATCGTGCGCAACCATCACCAAATCGATGCCCAATATAGCCCGCATGATTTGTTTGCCGCCAAAGAAATGGACATCGTCGGTTATCAAAATGTACGCGGTTTCCGTTCGACTTCTTTGAGCGCAAGCAGCGCAGTCCTGTTGAGCAATACCGTTTATTTCCGCCGCAATACGCCTCACGGCATCTATATCGAACCTTATCTGGGCGCAGACATCGGCGTTGCCAAAAATCATCACGAAGGTTCGCAACGCGCCATGGGCTTAGTGGCAGGTTTAAATTTGGGCAAGGCGGACAAATGGCAGCTTTCTGCCGACTACGGCAAAGGTTTTGCGCGCATGCCCAACCAATCAAACAGCGAAAAACAGGATCATGTGACCGTTTCTTTGCGCATTCCATTTTAAAAGTTATGTAAATATATATCCTTTTTATCCAATATATAAACCGCTCATCTTAACGTTATTAATTTTCTATTAATATCAACAAGATGAGCGGCTTTTATTTGCATTTGAAATAGTGCACGCAAGGTCATACTGGTGGTATGATTGTAAAAATTTCCATACCAATGTTAATACATTCAAAAGTTTTCTCAACAGAAATCCGATACCCGATATGGGATTTCTGATTCACTCTCCATCACGATAAATAAGGATTAAAATCCATGAAAATCGACACTTTATATCAGCCTAAGCTCTCAGCTTCCGGCAAAGTGACTGTCGCCGTGTGCTTTGCATTCCTGGGAAATGCAGCGGTAGCCGCCAATATCGAAGCCATCGGCCAAACTTCGGTACAGCAGCAAAACAATGTCGACATCGTCAACATTGCCGCACCGACGGCCCAAGGTCTTTCTCACAACCAATACAACAAGTACAACGTTTCCCAACACGGCGCCGTTTTGAATAACGCCCTGTCCGCCGGTAAATCCCAACTGGCCGGAAACCTGTCTGCCAATAAAAACTTCCAAGGTCAGGCCGCATCTGTGATCTTGAACGAAGTGGTCAGCAAAAACCCTTCCCTGATTTTGGGTCAGCAAGAGATCTTCGGTATTGCCGCAGACTATGTTTTGGCAAACCCTAACGGCATTACCCACAACGGCGGCAGCATCCTGAATGCCAACCGCGCATCCTTGGTTGTCGGTACGCCAACCGTTTCAGACGGCGCGTTGAAATCTTTCCATATCAGCGACAATGGCAAACAGCTACAAGTAAACGGCAATTTGAGCGGCAACCGCGTGGTTGACCTGCTCGCGCCGCAAGTTGTGGTCGGCAAATCAGCCAACGTCAATGCCGCCGACGCCATCAACGTTTCTTCAGGCAAAAGCAACTTCGACTACAAAACCGCACAAATCGAAGCCTTGGACGCAGCTTCAAATGCGCCGGTTCTTGACGGCCATATCTTCGGCAGTATGCGCGCCGGTACCATCCGCATCCACGCGACCGACAAACGCGCCAAACAAAACATTCAAAATGCCGCCATTACCGGTACCCGCTACCTGAATATCGACAGCAAAGGCAACCTGAGCATCCAGTCCGCCAACCTGACCGGCGCACAAATGGAATTGTTTGCCCGCGATACCGACATCAAAGGCACGGTTACCAGCCATTCCGCCAACAAATCTTCCAGCGGCAAAGAAGCGCAAAATGTTCAGCACTTCCGTTCAGACCGCAACAAAACGGAAACCTTTACCGCCAGCAATATCAATGCATCCGAGTCATTGACTTTGAACAACAGCGGCAGCCTCAACCTGAGCGCAGCCAACATCAATGCCGGCGCGCTAACCGCCTCTGCCACAGGCAACATCAATTCTAACGCGGTAAAAACCACCAACCGTACAGAATCCGACCATACTCAAAGCAAAGGCCTTTGGTACAACAACAACCTGAGCTCCTCTACTGACGAAAGCCTGCATCAAACCAAAATCAATGCCGGCTCTGTCAATATTGCAACCACCGGCAAAGTCCAATTGGACGCAACCGAACTGAACTCGGCTGCCGATGCACGCATTGCCGCCCAACAAGGCATCGTATTGAGCAGCAACAGCGAAACCGACAGCAGCTCGACTTATGTCAGCTTCAAAAACGAAACTGCTGCCCTGAAAACCGGTATCGCTACCAAATCTTCCAAAAACTCTACCGCCCATCAAACCAAAATCTCCGCAGCCGGTGATATCGGTTTGATTTCCGAAGGCGATTTGAGCACTTACGGCGCAAGCATCGCGGCAAACGGCAATGTTGTTACCGATGTCAACAACATCAACTTGGGTACGCAAACTACCATCAACACCAGCAGCCTCGATGACCAGAAAAAATACTGGGGCGGCCTGTTCGGCGGTGAAAGCCAAGTTCAAAACAACCGTACCGAAAACCTGCACGGCAGCAGCATTACTGCCAACTCAAACGTAGTTTTGGGTGCAAAAAACGGCGTCAACGTTTACGGCAGTACCGTTGAAGGCCAAGCCGGTACATTCGTCAGCTCCAAAGTAGGCAATGTCGATATTAAAAACGCCACCAGCACCGACACTTCCGCACAAAGCGCGCGTAAAGGTACGATTTTCAATATCACGACCTCTAAAACCAGCAGCAACAGCAGCATTGAAAAAGTAACCGGTTCCACCCTGGTTTCCAATGCCGACCTGACCGTTGTTTCCAACAAAGACATCAATGTGATCGGCTCTGCATTGTTTGCGGCACAAAAACTGCAACTGGCTTCCGCAGGCGATTTGACCATCGATGCTGCCAAAGCGGTAGAAAACAAACAGGTCAACGAGTATTCCATCAAAGGCTACTCCGGTACTGAAACCAATAAAGAAAACGGCAGCGTGACTGCCAAAGCCGGTATCAAATTCACCGATACCCACACCGACACTCATTCTGTCGGCCTGAGCGGCAGCATTTTGACCGGTAAAAACACCCAGTTGTCTTCCAACTCAAACGTTACCGTCAGCGGTAGCCAAGTCAACGGCGAAGAATCCGTCAACATTTCCGCAGCCAATGACGTCAATGTTGTTGCCTCCAAAGGCAGCAGCACAGTGACCGAATCCGGCCGCGTAACCGATTTGGGCGTATCTGCCACCGCATACGGAAAAAATAACGCCGCAGGCGTCGGCGTATCTGTCGGCATTACCAGCACCAAAACGGATGCAACGACCGTAACGGACACATCCCATGTATCCAACATCAACACCGGCGGCAACACCACCATCACTGCCAACGGCAATATTAATCAAGAAGGTACCGTGATTAATGCGACCGGCAATGTGATTGAGTCTGCCAAAAACGTTACCCATGCAGCGGCACACAGCGGTGCGAAATCCGATGTGAAACAAAACGGCGGCGGTTTGGTCGTTTCTGCCGGCATCAGCACCAACAAAGGCATCGGCGGTGAAATCACTGCGCAAGGTCAAGGCAACTCTTCGACCCACAATGAATCCACTGCAACTGTCACCACCATCAACGCAGGCAATGCCATCGTTTTGGCAAATGACAAAGTGTCTGATGAAGGTACAAAATACGATGTAACCGGTGCGATCAACATTGACGCAGGTTCATACCACAACACTGCCGCCCACAACACCAGCAACAGCAGCAGCAAACAAGGCGGCGCGTCTTTGACTGTCGGCGCGTACACCAAAGACGGTTCAAACGTTGATGTGAATGCCAACCTGAACGTCAACTACGCTGATGAAAACAAAAAAGAATCTACCGCCGTCAAAGGCGATATGAATGCGGCCAATGTTGTCATCAACGCCAAAGACTCTGCTGAAATCGCATCCAACATTACTGCCAACAACAACGTCAACATTACCGCAGGCAACGGCGTAACCTTCACCGAGTCAGCCAATACTACCTCCAACCAAGGTACAGCCGTTAATGTCGGTATCGGCGGCGGTGCGACAATCAATGTTGAAACCGGTGTGGCCGTTCCTCACGTCAACGGCTCTGTCGGCGTCAACAAAACCGATAACGCTTCTTCTACCGCCACAGGCGCAAATGTAGCAGCCGGTAACGATATTAAAATCAATGCCAACAACGGTGACGTCAACCTGCATGGTACCAACTTGGTATCCAACAACTCCGTTGAAGTAGAAGGCAACAAAGTCAATACTTCCGGCGCGATCAGCAGCGTTAACGAAAAAAATCTGACCGTCAATGTCAACGGCAGCTACGCTTCAGGCAAACCAAACGGCGGCATCAACGCCAAAGGTAAAAACGACGCCAACGTAACCAATACGGCAAACGTCATCCAAAGCGACAATGTCGTTATTACTACCGGCTCTCCAACCGGTTTGAGCGTCAACAATACGGCCATCAACGGTAATAATGTTGTGCACTACTATGACAACACTAAAGCTTCTGCGGCGAACCGTTATACCTATCGTCCTCGCCAACCAAGCTACGCCAAACGCCGTTTGCGTTACTAAGATGCGCTATTGAAGTCATTGAATAGCCATTAAGACATGCCGTCTGAAAACAGAAAGTTTTCAGACGGCATTTTTATCATCAATGCAAAACCACACACTATCTCTGTTATGATAATGCCTCGCTAATATTATTCCGTTCCAACCATGTCTTCCGCCCTTCCTTTTGACGCGCTCACCCTTTCCATCGACGGCACCAACCTCATCGAAGCCTACGCCGGTACGGGTAAAACCTACGGCATTGCTGCACTCTTTACCCGACTGATTGTTTTAGAAAAAAAAGACATCGAGAAAATTCTGGTCGTTACCTTTACCAAAGCGGCGACAGCAGAACTGAAAACCCGTTTGCGCGCGCGTTTGGACGAAGTGTTGCAGGTTTTAAACGAAATCCAAACCCTGGGCGGCAAGCCGGAACATATTTCAGACGGCCTGAACAAATATTACGAAAAAGAGAAAAAATCCCCCGATGACTTTCTCAATCGCTTGATTCCTTTGGCTTTAGGCGAGCAAGACGGACAGGAAAGCTGCCATCGCCTGATTCTCCGCCTCAAAGCAGCGCTGAGCCAGTTTGACAACGCCTCGATTTACACCATCCACGGCTTCTGTCAGCGCGTCTTGCGCGATTACGCGTTTTTGTGCGGCGCGCCTTTGGATGTCGAGCTGTCGGACGACTCGCGCGAGAGGCTGCTGATTCCTGCGCAAGACTTTGGCGGCAGAAAGTGGCAACCGATGCCACATTGGCACAATTGGTTTTTGACCGAAAATGCACGCCCGAAGAAATGCTTGCCGAAATCAAAAGCTATACCGGCCGCCCCTATCTGAAATTCAGACGGCCTGAAGGTAATTTGAAAGAAGCTCAAACCAACCTTCAAGAAACATGGCAAAAAATTTGCGGCCAGTTGGAAGACTTGGAAAAAGCATTTTGGGCAATTTTTCCCAAACTGAACGGCCAAACCTACAAAAGAAAAACCTTTGAAAATGTTTTTACCGATTTAAAAACAAACGCCGAATCCAACCGTCTGCCCCGCCTGAGCAAACAAACGCTGGAAAAATTAAGCCTCTTCAGTATCGACACGCTCAACAGCAAACTGAAAAAAGAATATAAAGCCGATGCCGATGCGGCGGAAATTATTCAGCTAAAAGTCCTGGCTAATCTTGGTCGTGATTTGCAGGCAATGAAAAGCGCGGAAGAAGCAGTCTTCATCTGCCTGCAACTCGACCTCCTTTCCCACATCAATCAGTCCATTGCCGAACAAAAAAAATCACGCCGCGAGCGTGTGTTTGATGATTTGCTGCTGGATGTCCATCAGGCTTTGACCATCAATGAACACGGCAACGCGTTGGCAAAAGCTGCGGCGGCAAACTGGGAAATCGCGCTGATTGACGAATTCCAAGATACCGACCCGCTGCAATACGAAATTTTCCGCCAAATTTTTATCGAACAAGGCTGCCCGCTGTTTCTCGTTGGCGACCCCAAGCAGGCGATTTACAGCTTTCGCGGTGCGGACATTTACGCCTATCTGCAAGCGGCGCAAGATGCGGACAGGCATTACACCCTCGCTGTCAACTACCGCAGCCATGCCAAGCTGATTAACGGCATCAGCGCCTTGTTCAAACAAAAAAAACACCCCTTCGTGTTGGAAAACATTGATTACAGCGATGTCTCCGCTAGCCGCGCCGAAAGCCGGCTGTCGCCACACCGCCCCGCCATCCAAGTGCGCTGGCTCAATACGGACGACCAAACCGGCAAAGAAATTCTGCGCAGCCGTGCCGCCGAATATTGCGCCGATGAAATTGCCTTTGCGCTTAATGAAGCAGCCGAAGGCCGTCTGAATTTCAAAGGCCGCGCATTGGAATCCGGCGATATTGCCGTCTTGGTGCGCACCAATAACGAAGCGGCGATGATTGCCGGTAAACTGAAACAGCGCCGCATCCAAAGCGTGTTGCTGTCGCGGCAGTCCGTTTTTGATTCCGCCGAGGCAGACTCGCTGTCCGCGCTGATCGGCTTTTGGCTCAACCCAAGGCAAACCGACTGGCTACGCTTTGTCTTGACCAGCGTTTTGTTCGGCTATACTGCCAAAGAGATTTACGAGCTCAACCACAACGAACACCAGCTGCTGAAATGGCTGGAATCGTCGGCCGAGGCCATGGAAAAATGGCGGAAAGGCGGCATTTTTGCCGCTGTGCAGCAGTTTGCCGCCCTACATGACATCGAAACACGCCTGCTCAAAGGCGGCAACGAACGCAGCCTGACCAACTACTACCAAATTCTGGAGCTTTTGGCCGAAGAAGACAGCCAAAGCCGTAACCCTGCCTCCCTGCATAAATGGTTAAACGAACAAATCAGCCGTGCGCGCAGCGGCCATTTCCCGTCAGACGCGCAAACCATCCGTCTTGAAAGCGACGAAAAACTGGTCAAAATCGTTACCATGCACGCGTCGAAAGGTTTGCAATATCCTTTGGTTTACTGCCCCTTCGCATGGGATACCAAAGACAACTCTAAAGAAAACTGGAAAATCCTGCATACTGAAAGCCACGAAACCGAGCTGCTGGCGAAATCGCAAACTTCGGAAGCCGAACTAAACCATCTTGCCGACGAAAAGACGGCAGAAGATTTACGTCTGCTTTATGTCACCCTTACCCGCGCCGAAGAACAGCTCAACATCTACGCCGCCGCCAACAAAAACTGTACGCCAAACAATCCTTTTTGCCTATCTGCTCGAAGGTTTGCCGGATGCCGGCCGCGAAAGCGTCAGCCAAAGCTATAAAAGCGCGACAGACGTTGTAGAAATGCTTAAAACCAACTGGCAACGCTTTATCAAAAACGCGCCGGAAAATACAGAGTTTACATTCACGGAAGAAGCCCCGCCGGAAACCGTCTATCAATACAGCCGCCAGCAAGACCAAGCTTTTAGCGCACATGGCATCAAACGCCGCGATTTTGACTTTATCCGCCACACCAGCTTTACCGGTTTGAGCAGGCACACCAAGTCAACCGACGAACAACACGAGCCTTTGCAACCTGCCATCGACCCGGCAGAAAGCGCAGACCGTGCCATGCCGTCTGAAAACCTGCCGCCCCCACTTTCAGACGGCCTCGATATCCACCATTTCCCCCGCGGCACCAATGCCGGCGTATGTTTGCATGAAATGCTGGAAAAACTCGACTTCGCCGCCTCTGCCGAGAGCCAATCCGAAATGATTGCCGAAGTTCTGCAACGCCACAGCTTTGAAGACAAATGGCTGCCGACGGTAAGCACCATGCTCGACACCTGCCGCCTAACGCCTTTAATCGGCGAGAGCCTGTCGCAGATTCCGCCGACCCGACGCCTGCCCGAAATGGGATTCACCCTGTACATGGACGATTTCAAACTGGACGACTTGCGCCGTTGGTTTGCTTCAAGCGAAGCAAACCTGCCACCCGAATGCGTCCAAGCCGCGCAACTGCTTGATTTCCATGATTTGCAAGGCTATTTGAACGGCTTTATCGATATGGTTTGCCAAGATTCAGACGGCAATGTCGTTTTAATCGACTACAAATCCAACCATTTGGGCAACGATGCAAGCGCCTACACGCAACAGGCGATGAACGAAGCCGTGGCGCATCATCACTACTACCTGCAAGCCCTGATCTACGCTGTTGCCGTTGCGCGCTACTATGCCCTGCGCGGCAAGCCCTTGCCCAAAATCGCCATCCGCTACCTCTTCCTGCGCGGCATGGACGGCTCGGATCAAGGCATTTGGAAATGGGACATCGATACCGCCCTGCTTTCCACTTTTGTTGATCGGAAAACAAATTCTTGATAAATCAATTGTTAAGCAGTCAAAAAGGCCGTCTGAAACGTTTTCAGACGGCCTTTGATTATTTGTGCAAAACCGCATTCCTTACTGTCTTTGCTTTCCCACCACCATCGCCCGGCGCGGATATTTTCACCCGACTTGACCGGTCGCGTGCAGGGTTCGCACCCAATGCTGGGATAGCCTTGATGATAAAGCGCATTAAGCGGAACTTGGTGTTCGTGTGCATATGCCCAAACATCCTGCTCTTCCCAATCAAAAATAGGATTGAATTTGGCGATGTTGCGACCCGTATCCAGCTCTTCAAAATTCAATTCGCTGCGTGTTTCAGACTGGCTGCGGCGTTGTCCGGTCAGCCATGCGGGGACATTGTGCAAAGCGCGGTTGAGCGGTTCGATTTTGCGGATATAGCAGCAACGGCGGCGCAACTCGACGCTGTCGTACATCGCAGCCGTGCCAAACTCCGCTTCAAATTCGGCGGCGGTTTGTCGGTTGGGATAAAACACTTCCAATTCGGTTTGATAGCGCGCATTGGTTTCGGCAATCAACGCAGCGGTTTCGGGATTGAGTTTGCCCGTATTGAGCGTGATGATACGGATGGGCAGTTTCAGACGGCACACGGCATCGGTAATGACCATATCTTCAACCGCAAGACTGGATGCGAAGATGGCTTGCGGATAGCGTGCGGCAATGTCTTGCAAACGGCGTTCCAAAGCAGCCGCCAACTCAGGCAGGCGGCGGCGTTCGGCATCGCTGATTTCGGGGATTTTCCAGAATTGTGGGCGGAATAAAGACATGGCTGGTTGTTCCTAATAGTTTTCAGACGGCCTGTTTAAACGGCTGCCGATATGGTTATGGAACAATATTGTCCTGCGCCCTATCTTCAAACGGAAAGAATGCTTTTCTATTTCTTTATAACCAAAGCGTCTGCTGCTGGTTTTTCGGCAGCAAATGACTCACGCCGATACCGATCAGGCGGAAGGCGTCTTCGCGTTGCGGCGGTATGCGTTGCAGCAAAGTATGCGCCGCCTGAAGCAGCGAGGCGCTGTCGGGAAGGACGGAAGAATACGTCAGCGAACGCGTGATAATGCGGAAATCGTGGGTTTTGAGTTTGAGGGTAACGCCTTTGGCTTCGACGTTTTTTCGCTCAATCTGCCGCCAAAGGTCTTCGGCAAGATGCGGCAAATGGTTTGAAGCCTGCGCCAAAGACAAATCTTCGGGCAAGGTGATTTCGGTTGAGATCTGCAGGCGTTCGCGTTCGGCTTTGACCGGCCGCTCGTCGATACCGCGTGCCAAATCGTAAAGGCGGTAGCCATAGCGGCCGAAATGGTTTAAAAGTTCGCCGCGCTCAAAACGGCGCAAATCGCCGGCAGTCTGCATACCGAGGGCGTTCATTTTTTTCAGCGTGACTTTGCCGACACCGGGAATCTTACCCAACGGCAAGCTCTCCAAAAACGCCATGATTTTGTGTGGCGGCAATACAAACTGCCCGTTCGGCTTGCGCCAGTCGGACGCGATTTTGGCCAAAAACTTATTGGGCGCGATGCCTGCGGAGGCCGTTAAACCGGTTTCTTCAAAAATTTCGGCACGAATGCGTTTGGCCACCTCGCTGGCGTACGGGATATTTTTAAAATTTCGGGTAACATCCAAATAGGCTTCGTCCAAAGACAAAGGCTCGATCAAATCGGTATAACGCCGAAACACGGCATGAATCTGCGCCGACACTTGGCGGTACAAATCAAAATGCGGCGGCACAAACACCGCCTGCGGACACAGTCTTTTTGCCGTCGCTACCGACATGGCCGAGTGCAAACCGAATTTGCGCGCTTCGTAAGACGCGGCACAAATGACCGAGCGAGTGCCGTCCCACGCCACAACGACGGGCAGCCCTTTTAAGTGCGGCTGCTCGCGCAGTTCTACCGAAGCGTAGAATGCGTCCATATCGATATGGATGATTTTGCGTTGGGACATGGGAAAAGGTGGATAAGGAAAAGGCTTATTGTAACAAAAGGCCGTCTGAAATTTCAGACGGCCTCTATGTTCAAACCTTATTTTTTACCGGAAAGCTGATCAAACAATCCGCCGTCGGCAAAGAATTTTTTCATGATGTCCGACCAAGCGCCGAACTTCTCATTCGGATTGAAAGTTTCAATATCGGGGAAATCGGCTTTGTGTTTGGCCAACACTTCGGCATTGCGCGGACGCAGATAAAGATTGGCGGCCAACTCTTGAGCCGGTTCGCTCCAGAGGTTTTTCAAGTAAGCTTCGGCAGCAGCGCGCGTGCCTTTTTTATCGACCACGCTGTCCACGACGGCAACCGGTGCTTCTGAAATAATGGTATAGCTCGGATAGACGATTTCAAATTGATCTTGAGTCAGTTTTTTGCTGACGTAGTTGGCCTCGTTTTCAAAGGTAACCAAGACATCGCCGATATTGCGTTGGCTGAAGGTCGTCGTTGCCGCACGGCCGCCGTTTTCAAATACAGGCGTATTTTTCAGCAATGCGGCCACAAAATCTTGGGTTTTGCCTTCATCGCCGTTGTTGACTTTCAAGCCGTAACCGTACGCGCCCAAAAAGGCGTAGCGGCCGTTGCCTGTGGTTTTCGGGTTGGCCAAAACGATTTGCACGCCGTCTTTGGCCAAATCGCCCCAGTCTTGGATGTGTTTCGGATTGCCTTTGCGCACCAAGAAAACGACGTTGCTGGTATAAGGCACGGCATTATCCGGCAGGCGCGTGTTCCAGTCGTCTTTAATCAGGCCTTTTTTCACCAAAAGCTCGATATCGGAAGTCTGGTTCATGGTGACCACATCGGCGGCCAAACCGTTGGCCACGGCCAAAGCCTGCTTGCTGGAGCCGCCGTGCGACTGTTGGATTTCAACCGTTGCGCCGCCGTTTTTCGCAGCATATTCTTTGACAAACAAAGGATTGTATTCTTTATAAAAATCTCGTGCGACATCATAAGAGACGTTCAACAGCTTCACATTACCGGCCTTGCCTGCGGAAGCGGCATTGTCGGCAGATTGTTCGTTTTTGGGAGAGCAGGCACTCAACGCCAGCGCGGCGGTCAATGCGGCAAAAGAAAGGGTACGGATATTCATGGTCGGCTCCTATTAAAAGTATATGGTGATACTTTATCGGGATCGGAGGCAAACGGGAAATAATGTTTGCTTTTGGGTTTATCAGTTTTGGTTATATAAACCGAGGCCGTCTGAAATTAAAAAATAATTATTTATAACTATAAAATCTAAACCATATTATTTACAAAGTTAATAAAAAAGAGTACTGTTCGTATTCGCCGAATCATTAGGCGTTTTGTTCAATAATAGAAAGATGGAGTGTAGAAACGATGAAACAGTGGATGCTTTTAGGATTGCTGGGATTGGGCGCAGCGGCGCAGGCGCACGATGTTTGGGTGGCCGCACCGGCACATCAGCCTGCCGGCAAAATCCTGCATGCGGATTTGGGTTACAGCCACGACTTCCCCAATGTCGAAAAAATCGCCGACGACCGCGTGCATATTTTCAAACCGCTGCAATTGACCGACAGCTCAAAGAAAACCGTTGATTTGGTAAATAAGGGCGAAAACTATCAATACGTTTCCAAAGCCGCCCTGCCCGCAGGCTCCTACTGGGTCAGCGCGACCTACCAACCGACTTTCTGGTCGAAAAACCAAGACGGCTGGAAACAGCAAACCTTGAAACAGCTGGCCGGTGCCACCTATTGCGAACAATCGCAAATGTTCGGCAAGAGTTTCGTCCAAGTGGGCAACGGCGCAGTCGATGAAGCGGTATTGACCCGCCCTATCGGCCAAGAGCTGGAACTGGTTCCGCTGAAAAATCCGAACGCAGTCAAAGCCGGCGGTATTTTGCCGGTCAAAGTCCTGTACAAAGGCGAGCCTTTGGTTAAAGCCACTGTTACCGCCAGCTCCGACACTTTGGCCGAAATGGACTTGGAATCAACTCATGACCACCGTGAGCCTCAAGGCTTCTCCGGCAAAACCGATAAAAACGGCGTGGTCAATGTGATTACGCTGATTGACGGTTTGTGGAAAATCAAAGTGGTGAACGAGACCGATTACGGCGATAAAAGCGTATGTCAGAAAGACAATACTTACGCAACGCTGATTGTGCCTGTCGGTACCAAACGCGCGGCTGCACGCCATGCCCACCATCATCATTAACAGCCATTAAAAAAGGCCGTCTGAACTTTCAGACGGCCTTTCATTTATTCTAATTCATAACCCAAATTTCTAAAAAAACGGGATAATGTTTCCAACTCATCACCATTTAATTGGGCAAAACGGACACGGTTGCAGCCAGTCAAGACCACACTGCCCATCCAGTGCGCCCCAAAGACGCGCTCTAAAGGGACATTCCTCATTCGATTGATAAACGGTACTTCTGAAGAAAAATTGCGTTGCAATATTCGGAGGCGCAAATTTCAAACCCAAGTCCTGCAATGTATAACGGTGTTGCGCCGTCAAAAACATATCTTCGTGGTGCAGCCGCACCAGCCATTCCATACCGGCAATTTTTTTCCGTCTTTCGGCGGCAAAGGCGGCCGGATTTCTACATTTAAACCCAGTTGCCGAGGCATGGTTAAAAAGCCGCTTGCTGCGCAGGCTGAAACCGCCGTTCTGCGGCTCGTCCAAATTCGAAGAATTCTGAATCAGATGCTGTTTGGCCAAATATTGGTCGGTCCCCTTCAGGAAAAACTGCCCGTCGGGTTCGGTTTCCAACAAAATCGGCAAAGGTGCGCCGATGTAGTCATATTCCCGATAGGCATCCTGCCAGTTTTGACCGTTCAACACCCAGCCGTCATTTTGAACAATCAAACAATAATCGGTTTCGATGTAATACATCAGTTGGTACAAAACAAACAGATTGTATTCCAGATAACCGAATGGCCGGCAAGGCTGATGCAGGATATTTTCCGGCAAACCTTGCGGACGGCTTGGGCTGATTAGCAATCCGCGGCTTCCAGGCAATTCGGCGCAGCTGCGGGCAACGGCGTACATCGTACCCTCGGTATAAGAATCTGCGCCGGTAATACCCACCACGGTAATGTCAGCAAAACTCATTATATGTTTCTCCTGTTTCAGACGGCCTTTGAGTTATTTACGACACCTTGTTGCAGATTTCTTTCAAACGGTACAAGGCATCTAAGGCTTCGCGCGGCGTGAGGTTGTCGGGCTGGATTTGCGCCAACGCTTCGGCCAACTCATCGGTCTGGGCATGGCAAACCGGTTCAATGTCCGGCTCTTCCTCACCCACTCTATTTTCAGACGGCATGGCGCTGAAAATGTCCAACTGCGGACGGTTGGCGGCGGCTTGGGCTTCAAGTTCGTCCAGATGTTTTTGGGCGGCTTTGAGGGCGCGGTTGGGCAAGCCTGCGAGTTTGGCGACGGCGATGCCGTAGCTTTTGCTGGCGGGGCCGGGTTCGATGTGGTGGAGGAAGACGATGTCTTGTCCTTGTTCGAGTGCGGAAAGATGCATATTGACTGCCGTTGCGTGGGCTTCAGGCAGGCGGGTCAGCTCGAAATAGTGGGTGGCGAAGAGGCTGAAGGATTTGTTTTTTTGCAGCAGGTGTTCGGCGATGGCGTGCGCGAGGGCGAGGCCGTCGAAGGTGGAGGTGCCGCGTCCGACTTCGTCCATGAGGACGAGGGATTGGTCGGTGGCGTGGTGGAGGATGTAGGCGGTTTCGCTCATTTCGACCATGAAGGTGGAGCGGTTGGAGGCGAGATCGTCGGATGCGCCGATGCGGGTGAAGATTTGGTCGATGGGTCCGATTTGGGCTGAATCGGCAGGCACGAAGCTGCCGGTGTGCGCCATGAGGACGATGTGGGCAACTTGGCGCATATAAGTGGATTTACCGCCCATATTGGGGCCGGTTAAAAGCATAAGGCGGTGTTTGTGGTCGAGGCGGGTGTGGTTGGCGGTGAAGTGGCGCACTTGTTGCTCGACGACGGGATGGCGGCCATTTTCGATATGGATAATGGGGTAGTCGGCGAACTCAGGACAAACGAAGCCGCGTTCGGCGGCGGTGGCGGCAAAGGTGGAAAGTACGTCCAGCGCAGCGGCGGCTTTGGCGGCTTTTTGAAGCTGCGGCAAGGCCGTCTGAACTTCTTTCAACAGGGCTTCAAACAGGCGTTTTTCCAATGCCAATGCCTGTTCTTGCGCGGTCAGGACTTTGTCTTCGAAAGTTTTGAGTTCGGGGGTGATGAAGCGTTCGGCGTTTTTTAGGGTCTGGCGGCGTTGGTAGTTGGCGGGGGCTTGCTCGGCCTGGACTTTGGATAACTCGATGTAGAAGCCGTGGACGCGGTTGAACTCGACTTTGAGGGTGGAGAGGCCGGTGCGTTCGCGTTCGCGCGCTTCGAGGTCGAGCAGAAATTCGTCGCCGTGGTTTTGGATGTGGCGCAGTTCGTCAAGTTCTGCCGAATAGCCTTGGTTGATGACGCCGCCGTCTTTGAGCCAGACGGCGGGTTCGGGCATCACGGCGGCTTTGAGGGTTTCGGCGACGGGCAGGGTTTCGGGGAAAACGGCTTTGAGGGTTTCTAAGAGACTGCTGCCCTCGGCGGACAGTTCGATTTCGGACAGGGCAAACAGGCTGTCGCGCAGGGCGGCGAGGTCGCGCGGGCGGGCGTTGCCGACGGCGATGCGGGCGGCGATGCGTTCGATGTCCGCGATGTTTTTCAGACGGCCTTGCAGGGTTTCGTATTGCGAACCCAACGCGGCAACGGCTTCTTGGCGGGCGCGGATGTGGGCGCGGCTGCGTAAGGGGTGGTGCAGCCAGAGTGCCAAGAGGCGGCTGCCCATGTGGGTGGCGCAGCCGTCGAGTATGGAAAACAGGGTCGGCGATTTTTTGCCGGAGAGGGTTTGCGTGATTTCGAGATTGCGGCGCGTGGCGGCGTCCATGCCGATATATTGGCTGTCGGTTTCGAGTGAAATGCCGTCTAAGTGTTGCGGCATCAGGTTTTGCGTCAGGCGGATGTAGTTCAGCAGCGCGCCCGCCGCGCCGACGGCGGCTTCGTGTTCCTTGCCGTCCAAACCGAAGCCGTGCAGGTCTTGGCAGCCGAAGTATTCGGTCAACAATTTCGCGCCCGCATCGGCGGCAAACTGCCACGAGTTCAGGCGCGTGATGTTGGCAGAAGTTGCATGAAAACCGTCAGGCAGGCTTTTGCCTTCGGGCAACAGGATTTCCGCCGCCTGCAAACGCGCCAGCTCGTCTGCGAGCTTGTCCGCCGTCGTCAGCTTGGTTTTGAATTCGCCGCTTTGCAAAGATGCCCACGCGATGGCGATGTGTTTTTTATCCGCGTTCACCGCCGCGATGCGGTTGGTTTCCTTGTCTTCCAAAAACGCCGCGTCGGTCAGCGTGCCGGGCGTCACAATGCGAACGACTTTGCGCTCCACCGGCCCTTTGCCCGCGCCGACTTCGCCCACCTGCTCGCACACCGCCACGCTTTTTCCCATCTTCACCAGCCGCGCCAGATGCTGCTCCGCCGCGTGAAATGGCACGCCCGCCATCTTAATCGGCACGCCGTCCATCTGCCCGCGCGTGGTCAGGGTGATGTCCAACAGCTTCGCCGCTTCCACCGCGTCATCCAAAAACAACTCGTAAAAATCGCCCATGCGGTAAAACACCAGCTTGTCGGCGTGCTGCGATTTGATGTCGAGATACTGCTGCATCATCGGGGAAACAGTGGGTTTGGACATGGAAAAACCTTAGAAACGCAAAAGCGTTATTGTAACAAAAGGCCGTCTGAAAACCTAAATAAGCTTTCAGACGACCTTTTATATATGCCGAATAAGATTAGTCATAAACGAAAATAATGTCCAAGTCTTTCTTCGGCAGGAAATTTTCTTTGACTGCTTGGAAGCGGTTCGGCCCTACTTTGCGCAAGGATTTGTCCCAACAAAGCGAAATCACGGTATTGGGCTCGCGGTCTATGGTCAACGTGAATTTACCGATGGGTTTTGCCCAGTTGGCACCTGTGGTCAAGACATAGCCCAAATAGTGATAAACCTTTGAACCTCCTTCCACAGTTTTAAAGTTTTTAAGGAAGTTTTCATCCATGCAGTACTCATCTATGAATGCTTTGCTGTCTTTGGCTTTAAGCGAAGGCAGGAAGCTGCCGCCGACCAGCGGGGTGTATTGGTGTTTGATTTCGGTGACGCTGCCGGCTTTGAAGGTTTGCTTCCAGCTGTAAATAATCTGCGACGACCAATAGGACAGTTCATCCGTCTGTTTGGACAGCATGGATTGGACTTTGGCGGAGCGGCAGGCTCCGATTTTGCTGTCGATTTTTTCACCGTCTTGCTTTTTCGTCCAAGGGTGCATCAGTTCCTGATCGCTCAAACCGCATTTTTTCAAATCGGCGGTCACGTCCACCAGCGAGCCGTTACGCCGTTCAAAATAGGCGCGGACGTGGGCTTGCGGGCGGACAGGTTTGCCGTCGGCGTAAATTCGGAAGCTGTTCACCAAGCCTTTGGTGTCGGCAAAGTCGGAAACTGTGACCGCAGGAACGATGGGCAAAGGAAAAAGAACCGTCTCGGTAATGTCTTGCGCTGTAGTATTTTTAAACTTGTAATGTACGCGGATTTGCTTTTCGCTGATGTGCAAATCTTCGCTCTGCATATCGATATGCGGATTTTTCAGATATTTGATGCCGCTTGGCTGACCGTACCCATACTGTCATTGGCATGAGCAGCCCCAGTCAGCAGAAGGAGCAAGATTAAAGCTTTTTGTTTCATGATTTAACCCCTTTGAAACAGGCCGTCTGAAAAACAGGTTTCAGACGGCCTTTAACAGCAGCTTGGTTTTAAGCCAAAGCCACTTCCAAATTATCAATCAGGCGCGTGGTACCCAAACGAGCGGCGGCAAGCACCACCAATTCTTTATCGCCGACATGAGCTACTGCCAAGCTGTGTGCATGGCGGATTTCAACGTAATCAACCACCCAGCCGGTATCGCTCAAACGGCGGATACATTCAGCCTCAAGCTGGGCGTAATCCAGATTGCCGTTTTTCAAGGCGGCGGCAATGTTTTGCAACTCTTGATAGAGGCGTGGCGCTTCTGCGCGCTCTGCTTCGCTCAAATATTGGTTGCGGCTGGAAAGTGCCAGGCCGTCTGAAGCGCGGCCGGTATCGACCGGGATAATTTCGATATTGAAATTTAAGTCTTCGACAAAGCCTTTGATAATCGCCAGCTGCTGATAGTCTTTTTTGCCGAAACAGGCGGTATCGGGTTGAACGATGTTGAACAACTTGGTCACAACGGTCGCAACGCCGCGGAAATGGCCCGGGCGGAATTTGCCGCACAATTCGTTTTGCAGGTGCGGAGGCTCGACATTGAAACGCTGTTCTACATTCGGATACAGCTCTTTTTCATCAGGCGCGAACACGACGGCAACGCCCTCGCCTGCCAATTTGTCGGCATCTTGCTGCAAGGTGCGCGGATATTTGTCGAAATCTTCGCCTTGTCCAAATTGCAGACGGTTGACAAAAATACTGACCACAATGTTATCGGCACGTTTTTTCGCTTCGCGCACCAGCGCAAGATGGCCTTCGTGCAGATTGCCCATGGTCGGCACAAATGCCACTTTTCCGGCAGTTTTGCGCCACTCGCGCAATTCTTTAATCGTATGAATGATTTGCATGGTTTGAAAAATCCTTTATCTTTTCCGCCGTTTCATCAACGGAAATCACGCGCCGATTATACGCTTTTATTCATTAAAAAGGCCGTCTGAAATAAGTTTCAGACGGCCTGGAGTTTATTTTATCCGGCAAACGTATGTTCGACAGACGGGAACGTTTTTGCTTTAACTTCGTCTACATAGGCTTTGACCGCAGCTTGAACGCTGTCTTTGCCCTGCATAAAGTTCTTCACGAATTTGGCGGTTTTACCGGGGAAAATGCCGAGCATATCGTGCATCACCAAAACCTGACCGTCGCAATCCACGCCTGCGCCAATACCGATGGTCGGGCAAGAAACGGTCTCGGTCACTTTTTTCGCCAATTCCGCAGGAACGCACTCCATCAATACAATTGCCGCACCTGCCGCATCATGCGCTTTGGCATCGTTGAGCAACGCTTCCGCCTTATCGCCGCGGCCTTGAACTTTATAGCCGCCGAATGCAAACACGGATTGCGGGGTCAGGCCGATGTGCGCGCAAACAGGAATGCCGCGCATTTGCAGAAATTCAGTGGTCTCCGCCATCCAGACGCCACCTTCGAGTTTGACCATATGCGCGCCGGCCTCCATCAATTCGGCCGCCGCCGCAAATGCCTGCTCTTTGCTCTGCTGATACGCGCCAAACGGCAAATCGCTGACAATCATGGCATTTTGAGTGCCGCGAGCCACGCATTCAGTGTGGTAGCACATATCCTGCAAGCTCACCGGCAAAGTGGACTGACGACCTTGCACCGCCATGCCCAAAGAATCGCCGACCAGCAATACATCTACGCCGGCATTGTCCATCAGTGCGGCAAAGCTGGATTCATAAGCGGTCAGCATGGCGATTTTCTCGCCCTCTGCTTTCATTTTTTGCAAAGTGTTTACGGTAATCATGGTGTTTTGTGTGTTCCGCCCGACGGGCAGCCCTTTGTTATAAATGGAAACGCGGTATTATAAGGTCTGCTTTTAAAATATCAAAGCATAAGCAAAAAGCCCGACTGCTTTCACAATCGGGCTTTTAATTGGTGCCGGCACCAAGAGTCGAACTCGGGACCCCCTGATTACAAGTCAGGTGCTCTACCAACTGAGCTATACCGGCTTACTGAAATGCCTTGCAGCACCATCAGTCTTTAACTGGTGCCGGCACCAAGAGTCGAACTCGGGACCCCCTGATTACAAGTCAGGTGCTCTACCAACTGAGCTATACCGGCAAGGAAGTCGGCATTATGCCGATAAGTTCCCATCTTGGCAAGCATTTTAAAACAAAGTTACTCATGAAATTATAAAAACCAATGATTTTAAAGAAAATTAAATACATGCCTTATCTTCCAACCCAACACATTCAAAGGCCGTCTGAAAACCGCCCCAGCGCAAAACATCATGGTTTCTGTTAAAATAACGCCTTCTACATCTTTCCGTCTTTGCCCATGCCGCCCCGCCATCCTTACCGCCGCCTGCGCCCTGCCAAATCCCATCTGCCCGAAGTCGGCATTTCCGAAGAAGGCAATATCCGTTCCCTGCACTTGGGCAGCGACACCATCCAAAGCTCCATGAATGTCGATCATCCGTCCGAGCTGGTGTTGTCGTACAGCCGCGCCATGATGGGTTGGCTGCTGTTTGCAGAAACCCCGCCCAAACACATCACCCAAATCGGCTTGGGCGGCGGCTCGTTTGCCCGTTGGATAGACAGCTACCTACCCGATACCAAGCAAACCGCCGTGGACATCAATCCGCAAGTCATCGCCGTGGCGCGCAGCCTGTTTGAATTGCCGCACGAAGGCGAAAATTTTGAAATTATCGAGGCAGATGGCGCGGAATATATTAAAGTGTTCCGCCACAATACCGATGTAATTTTGGTAGATGGTTTTGACGGCGAACAGATTATCGATGCTTTAGTGGAAGAACCCTTCTTCCAAGACTGCCGCAATGCCCTTTCCCCCGACGGCGTATTTGTGACCAACTGGTGGAGCGGCGACCAGCGTTACCAACGTTTTGTCGAACGCCTGCTCAACGTCTTTGACGGCCGTGTGCTCGAACTGCCGGCCGAGAGCCACGGCAACGTAGCGGTCATGGCCTTCCAAAGCAGCCCTAAAGAACAAATCTCGACAACCTGAAAAAACGCGCCGAAAAATTAAGCGAAAAATACGGCTTGGACTTCAAACGGATGCTTGCTGATTTGAAAGCCAACAATCAAAACAACGGCAAGAATTTTTATCTGTAAACCGCTTCAGGCCGTCTGAAAAAACAAACAAGGACACACTCATGCTCAAACCCGACATCATTCAAATCCCCGGCCCGGCCGGTTTGCTGGAAACCATCTACCTGCCAAGCACACAAGAATCCGCCCGCGGCGTCGCCGTCATCAACCACCCCAATCCCCTACAAGGCGGCACCAACACCAACAAAGTCATCCAAACTGCCGCCAAAACCCTCAGCCAACTCGGCTTCCATTGCTACCTGCCCAATTTGCGCGGCGTAGGCAATAGCGAAGGCGAACACGACTACGGCCGCGGCGAAACGCAAGACTGTATTGCCGTTATCGACTACGCCCGCGCGCAACATCCAGGCGCACCGCAATTCGCCCTGGCCGGCTTCTCATTCGGCGGCTACGTTTCCACCTTTGCCGCCCAAGAACGCACACCTGATTTGCTGTTGCTGATGGGCGCAGCCGTCCATCACTACAAAGACCGCCCGGAACCATCCGACGTTCCCGATGTCGCCAAAACATTGATGATCCATGGCGCGGAAGACGAAGTCGTCGAAATCAACAAAGCCCTGACATGGGCAGAACCCCAAGGCCTGCCTGTTGTGACCATTGCCGGTTCGTCCCACTTTTTCCACGGCAAACTCATCGTTTTGCGCGATACGATCACACGGTTCGCACCGGCTTTATTAGGTTAAAATCCGGCTACAAAATAAAACAAGGCCGTCTGAAAGCTTTTTCAGACGGCCTTGTTTGTATCTTAACATATCAATTCTGAGTCAACCAATACTGCAAACCAATCAAAGTCTTACCATCTTTGATTTCATCGTTTGCCAATGCAGCGCGCACCTCTTCCTTGCTCATCAAGACGGTTTCAGTAATTTCATCTTCATCATTGCTCAACTCGCTGCCCAGACGCACGCCTTGCGCTTGGTAGAGATACATTTTCTCATCACAAAAACCGACTGCCGTGTAAAAGCTGTACAACAATTTAACACTATCGGCAACGTATGGCGTTTCTTCCGCCAACTCACGCAAAGCGCATTCGGCAGGATCTTCGCCTGCAATATCCAATTTACCCGCCGGCAATTCCAACGTTGCCTGATCAGCGGCATAACGCCACTGGCGCACCAAAACAACTTTGCCGTCTTCCGTTTCCGCCAACACACACGCAGCACCCGGATGGCGGATCACAACCCGTTGGCTTTCATTGCCGTTGGGCAGGCGCACCCGATCGCGGCTGATGGTAACAAAAGAACCTTCGTAGATTGGCTCGCTGCTTAATTTAGTTTCTTTCAAATCCATTTTTTACCTCATTTCCAATTTATTGAATATTAAAGGCCGTCTGAAATCCTTTTTCAGACGGCATAGATAAGCCTTACTCCCGAACACGTTCAATCTCAATACCAACCTGCGCCACATCAGGCAAGATGCCCGGTTTCACAATACGGACGCGCACTTTGGCCGCACCAAAATCATTTAAAATCAATTGGGCGATATGTTCCGCCAACGTTTCCAGCAGTAAAAAATCCTGTTCAGCAAGGCTGCGGCGTACAACTTCACATACTTCACCATAATGGATGGTGTCGCCAATATCGTCGCTCGTGCCCGTACGCTCAGGAACACTGATTTCCAAATCCAAAATCAAAGTCTGTTTACGCTCGCGTTCCCAATCATATACGCCGATTAAAGTATCGGCTTTCATGCCGTACAAAAAGATTTTATCCATTTGCCTGTCCGTTTTTTTGATAGAATAACCATTCCCATTTTAAGTAAAGCACCCAAAATGTTCAATGTACTTGCCATTATTGCCGCCTATCTTATCGGCTCCCTGTCTTTTGCCGTCATCGTATCAAAATATTACGGCATGGACGATCCGCGCACTTACGGCTCCGGCAACCCCGGCGCCACCAACGTCTTGCGCAGCGGTAAGAAAAAAGCAGCCGCATTAACTTTGCTCGGCGATGCAGTAAAAGGCTTGGTTGCTGTCATCTTGGCGCGCTGTCTGCAAAATGCTTTAGATTTGTCGGATGCAACAATAGCCCTGGTTGCCATCTCCGCATTGGTCGGTCATATGTGGCCAATATTTTTCAATTTTAAAGGCGGCAAAGGTGTAGCTACCGCATTGGGCGTCTTGCTCGCCCTCTCTCCCGCAACCGCCCTGCTCTGCGCCTTGATTTGGCTGGTCATGGCGTTCGGTTTCAAAGTTTCCTCCCTCGCCGCACTGGTCGCCACCGTCTGCGCACCCATCTTCGCCTTCTTCATGATGCCGCACGCCTCTTGGGCATGGGCAACCGTATTCATTGCCGCATTGGTGTTATACCGCCATAAAAGCAATATTCAAAACCTGCTTCAAGGCAAAGAAAGCAAAATCGGAGATAAAGCCGGAAAATCTTAAAAGCGTAGATACAATCAATAAAAGGCCGTCTGAAGTCTATTTTTCAGACGGCCTTAATAGCTTGTAGTTTCACTTGCTTTGTTCACGCATATTCAGTCAATCTTAATATATTCCACCGATATAATCTCTATAACCTCACGCCCTTCCGGTGTATCCAAGACAACTTCATCGCCTTCGCGTGCTTTAATCAGGCTGCGTGCCAAAGGGGAAATCCATGAGATTTTGTTTTTAGCGGTATCGATTTCATCTACGCCGACGATTTTAACGGTTTGTTCACGACCATCTTCGCGCAATAAGCCAACGGTGGCGCTGAAGAAAATCTGATCCGTGGCTTCACGCGCTTCAGGATCGACGACGACGGCAGCTTCCAAGCGTTTGGTTAGGAAGCGGATACGGCGGTCGATTTCCCGCATACGGCGTTTACCGTAAAGATAGTCGCCATTCTCGCTGCGGTCGCCATTGCTTGCTGCCCAGTTAACGATTTGGACAATTTCCGGACGTTCTTTGTTGACCAGATGATAAAGTTCGTCTTTCAGTGCCTGCCAACCGGTAGGTGTGATGTAATTTTTGGTTTCGGTACTCATGATGTGTCTAAAACATAATTAAAGGCCGTCTGAACGTTAATTTTCAGACGGCCTTTATTGTAAGTCAATTTACTTTATTCTTCATCATCACTATCGCTGATACTGATGCTGTGTTCCATTTTGCTTGGATGAACTTTCAAGCCGCCACAACCTGATTTTTCGGTAGAGAGGCGGTTCAGATATGCTTCGTCGATATCGCCGGTTTGATAAACACCGTTGAAGCATGAAGAATCAAAGGATTCAATTTTTGGATTGAGTGCTTTGACTACTGCTTCCAAGTCTTCTAAGTTTTGGAAGACGATGCCGTCCGCGCCAATCTCGGCCGAGATTTCTGCTGCGCTGCGGCCATTTGCAATCAGTTCTTCACGGGTCGGCATATCGATACCGTACACATTCGGATAGCGCACTTCGGGAGCAGCAGAAGCAATATAGACTTTGCGCGCACCTGCCGCGCGTACCATTTCAACGATTTCACGGCTGGTCGTACCGCGCACAATGGAATCATCCACCAACAAAACGCTTTTGCCGTTAAACTCGGTTTCCATCGGACTAAGTTTTTGGCGTACTGATTTTTTACGCGTTGCTTGTCCGGGCATGATGAAGGTGCGACCGATATAGCGGTTTTTAATCAGACCTTCGCGATATGGTTTTTCGAGATGGACGGCAAGCTCCATCGCGCTGGGGCGGCTGGTATCAGGAATCGGCATCACGACATCGATATCGTCGACGGGCAACTCGCGTTTGATTTTTTCCGCCAAAGAAACGCCCATATCCAGACGCGCCTGATAGATGGATACGCCGTCGATGACGGAGTCGGGACGCGCGAAATAGACGTATTCAAAGAGACAAGGGCTGAGTTTGACTTTATCGCTGCATTGACGCGACACGATTGAACCGTCAAAGCTGACAAACACGGCCTCACCCGGCTGGATATCGCGTTCCAAATCATAGGCAAGCGCATTGAAAGCAACTGATTCAGAGGCAACGGCATACGATTTTTTACCGGATTCATCGGTTTGCGAACCCAATACCAACGGACGGATACCGTGAGGATCGCGGAAGGCAACCATGCCATATCCGGCAATCATGGCTACGACACCGTATGCGCCGCGCACTATGCGGTGTACTTCGGAAACGGCGTTGAAAATATTGTCGATGGTAAGTTGATAAGGGGCTGTATTTTTAGAGACTTCGCGGCGTAATTCGTGCGCGAATACATTGAGTAGAACTTCAGAATCGGAGCTGGTATTAACGTGGCGCAGGTGTTTGTTGCATACGTTTTCATACAGCTCTTCGGTATTGGTCAGATTACCATTGTGTGCTAAAACAATGCCGAATGGGGAGCTGACATAAAACGGCTGGGCTTCTGCACTGCTGCCCGCATTGCCTGCAGTCGGATAGCGGACATGTGCAATGCCAGCATTACCGATCAAGTCGCGCATATTGCGGGTACGGAACACTTCGCGCACCATGCCTTTGCCCTTGTGCATATGAAATATATTGCCTTCGGCAGTAACAATACCTGCTGCGTCCTGACCACGGTGTTGCAACATCTGCAAACCATCATACAACATCTGATTGACCGGCTCATGACTAACCAAACCTAATACACCACACATATCGTGCTTCTCCGAGTTTGAAGATTAAATGGGTAAGCCGTCATTATAAAATAATTTAGATGAGTTTGCTCGAATTGTTAACAATATGATGCTAAATTTACGCAAATAAAAACGGATTCAGACGACCCATAGGCCGTCTGAATCCGTCAAACTCAATCATCCAATTCTTCAACTTCAGCTGCTTTACCCGAAAGATGCGGCATTGCGGTATCTTTTCCAGGCAAATAAGGCATTGCAGCATCGGCAAGTGATTCAAAATACGGAATTGTGTGCGAACTTTGCCACTCTTCCGTTTTCGGCAAATCAGTGTGTGAAAAAACCATCACTGCCAGTGTCACCAAAATCACACCCTTCACTGCACCGAATATGCCACCAAGCAAACGGTTAATGCTTCCCAGACCAACGGCAGACATCAAACTGCTTAACAGCGATCGTGCCAGTTTCTGCAACAGCCAGGCTAGAAAAAACACAGCGGCAAACCCCATCGCAACCGCCAAGGAATGCGGCTCAACCGATTTAAAGACCACATCGGCAAACGGCACGGCAAGCGTTCTGGCTGCAATAAACGATACCACCCACGCCACCATCGCCCCTGCTTCGGCAATAATACCCCGTGTCAACGAGATAATGATGCAGATGACGATGACGGCGGCCGCCAACAAATCGGCAACAGGCAAATTACTCACTGGTCACCTGACCGGCAATGCCATGTACACGCAATTTGTTCAAATCGCGCTCTGCATCGCGTGCATTTTTATAACTGGCTGATTTCACGCGATACACCTTACCTTTATCGGTCATCACTTCAGTAATGGTCGAATCAATACCTGCGGCTTTCATTTTACGTTGTAGGCTTTGCGCACGTTCTTTTTCAGCATAACCAGCCTGAATGGCGGCTTTTTTCGCAGGCTTGGCTTCTGCTGTTTCTTTTTCAGCTTTAGGTTTGGCTTTTTCAGACGGCTTCTCGGCAGTTTTTACCTTATCGGCTTTTTCTGCTTTGGCCGTTTCTGGTTTAGCCTTTTCATTTTTTGGTTTTTCAACTTTGGCTTCTGCTTTCTTGGCAGGCTCGGCCTTGTCTTTTACGCTGTCTTTGCTGTTTTTGGCAGATTTACGTTCGGCAATGGCTTTCTCTGCTTTTTCCAATTGAGCCAATTTATTGCGTTCGGCAGCGGCTTCGCGCTCTGCTTTTTCAGCACGCGCTTGAAGTGCGCGTTTTTTAGCTGCCAATGCGCTTTCTTTCTCAGCAGCTTCCTGTTGGGCTTGTGTTTTACGGGCTGCAGCAGCGCGTTGTTCAGCCTGACGTTGGCGGCGCTCTTCTGCTCGGCGCTCCGCAGCTTCACGCTGGCAGCCTCGGCGCGTTGAATACGTTCGGACTCTTCCAAGCCTTTAATATTGCCGTCATCCAAAGTATCGTTGATCAAAACCAACGGCTCGCCAACATCTTCGGGAGCAGATTCACGGTTTGGCTTCAGCACTTCAACCGGCGCATTGTCTTCTTCGTCGCCTGCATTTTGCGGTTTATTTGATGCTTCGGCATCCGCATGGCGGGCAGCCTCCTCAGCAGCAGCGACATCCTCTTTATTCGGCTCTAAAACAACGGCCTTGCTCGGCTCGTCAGCCGTTTTGACTTGGCTCTGACCGACAGGCGCTTCTTTAAACGGTGAATTTTTATCGTCGCCGGAAGTCAGCGCCAGACCGAACAGCATACCCGATGCCACCACCAAGCCGGAGGCCAAGACCAAGCGACGGCGGTTGCGACGTTTGAGTTGTTCGTAACCGTCTAAATCGTATCCGTTTGGAGTTTCTTTTTGTTTATTGTCGGACATGATAATTTCCTCGTTAGTGTTCTTTCAAAACAGCCATTACATCGGCAACAGTATGGAATGAGCCGAAAACAACGATTCTATCATTTTCGGTTGCTTTAGCCAAAGCAGCGCGGTAGGCAGCAGCGACAGTTTCAAAAACATTTACATTGTCGATGCCGTGTTCAGCCAGTTTGGCCTGCAAAGCCTCCACCGTCATGCCGCGCGGCACATCTAAAGGCGCGATATTCCACTCGTCAAACTGGTCTTTAACGATTTCCAGCACGCCATCAATATCTTTGTCGGACAACATACTGAATACGGCGGTACGTTTTTGGGCAAAGGCAAGGTTAATCAGGCTGCGGCGCAAAGCACGGGCTGCGTGCGGATTGTGGCCGACATCCAAAACCACCAGCGGACGACCGGGCAAAACTTGGAAACGTCCAGGATTCTCAACCAACAGCAAACCGCGTTTAATCGCGCCGATGTCAACCGGCAATTGTTCGTTCAAACATTCCAACACAGTCAATGCGCACGCGGCATTGGACAACTGATAGGCACCGCGCAAAGCAGGAAACGGCAAGGAATTGCGGTTACGGCTTTGGCCGTCTGAAGATTGTGGATGGAAGCGGTAGTTCCACTGTACGCTTTCCATTGATGCAAAATCAAAATCTCGCTGAACCATCAACAGTTTTGCGCCAATTTCTTCTGCGTGTTTGAGCAATGATTCAGGCGCAGGATTCTGACCGCACACGGCAGGCTTGCCGCTACGGAACACTCCGGCTTTTTCAAAACCGACCTGCTCGACGGTATCGCCCAAAAATGCCTGATGATCCAAATCTACGCTGGTAACGACCGAACAGTCGCCATCGAATACATTCACGGCATCCAATCGTCCGCCCAAACCGACTTCCAAAATCATTACGTCCACATTTTCACGCATGAAAATATCGACGGCAGCCAAAGCATTAAACTCAAAATACGTCAGCGAAATTTCATCGCGCGCCGCTTCGATACGCTCAAATGAGGAAATAATCAATTCATCTGAAACCGGCTGAGTATTGATGGCAATTCGTTCGTTGTAACGCAGAAGGTGCGGACTGGTCAGCGTACCGACTTTAAAACCGGCTTCTTTATAAATATGCGACAAATAGGCGCATACAGAACCTTTGCCATTTGTACCCGCCACCACGACGACAGGACATTGCGGCACCAAATTCATGCGTTTTTTCACTTCTCCCACGCGTTCCAAACCCATATCGATAAGGCCGGAACTATGGGCAGTCTCCAAATGAGAAAGCCAGTCTTGTAATGTTTTCATTGTATTTATCGCTTCAAAAGGCCGTCTGAAACGGCCGTTTAATCTATATCTGCCGCAAGTTCTGCTTTGTCTTCTTTTTCACGGCACCAGCGCGCCCACACTTTCAGACGGCGGTAGGCATCGCGGTCGGCCATATCGGGCAAGATGCAGTGTTTGACTATTTTCCCGTCAACATTCCATTGCAAAAACAAAGCATAAACCGTCAACATACTGCTGTCTTGCAAAACCGCACTTCTTCCCTCTGCCTCGTTATTCAAATAAACCGTCACACGGTATTGGCGGTCGATGATGATTTTTCTGACCGCATTTTGAGCGTGAAAATTAACGCTGCGCCAAGCATAGGCAAAACTGCCGGCCAACGCCGCCAAACCCAGCCACATCATCCAACCGTAAAACTCGGCAAGGCATAAGGCCAACGCCGAAAGGTGTAAGAAGACAATCAGAATTTTCAAAGAACGCGAGGGCGTTAAGGCCGTCTGAAAACTTCGCACGGCTTTACATCATATTGTCGAAAACAGGCGTAATGTTCAATTCCGCCTCTTCCATATCCAAAACCATATCGTGGATTTCGGTATCGAAAAATTCCCAAAAAGCCTTCAAACTCATGTCTTGCGGCCATTTGCTTTTATCGATGTCCCAGCCTGCCAATTCGGCTTCAAAAATCTGCTGGTAACGTTCGTCAAAATAGGAAATGACGGATTCGGGTTCGTCAAATTGCGGCACAAGGAATACGGAACAGTTGGTGCGCAGTTGCTCGACGGTCAGGTCAGGCATATTTTCATCGGCGGATTTCAGCCATTCCAAAAAACGGGCGGTCGGCTTCAGCACGACAGCAGTACGGTCAACAAAATACATTATTTTCAACTTTCAAAATCATTCAAACCGATCATGCCGTCTGAAATTTCAGACGGCCCGAGTTTAATGTGTCATTACCTGTTGCAGGAATTGTTTGGCACGCTCGTGTTTCGGATTGGTAAAAAATTCTTCCGGCGTTTCATCTTCCAGAATCTGGCCTTTATCGACAAAAATCACACGGTCGGCGACTTCGCGTGCAAAACCCATTTCATGGGTCACACACATCATGGTCATGCCGCTTTCCGCCAAGTCTTTCATTACTTTCAATACCTCGCCGACCATTTCAGGGTCAAGCGCGGAAGTCGGCTCGTCAAACAACATCACGCGTGGCTCCATCGCCAAACCTCGTGCAATCGCCACACGCTGCTGCTGACCGCCGGAAAGCTGACCGGGCAGTGCGTCTTTTTTATGTGCCAAGCCGACGCGTTCCAAAAGCTCCATTGCTTTCTTTTCCGCCTCTTCACGGCTTTGGTTTTTCACTTTCATCGGAGAAAGAATAATATTTTCCAAGACAGTCAAATGCGGATACAGATTGAAGCCTTGGAACACAAAACCTACTTCTTCACGCACTTTGTTCAAATCGGTTTTCGGATCGGCAACATTGATGCCGTCCACCCAAATTTCGCCGCTTTCAATGCGCTCAAGTTGGTTTACCGTACGAATCAGCGTAGATTTGCCACTGCCTGAAGGGCCGCATACAACGACCACTTCGCCTTGCTTGACTTCCAGATTCACGCCGTTGATAACGTGCAAATCTTTAAAATGTTTGTGTACATTTGAATTTAATCATGTTTATTTGACATTCTCTAAAATTGACCAGATTTTGGACGGCCTGTTTTTAATCTGTTTGGCGTAATGCTCGATTTTCTCACTGTTGTCCTTGGTATAAATGCCGCGACACAATATATCCAATGCATCTTTGTTCAAGTCGCCATAACGGTTGTTGGTATATACCGACAGGATGCAGGCTTTCAGGGGATGGAAGGGAACGCCGTATTTCTGCGCATTGTCCCGATTTCCAAACAGCCATGCGGTATCTGCTAAAGCTGCGTAGTTGCTCAAAGCTGCCGCTTTAAATAATTTTTCTTTGATCAGCGGATAATTTTTCTGCTTCTGATTTTCCAGTTTGAACACTTCATTCATCAATTTTTGTGAACCGTTAGGCGCAAGTTCATCTTCTAAAGCTGTTTTATCATATTCGGCTTCAATATCATCAAGTAAGTCTTGTGCCGCTCCTTCGCCGTTTTCTGCGGCTTTTTTCAGCCAATAGTAAAACTCGCTTTCTTTGAGGTTTACAGGGTCTGTTGTCATTTCTAACTGCATGGCCAGCAGATATTGCGCTTCAGCATCGCCGGCTTTTGCTTTGCGCCGCAGGTTTTCTTCTCCGCCGGTGCCTAATGCAAATGCCGTACCGGTAATAAGTACAGCCAACCCACACCAGACATATTTTTTCAACATTAAGTTCCCAACCTTTCAGACGGCCTTTTGAACCAGATAATTGCTCAATTCCACATATTTCTCAGCGGCAATGTGTTCTGCCCTGTCCTGCGGATTGATGCCGACTGCCTGCAAATCATCATCGCCGGCAAGTTCCTTCAAATTATTGCGTATGGTTTTGCGGCGTTGATGGAAAGCCAGTTTCACCAGTTTGGCAAAATGTTCGAAATCTTCCGCTTTGCCGATGCGGTGTTTCACCGGAATCATGCGCACCACGGCCGAATCCACTTTCGGCGCAGGATCAAAGGACTCGGGCGGCACCTCAATCAACATTTCCATATCGAAGAAATATTGCAGCATTACGCCCAGACGGCCATAGTCGTTGGTTTTCGGCTGCGCCACCATGCGTTGGACCACTTCTTTTTGCAGCATAAAGTGCATATCGATCACATCGTCTGCCACTTCGCTTAATCGGAACAAAAGCGGCGTGGAAATATTGTACGGCAGGTTGCCGACAATTTTTTTCTTGCCTTCAATGCTGTTGAAATCAAACTGCAATACATCGCCTTCGTGTATCACCAATTTATCTGCAAACGACAAGGTTTTCAGACGGCGTACGATGTCGCGGTCGATTTCGCAAACATGCAGGCGATTGAGTTTCTTCGCCAAAGGCTCGGTAATGGCAGCCAAGCCCGGGCCGATTTCAATCACGATATCGTCAGGCTGCGGTCTGACCGCGTTGACAATATCGCTAATAATCCGCGTATCCTGCAAAAATTCTGCCCGAAGCGTTTCCGGGCCTTATGTTCTTTCATATCTTTCTTCAAGCAAGCTGTTTAAGGCAGTATTGTAACTTAAACAGGCGTTTTTGTCGGCACGCTTTCAGACGGCATTTGCCTAATTTTAAGCAAACGGCGGCGCTTCCAAACCCAAAGATTTCAGTAGTTGCGCAGTCTCATAAACCGGCAAACCCATCACGCCGGTAAAACTGCCCTGCAAATGCTCGACAAATACGCCGCCCAAGCCCTGAATCCCATACGCACCGGCTTTGTCCATCGGCTCGCCGCTGGCAACATAGGCTGCAATCTCCTTAGCCGTCAACGTTTTAAAGCGCACTTCGCTCGTCTGCACCACATCATAACGCACGCCTTGCCAGTAAACGCATACAGCCGTCAGTACTTGATGTGTCCGTCCGGACAAGCGTTCCAGCATATCGACCGCATCCGCCTCGGATTCCGGCTTACCCAAAATAACCGCACCATCCGCCACTGTCGTATCCGCCGTCAATACAGCAAACTCAGGCTCTTGATCATGAGCAGCAAACCATTGCGCCACCGCCACCTGATTTTTCTCGCAGGCCATACGGCGCACATACTCTACTGCAGCTTCGCTTTCTTTAGGGGTTTCATCAATACCCGCAGGAAGGCGGTGTACCGTGAAACCCAAATTCTCCAAAATCTCACGACGACGCGGACTGCCCGAAGCCAGATAAATTGCGTTCATTGTATTGGGTTTCCTTATTTTGAAATTTTATGCTGGCCGGACAGACGGACATAATGCGCAGAGGAATACGTCAAAAATGCCTTTTCCTCATCCGTCAGCGGACGCACTTGTTTCACAGGCGAGCCGACGTATAAAAAACCGCTTTCCAAACGTTTGCGCGGCGGCACCAAACTGCCCGCGCCTATCATCACATCATCTTCGACAACCGTATCATCCAAAATAATCGAGCCCATGCCCACCAACACACGATTCCCAATTCGGCAACCATGCAGCATGACCTTATGCCCAATCGTCACATCATCGCCGATAATCAAAGGCGAACCATCAGGCTTCGCCGCATTCTTATGCGACACATGCAAAACGCTGCCGTCCTGCACATTGCTGCGCTTGCCGATAGAAATACTGTTCACATCGCCGCGCAATACAGCATAAGGCCATATCGATACATCTTCCGCCAGCGACACTTCGCCAATCACTACCGAAGTCTCATCTACAAAACAAGACTCATCAACCGAAGGCACATAATCCAAAAACGCACGAATAGGGTTTGCCATTTCCAATATCCTTTTCTCAAAACCAAAACTGATCAGGCCGTCTGAAAACACGGCGTAAAACGATTTTATACTACAACAATACGAAATCAAGCCAAAAAATCATCAAAAGGCCGTCTGAAACAGTTTTCAGACGGCCTTTCATCATAAACCCTTTATCTTGGCTTACCACTATTTATCATTAGCGCCCCAGCTATATTTTATGGAATAATCGTCTTCATTTCATTCTTGGAGAAGCCGATGGAGACACGTTCGGGAAATTATGCAGCGCCCCTGCTAGTCGTCGGCTGCGTCGTCTTCGGCTTGGGCAGTTTAATCGTCAAATTTGTCGATGTCGGCTCTTACGCCATCGCATTTTGGCGCTTGCTGATCGCCGCCCCTATATTCTTCCTGCTCGGGCGTTTTTTCAGACAAAAAATGCCCACGAAAAGAAAAACGGTTGGCTACGCAATCTTATCCGGCGTTTTCATCGCATTCGACCTCGCACTTTGGCACGAAAGCATTCACGCCGTAGGTCCCGGCATTTCCACCTTGCTCAACAGCCTGCAGATTTTCTTTTTAGCCGCCATCGGCTTCTTCTTTTATTCGGAACGTTTAAGCACCCTGCAAATTTTAAGTTTGATATTGGCTACCATAGGCGTAGCCTTAATCGGCAGCCCAGAGTCCGGTCATAACGACAATGCCGCATGGGGATTTGTCAGCGGCGTAGTGTCCGGTGCCATGCTGGCCCTGTCTATGGTCTTTGTACGCAAAACCCATGAGCAGGAAAAAGTCGGTTTGTTTCCGCTGATGATGATTTTAAGCTTCGGCGGCGCAATGGCGCTGGTCATCCCATCGCTGCTATTCGATGCCGTCCATCTTTACCCCAAAACTTTAAACGATGTGATTCTAGTCTCCATCTACGGCATCGTCATGCAATGTTTTGCTTGGGCATTGATTGCTTACGCCATCCCGCTTTTATCCTTGTCACTGACCGGCCTACTACTGCTCTCCGAACCAGTCGCCGCCATGTTGATCGATTATTTCTGGCTGGACAAACCGATTAATACCGTCCAATGGAGTGGCGCCACTTTGACTTTATTGGCAATTTATTTAGGTTCGTTAAAAGACAAAAAATAGATACAAAAAAGGCCGTCTGAAAAATTTCAGACGGCCTTTTAATCTGTTTATTGCTTATTGGATGCTGGTACCGATACGGCTGAGTTCGCCAAAGTTCATCCAAACAAAGAAGGCTTTACCGACGATCAGTTTGTCATCGACAAATCCCCAATAACGGGAATCGGCGCTGTTGTCACGGTTGTCGCCCATCACGAAATAACGGCCTTCTGGAACTTTACAGATAAAGCCATTGCCGTCTTCTGCGTATTCGCAATTTTCCAAACCGCTTTTTTCAAGCGAGTAATTGCTTTCAGGCATCACTTCGGAGGTGTATTTGTTCAATACGGCAATAGATACGGAAGGCTGACCGGCTTCTTTGATCACGTCAAAGTTTTTGCCGTTTAAGGCCGTATGAAAACGCTCAAGCGTATGAATCATAGACGGATCGGTATCATCTGCGTATTGATAATTGCCATTTGGTTTTTCAGAAATAATTTCACCGTTAACAGTCAAAACCTTATCACGATATTCCACAACATCGCCCGGAATACCGACGATACGTTTGATGTAATTCATCTCTGGCTGAAGCGGGTAATTGAACACCACGACATCGCCTCGTGCAATATTGCCGACAGGGATAATGACCTTATTCAAAATCGGCAGGCGGATACCGTAGGAAAATTTGTTCACCAAGATAAAATCGCCTTTGACCAAGCCCGGACGCATGGAGCTGGACGGAATTTGAAACGGCTCGGCAATAAAGCTGCGCAACACAAAGATAACCAAGATGATGGGGAAAAAGCCGCCCATGTAGTCGGTAAAATGCGCATTGTCTTCGCCGGTCTCGCTTTTTTTCAGACGGCCTTTATGGATTGCCCAAACCATGCCGGTGAACGCGACAAACACCAGCAATACGGCGGTAAAAGCTCATAAATTCAGACAAAATGCCGAATACGCCGACCATGCACAGGAGGTAACTCCATTGCAGGCCGGAGCTCCATTCGCCGTTTTTCCTGACGCTCTTTGCTGCTTTTGAAGTTGAGAACCAAAGCCGGCCAACAGTACAACAATTGCGCCTAAAGTCAGATTTATACTCATTATTTATCACTCACTTGCAGAATCGCCAAGAATGCGCTTTGCGGAATTTCCACGTTGCCCACTTGTTTCATGCGGCGTTTGCCTGCTTTTTTTGTGTTTTTCGAGAAGTTTTTTTCTTACGCGTAATATCGCCGCCGTAACATTTCGCCAAAACGTTTTTTTACGCAGGGCTTTGACGTTTTTCGCGGGCGATAATCTGGCTGCCGATGGCGGCCTGTACGGCGATGTCGAACATTTGGCGCGGAATCAGTTCGCGCATTTTTCGCTGCCAGTTCGCGGCCTCGGTGAACCGCGCTTTGACGGTGCACAATCAGGCTCAAGGCATCGACTTTTTCGCCGTTGACCATGATGTCGAGCTTAATCAAATCAGACGGTTGGAATTCTTTGAAATGGTAGTCCAGCGATGCATAGCCGCGCGAAGTCGATTTAAGTTTGTCGAAGAAATCCATTACAACTTCGTTCATCGGCAAATCGTAAGTCAACATGACTTGACGACCCATGTACTGCATATTGACCTGCACGCCGCGCTTTTGGTTACACAAAGTCATGACGTTGCCGACATATTCCTGCGGCACAAGAATGGTTGCAGTAATAATCGGCTCAAGAATGGTTTCGATGGTGCCGATGTCGGGCAGTTTGGATGGGTTTTCGACTTCGATTTTTTCGCCGCTCTTCAAAACGACTTCGTAAACCACCGTCGGCGCAGTGGTAATCAAGTCCATGTCGAACTCGCGCTCCAAACGTTCCTGCACAATTTCCAAGTGCAACAGACCCAAGAAGCCGCAACGGAAGCCGAAGCCCAACGCTTGGGAAACCTCAGGCTCAAATTTCAACGAAGCATCGTTCAGCTGCAATTTTTCCAAAGCGTCACGCAAGGCTTCGTAGTCGTGGCTTTCCACCGGATAGAGACCCGCAAATACTTGGCTTTGCACCTCTTGGAAGCCGGGCAGCGGCTCAGAAGCGGGGTTGGCAACCAACGTAACCGTATCGCCGACTTTCGCCTGACCCAATTCTTTCACACCGGTAATCAAAAAGCCTACTTCACCGGCTTTGAGTTCTTGTTTTTGAACTGATTTCGGCGTAAAAACGCCCAGCTGCTCAACCTGTGTTTCCGCCTTGGTACTCATAAAGCGCACTTTGTCTTTCAGCTTGATGGTGCCGTTTTTCACACGAATCAACATGACCACGCCGACGTAGTTGTCAAACCACGAATCGACGATAACGGCTTGCAGCGACGCGTTTTCATCGCCGGTCGGCGCGGGGATTTTGGCAACGATTTCTTCCAAAACGTCTTCCACACCGATGCCGCTTTTGGCGGAACATTGCACCGCACCAACGGCATCGATGCCGATAATGTCTTCGATTTCCTGTTCCACGCGCTCGGGGTCGGCGGCGGGCAGGTCGATTTTGTTCAAAACAGGCACGACTTCCACGCCCAAATCAATCGCGGTATAGCAGTTCGCCACGGTTTGCGCTTCTACGCCTTGCGACGCGTCAACGACCAAAAGCGCGCCTTCGCAGGCAGAGAGCGAACGGGAAACTTCGTAAGAAAAGTCGACGTGTCCCGGCGTGTCAATCAGGTTGAGCTGATACACCTGCCCGTCGCGTGCTTTGTAGTTGAGCGCGGCGGTTTGCGCTTTGATGGTGATGCCGCGCTCTTTTTCGATGTCCATGGAATCGAGTACCTGCGTACTCATTTCGCGCAAATCCAAGCCGCCGCAGTATTGGATAAAACGGTCGGCAAGCGTCGATTTACCGTGGTCGATGTGGGCAATGATGGAGAAATTCCGTATGTTTTTCATATTGTTATTAAGATAAATACAATTAAAGGCTGAAAGGCCGTCTGAAAAAACAGGGATTCGGTTTTCAGACGGCCTTAGAATAAGGTTGAATCGTTCCGTATTCTAACGGAAATTCAACGTTTCTGCATGATTTTATAGCGATTTGACAATCTCGGTCACCATCTTCGCCGAGCTGACAGCCGCCGTTTTCAAAAACTCTTCAAAGCTGACGTCCGCTTTCTCATCTGCCGAATCGGATACGGCGCGAATAATCACAAAAGGCACTTCCAACTGATGACAGGTTTGCGCAATCGCCGCAGCTTCCATCTCCACTGCTTTGACTTCAGGAAAATGACTGCGGATTTCCGCAACACCTTCGCTGCTGTGTACAAAACAGTCACCACTGACGACCAGGCCTTGCGTTACGGCCGCTCCGTCAAACACTTGCGCCGCCTTTTCTGCTTGGCGAATCAAGTTTGCATCCGATGCAAACACGGCAGGAAGTTGCGGTACTTGTCCCCAAACATAACCAAAAGCCGTTACATCAACATCATGATGCGCCACAGTTTCGCCGATGACCACATCGCCAACCTTCAGCCCTTTGCCCAAACCGCCTGCGCTGCCGGTATTGATGACGCAATCCGGTTCAAACTGATGAATGACCCAAGAAGTCGAAACCGCCGCATTGACCTTACCGATACCGCTCAAAACCAATACCGTGCGTTTTCCGGCCAATTCGCCTTCATAAGCCGAAAATTTACCGAAGGACACATGCTTGACATCGGCCATGCTTTCACGCAAAAGCTCGATTTCCTGTTCCATTGCGCCGACCACGGCAATTGTTTGTACTGACATCTCATTACCTTTCCGTTCACTAATCGGGCAACATTATAACAGCAGAATTTAAAATCACAGGGATGCCGAAAAATCTGCTATATTCCCAGCACGACACTCAATTTAAAACAGATAGCCGCTCTAGCGGCAAAACAGCAAATAATGATTGCTTCTGTTATAATTATTTTCAATAAAATAACTTAACATTAACTATCTGAATTCTTATGTTTGACGAAAATACTCCGGGCGCAAAAGAAGAATTGTTCACTTGGCTACGCCACATGAACAAATACAAAGGCTCCGACCTTTTCATTACCACCAATTTCCCGCCGGCCATGAAAGTGGACGGCAAAATCATGCGGCTGACCGATGAGCCGTTAAGCGCTGAAAAATGTATGGAAATCGCTTTTTCGATTATGTCTTCCAAACAAATCGAAGAATTTTCTACCACCAATGAATGCAATTTCGCCATCAGCCTGCCCGATACCAGCCGCTTCCGTGTCAATGCAATGGTTCAACGCGGTGCAACTGCTTTAGTGTTCCGCTCCATTACCAGCAATATCCCTAAATTTGAAACGCTCAATCTGCCCCCTATTCTGAAAGACATCGCACTCAGAAAACGTGGCCTGATTATTTTTGTCGGCGGTACAGGTTCGGGCAAGTCTACTTCCCTTGCCTCCCTTATCGACTATCGAAACGAAAACAGCTTCGACCATATTATTACCATCGAAGACCCGATTGAGTTTATCCACCAACACAAGAACTGCATCATCACCCAACGTGAAATCGGCGTAGATACCGAAAATTGGCCGATTGCATTGAAAAACACCCTGCGTCAGGCGCCGGATGTCATTCTGATTGGAGAAATCCGTGACCGTGAAACCATGGACTACGCCATTTCCTTCGCAGAAACCGGCCATTTGTGTATGGCGACACTGCACGCCAACAGTACCAACCAAGCGCTCGACCGCATCATCAACTTTTTCCCCGAAGAGCGCCGTACCCAGTTGCTGACCGACTTATCGCTCAACCTGCAAGCCTTTATTTCACAAAGACTGATTCCCCGTGAAAGCGGACGGGGTCGTGTTGCGGCGGTCGAAGTTTTGCTCAATTCGCCGATTATTGCCGACTTGATTCAAAAAGGCGAAGTCCACAACATCAAAGAAATGATGAAAAAATCAACCGGCATGGGCATGATCACTTTCGACCAAGCCTTGTATGATTTGTATGAAAACGGCGATATCAGCTATCAAGACGCCATTAAAAATGCCGACTCCGCCCATGACTTGCGCTTAGACATTCAATTACGAAGCCGTCGTGCGCAAAATGCCGGTCCAGATTTAGAATTGATTTAACAACTTCAAAGCATAAAAAAGGCCGTCTGAAACCTTACTACGAGTTTCAGACGGCCTTTATTCCATCAAATAATCAAGCCTGTTTCAATTTTGCATCGGCATCACGCAATGCAGTACGCAGACCTTCCTCGATAACCGGATGGTAGAACGGCATATCCAGCATTTGCGGAATCGTCATCTTCATTTGATGCGCCCAAGCCATCAAGTGTGCCAAATGTTCGGCAGCAGGGCCGACAACTTCCGCACCAATGAAACGGCCGGTTGCTTTCTCAGCATACAAACGCATATGGCCTTTGTTGACCAACATAACGCGGCTGCGGCCTTGGTTTCGGAAGGAAACTTCGCCGATTACAAACTCATCAGGCTGATATTTCGCCGCAACTTGCGCATATTTCAAGCCGATAGTGGCAATTTGCGGACTGGTGAATACCACGCCGATTACGCTACGGCGCAAACCGCCCTCAATATTCGGGAAAATAGCGGCATTGTGACCGGCAATTTTGCCTTGGTCGGAAGCTTCATGCAGCAGAGGCAATTGATTGGATGCATCGCCTGCGATAAAGATGTGCGGAATGCTGGTTTGCATGGTCAGCGGATCGGCAACAGGCACGCCACGCACATCTTTTTCGATATTCAGGTTTTCCAAACCGATATTGTCCACGTTCGGACGGCGACCGGCGGCAGCCAAAGCATATTCGGCATGGAACACACCTTTTTCGCCATCTTGTTCCCAATGAACTTCAACATTGCCTTCTGCGTCCAGTTTAACTTCGGTTTTAGCATCCAAATGCAAAGTCAACTCTTCACCAAAAACGGTTTTGGCTTCTTCAGCGACAACCGGATCGGAAATACCGCCAATCGCACCGGCCACGCCAAAAATTTCAACTTTCACGCCCAAACGATGCAAAGCCTGACCCAACTCTAAGCCGATTACGCCAGGGCCGAATACCGCCACACTCTTAGGCAGGGTATCCCAAGAGAAAACATCATCGTTCACAATCAAACGATCGCCCAAAACTTCCCACTGAGGGAAAATCACAGGGCGCGAACCGGTGGCAATCACAAAACTTTTTGCAGTAATTTGAGTGTGGTCATCGATTTGGACGGTGTGTTCGTCAACAAATTTTGCCGTACCCATAATGCGCTTGTCGGCTGGCCACTCTTCTACATCACTGACTACAAAACCGACAAAACGGTCGCGTTCGGACTTCACGCGGTGCATGACTTCTTCGCCGTTTACCGTTACGCTGTCTTTATCCAAATGCACGCCAAACGGATCGGTATGCAGAGCATGATAGCGCGCTTCTGCAGCCGCAATCAGCAATTTGGACGGCATACAGCCGACACGCGCACAAGTTGTTCCGAATACATTGTTTTCAATCAGGTAAACATTGTCTGTATGAAGTCGGGCATTGCGAAATGCGCCCATACCGGCTGTACCGCCACCCAGTACTACCACATCTGCTTGAAGCTTTTTCATATTTTATCCTTACTGTCTATATCCAAACCGATATTGCCATCAGGTTATCCGTTTTCAGACGGCCTAAACTTCACAAACTATCAAAATTTAAAAATTAATAGCTAATACCTAAATATCGATTTAAAACAATAATCTCAAATTCTACTTGTAAATATAGAGTTATTCAGAACGCCGATTTGCAAACGTCGTCTGAATAACTCTATATTTGGGTCTTTCAGACGGCCTTTTCAAGCCGTCTCAAGCATACAGGCAATTAGTTTTTAGCCAAGTAAGCTTCCAAGTCTTCGCTGCCGCCGATGTATTTGCCGCCGATGAATACTTGAGGAGCAGTCATCTTGCCGGTAATAGCGCGTACGGAAGTAACAGTTGCATCTTTACCCAATACGATTTCTTCGTAAGACAAGCCTTTGTCTTGCAGAGCTTTTTTAGCTTTAGCACAGAATTGGCAGCCAGGTTTGGTGAAGATGGCAACAGACTCTTGAGCTTTCCACTCAGGAGCGATAAATTTCAACATAGTGTCAGCGTCAGACACTTTGAAAGGATCGCCTGGTTCTTCAGGTTCGATAAACATTTTTTCAATCACGCCGTCGTTAACCAGCATGGAGTAACGCCAAGAGCGTTTGCCGAAGCCCAAGTCTTCTTTGTCAACCAACATGCCCATGCCTTCAGTGAATTCAGCGTTACCATCAGGAATCATGTAGATGTTGTCGGCTTCTTCTTCAGCAGCCCAAGCGTTCATCACGAAAGTGTCGTTTACAGATACGCAGTAGATTGCGTCAACACCGTTTTCTTTGAACGCGCCAAACAATTCGTTGTAGCGTGGCAGGTGAGAAGAAGAACAAGTTGGAGTAAATGCGCCAGGCAGAGAGAACACGACTACTTTTTTGCCTTTAAACAAATCATCAGTAGAAACATCTTTCCAAGTGTCGCCAACGCGAGTGTGGAATACTACGGAAGGTACTTTTTGACCGGTACGATCTTGCAAAGCCATTTTTAAGCTCCTTTAAAAATTCGGGTTAGAGAAATGAATCAATGCTTGCATTTTAATGCAGGCTTATCGATTTGTATAATTTATAGTTCAAATAATATTAATTACATCAAACTATCAATTCAATTAAACCGAAAACAGCTATTCTTCTAAATGAAGGCTGTCTGAAATAAAACAAGTACCTGACTGAAATTATTTTTTAGGTAAGGGCTGAACGGGCGAATCCGAAGCCACAATTTCGCCGATGGCTGTTTCCGCAATATCCTTCAAAGCATAGCGGTCTTTATCCGGCATGTCTGTCGGTTTGTATTGAGGCGAGAAATCCAAACGGATACGGATTTTATTCATAGAAACAATGCGCCATAAAGATTGAAACAGGTTTACCTCCGCATAGGATGGCAGATCCGTCCGTTGTCCTTCATCATCATAATAGCGTAAGGTTACTGCCTGAATCGGCGCTTTCGCATCAATAGCCGATTGGAACAGGGCAGCTTTAAACGGCAAAATACCCAAGCCGGAAGAAGTGCGCGCTTCGGGGAAGAAGCTGACATTCTGCCCTGCTTTCAATGCCGCACAAATCGCCTGATTAATCGGCTCGACATCACGGCGGGAATTGCGGTTAATAAACACCGTACCGGCATTTACCCATTTTCCCCAAAACCGGCCAACCGCTGATTTCCTGTTTCGCAATAAAACTGCTCGGATAAACGGCGCTCATGGCAAAAATATCCAACCAAGACACATGGTTGGCCACGACCAAAGTACCGCTCACATTTCCTTGCGGCGGTACGCCGATTTCCAATTCGATATCCAAAGCATCCAACGCACCTTTTCCCAAAACAACCACGGCATGATTGCGTTCCTCTGCATTGTTGCCGTCGATGGCACGCAAATCCCGACCGGTTCTGAATAACCAAGCTGCCAAACGGCAAAGTCTGCCCAGTCGTTTAAAAAAAGGAGCTTTTTGTTTAGACATAAATTTTCTTCTGTATTGTGTTCATTATTTTCAGACAGCCTCTGACATTTAAGGCCGTCTGAAATTATTTCTGGCAATTTGGACAATAAAATGTTCCACGCTGCCCCAAAGTTTCTTTAAAAATCAACCCGCCACATTGGACACAAGGCTCATTGCGGCGGCCATAGACCGTATATTCCTGCTGAAAATAGCCGCTTTTTCCATCGCTATTAACAAAGTCTCGCAGCGTACTGCCGCCCGTTTCAATCGCCCTTTGCAGAACTGCTTTAACGGTTTCCACCAATAATGCGCATTCTTTTTTGGTCAACTTATTCGCCGGACGCAATGGCGAAATACCTGCCTTAAACAGACTTTCATTCGCATAAATATTGCCAACGCCAACCACCACCGCATTATCCATCAGCGCTAATTTGACTGCACGCTTTTGGTTTTTTAATTTCTGATACAGGTAATTTACATCAAAATCATCCGAGAGCGGCTCCGGCCCCAACTTTTCCAACAGCGGATGATGCTCTGCAATACCCTCATACCACAATACCGCACCAAATTTACGCGGATCGTGATAACGCAATACGGTACCGTCATCAAATACAAAATCTAAATGATCATGTTTATCCGACGTGGCGATACGCTCATCATTGGCGGTAAAAATCCGCAAACTACCGGACATACCCAAATGAATAAGTAAAATACCCGTTTCAAAAGTAATAATCAAATACTTCGCACGCCGGTTGCATGCCAAAACTTTGCGCCCGGCCAAAATTTGCGCCAAGTTTGGATGAATAGGCCATCTCAATTTAAACTGGCGAATAATGACTTTTTCTATCTTTTTGCCATCAATATGCGGCGCAATTCCGCGTAAAGTCGTTTCCACCTCTGGTAATTCAGGCATTATTATTCTCCAAATTCGTCATTATATATAGGCCGTCTGAAAACTATTCGGCCAAACGTGCCGTACTTAAAGCAACCGTATTGCCATCAAATGCAGATTCCAATTCAGGCAAAGGATGGACACCAATCAGATGTTTCGTTAAAACCACACCATACACCGCCGCACACTGTGGCCACCACCTGTCCCCCGCCTTTTCCATAAACTGCCAGAACTTCAAAGCAGATGGCGAATTCACCGCAGGCAGATAATCCATAAATTGCCCATATTCCATTTCGAAACCAATAGCGGCAATTTTTCGTTTCATCTCAGCCAGAGCCAAGCATTGAGATTTCATAGGCAGTCTTTTGCCATCAAACCACGAGCTCAATCCCCACAAAGATTTAGGGTTAAACCCCGTCAAAATCAACCTGCCCTCGGGTTTTAATATCCTAAATGCTTCTTTCAATACCAAATCGGCAGATGAAATTTCCAAAAGATGGGGCATCAATAATACATCCACAGAATGCGTTTCAAATGCCAACATTTCAGCATCCATCCGTACATCGCGCGGCACCACAATCATATTTTCAGACGGCCTCTGCCATATACCGCCTAATTGAACTGCCACTTGGCCATTCAAATATTGCAAATGCCGTCTGAAAAAATCCGCCTCTTTTTGAGCAAGATATTGTCCCATTGGCGTTTGCATAAAAAAAACTTCCATTAAAGACTCCCCTATGCATCCCGACTTGTGTGACAGAATTTTAACACCACGACCACATCATACAAGCAAATTCCCTGCCCGACTTGACGATTGAATGCTGAAACGATACCATCGAAAAGACGAAATTTTATTATATATTTGATAACTCTATTTACTATGGCAAAACTAAAAACCATCGCTCTGATCGTTTCAAGCCTGTCGGCGGTTTCCGCCACAGCCTATGCGCAAAACGCTACGCCCAACCAAGTCGGCATGGCCATGATGCGCCTCAACTCCGCCCTGCTCGACCAAGCCAAAGCACAAACCTTCGGCTCTGGCAGCTTGTGGGCATCATTGCGTAAAGACTTCCGCATCAACGAAGTCAACACAGAACTGGTTCGCCGCCATGAAAACAAATTTGCTGCAAACAGTGCATATTTCGACCGCACCATCTCCCGCAGCAAACCTTATATGTACCATATTGCCAATGAAGTTAAAAAACGCAATATGCCTGCTGAAATCGCTTTGCTGCCTTTCATTGAAAGCGCATTCGTGACCAAAGCCAAATCACACGTCGGCGCATCCGGCCTGTGGCAATTTATGCCGGCTACCGGCCGCCACTTCGGCTTGGAAAAAACGCCTTTGTATGACGGCCGCCACGACGTTTACGCCGCTACCGATGCCGCATTGAACTACCTACAATATCTGCACGGTATGTTCGGCGACTGGTCTTTGGCACTTGCCGCTTACAACTGGGGCGAAGGTAACGTCGGCCGCGCCGTAAACCGCGCCCGTGCGCAAGGTTTGGAGCCGACATACGAAAACCTGCGTATGCCAAACGAAACACGCAATTACGTTCCCAAACTTTTGGCCGTCCGCAATATCGTTGCCAATCCGCAAACTTTCGGCATGAATATCAGTGAAATCAGCAATCAGCCGTATTTCAAATCCATCAGCATCGACAAACCTATTGATAACAGCACAATCGCTCGCTTTGCAAACATCAGCGAAAGCGAACTGTTGGCACTCAACCCAGGTTTCAATGCCCCGGTATTTATCCCTAAAAACAACCGTCGCCTGTTGTTACCGGTTTCTGCGGTTTCTGCATTTGAAAAGAACTACCGCAATGCCAATCCAGATACTCTGATGTCTTGGGATATTTATACTTCTTTGGGTAACAAAAAGCTTAACGCCATTGCCAACGATACCGGCATGAGCGTAGCCGAACTCAAACGCCTCAACGGTCTGAGCGGTAGTGCCATTTCTGAAGGTCGCAGCATTTTGGTGGCTAAAAACTCAGCTACCCAAAGTCAAGATATCATTAACTTTATCGACAAAGACAATACGCCGGATACTTACCAATCCAATATGCCAGCCATGTCTCCGATTATTGCTTCCAATGTAGCAGAACCGGTTAAAGTCGCTCAAAATACCGTGACTAATATTGTTGCACCTGTTGTTCCACAGTCCAGCAAACCGGTTGACTTTATTGCACGCAGCAAAGCTGAAAACGTTACTTCCATAGCGGCAACAGAAACCAAGGCGCAGTCTCAAGTTGCAAGTGCAGAAGTAGCTGCCCCTGTTGTAGCCATGATCATACTACTGCTGAGCCTGCTGCTACAAATGTTGCAGAAGCACCAAAAGCAGCTATCTCTGCAGACTTGACTGCACCGACTGTTGCTACAAACGATGTAGCCCCTACTCCTGCAGTTGAATCTGTTGCTGCCGCGCCGGTTCAAGAAGAGCATGATGACCTGATGACCTTAGTACAAAGCCGACCTACAGATGAACCGGCAGCAACTGTTGCTGAAGCGACTCCTGAAACCAAACAAGTTCAAACTGTTGTGACTGCTGAAAGCGCTCGTACAGAACGTATCGCAGCCAATATCGTTAAACAGCAAAGCCGCATCAATGCACGTCTTGCCCGTGTAAGCGGTCAACAAGACACACAAACTGCAGCACTTGCAGCAGGTACACACCGTGTAGAAGATGGCGATACGTTATTTAACATCTCCAAACGTTATAACCTGAGCGTAGCTGATTTGATTATTGCCAACAACATCAAAGGTAACAATATCAAAAAAGGCCAAATCCTTCGTGTTACAGCTGCTCCGGCAAAAGTCCGCAGCAACCCGATTCAAAACGTTTCCTACACTGTACGCAAAGGCGATACTTTAAACACCATCGCCAACCGTTTCAATGTTGATGTCAATGATATCCGCCGTTGGAACCGTAATACCCGTACTGTGACTCCTGGTCAACGTTTGAAACTGATCGGTAGCTAATACTCCCCTGTTCTATCCTTGTGAATATATGGCCGTCTGAAATATTTCAGACGGCCTTTTTCTTGATGATAGATAATCAAGTTAATGTTTGATGACAAACAGAATAGCCTTCTCTTTAAAATAAAAATATTTTTTGAAAATTACTGTATCAAAAAAGAGTGTGTAAAAACACACTCTTTCTCAAACAGATTGCTGTCAGACTCTACTCTTAATATCCATATTCAAACATATAAATTCCGTAAAATATATTCCTATGCCGGTGAAAAAGCATCACAGAAGAAGGCATCTTCCAGTAAAGCACATTTTTGAGTCAGCAAACTTTGTGCACTCTCTGTCATAGCTAGTGACCCGCAAGCATAAACTTCATATTGGCTCAAATCAGGATAATTTGTGCGGCAACGTTTTGCACATATCCATTCTCCCCTTTCCAATCGGAATCAGGCTTAGAAAGGACAGGCGAGAATTTTGCATTTTTCAGACGGCCTATTAATGCTTCTGCTTCTTCCAATGCGTACAAATCCTCCTGCTGACGTGCCCCCCAGTAGAAATGAACCGGACGTTCACTATTCTGATGAATCAAATCAAGCAAAATACTGCGGATAGGTGCGTAACCTGTACCCGTTGCCAATAAAATAATCGGTTTATCGTTGTCCTTTTGCAAAGTAAACGTACCCAATGGGCCTTTAACGCGGACAATGCCTTTTTCTTTAATTTTAGGCTCTGCACCAAAAATCATTTCCGAACATACGCCATTTTCACGTTTACGGATATGCAGCTCCAAAACGCCTTCTTGGTCAGGCGAATTGGCGATTGAATAGCTGCGGCTGATATTGCCGGGGAGCAGCAAATCAATATATTGTCCGGCATAAAATGCAAATGACGGCGCTTTAGGCAAAGCCAATCTCAACAAAGCAACATCATGTTTGATTTCAATCGTTTCAATGCGTACAGGCAAAGTGAGCACCGGCAAAGCATTCGGATTAAATCCCGGCACATTGATTTTGAGGTCGCTCTTCGCAGTAGTACAGCACAATAGCACTTTACCCTGCGCTTTTTCTTCTGCGCTGATGGCTTTATCGATATGATCGCCCATTTCAAATTCGCCACTCATCAACTCGGCCTTACATTGTCCGCAGGCGCCACTTTTACAAGAATGAGGCAGATTTAAATTCTGACGGGTCGCGGCAGCAAGAACGGTTTCATCATCGTTTGCCGTAAATATGATTTCATCTGATAAGGTAATAGTATGTGTCATGGTATTTAGAATAATTTTAGAATCAAAAATAAAGGCCGTCTGAAAATAAAACCTGTTTTCAGACGGCCTGTCCTATCTATCAAGCTAATTTGGCTTTAATCAGCTCTTGAACTTGAGCCGGATTGGCCTTGCCTTTACTTGCTTTCATCACTTGGCCGACGATCGCATTCAGGGCTTTTTCATTGCCGGAACGGAATTGCTCAATAGCTTTCGCATTGTTTGCCAACACTTCGTCCACCATCGCTTCAATTGCACCAGTGTCAGTAATTTGTTGCAAACCATGTTTCTCGATAATTTCGGCAATACCTGCTTCAGGCTCGGTCCACATTGCTTCAAAAGCTTTTTTCGCCAGTTTGCTGCTTAATGTTCCATCCGCAACTTTAGCAACCAACTCGGCAAGGCGTGGAGCTGTAATCGGGCTTTCAGCCAATTCCAAACCTTCTTTGTTCAAAGTAGCGGCAAGCTCGCCGTTCATCCAGTTTGCAGTCAATTTACCTTGGCCACAGGCTTTAGCCGCTTCTTCAAAATAGGCACCTTGAGCGCGGCTGGCAGTCAACAGACGCGCATCATAGTCAGACACGCCGTAATCGGCAACAAAACGCGCCGCCATTTCATGCGGCAATTCAGGCATTTCATCTTTGGCTTTTTGCAGTTGGCCGTCTGAAATAATGACCGGCAGCAAATCCGGATCCGGGAAATAGCGGTAATCGTGTGCATCTTCTTTCAAACGCATCACACGGGTTTCGCCTTTTTCAGGGTCAAACAACATGGTTGCCTGCTGTACTTTACCGCTGTCTTCCAAGATTTCAATTTGCGCTTCCACTTCATAATTGATGGCTTGCTCCAAGAAGCGGAAAGAGTTGAGGTTTTTGATTTCACGACGTGTACCGAACTCTGCCTGACCTTTTGGACGTACAGAAACGTTGGCATCGACGCGGAACGAGCCTTCCGCCATATTGCCGTCGCAAATATCCAGCCAAGTCACCAAACCGTGCAACGCTTTAGCGTATGCCACGGCTTCGGCTGCGGAACGCATTTCAGGCTCGGAGACAACTTCCAACAAAGGTGTACCGGCACGGTTCAAGTCGATACCGGTAGCACCGTTCAAACCTTCATGTACGGATTTACCCGCATCTTCTTCCATGTGCGCACGGGTAACATTGATGGTTTTAACCTCATCGCCTACTACGATTTCCAGTTTGCCATGTTCCACAATCGGCAAATCCAACTGGCTGATTTGATAGCCTTTTGGTAAATCAGGATAAAAATAGTTTTTACGGTCGAATACGTTTTTCTGATTAATTTTCGCATCCAAAGCCAAACCGAGTTTGATGGCTTTTTCGACGACTTCGCGGTTCATTACCGGCAATACGCCCGGCAATGCACACTCAACCACGCTGGCGTGGGCATTAGGCTCGGCACCGAATGCAGTGGATGCGCCGCTGAAGATTTTGGATTGGGTGTTGAGTTGGACGTGGATTTCCAGTCCGATTACGGTTTCCCAAGTCATAAGGGTCTTTCTGTCGAAAAAAAGTTAATCGGTTAAATCAGTGATTCGTTTTTCAGACGGCCTAAATAAAAAATCATAACAGGCCGTCTGTAAGATAAGTTTATTTCCTGCGGCGTTGGAAACCGGGCAGTTGCCAATGGAAACGGTATGCAGTCAGGCGGAACAACAATCCGCCGGCAAAGAGCAGGTTTAACGTAAAAATATTAATCCATCCCAAATGCCCGAACAGATAAATCAGCCCGCCAATCAAAATAGCTACGCTGCCGTAAAGATCGGTGCGCAAAATCATCGGCACATCATTGACCAAAATATCGCGCGCAATACCGCCGCCAACGGCAGTCACAAAAGCCAAAGAAATAACGCCGAACAGATTAAGCTGCAAAGCCATACCGATTTGTGCGCCGGTAATGCTGAACGCTGCCAAACCGATGGCATCGGCAATAATAAAAGCAGCGGCCAAATAGGTGCTGCGATAACGTTGCACCCTTATCAACCATGCGATAGCAAGCGTGGCAAACACAACAATCAGCGCATCGGTTTGCAAAAACACTTGCGGAATCCGGCCGACCAAGCCATCGCGTATCATGCCGCCGCCGACAGCCGTCAGTAACGCAGTAATGACGACACCGAGTACATCCAACCGCTTGTTGTAGCCGACCAAATAACCGGAAATGGCAAACGCGGCTGTCCCAATGATTTGAATGAAGTCGGTGGCTGTCATAATTTTTAAATATCTACAATATGCCGCACCTCAATACATTCAGGCGCTTTTATATGGTTTATTTTCAGACGGCCTTGTGTCATCAAGGTTTTTAAATATCTACAATATGCCGCACCTCAATACATTCAGGCGCTTTTATATGGTTTATTTTCAGACGGCCTTGAATCATCAAGGCCCTAAAACATTACTCCGGCGCTTTAGTGTGCCAATCGCTGTTCAGTTGAACCTGATGTGCGGCACCCAAAATTTTGGCTTCGGAGAAATAGTTGCCGATAAATTGCACACCAATCGGCAGGCCGTTTGCGCTGAAACCGGCAGGCAGAGTCAGTGCAGGCAAACCGGCAAGGTTCACGGCGATGGTGTAAATATCGGACAAGTACATTTGCACAGGGTCATGAATATCGCTGCCGAGTTTCGGCGCGGCAGTCGGCGCAGTCGGCGCCAAAATGAAATCACATTGACCAAAGGCCGTCTGAAAATCATTGGCAACCAGACGGCGCAGTTTTTGCGCTTTCAGGTAATAAGCATCGTAGTAACCATGGCTCAATACATAAGTACCGATCATGATACGGCGCTTAACCTCGCTGCCGAAACCTTCGGCACGAGTATTGCTGTACATTTCTTCCAAATCGCCGAATTGCGCTGCACGATGACCATAACGTACGCCATCGAAACGGGACAAGTTGGTACTTGCTTCCGCAGAGGCGAGAACATAATAAGCAGGAATCGACAAAGATGTTTGCGGCAAGGAAACTTCAACAGTCTCCGCGCCTTGAGCTTTAAGCAAATCAATAACGCTTTGCAAGGCCATCTGAACATCGGCATCCGCGCCTTCGCCAAAATACTCTTTAGGCAAACCGATTTTCAAACCTTTGAGCGGCTTGTCCAAATCACGGGTGTAATCTTCTTTGTCGCGCTCCAAACTGGTGGAATCGCGCTCGTCAAAGCTGGCCATGGCGTTCAACAAAATCGCACAGTCTTCGGCCGTTTGCGCCATAGGGCCGGCTTGGTCAAAGCTGGAAGCATAAGCAACCATACCGAAACGTGAAACCGTACCGTAAGTCGGCTTGATGCCGGTAATACCGCAATGCGACGCTGGCTGGCGGATAGAACCGCCGGTATCCGAACCCAAGGCAGCAGGCGCCAAACGCGCTGCAATCACGACAGCCGAACCGCCTGACGAACCGCCGGGAACATGTTCAAGATTCCATGGGTTTTTGGTTGCGCCGTAGAATGAAGTCTCATTGGTCGAACCCATGGCAAATTCGTCCATATTGGTACGGCCAAGAGTGACCATGCCGGCATCCAACAGGTTTTGCACCACAGTGGCAGTATAAGGAGAAACAAAGTTATCCAACATTTTGGAGCTGCATGCACTGCGCCAACCTGTTTGGCAGAAAATATCTTTGTAAGCAACCGGCACACCGGTCAAAGCCGTTGCACTACCGGCCGCGATACGCGCATCGGCTGCTTTGGCTTCAGCAAGGGTCTTATCTTGATCGATGGTCACATAGCCATTGATGGCAGGGTTTTTCGCAGCAATAGCAGCCAAATATTCGGTCGCCAATTCGACTGCAGAAATTTGTTTGGATTGCAGCAGGCTGCTGGCTTGTTTGAGCGTGTAAGCGGTCATTGTGCCGTACTTTCTATAAAACAGTTTTTTGCTTTCAAAACAGATATTGAAAACATCCGTTTAAATCAATAAATCGGGCCGTCTGAACAGAATATCCTTTCAGACGGCCTTGCAATAGGGGCTTGCCGATAAGCAAAGGCCGTCTGAAACCTTATTCTTCAATCACTTGAGGAACGATATACAGGCGGTTGCGCACTTCTGGGGCAACAGCCTGATATTCGGTAGCATGGTCGGTTTCAGTCACTTTATCTTCGCGCAGGCGCAAAGCGGCTTCATGCGGATGCGCCATGGGTTCGATGCCGTCGGTATTGACGCTTTGCATGTTTTCAACCATGGCGAAAATGTCGTTCAACTCGGCAAGCGTTTTGTTTTTTTCTTCGTCCGTTAAAGTGAGGCGCGAGAGTTTTGCGATTTTTTCCACATCATTTAAGCTTAAAGCCATAAAAAATCCTTGTCTGATAGCAATGCCTCTTGGGTTTGGGGTATCATTGCATTTCGTCTTCTATGAAGCGAAGAATTATAACCGAAAACCAAACAGGTTGGCATGGTGTTTTGATTCAGACGGCCTTTTAAGGGCGCATTTATCCGTCTAAAACCGTGTACCTGTTTTTCTTAATTTTAAATAATGCTAAACACATCCGGGCTGGGCCGGAATTTCAGGTATCCTATGTTTCGTCTTTTATCTCGTTTCCTCTCCAATGATATTGCCATCGACTTGGGCACGGCCAACACACTGATTTTTGTACGCGGCAAAGGGATTGTTTTGGATGAGCCGTCCATGGTTGCGATTCAATCCGGCGCAGGCAATAAAAGTAAAATTATGGCAGTGGGCACGGAAGCTAAAAAAATGCAGGGCCGTGCGCCGCGCAATATCGAAATCGTCCGCCCGATGAGGGACGGCGTGATTGCCGATTTTGTGATTACCGAGCGTATGCTGGGTATGTTGATTAAAAAAGCCACCGAAGGACGGTCTTTGGTTCCGCCTCGTGTGGTTATCTGCGTTCCGGGCGGCTCTACCCAGGTGGAACGTAAAGCAATTTTGGATTCGGCATTTGCTGCCGGCGCGGCAAGCGTACATTTGATTGAAGAACCGATGGCCGCCGCTTTGGGCGCAGGCTTGCCGATTGAAGATGCGGCAGGTTCGATGATTGTCGACATTGGCGGCGGCACGACCGAAATCGGTATTCTTTCACTGGGCGGAATAGCCTATTCTGCTTCTGTCCGCGCAGCCGGCGATGAATTCGATAAAAGCATCATCCATTACCTGCGCCGCCATCGCGGTGTCTTAATTGGCGAAGCTACGGCCGAAGAATTGAAGAAACAAATCGGCTCTGCCTCGGGCTTTGAAACCGAAACAGCCATGCGCATCAAGGGCCGAGATCTGGCCGAAGGTACGCCTAAATCCTTGGCGGTTACTTCAGATGAAATCCGTGAAGCATTGAGTGAAACAGTAAATCAAATCATCCGTGCCGTCCTTCTGGCTTTGGAACAGACTCCGCCCGAATTGGCCGGCGACATCGCCGACCGCGGTATTATGCTGACCGGCGGCGGTGCCCTTCTGCACGGTATCGATACCGTCTTGGCCGATGCAACCGGCCTACCCGTCGGTATTGCCGACCAGCCTCTGAACTGCGTTGCCTATGGTGCCGGTAAGGCTTTGGACTATATCGGCAAATGGGATACCGTGTTTACGGAAAACCCATAAGGTTAGATGGTTATGGAACGCTCTTCTTTGCGCTTTGACGAGGCAAAAGGCCCTAAGCTGTTGCCTCGTTTTGTCGTTTATATCGCTCTGGCTGCCGGCCTAATGGTGGCAGATTACCGCTTTTCATTGATGCAGCCCGTGCGTGCGGCAGTCATGCCCATGCTCTATCCTGTTCAATGGCTGGCGAATCAGCCTGTTCAGCTTTATCAATATTTTGCCGACCTCTCTCAGTCCAAATCCGAGCTCTTGGAACAAAACCGCCAGCTTCTGGAAGAAAATGGCCGTCTGAAAATCGATTTGCAGCGGGATAAAGTCAATACCGACGAATTGCGCGAATTAAAAAAACTGTACGGTTTGCAACAAAAAGGCATTCACAATGTTATCGGTGCGGAAGTCATTTCCAATGGCAAAGATCCGCTTTCCGAAAGACTGATTATCGGCAAGGGCAGTCAAGACGGCTTGAAAGTTGGCGATGCGGTCATCGATCAAAGCGGTTTGATTGGCCTGTTGACACAAGTTCATACACAAAGTGCGGAAATTGAGTTGATTTCGAACGGACAAAGCATTATCCCCATAGCCGTCAGCCGCACCGGCGAACGCAATTTGGCATACGGCAATGGCAACGGTTTGGATTTACGCTATTTTCCAACCGGCTCCGACTTGAAACCCGGCGATGTTCTGCTGACTTCCGGTTTGGACGGTACTTATCCGGCAGGGATTCCCGTTGCAACCGTCAGCAAGGTTGTCCGCGCATCGGGAACGCCTTATTACGATACGCAACTGACGCCTTTGGCCGCTTTACGCAGCAGCCGTTTTGTCTTGGTACTTTCTTCCGCCCCTTCTTCCCCACGCTGATTTCATGAACGATTTTGATGATTCTTACCGTGCAGTACCGCTGCACATCATGGTGGCCAGTCTCATTGTGATGATGATACTGGACTTTATGCCATTTTCCTTTGACGGATTCTTTTGGCTACCTGAAATGACGGCACTGATGCTGCTGTATTGGACATTACACCAACCGCAAAGCGCAGGCATGGGACTGGCTTTTGCCATCGGTCTAATTGTCGATGCAGCAACCGCCGCGACTTTGGGCTTGCACGCCCTGTCTTACGTCGTGATGACTTATTTCATCTTAAACCGCCGCCGCCAAATCATGCTTTACGGCCACATTATGCAATTAGCCGCTGTATTGGCTGCGCTGCTTCTCAATCAAGCCGTCTTAACTGTTGCCCGTTTGTTCCTCAATCATCAGGTCATCACTTTGCAAGGCTTTGTTGCCCCATTTGTCGGTGCATTACTTTGGCCGATACTCAGCCAGCTGATGCTGATCGTGACCCGTATTTACCGCTCCCACTGAAAGATGAAACCGATTCTTCCACGCCGTCTTTCCGGTGGTCAACATACCCAAAAACCTTCCGCTCAGGCAGCACAAGCCGACGCTTTGTTGCGCCTACTCGTTGCTTTTATCCTGATCATCATCTTCTTTTCCATCTTGCTGGCACGGTTCTTCTACCTGCAAGTGACTCAACACAATGAGTTTTCCGGTCAGGCATCAAGCAACCGCATCACCCTGATTCCAACGCCGCCCGTACGCGGCGAAATCGTCGATATTAACGGCGTTCCTTTGGCCAAAAACTATCCTGTCTTTTCGCTTGAAGTTATTCCCAGCCGCATTGAAGGCAAGATGGAAGATGTCATTGAAGCATTGAAAAAATATGTCGATATCACGCCGACAGATTTAAAACGCTTCAAAAAATACCGCGAAAGCTATCGAAAATTTGAAAATATCCCGCTCAAACTCAGGCTGACCGATGAAGAGGCTGCCCGTTTGTCCATACATCTGCGCGAATTCAAAGGCGTAGAGGTCAATTCACGCACATTCCGCGAATATCCTTACGGCAAACTGACTTCCCATTTCTTAGGCTATATCGGCCGTATTAGCGATAAAGACAAAGAAATGCTGGAAGAAGAAGGCCTGACCGCCCTCTACCGCGGCAGTACGCATATCGGCAAATCCGGCTTGGAAATATTACGAACACCAGCTTCATGGCATTCCAGGCTATCAGGAAGTCGAAAAAGACGCTTACGGCAATATCGTCCGCGTATTGAAAAATGTTCCGTCCAAGATGGGGCAAACCTTGCGCCTGGGCATGGACATCCGCATGCAGCAGGAAGCCGACCGCATTTTAGGCGACCGCCGTGGCGCATTGGTGGCCATTAATCCGCAAGACGGTACTGTCTTGGCTTTTGTTTCCAAGCCTTCTTTCGATCCCAACCTCTTTATTGACGGCATCGACAGCGATACTTGGAAAATGCTGAATGACGACTGGAAAAAGCCTTTGATCAACCGCGTTACCCAAGGCCTTTATCCGCCGGGTTCTACATTCAAACCCTTTATGGGCATGGCCTTATTAGAAAGCGGCAAAATCACTCAAAACACCACCATCCCCGCTCCCGGCGCATGGAGCATACCCGGCAGCCGCCATATTTTCCGCGACTCTGTCCGCAGCGGCCACGGCTCGGCCAACTTGAGCAAAGCCATTCAAGTATCCTCAGATACCTTCTTCTACCGCTTGGGTTACGAAATGGGTATCGATAAAGCCTCTCCGTATCTGGCGCAATTCGGTTTCGGCCAAAAAACCGGCATTGACCTGCCCAGCGAATACACAGGCGTTTTGCCTAGCCGCGAATGGAAAGCCAAACGTTTTGCCAAATCTTCCGACCCTACTGCCAAAGAATGGCGCGCTGGCGAAATGGTTTCTGTCAGTATCGGACAAGGCTACAACGCCTACACACCTTTGCAAATGGCTCATGCGACAGCATCTCTGGCCAATAACGGTGTCGTTTATCAGCCGCATTTGGTCAAAGAAGTATTGGATTTTGGCGCACACGCAAAATTACCCGCATCAACCCTAATCCCGAGCGTCAAATTCCGTTCAAAGCCGACAACTTCGAATACGTTAAACGCGCAATGGAAAAGGTATTGAAACCGGGCGGTACGGCGCACCGTATTGGTGGCGGACTTGCTTATACGATGGGTGGTAAAACCGGTACGGCCCAGATCGTACAAATCAAACAGGGCGGCCGCTACAACGCCACAGCCCTGCGCGAACAACACCGTGACCACGCATGGTTTATCTCGTTTGCGCCATTGGAAAAACCTGAAATTGCCATTGCCGTTATTTTGGAAAATGGCGGTTGGGGTGCGTATGCCGCGCCATTGGCTCGTGAAATGACTGATTTTTATATGCTTCACGTCAAGCCGCAACAGTTTTCAGACGGCCTTGAGTCAGATTTGGCCAAAACTGAAACAACGGACAAGCATCAGCCTATTACCAGCATTTTCCAATCTGCCTACGGACTGACTCCGACAAGCCCTGCCTCACAGCCGGAGGTTCATCATGAATAACACATCAGCGTGGAAAAATTTCAAATCCACCATTACAGCCCCGATTGACCCTTGGCTGTTTTTTGCTATGCTCGCCATCTACATCATGAGCCTGTTCCTGCTCTATTCTGCAGATGGGCAAGAGTTCGGCCAATTGGAAAACAAAACCATCCATACCGTTTTGGGCTTTGCCCTGTTATGGATTATCGCCATATTCAAACCGCAAACGGCTGCCAAAGTTGCCCTGCCTGTCTACATTGTCGGCATATTACTTCTGATTGGCGTCGAAGTCGCCGGCGTTACTGTCAACGGCTCGACCCGTTGGCTGAGTCTCGGCTTTACCCGTATCCAACCCTCCGAAATCATGAAAATCGGCATTCCCATGACTGTCGCGTGGTATTTCCAACGCTATGAAGGCCGTCTGAAATGGATACATTATATTGTCGCCCTCGTGCTGATTCTTGTTCCTGTCGCCCTGATTTTGAAGCAGCCCGACCTCGGTACGGCCGCGCTGATCATGGCTTCGGGTATTTTTGTCATCTTCTTTGCCGGATTGCCTTGGAAGGCTATTTTTGCCGCTATTATTGCCTTTGTAGCCGCCTTGCCGCTTTTGTGGAATTACGGCATGCACGACTATCAAAAAACCCGCGTCCTTACCCTGCTCGACCCAACCAAAGACCCGTTAGGAGCAGGCTACCACATCATCCAATCCATGATTGCCATCGGCTCGGGCGGTGTATGGGGTAAAGGCTGGCTCAACGGTACGCAAACCCATTTGGACTATATTCCCGAATCAACGACTGACTTTATTTTAGCAGTATTCGGCGAAGAGTTCGGCCTGATTGGCAATATCCTTTTACTGCTGGTCTACCTTATCATTCTGGCACGCGGATTGTGGATTGCCGCGCAAGCGCAATCCCTTTACAGCCGTACTTTGGCAGGCGCATTGACCATGACTTTTTTCTGCTATGCCTTTGTAAACATGGGTATGGTCAGCGGTATTTTGCCCGTCGTAGGCGTCCCCCTCCCCTTGGTCAGCTACGGCGGTACGGCTACGCTTTCCATCATGGTGGTGCTCGCCCTGCTGATGGGTATTGCTAATGAACACAAAAACCTCCGCCGCCGTAATGCGGATAACGATGACCTAACTGAAAGCGAGGAATAATATGGAACTGGGTGTAGAAATTGGCAGCTGCTTGTGGCATTTCTCGTGCTGATTAATCCTTTCAGCGCGCTCTCAATTTATCTTGATCTAACACAAAACCACAGCACCAAAGAAAAGCGCAGAATCGCGCGTACTGCCGCATTGGCTGTTTTCATCGTGATTGTCGTCTTTGCACTGAGCGGCGGTATCTTATTGAAAGTACTCGGCATCAGCGTCGGCTCTTTCCAAGTCGGCGGCGGTATTCTGGTTTTGCTGATTGCCATCTCCTTAATGAACGGCAACGATAATCCTGCCAAACCCAAAATTGATCCCCATTCAGAAGAGCACCAAAGTGCGCAACAAGTCCGCCGCAATGAAAAAGCGATTGCCGTCGTACCCATTGCCATTCCGATTACCATCGGCCCCGGCGGTATCTCCACTGTCATCATTTATTCCTCTGCCGCCAAAAATTACAGCGATATTGCCCTGATTATCATCTCCGGCTTCTTGGTCAGCTTAATTTGCTATTTCATTTTGGTCGTGGCCGGACGCATCAGCAAACGCTTGGGCACTACCGGCCTGACCATCCTCAACCGCATCATGGGCATGATGCTGGCCGCCATTTCCGTAGAGATTATTGTTGCCGGCTTAAAATCCATTTTCCCCCAGCTGGTCGCTTGAAGTACAATCATCTCAATAAAAGGCCGTCTGAAACGTTTTCAGACGGCCTCATAAAAACATAAAAACAAAGGAGCCAATCATGTTTCACAGCACCCATGTCTTCACCGGAGAAACCATTTACCGCCGACCGGCGCAAAGCTATACCGAGTTCACCGACGAATTAAACCGCCTCCAAACCCTTCAGCAAACCTTTGCCCAATCAAGCATTATCGAGCGCACCGCCCTCTTACAGCAATTTGCCGACAGCCTCACCCAAAACCAAGAACGCCTTGCCGAAATGGTTTGCGAAGAAGTCGGACGCTGCCTGCACGAATGCCGTGCCGAAATCAGCAAATCCATCGAGCTTATCCGCTACTACGTCCGCCTTGCCCCCGAACTGCTTGCCCATAAAACCATCGCCACCCAAGCCAGCCTCAGCCAAGTCCGCTTCGAGCCTTTGGGCGTTGTTTTGGCAGTCATGCCGTGGAACTATCCTGTTTGGCAGATTTTACGATTTGCCATTCCAGCCCTTTGTGCCGGCAATGCCTGCGCGGTCAAACCTGCGCCCAGTGTCGCCCGCGTCAGCGAAACCCTATTCAGCCTTGTCCCAAAAGGTTTACCGCTTATCGGCGCATGGTTGAGCCATGAAGACACGCTTAAGGCCATTGAAGATACCGATGCCATGGCATTTACCGGTTCGACCCACACCGGCCGCCTGCTTGCCGCCCATGCAGGCAGACATCTGAAAAAAACCGTCCTTGAACTGGGCGGCAGCAATCCGTTTATCATCCTGCCCGATGCCGATCTGCAACGCGCAGCCATCGATGCCTGCTATTCGCGCTTTCGCGATGCCGGACAATCCTGCAATGCCGCCAAACGCATCGTTGTTACCCAAGATATTGCCGAACAGTTTATCCCGCTCTTCCTTGCCGAGTGCGCCAAACTGCAAACCGGTAATCCAAAAGATCCGAACACCACCCTTGCCCCGCTTCACCGCCAAGACCTGCGTCAAACCGTACACGAGCAGGTTCAAGATGCGGTTGCACATGGCGCGCAATGTTTGAGTGGCGGCTATATCCCTGATGGAGAAAGCTGGTTTTACCCTGCCACGGTATTGGATCAAGTCAACCCAAACTGCCGCGTTTGGCACGAAGAAGTTTTCGGCCCGCTTGCCATGATCTTACGCGCCGACAATCCGGATCACGCCGTCGCACTTGCCAACGACACACCTTCGGCCTCGGCGCCTGTATCTACACAGCCGATACGGCAAACGCATGGCAATACGCCGAAAGAATCCAAGCAGGCTCTGTCTTTATCAACCGCCACACCAGCAGCGACCTGCGCCTCCCCTTTGGCGGCGTCAAAGCTTCCGGCTATGGACGCGAACTATCAGAATTCGGACTGTACGAGTTCGTCAACGTCAAGACCTATTGGCAAAAATAAGCCGTTTCATTAACTCAGGCCGTCTGAAATCCGTTTTCAGACGGCCCGATATTGTTTAAAAAAGCTGGCAAAATGTTGTATTCAATCCCGTACAAACCATGCAAAGCCAAAATACTTCAAAAATAAGAAACCTATCTTAGAAAACAATCCATATTCCCACGTTGATTTTGAACCAGCAGATTATCGTATTCTTTATTACAATTACTGCATTAAGCCATTTCTAAAATACCCAATAAACAAAAGGGCCGTCTGAAATACAATTTTCAGACGGCCTTTTCAATCAAGCAAAAATTACTGAATTACAGTTCCCATGCAGCCAATTTAGCAGCGTACGCATCCAAGTCAGCGATTGGACGGGTAGCCACGCCGCTTTCCATAGCTGCTTTAGCAGTCGCAGAAGCAACGCGAGGCAACAGGCGGGAGTCGAATGGAGTAGGAATTAGGTATTCCGCGCCGAATTCAAATTTCTTACCGTAAGCGGCAACCACTTCTTCAGTTACTTCTTCCATTGCCAAGTCAGCCAAAGCGTATACGCAAGCGCGTTTCATTTCTTCGTTAATGGTAGTCGCGCCGACATCCAATGCGCCACGGAAGATGAACGGGAAGCACAATACGTTGTTTACTTGGTTCGGGAAGTCTGAGCGGCCGGTACCGATTACCACATCCGGACGGGTTTCTTTTGCCAATGGAGGCAGAATTTCCGGATTTGGGTTTGCCATAGCGAACACGATTGGTTTTTCGTTCATGGTGTTCAGCATTTCAGGAGTCAGCAGGTTTGCACCGGACAAACCCAAGAAGATGTCTTTACCTTTAACGGCATCAGCCAATACGCGTTGGCCGTTGTCTTCGATGGCGTAGAATTGTTTGGATTCGTCCATACGGTCTTTGTCTTCGCGGGTTTTATAAATCACGCCTTTGGGAGTCGCAGACGGTCACGTTTTCACGTTTCAGACCCAAATCCAGCAATTGGTTCAAGCAGGCAATCGCTGCGGCACCTGCGCCGGAGCACACCAACGTCGCTTCTTCAATTTTACGGCCAGTATAACGCAAAGCGTTCAATACAGCGGCAGCAGTAATGATAGCGGTACCGTGTTGGTCGTCGTGGAATACAGGGATTTTGCAACGTTTGCGCAATTCGCGTTCGATGTAGAAGCACTCAGGCGCTTTGATGTCTTCGAGGTTGATGCCGCCGAAAGTCGGTTCCAAAGAAGCGATGATGTCTACCAATTTTTGTGGGTCTTTTTCATCGATTTCGATATCGAATACGTCAACGCCGGCGAATTTTTTGAACAATACGCCTTTGCCTTCCATTACAGGTTTACCGGCCAATGCGCCGATGTTGCCCAAACCCAACACTGCGGTACCGTTGGAAATCACGGCAACCAAATTGCCTTTGGCAGTGTATTTGTAGGCAGTTTGAGGATCGGCATGGATTTCCATACAAGGAGCGGCTACGCCCGGAGAGTACGCCAACGCCAAGTCTTTAGAAGTAGCCAAAGATTTAGTTGGGGTAACGGAGATTTTGCCCGGCACGGGGAATTCGTGGAACTGCAGGGCGGCTTCTTTTAATGAATTTTCCATTTATCGATCCTGTTTGCGAGAGAGATTTTACAGCGAACAAGTCTGAAACAGGCTGCTTCAGACGTTTAAACTTCTAAAGTCGGTTTGTTAACAGACCGGCTTTGTAAGAGGCCGTAATTTTATCATGTTCTTTGGTGGCGCATACCGATATTTATTACATTTGTTTTGATGTTTCGTTTTATTCGGTTTTATGTCTAAAAACTTCTGTAATAATATTTCTTCGCCACACTACCCTTCTTTCAGACGGCATTTTATTTAAACTTAAACATTCAATCCAAAATGACTGTTTAGCGCGGTTTCAATCTGATTTTTTACCGCGTCCAGACTTTGGCTGCTGTCGATGACGGCATAGCGTTCCGGCTGTTCGTTAGCACGTTGCAGATACACTTCGCGCACCCGATTGAAAAACTCGGCTTCTTCTTGTTCAAAGCGGTCTTTCTCACGCGTTTGGTTGATGCGCGCCATTGACACTTCCAAAGGCACATCCAACAGCAAGGTTAAATCTGGACGGAAATCGCCCTGCACCCAATGCTCAAGCGTGGCAATATCTTGCAAGGGAACGCCTCGTCCGCCGCCTTGATAGGCAAACGTTGCATCGGTAAAGCGGTCGGAAACGACATGTGTGCCGTTTTTCAGGGCAGGCAGAATAACTGTTTCCAAGTGTTGCTGTCTGGCTGCAAACATCAGCAGGGTTTCGGTACGCAGGCTGACTTGGGTGGCTGGGTTGAGCAGAATTTCACGCAATGCTTCTCCGGCCGGAGTGCCTCCCGGTTCGCGCGTAAACAATACGGGCAGTTGGTGTTTCTCAAACCATGCTTTCATTACGGCGAGGTTGGTGGATTTGCCTGCGCCGTCTATGCCGTCAAGGGTAATAAATCTGGGTTTCATATGAATATCGTCAATTTAAAGGCCGTCTGAAACAGGGATTATAAATGTTTCAGACGGCCTATTCGGTTTATTTCTTCAAAATATATTTACGTACAGCAGCGTTGTGTTCAGAAAGGTTGTGGCTGAACTCGCTCAAGCCCGTACCATCCATTTTGAGACGAAATACAGATATTTTTCATCAGACGGATGGCCTGCCGCTTCAAGCGCGGCCTTGCCGGGAAGCGCAATCGGAGTCGGCGTCAAGCCGCTGCGCGTATAGGTATTGTAAGGCGTATCGCGTTGCAGGTCGGCTTTGCGGATTCTGCCTTTATATGCATCGCCCATGCCATAGATGACGGTCGGGTCGGTTTGCAGGCGCATGCCGATATTAAGGCGGTTGACGAATACGGCGGCCACATGGGCACGGTCGTCTTCGTGCGCAGTTTCTTTTTCAATCAGACTCGCCATAATCAGCATTTCGTACGGATTTTTATAAGGTAGGCCGCTTTGACGGTCGTCCCATGCTTCTTGCAGGTTTTCCCGCATTTTACGGTAGGCGATTTTGTAAATTTGAAGATCGCTGCCACCGGCATCAATTTCGTAACTATCCGGGAAAAACTGTCCTTCAGGATTACTGCTCAAGGCATCGGGCGCCACTTCGGCCATCAGTTTTTCATCGCTCCAACCGCGCGTGTCATGGGCAATGTCGGCAGTGTTGTCGATAATACGGCGCATTTGGGCAAAACGCGCGCCTTCCAAAATTTGCACGCTGACCGAGTCAGGACGACCTTTTTTAATGCGTTTTAAAATGTCCCAAGCCGATACTTTGGAAGACAGGCGGTAAGAGCCGGCATTGAGTTGGTTGTGTACGCCCATCACATATGCGGCGGCTACCAGCACATAACGGTTATAAACAATGCCGTCTTGAGCCAGTTTGCGGCTGACGGAAGAGATACCTTGGTTTTTAGTAATGGTAATACGGTATGGTTTGCCGTTGTCTTTCGGAACAAACAATAATGCGGCAACCACGGCGGCAAATGCCGTCAAAAATACGGCCAGCCATTTCAACAATTTTTTCAGCATGGTAGGATTCTTGGTTTGTGAACGTGTCGGGCGACAGTATAACCGAAAACAAGCGCACCAAGCCCGCCACCTTCCCTAACGTATGTTTTCCTATCCCGAAAGGCCGTCTGAAACCATGAATTCCCCTTCAAAAAACACTTGGCAAAACGGCCGTTGGCTGAATGCACGCCAAACCCATTCTCCCAATTTCAGCCCGCGCGAACCGGATGAAGACGTCTCTTTGGTTGTCCTCCACAATATTTCCCTCCCTCCTTTTGAGTACAACACGGGGGCAGTAGAAAAATTGTTTACCAACCAAATCAACCCTGACGAGCATCCTTTCTTCAGCATCATCCATACCCTGCGCGTCTCCAGCCATTTTTTCATCAGCCGTAAAGGCGAAACCGTCCAATTTGTTTCCTGCGACGACATGGCCTATCATGCCGGCGTATCGTCGTTTCAAGGCAGAGAAAAATGCAATGCCTTTTCCATCGGTATCGAGTTGGAAGGCTGCGATTTCGAGCCTTTTACCGAAGCACAATACACCAGTCTGCAAGCCTTGTTGACCGCCATTTCCGAACATTACCCGATTCAGGCCGTTACCGGTCATCAGGACATCGCGCCGGATAGGAAAACCGATCCCGGACATTTCTTCGATTGGCCTCGCCTTCAAAAAGCAGGTTTCCCCATCCGGCGCGGATAACTTTCAGACAGCCTGAAATGATTGGCAGACATAATGCTGTCACAACCGTTTATTTTCGTTATAATTCAGCTATTCATTCGGACGCATAAAGTCCGGCTCCAACGAACTTCCCACGCAGCAAGATTCCGCACCCTGAAAAAGATGGAATGCTGCCTTTTTAAAAAGTGATTACTCCATGATTTTCATCGTCTTAGCCCTCGCCGCCCTTTTGGCTGTCATCGGTTACAACATGTACCAGGAAAACCAATACCGCAAACAAGTGCGCGAACAATTCGGCCATTCCGATAAGGATGCACTTTTGACCAGCAAAACCAAACACGTCCGCGACAGCAAAGAAACCGGCGGCCAAGGTTTGTTTATCAAGAAAAACAAAAAAACCGAAGAGGCTTTGCGCAACCTGCAAGAGCAAGATGAAATCTACGCGGCAAAAGCCAAACTGGCTCACCCTGCCCAACTTAAAACCGATGTCGAGCTGACCGTGGAAGACGACTTTTCCGCAGAAGAAAAAGTCCAACACACCGTTATCGGTTTGAACAATGAAATTACTATAAATCCTGCCGAAGCCGCTTCTGCTCCAGTTGAAACCGCAGCCGAGCCTGTAGCACAAGTACCGTTGATCAGCTTGGACGAATTGTCTCAAGTCGAGTTGCCTTGGTTTGACCCGCGCTTCGACTACATGGCCTACATCTCCCTGAAACAAGCCCAAGAATTGCACGCCCTGCCGCGCCTTTCCAGCACTCACCGCTTCCAAATCATCGGTTGCACCATGGACGACCATTTCCGCGTTGCCGAGCCGATTCCGGGCGTTTACTACCAAGGCTTCGTTATGGGCCTTCAGGCTGTCAGCCGCAACGGTTTGGCCGCGCGTGAAGAGCTGCAACACTTCGACCAACAGGTTGATGCTTTTGCCCAACTGATGGACGGCAAAGTTTTGCATACCGACTTGGACGCGTTCACCGAAGTCGCACAAGCCCTCGACCAATTCTGTGCGCGTGTTGACCAAACCATCGCCATTCACTTGGTTTCCCATTCCAACATCAGCGGCGTAGAATTGCGTGCCGCCGTAGAAGAGACCGGTTTCAAATTGGGCGAAGACGGCGCGTTCCACTTCGGCGACAACAACAACCCTCAACTGTTCTCCATCCATACTTTGGACAACAAACCGTTTACCAATCCTCTGTTGGACAACCAAGCCTACCGCGGTTTCAGCATGCTTCTGGATATTCCGCATGTTCCTGCCGGCGAAAAAACTTTCGACAAATTCATGGATTTGGCAGTCAAACTCTCCGGCCAACTCAGCTTGGATTTGGTTAACGACCAAATGGAAGAAGTTTCCACCCAATGGCTTAAAGACGTACGCAACTACGTTTTGGCCCGTCAGGAAGAAATGCTTAAAGTCGGCATCAAACCCGGCAGCAAACAAGCCCTGCGCCTGTTCTCTTAAACTTCCCCAATCAAAAAGCGGATATGCAATGACGGCATATCCGCTTTTTTTCAGGTAAAATCCTTTCGTCTTCAATATTTATCGATTTTCAGACGGCCTCTCTATCATCAGGCCGTCTGAAAACTCTATTTCGATTGCTCATGAATCCGACCGCACAACGTATCAAATACCTGACCGACCTCCTCAACCGCTACGCCTACGAATACTACACCCTAGACGCGCCCAGCGTACCCGATGCCGAATACGACAAATTGTTCCGTGAGCTCGAGGCATTGGAGCTGAACCACCCTGAGTTGAAACTGCCCGACAGCCCAACTCAGCGCGTCGGCGGCGAGCCTTTGGCAGGCTTTGATGAAGTGCGTCATGAAGTACCTATGTTGTCACTGACCAACGCCTTCTCGCCACAAGATGAAAACGGCGTGTTTGACCATGCCGAAATGTACGCTTTTGATGAGCGCGTTCGTGGCGGATTAAACGGCGAAAAACCAGAATACGTTATCGAGCCTAAATTTGACGGTCTGGCCATCAGCCTGCTATACCGCGACGGCGTATTGACTCAAGCGGCAACCCGTGGCGACGGCACCACAGGCGAAGACGTTACCCAAAACGTCAAAACCGTATCCAACATCCCCTTGCGCCTGCATGGAGAAAATATTCCCGAGCTTATCGAAATACGCGGCGAAGTACTGATGCTCAAAGCCGATTTTGCCACCTTAAACGCACGACAGGCTGAAAATGGACAAAAACCTTTCGCCAATCCGCGCAATGCCGCCGCCGGTAGTCTACGCCAACTCGATTCGCGCATTACGGCACAGCGCAAACTGCATTTCTTCCCCTATTCCATTGCCCGACAACAAGGCGGTTTTATCGCAGAAGAACACCTGCAAGAGCTTAACTACTGTAAAGAGCTTGGCTTCAGCCTGCCTGATGGTAATTTCGGCTGTTTCCAAAATATCGAAGAAGTATTGGCGTTTTACGAGCAAATGCAGCAAAAACGCCCTACTCTGCCCTACGAAATCGACGGCATGGTGGTCAAGGTCAACAGTCTGGCACAACAAGAAAAACTGGGCTTCATCTCACGCGCACCACGTTGGGCCATTGCCCACAAATTTCCTGCCGAAGAAGCATTGACCATTGTCGAAGCCATTGATGTACAAATCGGGCGCACCGGCGCAGTAACCCCCGTCGCACGCCTGCAACCTGTATTCGTCGGCGGCGTTACCGTAACCAACGCTACCCTGCACAATCAGGACGAAGTATCGCGCAAAGACGTGCGCGTTGGCGATACCGTCGTCGTACGCCGCGCCGGAGACGTAATTCCCGAGATAGTGCGCGTGATTTTTGAACGCCGCCCAATGCAGGAGACCAACATTGCTGTTTCAGACGGCCTGCAAGACGATTTGTTTGCCGAAACACCTTCTGAAACTCGCTACGAACCGCTTCACAAACCCTACCGCCTTCCTACCCATTGCCCTATCTGCCGCAGCGAAATCGAACGCGAAGAAGGCGAAGCGGTTGCCCGATGCAGCGGCGGTATGCTTTGCCAAGCACAACGCGCGCAAGGTTTAATCCACTTTGCCTCACGCAAAGCCATGGACATCGACGGACTTGGACAAAAACAAATCGAGCAACTGGTAGCGCAAGATTTGGTTCGTCATTTCGCCGACCTCTACCGCCTCGATATTCCAACCCTGCAAAAAATGAAGGAAACAGCGGATAAAGCGTTGACTAATGAGGAAGAACCATCAAACAGTGAAATTGAAGACTTTGAAGGCGAGACCGGCAATACTCTGCTTGCTAAAAACATTAAAAAACAGCCGACCAAATGGGCGGAAAACATCCTCGCAGGCATAGAAGCCAGCAAAACGCCCGAACTTGCCCGCTTCCTTTTTGCCCTCGGCATCCGTCACGTCGGCGAACGCACCGCTAAAACGCTGGCGCAGGCATTCGGTACGCTCGAACATGTCCGCCATGCACCCGAACCCATCCTCGCCTGCCTGCCCGATATCGGTACGGTAGTTGCCCGCTCCATCGCCCACTTTTTTGCCCAAGAAGCGCAACAGGCGATGATAGACGAGCTGCTGGCTGTAGGTGTTGCCCCGCAAAGCCAGGCTGTCACTATCCCTCCTCTGCGCCATGCTGAACCGCAACGCTGGATTGCCCGCCTGCCCGATTTTAAAATCAGCGAAACCAAAGCACTGGCATTGTGGGAGCTTGCCGGACAAAGCATAGAAGGTTTGCAAACTGACAAAGCGTTGCCTGCCGATTGGCAGACATGGCGCAGTAAACCGCAAAACGCAACCCTGCTTGAAAATATGAAAACTTTCTTTACTCAAACGCTGTCTAAGCTTCAAGATGAAACGATTTCAGACAGCATTAATGAAGCCGTGGCAGGTAAAACCTTTGTATTAACAGGGACTTTACCCACACTCAAACGCGACCAAGCCCAAGCCATGATTGAGGCTGCTGGCGGTAAAGTTTCCGGCAGCGTATCCAAAAAAACCGACTACGTTGTCGCCGGAGAAGCTGCAGGCAGTAAATTGGAAAAAGCCCAAACTTTGGGCGTAGCCATCTTGAGCGAAGAGGAATTGCTGTCGTTGCTGGGATAAGACAGTATATACAGTCTTTTTCGAGCCGCCTGATACTTTATCATGTGGTATTATCGTTACACACAATTACACTTTCGGGGGCTAATCCCTCAGACAAAATAGGATACCAATATGAAACCCATTAAAAAATGCGTCTTCCCCGTTGCCGGTATGGGCACCCGTTTCTTGCCTGCGACCAAAGCCAGCCCCAAAGAAATGCTGCCTATTGTGGACAAACCTCTGATTCAATATGCAGTTGAAGAAGCGGTTGAAGCCGGCTGTACCGAAATGGTGTTCATTACCGGTCGTAACAAACGCAGTATCGAAGATCACTTCGACAAAGCATACGAGTTGGAAACCGAATTGGAATTGCGTCAAAAAGACAAGCTGTTGGCACACGTTCGCGATATCCTTCCTCCGAATATTACCTGCTTGTACATACGTCAAACTGAAGCATTGGGTTTGGGTCATGCCGTATTGTGCGCGCAGGCTGCCGTTGGCGATGAGCCTTTTGCTGTTATTTTGGCAGACGATTTGATTGATGCGCCTAAAGGTGCATTAAAACAAATGGTCAATGTGTACAACCAAAGCGGTAACAGCGTTTTAGGCGTTGAAACCGTTGATCCTTCCCAAACAGGCTCTTATGGTATTGTCGAAGTTGAACAGCTGAAAAACTATCAACGTATCACCAACATCGTTGAAAAACCCAAACCGGAAGAAGCGTCTTCCAACCTTGCAGTTGTCGGCCGCTACATCCTGACTCCGCGTATTTTTGACTTATTGACCAACCTGCCTCGTGGCGCCGGTAACGAAATCCAACTGACAGACGGTATTGCCCGCCTGCTCGACCATGAGTTTGTTTTAGCTCATGCGTTTGATGGCAAACGCTACGACTGCGGCAGCAAATTGGGTTACCTTGAAGCAACCGTGGCTTACGGTTTGAAACACCCTGAAACTGGCGAACAATTCAAAGAATTGCTCAAACAATACGCTTAAACCCTGCCATTATAAAAAGGCCGTCTGAAATTTCAGACGGCCTTTTTCTCATACTTATTTCTTCCAATATGCCGGAGTAAACAAAATCAGAACGGTAAAAATCTCCAAACGTCCCAACAACATCACCGCCGTACACAGCCACTTCTGTACATCGCTCAGCGCAGCGTAATTATGCGACGGACCAACTGCCCCCAAACCCGGCCCTGCATTGGTAATACAGGCAATGACTGCCGTAAAGGCGGATAAAAAGTCCAAGCCTGCCGCCATTAGTAAAAAGCTGAATACGATGACCGTCATAAAATAAATAAAGATGAACGACATGACAGTCAGCGCCATGCGATCCGGAATGGAGCGGTTGTTGACCTTTACCGTACGAACTGCACGAGGGTGCAGCAAAATCAACATTTCGCGCAAGCTGAATTTGAACAACACCAACGCACGCACATTTTTAATACCGCCACCCATAGAGCCTGAACTTGCCAATACGTTCGACAGGAAAAACATCCACAACGACACAATCAGCGGCCATTGGGCAAAGTCAGTATTGGAAAAACCGCTTGCCAATCCGATGGACACAAAGTTGAAGCTGACAAAGCGCAAAGCTTCGCCAAGGCTTTGATAAACGTCCTGCTGCCATAAATACAATGCCGAAATCAAAATACTGCCCGACAAAACCAGCAACATGGTGCGGCATTCTTCATCTTTCCAATACACCTGCAAAGAGCGGTTACCCAGTGCAGTAAAGTGGCTGGCGAAATTGATACCGCCCCAGACAGTAAAAAACATCAACGTCCATTCGACTGCTACGGAATCAAAATAGGCAACGCTGTCATCATGTGTCGAAAAACCGCCCAAGGCCACAGCCGACATCGCATGGCATAAGGCGTCAAACCAGCCCATGCCGGCAATATGCAAGGACACAAAGGCAGCGGCGGTTGTCAGCGCATAAGCAAACCATAGCCGTTTGGCCACTTGCGAAATACGGGGAGCCATCTTGCTTTCTTTATCCATACCCGGAATTTCGGCTTTGAAAAGCTGCGTGCCCCCCACGCCCAACATCGGCAAAATTGCCACAGCCAGCACGATAATACCCATGCCGCCGAGCCAGTTGAGCATATGCCGCCAAAAATTCACCGACGGTGCCAGCGTATCCAAGCCGGAAATCACTGTTGCCCCCGTTGTCGTCAGCCCCGACATCGCCTCAAAAAACGCATCGGTGAAACTCATGGACGGCATATAGAAATAAATCGGCATCGCCGCCACGACGGCAAAAGCCAGCCACAGCATCAATACCAAGGTAAATCCGTCACGCGGCCGCAATTCACGGTTGAAACGCAAAGTCAGCACCCAAGTAACGCACGACACCAACAATACCGTCAAAGCCGTATAGGCAAACACGAAAAACGCGCTGTCGTGATAAAAATACGACATCAGTGTCGGCACTGCCAACAGCAGTGAAAACAACAGCCCCAGCTTGGACAATACATGGATAATCGGCATAACCTTGCTTACCGCACCACCCAATCTGAAACCCTTATACAAATACATCATATCCCTATCATCAGAAAACAAAATATTCAGACGGCCTCATGAAAAAAAAGCCGTCTGAAACAGCATATTTTAGCAAAATGCCGCAACCCCGTGATAAAGAAAAACCAAAAAACACTTGCCTGCTCTTTTTCTAGGAGTATAATGTTATACTATAACACTCACTGGAGAAAGAAATGAAACCCGATATCCACCCAGACAACTATCGTACCGTCCTGTTTTACGACAGCGGTGCAGACCAAGGATGGCTCATCCGTTCATGCGCCAATACCCACGGCAAAACCATGGTTTGGAAAGACGGAGTAGAGTATCCCCTCTTCTCTCTTGATACCTCTTCCGCGTCCCACCCCGTATACACAGGCAAACAACGCAATGTCAATGTCGAAGGTCGCGCCAGCAAGTTCAACCAACGTTACCAATCCATGATGTCTTCTTTCAGAAAGGATAAATAATGCAAGTCCTCTCATCCCTGAAAACTGCAAAAAAACGACACCGCGACTGCCAAATTGTCCGCCGAAAAGGCAAAGTGTACGTCATTTGCAAGAGCAATCCACGTTTTAAAGCACGCCAGCGTTAAGCTGTCCTATCCTTCTTTCAATGTAACTCTCTGAATTTTTCCGCACTTTCGTTTACCTCTAGCGCAAGTGCGGCTTTTTTTCAAACGGCATTAATCATTCATATCAAAACTACAAAGAATCCTGCCATACTCCCGGAAAACAGGAAGAAAAAGTAAATAATGGTTATCCCTATTGTGAAGCCATAAAGATATTTATAACATGCCGCTACATTCTTCCTTCAACACTGACCATAGGAGTCAAAAATGAAAGTAAAAGCCCTGCTTGCAATTGCCGCCGCCATGAGCCTCGCTGCCTGTGCCGCACCTGAAGCCCATCGCCACGACCATGGTCAACGTCATGAGCACAATCATGCACACGAACATGGCCACCAACATCATGACATGCGCAGCCATGGCCGTGTTCAATCATTCAGCTGCGAAAACGGCCTGTCTGTACAAGTCCGCAACCTGAGCACCAACCAAGTTGAACTGCGTCTGGACGACAAAGTTGCCACCCTGTCTTCTGCCGTTGCAGGTTCAGGCGAACGCTATGTTGCCAACCAAGGCCTGTTCGGCAAAGGCGCTGAATGGCATCAAAAAGGCAGCGAAGCATTCTTCGGCTTCACTGACCCATACGGCAACAAAGTAGAAACTTCTTGCTCTGCACGCTAATTTCTACTTAGCAATAGAATAGCTAAAGGCCGTCTGAAAACTTGTTTCAGACGGCCTTTTATATTGGATAAAACGAAAGTTTCCGTTTAAGGAGAAAATGCAAATATGAGGCTATTTGAAGGTTCAAAGCACATCGAATAAGTAAGACCCTTTGAAAGGTACCTTCTCCGACAATACATTATTTCAAAATCATTAAATATGTATCCAACTTAATTTAAAACTTTTTCCAAGATTTCTTTAAGGTTTTCATCATCTTCATCCAAAGTTAATTTTTCTGAAATATTATGAAGACAATGCTCCAAATCAATGGTTAAGGCTACTTGGTTCTGATAGGATAATTTTGGATAAAGTTCAAGTAAAACCCAATAAATGCATATACTATCATTTGAGTAAAAAATATTTGAAACGAATGGAAGTAATGCATCTTGTCTTTCTACAAAGATTTCGACAATTTCGCTAAAAACAGGAAAGTTCGCATCTCCCAACCATCCTGAGAGCCACTCCCCCATCTCAATTAATTCCTCATCGTTGCAATCCTTAATTTTTTTGCAAGCATTGATGTCAAACTTATCTTTAGGGCACATATAATACCTCATTGTTTTATTAAAGACTTACGAATCCAAAATTGTAATAATTGATCTCAATTCTAGACAAATGATTATTCGTAATTCCTATATCCTCAACAAATTTTCTCTGACATAAGAGTTATTTTGTGCAATTAAACTCCTGCCTTTACGTAACTTAAAGTCCCTTCCTGCGGTTTACCTAAGGAATTACCCTTCCAAAGTCTATTCGCTATACGAAACAGATTCAATAAATAAAGGCCGTCTGAAAACCTATTTTCAAAGTTTTCAGACGGCCTTTATCTTAGACCAAACAATTAAGCATAATGTCTGTCTTCGCCTTTACCGTCAACGTTGTCTGCACAACGTTTACAGATGGTTTCATGGCCTGCAACTGCGCCCACATCGTGGGTGTAGTGCCAGCAGCGTTCGCATTTTTCACCATCGCTGGCTTTAGCGGTTACAGCAAGTTCATCACCTACTTTCACTTCTGCTTTAGACACCAGCAAAGCAAAACGCAATTCTTCGCCCAAAGTGTTCAGATAGTCGGCAATTTCTTCCGGAGCCGTAATTTCGGCTTCGGCTTGCAATGAAGAGCCGACGGTTTTATCCGTACGCAGAGGCTCGATGGCGGCAGTTACTGCTTCGCGTGCTTCGCGGATTGCCGTCCATTTTTTCACCAATTCGGCTTCGGCTTTTTCATTGATAGATGGGAACTCATGCCATGTGTGGAAGAGGACGCTGTCTTCTTCGCCGCCACCGATGATGTCCCATGCTTCCTCGCCGGTGAAGCACAAAATCGGAGCAATCAGCAGAACCAAACTGCGTGTGATGTGATACAGGGCAGTTTGCGCGCTGCGGCGTGCATGGCTGTCTGCTTTGGTGGTGTAGAGGCGGTCTTTCAGGATATCGAGGTAGAACGCGCCCAAATCTTCCGAGCAGAAAGAAACAATGTCTTTTACGGCAAAATGGAAGGCATAGCGCGGATAGTAATCGCCTGCCAGACGCTCTTGCAGCTGACGTGCCAATACCACGGCGTAACGGTCGATTTCCACCATGTCTGCCTGTTGCACGGCATCTTCAATAGGATTGAAGTCGCTGAGGTTGGCAAACAGGAAGCTCAAGGTATTGCGGATACGGCGGTAGCTTTCGGTTACGCGTTTGAGGATTTCTTTGGAAATCGCCAATTCGCCGCTGTAATCGGTGGATGCCGCCCACAGACGCAGGATGTCCGCGCCAAACTCATTATAGACTTCTTGCGGTACAACGACGTTGCCGATGGATTTCGACATTTTGCGGCCGTTTTGGTCAACCACGAACCGTGGGTCAGCAGCTGTTTGTATGGCGCGCGACCCATTGATGAGGCGCAGCCGGTCAACATAGACGATTGGAACCAGCCACGGTGTTGGTCGCTGCCTTCGAGGTATAAGTCAGCCGGCCATTCCAATTCTTCGCGTTGTTTCACAACGGAATAATGGGTTGAGCCTGAGTCGAACCATACATCCATGGTATCGGAAAGTTTGTCGTAATTTTCGCAATCTTCCGCGCTCAAGAGTTCGCTCTTATCAAGAGAGAACCATGCTTCGATGCCTTTTCCTTCGATTTTTTGTGCAACTTTTTCCAACAACTCGGCAGAGTTCGGATGCAGTTCACCGGTTTCTTTGTGGACAAAGAAAGTCATCGGCGTGCCCCAATAGCGTTGACGTGAAACCACCCAGTCAGGACGGCCTTCAATCATGGCTTCCAAACGCGCACGACCCCATGACGGGAAGAATTCGGTGTCATCAACGGCTTTGATGGCTTTATCGCGCAGGGTTTTACCGTCTTTTCCGGCTTTATCCATACCGACAAACCATTGACCGGTCGCACGGTAAATCAGCGGCGTTTTGTGGCGCCAGCAGTGGGCGTAGCTGTGTTCGATTTTGCTGCTTGCCAATAGGTTGCCGGTTTCTTCCAACCATTGCAGGATAACGGGATTGGCTTCCCAAACACTCATGCCGGCAACGCGCGGCGTTTCGCTGATGTATTTGCCTTCGGCGTTGACGGGGTTGTAAAGCTCGATGCCGTATTTATTGCAGACAGCGTAGTCTTCCAGACCATGCGCAGGCGCAGTATGCACCAAGCCGGTACCGGCATCGGTGGTAACGTGGTCGCCGTTGAGCATGGGAATATCGCGTTCGAGGAACGGATGATTCATGTGCAGGTTTTCCAGCTTGTCGCCTGTGGTTTCGGCAAGAATAGCAATGCCGTCTGAAAAACCGTAACGTTTGAGCGCATCTTCTGCCAAATCTTTAGCCAACACCAGTTTGCCTTTAGGCGTATCAATCAGTTGATACACCACGTCTGCGCCAGCTGAAACTGCTTGGCTCGCAGGCAGCGTCCAAGGCGTGGTCGTCCAGATAACGGCAAATGCTTTACCTTCGATACTTGCCAAACCGAATGCGGCGGCAAGCGCGGCAGTGTCTTTAAACGGATAGCCCACGTCAATCGCAGGCGATACTTTGTCTTTATATTCCACTTCCGCTTCGGCCAATGAAGAGCCGCAGTCCAAGCAGAATTGAACCGGTTTCGCGCCGCGGTAGAGATAGCCAGATTTGTAGATTTCGCCGAGCATACGCACAGTATCCGCCTCGGTTTTGAAATCCATGGTTAGGTAAGGATTGTCCCAGTCGCCCAACACGCCCAAGCGGATAAAGTCTTTTTCTGACGGGCAATCTGTTCGGCGGCGTATTCGCGGCACAATTCACGGAAACGGGCTTTAGGCATGTCTTTGCCGTGCAGTTTTTCTACCATCACTTCGATAGGCAAACCGTGGCAGTCCCAACCCGGTACATAAGGCGCGTCAAAACCGGCTTGGGTTTTGCTGCGGATAATGATGTCTTTGAGAATTTTATTGACGGCATGACCGATGTGAATGTCGCCGTTGGCATACGGAGGACCGTCGTGCAGAATGAATTTCGGACGGCCTTTGGCGATTTCGCGCAGTTTTTGGTAGCGTTTTTGCTCGTACCAGCTTTTCAGCCATGCAGGCTCGCGCTTGGCAAGATTGCCGCGCATTGGAAACGGGCTCTCGAGCAGGTTTACGGTTTTACTGTAATCGGTCATTTTTTGATCTCTATTGTTGCGGTATTTCGGTTTCAGACGGCCTGATTGCTCATTTTAAAAAGAATAGGCCGTCTGAAAAAATTCAAAGGACTTATTGTAGCCCAATTGTCTTGATTTTATAAGCATCTAGAAGCGTTTCTATGCTTCCCAAACCCTCGCATCTTCCATATCTTGCAAAATTTGGGTTTTCAATGCTTCGATACTCTCAAATTTTTTCTCGTCACGCAGTTTGTGCAGGAAACGGACGAAGATACGCTGGCCGTACAAATCACCGTTGAAATCGAACAAATGGACTTCCAGCTTCTGCGAGCGGTTGTTGCTGACAGTGGGGTTAAAACCAAAGCTGGCAACACCTCGGCGCGTGCCAAATGTGCCGTCTGCCTCAACGACAAATACGCCGCTTAACGCATAATGATACGGGGGAAGCTGGACATTGGCGGTAGGCGCGTTGATGGTGCGGCCGAGTTTTTGCCCGTGTTTGACCTTGCCGCTCAACACATAATCATGGCCCAACAGTCTTTTGGCGTATTCCAACTTGCCGTCTGAAAGAGCTTGGCGAACGGCGGTACTGCTGGTGCGGATGTCTTCAACGATAACGGACGGCGTGCACTCGGTTTGCATATCGGGCTGTTGTGCCAAAAGCTCGAAACAACCTTCACGGCCGGCACCGAAACGGAAATCGTCGCCAATCAACAAATAACGCGTGTTGAGCGTTTGGCGCAAAAGCTGGTCGATAAACGCTTGTGCGCTCATATCGGAGAAAGCTTGGTTAAAACGCAAGACCCAAACGGCATCCACACAGCCAGTTTCACGCAAAAGGCGCAATTTGGTACGCAGCGGACTGATGCGATAAGGCAACTTTTTCCCGGCTTTGCGCGCAAAAAATTCTTTGGGCTGAGGCTCAAAAACAACAACGACAACAGGCAGACCGCGTTGGTCTGCCTCTCGTTTGAGTTTTTGTAGAATATGTTTGTGCCCAAGGTGTACGCCATCGAAGTTGCCGATGGTTACGGCGGCTCCTTGCGGAAATTTGGGCGCGTGTCGCTGTCCAAGCCAGATGTTCATGGGTGGTGGGTATTGTGTTTGAATAGGCGGCTATTGTAAACGTTATTGCCGTTTCAATAAACCTTAGGCCGTCTGAAACCAATAAATATATGCTTTCAGACGGCCCTAAAGTTTGTTAATACCTTACCACCACCAAGGATAACGGCCAAACGGATAGCCCCAATCGTCATAATAGCGATAGTAGCGGGCTTCGCGCAGCTGTTCTTGGGAAATATAGTTTTGCCATGCCATTTTGTAGCAGGCTTGGAACATCGGATCGGAAACTTTGTCGATATATTTAAGGCGGAAGGCTTTTTGTTCCGCAGTTGCGGCACCGGGTTTGCCTTCTTCGTCAAATTTGCGGCGGATCAGCGCGGCAGTTTCCTGATCACATTGGGCTGCAAGATTGACTTGAAGGTCCTGCTCATAGCGTTTCTGCGCTTGGGCGCGTGCGGCTTTTTGCTCAGGCGTGGTGGCGCAGGCGGTAAGCAATGCGGCAGCACCAATCAATAAGGTCAGGCGGAGAGGATTCATCGGATGTTTCCTTATACTCATGCATGGCTATTAATGTACGCCCTCATCTTGCAATGAGCAAGTGTGGCAACTTGGGAACACTTTATATTATTTGTTCTTGGTAGCAGGCAGTTGCATATAAAATACACCCAATATAAATGCTCGCTCCTACCCTCAATCAATGAACGACGACAAACGGCCCCACTCTTACCGACCGCGCCACCATAGGCAACACACGCCGCCGTTTTGGCAGGCAGACCGCCCGTATCTGCACGAACACAATATTTCCGATGCCCGTTTCAGACGGCTGGGCTACATCATGGCCTTCTTGCCGGAGCGATTAATGCCGGCGGTTACTTCGCATTCTCACGTTATACCTCCCACGTTACCGGCTCAATGTCGCTGTTGGCAGATGTTTTGTATCTTCAAGAGTGGAGTGTGGCCATTATTGCCACAATCAGCGTGTTGTGTTTTGTTGCCGGAGCCGCGCATTCGGGCTGGGTGATTTTGTGGACGCAGCAAATGCGTTTCCGTGGCAGCTTTGGGTTTTCCATGTGGCTGGAAGCAGTTTATCTGTTGATATTCGGTTGGTTCGGTATTGCCGCGATGGAATGGGATTTTGGCGGCCCGGATTTCATCATGCCGTCTTTGGCATTGTTTTTATTGTGCTTTATCATGGGCATGCACAATACCGTCATTACGCTTTTGTCCGGCGGCGCCATCCGCTCCACCCACATGACCGGCACGGCGACCGACTTGGGCATTGAAATTTCACGCGCGCTTTATTACTCCAAACAGCATCATCCGCGCCTGCCTCACGTCCGCGTCAACAAACCAAAAATGTGGCTTTTAAGCGGCCTAATGCTGTCGTTTTTACTGGGCGGCATCGTTGGCGTATGGGGTTATCATTTGGTCGGCCATCATTTCGCCCTACCCGTCTCCGCCGTTTTGTTCATACTGGGCGCAGGCTCAGTGGGATACGATGTCAAAGTCAGATTGAAATGGGCATTCGTCAGCTGGTATCGCCGTAAAAAGGAAAAACGGAAGAAATCGTAAAGAAATCTGCTTTTCATCTGGCCGTAAAACGGCCAAACGGTCAGAAAAATGCAGAAATGTTTCAGTATTATGTTAACTGGCAAATATTTGCGTAATATCGGGTTAAACCCGTTCTTTTGCGTTTCAGATATTCGGTATCATTAATTCGTAATGACCCACGCGGTTTTTATTCATTTTTTTCAGACGGCCTGAGCCGTCATCTAAAAAGAGGATACGACATGAAATTCTTGAAACCCCTGACCGTTATTGCTACTGCCATTCCTTTGGCACTTACCGGCTGTGTGACCGATCCTGCTACCGGTCAACAATCCGCCAGCAAAACCGCTATGTACGGCTTGGGCGGTGCGGCTGTTTGCGGCATCGTTGGTGCGCTGACCCACGGTGGTAAAGGCGCGCGCAACTCCGCATTGGCTTGTGGTGCAGTAGGTGCCGGTATCGGCGGTTACATGGACTACCAAGAGAAAAAACTGCGTCAAAGCCTGGCCAACACCAACATCGAAGTTGAACGTCAAGGCAACCAAATCAAACTGGTTATGCCTGAAAACGTAACCTTCGCCACCGGCAGCGCTGCCCTGAGCGGCCATGCTCAAAGTGCCTTGTCTGCCGCTGCACAAACCTTGGTTCAATACCCTGACACCACTTTGACCATCAACGGCCACACCGACAACACCGGTAACGATGCCATCAACGAGCCATTGTCTCGCAACCGCGCCGAATCCGTTGCCACCTTCCTGCAATCCCGTGGTGTAAGCAGCACCCGTTTGAGCACTTTCGGTTACGGCTCCCGTCAACCCATCGCCTCCAACGCTACTGTTGAAGGCCGCGCACAAAACCGCCGCGTTGAAATCTTGATCAACCCTGACCAACGCGCCATTGATGCCGCTAAAAAACAAATGTAATCCGACATCTGTCTGATTCCCATACTTAAGGCCGTCTGAAATTTCAGACGGCCTTTTTCTTTGTAGATTTTGTTTGCAATTTCTCCTCCTCAATTCAATCCATCATAAAATTTATTCCTTTATTAACAAGACTTTTCAATTTTTCCTTCAAAAAAACTGTATTAATACTCTAATTTTTACACTAACTTAGAGTATAATTCCTAAAATTTTAAAAACACGCCTCATGCCGTCTGAAAAACGGCGGCGAAAAACACACTTATTTATATACACATCAGCCCGTTATCCAATCCATTTCATAGGATTTCAGACGGCACCATCCAGAATCTATGAAGGAGCATTCATGCAAAACAACTTTGACCCATTGATTATCCGTGGCAAATCACTGATCCCCGTCGTACAAGGCGGTATGGGTGTAGGCGTTTCCGCATCAAAACTCTCCAGCGCGGTTGCGCGCGAAACGGCGTGGGTACAATTGCCAGCGTCGATTTGCGCCACTTGCACGAAGATTTGCTGGCCGAATCAAAAATTGATTCCAGCGAAGAAAAATACACCCGCCTCAACTGCATCGCGCTTGACCGCGAAATCAAAAAAGCCAAAGCCGATTCAGAAGGCAAAGGCATGATTGCCGTCAACGTCATGAAAGCCGTCAAAGACCATGCCGCCTACGTCCGTCAGGCCTGCGAATCCGGTGCAGACGCGATTGTGATGGGTGCAGGTTTGCCTTTGGATCTGCCAGAAATGGCAGAGGGCTACCACAAAGATGTCGCCCTCTTCCCTATTTTGTCCGAATCACGCGGTATCAACATCGTTTTGAAACGTTGGATGAAAAAAGGCATCTTGCCCGATGCCATCGTTATCGAACACCCTGCCCACGCAGCCGGCCATTTGGGCGCGGCGACCGTTGGCGGCGTGAACGATGCCAAATTCGAATTCAAACGCGTTATTGAAGAAACGTTTGAAGTATTCAAAAACTTGGGTTTGGAAAGCGAAAAAATCCCGTTGGTACTCGCCGGCGGCATGGCAAACTTTGAAAAAGTCAAAACAGCCTTGAAAAACTGGGGCGCATCCGCTGTTCAAATCGGTACCGCGTTTGCCGTGACCGAAGAAGGCGATGCCCACATCAACTTCAAGAAAACGCTGACCGGTGCGGAAACCGAACAAGTGGTTGAATTCATGTCTGTTGCCGGTTTACCTGCTCGCGGCGTGCGCACCAAATTCCTCGACAGCTACATCAAACGCGAAGCCAAATTGCAAGCCAATGCCAAAAACGATCCGCGCCGTTGCACCCAAGGCCTGAACTGCCTGACCAGCTGCGGCTTGCGCGACGGTTTGGCCAAAGCCGGTCAATTCTGTATTGACATCCAACTTTCCGCGGCATTCCGCGGCGAAGTCGATAAAGGCCTGTTTTTCCGTGGTAAAGACCCACTGCCGTTTGGCAACGCCATCCGTACGGTTCAAGAAACCATTCATTATCTCTTGAACGGTTCCCTGCCCGCCGTCCCTGCCAAATAAACGCATCAACACTCAAAAGGCCGTCTGAAAAACATTTAAACCCTGTTTTCAGACGGCCTTTTTGTCCCAACCCATCTAAAAAATGCTAAGATTATTGCCTTAATTTATCAGCAGAAACATCATGAACCCATTATTGAACCATCTCAAACCCTATCCTTTCGCCCGTCTGCGTGAAGCCATGCAAGGCATTGATGCACCCGCAGGCATGACGCCCATTCATCTGCAAATCGGCGAGCCGAAACACCCGACGCCCAAAGTCATCACCGACGCGCTGACTGCCTCCCTGCACGAACTGGAAAAATATCCGCTGACCGCAGGCCTGTCCGAACTGCGCCAAGCCTGCGCCGAATGGGTTGCCCGCCGTTATGATGGTTTGAGCCTCAATCCCGACAATGAAATCCTGCCCGTATTGGGCAGCCGTGAAGCTTTGTTCTCTTTTATCCAAACCGTTTTAAATCCGGCTTCAGACGCCCCTAAACCGGTCGTTATCAGCCCTAATCCTTTCTATCAAATTTACGAAGGCGCGACTATTTTGGGCGGCGGCGAAATCCATTTTGCCAACTGTCCAGCACCCAGCTTCAATCCCGATTGGAGCAGCCTGCCCGAAAACGTATGGCAACGCACCAAAGTCCTGATTGTCTGCTCGCCCAACAATCCGAGCGGCAGCGTCCTGCAATTAGAAGACTGGAAAGAAATTTGATTTGCAAGACAAATACGGTTTCGTTATTGCCTCTGACGAATGCTATTCTGAAATCTATTTTGACGGCAACAAACCGATCGGAGGCTTGCAGGCTGCGGCGCAATTAGGACGTGGCACGCGCAACATTATTATGTTTACCAGCCTGTCCAAACGCTCCAATGTCCCCGGTTTGCGTTCCGGCTTTGTCGCAGGCGATACCGAGTTGCTCAAAAACTTCCTGCTCTACCGCACCTACCACGGCAGCGCGATGAGCATTCCCGTTCAACGCGCCAGCATTGCCGCTTGGAACGATGAAGAACACGTCATTGACAACCGCCGCCTCTACCAAGAAAAATTCGACCGCGTCATCCCTATTTTGCAACAGGCATTCGATGTCAAACTGCCTGACGCGTCGTTCTACATTTGGCTGAAAGTTCCCGATGGCGACGACTTGGCATTTACGCGCAACCTGTGGCAGAAAGCCGCTATCCAAGTGTTGCCCGGCCGCTTCCTCGCCCGCGATACCGAACAAGGCAATCCGGGCGAAGGCTACGTCCGCATCGCTTTGGTTGCCGATGTGGAAAGCTGCGTCAAAGCGGCTGAAACCATGGTTGCTTTATACCGCCGATAAAACAAAAGCCGTCTGAAATTTCAGACGGCCTTTTTAAATCAACCAAGTTATATCGCGAAATCCAACAGATAAAAATCTTCTTTGCCTACGCCGCACTCAGGGCATTTCCAGTCGTCGGGAATATCCTCAAACTTGGTTCCGGCAGGCAGGCCGTGCTCGGGGTCGCCAAGGTCTTCGTCGTAAATCCAGCCGCAAGGGCCGCACATATATTGAGCCATTTTGTGTTCCTTCTATTTTAAAAGGCCGTCTGAAACCGTATTTTCAGACGGCCTTTCGTGTGTTTTATTGTTGATATTTTGAATTTATTGCGCTGCTTCCAAAGCGGCGATTTCTTTACGCAGGTGTTTGATGGCCGGTGTTACGATGGCGACGAACATGGCCTCGCGGACGCGGCGTTGCGCCGGACTGCGCATCAGATAACCTTTCGCACCTGCATGCAATGCGGCAGATTGAGTGGCGTTCAGAGCCAACACGGCAGCGGCTTCACGCAGTTTCAAGGTTGCCAGCGTATCAGGTTTGTTGTTCCACGCATCATCGGCAAGGCGTTCGGTTTCCGCCCATGCGCCGTCCAACGCGGCTTTCAAATCATCGTAGCTGTGATCGAGATAAGCGTTCACTTCCGCATTCACCACGTTGGCCATGCGGATAATGCCGAGCGCACCGTCAATCACACCGGCGCCGATACTATTTGCAGCAAGATGAAACCGGCTTTAATGGTTGGGATATAAGACTGGAACTGCTCAGGCGTAGCAATCACATCTTCATCGGGAATAAACACGTCTTTAAAATTCAGGCTGTAAGTACGCGTGCCTTCCAAACCGCAAAACTCAGGGCAATCTTGCAGGGTAACGCCTTCCCATTGACCGCCGGTGATAAACATCACATAGCTGTCGCCGACTTGGGCGGTATTCGCCCAAATATGGTCTTCACCGATATTGGATACCCAAGGCAAAGCGCCGTTGACTTTGTATCCGCCCTCGACACGCTCGGCTTGCAGGTTGTGTTTTTCAATGCCCGCAAGGTGTTTGACGGTATTGGACATGCCCGTACCGGCCAAGATTTTGCCCTGCAGAATATCGGCAAAATATTTGTCTTTAACCGCTTGATTAGGCGATTGGTGCAGATACCACGCGCAAGCCGCCTGACACCATGCGCTGAACGAAGTCGCGCCGCATTCTTTACCGATTTCGCGTAATACGGCGATTTGCGTTGCCAAACCCAAACCGTTGCCGCCTTCTTCAACCGTACCGGTCGCGGCAAAACCGCCGATTTTACCCAATTCCAGCATAAATTCTTTCGGATACAGGCCTTTGCGGTCGATGTCGTCCACCAATGGTTTCAGCTTGCTTTTAACGAGTGCGGCAACATTGTTCAGTAAAGCTTCGCGTGTCATAATTTTTTCCTCTGAATTAAGGTTTGAAGCGTAGATGGTTCTACTCATGAATTATTCTTGGCAACAAGGATATCCCTTGCTTTTTACTAAAAGGCCGTCTGAATTTTCAGACGGCCTTTGATGAAATTAGGCAAATGCCTGTAATTCAGGGTTGATTTCAGTTTTGGCAAGGTTGTTGACGTAGTTGCACAAGGTTGCCAAAGCAACGCCCATAACTACTTCAACGGCTTGCTGTTGGTTGTAGCCTGCATCGAAGAAAGCTTGCAGCTCGTCGTCGGATACCGCGCCTTTTTTCGCCATAACGGCTTGGGTGAATGTCGCCAAAGCACTCAGTTTGGCATCGTCAAACTCGCCTGCAGCCAATGCGCGTGCGGCTTTGATGGATTGTTCGGACAGCAGTTTTTTCAGGGTTGCCAGTTTGGTGTGGCCGGCAACGCAGAAACCGCATTCGTTGGTACGGGCGGCGATGATTTGAACAACTTCAACTTCTCCGTCAGTCAGGCTGTTGGCCGCATTCAGCTTGCCAACTTCTTGATAAAACGCCAAAGCTTCAGGCGCATTGGCCAAAACGCCGATCAGGTTAGGAATAAAGCCGTTGTTTTTCAATACGGCTTCAATGCGTGGTTTAGCAGCTTCAGGAGCGGTTTCAACTGTGTGTATGGTCAAGCGGGACATGTGTATAACCTTCTTATCTGGTGAAATGAAGCGCCCATCATAAGCCATCCGCCTCCATCAGAAAAAGACTTATTGGTTATTTACCGCGAACCAAAAGTTATAAGGCCGTCTGAACGGATTCAGACGGCCTTATCAAATGATTCAACTCATTATTTCATAAAGTTTTTCAGCAGCATAGAAGCGATGTCGTCCAAGCCGAAGCCATCCGCATCTTGAGCCGTGCCGTTAGGCGTGGCTTTATCGACCAAGTCAGGCAATACTTTGCCAACAAATCACCTGCTTGACCGGCATCCACGCCGAATTTTTGCGCGATTTGGTTTACCGTATCGCTGCCCAACGCATTTTGCAGGTCGCTGCCGGACACAGGCAGGTTGCTGGATTGGTTGGAAACCCAGCTGCTCAGGGCATCGCCCAAACCGCCTTGTTGCAGTTGGTTGATCAGGTTGCCCACGCCGCCTTGCTGTTTCACCAAATCCATCGCCATATCGGTCAGAGAACCTTGTGCGCCATTTTCGCTGTTGCCCCCCAACATTTGAGTAGCCGCATTCAAAAGATTGTCCATGAGTGCCATGACTTTTTCCTTGTATTTGTGTCTAAAAAAGAAAACGGAGTGTAGCAAAATTTGCACTGAAAAAAATCAGGCTTAACCAAACTAAACTTCTTTTATCCCAAAGCCGTAACACAAAACAAAGGCCGTCTGAAACCCGGTTTCAGACGGCCTTTATAATGAATAATGCTATTCTTCGCGGCCATTGAAATACTCAGCCGCCCCACCTTCAAAAAACCCTTGCAAAATCGCCTGCGCCGCTACTTGGTCAAGTACGGATTTTTGTTTTCGGCCAAATACTTGGGCTTCAGCAAGCAGGCTTTCCGCGTATAGGGAAGACATCCTTTCGTCCACCCAATAAACCGGCAAGTTAAAACGTCCGTGCAAACGGCGGCCAAACTTGCGGCTCAAACGGGTCAGCTCATGCTCCGTCCCGTTGGTATGCGTCGGCAGGCCGACCACAAAATACTTGGGTTGCCATTCTTTGACCAGCTTGGCAATGGCCTCGAATTTTTCATCATTGCTGTTGCCGATTACCGTCGCCAGCGGATGGGTCATGCCCAACTCGGCATCCCCCTGCGCCACGCCGATACGCACCTCGCCGAAATCAAAGGCCAAAACCGTGCCTTTTGGTGCATCAGGCATGGCCGACTCCCGAAATCAAGGCGTTCGGATTGATGCCCAATTTTTCAAAAGCGGCGGCATAACGGAGTTCGTAAGGCACATCAAACAGAATATGCTCATCCGCGGGAACGGTCAGCCAAACATTTTCTGCCAGTTCGCGCTCTAACTGCCCTTTACCCCATTTCGAATAACCAATGCTGATCAAAGCCTTGTCAACCGCACCTTCTTTAGACAAGTTTTCAATCACATCACGCGAAGAAGTTAGCGCGACGTTATCGGTTACCACCATGCTGTTTTGCCAGCGGCCGATCGGCGTATGCACGACATAGCCGCGCTCAATCTGAACCGGCCCGCCCATCATCACGTTTTCATGTTGTAGGCGCAACGGGATATTGCGGTCGGCGGCGGCGAAAATCATGTCCATGGTAATCGGCGAAGGTTTGTTGATGATGATGCCCAGCGCACCTTCTTCATCGTGTTCGCACACATAAATGACCGTATCCGTAAAAAACGGATCGTCCATATGAGGCATGGCAATCAGGAAATGGTTGGCTAAATTCATATTCTTCTTAAATATCTATAAGCTGATTTTATTATTTTTGTCCGTCTGCAACCGGCGCGTCCACCACGCATGCACCGTAAACCGCGCCGCCTGCCGGTACAGGCGTATCGGTTTTCGCATGGGCAAAACACGATACCGCGCTCAAAGAGTTTTTCGGCGAGCCTTGAACGATTTTATCGCTGTACACCAAATAAGCGAAAGACTTACGTTTCGGGTCGTAATAGCGGATAATCTGCTGGCTCTTAAATGCTATGCTGGCGCTGCGTTTGAACACTTGTCGCGGTTTCAAAACCGCAGACTCGTTATAACGGATGACTTCCGCACTTTGCACGCAGGAAACCGATGCGTCGCTGGCATCTTCTTCCAGATTGACCGTTTCTTTCAAACCGCCTTTTTTCGCGTACGAAATATAACAGGCAACCCCTTGCACATCAGGATCGTCAAAACCTTCCACTTCAATACGGTCGTTTTTACCCAGCATATGAAACACCGTACTGGCGCGTCCGATTTTATCGGTATTGTCACCGCAAGCCGCCAAAACCATGGCGCCCAACACTACTAATAAATATTTTTTCATAATATCCTGTCGATGCAGACTGTCAGTTTACAGGCAGACTTAAATCCTGTCCGCCTACTCTATCGTTACTATATAAGACCGTTCGTCCATATTGCAACCCGATATTATTTTCAGACGGCCTGACAGACAGTATAATCCGTCCTATTGTTCCTACTTTGATAGCAAGATCGAACCATGCGTTACAAACCCCTCATTCTCGCCCTGTTGCTCAGTTTCTCCCTGCCAACCTATGCTGCCAAAGACGCGCCGAAAGAAAAAGCGACCGCCGTCAAAAAAGCTGCGCCCGTGAAAAAAGAAAAAGAAGCCGCTAAAGCAGATGTAAAAAAAGAAACCTCAAAAAAACAAGCGGTAAAAGACAAAGAGGAAGACAAAAAAGCGGTTAAAGCCAAAGCCTCCAAAGAGAAGGAAACCGCCGACAACAACGAACGCACTTCAGCCAAAAACAAAACGGCTAAAGCAGCCGAAGCAGCTGCCGACAATAAAAAGGCCAACCGCAAAGCCGAAGAGCCTAAAGAAACAGCAAAAGACAAAAAAGCCGCAGCCGCAAAATCCGGCAAAACCAAAGAACAAGACAAGAAACCTGTTGAAGATAAAAAAGACAGCAAAGCCAAAGAGCCTGCTAAAAAAGCGGCCGAGGATAAAAAAGACGGCAAAAAAACCAAAGAGCCCGTAAAAAAAGCAGCCGAAGACAAAGAACCTGCAAAAAAAGCTGTTGAAGACAAAAAAGACGCTAAAAAAGACACAAAAGCCAAAGAGCAAAACAAAAAAGCCGAGCCTAAAGTTGAGCCTAAAGCCGCTTCTTCAGCCGACAACGATTTCAAAGCAGCCGTAACTGCCGCCGCCAACGATATGGAAACTAAAAAATCCTTTGCCAAACGCAACGAGGGTTTCATTATCCATGTCAATGCCACGCTCAAACAGCTGCAACAAACACGCAACAACCTCTCCGGCATCAACCGTAAACAACGCGACGCTTGGGAAAAATTCCAAAAACTCAATGCCGATGCCAACCAGTTAAAAGCCGAAGTTTCCAACACGCGCGCCCAAATTTCGCGCTTTGTGTCCGGCAACTATAAAAACAGTCAGCCCAACGCGGTCGCCCTCTTTCTGAAAAACGCCGATGCCGGTCAAAAAACCCGCTTCCTGCGTTACACACGTTATATCAACAACGCCAACGACCAAGTTATGAGAGACTTGGAAAAACAACAAAAAGAGCTGGCGGCGCAAGAGCAAAAAATCAACAATGAATTGGCTTACCTGAAAAAACTGCAAGCCAATATTCAAGCTTCATTGCGTCAACAAGGCGTAACCAATACCGCCGAACAAGCCGAAAGCCGCCGTCAAAACGCGCAAATGGCCAAAGAAGCGCAAAAGAAAATCAACTACAAAGAAAACGAGCAACGCCTCAACAATCTCTTGAAAGATTTGGAAAAACGCAAAGCCGATCAACGCAAAGCCGAAGCCGAAGCGCGTAAAAAAGCCGCCGAAGCCCGTTTGGCCGCTGCCGAAAAAGCCCGCAAAGAGCAGGCTGCCGCCCAGCAAAAAGCCGAAGCCGAACGCGCCGCCATGTCCACGCTGACTGACGAAGACATGAAACTGCAAGCCCCAAATACCCAAGGCTTAACCGTCAGCAACGCCAACAGCTTCAGCCGCATGCAAGGCCGTCTGAAAAAACCTGTCAACGGCACACTGGCAGGCCTGTTCGGCCAAGACCGCGGCGATGGCGAAGTTTGGAAAGGCGTGTTCTACAATACCGTTCCTGCTCCAGTCAGCAGCATTGCCTCAGGCACGGTTACTTTTGCCGGCGAACTTGAAGGCTACGGCAAAGTAGTCGTCCTCGACCACGGCGACGGCTATGTCAGCATTTACTCCGGTCTGAACGAAATCGACATCGCTCAAAACTACGCCGTCAATGCCGGCAGCAAGATTGGTACCAGCGGCACTTTGCCGTCGGGCGAAACCGGCCTTTACCTTGAAGTCCGCTACAACGGACAAGTGATGAATCCGCTTTCATGGATTAACTGATGTTTCAGACGGCCTGAGTGAGTTTTCCCCTTCAGACCGTCTGAATTTTCATCATAAACTACAATAAAACACGATTTTCACGCCTGTTCAGCACATTAAACAACAAACTTTTACCTTAAACTTATTGTTCCAAGCGTTTAAATCACATAAAGTCAACGGGTTCAGAGAAAACAAAAACCACTTTGCTTACCGTACACAAAAAGAAAGTCAAACGAATGTCAACAAAATCCACTTTGAAAAAAGTTGCAATCTACACTCTCGGCGCATTTAGCGGCATCGCCCTCAGTCTGAGTGTACAAAGTTTTGCCGCCGAAAAAGACAAAAAAGACAACGAGGCCCTGCCCGTACAAACCATCCGCACCATGGCAGAAGTGTACGGCCAAATCAAAGCCAACTATTACCAAGACAAACCCGACGCCGAGCTCTTTGAAGGCGCAATGAAAGGCATGGTGTCTGATCTCGATCCGCATTCCGAGTATATGGACAAAAAAGGCTATGCCGAAATGAAAGAATCCACCAGCGGCGAATTCGGCGGCTTGGGCATGGAAATCGGACAAGAAGACGGCTTCGTCAAAGTCGTTGCCCCGATTGAAGACACGCCGGCAGAACGCGCCGGCGTAAAAAGCGGCGACTTTATCGTCAAAATCGACAATACCTCTACGCGCGGCCTGACCGTCAGCGAAGCCGTCAAAAAAATGCGCGGCAAACCGGGTACCAAAATCACCCTGACCCTTTCACGCAAAAATGCCGACAAACCCATCGTCGTCAACCTGACCCGCGCCATCATCAAAGTCAAAAGCGTGCGCCACCACTTGCTCGAACCCGGCTACGGCTACATCCGCGTTTCCCAGTTCCAAGAGCGCACCGTTGCCGCGCTCAACGAAGCCGCACAAGCCCTCGTCAAAGAAAACAAAGGTCCGCTCAAAGGCATCATCCTCGACTTGCGCGATGACCCGGGTGGCCTGCTCAACGGTGCAGTCGGCGTATCCGCAGCCTTCCTGCAGCCTGACGTCACCGTTGTCAGCACCAAAGGCCGCAACAAAAAAGAAGGCATGGTACTCAAAGCAACTGCCGAAGACTACATCACCACCAGCGGCAAAGACCCGTTGGCCGGATTACCTGCCGAGCTGAAAACCATTCCGATGACCGTCCTGATTAACGCAGGCTCAGCCTCCGCTTCCGAAATCGTTGCCGGTGCATTGCAAGACCACAAACGCGCCGTCGTCGTCGGCACACAAAGTTTCGGTAAAGGCTCAGTGCAAACCCTGATTCCGCTTTCCGGCGGCAGCGCAGTCAAACTGACCACCGCCCTTTACTACACGCCAAACGACCGCTCGATTCAAGCGCAAGGCATTGTTCCTGACGTTGAAGTTAAAGACAAAGACCGCGCTTTTGAAAGCCGAGAAGCCGATTTGGTCGGCCATATCGGCAATCCGTTGGGCGGCCAAGACGTCAACAGCAGCACTGAAACGCCTGCCAACGCAGAAACCAAAGCCGATAAAGACAAGTCCAAAAAGACAAAGACGAAGACATCTCCAGCCGCCGCATTCCAAATCCGGCCAAAGACGATCAACTCCGCAAAGCCTTGGACTTGGTGAAAAATCCAGCCGAATGGCAAAAATCTTTGGGTTTGGCAGCGAAAAAACCTGCACCGAAAAAAGATGCAGATAAAGACAGCAAAAAATAAACCTGTTATTTCTCAATAAAAAAAGGTCGTCTGAAAACGATATGATTGTTTTCAGACGACCTTTTCACACATCAAATATTCCACAGGGAAAACACTATGGCAAAAGCCCCCAAAACCATCTACCAATGTTCCGAATGCGGCGGCACTTCCCCGAAATGGCAAGGCAAATGCCCGCATTGCGGCGAGTGGAACACGCTTCAGGAAAGCCTTGCCGCGCCCGAGCCGAAAAACGCCCGTTTCCAATCTTGGGCGGCGGACACTTCAACCGTCCAATCCCTCTCCGCCGTTACCGCCACCGAAGTGCCGCGCAACCCGACCGGCATGGGCGAGCTTGACCGCGTATTGGGCGGCGGTTTGGTCGATGGTGCGGTCATTCTGCTCGGCGGCGACCCCGGTATCGGCAAATCCACACTTCTGTTGCAAACCATCGCCAAAATGGCGCAAAGCCGCAAAGTGCTGTACGTTTCCGGCGAGGAATCCGCCCAACAAGTCGCCCTGCGTGCGCAACGTTTGGAGTTGCCCACTGAAGGCGTGAACCTGCTTGCCGAAATCCGCATGGAAGCGATTCAGACGGCCTTGAAACAGCATCAGCCCGAAGTCGTGGTCATCGACTCCATCCAAACCATGTATTCCGACCAAATCACTTCCGCCCCCGGCTCCGTGTCGCAGGTGCGCGAGTGTGCCGCCCAACTGACGCGTATGGCGAAACAAATGGGCATCGCCATGATACTGGTCGGACACGTTACCAAAGACGGCGCGATTGCCGGCCCGCGCGTATTGGAGCACATGGTCGATACCGTGCTGTATTTTGAGGGTGACCAACATTCCAACTACCGCATGATACGCGCCATCAAAAACCGTTTCGGCGCGGCAAACGAATTGGGCGTATTCGCCATGACCGAAAACGGTTTGAAAGGAGTGTCCAACCCGTCCGCCATTTTCCTCGCCAGCTACCGCGACGACACGCCCGGTTCGTGTGTTTTGGTCACGCAGGAAGGCAGCCGCCCGCTTCTGGTCGAAATTCAGGCATTGGTCGATGATGCACACGGCTTTACCCCCAAACGCCTCACTGTCGGCCTCGAACAAAACCGCCTCGCCATGTTGCTCGCCGTCCTAAACCGCCACGGCGGCATTGCCTGCTTCAACCAAGACGTGTTCCTTAATGCCGTCGGCGGCGTCAAAATCGGCGAACCTGCCGCCGACCTTGCTGTTATCCTCGCCATGCTCTCCAGCTTCCGCAACCGACCCATACCCGAAAAAACCGTGGTCTTCGGCGAAATCGGCTTAAGCGGCGAAGTCCGCCCTGTTGCACGCGGACAAGAACGGCTCAAAGAAGCGGAAAAACTCGGCTTCAAACGCGCCATCGTCCCCAAAGCCAATATGCCGCGCAATGCCAAAGAGTTTCCAAACCTGAAAATATACGGCGTCAGCAGTTTGCAGGAAGCGATTGATGTTTGTCGTGACGGGGACTAAACCGTTTCGATAATCTGATTCAAAAAACAATCATCTAAAAGGCCGTCTGAAAACTTTCAGACGGCCTCTCTTTAAATTTAAATAATTTTGTTATATTATAACGAACTATTTTATTCTATCTTTTCTACACACCGAAAATCGGAGAGAAATCATGAAAAAAACCGCTTTGCTTATCGCATCCGCCTTCCTGTTCAGCACTGCCGCACACGCCCATCGCGTTTGGGTTGAAACCGCCCACACACATGGCGGCGAATACCTTGAAGCCGAATTGGGCTATGGCGAATTCCCGGAGCTTGAGCCGATCGCCAAAGACCGCCTGCACATTTTCAGCAAACCCATGCAACTGGTGACTGAAAAAGGCAAAGAAAACATGATTCAAAAAGGCACATACAATTACCAATACCGCAGCAAACTGCCGGTCAAAGACGGCAGCTACTTGGTAACCGCCGAATACCAACCGACTTTCTGGTCAAAAAACAGCGCAGGCTGGAAACAGGCAAGCATCAAAGAAATGCCTGATGCAAGCTATTGCGAACAAACCCGTATGTTCGGCAAAAACATCGTCAATGTCGGCCATGAAAGCGCAGATACCGCCATCATTACCAAGCAAGTTGGTCAACATTTGGAAATCGTACCTTTGGACAACCCTGCCAACGTCCACGTCGGCGAACGCTTCAAAGTCCGCGTCCTCTTCAATGGCGAGCCGCTGCCCAACGCTACCGTTACCGCCACATTTGACGGCTTCGACACCAGCGACCGCAGCAAAACCCACAAAACCGAAGCCCAAGCCTTCTCCGATACAACGGACGACAAAGGCGAAGTCAGCATAATTCCATTGCGCCAAGGCTTCTGGAAAGCCAGCGTAGAACACAAAGCCGATTTCCCCGATCAAAGCGTGTGCCAAAAACAGGCCAACTACACCACAATGACCTTCCAGATCGGTCATTCACATCATTAATTTTTCCATAACAAAAGGCCGTCTGAATATTTCAGACGGCCTTTATTCATTCTATTTAAGGACGATGCGGTGCAAACTGCCATTGTCCCAATTCCAAATTCAAATCAAACAGATTCAGACGGCCTATTGCCACACGGACCAAGCGTAAACACGGAAAGCCTGCTTTCGCCGTCATCCTTCGCACTTGACGGTTTTTCCCTTCCGAAATTTTGATTTCCACCCAAAAATCAGGCACGGATTTACGCACGCGAATCGGAGGCACGCGCGGCCATAAAACACCTGCCTCACCCTCTTCCAAGACCCTGACCTCGGCCGGACGGGTGACAAAATCGCCCAAATCTACGCCACGGCGCAACAAATCCAATTTGGCTTCATCAGGAGAACCCTCCACATGCGCCCAATAAGTTTTAACCTGCTTGAATTTCGGGTCGGCAATCTGCGCCTGCAAACGGCCATTATTGGTCAGCAGCAGCAAACCCTCGCTGTCCGTATCCAAACGGCCGGCCGGATAAAATCCCGGTTTCTCGACAAAATCCTTAAGACACTGATGTTTTTCATGTGCAGAAAACTGGCAAATCACGCCATAAGGCTTGTTTAGAATAATCAAATCGTTCATTTCACACTTTCAGACGGCCTTAGATTTCAAGAAATTCCGGATAATAAAAAAGACACCGTATAAACGGTGTCTTTCATATTTGGCGGAGTAAGAGGGATTCGAACCCTCGATGCAGGTTGACCCCACATGCTTCCTTAGCAGGGAAGTGCCTTCAGCCTCTCAGCCATTACTCCTAAGGAAGACCGCAATATACGCTTTCTCCCCTCCCTCGTCAAGCATTACCGCCCTAAACTTTCTTAACGCTATGAAATCATTTAAATAAAAATATAATATTTTTTGCATAATCCTATTTTTATACTTCTTTCATATATGTTAAAATGATTCTGTTTTCTGTAAACCTTTTTTCACACCCCTTATTACAAAGGAGTTCGTATGTTACGTTTTTCTGCTTTGGTTGCCGTATCCGCCCTGATGCTTGCCGCTTGCTCACAATCCGGCGATTCCCAACCATCTACTTCCTCCTCTCAAACTTCTACTCAAAAAACAACTGCCGCCGGCTCTGCCTGCCGCAGCATGGGTGAAGGCCATAAAGTCAATGGCAAAGGTCAAAACGACATTTATATGTGTAAAGTCGATGTAGCTTTGAACTCTGCCGAAGCTAAATCCGCTTTGGACCCCAGCATCCGCGTTCACTACGGCAGCACATCCGGTGCAACTTTGACTTCCCGTCAAATCTCCAACTCAGTCGGCAAAACCCCTGATGAAACCTGCCAACGCGCATTCCTGAGCGCAGTTAAACGCTTCCAAAGCACTGCGCATCGCAAAAAAGCCAAATCCGTTCATCTGGTTAGCTACTTTGACAAAGTAACCAAAGGCGGTAACGAGTACGAATGCCACATCGCTACATTCAACAGCCGTGTGGTTTTGAAAGGCAGCTTCCACTAAGCAATGTCAAAAATGCCGGACTTCAATATGAGTTTGGCATTTTTCTATTTTATGGATACGACAACCCTTCAATGCCTGCTGGCCGATCCGTCTTTTGCCGCCTGCTACGACCATGTCTCTCTAAACGCAGCCGATTCCCAACGTTTGGCTGCCACGCCGCAACTGGCGCAGCGTCAAGACTGGCAAGTCAGCCGAGCATTAAAACAGCAAACCGATTTACCGACTGTATCGCTGAGCCACAGCCAAGGCTTTGCCGCTTTATTGTGTACACCCCATCCCTTAACAGCCGGTGTCGATATCGAATGTATCCGCCCGCGTGATTTCAAAGCGCTGTCGTCTTTGGTCTGCACGCAGGAAGAACAAGACTACTTGGAAACAGCAAACTGGCCGTCTGAAACGTTTTACCGATTGTGGTGCTTCAAGGAAGCATTGATTAAAGCGGCGAATTTGGATTTCCCGTCGGATATGAAATCGGTCGGCTATGTTTCGATTCTGGTCAACCCGTCGGTTTACGCGCAGGAAAGCAAACCGATTGGCGCGGCACAAGCGCGATTTTGGCGGATACGATGGCACTTGCCTGCGTTTGGAAGGGAAAAGCCGTCGCTCTGCAATGGCAGTTTTTCGGTTCGCTCAAGCCCAATGATTTAACCGACCGACAAACTATCTAACAACTGACAAAATAATAATAATCTGATTTAATTTACTGCACTTTTACTTATTCCACACACCAATAGCAGCATTTGCAAAAGGCCGTCTGAACGATGAATCTTCGCCTCCTAAACCGCCTCTATACTGCCCTTATCCTGTTTCTTACCCTGTTTTTGGTTTATGCCTTTGCTTCACAAGCGCGCATCCAAACCGATTTGACCGCGTTGTTGCCAAGCGAGCAGCAACCCGATGCCTTACTGACGGCCGCGGATAAAGCTGCAGAAGCGCAGCTCAATTCGCAAGTTATTTTGCTTGCAGGCAGTACCGATGCCGAAACTGCTTTTCAGACGGCCTCACAAATTGCCGACGCATGGCGCAAAAGCGGCGTATTTGAACAAGTCGACAGCAGCATGACGCCGAATTTGGACAAAGTGCGGGCGGATATGCAGAAACTGAGTTTGGCAGTTTTGCCGCAAGACGAAATACGCCTGCTGTTTGAGCAGCCGCAAGCCTATTTCAAGCGCGTGCAGAAGCCGCGGCCAATCCGTTTGCCGCCCCCTCCCCGTTGTCTTTAGAACAAGACTGGCTGGGCTTTGGACGCTTTGTTGCCGACAAAGCCAATCCGCAAAGCCGTTTGCAATGGGACATGGACAACGGCATGCTGTTTGCCGAAGATAAAGGCAAAACTTGGGTATTCTTGCGCGGACGGCTCGCCGGTGGCGATCAATTTTCCGGCAACGATGCCCTATTGCCACTGATGGCGCAAAGCCGTCAAATTGCTTCGGAAAACGGCGCGGAAACCTTAAGCGCAGGTGGCGCATTGTTTGCCGCCGTATCCAAAGCAGCTGCAGAAAAAGAAAGTCAGCTGATGAGCATGGTCGGGCTTGGGCTGACCTTTGCGCTGCTGTTGTGGGTCTTCCGCAGCGGCCGCGTGTTTTTGCTGTCCTTGCCGCTGGCGGCCGGTATGTTGACCGGATTGGCGGTTGCGTTATTAACCTTCGGCGAAGTGCATATCCTGACCATCGTCATCGGCACCAGCCTGGTGGGTATGTTGGTGGATTTCCCGTTGCACTGGCTTGCTCCGTCGGTATTCGGGCCGTCTGAAAAGACCGTTTGGCAGGCCGAATCGGCAATGAAACATGTCTTGCCGAGCTTTGCCGTCAGCCTGACGATTACCGTCTTGGGCTACGCGCTGCTGTGGTTCACCCCTTTGCCTGTATTGCGCCAAACCGCGGTATTTTCAGGATTCGCTTTATTTGGCGCGTTTGGTGCCACCGTTTTATGGCTGCCGCCACTGTTTCGCCGCTACCGTGCCAAAACCGTGCCTTTTGCCGCATTAACTGAAAAGCTCTATTCCTTGTCAGGCCGTCTGAAAAACCGCCTGCACAAACGCGGCTGGTTAATCGTGGGCGGAATTTTGCTGGCAGTCGGACTGTGGCGCAGCGACTGGCGTGACGACATCCGTCAATGGGTCAATATGCCGACCGCGATGTTGACCGAAGTACAACAAATCGGCCAGTTAAGCGGTACGGATTTTGGCGGCAAATATTTGGTGGCTGAAGCACAAAGCGAAGATGCCCTATTGAAGAAAACCGCCGAACTCGGCCGCGCCCTGCAGCCCTTAATCGCGCAAGGCAAACTGTCCGGCATCCAATCGCCCGATCAATTCATCCTGCCGACAACGGAACAGCAAAAACTGCAAAACCGCCTGCGCGAATTGACCAAGTTGCCTGATAGCTGGAAACCGCTTACCGAAATCGGTATTCCGCGCAAAACCGTGCGCGATGCCCTGCTGCAAGCTGCCGATACGCAACCATTGTCGCTTTCAGACGGCCTGAATACCGATTTGGCAGAAGCTTGGCGTTCCTTGTATTTGGGCGAAGTGGAACCAGGCCGTTTTGCTGCCGTCGTTCGTTTGAACGGCATGACCGATGAAGCCACCGTACGTGCCGTAGCTCAACACGTCTCCGGCGTACACTGGGCAGACAAACGCGCCCACTTAAACGAGCTTTTCCACCACACGCGCAATCAGGCCGCATGGTTGAAACTGGCTTCCTATGCGTTGGCATGGCTACTCTTGTGGAAAATGTTTGGTTTCAAACACGGCAGCAAAATCCTTGCCGTACCGCTGGCCGCTGCCATCTGCACCGTTGCCGTACTCGGTTTGGCAGGCATTCTGTCAGCCTGTTTGCCATGTTCGGCCTGCTTTTAGTATCCGCCATCGGTGTGGACTATGCCGTCTATGCCGCCACCGCACACCACAGCGCGCCGGCAAAATTAGGCGGTATGCTGCTTGCCGCCGCGACGACAGCTATTTCCTTTGCCCTGCTCGCCATCAGCAGCACGCCTGCCGTTGCCGCGTTCGGCATGACGGTTACCATCGGCGTGGCATTCAATATTTGGCTGGCAGGCACATTGTTGAAAAATTAGACAAAAGATGCAGACGATTGAAGTTGAAACGATACTTTGTTTCAACTTCTATCACTAAGTCGCAAAAGGCCGTCTGAAAAATTTCAGGCGATGGATTAAACATTATTTATCATTAAAATCAAAGGTATTTTCAAATGTCCGTAGAATTTGACGTTGCCGTTATCGGCGCAGGTCCTTCAGGTTCGGTTGCTTCTGCTTTGCTGAACAAACAAGGCTTTAAAGTTTGCGTATTGGAAAAACAACATTTCCCGCGCTTTGTCATCGGAGAAAGCCTGTTGCCGCATTGTATGGAAATGTTGGAAGAAGCCGGTTTTGCCGATGCAGTGCATGCCGAGCCCAGCTTTCAATTTAAAGACGGTGCTGCGTTTTCATGGGGCAGCCGTTACACAGATTTCAACTTTACTGAAAAATTTTCAGACGGCCCCGGCACCATTTATCAAGTGCGCCGCGGCATCTTCGACAAAATCCTGATTGATGAAGCGGCAAAACAAGGCGTCGATGTCCGCTTCGGACACGGCGTAACCGCGTTTGACAACAGCGGCGATGTGGCTCGTTTGAGTGTCTCGACCGATACAGGCGAAAACTATGAGCTGACCGCCAAATTCGTTTTGGATGCCAGCGGTTACGGTCGCGTCCTGCCTCGCCTTTTGGACTTGGAAAGCCCGTCCGAGCTGCCTCCGCGCCAAGCCCACTTCACGCATATCGACGACAACATCACCAGCCCGAAATTCGACCGCAACAAAATCCTGATCAACACGCATCCTGAACATCGCGATGTCTGGATTTGGCTGATTCCTTTCGGCGACAACCGCTGCTCCATCGGCGTTGTCGGCACGCCCGACAAACTGGCCGGCGAATCAGAAACCGTGTTAAAAAAATTTGTGTACGAATGCCCGATGCTGGCGGAAATTTTAGATAAAGCCGTTTGGGAAAACGACTTCCCGTTCCGCTCTATCCAAGGCTACTCTGCCAACGTGAAAACCTTATACGGCAAACATTTCGCTCTTTTGGGCAACGCCGCCGAATTCCTCGACCCCGTTTTCTCCTCCGGCGTGACCATTGCCCTACACTCTGCCAAACTGGCTGCCGATTTATTGGGCAAACAGCTCAAAGGTGAAACCGCCGATTGGCAAACCGAATTTGCCGACCAACTGATGATCGGCGTGAACGCGTTCCGCACTTATGTAACCGGCTGGTACGATTTCCGCTTCCAAAACGCCATTTATGCGCCCAACCGCAGCCCTGAAATCAGCCGCATGATTTCGTCTATTTTGGCAGGCTACGCTTGGGATACAAACAATCCATTCGTGGAAAAATCCGAGCAACGCTTGTCCACACTTGCCGCATTGGTGGGCGATTTGAAGGTAGAATAAGGACGAATGCCTTTCAGACGGCCTAGACTGAAAACAGAACAGGCCGTCTGAAACTTCATCCACACCATTAAATATTTTGACCGATAGATAAAACCTTATGCGATTTATCCCTTTGCTTGCCGCACTGCTGCTTTCCGCATGCGCGGCCTCGCTCCCTCATCCGCAAACGCTGCCGCCGCTTTCCAAAGAAGGCCAATGGTTCAAACTCGAGCAGACCAATGCGGCAGGGCAAACCGTTCAAACCAATCTCTTGGCAGTCGAGCCTCATTCAGACGGCATCCGCTTTGTCCAAACCGATGCACTGGGTGCGCCGGTATCACGTCAATCGGTCAACACCAAAGGCTGGAAAAATGACGGTTTTGTGATGCCTAATGCCGCTTCGCGCCGACTGTTTGCTGCCCTGTTGCCGCTTTTGGCCGCCGAACACGCCGCCACGCTTTACCCTGAAGCCCGTCAACAAAATGCCACCCATCAAGGCTTCTGTCCTGACGGCAAAGGCGCGGTGTTCAGCTATCGCGAGCGTGATTTGTGGTGTGTCGCCCATCATTCCGAACAATTCCTTATCGGCTTCCCCGACCAAACTTTCTGGACGGTCAGCCCGATTGCAGAAGACTAATTCATGAATACTCCTGTTTATCTCAGCCGTCCGGCACTGACCAGCGCATTGGGCAGCGGCTTGCAAGTTCATGCCGATGCCTTACTCACGCCGTCTGAAAACACGCCCCTGACTTTTTCAGACCAATGGGTAAAAGGCAAAACGCATGCTTTCGGTGCAGTCAAAGAAACCCTGATGCCTCTGCCCGACAACATCCCCGAATCGCATCGCAGCCGCAACAACCAGCTTATCCTGCACGCGCTTTCACAAATAGACGGACTGATTCATACAGCCATTGCCCGTTACGGCAAAGAAAGGGTCGCTGTCGTTACCGGTACGTCCACCAGTGGCGCAGACGAAAATATCCCCTTGTTCCAACACATTGTCCAAGGCGGTGAATGGACGGATGTTCCGTTCAAACAACTGCAACACACCATGGCTTCTCCCTCCGAATTTATTGCCCAAGTTTACGGTTTGGATGGCTGCGCTATACCGTCTCCACCGCCTGCACTTCCGGCGCACGCGCCCTCATCAGCGCAGCCCGACTGCTTCGTGCCGGATTGTGTGATGCCGTGATTTGCGGTGGTGCGGATACGCTTTCTCCGCTGACGATTAATGGTTTTGCCTCTTTGGAAGTGCTTTCAGACGGCATCGCCAAGCCTTTTTCCGCCAACCGCAACGGCATCAATATCGGCGAAGCGGCCGCATTTTTCGTAATGACGCGCGATGCAGATTTTGACGGCGAAATGCAGTTGCTGGGCTATGGTGCAAGCAGCGATGCCTACCATATGTCTTCGCCCCGCCCCGACGGTTTGGGTGCAGCCCAATCTTTTCAGGCCGCTTTGGATAAAGCCAGTTTGAAAGCAGAAGACATCGGCTGGATCAATCTGCACGGCACCGGCACGCAACACAACGACAGCATGGAAAGCCGAGCTGTTGCCGAAGTGTTTGGTTGCCACACCCTTTGCACCTCAACCAAACCGTCCACCGGTCACACTTTAGGTGCAGCCGGTGCGATCGAAGCCGCATTTGCCTGGTTGATGGCCAACCGCCAATACAATCCGGAAGGCAAACTGCCGCCGCAACAATGGGACAACGTACCCGATTCCGAGCTGCCCAACATCGCTTGACCGACGAAAACAGCTGCTGGCCGTCTGAAAAACGTATTGCCGCCAGCTCGTCATTTGCCTTCGGCGGCAGCAATGCCGTTTTGATTATCGGATAAGTCCTTATATTTAGGCTGTCTTTTCAGACGGCCTTTTTCTTTTCCGCAACTTAAAAAACAATAACATCAAAACAACAACCAAATCCGCCGAAATATGCCATAATAGGCTTAGCACGTTTCTTCTCGCGATGTGCCCGAAAAGAAAAACTTAACCTACATAGAGAATAATCCCATGACTAAATCCACCATTATCTATACCTACACCGACGAAGCTCCTGCATTGGCCACTCAATCCCTGCTGCCAATCGTGCAGGCGTTTACCCGCCATGCCGATATTGATGTCAAAACCAGCGACATCTCTCTCTCCGGCCGTATTTTGGCAGCGTTTCCCGAATACCTGACCGAAGCGCAACGCGTACCTGATGCGCTTGCCGAATTGGGCGAACTGGTAAAACAACCCGATGCAAACGTGATCAAACTGCCGAACATCAGCGCATCCGTACCTCAACTGACTGCCGCGATTAAAGAATTGCAGTCTAAAGGCTTTGCCGTTCCCGACTATCCTGCCGACCCTCAAACCGATGAAGAAAAAGCCGTACGCGAACGCTACGACCGCATCAAAGGCAGCGCGGTAAACCCTGTCCTGCGTGAAGGCAACTCCGACCGCCGTGCGCCTAAAGCAGTGAAAAACTTTGCGAAAAAACATCCGCACAGCATGGGCGCATGGACCAAAGACTCCAAAACCCACGTTGCCACCATGCAAAGCGGCGACTTTTTCCATAACGAACAATCCGTTACCGTACCTGAAGCGACTTCCGTATCCATCGTATTCACCGACAAACAAGGTAACAAAAAAGAGCTGCGCGAGCCTGTTGCCCTGAAAGCCGGCGAAATCATCGACGCGACCGTGATGAGCAAAAAAGCCCTGCTCGCCTTCCTTGCCGAACAAGTGAAAGACGCGAAAGCAAAAGGCGTGTTGTTCTCGCTGCACATGAAAGCCACCATGATGAAAGTGTCCGACCCGATTATCTTCGGACACGCAGTCAAAGTGTTCTTCGCGCCTGTATTTGAAAAATTCGGCGACAAACTGGCTGCCGCAGGCGTCAACGTCAACAACGGCTTCGGCAACCTGCTTGCCAATCTGGACAAGCTGGATGCTGACACCCGCGCAGCCGTTGAAGCTGAAATCGCCGCCGTTTACGCCGCCAACCCTGATTTGGCCATGGTTGATTCCGACAAAGGCATCACCAACCTGCACGTTCCTAGCGATGTCATCGTCGATGCTTCTATGCCCGCGATGATCCGCAATTCCGGCCGTATGTGGGACAAAGACGGCAAAGCGCAAGACACCAAAGCCGTGATTCCTGACAGCAGCTACGCCGGCGTTTACCAAGCAACCATCGATTTCTGCCGCGAACACGGCGCATTCGATCCGACAACCATGGGTACCGTTCCTAACGTCGGCCTGATGGCGCAAGCAGCCGAAGAATATGGTTCACACAACAAAACTTTCGAAATCGAAGCCGACGGACAGGTTCAAGTCATTGATGCAGCAGGTAATGTCCTGATGCAACACGACGTTGAAGCCGGCGACATCTGGCGTATGTGCCAAACCAAAGACGCTCCGGTTAAAGACTGGGTACAACTCGCCGTCAACCGCGCCCGTCTGAGCAACACACCAGCCGTGTTCTGGCTCGATGAAAACCGTCCACACGACAAGAGCCTGCTCGCCAAGGTTAAAGCTTACCTTGCCGAACTGGATACCGACGGCCTTGACATCCGCGTCCTCGCTCCTGAAGAAGCCGCTAAATTCAGCTTGGGTCGTCTGAAAAAAACGGCGAAGACACCATCTCCGTAACCGGTAACGTCCTGCGCGACTACCTGACCGACTTGTTCCCAATTTTGGAACTGGGTACCAGCGCGAAAAATGCTGTCTATCGTTCCATTGATGAATGGCGGCGGTATGTTTGAAACCGGCGCTGGCGGTTCTGCACCGAAACACGTTCAACAATTCCTCGAAGAAAACCACTTACGTTGGGACTCTTTGGGCGAGTTCCTCGCGCTTGCCGTATCGTTTGAACATCTGGCGCAAAAAACCGGCAACGCCAAAGCCCAAGTCCTCGCTGACACTTTGGATGCAGCCACCGAAAAACTGCTGTTGAACGACAAATCGCCTAAACGCAAAGCGGGCGAACTCGACAACCGCGGCAGCCATTTCTACCTCACCCTCTACTGGGCGCAAGAATTGGCAGCGCAAGACAAAGATGCCGAACTGAAAGCCGCATTTGCGCCATTGGCAGCCGCTTTGACTGCCGACGAAGCCAAAATCGTTGAAGAACTCTCTGCCGTACAAGGCAAAGCGGTCGACATCGGCGGCTACTACGCAGCCAATCCTGAAAAAGCCGCGCAAGCGATGCGTCCGAGCGCAACCTTTAATCAGGCATTGTCAGCCTTATAATTAAAGCAATAAAAGGCCGTCTGAACTTTCAGACGGCCTCAAACCTTATGGAAACACAATGAAAAAAACCATTCTTTCTCTTACTCTCCTCATCAGCGCTCCGGCTTTGTGGGCATTTTCCCCTGCCGAATTGGCACAAACCCTGCAAAAACCGCAAAACGTGCAAGGCAATTTTGTCCAACAACGCCAGCTCAAATCCCTCAGCAAACCCATGACCACCAGCGGCAGCTTTACCCTTGTCCCACAAAAAGGCCTGCTCTGGAAAATGCAAAAACCATTTGAAACCACCCTGCGCGTGCGTTCAGACGGCATCATGCAATGGAACGGCAGCCAATGGGTCAACCCAAACGCTAGCAAGCTCAACGGCCAAAGCCGCCAAATCAAACTCTTCCTCGATCTTTTGGGCGGCAATACCCAAGGCTTGGAAAAACAATTTGATTTGAAATTAAACGGCAATGAGAAAAAAATGGACGTTGACCTTAACTCCGAAAACCGCCATTACCCGTCAAATCTTCAACCGTATCGAAATCAACGGCGATACGCTGGTGCGTAAAATCGAATTGGACGAAAAGCAAGGCGACAAAACCATTATGCAGTTCAACCAAATCCAAACCGATAAAGCCCTGGACAGCTTCAGCCGCACCGCCCTCTAAATTGTCTATTCCAACAAAAGGCCGTCTGAAAATACATTTCAGACGGCTTTTTATATTAATCGGCTGAAGGCTGTTGCCCTTTTCGTTCCGCCTTTCTGGCTTCGCGAATGGCTTTAAGTTCAGCCTCTTTCTGTCTGGCTTTTTTCAGCCAAGTTTCCCATTGGTTTGGCGTTTCCAGCGTGATTCTGCCGATTTTGCCTTCGCGGAAATCGGTCAGGATATTTTCAGCGGCCTTTTGGTAGTTGATACGTCCGCCGCTCAAAACCGCACCGCGTTTTTTGGCAATCCACTCCAGCCAAGAAGTATCGTCCCAATGGCTGCTTGGATCTTTGTCGGCTTGATAGCGCTCTTGCAACAGGGTCAGATAATGGCGGCGGAGGTAATCCAAAAGCTCAAGCGCCACTTCTTCTTCGTCCAGCGCGTTACGCCCGACTGCACCGCCGGCTGCAAGATTGTAGCCGCCTTCTTCGACGATAATTTTTGGCCACAACATACCCGGGGTATCGTAAAGCCAGAAATCGTCGGCAAGGAAAAGACGCTGTTCGGCTTTGGTAATACCGGGTTCGTTACCGGTTTTGGCAGATTTTTTGCCGATCATGCCGTTAATCAAGGTGGATTTGCCGACATTGGGAATACCGCAAATCAGAACACGCAACGGCTTCTCGATACCTTGGCGATGCGGAATCATGGCGCGGCAGGCTTGGGTAATTTTGCCATGCGCGCCGGTTTCGGAAGAATCAAGTGCAATCGCGCGGGTATCTTGGCGGCTGTTGTAGTGTTCGAGCCAAACTTTGGTGCGCTCGGGATCGGCAAGGTCTTGCTTGTTTAAGATTTTCAGTTTGGGCTTACCTTTAGACAACTGGGCAAGCAAAGGGTTTTCGCTGGACGCAGGCATACGCGCGTCCAGCATCTCAATCACCATATCAACGCTTTTAATGCGTTCGGCAATGGCTTTTTTTGCCTTGTTCATGTGGCCGGGAAACCATTGGATAGCCATGTCTTTTTATTCTTTCTATTCGTATCTGAGGCCGTCTGAAAAATCATTGTTTTTCAGACGGCCTCGGTATTTGGATAATCGGTCAATCAGGATTTAGAGGTTGCCATGTTCGTAGCTGTAATAACCTGCTTCATCCATACATTGCTCAAACGTTTTGGATGTATTGCCACGTTTGCCTTGTGATTTGCAGGTATTGATTTGGCGGGAAACTTCAGCTTCGCTTGCGCCGGTGCGGTGCCAACGGTAAGCAGTGACAGGCTCTGTTGCACAAGCGGTCAAGATAAGCAGGGATAATGCGGTCAGACTGATTTTTTTCATGGTTTCTTCCTTTGAGGCCGTCTGAAACGGCAAGTTAGCGTCCTGCCAAGCTTTGAGCCTGACGGTGGCGGACAAGGAGTTCGTAACGGCCCTTGAGGCGTTCGGCCAGTTTTTCCACAACATAAACGGAGCGGTGCTGACCGCCGGTACAACCGATGGCAATCGTTACATAACTGCGGCTCTCTTGTTGCAGGCGCGGCAGCCAGCGGCTAATAAAATGGTCGATGTCATTAACCATTTCTTGAGCCAACGGCTGCTGGCCCAAATAATCTTGAATAGGCTTGTCCATGCCGGTAAAGGGGCGCAATTCCGGATCGTAATACGGATTGGGCAGACTGCGCATATCAAACATAAAGTCGGCATTATTGGGAGCGCCGTATTTGAAACCAAAGGATTCAAGAATGACCAGCAAACCTACACGTTCAATGTTGAGCCACTGTTGCACAGCATAACGCAGCTGCTGCGCGTTCATTTTGGACGTATCGATGCAATATGCGATGTCTCTAAGCGGGAAGAGCCACTCGCGTTCTTTTTGCAGGCTTTCCAACAAAGTCAGGTTTTGACCGGACAAAGGATGTCCGCGGCGGGTTTCTGAGAAGCGGCGCACCAAAACGCCCTCTTCAGCTTCAACAAACAGGACTTCGACCTGATGTCCTTCGTCACGCAAATATTGGATTTGCTCTTGCGCTTCTTGGATATTGATACCGGAACGGATATCAACGCTGACACCAAGCTGGGTTTCTTCGCCACGTTCAATATGGTACAACACCAGCGAAGGCAACATTTCCAAAGGCAGATTATCAACGCAATAAAAACCTGAATCTTCGAGTTGTTTGAGGGCTACGGATTTTCCTGAGCCGGATAAGCCGCTAATCAGGACGATTTTCATGATTTTGTTCGTTTTCTTTGAGTTGTGTTTGATGGCGTTCGAGGAATTCTTTGGTGCTGTCTTTACCGCGCAATTGAAGGATGTAATTACGCACTGCAGCTTCAACCAATACTGCTAAGTTTCGACCGATTGCAACAGGCAGGGTAACGGAACGGACGCTGACGTTGAGGATAGATTCTGTTTCGGTACGGATGCTCAATCGATCGAGTTGTTTCATGTATCCGTCGTCGGCCGGAACCAAATTGATAATCAGCTGGAGGATTTTTTTCGGACGGATGGAGGTTTCACCAAAAATATGGCGGATATTGAGTATGCCCAAACCGCGTACTTCGAGGAAATCACGCAGCATAGGCGGACAACGGCCTTCCAGCATTTCCGGGCCGGTACGGAAAAGTTCGACCGCGTCATCGGCAATCAGGCTGTGACCGCGCGAAATCAACTCCCAATGCCAATTCGCTCTTACCCAAGCCGGATTGTCCGGTAATGAGTACGCCTACTTCAAACACATCCAAAAATACGCCGTGCTTGATGGTGGAAGTAGCCAATGTACGTTGCAGATAAATCCGCAAAACGTCCATCAGGTGCGGACTTTCCTGTTTGGAAGTCAGCAAGGGGATACTGTTGGTATGGCAATAATCGCGCAATTTGGGCGAAACCGGCAAGCCGTTGGCGACGATAACCAAAGACATGGGAATATCGAAAAGCTCGCCGAAATCATAGTTGAGCTCGCCCGTTTCCAAGCGGCGCAAATATTCGGCTTCGGCTACGCCGACAACTTGAATTTGGTTGGGATGGATAAAGTTTAAGTGGCCGACCAAGGCCAAGACGGGTTTATCGGCTTCAACACCGATACGGTTGTCCGCGCCGGAATTGCCGGCAGCCCAAGCGAGTTCGAGTTTGTGCTGATTGTCGGAAAACAGGCGGCGGACAGATATGCTGGGCATGAATTACTCTTCGCTCAGGAGTGTGCGTACTTCTTCGGCAGAAGTAGCGGCCATCAACGCTTCACGGATGGCTTTTTGAGAGAATCTGCCGGCCAGTTTGGACAAGACTTCTAAATGTTCGCCGGTAGCGTTTTCAGGCACAAGCAGGATGAAAATCAGGGAGACGGGTTTGCCGTCGGGCGCATCAAAGGCAACCGGCTCTTTGGTGCGGATAAACGCACCGGTGGCTTTTTTCACGCATGCGTGACGGCCGTGAGGAATCGCCACCCCCTGCCCCAAACCGGTCGAACCAAGTTTTTCACGGGCAAACAGGCAGTCGAACACGTTGGTATTCGGTAATTCTGCTTCATTCTCCAGCAGCTGTGCAGCCTCTTCAAACAGACGCTTTTTGCTGCTGACTTCCAAATCCAAAACGATATGGGACAAAGGTAAAATTTCGCCGATCAGGCTCATGTGTATCTCTTTTAAATGTCGCAAAACAATGGGATTGTACCGATTGTCGGTGCAAATCTCAATCCTGAAGGCGTAATTTACACTCGCCCTGCTAACATTTTCCATGTTGTTTTTGATATTTTTTAACGAGTTAAAAATAAACTAACTGCTTGCTTATATTGAATTTAAAGTAAAAATCCTATCACTAACCAAACCATGATTCAAATGAAAAGGGGTATGTCCGGCATACCCCTTTTCCCTTTCTTTTCAGACGGCCTCAACCTGGTTTTTTAAAACAGTTTGGAAACCAAAAACAACCAGAAATAATGGCAGACCAATCCGCAAAACCACGCCAAACCGATACGGTTGTTGGCCAAAAACGTTTGGAAACACAACTGGCGGTCGCGCGTACGGATAGCGGCATACTGCTGATATTGCCAATAAACGGTTACTGGCAATACCAGCCAATAAGGCCAAGTTGCGCCAATTTTGATACCCAGCACCGCCATCAATACGGTAAAACCAAAAAAATGGCAAAGCATAGAGGCGGTAATATCGTGATGGCCAAATGTGATTGCCGAAGTTTTTAATGCCGATTTTTCAAATCGTCTTCTTTGTCCGCCATGGCATAAATCGTGTCGTAAGCCAGCGTCCATAAGGCATTGGCGGTAAACATCAGCCATGCTTCAGGAGGCACTCGGCCTTGTACGGCGGCAAAGGACATGGGAATGCCGAACGAAAATGCCAGTCCTAAATAAAACTGCGGCAACGGGAAAAAGCGTTTGGTAAAGGGATATGTGATGGCCAGAAATAAGGCCGGAAGGCTCATCAGCCAAGTAAAGCGGTTGAGCGGCACCAAGCATAAAGCCGCCATTAGACACAGCATGACAGTTAAAAGCAGCGCTTCGGTTTTGGAAACCAAACCTTTGGCAAACGGGCGGTTTTTGGTGCGCTCTACTGCGCCGTCAAAATTGCGGTCGGCAAAGTCATTCACGACGCAACCTGCGCTGCGCATCAGAAATGTACCTGCGGTAAAGGCAATAAAAATATCCGCGTCAGGAACGCCTTTAGACGCAATCCACAATGCCCAATAAGTCGGCCACAGCAAAAGCAGTGTGCCGATGGGTTTGTCGACGCGCATCAGCTTGGCGTATATCACCATCCGTCCGACAGCGTAACGCGGTAGAATTTGTAGGAAAAATCGCCTTATGTTCATTGATGTAATGTGTCGTTGTTTATGTGTTGATTCGGAAGGAAAGGCTTTTTAGAGCCTTAACTCTTATTATAATTTATTGCAGTCTGAAATTAAACAGATCTTAACAATTTAATTTATTGTATTATAACAGAATTATGACAAACATCGGTAATTGGTTTTATTTTCAGACGGCCTTAGCGGTATAAATCTATTAATTTCAATAAGAAATATTCTGTTAACTCCAATGTTTCCCCGTTCCAATCGAAATACGAACGGCGCGCGGTAACAGGCCGTCTGAAAGATGGATAGTCGGAATCTTCAAAACGAAGAAACTCAAAATCCGAACGTTTCAACGGCAATGTACCGTCAAACAGGCGCTCGCCCAAAGGCTGCGTTCCGCAATCTAATAATTCTGTCCATAGACGGCTATCCGGCCGGCACGCGCTTCTGGCTTGTATCACTGTTTCGCCGTCCAGTTTGAGCAAAACATCGCGCACAAAGATTTCATCGCTATTGTCCGCCCCCTTCGTCAAACCCAAATACACAGGCTCGACTGAAAAATCCTTACCAGAAGCGCGTAAAGCGGCGGTTAGCGAAGAAACGGTCAGCAGATGTCCGGCCTTAGACGGCAAAAGACTTGAAGCTTCGGCATGTGAACAAAGCGTGCCACGCGGTATATCAAGCTCCATCTGACACCTCTGTCTTGGCCAATTCCTGCCATTTGGCTTCGGGAAACTCATCTTTCAGACGGCCTTTAAGATATTCCAAGGTATCGCCGGCAACAGTTTCATCTTTGCTGTCGTGAATATGGTTGAAAATCAGGCTGTGTAATCGGATGCCGTATTGTTTGAGCGCGGCGAAGCTGAGCAGAGTGTGGTTGATGCTGCCGAGACGTCCGCTGGTAACGAGGATGACGGGATAAGCCTGTTGCTGAATATAATCAATGGTTAACAGATTTTCCGTCAGCGGAACCATTAATCCGCCCGCGCCTTCGACCAAGACGATTTCGTATTGTGCCGCCAGTTGTTGCGTGGCGGTGCGGATTTTGTTCAAGTCCAAAGCCCTGCCGTCCAAACGGGCGGCGAGGTGCGGCGAAGCGGGATAGCTGAAGATTTCGGGCATGGTCAGCCCTTGTTTGTCGGCCTCCTGCATGGGTATGCCCATGATTTTGCGGTGGACGGCGATGTCTTCAGCGATGTTTTGGCAACCGGTTTGCACGGGCTTTTGCGTGATCACGCTTTTGCCCTGCTGCAATAATTGTTTTGCCAACATGCCGGTGGCGACGGTTTTACCGATGTCCGTGTCTATGCCGCTGACGAAGTAAACGCCTTTCATTTGCTGTGTTCCTTCAAGATTTGTACGGTTTTGTCGGCAATTTCGGTCAAAAGGTCGTCTGAAATGATGTAGGGCGGCATAAGGTACACCAGCCTGCCGAATGGGCGCACCCAAATGCCCTGCGCCACGCAATCTGCTTGAAAACGCGCCATATCCACGCCTTTTTCCAGCTCGATCACCCCGATGGCACCCAAAACGCGCACGTCTTTCACGCCGCGAATGTCCCACGCAGCTTTCAGACGGCCTGTTAAGATGCTTTCGATGCGGAGGATATTTGCCTGCCAATCTTGGGACAAAAGCAGCTTGACCGAAGCGCAGGCAACGGCACATGCCAGCGGGTTTGCCATAAATGTCGGGCCGTGCATAAACACGCCCGCTTCGCCGCGCGAAATCGTTTCGGTGACCTTTTGCGAAGTGATTGCCGCCGCCAGCGTCATATAGCCGCCGCTCAAACCCTTGCCGATACACATAATATCCGGCACGACCTCCGCGTGTTCGCAGGCAAACATCTTGCTCGTGCGCCCGAATCCTGTGGCAATTTCATCAAAAATCAACACGATATCAAATTCGTCGCACAAATCGCGCAATCCGCGAAGATACTGCGGATGATAAAAATACATGCCGCCCGCGCCCTGTACGACCGGTTCCAAAATAAAGGCGGCGATATCCGCATGATGCGCTTCAAACAAAGTGCGGACAGGCTGCAAATCCGCCTCGTCCCATTCATCGTCGAAACGGCTTTTCGGATTATCGACAAAATAACGCTGCGGCAGAGCGCTACCGAAAATATGGTGCATCCCCGTTTCCGGATCACAGACGGACATCGCGTTCCAAGTATCGCCGTGATACCCGCGCCGCACCGTCGCAATATTCTGCTTTGCCGTTAAACCCCGCGCCTGCTGGTATTGCACCGCCATTTTCAGCGCGACTTCTACCGAAACCGAACCCGAATCCGCATAAAATACGGTCCAGCCCCTGCGGCAAAATCCCGACCAACAACTTGCCCAGTTCCACCGCAGGCTCGTGCGTCAAACCGCCGAACATCACATGCGACATTTGCTTAATCTGCGCTTCAACCGCCTGATTCAAAACAGGATGATTGTAGCCGTGTATCGCACACCACCAAGACGACATCCCGTCAATCAACCGAGTACCGTCCGCCAATTCGATGTGCACACCCTCCGCACGGCGCACCGGATAAACAGGCAACGGGTCGGTCATGGATGTATAGGGATGGAGCAAATGGGTGCGGTCAAAATCGAGTAGGGAGGAATGTGCAGACATGTTTAAAACAATGGTTTGATTAGTTTCATTATTATATAACATATTTTCTATTTCAGACGGCACGTCTTCCATACTGCATCAACGCCAATCCGCCCACTGCCGCCAAACAGCCGGCAACCAAAGAAACATGCAATGCCTCACCCAAAAACCAAGCGGAACACAAAATGCCGAATACCGGCACCAAAGTGATGTACGCTGCCGCGCTGCCTGCGCCTAAAGTCTTCACGCCTTCAAAATACCACGCATAGCTCAACACCGTTGCCCCGACAGACAGGCCAATCAAAGCAAACCAGCCCCTGCCGTCCATTTCAGCAAGCATACCAAACGGCAGGCCGTCTGAAATCAACGCAGGCGGCAGCAACATCATTGCACCTAGCCAAGCAGTAGCCACGGTAACCGTCAGTGCATCAATCCCCTGCAACACCGCCCTGCCTATCATCGTATAAGTAACCAAACAGCAAAGGCTGCAAAACACCAGCACTTCGCCCCACCCTATGCCGCCGCCCGACAAAAATGCCGCAATCTCGCCATGCGTGACCGCCCATATCGAGCCTGCCACTGCCAACAACATGCCCAACACAATCTTGCCATTGAGTTTTTTTCACCAAACAGCAAAGCCGCAAAAAAACATCGTCAGCACTGGATTGAATGTGACCAACACCGTCGCCCTTGAAGCAGGAATCCGCTGCAAACCCAACATAGACAACACAGTAAACCCAAATACGCCGAATGCCGCCGCCAGTGCCAATCCAAGCCATTGTTTGCGCGACAAAACCGCCAAAGTACGCAATCGATACCGTGCAAACAGCCAGCCTAAAAGCAAGATTGCCGCCGTCAAAAAGCGCAGCATACCGCCCGTTAAAGGCGGCAGTGCTTGTCCCAGCATCCGCCCCATCGGCCAAGATGCGCCCCAAAACGCCGCCATGCCCAATAGTTTTAGATGGATTGCTAAATGTTTCATGGTAATGGATAACTTGAATAATCGGTTTAGAAAGCGTACAAGCTCGGTTTGGAAGGATAAATTCCCTTGGCCGCCGATACTTGATAGAGTTTGCGCGGATAAAATACTATGCTGATCTTTACGGAAACAAAGGCCGTCTGAAAGACTGAAATCCAGCTTTTTCAGACGGCCTTTGCTGCTCAATCAATAAGGCTTACAACTCAATGCCTTTGAGTTTTGCCACGGTATTAATGTCTTTATCGCCGCGGCCGGAGAGGTTAACCAAAATCACTTGGTCTTTGCTCATTTTCGGAGCATTTTTCACCGCCCAAGCAACGGCATGGCTGGATTCCAGCGCAGGAATAATGCCCTCGAAACGGCAGAGCAAATCAAAGGCTTCGAGTGCTTCGTCGTCTTTGGCAACGGTGTATTCCACGCGGTTGATGTCGTTCAGGTGGCTGTGTTCCGGGCCGATGCCTGGGTAGTCCAAGCCTGCGGAAACGGAATGCGTACCCAAGACTTGACCGTTTTCGTCCTGCATTAAATAGCTGCGGAAGCCGTGCAATACGCCGATAGGGGCTTTGCTGGTAATCGGTGCGGCGTGGTCAGGCGTATCCACGCCCAAACCGCCTGCTTCTACACCGACCAGACGCACGTTTTCTTCTTCGATATAGGGGTAGAACAAACCGATGGCATTGGAGCCGCCGCCCACGCAGGCAACGGCAACGTCAGGTTGGCGGCCGATGGCTTCCAACATTTGTTCTTTAGCTTCATTGCCGATCACGCATTGGAAATCGCGTACCATTTCAGGATACGGCGCAGGACCTGCGGCAGTGCCGATGATGTAGAACGTATCGTCCACGCGGGCAACCCATTCGCGCATGGCTTCGTTCATCGCGTCTTTCAATGTACGGCTGCCGCTGTCCACGCTGACCACGTTCGCACCCAATAATTTCATGCGGAACACATTCGGCATTTGACGTTGGATATCGTCCGCACCCATGTACACGTCGCAAGTCATGCCGAAGCGCGCGGCGACGGTGGCAGAAGCCACGCCGTGCTGACCCGCGCCGGTCTCGGCAATCACGCGTTTTTTGCCCATGCGGCGGGCGAGTAATGCTGACCGATGGTGTTGTTGACTTTGTGCGCGCCGGTGTGGTTCAAATCTTCACGCTTCAGCCAGATTTGCGCGCCGCCCAAATGCTCGGACAATCGCGCGGCATGGTAAACAGGGCTGGGACGGCCGACATAGTGTTTCAAATCATGGCGGAACTCTTCCCAAAATGAAGGATCTTCTTTCGCTGCTTTATAGGCTTCTGCCAATTCTTGCAAAGCAGGAATCAGGGTTTCGGAAACATATAGGCCGCCGTGTTCGCCGAAAAAGCCGTTCTCGTCGGGAGCGTGATAATTTTTCATGGGATTTTTCCTTGTTCGTTTTATGGTTTCAGACGGCCTGATTCAGTACAAGGCCGTCTGAAAGTAAAATTGTCAGCAATTATAGCCGTTTTCCATTCATCTTGTCGGCAACTAATTGAATAATAATATCAGCAGACAAAATAGGAACAATAGCGTACAGCTCGATGTTGCAACCAATGCCGTACCCAACGGCGGCGCAATATGTTTTTCTTCGCTTTTGTTTCTCAAGCATATTTTTAATGCCAACATTCCGAGCCACAGCGCCAGTAACCAACAACCCAGAAAGTTAAGCACCAGTAAAGCAATAATCAACTCATTGGTATTTATAGTGCTTGCGTTCAAAAATATCCAATTAAGGCCCTTAACAGACATAATGACTGCAGATATTTGTATCACATACAAAAGCGTTCCGCCCAACAATACCTTGATGTGCCATTGTTTGGCCTTCAGCCACACTGAGACGACATTAAAAAGCCACCACAAAGCCATAAACGTCATTAAAGAAATGTTATAACGATCCATCGCCCTACTCCTGAAAAACAGTCAATCCAGCCATTTCAAAAAAAGCCCGATATGCCGCCGCTTTTTTCGCTAAACTCAAAGGATAGGCACGCGAAGTCGAAGGCAGGCGCGTCAGGGTCAAATCACGTCCAGCATAGTGAAACGGTACTGTTTCGCCGGTCTTCGGTATTTTCATGCCACTGCCTTGAATCTCCAACAAAACTTCGGTTGCCTTGCCGCCGGTGGTGCAAAGATGGCGGCACTCGGGCATTTGCGCCAATACTGCTGCCAAATCGACGGTTTCTATCACTTTTAAAAACTTATCCGAAGCATTGCCATGTTCGCGTATTGCCTTCAACACGGTCGGACAGGATGCAATCCCCTTCTCACTTAAAAACGCTTTGATTTTATCGGCATCAAACGCTTTTTCGCCCTGCTTTTGAAAATACGCCGCATCGCCGAAAAACACCAGCCCATACACACGCCACATATCGTTTTGAAAATTCGGATAATGAAACTGCATCGCGTGTTTTTCTTCTTTAGGCGGAAACGTCCCCATCATCATGACCGTTGCCTGCGGCGGCAACAAGGCTGCGAAGGGGTGGGATTCGACGATTAGCTCTTGCATATCTGCATTCCTGTTGTTTTTCATTCAAACAAAATTTCAGACGGCCTTTACTGCTTGAATAAACGCCGCCATTTTCTCCCTGCTCTTAATCCCGCCGGAGATTTCCACGCCGCCGGACACATCCACAGCCGCCGCGCCACTGATTTTTACTGCTTCGGCAACGTTTTCCGCAGTCAATCCGCCGGCAAGTATCCACGGTTTGCCGATATTGCCATGCAACATGGTCCAGTCGAAACTTTGTCCCGTACCGCCGTATTCGGTCGGATGATAAGCATCAAACAGCAAAGCGCGGGCATTCGGGAATTTGGCACAGGCCGTCTGAATATCGGCAGCGGACTGTACGCGCACGGCCTTCAAATACGGGCGGTCAAACCGACGGCAAAAATCATCGTCTTCATCGCCGTGAAACTGAATCACATCTATCGGCACCTGACGCAAAATCTCGCGGATGGTTTGCTCGTTTTCATTCACAAACAAGGCCACCACCGATACAAACGGCGGTAGGTTTTTCACAACCGCCTGCGCCTGCTCAATACTCACTGCCCGTTTACTCTTGGTGTAAAACACCAGTCCGATGGCATCCGCGCCCAATTCGGCCGCAGCCAGAGCATCTTCAGGTCGGGTAATACCGCAAATTTTGGTGCGTTTGGTGTTCATGGCGATAGCCTTTTTAAACAGTTGGGTCGGATATTATATAGTTAACAAACACAAAGTTTAAGGCCGTCTGAACCTGATATTTCATGTTCAGACGGCCTTAAACTTTAAAACAATCATCAGCCGATAATATTGGCAGCTGTCAGCTGCGCAGCATCTTCATTATAGAAACGTGCGAACTCTGTGCTGCTTTCAGCTCCTGCACCCCGATACGCCAAGGTTTTTTGGGCGCTGTTAAACACAAGATACGAACGGTCGGGGCTGAATGTATCCACATCGCGGACAAACAAATCCGCCCAGCTAACCTGGCTTTCTTTCTCATTGAGCAGCGGACGCATAGCGCTCAAATCCAACTTGTCTTTGATCGGATTGAAATCCAGCAAGTGATCCAGTTTCCCCTCGCGGACATCCCATGCAGTAAATGCCACTGTATCTCTACCCTCTCCGGTAACAATGGTATCGCCACCCAGTCCGCCTGCCAGATAATCATTGCCATCGCTGCCTTTCAAGACATCGTCAGCCGCGCTGCCATGCAAGGCCGCTACGCCTTTGTTGTCTCCACTGATGCTGACCGACCAATCAAAGCCGTTTACCCAAGTCGATTTCATTACCGTTTGCCGCATACACCATCTTATCGCCCTGTTGGTGCGCCGTCATTTCTACGCCTTTGAGGGACAAGACGTTACCGGCTGCATCCTCTGTCTGAACCACGGCAAGCATAGGTCGGTCATCCGTATAAATGGCAGAGGTACCGGTTGCGTATGGCGTTTCTTGGGCATCATTACTGCTGCTACCCCATTTCTTTTCAATGCTGTCTGAAAAACCGTCTTGGTCAGAATCCTTCAAATAAGGATTGTCGTAATGCTTGTCAATACGTTTACCTTGGGAGAAGTATTGTTCAAGTTTGGTATCTGACTCATAAAAGCTGGTCATATTGTGTTTGCCCCATACATCATCGCTTTTGAAATCCAAAACCTTGGCTTTCGGGTATCTGCCCAATCCTTTATGAACTTGGGACGCGGCAGCACCTGCAAGTGCACCTGCAGCTCCTGCCGCAAGGCTCACTCCACCAGTCGCTAATGCCAATAATATACTGACTGCCGTACCAATACCCGCACCTGTTTTGCCTGAAAAACCATCTCCAACCCATTCGCCTTTGATTACATACGAATTGGTTTCATACAGATGGCGTGCCTGGGTTGTATCGGAGTCATCTGTAATCTGTGTTTTCGCCATTTTATCGGCCATATCCCGTGCTTGTTTTAAGGCTTCAGGCGAGGCTTTATCCACATTCAAAACAGCCGGATTAAACAGACTGCTGCGTTTAAAATCGCTTGCCCAATCATAACGCTGTTGCATGGTATGTGCGGCAAAGTATTCTGCAAGATAGCCGCCCAACGAATGTCCGGTCGAATACACATTTTTGGCATGAAGCGTATCAATGTAGCGGGCAATGTCATTCAGATATTTGGTTTGAGCCGGCAAATTACCGGTCATAATGTTCAAATCGGCCAAAACATCTTTAATGCTAGTCGCCTGCGTGCCTCTAAACGCTACCACGACATTGTCCCAACCGCCCTTCTTGTTCGCATTGCCGAAAATCGCATAATCCAAACCGCTTCCCGGACTACCTGCCTTAAGCAATTGCCATTTTCCAACCAATTCAGATACATTGGCCTGATTGCTAAAATATTTGTCGTTAATATTCTTAGCAAGAGAAGCATATTGCGAATTCCACCAATAATTGCCTTTAAATACAGTATGCAAAGCAGAAGGAGATTCATAAGCCAATGAAGAGAACATCCGCAAATCACGCTCGGAAACATTCCACTCCTGCGGATTGCGGTCAATCGCATCAACCAAACCGTCGCCATCGCTGTCTTTGGTAAAGATAGAATGTTGCGCCTGTTTAGCACTGGGTCGGACAATATCATTGGCTCTTTTTTGAGTGGCAATATTTTCCCAATACTGCAAAGAGGCCGTCTGAAGATGCTGCCCTTGTACGGCAGCATGTGTGACAGCGTGACCATCTTTATAAAGCACACGCATAGTTACGCTGTCTTCGCTGACATCATGATCGGGATATTTGAAGATTTCGGCAACATCCATTTCCTTATCCGCAAATTTATACTTGGATACAGATGAATAGGTCTTGTGTTGCTCTTTAAGGGTCAGTGTTTCGCCTGTTTCACGAATCGTAAATACCCAATCTTTAAGGGCAGAATTACTGGCGCTTGGACGAGTAGTAAGACTGATATCCTTCGTACTCAAACCTTCAAAATGAATGCTGTTATGGCCCAGATTGTCTGAAATGACATCATGGCCGCTGCCACGGCGGAATACATAAGTATCGTCTCCGCTACCACCTTCAAGCGTGTCATCTCCTTCGCCACCGTCTAAATAATCATTACCGGCATCGCCGCGTAAAATATCGTTGCCGGTACCGCCGTAAAGTTTGTCGTCGCCGTCCCCCGCCAACAGCAAGTCATAGCCTGCCTCTCCGCGAAGCACATCATTGCCGCGGCCTCCGATCAAACGGTTGTTGCCGATATTGCCGATTAAGACGTTGTCGGAATGGTTGCCGAAACCGAAATAATTGCCGCTGTCGGTCAAGGTCAGGTTTTCGACATGAGTCGGCAAATGGTAAGTCATACCTGTGTAGACCGTATCAATGCCGCCATTGGCTTCTTCGATAACAACATCGTTTTGACTGTCCACATAATATGTATCGTTGCCATTACCGCCGCGCATTACGTCTGCACCGATTCCGCCGTCTAAAACATCGTCGCCTTCGTTTCCTTCCAAATAATCGTTACCATGATCGCCACGCAAAATATCGTTGCCGTCGCCACCATAAAGTTTGTCGTCATCATCGCCTGCCAACAGCAAGTCATTACCCGCCCCTCCGTAAAGCACATCCTTGCCACGACCGGCGCTCAAACGGTTGTTGCCGCTGTTGCCTATGAGGACGTTGTCGGAATTGTTGCCGAAACCAAAAATATTATCGTGGCCGGTCATCGTCAGGTTTTCAACATAATTCGGCAACGTATAAGTCGTATGGGTATAAACCGTATCCGTACCCTCGCCGTACTTTTCAACAATTTGATCATTCCTGTTGTTCACAATAAAGGTATCGTTTCCTAAACCGCCGTAAAAAATATTGTGTCCCAAGCTGCCATACAGCACATCATCACGACGCGTGCCGATAATCACTACGGACTCTTCGTTATTAGGTTGGTTTTGAGTTTCAGTCATTTCTTTTCCCTTTGTTAAATTTAATTTGAATGTGCAATAATGCGTTTAGATTATATAAGCAAGCTAAAAACAAGTGAATTTATTCAGTCAAACAGATTCAAAATGCTTATCAAATTAACAACAGTTATAAAATGACTTTGTAATTATTACCCCATTTTAAATCTGCCTATTTTTTCATCACAATTAATTTATTCTTTATTATCAAATATCAAACCAAACTATCCACAATTGGATTCACACAAAATTTGGATAATGCCCATCAATAAAAAAATATTAAGGCCGTCTGAAAAGTCTTTCAGACGGCCTTTTCTCCTTTTTACTCAAACGGTTTCTTCTGCCAATAAAACTTATCCTTTTTCAGACGGCCTTGAAATATATCGCCCTGTCCCAAAGCAAACACCAACGCACCTGACAAATCCGTTCTCAACAAAGTAATGCCGTGTGCGCGGACACGATTTTGTACGGCAACGGTCGGATGTTTGTAGGCATTGGCATAGCCGCTGGATGCCACGGCATATTGCGGCGAAACCGTATGCAAAAAGCTGCCCGACGAAGCCGTGCTGCTGCCATGATGTCCCAATATCAACACTTGGCTATACAGCGCATTGCCATATTTCTCAATCAAACCGGCCTCGCCTTTCACACCCAAATCGCCGGTTATCAACAAGGCTTTGCCATTTGCCACAACACGCAATACACAGCTTTGGTCATTATCTTCCTTGCCCGTATTTTCAGACGGCCGGAGCAACTCGAAATCTACACCGTCCCATTGCCATTTGTCTTCTTGGCAAAACTCTGCATTCGGATAAAACTCAGGTTGTCCGGCAAGCAATTTATCGGTGCCGACAGCCGCTACACTTTGAAAACCGCCGTCATGGTCAATATCATGATGCGACAAAATCAGGCTGTCCAAACGGCGCACACCCATAGCGTTCAAACTCGGCACAATACCTGTTTGCGCCACTTGCTCCGTTCCCGTATCAAACAAAAGATTACGGTTACGCGTTTGTATCAACACCGACAAACCTTGCCCTGCATCCATCACCGTAACTCTTGCCACCCCCTCCTCCAACTTGGCAGGACGGTAAAACACAAAACCCAATAAAACCAGACATGCCCAAGGTTTCAAGCCCATTCCTTTAGGCAGTAATAACAGCAAAGCCGCCATCATCGCTAACACCAGCAAAGGCACGGGCGCCACTGCGACGGCAAATTCAGGCGATACCGTAGCCAGCCATACCAAACCGCGTAAAGTATATTCCGCCAAAAATGCCGCTACCAACTGAACAAGCTCAAACGGGAAAACCGAACCCAGCAAAGCCAACGGCGTCAACACCCAAGAAAACCAAGGAATAGCCAGCGAATTAACCAACGGACTGAGCAAAGGTAACGAAGCAAACAAATAGCCCAGCAATACCACCGACAATACCGTTGCCGCCCATTGCCCCCGTACAGCCAAACGCCAGCCCGACTCTTTCAGACGGTCTGATGAAGCCCAAATCAAAGCAGCAACCAAACCGAAAGACAACCAAGTTCCCGCGCCCAATACAGCCAACGGATCCAACAACAAAACAACGGCCAAAGCCTGCCGCCACGCCATCCAACCCGAGCTGCCACTGCTGCGCCACCATGCCCATGCAAACGCAGCCAACATCAACACACTGCGTTGCGTCGGCACGGAAAAACCGGCCAAAAGCGCATAAAACAAAGCACCGGCAACACCGCCGGCCAATATCCACACACGCGGTTTCGCCGGAATCCATGGCAAATAACGGAAAATTCGCTTGATCAGCCAGGCAAACAATACCGCCACCATCGTCACATGCAAGCCCGAAATACTGACCAAGTGTGTCAGCCCCAAAGGACGGAATGCCTGCCACAAAGGCGGCCGCAACGCCGATTGCTCGCCAATACTCAAAGCACGCATCAACCCTATGCCGTCTGAAAACTCAGGATATTTGTCCGCCGTTCTCTGCCAACTCCGGCTTACCGCATCACGCATATTAGCCAAACCGACACCGCCACCTTGCCGCACGAGTTTTCTGTCACGCCCCAAAGTACCCATGCCATCGATACCATTGGCCAAAGCCCATGTTTCACGGTTCAAACCGCGCACATTCACTTCACCAATCACCGGCCTTACCCGCGCCGATACAGACCACCTGCTGCCCACCGCCCAATCACGCCGCTGATAATCCAACAACATCAAATCAAAAGCCTGCCCACGTTCATCCCAAGCCCTTGCCGCAAACTGCACACGCCGTCCATCATCACGTGGCATATCCGCTACTTCAACCGTCAAAACTTTAGCCGTTGCCTCCCCTACAGGCCATTGACCAGCCAAAACCAGCCCAGTCCGCCACACCCCAAACGCCATGCCCATGCAGACGGCCAGCACCAACCAAGCCACAGCAAATTTTCGACACAACGCAAGCGCGCCAATGATTACAGACAACCAAGCCCACCATGGCGGTACAAACGGCAACGCAAACGAAAGCACTACACCCACCACCCAAGCAGGCAACACAAACCACCACGCCATGAACGTTTTCCCTTAAATTATGATTATT
>BNJT01000556.1_pt1 | contig 207804 bp, 423 predicted proteins | sample 8540491 | NCBI WGS metagenome assembly BNJT01 (sample SAMD00202455, study PRJDB9452) | human saliva metagenome | host: Homo sapiens
ATTAGCTTTTGAAGGTTCATTACAAGCATCTGTTACTGGAGTTGTAAAAAGTTGAACTTGGAAAAGCAATTACTCAAGCTGATATCATTGCTAAACTAAACTTACCTGAGAGTATTACGGTTATTAGTATAGACTTACCTGATACAACTACATTAGGTAGAAAATTTGCTAAAGTAACGTTAAGATTAGCAGATGGAAAAGAAACAACAGTATTTGTTCCAGTTGAAGTTGTTGAAAGCTCTAAAGAGGATAAACAACAAAAATAATACTCAAGAAGATTCAAAAACCGACAGTAGTACCTTCTAATAATTCAGAACAACCTACTGTAACTCAAACTAAAGATGTAAAAAGAAAATCCTTCAAATACATCTCAAGAATCAAAAGGTTCAAATCAAAAAAAGTATTACCAAATACTGGTACGGGTAACGAAGTTTCAATCTTTGGTTCAGCAGCAATGACTGTTTTAGCAAGTCTAGGTCTTGTAGCTACATCAAAGAAAAAAAGAAGAAGAGTAATATTAGAATAAAAGTTCTATAACGATTCGATAAATCCTGTTGGTGAGAAATCACTGACAGGATTTTTTTGAGCTCATCGACAAATTCTGTTGGTGAATCAAATTTAACACCAAATTAAGTCTTTAATTTTAACTGAACAAGGTGGAAGAAAATTAACGATTTAATCTATTTAACAATCTACCACAAACATAACTATGAATGAAATCTAGTTTTAACTTTATAATGAGCAGGGGCATGTTATCCGCGATTAGCGGTTTGGGGGCTGTGAAATTTGATATTATTTTTCGCTTCCCCAATTCAACATGCCCATGGAGGCTCATTGTCAAGTTAAAACGACTCTACTAACCTTTCTTAAATCATAATGACTTTCTATTGACCGGGGTAAAGAAACACCCTTTGATAATCTTAATTCTTAATTTCATATTCTCAAAATTTCGATATCCATATGCCACACGTTTAATCACTTTAATGAAATTATTCGTTCCTTCAATAGCTCCATTGGAATATCCTGTCGTAAAGGCTTGATAAATCCCATCCTTAAAACGTTTGAATACTTCAAACTTCTTCTTAAATTCATAAGGTAATTGTCTTGGAATCTCCTTTATACATGTCATAAATGCCTCATAATCTTTCTTCTTGTAGGCTTTTTCTAAGTTCTTGGATGAAATCATATGCATCTGATAACACTTCGTTAAAACTCAATAATTTATCTACTAATTGTGCTTGAGTAAGATAGGTTTTTGAAGTGATAATTATACCTTAATTTTTCTTCATCTAATTCATCGCTTGGTTTTTAACAGCAGTTTCCAATAGCGTTTCAATGTCTTCTGTTGTGTTGATTTAGCAGAGAATTGCTTCATAATTACAACTCGAAGTTGATTAAAATTACGATTCATATGTTGAACGATATGGAATCGATCTACTACGATAACAGCGTTTGGAAATACTGTTTTTAATAAGGTTTTTGATAAGAAGCATTCATATCCATCACTAAATATTTTTACTTTTTAAACGTTGTTTACGGGAGAACTTCATAAAGAAAGAAATCAATTCATGAAGTGTTCTACCAGGTAAAAAATATCAATTAATTGATGATTTTTCTCCATCTAAACAAATGAAATTCATTTTCCCTTGTTGCGTTTTTAACGCCTCTAAATTCATCTAAACAAAGCACTTTTAGGGTAAATAGTTATATCGTTGCATTGTTTTTTACTTTAAACTTCTTCATCACTCTTTCAACAGTCTTATCAGAAATAGAAAGAAGTTTAGCGATTGTTTTTTTCTAGAGAAATTTTCTTTTTAAATACAACATAATTTGGCACTCTAAATCATAAGAAATATTACTGTTTTTTTAGGAACAAGAGGGCAATCTGCAACCCAAGTTTTACGACAATCTTTACAGATAAATCGTTGTACCTTTAGGGTCTAAAATAGTCTTACTACCGAATAGGTGTGGAATTCTAATTTTTATGTTCCATAGGAGAATGTTTAATGACATTTTCACTAGAACAATACAGACAAGAAGTACAAGAATCGGTCCAAGTTCCTTTAATTTTATGAACTGTTTCATGATTTTTCTGTCACTATTTCTAACCAATTTTCATCCGTAATAAAAATTTTTTTCTCTGTTAATCCTAGCAATTTTTCGTATACAATAGTCCATGAGAGAAATCCTCCTTTGATTGGTTTTGGTCGACTTAATCATAACCTGGATTTCTCTTTTTGCATGTAAAAATCCTGTCGGTGATTTCTCACCAACAGGATTTGTCGAACAACCATTTTTTTGTATAAAAAGATTTTTTTATCAACATATTTGTGTAGCTCTTTTCATGGATTACTGATAGGCGTATAATGAATGGTACTAAAGGGGAGAAGTGTATGAATGAAATAGATTTGTATCAAACATTTGTCAATGCGGAAAAATTTTTTTACTATGACAAGTTTTGGTTAGGAATTATTGGAGTAGCTTTAACGTTATTCTTTTTTTATGGGTGATGGTTTTTATATGCGAATAAAAAAAGCAAAAAAATCATCAGTCTCATAATAGCAATGTTTTTAATCATTCCAACAGGCATTTATTTAGGTAGAAATTTTTTTGCAATACCAATCCACGATTCAGTGGATGAGTCAGCTAACTCCAGCTGTACGTGATTATGTAAGAAAGCCATTTTTCTAAAGAAGCATATTCTGTTTTTGAACAGGAAAGTTATCGTAGAAAAAAATAATACGAACCAATATCCAGAACAATTGTATCAAAAAGACTCAACTACATGAAGAAGTTGTTTATTTAGGGAAAGATAGAAATTTTATTTATGTTCAAATTGGGGACGGCACTTATAAAGTATCAAAAGATTTTTCTAGAAGTACAAAGAGACAATTTCTTCATCTAGTCGAATGGCTACACAGTATGTTCTAAAAGATGACAGATTTAAACAAGAAGGATTTGTAAAAGGAATCAGCTATTTTCTTAGAAAAAAATTGTGATTCCAAAGGAATTAGAGAATTTAGAAGTAGATGCTTCAATCGCTAATGCTTTAAAAATCTAGTACGAAAAAGATGGGAACATGGAGGATTTCATAAAGAATACAAAAAAAGAGACGAGTAAAATCGTCTCTTTTTTTATATAATATTCAATTTTTTTCAAGTATCATTTGTCCAATTCGTTCAATATCTCTTTGAGTGCCTCGTAATTCGAATTCGTCTAATACAGGGAAGTTGAATCGCTCAGAATATTGGCGAGCGGTTAAACAAAATTGTTTGTTAAAAGTTTCGATTTCCACTACCGACAATGCCAAAACACTTTTTGTAATTATCATGATAGGCAAGAAAAATCTCCAAGAGGATTAGTTAGAATTTCAGTATCTCCGTTATCTACACCATTTCCCCCTTCTAAATAAGTAGGTAGGAAAGCAATAGTAGGATGCTCTAATTCAAAAAAATTCTATATGATCCCGAATGATATCTTTAACATTGATTAATTGGATTTGTAAAGAGGATTGTTGAAATTTAAAATACTCGATTAATTTTGTGACAAAACTATGAGTATTCCCTGTTAAGCTGATATATGCAATTGATAATGATTGAGTCATAAAAATCCCTCCCTTTTTATATTATCATAGCATAAATAAATGAAAAAAACAATGGAGTTTCTTGAATCTTAAAATGTGAAAATACATAAGACCTTGCTTTTCAAAAAGTTGTAAAATCGGCTATAATACTATAGAAACGTTTGGAAAATATAGAAGTGGAGTTAAAAACATGTAAAATCAGCTATAATACTCAAAAAAACGATTAAAAAAATATAGAAGTGGAGATAAATACATGTCAAATCAATTAGCTGCAGAAGTTTCTTCTCGTAAGACTTTTTGCCATTATTTCTCACCCGGATGCGGGTAAAAACAACGATTACTGAACAATTATTATTATATGGTGGAGCGATTCGTCAAGCAGGTACTGTTAAAGGGAAAAAGACTGGTAAATTCGCAAAATCAGACTGGATGGAAATTGAAAAACAACGTGGGATTTCTGTAACAAGTTCTGTAATGCAAGTGGAATATGATGGGAATCATATTAATATCGTAGATACACCAGGACACGAGGATTTCTCTGAAGATACGTATCGTACATTAATGGCGGTAGATAGTGCAGTCATGGTCATTGATAGTGCGAAAGGGATTGAGCCTCAAACGAAGAAATTATTCGAAGTTTGTAGTATGCGTGGATTCCAATTTTTACATTTATTAATAAATTAGACCGTGATGGACGTGAACCATTAGAGTTGATTGCTGAATTAGAAGAAGTATTAGGCATTGATGCTTATCCAATGAACTGGCCAATGGGGATGGGAAAAAAACATTCTTAGGGTTATATGATATTTATAATAAGCGTGTTGAATTAATGCATCCAGAAGAAAATGGGGATAATGACTTCTTGCCATTGAATGAAGATGGAGAAGTAGAAGGAGATTATGCTTTCAAACAATCGACTTTATATGAACAAGCGATTGAAGATGCTCAATTATTATTAGAAGCAGGAAATGATTTTTAGTGAAGAAGCGATTGCGAATGGAAAAATTAACACCGGTATTCTTCGGTTCTGCCTTAACAGGGTTTGGTGTTCAAACATTTTTAGATGCCTTTGTGGATTTTGCACCAAGTCCTTCAGCTAAGAAAAACAGAATCTGGAGATAAAGTAGAACCTTTAGAAGAACAATTTAGTGGATTTATTTTCAAAAATTCAAGCAAATATGAATCCGGCTCACCGAGATCGTATCGCCTTTGTAAGAATTTGTTCTGGGGAATTTACTCCGGGAATGGATATTACTGTCAATCGTTCTCAAAAAGAAAATGAAATTATCTCATACAACGCAATTTATGGCAGATGCTCGTGAAACGGTAAAAGCAGCTGTTGCGGGAGATATTATCGGCTTATACGATACAGGGAATTTCCAAATTGGAGATACCATTTATAGTGGAAAACAAGCGATTCAATTTGAACCACTTCCACAATTTACACCGGAATTATTCAATAAAGTAGCTGCTAAAAATGTAATGAAGCAAAAATCATTCCATAAGGGAATTGAGCAGTTAGTACAAGAAGGAGCCATCCAATTATATAAAACTTATCATACAGGAGAATATATTCTTGGAGCTGTTGGTCAATTACAATTTGAAGTATTCCAATATCGTTTAATGAATGAATATAATGCGGAAGTTGTAATGACTCCAATTGGTAGCAAAATTGCTCGTTGGATTGATGAAGCAGATTTAGATCCAAATATGTCTTCAAGTCGTAACTTATTATGTCGAGACAGATTTGATCAGCCAGTATTCTTATTTGAAAATCAATTTGCTTTTGAATTGGTTTAAAGATAAACACCCATCGATTGAATTAAAATCATTATTCTAATAAAACTACCGTAGAGGAAGAACGAGAATGTTTCTTTTTCTACGGTTTTTCTTCGTGTAAGCAATGTTTTAGGGAAATCTAACTGATTTTCAAGTGAAAATATGATACACTAATGCAGTAGGAGTTGGAGATTATGAAAAAGAAAGCAAATATTAAAACAAATGCCATTCGTATGGTAGAACGTCAAAAGGTTCAGTATCAAATTTTTGAATATGAATGGGATGAAGAACATTTAGATGCCGTTCATGTGAGTGAACAAATGGGTATTTCAGTAGATCAAGTATACAAAACAATTGTTTTTACATGGCGATAAAACAGGGGTATTTAGTAGCCTGTGTTGCTGCTGACCATGAATTGAATTTGAAAGCATTAGCGAAAGCATCTAAAAAAATAAAAAAAGTAGAGCTAATCCCTGTATCTCAATTAGAAGGTTTGACTGGATATATTCGAGGAGGCTGTTCACCTGTCGGAATGAAGAAAAGTTTTTCCAACTTATATTGACTTACGTGCTAAAGAACAAGAGACTATTCGAATTTCTGCAGGTAAGAGAGGAATTCAAATGGAATTAACACCAGAAGATTTACAACAGCTAACTAGAGCTGAATGGTTTGATAATCTAGAAAATTAACCGAAGAAAGGATTTTATATGAGCGAAGTAAAAGAAGAAACAACAATGACTGAACTAAATGAAGTTTTTAGAAGAAATCGTTGCACCGCAAGAACAGGAAGTGGAACGTGTCGTATTTTTGGGTAGACGAAACTCATGTCAAAATTAAAGAAGTCCATTATGAAATTGTTGAGGATTATCGTGAAGGATTTGAATTAGATGCCTTTAATGCACGCTACCAAGATATCTTTTGATAAATATGAATATATTGTTGGTGACTGGGGACATGAAAAATTACGTCTAAAAAGGATTTTATGAATCAAAAAAATCGACTAGCTACTCCGGATAAGGATATTGCTTGTTTACAAGAATACTTATACGAATTTTTGTAATTTTGGATGTCGTTATTTTTGTACTACAGAGAGATCCAAATGTAAAAACCAGTAGCGGTAGAAGAAGAAGGAATTCCAAAAACGTCCAAAAAAATAAACAACAAAAAGAGAAATTCGAAGCGTTTTTAACAATGAACGAATAGAAGAAAGAACATTTAAAGGAAATTCACAAAAATAATCGTTTTTAATTCTAAAAACGTAATTTTGATATGAAAAGAAGCACCAAAACAAGATTTTTGGTTTGAAAGAAATGACTCACAAAGAAAGTTTGCATATGGATTCGCAATCTTCTCAACAATCATTGAAATCTAAACGTCAAGGACGTAATTTTTTTCAATGAAAGAAGTCGATCAAACAAAATTTCAAAAATGCACCAATGAAACAAAAAAATAATCATCCTAATAAGAGATTTGATATTCGAGAAAAAAACCACAAAAAAAGAGGGAATTAGCATGTATAAAGCATATTTTATTGATTTAGATGGAACAATGTACAAAGGGAAAGAACGTATCCCAACTGCAGAAGAGTTTATTCGTCGCTTGCAAAAAGCCAATATTCCATTTTTTTATTTGTAACAAATAATGCTACAAAAAAACGCCACAACAAGTCGCTGATAATTTAAGAGAAAAATTATGGGGTTGAAGTGACTAAAAATGAAGTGTATACAAGTGGAGTTGCTGCCATGGATTTTTTTAGAAAGTCAAAACTTTGGCAAAAAAATTAATGATTGTTGGAGAAGAAGCACTAAAAACTCAAGCAGTAGAAAGAGGATATGAACTCGTAGGGGAAAAATCCAGATGTCGTTTTACAATCGCTAAATCGTGATACAACTTACGCTGAATTAGAAGCTGCCACTTTAGCGATTCGTGCAGGTGCAAAGTTTGTTGTAACAAATATCGACTCTAATCTTCCAAGTGAAAAAAAGGATTTATTCCAGGATCAGGTTCTATTACAGCATTTTTTTAAAAAAATGTCTACACAACAAGAGCCAATTGTCATGGGAAAACCTAGTAGCATTATTATGGAATCAGCTTTGAACTATTTGAATCAACAATATCTAGAACAACATTTTACAAAAAGAAGATATTGCAATGGTGGGCGATAACTACCAAACAGATATTCAAGCTGGAATCCAATATGGAATGGATACATTAATGGTTCTAACAGGATTTTTCTACAAGAGAAGATCTAGAAGGAGTAGCACAACCTACGCATCTAGTGAACAATTTAAGTGAGTGGAAGGTATAAGAATGTCTACAACCATTAAAAAGATGGAGTTTTTTTCTATCGTTTTTAGCACTGTTCTTATTAAGTACAGCGATTACCTTTGTCATCTTTTTTTGAGCCATTATTTCGAGGAGTCATTCTTTTATTTGGCTTAGAACAACATAGTGGAATTTCTACGACAAAAATTAATGGAAAACTATCATGTATTGATTTCTTATTTAACAAGACCTTGGATTAAGGAATTAGTGATGCCAGATTTTCCAAGTTCTCCGCAAGGATTATTTCACTTTGAAGAAGTGAAACGATTATTTATGATTAATTTTTGTCATTGCAGTTATTTCTACGATTGTTTCATTTGTTGGGATAAGAGGCTTTAAAAAAAGAGAAAAAAATTATTCCTATTACTCACTCCGTTAAAAGGAATATTGTATGCAACACTGTTATTCGTTGTCTGTTTAGTGAGCTTTTTTTGATGTTATTTTTTGTAAAAATTCCATGAATTATTTTTTTCCATAATTCCGCATGGATATTTGATCCACGATTAGATCCAATTATCGAAGTATTGCCAGAAGAATTTTTTTATGATTTGCTTTTTAATCGTATTTTTTTATGGCTTGTCTTTGGAATTATGGGGATTCGGAGATGGATTCGAAAGCAAGAACACATTTAAATAAAATTATAAAATTTTTGAGATTATCTATCGTTTAGAGGGGAGTTTAAGCGATAGGTATTTTTACACTTCTTTTACACTTTTTGTCATACTCAAAAATTAAAACATGGTATGATAACGAGGAAGAGAATAATGACCGAGGGAGAAAGTATGAAAATATCAGTAGTGATTCCTTTTTATAATGAGGAAAGAATGATTGAAAAAAATGTACAGTGAATTAGTTCATGTATTAAATCAACAAACAAAAGAAGAATTTGAAATAATTTTTAATTGATGATGGTAGTAAAGATAAAACTTTTGAAAAAAATATTAGAAATTGCCGAGAGAGATGAAAGAGTTCGTTATTTAAGCTTTAGTCGTAATTTTGGAAAAGAAGCAGGAACAATTGCTGGATTACAATATGCAACAGGTGAAGCAGTGATATTAATGGATGGAGATTTACAACATCCACCTGCACTTGTTCCACAAATGATTGAAGCTTATCGAGAAGGATATGATGTCGTTAGTGGTCGTAGAACAAGAACGGGTGAAAGTCAATTTCGTACCTTTTTAGCGAATCGTTTTTATAAATTAGCGAATCGACTAATGGATACACGTTTAACGGATGGAATTTCTGAATTTCGCTTATTTAGTCGAAAAAGCTGTACGAGCAATTTTATCATTGAATGAATACAACCGTTTCTCAAAAGGACTGTTTTTCATGGATTGGTTTTAAGGAAAAAGTCATTGAATATGAAAACCATGTTCGAGAAATTGGCGAAACAAAATATTCGTTAAAATTCTCATGGAATTATGCCATTCAAGGGATTTTATCGTTTAATGACAAGCCGTTACGTGCGTGTATTAATTTAGGATTAGGTTGTTTATTACTATCTGTGCTCTATATTGTGTGGATGTTTATTAAATATCTCATTGATCCAACTTCTTTAGTAAGTGGTTATTTCACAACGATTTTTTTGCCGTTGTCTTACTAGGGGGATTCAGTTAATTTCGATTGGAGTTTTAGGAGAATATATCAGGGAAAAATTTATTATGAAGTGAAAAAAACGTCCTCACTATTTAGTGGATCAAACGAATTTTTGAGGAGGAGAAAGATGAGTAAAAAGAAAGTAGTCTACTTAGCGAGCTTCTTCCTACCAATTGGCATTATGCTTGTTTCGTGGATCATTAATGGATTTTTTTCCCATTTGGTGCAAAATCATTGATGGCAGTAGACTTTAATGCACAATATATTGGTTTATATGCTTATTTGAAACATTTCTTTTTAAATGGAGATTGGAATAGTTTTTTTCTATTCCTTTTCAAAATCGATTGGTGGAGGAATGCTTGGAATTTGGGGATTTAATTTAATTAGTCCATTTAATCTATTGTATTTCTTCTTTTTCAGAACAAAATTTTTCAATGGGCAGTTATGTTAACCATTGGTCTTAGATATGGAGTGATGGGACTTACTTGGACACATTTTTTGTGAAGCGATATAATGGATTAGAGAAAAATCCAGCATTTCTTCCTATATTCGGAAGTTTATATGCTTTGAATGGTTTTTAATGTCAGTTATCAAATGAATCCTATTTTTTTATGATGGGATGATTATGTTGCCACTTGTATTAATGGGTGTAGAAGAAGTATTGGATAGAACAGGTGCGAAACGATATGTTCTGTTGTTAGCCTTAGCTTTATTACTCCATTTTTACATGGGATATATGATTTGTATTTTTTTGTAGTCATCTATGCATTGTTTTATTTATTTAAATCAAAAAGATAGAACATTTAAAACAAGGGTTTATTCAATTGCTTCAACTAGGATTATATTCTATTTTAGCAGTAGGCTTAGTTGCATTTATTATAATTCCAATTTTGATGAGCTTAGTTTCAACTAAAGGTGGACTTGAAAGTAAATTATTATTTGAATGGAAATTACAAATTGATCCTCTAGATATTTTTTTCTAAATTATTTTTTTAGGAGCATTTGATAATTCTTCTTGGCCAGCAGGACCAAATTTACCGAATATTTATGTGGGAACGCTAGGAATGATAGGAACAGTTTATTATTTCTTAAGTTCTAACATTCAAAAAAAGAGAAAATCGCTTCTTTAGGAGTTTTAATTGTATTTATCCTATCTTGTGTTCATGAATTTACGAGTAAATTATGGCATATGGGACAAAAATCCGGCAGGATTTTTTTCTATCGATTCTCTTGGATTATGGCATTTTTTTCTTCGTTTATCTAGCTTATTTATCCTTAAGAGAAGTTGAGCAATTAAATTGGAAGAAATCATTAGTTGTTGCTGGAGTCATGATTTTTGATTTTCATTTTTAGTGATGACAAGACAATATTCTTTCTTAATTGTTCCACAAAAAAATTGCGACATTGGCTTTAATTTTTTTGTGATGTTATCGATTTTAGTATGGCCACAAATTAATAAAAGATGGGCCTTTTTGGCAGCAGTAACGGCAATTGAATTAATGATGAATGCAACGATTGTTCAATCGAGAGTGGGTTATACGGATGCGTATAAATATCAAGATGCGGTGAAACAATTACAAACAGCCATAGCTCCTATTCGCCCAAATGATAAGGAATTTTTATCGTATTCATGGAAGTTTCCATTTAAGTAAAAATGATCCATTTATGGCGGATTATCCAGGAATGTCTGTATTTAGTTCTAACTTGGAAAATTCAACAAGAGATTTATTTGAACAATTAGGCAATACTGGTATTAATGCAACGACTTACTATTATGGAACACCATTAAGTGATGCATTATTTAGTTTGAAATATTGGATGACACCAAAGCCAGTCTATACGAAGGATTATCCGGATACAACTAAGATGTATGTATTTGGAAAAATATGCAACTCGTTTAGATATTACAGAAAATACTCCTGTAGTTTATGAAGAAGAGAGAACAGAAGTATTTCAAATTCCACAAACTCTTCCGATAGCATTTGGAGTGAATGAAAAACTAGCTTCATTAGAATTAAGAATGAATCAACCGATTCAAAAACTATAATAAAATTGCAGCAGCTCAATTAGGAGAAGATGTTAAATATTTGGATATGTTAGCAGCAAATGATATTACGACAGATAATTTTTTAGCAGTTGAAAGAGCAGAGACGTATCAAAGAATTGATTCGTCAAAACCAGCTAGCATTACGTACCATTTTACTCCTCAAACAGATGAAGAGTATTGGATTACTTTACCAACACGCTTCTCAAGAAATGATAAAAATAATATTAAAATGTATCTGAATGGAGAGGAATATCATTTCTTAAATAATTATCAAGCGACGCAATTAGTCAATATTGCTTCGCAATCAATGGACAAGCCAATTGAATTTAAAATCGAAGTGAACACAGATGAAGATTATTCTTTTTAGTGGAGTTCGATTGGCCCAAAATCAAATCGTGCTGTTTCCAATCGTTTTATCCAAGAACGTCAAAGTCAAGCGATACAGTTAACACATTGGGATAATTCCCATATTCAAGGTACTGTTACAATTACAGATGATAGTAGTGTCATGTTTACTTCAATTCCATATGATAAAGGATGGAATGTAAAAGTTGATGGAAAAGTCGTTGAAATAAGAAAAAAATTTGGAATAGTTTATTAGGTTTTTGAGATTAGCAATGGAGAACATACGATTGAATTAAGCTTTATTCCAGAAGGATGGAAGATAGGAGTATGGATTTCTGTCGTATCATTTATTGTATTACTAGGTTTGATTTACAAAAAGTGGATTTAGTTTTTTTAGAATAAGACTTTAATATATGTAGCAATGGACGCCAGCAGCTTCGCAAAGCGAATCTCATGGCTAAAATTTGAGCCTAGGTCTCAAATTTTTCCAGTAAAAGAAGCCACAACGATTTGTGGCTTCTTTTACGTTTGCTACTAATATAAGTCTTTTTCTTCACTTAAAGAAATTCATGAGGATTAATGATGCAATCATAATACAAATCCCTAATGAATAATATAATCATTTTTACGTTTGATTCTAACTTTTAGCAGTAATCTCTTTTTTTACGAAAAATATTATCAATCGAAAAAAATAGTTTAGTAACGAAAAAAAATATTAAAGAAAAATTTTTGTACTAGCAGTAATAAAAATCTGTTTTATCAGATTTTATTAGAGGAAAAATTTGAGACCCTAGGCTCAAATTTTAGCCTAGAGACCCGTAAAGGGGCTACTGGCGTCCTTTGCAAGCTACAAAATCTTTTTTTCTTTAATATTATTTATGTGTTTTAAAAATTCTTTGAGGTCGTTTAGGCTGATATCGCTGCTGTTGGATAAAGTTTCTTGTAATTGACCATCTTTAAAGACTAATAGAGTAGGAATAGAATCAATATGATATTGTTCTGCAAACTTCGCTAATTCATCCGTCTTATTTTCAGTATCAATATAATAAATTGTAGCATTAATACTTCTTGCAGCCTTTCTTAATTTTTGGAGCAAATTCCCTGCAATACGGACAAGTCTCACGTCCAACATAAACAAAACGAATCTGTTTCTTTTTGAGTATCCATTTCATTCTGAATAGTCGAATTGTCTAGTTGTACAAAATGACGTGTTGCTTGCACATATTCACTGGAACGATACACCAAAAGAATTGTCATTTGAAACAAAAATACGAGGATTAACGAAACATAACATTATAATGACACCAATATAAGATGCAATTAATTTTTTTCGTGGAGTCCAATTTTTAAAGAAATGATCTTTTAGGAATATAAAATAATATCCAGATGCTACAAGGAATTGCAAGAAAATCCATAGTAATGAAAAACTCACTAACAAAAATAATTAAAATATCATATAGCCTAAAAAGAATAATTAAGAATATACAATCTCCCTTTGTAAAAAAATTTAATCTTAGACATTTCCCCCACACCCTTTACTAATTTATGATTAAAGTATAGCACTATTTCTTGAAAATGAAAGAGTTTTCTTACTTTTTTATGAAAATGTTATTAGCGAAAAAAATAGTTTAGAATTGTAATGAAATATTAAAGAAAAAAATTTTTAGTACTAGCAGTAATAAAAATCTGACACATTAGATTTTTATTAGAGGAAAAATTTGAGACCTTAGGCTCAAATTTTAGCCAAGAGACCCGTAAGGGGCTACTGGCGTCCTTGCAAGCTACAAAAATTTTTCTTTAATATTTAGTTTCGTAAAGAAAATATGAAATCATACTTTTGTCCCATTGTCGTGGGACGAGAATATGCTATAATTTGCCTAAGAGAGTTGATAAAGGAGAAGTCTTATGAAGAAACATATTATTCAAGCGATTAAGCTATTTTTTCTTTGTAGCAGTCAGTTCAAGAGTTTTTTTGTAAGAATGCATAGTACTGCAGAAATGTTTTTTTATTTCTTTTTATTATGCTATGGCATATTTTTTTCTATGTACTATTCCATAAAAGAAATGAATCCACCAAATTGGAAAAACATATCTACATAAGGAAAAAGAATTACAAGGTCCGTCAGAAAAAAACAACAAGAGATTTATAATAAGGCAGGTCTAACAGAAAGCGATGTAGCCTTTTTTAGAGAAAAAAATGAATCGAGCAAAAAACTCAAATTCAACAAATCGAAGCTTATACAAAACAAAATAATAAACTAGAAGCCATTGCTAATCGTTACCAACTATTAACAATTTTTAAAAGATTATTTTTAAAGAAATTGTCCAACATCCGGAACGCTTGCATGCCGTTGATAAGTTTTTAAATACGTATTTACCAGGCTTAGAAGAAATTATGGGAAAATATATTGAAATCGAAAAAAACATATTTCTAAAACTCAAGAAACTTATCAAGTGCTAGATCAAACAATGGAATTATTAGATGATTGTTGTCTTCAAGTGGAAGCAGACTATCAAAAATTCCAAGCACAAGATTTTAGTGATTTAAATTTAGAAAGAGAACATCTTCAAAAAAACAAGTTCAAAAAAAGAAGAGTTTGAAGACTTTTTAGGAGGAAATATAGATGACAGATAAAACTTCAACAGTAGAAGATTTAATTCAGAATCCATTTGGGGAACAAGTGAGTGTAACACCATTATCAGAAGTATCTCATGATTTTTCCAGCAACACAAACTGAAGCTAGTCCAAAAGAAATTAATTGATACATTGGATGAAAAAAACATCAAGAACAAGCTCGTGCATTAGCGAAACAAATTGATGAAAAAAAAATTTACAAACGATTATTAGTTATGGGGCTGCAGCTCAAAAAAACAATTAGGGAGAGTTTTTCTCATCAAATGCTTTCTCATGTGCAAGCAAAAAGATACTGGAGAAATTGGGGATATTTTTAAACGACTTAATGGAGCGTTTAAATGAAACAGATCCAAAATGATTTAGTAGCGGAAAATCAAGGATTCTTCCAAAAATTCTTTGGAAAAAAATTAAGAAGAGTATTTATGAAATGCAAGCAAAAATATCAAGAAGTTGGCTCACAAGTTGATAAAATTTCGATTCGTTTAGACCATGAGAAAAAAATGGATTATTAAATGATAATTTATCATTGGAACAATTGTATCAACGCAATAAAGATTTCTTTGATGCTTTTAAATATTTATATTGCAGCGGGAGAATTAAAATTAGCAGAATTACAAGAAACATTAATTCCTGAAGCTTTAGAAAAAGCACGTGTAACAGGAGACCAAATGGATGTACAAGTCGTCAATGACTTAGAACAATTTTTAGACCGTCTAGAAAAAGAAATCATGATTTAAAAATTAACGAGACAAAATGACGATTCAACAAGCACCACAAATTCGTTTAATTCAAAAATACGAGACCAAGCATTAGCTGAAAAATTCAATCATCGATTACAACAACGATTCCATTATGGAAAAATCAAATTGCAATTGCGATGACATTATTACGTCAAAAAGATGCTGTAACGGCACAAAGACAAGTGTCAGAAACAACAAATCAATTAATTCAAAAAAATTCAGAAATGTTGAAAAATTTCTACGATTGAAACTGCTCGTGAAAAATGAACGAGGTATTATTGATTTAGAAACATTACAAAAAAACACAAAAAGATTTAATTGAAACATTAGAAGAAACATTGAAGATTCAACAAGAAGGTAGAGCAAGAAGAAGAAAAGCTGAAGTTGAATTAACAAACATGGAAGAAGATTTACGTCAAAAATTATTAGTGTTAAGTCATAAAGAAAAACAAATTCATCAAGATTAATATGGAGAAACGTGGAGTAATCTTCTTATTTTTTTAATAGGATTTATGATTCAGTAGTAAAGATGTAATCTGCTTGTAATAAAAATAAACTTGCGATTTTTTTCAAACATTCTTTACAATAGTAGTAAATATTTTTTTAATGAGGTGAGAAAAATGCACGTTTGGATCGTAGTAGTAGCATTATTAGCTTTTAGCAGTATTTTTTTCTTATTCATTTCATTGTTCTTAAAAAGACAATCAATATGAAGATGAATTAGATGAATTAAGTGAAGGCTTATTAGAATTGAATCGAGAAGTGTATTCTTTAAAGAAAAAATTCAAGAGTTGGAAGGAACACCAATTTATCGTGCTCCTGTTGAACAAGCTCCACAACCTGAACCGGAATTTACATTTATTCCTCAACCAGTTGTTGAACCAGAACCAACATTCACTCCAAGATTTGCAGCAGAAGAAGAAGTGAAACCAGTATTTGAACCACAGCCAACTTATACTGAACCAACTATTTCACAACCAGAACAACAAGAAGAAGAGTTACATAGTATTACACGTAAACATATCTTGACTTTTATTTAGTCATGGTGGTTCATATGAAGAAATTGCTGAACAATTAAATGTTCCAGTTTCTACAGTTCAATTAGTGATTGATAGCTATTTTGAATCGGATTCACATTAAGGAGGGGTAATATGAGTAAAACAAAATTTCGCTCTTTAGGTGTTGCGTTTCTTTTTATCAGCTATTATTTTAGCTTTAACAACTGTAGCTTGGCCATTTGTTCCAGATTCTTTAAAAAAATCAATTAGATAGTGTTCATTTACCATTAGTAACAGACACTGTTAAAACAACCGAAGAAACAACAGTAGCTACAACAGTGGCTGCCAAAACAACGGAGTCAACGACAAAAGAAACTGCAAAAAGTTGCGGATAAGCCTGTTTCTATTACAGTTGAAAGTGGTGAAGTTTCAAGTGATGTTGCTCGTAAATTAAAAAGAAGCGGGAGTTATCACTGATTCAAAAAGCATTTGTAGATTATTTATTAGAAAAATAATATTGCAGAAAAATATTTTGGCAGGAACATTTGAAATTCAACCAAATAGTAGTTTTGAAGAAATTGCTCGTACATTAGGAGCTTTTACGTTAATGAATAAAAAAATAAGAGGTAGACACTTGAAAATAGTGTTTACCTCTTTTCTTATTTTTAAGATGATGATTTTTTTCATCCAGATTAGATAACTAAATAAGACAAAAAAATTAAAAATCGTTAAGCTAATAAGTGTTTCAATCTTAACGAATACATTCAATAGAGAATGTTGGAGGATTCCTTGCGCCATTTTTTAGGGAAGTTGCTGTAACAATAGTTGGGAATGTTAAAGCTGAAAATGCGGGTTGGAATCCTTGTTTTAAAAATTTGTGGTAAGCGACTTAAGACTAAAAAGAAAAAAATATTTGAGATGAGATAATCATCATGATGATAGAGTATGTTAATAATTGATGTCCCCCTACACGTACGAGTGAAGCTAGTAGCAATGAAAATGGAGCACAATAAATTCCTTCTTGTCCTAATAATTCAACTGGAAGTGGCTTTTTTTCTTCAAATCTAAATAAATACGTGGATATAAATAAAAACGTTAAGATAAAGCCAAAAAAATAATCGTTGCATAGGCAATTTCAATGATTCCTACAACAGGATAAGTGAGCGCTGCTACTGCGATACCAACATATAATACTGTCCAAGAAGGAGTAGCGTAAATTTTTCTTTAGATTTCATTAATAGAATCGTAAAAATAAGTAATTAGTCCAATATCTAATAGGAACGAGAACCACCAAAGAATTTGTGCTAAGAGAGGTACACTTGGAACGGTACGTAGTAAATAAGTAGCTAATATCATTCCTGCCATCAGGGAAAGTAGCCATTCCAGATAAAACAGGTAGTTTCTTTAATTCTTTTGCAGTGTTTTGCCAATCTACTAAATGGGAGATTAAGAAGATAATCCATAATCCTAATCCGAGTACACTAAATACATGGGATAATTCAGGCAAGGTGTCTGAGATAAGATTTCCAGCGCCTGCTAACCCAAGAAGGCAAACCAGAAAATGCTAAAGGTAACTTTTTTTCATAAAATCCTCCAATAATCTTTTTTTGAGAAAAGTATAACATAAAAAAATGAATGAAGGAAAAATTTAAATTTGAAAGGGGTTAATAAACTGCTTAAAAATTTGCACCTAATTAAGTTTAAATAATTTTTAAATTCTGATAGAAATAGTACGAAACCAAACTTAAATTATGCTATAATAGAGCAGTGAATATTAAAAGATGGATGTGAATACATGATTAACAAAAGAAAGAATCGTCCTATAAAGAAAAAATCACATATTCCATTTCGATTAAATTTATTATTTTTTATCGTGTTTTTTTCATTTATGGCATTAATCGGACGATTAGCGTATGTTCAATTAGTCAAAGGGATGATTTCATCGCCTTAGTGAAACAATACAGAAACTTCTACTGCAAAAAAAGCAGTTCCAAGGGGTTCTATTTATGATAGTAAAGGAAAAGTATTAGTAGGAAATAAACCAAAATTAGCAGTGAACTATACACGTTCTTCAGATGCAACAACGAAAAGTATGTTGGAAACTGCAAAAAAATTAACAGAATTTATTACAGTAGATACAAGTAAATTAAGAGACCGAGATTTAAAAAGATTATTGGTTTGCGACTCATCCAGATGAAGCGAGCAAGTTATTAACTGCAGAAGAGAAAAAGAAAGCTTCAAAAGAAGGATTATCAAATAGTAAAACATATGAAATGCAATTAGCGCATATAACGGATAATCAAATTAATTATTCAGATAGTGAAAAAAACAAGCGATTGCTATTTTTACGAAGATGAATAGTGCTTATGCCTTATCCACTGTTACGATTAAAAATGATTCTGTAACAGAACAAGAAGTTGCTCGTATTAGTGAACGTCTTGGAGAATTAAAAAGGAATTGATATCGATTCAGATTGGGATCGTGAATATCCAATGGGGGATATGTTAAAAACAATTTTAGGTTCAGTATCTTCTGAAACAACAGGTTTACCTTCTGATCGAGTTCGTTCTTTATTAACACAAGGGTATTCATTAAATGACCGTGTAGGAACTAGTTATTTAGAAGAACAATATGAATCTGTTTTAAGTGGAACAAAAAAACAGTCGTTCAAAGCCAAACAAATAATCGAGGGGAAGTAGTTAACCATGAAGAACGTTATGGTGGAAAAAGCTGGTTCGAACTTAGTGATGACAATTGATACAGATTTCCAAAAAGAAATTAGAAGATATTGTTACTAAAGCTGTCGAAGGATTATCAGATGCCACTGCAGACCGAGTGTATGTTGTAGCAATGAATCCAAAAATCAGGAGACATTTTAGGAATTACTGGTAAAAAGAAAAAAAGTATAATGAAAGTTATCAAGTAACTGGAATTGAAGATGATGCCTTAGGTGCTATTAATGGAGCCTTTGGGATGGGGTCTGCTGTAAAAAGCAGCAACGGTTATTTCTGGTTATATGGATGGAGTTATTACAAGAGAAGATAATACAATCGTCGATGAACCAATCGAGTTTGAAGCGTCTGAGCCAAAAAGTTCGGTATTCAACCGTAATGGTAGTATTCCATTAACGGATTTAGATGCGATTGAGCGTTCTTCAAACGTTTATATGATTAAGTTAGCCATGAGAATGGGCGGACAATATGAATATAAAAAAAGGCGGAAAAATTAAATATTAATCTTAACGTATTTGATAAATTACGTGAGTATTATGCTCAATTTGGTTTAGGGGTACGTACTGGAATTGATTTACCTAATGAAGGAAAAAGGATATAATGGTGGTACAGGTGCTGCCTTCTCTGCACTGGACTTTGCGTTCGGTCAGTTTGACTTATATACGCCATTACAATTAGCTCAATATATGGCTACTATTGCCAATGGTGGTACACGTATTGCTCCTCGTTTAGTAAAAAGAAATTCATACAACTGGAAAAAGATGGAGGAATTGGTGATTTAGAAACAGTTGTTCCAACAAAAAAATTATGAATTCTCTCCAAGTAGAAGCAGGATTAATTGATCATATTAAAGAGGGATTATATCGTGTAACACATGGTCAAAACGGAACTTCGGCTTATACATTTAGAAATTACACACCTTCTGTTTCTGGTAAAAACAGGGACAGTAGAAGCGTTCTATGGTGGACCATTACCACAATTTAAACAAAAGGAAGTAGAGAACTCTACATTTTGCTTCTTATGCTCCTTCTGATAATCCTGAAATTGTTGTATCAGTAGTTGCACCATATTTTTTTCAAATGGAATTCCTGCGGACTTTGCTGCTGGAATTACAAAACAAGTGTATGATGCATACTTCCATCAAGAAAGTTCAACGACATCAACAAATTCTACAACTGCTAATGGACAAACAAATACTCAAGCAGGAAATCGTCCAGCACAACAAGCAGCGAATGCACAAGTCCAACAAAAATACTCAAGCTGCAACAGTACGACAACAACAAAAATACGACTGTTCCTGTAGCTCCAGTAAGAAGACAAGGACAATAATCAATAAAAAAAGGTTTTTTGAGTTTTCAAAAGCCTTTTTTTATTACTAAATTGAATAGACAAGCTATAATAATATTAAGGAGGCGTATTTATGAATGATTTTACAGAAGTAACCGTGCAAAAAAAGAAGTGAAATACAAAAGGTGGTATTTTTACAGTTGAACACCATGTAGTATCTCTTCCAAATGGAAAACAATCAACGAGAGACATCGTATTACATAATGGAGCAGTAGCAGTTCTTGTTGTTCATGAAGGAAAGATTTTATTAGTGCGTCAATATCGCAAAGCTATCGAAGCTCACACATTAGAAATTCCCGCAGGAAAAATTAGATCATGATCGAGAAAGTCCGTTAGAAGCAGCAAAAAGAGTTAGAAGAAGAAGCGCAATTAAGTGCCACTGAATGGAAAAAAAGTAGTAGATTTAGTACCAACTCCAGGATATTGTAATGAAAAGATTCATCTTTATGAAGCTAAAGGAATTCAGCATTTAACAGATGCAGCGCCATTAGATGAAGATGAATTTGTATCCATTGAATGGATTCCAGTGGAAGAAGTCATTCAGAAAAATCCATCATGGAGAAATCACGGATGCCAAAAACGATTATTGCTGTTCAATATGCAGCATTGCATCAATAGGAGAAAATATGTCAAAAAGAACCATTATTAACACGAAAAGCTTTTGAGAGAACACGTTGTAGAGCAAAGAAGGTCTCAAGATAATGAGGAATATGAATTTAATGAATCTCCAGTTCCTAAAAAGCCATTATTAGAAAGATATAATCGCTTCTTAACGATTTGGATGATTGCGATGATTGTACTCATTATTGTAGCAATTGGTGTTCAAATCTTCTTATAGTGGATTGTCGTTCTGAATGGTAGGTTAGGGCTAGACAATTCATGAGAGCTTTGATAAAATAACACATATATTTAAAGACATTGATGGAAAAGGGTTATAGAAAATTTCATTATTAGGGAGAAAGGTCAGCGACTGAAAGCCTTTCATGAAAATCTACAACTTTTTCACTTCCGAAGTCGCCATTGGGATTCGATAGATGAATAATGGATCGGTTCGTTACCGTTAATAACGCCGAGTGCCTGCAATGCAGGAATGAGGGTGGTACCACGATAAATTTCGTCCCTTACAATTTTTAGGAATTGTAAAGGGACTTTTTGTTTATAAAATGATTTTTATAGGAGGAAACAAAAATGAATTTAGCAGAAATGAAACAACAATTTGATGCGATTCGTCAAGATGTATTAGCTGCATTAGAAACAGTTCAAACGTTAAAAGAAGTTGAACAAATTCGTGTGCAACAATTAGGAAAAAAGGACCTATTACGGAAGTTCTAAAAAAATATTAAAAATATCGTTCCAGAAGAACGTCCACAAGTAGGAGCGTTAGCGAACGAATTACGTAGTGTAATTGAAGAAAAAAATTACAAGTATTAAATCTGACTTAGAAGCAAAAGCATTAGTGGAATCTTTACGTAAAGAAACAATCGATGTTACAATGCCAGGTCGTCCAATGACTGTAGGAACAAAACACGTATTAAGTCACGTGAGTGATGAAGTGGAAGATTTCTTCATTGGTTTAGGATATCAAGTAGTAGAAGGCCCAGAAGTAGAATCAGACCACTATAACTTCGAAATGATGAACTTACCAAAAGATCATCCAGCTCGTGATATGCAAGATACATTTTTATATTACACCAGAGTATTTATTACGTACGCAAACTTCACCAGTTCAAGCACGAACGATGGAAAAAAACACGATTTTTTTCTAAAGGTCCATTAAAAATGATTAGTCCAGGACGTGTATTTAGACGTGATAATGATGATGCAACTCACTCACATCAGTTCTATCAAATTGAAGGATTAGTAATTGATAAACATATTACAATGGCAGACTTAAAAGGGACATTAGCTGCATTTGCCAAAAGAATTATTTGGTCAAGAACGTGAAGTTCGTTTACGTCCAAGTTACTTCCCATTTACAGAACCTTCTTTAGAAGTAGATATTAGCTGTTTCAAATGTGGTGGACAAGGTTGTTCGATTTGTAAAGGAACAGGTTGGATTGAAATTTTAGGTTCAGGGATGGTTCATCCAAACGTATTAGAAGCTGCTGGAGTAGATTCAAGCGTTTATGGTGGATTTGCCTTTGGATTAGGACAAGACCGTATTGCAATGTTGAAATATGGAATCGAAGATATTCGTTCACTTTATACGAATGATGTTCGTTTCTTAAATCAATTTACGAAGTAAGGAGAAGAGAATATGAAATTATCGTATGAATGGTTAAATGAATATTTAGATTTAAGTTCAATTACTCCTCAAGAATTAGGGGAAAAAAATGTCACGTACTGGAATTGAGGTAGATAGTGTATCTGTTCCAGGTGAAGGACTAAGTGGTTTAGTCGTAGGTCGTGCATTAGAAGTGGTAGATCATCCAGATTCAGATCATCTTCATGTTGTAACCGTAGATGTTGCGGAGGAAGAACCATTACAAATCGTTTGTGGAGCACCAAATATTGCTAAAGGGCAAAAAATTATTGTGGCAACTCATGGAGCACGTATTGCTGGTGGTCATAAAATTAAACGTGGAAAATTAAGAGGAGTAGAATCTCAAGGGATGATTTGTTCTCTTCAAGAGTTAGGATTACCTTCTTCATTAGTACCAAAAGAATATGAACAAGGCATTTATGTATTTGAAGATGATGCTATTGAAGTTGGAATGGATGCTGTTAAAGCCTTAGCATTAGATAGTGCGATTGTGGAATTAGACATTACAGCAAACCGTGCAGATGCTTTAAGTATGAGAGGTTCTGTTCATGAAATTGGTGCAATTTATAATTTAGAAAATACATTAACACCAGATGAATTTTTTTAGAAGGTGGTTCGTCTTCATTAGATCCATGGATGACAGTATCAGTTGAAGATGAAGTAGATGCTCCAGCTTATCACTTACAAATTATTAAAGATGTTACCGTAAAACCAAGTCCACAATGGATGCAAAAATCGATTAATCGCTGCAGGTGTTCGTCCAATTAATAATATCGTTGACGTTACAAACTATGTTTTAATGGAATATGGACAACCGTTACATGCATTTGACTATGATCGTTTAAATTCAAAACAAATTCATGTTCGTCGTGCTAAAGAGGGCGAAACATTAGTAACATTAGATGGTGTTGAACGTACATTAAGTAATGAAATTGTCATTACTGATGGAGAAAAACCAGTTGCTTTAGCTGGTGTAATGGGTGGATTAGATTCAGAAATTATTGAAACTACAACAACTGTTGCATTAGAATCAGCATTATTCGATCCAAAATCCATTCGTTTAGCTTCTCAAAAACATAATTTAAGAAGTGAGTCAAGCAGCCGTTTTGAAAAAGGAATTAATAAAGCGACTATTTTACAAGCTGGTAAGAGAGCTGCAGCATTAATTGCCGAATTAGGAGATGGTGAAGTAGTTGAGGGAGTAGCTTCTTCTCAATCACTAACATTAGAGTTACCAGTAGTTTCTATTTCATTAGAACGCTTAAACCATGTTCTAGGAACGAGCCTTTCAACAGAAGAAGTATTACAAGTATTTAAACAATTAGCTTATCCAACAGTTGAAGAAGAAGGAGTATTCCATGTAACAGTTCCTGCGTGGAGATTTGATATTTCGATTGAAGCAGATTTAGTCGAAGAAGTAGGACGTATTTATGGATATGATAAAATTCCTTCAACATTACCAACAACTGCAAGTACACAAGGTGGATTGAATGAGAAACAACGTTTTGTACGCTGGACTCGTCAATTTATGCAAGGAGCAGGTTTATCACAAGCGTATTCTTATGCATTAACAACTCCTGAAAAATCTCATTGGTTTACTGTAGAAGAAAGACCAAGTATTCGTTTAGACTTACCAATGAGTGAAGAGAGAAGTGAATTAAGACAATCAATGCTACCAAGCTTACTTGAAGCATTACAATATAATGTCGCTCGTTCTCAACAAAAATGTTCGTTTATTTGAAGTTGGTAAAGTATTCTCTATTGGTAAAAAAACGGTTCTGAAGATTTCCAAGAAAGAGAAGTTATCGGATCTGCTGTTACAGGAGAATGGGGACATGCTTCATGGCAATCACCAGCACAACCTGTTGATTTCTTCGCATTAAAAGGAGTATTAGAAGCTTATTTTGCAGAATTGAACTGTAATGATCGTATTCGTTTTGTTGCAACAGATGCAATTGAACAATTACATCCAGGACAAACAGCTTATATTTATTTAGGTGAAGAATTAATTGGATTTATTGGAAAAAAATTCATCCAGTGATTCAAAAAGAATTAGATTTATCAGATACATTTGTATTTGAATTATTAGTGGAACCTTTATTAGCAGAAGGATTACAAGAACGTGTGATTCAATCTGTACCGAAATTCCCGTCAATGACGCGTGATATTGCGTTATTAGTTCCTGTTACAATGGAACATGCAACATTAGAGTCAGTAATTAAAGAAAATGCAGGTCAATATTTACAATCAGTTACTTTATTTGATGTGTATAAAAGGGGAACATGTACAAGAAGGTTACCAATCATTAGCTTATTCGATTCGTTTCTTAAATAAAGAAGCTACTTTACAAGAGGAAGAAATTAAACAAGCAATGGATCGTATCCAAACAGCCTTAGTTGCATTAGAGAATGTAACCATTCGTTAAGGCGCTACGGAATAAAAAGCATTTCCTTACGTAGTAAGGTCGCCAGCAACCTCGCTCTGCGAGTCTCATGGCTAAAATTCGAGCCTTGGTCTCGAATTTTTCCCTACAAAAAAAGCCAGAAATTTTCTGGCTTTTTTTGCTTTTACTACGAAGGAAATTCTTTTTATTCCTCCGCTTGTAACGTTAAAAATTATTTTTTTATTTTCTATTAGACAGGTTATTTCACTTAAGGTGAATTTATCATATAAGTTCTAAAAAAAGAATAAAAAGAAAAAAATTTCTTCGTAGCATAAGTAAAAAAAGCCAGCATTAACTGGCTTTTTTTACAGGGAAAGTGAGACTTTGGCTCAAATTTTAGCCATGAGACAGCAATTGCTGGCTGCTGGCGACCTTGCAACGAAGGGGATTTTTCTTTTTATTCGAATCTATTCATGCGGTATGTCAATCGTTTCGTTTCTTTTCCCACATTGGAATGCTGCACATTACAACTAGGAAAATGAAAGCTGATTGAATCCAAAAATAGAGCTAAGTCGAAAATTCCGTGAACTGCAACAACGACTAAAAAAAGGAAACATATAATCCAACAATTGGACGTTTTTGAGGTTGACGACTCATTTTTGATTAAACTACGAACGGGCTTGATACTAGCGATGGCTAATAATAGAGTACCAATATATCCATAACTTAAAAATTGTATCGATATAAATACTATGCGCATGTTCATGATAAATCGCACCAATACGTTGATAACTATGCATATAGGTTAATGGCCCTTCACCCAAAAAAATGGATTTTTGTTTGAAAAGAGTAAATCCTGCATTCCAAATGGAAATACGTTCATCCATAGATGAATCTAATGTTCCCATTCGAACTCCAATATCATTTGAAAACAGGAAGAATAGTCCAATAATAAAGACGCCAACACTTAACCAAAATGCTCGAGAACTTTTTAATCGTTGTAAATAAATAAATAATAGCTCCGCAAATAATTGCAGGGAAAGCTGTTCTATTTTGAGTAAAGTTCAAACCGAATAAATTGATAAAGCAAGCGATAATACAGATGACTTTCCATTTCCAATTTTTTTGGTTGTTGTGAAAAAGGTAAAAACCAATCATAATACAGAAACAACAAATGATTCCGTAATAATTTGGATTAAAGAATGTAACCTCAGCACGATTTTGATGCCAAACTTGCATATTCGGTGCTAAAAATGCGTAGTTAAATTTATGAACAATTTCAAAATGTTCTAAAAAGGCAAAATAGTGCTGCAAAATATACTTCCCAGTAAAATGGTCTGTAATACAATGTGGAAAAAAATCTTGATTAATCCGTTTCTGGTAATAAACAAAAGAATATTGCGAACCATAAAAAAATATAATGGAAGCTGCAACTCCAATTAAATTACCCCTTGCTGCTGAGATAATCGTGCTATAAGCAATAAAGTTTAACAACACGGGATAATTCAGTAGTTGTTTTTAAAAATATGTTTCATCTTTCCAGTAAAAAAATTAATAGAATAAAATAAAATAAGAACAATGATAAAAACAAGTAAAAACGGTAAGAAGATGCTGACAATCATTAAATAGAGTGCCAAATCTTGGTTTGGGAATCTCTTGATTTTTATCAAGGATATACATTAGTTTCATAAAAATTCCTTTTCTAAATTTGAGAATACTCTCAAATGAATGGTATGATATCTGACTCATTTTTACCATTTTTTTCATTGAAACTGGGAAGATTTTTTTAAGCAGATTATAAGGTTTCTCATAATAATCATTACTTTGAGCAACATAGAAGACAAAAAAACTTATGATAATGATATGATAATTGTAAATTAAAAACGCATAGATATTTTTAAATAAAAGCTGAAAGAGGGAAAAAAATCATGAGAGAATACGATATTATTGCAATTGGTGGAGGAAGTGGCGGTAGTGCTACGATGAATCGTGCAGCCATGCATGGAGCAAAAGGCAGCCGTTATTGAAGGAAATATCATTGGGGAACTTGTGTAAACGTTGGGTGTGTTCCTAAAAAAAGTAATGTGGTATGGAGCTTTAGTTTCTGAAACACTTAAAAATTATGCATCAGATTATGGATATACAATTGGAGAAACTTCATTTGATTTCAAAAAAATTAAGAAAAAAATCGTCAAGCTTATATTGAACGTTCACGTCAAGCTTTTTTTCAAACAACTTCAATAGAAATGGAATTGACTATATCGAAGGATATGCTCGTTTCGTAGATAAAAAAATACAGTAGAAGTAAATGGTGAACAGATTCGTGCAAAACATATTGTCATTGCGACTGGTTCATATGCTTTTTGTTCCCAATATTCCAGGTAGTGAACTTGGTGGAACTTCTGATGATGTATTTGCATGGGAAGAATTACCAGAATCAGTATCAATTATTGGTGCAGGATATATTGCTGTTGAATTAGCAGGAGTTTTTACATGGATTAGGAGTAAAAACTGACTTATTCGTTCGTAAAGGTGGCCCGTTAAGAGGATTTGACCAAGGCATTGTTGAAGTGTTAGTGGAAGAAATGAAGAAAAATGGTCAACCATTACATACACATAAAGTTCCTCAAAAAAATTAGAAAAAAATTAGATAATGGAGATATTCAAATTCATTTTTGAAGATGGTACAACTCATACAAGTCAAAAAGTTATTTGGGCAGTTGGACGTAAAGCGAATGTTAGCCAATTAAATTTAGAAGCAGCAGGAGTGGCTTTTGAATGAACGTGGATTTATTCAAGTAGATGAATATCAAAAATACAACAACACCTGGTATTTATGCACTAGGGGATGTTTCTGGTGAAAAAGAATTAACACCAGTAGCGGTTAAAAGCGGGTAGAACATTATCAGAACGTTTATTCAATGGAAAAAAACAGATGCAAAAATGGATTATGAATTAATTCCAACAGTTGTATTCTCTCATCCAGCGATTGGATCTATTGGTTTAAGTCAAGAACAAGCGGAAGCAAAAATATGGTGCTGAAAATATTAAAGTATATGAATCAAACTTTGCAGGAATGTATTCAGCCATTACAGTTCACCGTCAAATGACAAAATTAAAAATTAATTACATTAGGTGAAGAAGAAAAAAATTATTGGTTTACACGGAATTGGTGAAGGCGTTGATGAAATGATTCAAGGTTTCGCAGTTGCGCTTAAAATGGGAGCTACAAAAAGCAGATTTTTGATGCGACAGTAGCAATTCACCCAACAGCTTCAGAAGAATTTGTAACAATGAGATAATGAAGAGTGAAATCAGTTCTAAAGTTGAATGTAAGATAAGGATATAATTGTCTATATTTAAGAGGTAATTGCTATGGAAAAATTCTCAAATTGTTAATTTTAGAGAAGATGTGTATTTTTATACGCACACAAAAAGAAAACTTAGTTACTTTTTGAAGAGTTGAAAAAGGAAATACTAATTGGACATCATGAAATTGAACAGTCTAAGTTAACTTTTTTTGGGCGATCTGAGAAAGGAATTTTTTTACTTAGTAGAACCAATCCTCAATAAACTCATAGTCTAAATTTTTTTAGTAATAATTTAGGAGCATGTTATTTTGACATGCTCCTAAAAAAATGTTTAAGATACTTTAAATTGGAAAAAGTGACCTTATTTTTGGTGAAATGATATTAGTTGAAGAATGAAGGGATTGAGTGTAAGATAAATTGTCATAAGATTTTAGGAGGAAAAAGAAGTGAAAAATACCAATATTTAATTTTTTTGATTTAGATAATACAATTTTTTTGATTTTTTTGGGGAGCAGAAGACTATGCTTTATCTCGTATTAGCCAAGAAGATGGTTTAGAATGGACTCCGGAAGTTTTTAGAAGTTTATCGAACAATGAATAAAAGGCTTATGGGAACAATATGAACAGGGAGAAATTTCTCAAACTTATTTGAATGAAGAAAAGATTTGTTCGTTGGTTTTGCACATTATGGAATTCAGGTAGATGGAAGTGTTTGTGAGAAAAAAATTCCGTCACTATTTAGCAGAAGCAAATACGATGATGCCAGATGCATTAGACATTATTCATGAATTAAAGAAAGACTTTGTCATGGTTGCAGCCACAAATGGGATTGAAGAAACTCAATTATTACGTTTGAAAACAGCTGGATTAGAAAACTTTTTTTGAAAAAAATTATTTATTTCTGAAGTGGTGGGATATCGTAAGCCAAGTAAAGACTTTTTTTGAAGCTGTGGTAGAGCAAAACAGAAGGAATGACGATTGAGAATGCCTTGCTGATTGGGGGATAGTTTTAAGGCGGATATTTATGGGGCGAGTCGTATTGGAATGGATACTTGTTGGTATATGGAAAATCCAGAACGACCAACTGAGCCTGAGGAATTGTTGGCTGTGGAGCCAACGTATCAGATTGGGCATTTATCCGAACTGTATAAGATAATTTTTATAATGGATTCTATATAGTAGCATTAGGACGCAAGCAGCCACCTTTCGGTGTCTCATTGCTAAAAAAGTTGAGCCTAAGGTCTCAACTTTTTCCTGTGATAAAATCTACGATGCAGATTTTTATCACTGTTGCTACTATGAGAATCCTTGGGTTCGAGCATATATGAGGGACGTTTAAGATGAGAATGGATTTGTCTATAGTAGCATTAGGACGCAAGCAGCCACCTTTCGGTGTCTCATTGCTAAAAAGTTGAGCCTAGGGTCTCAACTTTTTCCTGTGATAAAATCTACAGTGCAGATTTTATCACTGTTGCTACTATGAAAATCCTTGGTTCGGTCATATATTTAGAGACGTTTAGGATGTAAATGAATTTTTGCATAGTAGCATAGATTGTTGGGAGAGGATAAGAATGGATCATATTGAATTATATGTAAGTAATTTGCAGAAAACAAAAATTATTCTATTCTAAATTTTTTTAGTTCAATTAGGATTTGAATTGTTTCAAGAATGGGAAGAAGGCTTTTTCTTATAAAAAGAAAGTTTTTTTATATTGTATTTGTTCAAGTCAAAGAAAAAAATATCAATCAACTAACTACCATCGTTGTCATGTAGGATTAAATCATCTGGCATTTTTCTTGCTCTGATAAAAAGATTATTTCAAATATAAGAGAACAATTGATAGAAGAGAATGTAGAATTATTATATGATGAAAAAAATATCCATATGCTGGTGGGAAAAAAATCACTATGCATTATATTTTGAAGATCCTGATAGAATAAAAAGTTGAGATTGTATATCATTAGTAATTTAATTTTTTTAATGGATTTTTTTCTATAGTAGCATAAGGACAGCAGCAGCCCTGTGGTCTCTCATTGCTCTTACTATGAGAATCCTTGGTTCGGTCATCTGATAAAGTAATACAAAACAAAAGGGATAAAATCACGTTTTATGGAACGATGATTTTTATCCCTTTTCTATATTTTATGCGGCCGGCGGGACTTGAACCCGCACAGGTATACACCCACTGCCCCCTCAAGACAGCGCGTCTGCCATTCCGCCACGACCGCTCAATGTATGTAATCGTATCAAAGTTTTCCTTAGAATGCAAGTGTTAAAAAAATCGATAAAGTTTTACGGTTCGTCATTAGAATCCAACACTAAACTTCCACGGCAACGACCACAACGGAATTTATTGGTATCAATTTTTTCTCATACGGTGAAAAGTAGCCCCACACGACTTGCAAGAATAAACGTATTGATAGGGTTCCATCCGTTCTACAAAAACGGAGCCCCTCAACTTCTCGTAAGAGCATTTTAAAATCTCTATCTTGGTGTCGATAACCTTTTCCTTCTTGATGTAAGTGATAATGACATAATTCATGTTTAATAACACCAATTAAGACTTCTTTACCTAGTATTGTTTCAACTTTTAGGATTAATCTCGATATTTCCTGTTTTTCAAAAATATAACGTCCACCAGTTGATTTTTAAACGAGCGTTATAAGTGATTTGATGTTGAAACTCTTTATGAAAAGTATTCTTTTTGAAATTTTTTTGACATAATTGTTGCAAGTCTAATTCTTCCATTTACATCCATTCCTTTTATTTTAATGTATCCATTGTAATATAAGAGACGAGATTATTGCAATTCATTGACGTTCTTCTATTATAAGAGTAAAATGACACTCGGAAGATTTTAAAGACCTGGAGGAAAAATGTGTGAAAATAGTAATTGTTGGTGGAGGAAAGGTCGGCGAAGTACTTTTGCCGAGAACTAACTTCAGAAGCAAATGATATTGTTTTAATTGATAAAAATCCTTTGATTATTGAAAGAATGATGAATAAATTTGATATCATGGGCATTGTTGGAAATGGTGCTAGTTATGATATTCAACAAGAAGCTGGAGTAGCGAGTGCAGATATTTTTTTCTAGCTGTTTCAGAGATGGATGAAATCAATATTATTGCTGCCATTTTAGCTAAAAATTGGAGCAGAATATACAGTTGCTCGTGTTCGTAATCCAGAATATTCTCAACAGTTGAATTTTTGTTCGAGAAAGTTTAGGAATTTCCTTATTAATTAATCCGGAATTATCAGCAGCACGTGATATTTTTTTAAAATTTTTAAATATCCTTCTGCCTTAAGTGTAGAAAGTTTTGCTAGCAATCGAGTGAGTTTAATCGAGTTGGAAATTCATGAACACTCACCATTAATAGGATTAAGTTTGAAAGACTTTAGAAATCGTTTTGGGACTATTTTTAGTTTGTGCGATTCAACGTGATTCGGAAGTATTTATTCCAAGTGGGGATTCTTTTTATTCAAAAAGGTGACCGTATCCATATTACTGGAGCATATGAAGATATTTCTACATTCTTAAAAATTACCAATTATATTACCAAACAAGTACGTTCAAGCTTAATCGTTGGTGGAGGAAAAAAATTGCTTACTACTTATTAGATATGTTAAAAACGACAAAAATCCATCCAAAAAGTGATTGAAGTGAATGAAGATCGTGCAAAATTCTTAAGTGAACAATTTCCAAATGCAACAATCATTCATGCAGATGGAACAGATCATGATGTATTAGAAGAAGAAATGTTGACAAATTATGATGCCTTCGTTTCATTAACAGGAATTGATGAAGAAAACTTAATTTTATCTGTATTTGCTAAAACACCGTGGAGTTCGAAAAAGTTATTACTAAAATGAGCCGTACGGGTATTTTAAAAGTATTAAAAAAATGTCGACCCACAATCCATTATTACTCCAAAACAAATTGTTGCCAATGAAATTGTTCAATTTGTTCGTGCACGTGCGAATACTAAAGGTTCAAATGTAGAGGCCTTATATCGTGTAGCCGATAATCAAGTAGAAGCATTACAATTCCGTATTGAAAGAAATAGTCGTGTTTGTGGCATTCCATTATCGAAATTAAAAAAACAAAATCGAATTTATTAATTGCTTTTATCGTTCGTGGAGAAAAAAATTAATTTATCCAGATGGAAATGACCAATTAGAACCACATGATAGAGTAATCGTCGTAACAACTCAGAAAAAAACTTCGATGATATTATCGATATTTTTGGAATAGGAGTTGATGATTTTGCAAAAGAAGAACAGTATGTTATTTGGTAGGGAAAAATTTTACAAGTGGAAGCTTTATTATTACTACTACCATTATTTGTTAGTTTGATTTATCGAGAAAGCCTCCATCAACTATTAAGTTATGCTGGAACGATCACTTTGTTAGTGGTTATCAGGGACACTTTGTACATTAGCAAAAGCCTGACAATATGAAAAATTATGCCACGAGATGGGATTGTAACAGTAGCTCTCAGTTGGATATTACTTTCATTTTTGGAGGACTTCCATTTGTGTTTACAGGAGAGATTCCTAATGTAGCAGATGCATTTTTGAAACAGCCAGTGGTTTTTACAACAACGGGTTCTAGTATTTTAAGTGATTTGTCTATTCTAGGGTATTCTTCCTTATTTTTGGCGTAGTTTTTACCCACTTAGTTGGAGGTATGGGAGTTCTAGTATTTGCGTTAGCGATTCTTCCAAGTACGGAATCTGATTCTGTTCAGTTAATGCGTGCAGAAGTTCCAGGACCAGTTTTTGGGAAATTAGTGTCTAAACTTGCAAAAACTGCCAGAATTTTTATATGCGATTTATTTAGTGATGACAGCGATATTGGTCATTATTTTAATGCTAGTTAAAGTACCATTATTTGATGCCTTATTATTATCATTTGGGACAGCTGGAACCGGTGGATTCTCTATTAACAATGCAGGGTTTGCCATTTATCAAAAATCCTGAGATGGTTGAATGGATTATTGGAGTTGGAATGATGCTCTTTGGAGTAAACTTCAATTTATATTATTTCTTATTATTAGGTTCCATTCGAGAAGTATTAACGGATGAAGAAGGTCGTTCTTATATTGGAATTATTGCCTTTGCATCTGTCGCTATTTTTTTGCTTTCTTGAGCATTGTGCAATCTCAGTTAGATGTTCCGTTTAGAAGTGTTTTTTTACGGTATCATCGATTATAACAACAACAGGATATTCAACAGCTGATTTTTGGTCTGTGGGGAGTATTTCCACAAGTAGTGTTATTACTTCTAATGTTTATTGGTGGGTGTGCAGGTTCGACTGCTGGGGAATTAAAGTTTCTCGAGTAGTGATTTATGTCAAAAATGCCATTGCTGAAATTAAGAAAATGGGACAACCTCGTCGAGTGATTATACCGAAATTTAATGGCAAAGTAGTCGATGATAAAATGTCGAGCGGAATTGCGAACTATTTATTAGTATATGTAGCTGTATTTTTAGTGTTGTTAATATCTGCTTCATTTGAAGCTCCTGATTTTTTTAACGGCATTTTCTTCAGTTGCAGCAACCTTTAATAATATTGGTCCTGGTTTAGGAGAAGTGGGACCAACAAGTAATTTCTCTATGTATTCTGATTTTAATACGATTTTTATTATCTTTAGGAATGATAGCAGGACGTTTAGAAATTTATCCTATGATTTTTATTATTCTCTACCACTTCATTAGGAGCGTTCTTCATTTCTGAAAAATAGGAGGAATCGTTTTGAATAAAATAGTAAAGGGAAGAATTTATACATTAATTGGAGTAGTTTCGTGGGGATTATCTGGAGCTTGTGGACAATATTTAATGAATGATTCAGAAGTTTCTCCCATTTATTTAACAGCATTACGAATGATGATTGCAGGTTTAGTTTTAACATTATTTGCATGTTGGAAACAACCGAAGCAATTTCGTGAAGTAGTGAAGTCTCCCAAAATAATGGGGAGAATGTTATTTTTCGGAATTTTTGGATTAATGTTATGTCAATTAACGTATTTATTTGCGATTCATTCTTCAAATGCTGGAACGGCGACTGTATTGCAAATATACTTGTCCGATTTTAATTGTCATTTATGTGAGTTTAAAAGAGAAGACAGTACCAACTGTGATGGAATTTGTTGCAATACTTTTGTGCGTTAATAGGTACGTTTGTCATTGCAACTCATGGAAATCCATTTAACTTATCCCTTAGTCCAGCAGGATTATTTTTGGGGTATTATTTCCGCATTTACTTATGCGCTTTATACCTTATTACCTGGTAAATTGATTCATAGCTTTGGGAGCTTAATTGTAACTGGATTAGGATTATTGTCCGGTGGAATTTTATTTTATATCGGAAGTGCAAGTTGGCAATATACGATTCAATGGAAACCTTATACATTCATTGCCTTTATCGGAATTATTGGAATAGGAACGATTTTTTGCCTATACATTGTATTTAGAAGGAGTTTCAATCATTGGACCTGTTCAAGGAAGTTTATTAGCTTCTGCAGAACCTATTTCTTCGGTATTCTTCTCCATCATTTTATTAGGAGAAATATTCCAAGGAATTGATATTGTAGGAATTGTGCTTATCTTAATAGCCGTTTATCTCATTACAATGAAAAGAACAATTGCAAGAAAAAAACATATGAAACTAAAACATTAGACTATACCTCTGTGAAGTACATTCGCAGAGGTATTTTTTTAATAAAAATCTTAATAAAAAAATCTCCACAAATCTTCAAGAAAATAAAGTAAGATAGAATAGTCAAAGGAGGTTAATGACATGAAAAAAATAGTTCGCCCTATAGTAGTGGCTACGATGCTATTAGGACTTATTTCTCAGCAAGTTTATGCGATTGATACAACAGCCGTTAATGAGAAATGGGGAAACCAACAGTTGTTTATGGTGGTGGTTTAAATGACCAACAAATTAAAAGAAACATCTAAATTATTAGGGATTAAAGATGAAAATACAGTAACGACAACGAAAGCTACAGGAGAAGATTTAGTCAAATACTTAGGTGCAGGAGAAGCAAATACTTCTGTAATGATTTCATCTGTTATGGTTCAAAAAAAGAAATAAAGGAGAAGGGTAAAAGTTCATATTGCTACTCCAAAAAAATATTACTCTTGTTACTTCTGAACAATATGCCAATGCAGCGATTACAGCAGGGGTAGCTGATGCAGAAATTAAAGTTGCAGCTGTTTCTAAAGTAACGGGTGAATCTGCTCTAACAGGTGTATATAAAGCTTTTTGAGGCAAATGGTGTTGTATTAGACGGAAAACGTACAGCCGTTGCACAACAAGAATTAGAATTAACCAATCAAATTGCTCAAGAACAATCGAAAGAAAAAAAGGCTTTGATGCTGCAAAAATTAGACCAAGCAATGATTGATATTAAGAAATCTCTTGCTGAGATTAAAGAAAAAAACAAGGTCAAGTAGCTACAAAAAGAAGATGTTGAAAGAATTGTTAATGAGGCATTAAAAAAATATGGATTAGATAAAGTCATTAGTCCAACTCAAGTGAATAATATTATTCAGTTTGCCTTAAGTTATCAACAAACAAGTGCGATTGATTCCAAACAAGTCTTAGAACAATTAAATTCATTATCCAATACAGTAAAAGGAAAGATTGGTCAATTAGTAGATCAAGCGAATCGTGAAGGTTGGTTGGATAAAAATCGTGGCATTCTTTAAAGAAATATTTAATGCTATTTTTAGTTCAAAAATAGAGTGCAACAAAAAAAGTCCATAGAGCGAATCTATGGACTTTTTACTATTTAAAAATAAAATAAATAATAAACTTAGAACAATAATTAATTGAATACATAAACCAATTAAAGCGATGTATGGCGTATCTAAACGAGTATCATTTTGTTCTTGAGCAATTGAAATTACAAACGTTACGATAAATGTAAACAAATGTAATGTAAAGAAGAATAAAATAACGACTAATAACGCAATTGGAGATACAAATGTCATAAATGCTGTAATGACTAATAAAAATAATTGCTAGAGCATTCATAGATTCATATTGTGTTAACCAATAATGGAATACATGTTGTCGTTTTTAAGAAAATATGTTTCACACCAAAAAGCAATGACTGGAAATCAAAATAAAATACCGCATAGAATAATAGTAGTTTTAAGAAAACTAAAAATATAATTTGGTGTTACTGTTAAGCTAGGTAAAATGGAAATATCCGCTAGTAATTGATATTGAGATAAGACTGCTCGAATACCGTGTGTAGTAATATAAGCTGATAATAATGTCGAAACGATAATCATAATATAACCAAATAATCGGCTATTTTGACGTTTTCTTGAATAATTGTTCGTTGGGTGGATTAGTTTTCCAAAGAAAAAAAGCTAAAGAAACGAGTAATTCTTCTCCAAAAAGCTTGAATAAATAGCTTGATTATTTTTTTAATACGATATTCTTGATCACTTCTGTTTTCTACAGAATTTGGTTGAGTAACTTTATTATCTTCATCAAATAAAGATGTTTGAATCGTTGTTGAATTTTTCATCTAATTGTTCTTCTTGAATAGTGCCACAGAAAAGGACATAATGTTTCTTTCTCATCGATTAATTCGTGGCAGAATGGGCAATTTTTCACGTAAATTCTCCTTTATCAATCATAATTGATTTTCTCTGTTGTATTGTATCATAGAATGCAAGTGGACAAAAGAAAAAGGACTAGAAATCTCTAATCCTTTTTATAGTGGCATATACTAATATATGTGTCATGGTGTTCACATCACACATGAACAAACAGCTACATCCGGTAGTGTGCAAGCACATCTGTTCCACTTGACTTAGCAGACTTCTTTGTCTGCTTGTCGCCTCATCGCATAGATAATATTATAGCAGACAATAGAGGTACTGTCACGTAAAAACACTAAAAGCTCTAAAAATTTTTTTCAATATAAAAAAAGCACCCAAAGAGGTGCTAGGTTGATTACATTTCAGTAAATGCTAGTGGAACTAAATCACGTAAAATCGTTTCTTTTTAATTCCCCTTTATTATTAGAAAGGTAAATTGGTGTATCAGCAGGGCATAGTTCTACTAATACTTGACGGCATAAGCAACATGGAGGTAAGAAGTAGTCTGTTTTACCAGCTACAACAAGCATTTCCACATCTTCTTTTTGATAGCCTTTTGTTACTCCAGTGAATAAAGCTGTACGTTCTGCACAGTTTGTTGCTCCAAAAGAAACATTTTTTCCACGTTTACTCCAGTAATCACTGTTCCATCTTTATATAAAATGGCACAGCCTACTGGGAAGTTAGAGTAGGGACAGTATGAATGTTCCAATGCGTTTTTTTGCATGTAAATATAATTCTTCAGGTTTCATAAAAGTTCTCCTTAAATGGGATTATTTTTTTCACGAATAATTTCAATTTTGTATCCATCAGGATCTTTTTACAAAAATAGTAGTTTGCTGGATTTCCAGGTAAACCTTTTTAATTCTGTTACATCATAGCCTTTAGCTACGTGTTCAGCATGTAATCCTTCTAAATCAGCGCTACTAATCGCAATATGGCCGTAACCATCTCCGATTTCGTATCCTGGATGTCCATAGTTATACGTTAATTCTAATTCGTAATCGTCACCTTCAAAAGCTAAATAAACGATTGTAAATTTGTGTTCTGGGAAATCTTTACGACGAGTTTCTTTAAATCCAAATGCTTCTTGATAGAAAAGCTAAACTCTCTTCTAAGTTTTTTTAACACGAACACAAGTGTGTAACATTTTTGGCATAGTAGTCTCTCCTTTTTATTGTTTTTGTCTTACTAGCATAATGGATTATAGGCTTTAATGCAAGAAATATGCAACTTTAAGGTGTGCAGAGTAAAATATGATGTGTAACCTAAAAATGTAAACACTTGTATATAAAATAAATACACTTTTTTTGATAAAAAAATCGAGTAAAAAAATGATTGCAGTTCAAAAAAAGAATTTGCTATTCTGTTACCATTATGAAAAGAATCATCTAAATGAGGTGTCAAAGTGAAAGTAATTAAATTTGGTGGAAGTTCATTAGCAAATAGTCAACAAATAAAAAAAGGTATTACAAATTGTAAAAAGCAGATAGTGAAAGAAGAATTGTTGTTGTATCTGCACCAGGAAAAACGTCATTCAGACGATGAGAAAGTAACGGACTTATTAATTCAATTAGCGACTTCTCATATTGAAGGACAATATAATGAAGCTGTTTTAGAAGTAATTTTAGAACGTTATCAAGAAATTTATGATGAATTACAATTAAATTCAGATGTAATGGATAAAATTCGTCAACATTTTGCAGCCTTAAAAGAAAGTATATTAGAACCTGCTTATTTAATCGATGCGTATAAAGCAAGTGGAGAAGACAATAATGCTAAATTAATTGCAGACTACTTTACAAAAGAAGGCTTACCAGCAAAATATATTAGCCCTAAAGAAGCGAATTTATTCGTTAGCGATACTCCAGGAAATGCTCAAGTATTAGAAGAAGCGTATAAAGAATTAGAATACTTACAATTAGAAAAAGATATTATTGTATTCCCAGGATTCTTCGGAGTTACAAAAGATGGCAAAGTTGTGACATTCTCTCGAGGTGGATCAGATATTACAGGGTCAATTTTTAGCGAATGCCGTTTCAGCTGAAGAGTATGAAAAACTTTACAGATGTGGATGCTATCTTTGTTGCAAGTCCAAAATTAGTTCATAAAACCAATTGGAATTGATGTATTATCTTATACAGAAATGCGTGAGTTATCTTATGCAGGATTTTTCAGTGTTCCATACAGAAGCATTGTTACCAGCAATTAAAAAAAGGAATTCCAGTTCATGTATGTAATACGAATAATCCTTCTGCAAAAGGAACTTATATTATGAAAAGGAAAAAGTAAATTCTCCTTCGATTATTTCTGGTATTGCAAGTTCATCAGGTTTCGTGAGTGTTTATATTCAAAAAAATATTTAATGAATCATGAAATTGGATTTTTTTAAGAAAAAAACATTACAATTATTTGAAGATGAAGGAGTCAGTGTAGAACATATTCCAACAGGGATTGATGATGCTACAATTATTATTCGTGGAGAAGATGCGACTGATGAAACATTAGATCGTATTGTTTACCGTTTGAAAGCAGAATTAAATGCGGATGAAGCGTATTATGAACGTGGATTATGCTTAATTATGTTAGTAGGGGAAGGAATGGTTAGCATGGTCGGTACAACTGCTCGTGTTGCTAGCACATTAGCCCGTGAACAGATCAATATTGAATTATACAACCAAGGGGTATCCGAAGTTTCTATGATGTTTGGTATTAGAGAAGAGTACGAACAACGTGCCATTCAAGCATTATATGACGAGTTCTTTGGTGAAGAAGTAGAATACGAAGTTTTTGGATAAATAGTAATAACTAAATAGTATATAATAAACGACTTTTCTAATGTAGCGAAGGACGCCAGCAGCCCTGCGGTCTCATACTAACGCTACATTGGAAAGTCATTTTTGTATTCGAATAAATAAATTAAACGTGTAAGAAGTTATTTTTACAAAAATTTTTTTCGAAGAAATTTGTCTAATAACTTAATAACAAGAGGAGTAGTAACTAATGTAATTAGGAAAAAGATTATAAAATGGTAATCAAAAGAACTTAGCTACACAACCAGCAAAAGTTCCAGCATTCCAAACAATAGCTAAACAAATTTTTTTGTAAACGATTCATGATAGTTTCCCCCTTATATTTATCTATCTATGTATACGCTTATTTTACTACTATGATAACTTTTTCATCAAGGGTGTTGAAGGAATTTTTTTATGTCTGTAATTCTCTTCAAAGCAGGGATATACTTATTTATAAACAAATAAAAAAATGACTTTCTAATAGTAGCAAAAGTACTAGAAGCTGAGTGGCTTCTAGTACAGGAAATTTCGAGACCAAGGCTCGAAATTTAGCAATGAGACTCGCTTTAGCGAGTCTGCTTGCGTCCTATGCTACTATGTTAAAAAGTCATTTTTTTCTTTTGTTTATATTTTTTTATATTTTTTTAAGTAAACGTAATCCGTTTAAAATCACTAAGATTGTACTTCCCTCGTGTCCGATAACGCCTAAAGGTAAGTTAATGAATTGGAAGACATTCGCTAAAAATTAAAAATCGTGATTACTGATAATGAGAAAACAATGTTTTTGTAAAAATGATGCGTTTCATTTTTTTAGATAACTCGTGACCATATTTAATTAATGATAAATTATTTTTTTCAATAATACAATATCACTTGCTTCAATTGCTAAAAGCAGTACCTTCACCAATGGCAATCCCAACCGTTGCATTTGCAAGAGCAGGAGCATCATTAATGCCATCACCAACCATTGCTACAGAAACACCTTTTTCAGATAGATTCTTAACATAAGCTGCTTTATCTTCAGGTAAACAGTTTGCTTGATAATCAGAAATTTCTAATTGTTTTGCTACGGCAGCAGCTGTTGCTTCTGCATCCCCAGTCATCATAATTGTTTGAATATTTTTCATCGTTAAAGTAGTGTAATACAGATTGACTACTTTCTTTAATTTCATCTGAGATAGCGTAGAATCCAATTAATTGATTATTTTTTTCAATCACTAAAAACAATTTCACCTTGCTCTAAGTGTTTTTCAATCTCAGTTGCTAATGAAGTGTGTTGTTTCCATTCTGCATCAATCCAAGATAATTTACCAATTTTCCAAGTTGAACCTTGAGCTGTTGCGACTAATCCATTTCCAATTACTTCTTCAAAGCTGTCAAAAAGTAATAGAATCAGAATTTTTTTGTAAGCTTGAGTATAAGTTGTAATTGATTTTTCCTAATGGGTGAGTTGAACGAATTTCCATTTCATACATCATTGCATGAACTTCTTCTTCGTTTTTCATTAACAATTACTGCATGTTGAACAGTTGGTTTTCCTTTTGTTAATGTACCTGTTTTTATCTAAAACAATAGATTGAATAGAAGATAATTGTTCTAAAGATTCTCCACCTTTTAATAAAATCCCTTGTTTTGCTGCATTAGATAAACTTGCTAAAAATTGCAGGGCTAGCAGATGCAACTAAGGCACATGGTGACATTACTGTTAATAAAATCATTCCTCTATAGAAAGATTCTTGCCATGACCATTGGAAACCGAAGTAGAAGAATGCAATGGCTAATGGTACGAATACTAATACAAATTTTACATATTGATCTTCGATTTTTGTTTAAGAAGCTACTTGTTTTTTTGTTTCTTGTTCTTGAGCTTCTTCTACTAAACGAATGATAGAAGCCATCACAGTTTCATCTGCATTTTTATGTACAGTTGCTGTACAAGATTGATGTAAATTAATACTTCCTGCAAAAAAATTTCTTCGCCCACTTTTTTTGTTTGCTGGAAGTGGTTCACCATTAATCATACTTTCATCGAATAAGCTTTCACCATCTGTTAGAATAGCGTCCATTGGAACAGCTTCACCTTTTTTTAATGAAAATCACATCATTAATAACTAAATCTTCAACGTCTACTGTTTCATAGTGACCATCACGAATACGTGTCGCTGTTTTTTTGGTTGTAAGTTTAATAATTCTGTCATTGATTTTTTTGACTTTTTGCCATTGCATATTCTTCAAGAGCTCCACTTAATGAGAAAAATAAAAAAATTAATAAAGCTCCTTCTAACCAGTAACCAATAATTGAAGCACCGATTGCCGCTAATACCATTAATAAGTCAACATTTAAATGTTGTTCTTGGAAAAGTTTCTTGAATTCCTTCAACGGCTGAGTGGAATCCTCCAATTAAGAATGCTACTAAGTAGCAAATCACAGATACTGGATTCAATCCGTGGAAGCTAGCAGCTAGTCCTAAAATAATTAATGTTCCGCAAGTAATTGTATAACGAATTTGTTTTTTTGTTCTAAAAATATTCATAATTTTTTTCACCTCATGTTTTTATTTGTTGGATACATCATAACATAATTTTTTTCTAGATTAGAATAATTCTAAACTAGATGAGAGTGAAATTCATTCTCAATTAGCTTATTGAGAATGAGAGAAGATAAGAAAGTCTTAATTTTTTTAAGGATTTTTCCCTTTATAAATTTACCAAATCATAGTAGAATGGTTTCATATCTTAAAATGAAGGTGGGAGAACAAATGAGTGATAAAAAAACCATTAACTCGTGAAGAAGTTCCTGTAGAATTAACATGGGACTTAACATTAATCTATCCAGATAATTCTGGTTTCGAAGCTGATTTAGCTTTTTGTATCAGAAAAAAATTCCAGTAATTGCTGCAAGTAAAGAAACAGCTTTTACAATCTGGAGAAAATTTATATGACTACTTATTATTATCAAATCAAGTAGAAGAAAAAAATTGAAACAGCTTATGTATATTCACATTTAAAAAGCTGACCAAGATACTACAAATGATGAAAATCAAGTATTAAATCAACGTGCATTCTCAGTATATGTTGAATTATCAGGTGCTTCATCATGGTTTGAACCAGCTATTTTAGAAAAAAACAGATGAAGAATTTGAAAACTTCTTTAAAGAAGAACCACGCTTAGAAGAATTCCGTGTTGCATTAGAAGCAGCTCGTATTCAAAAAAAGGTCACGTATTATCAGATCGTGAAGAAGCATTATTATCAAAAAGCGAATGAAGTTTTTCTCTGGACCAGGAAAAAAACATTTAACTTCTTAAATAATGCGGACATTAAATTCGGAACAGTTAAGAATGAAAAAGGGGAAGAAGTGGAATTAACTCACGGAAACTATACTACATTCTTAGAATCAACAAATGCTGAAGTTCGTAAAAAAATGCATTTGAAACAAAAATATAAAACCATATATTGACTTAAAAAAATACTTTTGCTAGCACATTAGGTTCAGAAGTGAAAGCTCATAACTTTAAAGCGTTAGCTCATAATTATGAATCAAGTCGTCAAGCAGCATTATCTGCTAACCAAGTTCCTGAAGAAGTATATGATGCTTTAGTAAAAAGTAGTGAATGAAAAAAATTACCATTATTACACCGTTATATTGCTTTACAACAAAAAAAGCTCTAGGATTAGGTGAATTACATATGTATGATATGTATGTTCCAATTACTGGTGAAGCTCCAATTACTTACAATTACGAAGATGCTTCTAAAGCTACTTTTTGAAGCATTAAAACCATTAGGGGAAGAATACCAAGATATTCTTAAACAAAGCTTATGATCAACGTTGGATTGATGTTGCTGAAAATGTTGGTAAACGTAGTGGTGGTTATTCATCAGGTGGTTATGCAACTGCGCCATATATTTTTATTAAACTGGCATGATGATTTAAGCAACTTCTTTACATTAGTGCATGAATTAGGACATAGTGCTCATAGTTACTTCACTCGTCATAATCAACCATATCAATATGGTGATTATTCAATTTTCTTAGCGGAAATTGCTTCAACAACGAATGAAAACTTATTAACAGACTACTTATTGAAGAAACATACGGATAAAGAGAGTCAAAAAAATATATTTTTAAATAATTATTTAAATCGTTTTAAATCTACTATTTTCCGTCAAACTCAATTTGCTGAATTTGAGCATCAAATTCATGTGGCAGATCAAAAAGGGTGAGCCATTAACTCAAGCGGCTATTTCTGAGATTTATGCAAATATTAATAAGAAATATTATGCAAATGTGATTCAAGATGAGCAAATTGCTTATGAATGGGCTCGTATTCCTCACTTCTATATGAATTACTATGTATATCAATATGCAACTGGTATGGCTGCTGCAACTGCTTTGGCAGATAAGATTTTACATGGTACTCCTGAAGATTTAGAGGCTTACTTAAACTACTTACGTGCTGGACGTAGTGATAAACCAATTGAGGTTATGAAAAAAAGCGGGTGTAGATATGACGCAAACTCAATATCTATATGATGCGATGAATGTATTCGAACAACGACTAGAACAATTAGAAGCGTTGATGAACGAAGATTAACATAATATAAATAGACTTTTCCTGATATAGCAGTATTAGGACGCTAGCAGACAGCTTTGCTGTCTCATAGCTAAAAATTTGAGCCTAAGGTCTCAAATTTTCCTGCGATAGAATCTGTTTTACAGATTCTATTGCTCATACTGCTATGGAAAGTCTTTTTTTATTTATTTTTTTGAGCATTTTTTTGAATTAGCTGTTGTTTCATTTATGATACACTTATGTAGATTAATGGAAGGAGATAGTTATGGTTGAACAAAATTTTGGGAACTCGTGTGCGTGGATAAATATAAATTCAGAAGAAATTAGTGATGCTTCTTCTGTTTATCATACATATCAGCTTGATAAAGAAATGTTAGAGTATGCGCTAGATGAAAACGAAAAGAGCGCATATTGAATATTGTCGTCCAAAAAGAAACATTAGTAGTTATCTATAATGTCATTAAAACAAACTAAGAGAGAAAAATCGGTATGAGACCGTTCCAATGACTTTTATCGTTCGAAAGGATCAAATCATTACAATTTCGAATAAATATAATGCCTATATTGTAGAGGCGATGAGAAAAGAGTGGGAAGAGAGACCAGATATTTCTGTGTTTACTTTTTTTATTTTTCTAGTTTAATGATGATTACTGAAAAATTATTTTCCTAAGATTGAAAGTTTAAAAAGAACAGGAAATTCTTAGTCATAAATTAAGACATAAAACAACGAAGAAAAAAATCTATTTGCATTGTCCGATTTAGAAATTGGAAGTGTTTATTTAGTTTCTGCAACAAAGCAAAATGCGATTGTGTTAGAGCAATTGAAGACTCAAGTATTATTTAAGGAATTAGAGTTTACTGAGGAAGAAAAAAATTAGAAAATAGTTTAATTGAAGCGAAGCAATTAGTGGAAATGACTTCGATCAATCTTCAGATTTTTGCAACAATTATCGGGTACTTATAATAATGTATTGAATAATAATTTGAACGATACGATGAAATTATTAACGATTATTTCGATTTTATTAACGATTCCGAATATTGTAACGGGATTTTTTTGGGATGAATATTACGGTTCCTTTAACGGGTCTTGCGCATGGTTGGGGAATTGTGTTAGGGATTATTGTAACAGTAATTGTCATTGCAAGTGTTGTTTTTGTCACGATTTATCAAAAATAAACGGCGTGGAAATTGAGTTTTTGTGTATAGTAGTACTAAGACGCCAGTAGCCCCTTACGGGTCTCTTGGCTAAAAATTTGAGCCTGTGGTCTCAAATTTTCTTGTGATAGATTCTGTTGAACAGATTCTATCACTCGTACTACTATAAAAACTCTATTTCTACTTTAAAGGGCTCTATGAGAATGGATTGTGAAAAATAGTAATATATATCAAGGAATGGTATAATTAACTAAATTATTAAAAGTGAGGTAAGTTATTATGCAACGTTCTGATATACAGAGGATGGCTCGTGATATTTTTAGAAAATCAAGTAATTGAGAATAGCTATATAGAGTATAAAAAAATCTGTACAATTTAAAGATAAAAATTTTAAAAAAACAGCTTGTGCGTTTGCAAAATAATTACATGAATAATGAAATTGGATTAATCTTCATTGGAGTTGAAGAAGTAGATGACAAAGATACTCAACAGAAGGCGATTCCAAAGCGACCAATCACTGGAATTAAAGAACCAATGATTGAAATAGTTGAAAATCAACTTAAATCTCTACTTTCTTATATAACTCCTAAAATTAACTATCATATTATTCAAGATAAAATAGATGATGAATATTATATAGTTGTTGCAGTTGAACCAAATGTAAAAAGGACCTTGTCAGACAACTATTAAAGCTGAAAAAAAGATAAGAAAATTGCACTAAAAGGCTGGAAGATATATTAGAGTTTCAAGAGATTCAAACCTTCCTAATACTCTTGAAGAGTTTGAACTATTAAAGAAATTTGCAAAATTATAATTTTTAGTTCTAGTCTAAACCAAACTGCAACATTAGATGATTTAAGTTATGAGTATATGAAAGAATATCTTACATTAACAAATGCAAAGGATGATCTTAAACAACTTTCTAAATTAGAAATGGCTAAAGCGTTAGGATTAATAAGTGAAAGTCAATATGGAGGTTATAGAGCAAAAGAATTTTTGCAGTTCTAATGTTCTGTGAAAAACCTAATCGTTTTATTCCAAATGCACAAGTAGAAATTATTCGTGAAATTGATGGTACTGACAAAATGGAGCGTATAACATTTGATTCACCAGTATGGCTGCAAGCAAAACAAGTTGTACGATATTTTTCAAGAAAATATTATGCGTTCTTTTACTTTACGTTATTCTGATAAAATGGAGCATAAAGTTATATATAATTTTTCCTATAGCAGCTTTTTGAAGAATTAGCAACAAATGCTATTTTTACATAAAGAGTATGATGAAGATGAATATGTTGGAATTTACATATATAAAGATAAAAATTTCTTTTGTGAATCCTAATAGACCACTACCTCCAGTTACGATTGAAGCATTAAATAATGAAAGAAGTTTTGATAACAGGAAATACTTAAATAAGGAACTAAAAGATATGTTTTATGCTTTGGAATTAATAGAATCATATGGGTCTGGAATCAGAAGAGCAAAAAGATTCTTTAGAGGCAAAATCTTTCACCAAGTATTTCTTTCTTACCTAAAGATAATTCATCAAATTATACGAATGCCATTATTTTTTTGTACAAGAGGAATTTTTTTAGAAGATAAGTTGCTTGATAAAAACTAACCAAGAAACTAATCAAGAAACTAACCAAGAAACTAACCAAGAAACTAGAAAAGAAACTGTAATGGGAAAACAGATTATTGAGTTAATGAAAATAAATCCACATATTACTATAAAAAGAACTTACAGAAGCAATAGGAGCTTCTACAAGTGGTATAAAATATAATCTCAATATTTTTGAAAAAAATAGTGGTAGAATTTTAAGAAAAGGATCTACAAAATCAGGTGTCTGGATAGTAATAAAAATAAGTTTTATTAATTATTGGAAAGAATAGCAGAAGGAGTTTTTTTATAGTAGTACGATTCAAAGAGACCCGTAAGGGGCTACTGGCGTCTTAGTACTACTATATCAAAAAAACTCTATTTTTAACTATGTAACAAAAATATTAGAGAACATAAAAAAACAGGCGTACAATCAGGTGTTTGATCTTGATTGTACGCCTTTATTCGTAGTGGGATTATTTTTGCTAAATCAATAGCTTTTTGGGTGTTGGCAAAGTGTAATTTTGCAACTTTGCTTAAAACTTCTATACCATCGTATTCTAAAATTTTGCTCGCTAAATTATCAACATCTGTGTGAGCACCAGAGAGTAGAGGATATCCGTATTCTTTCGATAATGTTTTTTTAATCCTTCTAAAAAAAGGCATCTCGTGCAATCATTGATGCTGCAGCTACTGCGATATGGTGGCTTTCACCTTTTCGTTTTTAAAATATGTAATCGATTTAAGAGGAGTTGTTTGCTCTTGTAAATAACGATAATAATTTTTAGCGTACAAAACTCATCGATTAATACAGCTTGAACTGTTTCTGGATTTAATTGTTGGTATAGTAATTTAATTACTTGATTATGAAGAAGAGCTTTTCATCTCATTTAAATTTTTTTGTTTGTTGCACTTCGTTATATTTTTTTCAGGCCATAAAGTAATTAATTTGTAAGGAATTAATTTTTTTAATTTTTCGGAACGATTTCTTGGATTTGAGCATCGGTTAAATTTTTTTGAATCTTTAACACCTAGTTGTTGTAATTCTTTATTAAGATTTTCTGGAACAAAAAGCACATGCAACAGTTAATGGACCAAAAATAACTTCCCGTTCCAACTTCATCACTACCAATGACACTCCAATTTGAAAAGCCTTCTGGAAGTCCCTTTGTATCATAGTTTGTTTTTCTTCGTACTTGTTAAAGCTGTTAAATCATGTTTTTTTGGATAAATTCATCTACAGCTGTTCCTTGTAAAACAACTTTACCGGATTTGTAAGCTGTAACTGATAAAGAAGGAAGTTTTAATTGATAATGTGCATGAGGGGTGATTTGATGGATAGCCCTCGTGATAAATTTCCCCTAAGTGTTGAATGGTTTGTTCGTCTAATAATAATACTGATGTTGCCATAATAACCTCCGAGTAATAAAAAGAGACTGAAATTCAGTCTCTTTTTAAAAATTAATGTACCATTTTGATGACGCAACATGTTTGATGACGTTGTGTCTTTTTTTGGACATACTCCTATGTCATGATGTAAGTTTTTCGCAGACATGTTCAATAATATCTGCATTAATATTTTTGATGTAAGATGACACCGTATTGTTGATTTAAATTGTCAAAAATAACAAGCGATGGATTCATTTCTACCATCATTTCTTGAGCAATTTGTTGATCTTTTTTCATACTCTTGATGAACGAGTTTACTCGCTTTATCTTCGTAAAACATCTTTTCATCCAGTCCAATAATTTGAATAATTTCCTGTAACAATTCAGGAGTATATTCCTTATGAAGAAGATGTAGTTGTGTTTGCAATTCCATTAAAAAGGCTCTACCTAATTTTTCCCTGTAGTAGAGCTGCCTTATAGGATAGCGAAGCGTCATAGATTTTTGTATAGATTTCGTTTCGTAAGTCAATATTTTTTTAACATTTAATTGATTATTCTTCATATACTGAGTAACCGATTTGAAATTATGAAAAAGGAAGGAAATGGACATGTACTTTATGAGGAGTCCGTTTAATAAATTTCATAACTTCTTGTTCGCATTTATAACATTGTTTCCCAAGTGGATTAATGAAAAGATAACAATCAAAAAAATTCTCTCAGTTGAAGAAGTGGGATGAATACGACTCAGTTCACTATTCTCATTAGTCTTCACCTCGAACTAAATCTCCTTTTCTTTATACTGTAATCTTATTGTAACAGAATTTTTGAAAAAAATATGAATAAAAAGCCTTGAATTTTTCTAATTTTTTTCACTCGCACGTAAAGCACGTCTAATTTTACTGATAGGTTTAAGTGGTTCAATTCCATGACGATTCAAGATTTCTAAAAAGATTTCTCTTCCTTTTTTCTAAATCTTCGACTTCCATTTCAATTTCATAGTCGGTCTGACCTGAGTAATGACTTTTTATCTAGAACAAGTAAACAGCCAGGGCTTAATTTCCCTTCTAATCGATGAGTTGTTAGAGTAGCTGTAGGTGAGATATTCGATAAATGAATTCCTTGTTCTTCCAGTGCTAACTTAATGCTAGTAGGAAGCAAGAAAAATATCTTCTTCAATCCACCATTGTAATTGTTCTGCTGGTAATTCTTCTGTAATTTCAATGACTTCGCAGTCTGATTGAGGGATTTTTTTAATGTAATTTCTCCAGTTGATTGTCCTTCAATAAGACGAATTCGAAGTGCAGAATGATTGTTTTCTAATTGTTGATGACAATCATAATATTGATTCGTTTGTGTAATCTCTTTCGTGAAAATAGATTTAAATTCTTCTTTTAAAGCGTCATATTGTTCTCTTGTTAGAAGATTTTTTTATATTCTTTTTTTCTAAATGTGCCATGTTTCTACCTCTTTCTATCACAAAGCTTTTTACTTTTATCTTAATTTAAAGTGAATTACAAATAATAACCATTGAAGAGTTTAAGATTATCAAAATTCTTTTTAGACTCAGTAAAAAAATATGCTATGATAGTAAGGATGAGAAAAAAGTAGGTGAGTAAATGGAAGAAAAAAATATTTACCAGAAGTTGAAGACTGGGATGCTTTTTTTAGCACCTTATAGTCAAGCAATTGAAGAATTAAAAATTAAATTAAAAGGGATCCGACTTCAATATCGACAAAAAAAGGAAAAACATGCTCCAATAGAATTTATTACAGGACGTGTGAAAACACCTGATAGTATCCGTGAAAAATGCAAGTGAGAAAAATTTTAACTGAAGACTTTTTAGAAGGAGTCCAAGATATTGCAGGATTACGGATTATGTGTCAATTCGTAGATGATATTTTTTTGAAGTGGTACGATTACTCCGCCAACGAAATGATTTTTTTCAATTATTATTGAACGAGATTATATCCATCAAAAAGAAAGCGAGTGGGTATCGTTCTTACCACGTTGTATTAGAATATCCTGTCCAAAAGAATTGAAGGAGAAGAGAAAATTTTTAGTTGAAATTCAAATTCGCACACTAGCCATGAATTTCTGGGCAACGATTGAACATTCTCTAAATTATAAGTATAAGGGAGAATTCCCAGAAATTATTCACGAGCGATTAGAAAAGAGCAGCAGAAGCGGCCTTCTTATTAGATGAAGAAATGTCGCAAATTCGAGAAGAAATTCAAGAAGCACAATATATTTTCTCAACAAATAAAGAAAATCAACGAAAAAGAAAAATCATAAGTGTTGCTGTTAGAAAATAAATAGAGGGTGAGGTGATTGGATGAAAGTAGGGTTATTTTTATAATCAATCAGAAAAAAAGCCAAAAAAAGTAGCAGAAGAATTTTTGAATTTATGTTGCCAAAAAAAGAATTTGAACGAGATGATGAAAATCCAGATGTTGTGATTACAATTGGGGAGATGGAACTTTACTAGGTGCTGTCCACCATTACAAATCACAACTAGATCATATTCGTTTTGCAGCGATTCATACAGGTCATTTAGGCTTTTTATACAGATTGGCGTGATTTTTCAAGCTGGAGAATTAATTGAAAGCTTGAAGCATGATCAAGGAGAAAGCGTGAGCTATCCTTTATTAGATGTGACTTTGGAAAAAGAAGATGGAGCAGTTGAGAATCATATTGCTTTTAAATGAAGCAACTTTACGTAAAAGTAAATGGAACTCTTGTATGTGAAGTTTTTAATTAATGGTGAAGTATTTGAGAACTTTAGAGGAGATGGCGTTTGTGTTTCAACTCCAACAGGTTCAACTGGAGTGAATAAGTCATTAGGGGGAGCGATTGTTCATCCAAGAGCAGAAGTGATGCAAATGACAGAAATGGCTTCGATTAATAATCGTGTATACCGTACATTAAGTTCACCAATGATTTTTTTGCTCCTGAAGAAGTGTTAACATTATTACCACATAGTGAAAAATGGAATGGTGTTATCGATGGATCATTTAACATATGATGCGAATGATATTGTCAAAGCACATTTGCATATTAGTAAAAAAACGTGTTTCATTTGTACGCTATCGCCATACTCATTTTTGGGATAGAGTCGAAAAACTCCTTTATTGGAGCAAGAGAAATAGAATTAGAAGAAAGATAATGAGGGAAATCATTGAATTTAACATGGACTTATCCGTATTCATCTCCTATGATGATGCGTAGTTTTTTTACAAGAAAAGGGAATTACAAAAACATTTTTTTAGCCCATGTCAAACGAAATGGGAAATTACTTGTCAATGGTCGAGAAGAAATTGTGTTGAAGACATTAGTACCTGGTGATGTACTCACAATGGTCATACCTCCTGAAGGAGAGCATGAAACAGTTATTCCAAGTCAAATTCCTTTGGATATTTTATTTGAAGATGACTACTTACTAATTGTGAACAAGCCACAAGGAACAGCTTCGATACCGTCACAATTACATCCAGACCAATCCATGGCGAATCGTGTAAAAGGTTATTTACAATCAACAAGAACCCAAGATTGTGTGACTCATGTTGTCACGAGATTAGATCGTGATACAACAGGAGTGATGATGTTTGCGAAGCATCGTGTAGTTCATGCTTGGATGGATCAAGCGCTTCGAAATAAAAACGATTCAAAAAAACATACCATGCGATTGTAACGAAACAGGATGTTTTTAAAAGAGCATGATTTCATTGATGCTCCGATTGGAAGAACAGATGATTCGATTATTAATCGTTGTGTGAGAACCGATGGGAAACCGTCTTTAACGGAGTATTGGTTAGAAGAAACGTATCAGCATAGTCAATTGGTGAAGATTCGTTTACATACGGGGCGTACGCATCAGATTCGTGTACATTTTAGTTGGTTAGGTTGTCCATTATTAGGGGACGATTTATATGGTGGAGAGAAGATTGAGCCACTAGTGAGGCAGGCGCTTCATTGTAGTCAGCTGGATTTTTGTTCATCCGATGTCGGGAGAGAAGATGTGTGTGAAGGCGCCATTGCCGAAGGACATGGCGGAGTGGATTGACATCGATAGATAAAAAAACAGATATAAATAGGAGCTTTCCTATAGTACTAGGACGCTAGCAGCCCCTTGTGGGGTCTCATCGTACTATGGGGAAAGTTTTTCCGTACAACAATAAAAACCCGAGAATGCTTGATTGCTTTCTCGGGTTTTATCTTAGTTGTTATAATATTGTTGGATTCCTTGAACGATTCCGTCTACTAATTTTTTTGTTGGTATTCTTTTGTACGGATTTTTTTGTGATTCTTTTGAATCGTCCATGTATCCTAATTCTAATAAAATAGCAGGTTTGTTCGTTTTCACGTAATACGGCAAAACTCTTCGCTAATAATCCAGCATCTTTTGCTTGAGTCGCTGCTAAAACAGATTGATGAATATATGAACCTAGTTTATAACTATATTTCAAGCGAGTCGGATTGTCATGCCATTTTTTTATTAATCACAGAAGGGATATTGCCTGTTGGTTGATACATATACGTTTGAATTCCATCTTCACCACTATCAAGCCCATGCCCCGTTGCATTAAAGTGAATACTAATGAACATATCTGCATTTGTTTCATTCGACATTCTAGAACGTTCAGTCACGAAATCAACAAAAAAACATCTGTTGAACGGCTCATAATAACTGTATAACCAAGTGATTCAAGTTTTATTTTTTTAATTGTTGAGAAACTTGTAGGTTTAAGTCTTTTTTCCTTTAATCCTAAATATTGTGCACCAGGATCCTTACCACCGTGACCTGGATCTAGGAAAATCACTTTTTTTGATAGTTGCTTGTAGCAAATGGTAATTCGTCTGAAGATGTGTTATTTTTTTATTTCTCCAATCCATGCACCATTTTTCTTTAAAGTTATGAAGAACACCATTAATTAAATGAGAACCTGTTACATATAAACCTTTTTTTCATCTATATAGAACCATGCTTGATAATTAGAATCATAAATCCATTCTTTTTTCGCCATGTATCCACCTGATTTTAAGTAATAATCACCTTTCCAAGTGTTTTGAGCATAACGACCATTAGAAGTAATATAGAACCATGATTGATAGGTAGCATCGAAGATCCATTCGCTTTCTGCCATTGCACCAGATGGTTTTTAAATAGTAGGCATCTTTCCATTGATTCGTTAATAGAATTCCTTGAGCATTAAAGACATACCAATGTTGGTTGATGTTCATCCATTCGTTTAGTGCTAAAGATCCAGAAGGTTTTTGCATAATACCAATGATTATTTTCAAAAATCCATTCGCTACTTGCCATTTTTTTCCATCTTTATGGAAGTAGTAGGAATTCCAGAATGTTTGTTTTAAGTTCTCGCCTTGTTCATTGTAGTAGTACCAAGCTCCATCTACTTGTTTCCACTGATTTTTTTAATCGTTGAAGTTGAAACTGCTGCTTTTAGTTGGTAATTCTTGCTTTAAATCTGTAGTTTCTTGAGCAAAAAAATTGGAGTAGAAACACATAGGCAAGCACCTACAAGTAAAGTTGATAAGAAAATTCTTTTTTTCATAACGCATCTCCTAATCATTTATTTGTTATCAGTGTAGCAAAATCACTAAATAAAATCTATAAAAAAATAAAGGTGTTCATATTGTCAATTTTTGTAGGATAAAAAGGTATAATCATTTTATGTAAAAAAATAATAATTCAATAGAGGTGATTCGATGTCTGAAATGGCTTATGAATTTGATGAAATTTTAGAACAAATTCATCATACGTTAAAAAAACAGATGATAAGCAGCAATTTAAGGAAATATTTTTAGAAAAACCATACTTATGACCAAGCACAGATTTACTTGTCGTTAAGTGAGGAACAACGTCAATTGGTGTATCAATATCTGTCGCTAGAAGACATGGCACCAGTATTTGAAATTATTGAAGAAGATGTGGAAGATGTAGAAGAATATCTTCGTGAAAATGGATGAGCGTTATGCTGCAAGAATGTTGGCAGAAATGTATGCTGATAATGCGGTAGATATTTTTGCAACAAGTACAAGAAGATGAAGTAAGAAAATATTTGCGCATGATGCCTCATAAAAACTTCTAACGAAATTCGTAACTTATTAAATTATGAAGATGATACAGCTGGAGCGATGATGACAACAGAAATTATCGCCATTCATGAAAAGCCAAACTGTTGGAAGTGCGATGACGACTGTTAAAAAAATGGCAGAAGAAGCAGAAACAATCTATTACGTCTATGTAGTCGATGAAGAGAATCGATTAAAAAGGTGTCTTAACACTGAAAGATTTAATCGTTCATAAAGAAGATGTGAAAATTAGCGAAATCATGGTGGATCGTGTTGTTTCTGTAGAAGTACAAGAATCTCAAGAAGCAGTAGCAAAAATGATTCGAGACTATGACTTCTTAGCCATTCCGGTTATTGATGAAGAAGAAAAATTAATTGGGATTATTACAGTTGATGATGCCATTGACGTTATCGATGAAGAAGCAACAAGTGATTACTCTGGTTTAGCAGGGGTAGACGTAGATGAACAATCTGTGAACCCATTTATTGCAGCGTCAAAACGTTTGCCATGGTTAATTAGTTTATTATTCTTAGGATTAACAACGGCAGCCTTATTAAGTCGTTATGAAGGAATTATTGGACAAGTTAGTGTTCTCTCTATATTCATTACATTAATTACTGGTACAGCAGGGAATGCGGGAACACAATCATTAGCGGTAGCAGTTCGTAAGATTGGTTTAAATGAAGATGAGCCTGTATTTGTGAAGACAATTTTATCAGAAGTTGCAACTGGGATTATTAGTGGGGTTGCGACTGGATTAATTATCTTCGTTGTAGTAGGTTTATGGCAAACAAACTGGATTTTTAGGTGGAATCATTGGCGTGTCTATGTTCTTTGCGATTACAGTAGCAACGATTGCTGGAAGTTTAATTCCATTATTAATTGACTCTATGGGGTTTGACCCTTCATTTTGCGAGTGGTTTATTCATTACTACAGTGAGTGACTTAACGAGTGTATTTGTTTACTTTACTATTGCCAGTATGTTTCTTGAGAAATTTTTTTAGGAAATTAACAATAAAAATGGCTCAGCCTCAAAAAAGGTGAGCTATTTTTTTATTATTCAGAAACTTTATAATACATTGCTTTTTTTAAGTGCATCAGAGTGAGGGCAGCTTGAGTACCAAATAAACGATCTTTTGTTGTATCAGAAGTATCCTTATTTCCTTCAATCAGCCCATAAGTAACCACTTGATTTTTTTAGGAACAAACGTCATAATGGCACTTCCAACAGTTGGTTGATTTTCTAATGGAGTGAAAAATCCAATTAAGTAAACCATCTTGATATTGTGTTTGTGTAGGTTGAACTTTATAGGTAGATTCTTTAACAGAAACTGTTCCATTTTTCGTGGAAAGTTAATTCTTGACCATAGTCATTTTTCCATGTTCCTTTAATGCTTGAAAGATTTCCTGTTTTTAATTTCTTCTATACTCATTGAAGTAGAAGAAATCGTAGTTTTTATTTTGAACAGTAACTTTTTTTAGCTTCTTGAGTAGTTGTTTCTTGTTTTTGTTTCAGAAGCTACTTTAGTTGTAGTAGGTTGTTCTTTAGTCGTTGTTACTTTTTGTAGTTGAGGGTTGTCGTTGAAGAAACACTTGTTTGAGTAGTTGATTCAATAGGAGTAGAAGTCTGACTCCTACAAGCTGTTAAAAACAAATAAACTAGATAATATTGCTAAATATTGTTTTTTCATAAAATTTCCTCCCTTAAGTACTTATATTATAGAACAAATCAGAATAAAAAGACGATGGAGTTTGAAGAAATTTAAAAAAATATAAAATAATTTTGTAGAAAACTGTTGACAGAGGTATGAAATTACTGTAAACTACAGAAGTTGAGAAAACAAGCAGAAGCATCCCGCTTCTCGCCTAAGTTGACTGAAGTCCTTGGGCCGATAGTAATGTTTATTTAATGAAGACATTGGCAGCGGGGATATTTTGTTCTCGTTGCTTTTTGCTTTTTCTCTCAAAAATTTTTGGAGGTGAACAATCATAGCAAAAAGATATGATGGTCAATGATGGAATTCGAGCTCGTGAATTACGTGTAATTGACAATAACGGTGAACAAATTGGTGTTCAAACAAAAAAACGATGCATTGCGTTTAGCAGAACAAGCTGGACTAGATTTAGTTTTAGTTTCGCCAAATGCAAAAACCACCAGTTGCTCGAATTATGGATTATGGTAAGTATCGCTTTGAGCAACAAAAGAAAGAACGTGAAGCTCGTAAAAAAATCAAAAAAAGTCATCAATATCAAAGAAGTGCGTCTAAGCCCCTACAATCGATGAAAACGATTTTTAATACGAAATTGAAAGCTGCACAAAAGTTTCTTGAAAAAAAGGCGACAAAGTGAAAGCTACAATCCGCTTTAAAGGTCGTGCCATTACTCATAAAGAGATTGGACAAAAGGTTTTTAGAACGTTTGGCAGAACAAGTTAGTGAACTTGCAACTGTCGAACAAAAAGGCAAAAATGGACGGACGAAGCATGTTCTTGATGTTAGCGCCCAAAAATGACAAGTAAAAAAAGTAACAGGAGGAAAGTCTCATGCCAAAACAAAAAAACACCGTGGTTCAGCTAAACGTTTCAAACGTACAGGTGGTGGAGGATTAAAACGTTCACAAGCCTTCACAAGCCACCGTTTCCATGGTAAAACTAAGAAACAACGTCGTCACTTGCGTAAACAAACAATGGTTCACGCTACTGACATCAAACGTATTAAACAACAATTAAGTCAAATGCGTTAATTCAGCACGCAAAACTATTACATTTTTCTAGACAGTCGCAAGAGACTGAAAGACCAAGGAGGAATTAATTATGCCACGTGTTAAAGGTGGAACAGTTACTCGTCGTCGTCGTAACCGTGTTTTTAAAAATTAGCTAAAAGGTTACTACGGAGCGAAATCAAAAATTATTTAAAACAGCTAAACAAGCAGTCATGAAATCATACATGTATGCTTACCGTGACCGTCGTCAAAAGAAACGTGACTTCCGTAAATTATGGATTGCTCGTATCAATGCGGCAGCTCGCTTAAACGGATTAAGCTACAGCAAATTAATGCACGGCTTAAAAATTAGCTGGTATCGAAATGAACCGCAAAATGTTAGCTGACTTAGCAGTTAACGATGCAGCAGCATTCACTGTTTTAGCTGAACAAGCTAAATCAGCATTAGCTAAATAATTATCTGAGAGATTATTTATAATTAGTAAAGGAATCACTCGATATTCCAATTAGATAAACCACCATTGAGCCCCGTTAAACTCAATGTGAAGAAATACCAAGAAGAATTTGGAGGAAATAATCGTGCGTACAACATTTATGGCAAAAGCTAGCACTACTGAACGTAACTGGGTTGTTATCGACGCTACTGATGTGCCATTAGGACGTCTTTCAGCTGTTGCAGCAAGCATTTTACGTGGAAAAAACAAACCAACATTTACACCTAACGTTGATACAGGTGATTTCGTAATCATCATCAACGCTGACAAAGTTGCCTTAACAGGTAAAAAAGTAACTGATAAAGTTTACTATCACCACTCAAACCACCCAGGTGGATTGACTGCTCGTACAGCTGGTGAATTACGTGCAAACAACTCTCGTAAATTAGTTGAATTATCAATCAAAGGCATGTTACCTAAGAGCTCTTTAGGACGTCGTCAATTTACTAAATTACATGTTTACGGTGGAGCTGAACATCCACATGCTGCACAACAACCAGTAGCAGTAGACATCCAATCACTAATCTAAGGAGGAAAAAGCATTGGCTCAAGCACAATACCGCGGCACTGGACGCCGTAAAAACTCAACTGCCCGTGTTATCTTAGTACCAGGGACAGGAAACATTACAATTAACAAAAAAATCAATCGAAGAATACATTCCATTTGCTTACTTACACGAAGTAATCAAACAACCTTTAAACATTACTGAAACAATCGGAACTTACGATGTATTAGTAAACGTTAATGGTGGTGGATTCACTGGTCAATCAGGAGCTATCCGTCATGGTATCGCTCGTGCATTATTAACAGTTGATCCTGATTTCCGTGGCGCTTTAAAAAGCTGCTGGTTTATTAACTCGTGATCCTCGTATGAAAGAACGTAAAAAAACCAGGTCTTAAAAAAAGCTCGTAAAAAGCAAGCCAATTCTCAAAAACGTTAATCGATTCGATTATATCAACGTTTACAGACATTCAAGAATTTTCTCTTGGATGTCTTTTTGATCTAAAAAAATCAAGAGTTTCCACCAAAATTTCTACCATCATTTTTTTAGACTACGAAATGCAATATCTCCAACAGTCAGATTTACAGTATCTTTTGTGTTTACATAAGTCTTAGTTATTTCTTTATCACTGTGAGTTAAAGCTTCTGAAATAGAGTTTAATGATGTTTCAGCCTGTTTTTGCCAAAAGTTACTCCGGTGTGTCTTAATTTGTGAGGTATGATGTGAGTAAGTTCCTAATGACAGTGTGTGACTGATTTCATCTTATTACTAAGTCAGTTTGTTAAAAAGCAGGAATGACACGAAAAAGAATTGGGAAAAAAATTCTAGGTATAACTAAACAAACAATTATTAACAATGAGAAAGGCACTACCGAACTCAGTTGGAAACGCCTAGAAGATATTGCGAAAGCTATAAAAAAATAGATGTGGATGAACTCTTTCCTTATAGTGAGTTTGGAGAAAAGAAAGGGGATTTAAAGTAGGAAGAGCATTTGGAACGTTGGCAAATGATTTTTCAGTATACTCGCATGGTAGAAGAAGAATTGCTGTTACAGAGTCTTTTTGATTACTCAAAAATTCCAACGAGAGGTAGAATAAAAAAACTTATATGAAAGAGAAACTCAATCAAACATTGAAATTAAGAAGCAAAAAAATACTATGTCTGACGAGGAGAAGATAGAGCTTATTAACCTTAAATATGAAAAAAAGATATTCAGAAGAAAATTGACAATCTGATTGTGTTATATAAAGACCAATCAGATAAAGAACTTGATGTTATTCGATTTGAAAAAGATAAATTTATAAAGAAATTACCTTGAAGATATCTTTTTGAGTTATTTATCAAACAAATTATGATGATTGGAGTAATTGTGCTGAGAAATAATATAAAACGCAATCAACTTTTAAATTGATTGCGTTCTGTTTAGTTTTATTCTTTTCCATAAAGGTAACGACTAGCAATTAACCAAGTAGCAATATACATTATCACGTTAACCAAAAATGCGATAACGATGACTATATTCCAATCATGGGATAAATTAGTAGTTACAATCCCCATAATTGTTGTACCAAAAAGTCCACCAATCTGTTTGTTAGCGTTTAGAGTTGCACCAGCAATTCCAGATAATTCTTGACCAGCAGCTTCCATAAGAATGGTTGTAGTTGCTGGAGTTAACACTCCGATACCTAGACTCATTAAAGAAAATAAAGGAATTAGGATGTATAGTTGAATTTCATGAAAAAGAACTCCAATTCCAAAAATTCCTGCTGCTCCTACAATGGCAAAAATAATTGAGACAGTAGCGAGGCTTCCCACGGAAAATCGTTTTACAGCACGTGCGTAAAATAAATTACCAATAATTAAGACAATCATTCCTGGTAGAATGAGGAGTCCAGAAACCATTGAGGAAAGGTTTAAATAAGTTTGAAAATAGAGTCCTAGCACCAAAACAATGCCATATAGTGAAATGTTAACTACTAAACCTAATAGATTAGAGACAATAAACTTAGCATTTTTTAATAGTTGGTGGGGAACAATAGGTGCTTTACTTTTTTTATCGTGGACTACTAAACCAATAGCAAATAATATAAATAGGAGAAGAAACAATAAAAGATTTGAGTTACTATAACCATATTGATTCCCTTCAACAAGGTAAATAACTAGACTTCCGATAGTTGTAACCAGAAATATATTACTAAAGATGTCAATTCTGGTCTTTAGATTGGCAATATTATTTTTCACGAGAAGTAATATTGAAATTACTGTCAAAATTCCAAATGGAATATTGACCAAGAAAATACCCCTCCATCCGAAGTAGTTAATTATTAGTCCACCAATAAAAGAACCAGTACCGGTTGCAACAGAAATAATTGCTGTCCAGATTCCTAACATACGTGCTCTTTTAGTAGAATCGGGGTATGAAATGAATAAAAGTGCTAATGAACTTGGCATAAACAAAGAAGCACCGAAACCTTGAATGAATCTAAGTATAATTAATGTTTCAATATTTGGTGAAAAAGAGCACCCAAACGAGGATAGTGTAAAAATTGTCATTCCAATTAATAAAATTCGTTTAGCACCATATTTTGTTGTTAGATTTCCTGAAAGTAGGAGTAAAGACCCTAAAGCTAGTGTATAGGCGTTAATAATCCAAATGGATTGCTCTAATGAGACTCTCATAGCTGTTTCAATATGGGGAACAGCAAGAACCACTCCGGTTGTATCTAGGACCGCCATAATGTATCCTAGTGAAAGAATAAAAAGTAGATAAGCTGGCGCTTTTTGTATTTGTTTTTTTCATCAATCTTCCTCCGTTATTTCATCAAACCAATTTTCATTTATCAATCAAAAAGCAATATATTTAACTTTCTGAAAATATTTTTACTTGAGTATATCCAGTATCAAAGTATCATCCATCAGCGCAACCGAGAATATCGTCAATACGGTCAAACTTAGTTATAATATCCATAGTAATTTCCCCTTTCAAGTAATATAATTAACTTATCATGTAATTATTTCTGAAACAAGAAGGGAAAAAAAGTATAGTAACTATCAAAAAGGAGGAAATGAATGGAGACTTGCAAGATGCAACCTTTGAAAAACAATTTGTCCAGCAAGAAGGGTCTTGAATTTACTAAAAGGTAAATTTACTCTTGAGATTTTATCTGAAATTATTGATGGTAATACACATTATGGTAGTCTTTTTGCGTAGTGTAGAAGGTATTAATCCGAGAATATTAGCTCAACGGTTACATGATTTCGAGAAAGAAGGTATTTTATCAAGAAAAAGTTTTACCGACATCGCCTCCACAGGTTGAATATAAAAATGACAAAAAAAGGTATTGCTCTAGAAGTATCGTTGAAGAAATGAAAAAAATGGGAGCAAACTTATGGTGATTAAATCAAATTAACATAATTTATTATTAATATTTTTCTATAAATAGAAAATGTAATTCTGAAAAGATTTGGTAACCTTGTTAATTAAAGTAACGTAAAAACCTAGTTTAAATGTGTGACTAGTTTTTTTGGCTCTATAACTTTTGTCGTGGGTAAGACCATAGGTAAAAACAGGCAAAATAAAAAAATCATCTAAATAGTGGTGTGAATTTTTTTGGTAAAATCTAGCTCAATTCGTGTATTTTTTAGGGTAAAAATTCACACCACTCATCAAATTAGATGAAATATTTCTTTTTTTGAAAACGTGGAGGAACATTGATATTAAGCATATATTGAAATTCATTCAAATACGAGATGTTCAAACCAGGTCTTAAAAAAAGCTTGTAAAAGCTAGCCAGTTCTCAAAAATGTTAATATTATATATATTACAAATTCAACACTCTGTGGATTTCCACAGGGTGTTTTTTTCATTAGTGACTTTCAGTCCGTCACGCTCCGTAGGTGCGTGACAAATAAACTCACCCGCTATGCGGGTGCGCGTCGAAGGTTATACCAAAAAAACTCCAATCGCGATACAATAAAGGTGTTCAAGCCTATCATATAGCGAAAGGAGAAAAAAATATGGCTGAAAAAGCTAATAGTTTATCACATACAAAATGGATGTGTAAATACCACATTGTTTTTTTACACCTAAGTATAGACGGAAAGTTATCTATAATCAATATAGGAAAAGTTTAGGAGAAATATTTCGTCGATTGTGTAGTTATAAAGGGGTAGAAATTATAGAAGGACACCTTATGCCAGATCATGTTCATATGTTGGTAAGTATTCCACCAAGGATAAGTATTTCAAATTTTATGGGATATTTAAAAAGGGAAAAGCGCACTAATGATGTTTGATAAACACGCAAATTTAAAATATAAATTTGGGAACCGTCATTTTTGGGCAGAGGGATATTATGTAAGCACAGTAGGTCTCAATGAAGCTACCATAAGAAAGTATATACAAGAACAAGAAAAAAACATGATATAGCAATTGATAAATTAAGTGTAAAAGAGTATGAGGATCCCTTTAGGGATGATGGTAAAGTAATATAAACGCCTCTTTAAGAGGCAAGTGACGAGTCAAAAGCAATAAAGGCTTGAACAAAGTGAAAAGCCAGCGTCTTGAGGCGCTGGCTTTGTAATCTGGGCTTATAGCCCCTGGTTCAAACCACCCGTTAGACGGGTGGTCATGATTTAAGGGCATAGAAATTGACTTTTTCTGAATGTAGCAGTGGACGCCAGTAGTCCTATTGGTCTCTTGGCTAAAATTTGAGCCTTGGTCTCAACTTTTTCCCGATGGGACGGCTTCTAGTACTTGTGCTACGGAGAAAAGTCATTTCTATTTGACAGGTGTTTATGAGGGGCGTTTAGGAGAATTGACTTTTTCTAATGTAGCCTGGAGGCAAGCAGCTTTTACTTTGCGAATCTCATTTCTATATTGTTATTTTTTTATTGAGTAGGATAATATTTTTTTCCGTATAATGGTGTTAAAATTACAAACATTTGTAGGATAAATCAGATATTAAAGAGGTAAAAAAATGACTTTTGAAGATAAATTTATGGAAGTTCAAGTTGGCATGATTTCGTTAGCAATGGAGTATGTCCAAAATCAGGCAGAAAAAAAGTATATATTTATGCAATAGCGGACAGTTTGTATAGTTTTAAGCCATTTTATAAAATTAATGGTATTGTAATTGGAATGGAAGAAGTTAATGAAGTTGCGACAAAAAAAGTAGATGATTCTGATAATATGTCATTTGCTTTTATTGAAATATGGAACTGAAGATGTAATGAAATTGGTTGATATTTGCCAAGAATATAATCGTGAACATCCGACTGAGATGTGGTTGATTTATGATGCACAGAAAAAAATACCCTTTAATAGTCGCTATAGCTATGAAGGGCGTTATGACAAGGATGAAGAATTGCTTCCACGTCTAGAGTTTGAAAAAAATGGTTTGAGGAAGTAAAAAAAGTAAGGAACTGTAGGAGAATAAGATATGTACCAACAAAATCAATTAATTATCTATCCCTTGCCAACTGATGCGCTCTTATTGGAAAGAGAAGTAGTTTGGAGAGTTAAATTGCCTGATGATTATAAGGAATTTATAAAGAAAGAGAATGGAGTCATTCCCTCAAAAAGGTATTTTCATTTTGAGAATAATGAGAAAGTAATCGATCGTTTTTTAGCTATACTAGCTATTTCAGGGGAGAAGACAGAAGAGGATTACGATATAGGAGTTGTGAGTACGCAATTGGAAGGTCGTATTGTATTTGATGAAGATAATGTTGGAATGCAACTAATCCCTATAGCAGCATTGTTTGGTGGTGATTTTGTTTGTCTAAACTATGTTAAGGAGACTGAAAATCCGAGTATTTGTATCTGGTATCATGAAGAGTCCTATGAGCTGGAGCCTGCTATAGAGTTTTTTTAGCTAACAACTTCACAGAGTTTTTTTAGCAATGCTATATGAATAGAAAAAAATTAGATTGAAATATTTAAACAAATCATAAAAGCTAACAAAAACAGGTGAGCTTCAAGAACAACTTGTTAAAATCCAAAAAAATGGCAATAATATGATTAATCATTTAGATACCAAAGCGAATATCATTAAACCATAGTAGAAGGAAGAAGTTATGATAAGAGACAAACATAAAGACCATGAGTATTTTTTTAAAAAGTAGAACAAAGTAAGTACTTTTACATTTAGTAGAGTAGTTTTTTTGTTAAAGAAATGGAGAAAGTTATTTGTTGTTATTTTTCAAAAAAATTCGAAAATAACCTAGTAATTTTTATTTATTTCCAAATATTTGGAAATAATATGTTTAGGAGCTTAAATATTTCAGGAAATAAAAAGACGTTTCGTGTGAATTTATGAAGAGACAGTTAAAGAGATCGACTTCTTCAATTAAGAAATACTAGAATTACGGTATACAATAAGAGAGTGAAGAGAGGAATGCTAAAAATGAATTTAGAACAATATTTAGGAAAAAGATATTCGAGTTACATTTGTGGATGGTCATGTTTTTAGAAGGGCATTGTCATACTTTTTACCGGAAGACTAGATACTGAAGATGAATTATATGATGAGATCACAATTGAAACAGACAAACATCCCTATGTTGGATTTAATGAAAGTGAGATTCAATTTATTGAAGTAATTTAGTGGGTAGCTTTGTTTTTTTGATAAATACTTCTGCACATTTTTTTAAATTCCTGAAATGTGTATTGGTATTATGAAGCAAAATGCAGTAGAGTGCAGTAACAGCACTAACTATCTTCCTCATTAAATGAAATATCCCAAATTTTTCCATTATATATACCTTATCCATTGTATTTTACACAATTAGAAAGAATTCTTGTTATAAAATTCTTTACAAAGAAAAAGTAAAAATGTTATAATAAATGCATAGGCAGTGCAAACGTTTGCCTAAAAAAATTAAAAATAAAGGAGATTTGAATGATGAAAGATACATTCAAAAAAATATCTTGTCTTTCGAGTTTTGGCAAAAAAATTCGGTAAGGCTTTGATGGTGGTTATTGCTGTTATGCCGGCTGCTGGTTTGATGATTTCAATCGGTAAGTCACTTGTTATGATTAATCCAACATTTGCACCACTTGTTATTACTGGTGGTATTCTTGAGCAAATTGGTTGGGGGGTTATCGGTAACCTTCATATTTTATTTGCCCTAGCGATTGGAGGAAGCTGGGCTAAAGAACGTGCTGGTGGTGCTTTTGCCGCTGGACTTGCCTTCATCTTAATTAATCGTATTACTGGTACAATTTTTGGTGTATCAGGAGATATGTTAAAAAAATCCTAATGCAATGGTATCAACTCTCTTTGGAGGTTCAATTAAAGTTGCTGATTACTTCATCAGTGTTATGGAAGCCCCAGCGTTGAACATGGGTGTATTCGTAGGGATTATTGCTGGTTTTGTAGGGGCTACTGCTTTTAACAAATACTACAACTTCCGTAAACTTCCTGATGCACTCTCATTCTTTAATGGAAAACGTTTTGTACCATTTGTAGTGATTATTCGTTCTGCTATTGCTGCAATTATTCTTTCAATTTTATGGCCACTCGTGCAAACCGGTATCAATAATTTTTGGTATTTGGATTGCCAACTCACAAGAAAATGCACCAATTCTTGCACCGTTCTTGTATGGTACTTTGGAACGTTTACTATTACCATTTGGTCTTCACCATATGTTGACTATCCCAATGAACTATACGGCTCTTGGTGGTACTTATGAAATTTTTAACAGGTGCAGCTAAAGGTACTCAAGTATTTGGTCAAGATCCATTATGGCTTGCATGGATTACTGACCTTGTAAACCTTAAAGGGACAGATGCAACTCACTACCAACAATTGTTGGATACTGTTCATCCAGCTCGATTTAAAGTTGGACAAATGATTGGTTCATTCGGTATCTTGATGGGTGTGATTGTTGCTATTTACCGTAATGTTGATAATGACAAGAAACATAAGTACAAAGGTATGATGATTGCAACAGCTCTTGCAACATTCTTGACAGGGGTTACTGAGCCAATCGAATACATGTTTATGTTTATCGCAACACCTTTATATCTTGTTTATTCACTAGTTCAAGGTGCAGCGTTTGCTATGGCTGACGTAGTGAACTTACGTATGCACTCATTTGGTTCAATCGAGTTCTTAACTCGTACACCAATTGCGATTAGCGCTGGTATCGGTATGGATATTATTAACTTCATTTGGGTAACAGTTCTATTTGCAGTAATTATGTACTTTATCACAAACTTCATGATTCAAAAAAATTCAATTACGCAACTCCAGGACGTAACGGAAACTACGAAAACTGCTGAAGCTTCAGAAGAATCTAGTAGTGAAGTGAAAGTTGCAGAAGGTTCTCAAGCTGTAAACATTATTAACCTTCTTGGTGGACGTGCAAACATCGTTGATGTAGATGCATGTATGACTCGTCTACGTGTAACGGTTAAAGACGCTGATAAAGTCGGTGATGCAGAGCAATGGAAAGCAGAAGGAGCTATGGGTCTTGTTATGAAAGGCCAAGGAGTTCAAGCGATTTACGGTCCAAAAAGCCGACGTATTGAAATCAGATATCCAAGATATCCTTGATTCAGGTGAAATCATTCCTGAAACTCTTCCAAGTCAAATGACTGAAGCGCAACAAAACGCTGTTCAATTCAAAGGAATTACTGAGGAAGTTTACTCAGTAGCAGACGGTCAAGTTGTTGAATTGGAACAAGTAAAAAGATCCAGTATTCTCTCAAAAAAATGATGGGTGATGGATTTGCAGTAGAACCAGAAAAATGGAAATATTGTTTCTCCAGTTTCAGGTACTGTATCAAGTGTCTTCCCTACAAAACATGCTCTTGGTATTGTAACTGAAGCAGGTCTTGAAGTTCTTGTTCACATTGGATTGGACACAGTAAGTCTTGAAGGAAAACCATTTACCGTTCATGTTGCTGAAGGTCAAAAAAAGTTGCAGCAGGTGATTTACTTGTTACAGCTGACTTGGATGCTATCCGTGCAGCAGGACGTGAAACTTCAACAATCGTTGTCTTCACAAATGGTGATGTTATTAAATCAGTTAATTTAGAACAAACAGGTTCTCATGCAGCTAAAACAGTAGTTGCTAAAGTAGAATTATAATAGTCTTGAGGTTGGAAGTTGATTTCCAACCTCTTGTTTTTAGGAGAAAAAAATATGAAATTTTTTTAACACTGAATACTCATAGCTGGATGGAGAAAGAAGCAGAAGAAAAAAATTCAATCTTTTACTTCAAGATATTCTTGATAAGAATTATGATTTGATTTGTTTTCAAGAAGTCAATCAGGAAATCACTTCACCAGAGGTAAAAGTTGATGACTTCTACAAAGCTTTGCCATCAGCAGAACCAATTCACCAAGATCACTACGTTAGACTTTTGGTGGAAAAATTAGCTGAAAGTGGCAGAAATTATTTCTGGACTTGGTCTTATAATCATATCGGTTATGATCGCTACCATGAAGGTGTAGCAATCTTATCTAAAAACACCAATCGAAGCCAGTGAAGTTTTTAGTTTCAGACGTGGATGATCCAACGGACTATCATACTCGTCGAGTTGCTTTTAGCTGAAACGGTAGTGGAGGGTAAGGAACTTGCAGTGGCTAGTGTACATCTTTCTTGGTGGGATAAAGGGTTCCAAGAAGAATGGGCAAGATTTGAGACTGTCTTGAAAGCATTAAATAAACCACTTTTTACTAGCTGGAGATTTTAACAACCCAGCTGGTCAGGAAGGCTACCAAGCTATTTTTAGCGAGTCCATTAGACTTACAAGATGCATTTGAAGTAGCTAAAGAGAAAAGTGGTAGCTATACCGTTCCACCAGAAATTGATGGATGGAAGGGAAATACAGAACCACTTCGCATTGACTATGTATTTACGACTAAAGAGTTAGAGGTAGAAAATCTACAAGTCGTTTTTTTGATGGAAATAATAGTCCTCAAGTCAGTGACCACTTTGGCTTAAATACTCATTTAAACTGGAAGTAAAAGTGAATGTTAGACAAATCCTGTTGGTGAGAAATCATCGACAGGATTTTTTTATCATGCAAAAAAGAGATTCAGTCATCCAAGGAGAAGTTCTCTAACGGATAATAATTCACGGACTTTATTAGGAGTAACAGATGATAGTGTCGGATATATTCTACAAGTATTCATAATTGTTTACTAGAAATCTATTATCTTGTAAAAATAAAGGTTAGTTTAAAAAAAGTGAGGTATAAAGATGATAAAAAAATTTCTTACAATTAACACGTAAACAAAAAAATTATTACAATTGCTTTGTATACAATCATTGCAGCTATTACAATGTATCTAGGGTATAATCAAACACAAGCACCTGTTGTGACTACGAACTCTCTTACAGGATTCCAAAGTGCTCAATTACCTTCGGCACCTGATAATTCTATTTTTAGGGTGGTTAAATTTCCATAAAATTGGATTAGTTTTTTGCACCAGTGAGTGTATTGATTCTTGATTACTTTAAAATCCATTTAATTCGTAAAGGATTTATTTTGAAAACATTACTAAGTGCAGCGTTAATTTTTACTATTTGCATTTTTTTATTACAAGTAGCTTTAGTCATTGTCTTTACAGTTGTAGTATTGGCGATTGCTCTAACTTTTTGTCTTTAATGAATTTGGTCCAAGTTCTGGAAGTTATGGCGGGGGTGGAAGTTATTCTGCTCCATCTGGTAATAACAATGATGCTTTCAATGCTGAACAAGCTAGACTTGCTAGTGAACAAGATGCGGAACGCAGAAGACAACAAGATATTGATCGTTACGAAAGAGCAGCTTATGAATATCAAAGCCGTGGCTTAAATCGTGCTGCAGATGAAATGAATCAAAGAGCGAATAATTTGAAATAAGCATAACTTGAGACTTTTTTTGATGTAGGAACAAGTATACTACAGATAAAAGTCTTTTTTTAGAAAGGAACATAACATAATATGATATCAATGCAATATAAAATAAAATTACCAGATTCGTTTTGACATGAATAAGATTAGAGAACGAGTTCGAGAAAAATGGCCATAAAATGGACGGTTTTTAAAGATTTACTCTTTAAAGCGTATCTTATCTCTGTAGAAAATAGTAAAAATGACATCAAAAAAAGAATATGCGCCATTATATTTATGGAAAGATTCAGAAGGAATGAATCAATTTATATGGGATGGATTTTATGATAATATTCTGAAGTCATTTGGATGGCAAACTATTTCTACAGCAATTCCATTAGCATTTGAGAAAAAAAGGAAAACTTTAATAGCAGTCGTTATTGTGTAGAAATAACAAGAGAAATCTCAGAAGTAACTCAAATGGAACGATTAAGTTTTTCAACTACCTTTGACAATAGTACGAGTCAATTATTAGTTTATAATCCAGAAAAATGGCAATGTAAGGAATATTATTTCTTTGAAGAACTTCCAGAACAAATGGAAGGTACAAATATTTATGAAATTTTACATTTATCATTAGAATAGTAAAAATTAAAGGAGAATGAATATGAGCAATTATGAATTACCACGTGTGTGGAGTGAAGCTGATATCAATCAAGGAAGATTTTTCAGGAATTAATCGTCCAACTGCAGGAGCACGATTTGAACAAGAATTACCAAAAAGGAGAGAAACCATTCCAATTATATTCTCTAGGAACTCCGAACGGGATTAAAGTGACAATTTTATTAGAAGAATTATTAGCATTAGGAATTAAAGAAGCAGAGTATGACTTATACAAAATTTCGATTATGGATGGAGATCAATTTGGGAGTGGCTTTGTGGAAGTAAATCCAAACTCAAAAAAATTCCAGCCTTATTAGATCAATCAGGAAAAAAACAAATATTAGAATCTTTGAATCAGCAAATATTTTTATTATACCTTGCTGAGAAATTCGAACAGTTTCTTCCAAAAGAAATTGAAAAAAACGTACAGAAGTATTAAACTGGCTGTTTTTGGCAAGCAGGATCTGCACCATTTGTAGGTGGAGGATTTGGGCACTTCTTTAATTATGCTCCAGAAAAAAATTGAATATGCGATTAATCGATTTACAATGGAAACAAAACGTCAATTAGACTTGTTAGACAAAAGAATTGTCAACGAAACCTTATATAGCTGGAGAAGAGTACACGATTGCGGATATTGCGATTTGGTCTTGGTATGGACGTATAGTATTAGATAAACTATACCAAAATTCAGCAGAGTTTTTAGATGCAGCTAGCTATACACACTTAGTGGAATGGGCAAAACGAATCGAGAATAGACCAGCTGTTCAAAAAGGATTAGAAGTAGAATATAAGAGCTTATAGTTCGTAGTTGAAGCGAAAAGTTAGAAAAGGAATTAGGCAGAGATTACTTGCTTAATTCCTTTTTTTGTATTAATGATATTTATCTCGTATTCTAAAGATTAATTTCCTAATAGTAAAAAAACACGCTCACTTTAAATTGAGCGTGTTTTTGATTAATCGTTATTAATCTTTTTTTGAAGATGTTTTTAACACCTTCAATAGCGCCTTCAACAGCATCTTTTGCGTCTTCAGCAACTTCTTTTACTTTAGAAACTACTTGTTCAGTAGCTCCTTCAGATTCAAGTTTTTTTGTCGCCAGTTAATTTACCAAAACCTTCTTTGATAGAACCAGCAACTTGGTTTAATTTTTTTCTTCTGCTGACATGAGATTACCTCCATTTATTAGATTATACCTAATTCAAAGAAGAGTAATCATCATCAAACTAGATAGTAACTAAAAGTATATCTAGTTTGATTTTTCATAAGCAAATTAAATGCTCAGCAATTTTACTGAGTATTCATCAAAAATATTAATAAGTTACAACATTAATCTGACCTTTGTCATATTCAGCAATGAAGATATCTGCTACATTATCATAGCCTTCTTTTTGTAATTCTTCCATTAACCATTCTTCAGACTTACCAATTGTGTCTAAAATTTCTGTTTGAACCACACCGTCCGTAATAATAGGGTATTTAGGATTTTTCATCCCCAAATCTAACGATAATGAATTGACCATTTTGTTCAATCACAGCTCGTTTAACATCTTTTAATTGGAATACACCTTGAGAACGTAATTTAAGAGCCACATCTGCAGCAGATAAACCTTTTTGAACGACAAGCTTCTGGATCTAATTTTTCCATTTTTTTAATAATTATCACAGGTTTACCGTCAATTAATTGCTTAATCACTAAGACATTCGTGTTCAACCATTTCAATAGTAAGATTAAGATTGTCCAAATAATTAAAAATAACAACATACTGAAGAAGTGAAATCGAACTATTGTAAATAATCCCACCAAGAAGTCCCCCGAGAACAAAGTTTTTGTACTTGGTCTACTGCAGAACTTGGTGCTAAATTTCCTTTACCAGTTACATTAATAACAAATACTAAAGAAATAAGACCTAAAAGCTAACTTAATCGCAATTGTAATAAAAAAAGCTCATTATTTTTTTAACCTCCACAAGTTCAACATCTGATTTATATAATTCCATCTTCTCTAATAAATAACTATCCTTGTTAGAGCCATTTAAAGCACGATAAAAATTGATCTCCAACTTTGATAATAACTCCATCAGTCGTAGCAGAAGTGTTGACATATATCTTTTTCCTTACCTACACCTAATTCTTTTTGAAACAATTTCAATAAAAGTGTAGAGAGTTACGGAACTGATTATTTGTAGATTGATTACTTTGAAAATTAGAAATACTAATCAAAACAACCGCTACTAAAGCTAAAATTGAAATAATGGATAATTCACGAAACTTACTACCACGTTTATCTTGGTAAGCTTTTAAAAAGCAAAAAAATGCAGTGACAAGAATCAGTAATGCAGAAAGGATAACCATGACCCAATCTTGCTGACTGATTTGACTTAATACATATTCATATGAATAAAATTTCATAACGAACCTCCTTTTTTTAATGAATTTATTATAAGATATTTATGATATAAGGACAATGTTTTTAGATTATCGTATGCGCTTTATAAATAAATCTTTACTCATAAAAAAAGAAATTATGTATACTTTTTGTTAAAAATTCAAGAAAGAGTGAAACAGAGATGAAAGAAAAAAACAATCATTAACACTAAAACAGAAGACAATAGTGGCTATCGTATTCTTAGTTTCTGCACTAATAACCACGCAAATGGCTCAACTTTATATTGAAAAAGAACGGAGAGTACGAATATTCCATTTTTTTAGATGGATAATAGTACATCAATGGAGCATCGTCCCTGCTGTTGGAAGTGTCTGGTTATTAAATTGGAAAAAAATTGAACTCATTAAACAAAAATTTTTTTATATTAAAGTATTGCTAAACTGGGTTCTCATACTAGCACTGACGTATATTTTTAGAAATCGTTGCACTTCTTGTTCTATTAATATTTATTCTTTAAATCTATTAAGGATAGCTTATCAGGAAAAAAATAAAATAGAGTAATCAAAGTACTTTACGTTCAGTAGAGTACTTTTTTTGTTAGGGAAATGTGGAAGGTTTAATGCTATACTATGAGTACAAAAATGAAAAAGAAGCTATAGAGAATAGGGGGAAAAAAATAAATGACGATAGATGAACAAAAAGTTAGAAATGATAATTTCAGATTTGGGAGAATGTATTAAAGCTTTGAATGAAAAATAAGGAGCAGTTAAAAAGCTGAATATGATGCAAAAAGACATCAATATGTTAGAAATCCATATAATAATGGTCCAGTGACTTTTTGAAATTTTTTTGAATTATCTTTTGAAGAGGCATTTAATAAAGTTATAGAGTATTTGGAAATTCAAATTGAAACTTTAGAAAAATTATTCTGATTTAAGAACAGAAATAAAGGATACCATAATTAGTAAAAAAATTATAATAATATTCTAAATGAATTTGATTATCCATATGATACATCTTCTTTAAAAATTGAACGTTACTAATATTGATACATTTATTAATATTTTTAACGTGGAAAAAAATTTAAATGAAGACTATAAAAGACTTGATTTATTAAAAGCAATTTTCAGGAATTGAAAAAGATATAGTTTTAATTGGAGGTAATGGTAAAGGGAAAACATTTTTTAGCTAACTTTCTAAAAAGAAATTGAATTTAATTCTATTTCTGTTATTGAGCGCAAAAAGATTTTTAAATTTTTTTATAGTAATAGTACTAATTCTTTAAGAGCTTCTCAAAAAGGATATTGAGGAGTCTTTATTAAAAAAATATCATAAAAAGATTCTAAACATGGTCTGTCTAATTTTAATTTTTTTAATTTTTTTAAATGATCAATTTACCAAACTTATAACAGCTATGAAAGTAGAATATATGAAGTATTTATGTGAATGTGATCAAGCAAAAAGAGTTCCTGAAAATAATAGTACTGTATTTGGAAAAAGTTAGGAATATTTTTTTGAAATCTTATTCAAAGATTTAGAACTAACTTTTGATGAAAGAAAAGAAATTCCTTTTACGGGTTAAGAAAAAAATGAAAAAGAATATTCAGTTAATGGTTTGTCAGAAGGTGAAAAAAGTTGTACTTTATTATGCAATTAGTGTTTTAATGGCTAAAGATGATGGATTAATTATTATTGATGAACCAGAAACATATTTAAATCCTTCCATTTTAAGTTTATTATGGGATAAATTAAAGGAAGAAAAAAACCTAATACACAATTTTTTTGTTTATTACTCATTCTGTAGATTTTTGTACTAGGTAGAAGTAATTCACAAATTGCGTGGATAAAGGAGTTTATTTATCCAGATGAATGGAAGTTAGAACTATTACCGAAAGAAAATGAATTGCCTAAGCAAATGTTGACAGAGATTTTTAGGAAGTTCAAAAACCTTTTTTTATTCTGTGAAGGAGATAAAAGTAGTTTAGATTACGTTATTTACAAAAGGATTATTAGGTGAAAAAAATATACAGTTATTCCTTCTGGAGGACATACTAAAGTTATAAATAATGTAAGAGCAATAAATAAACTGGAAGATTTAAATACCGCATATGGGATTTTTAGATTTAGATAATCTAACTGAAGATGAAATAAAAAGTATATAAAGAGGAACAAATAGAAGTTCTTCAATTTAATGAAATTGAAATGTTATTTTTCGAAGAAAAATATAATGAAAGAAGTAATGAAAAAAATATTTTTTTCCAGAAGATTATACAGATATTATTGAAACTTTTAAAAAAAGGAATTTTTTTACTACTGTTGAAAAAAATGTAGATCAAATATCATTAACGCATGTGAAAAAAATGCCTAGAAAATTATTTAAAAACTGAGGGAATTAAAAAAATATAAAAAAACTAGAGGAAATTCAAGAGGGACTAAATAATATTTCTAAATATGATATAAATAATTTATTTGAAAAAAAGAAAAAAACAAATAGAAAAAAATTGTTGAAGATAAGAATTATTCAGAACTTTTTAAAAAAATTGTAATTTGAAGAAAAAAATTAGTAAAGAACTTGCAAATAAATGTTTAGATAAGCTTTTATATTGAAAAAGCCAAGCAACGAATTTTAATGGATTCTAATTTAAAAAGAATATATTGTTAATAATTACTTTTTTTATTTTTAGTAAAAAAAGTAAAAATATGAATCTATAGTAAGATTTTAATGCCTTCTATTCTTGTCTTGGGAGTTTTTGATTAAATTATTTTATTAGAAGAATATTGAGTAAAAAAATCTTTTAAGCCTTGGTATAGTGTACTATTATTTTTATAAATTGGACTGTTATAAGGGGTATGATATAATAAAAAAATATGGAAATAATACAAAAAGAACAAATTAAATTACAACCTTTTACAAAGAGAACAGGTGGTAAAAGACAACTTATACCAACAATTAAAAAAACTTATGCCAGTAAAAATATAATCGTTATTTTTGAGTCTTTTTATTGGTGGTGGTGCGTTGTTTTTGAATTATGTCCAGAAAATGCATATATTAATGATTTTTAATGAAGAACTCATTAATAGCTATAAAGTAATAAAAAGATAATCCATTAAAAATTAATATCACTTTTTAGAAGAACACAAAAAAATAACAATTCAAAAGGATTATTATTTAGATATTCGTGCAACAGATAGAGATGGCAGATTAGAAAGGATGTCAAATGTAGAAAGAGCTGCTCGAATCCTATATATGTTAAGAGTGAATTTTAATGATTTGTATAGAGTAAATTCTAAAAAAATCAATTCAATGTACCGTATGGAAAATATAAAAAAATTCTAAGATTGTAAATCCAGATTTAATCAATTTCATTTCAAATTATCTTAATAATAATAATATTCATATATTAAATGGAGATTTTTGAAAAAGTTCTGGAAGATGTTTGTGAGGGAGAAGTTGTTTATTTCGATCCACCTTATATACCAATTTCAGCTACAAGTGCTTTTTACTTCTTATACATTAGAAGGATTTACTTATGAAGATCAAGTAAGATTACGAGATACGTTTAAGATGCTGGATGAAAGAGGAGCTTTATTTAATGTTATTTAATTCTTCAAGTCCTCTAGTTGAAGAATTATATGCAGATTTTAATATTTATTTTGTAGAAGCTAATCGTATGAATGGAGCTAAGCTTTCAAGTCGAGGAACAATTGAAAAAGAGACATTAATATTCGCACCTTTGAACGATTACTAGCTGAATATATATTGTAAAATGATTTACCGTGGATGAATATTGTCCACGGTTTTTTTATTGAAAATGAAAAAAATGATCTACAAAAAAAGTGGCGTAAGCGATTTTTTGTTAGATGATGTAAAGCATTTAAATAAAGAAAATTTTTGCTTTTAACTTAAACTGCAAAAAAATGCCTTTGGTTATTGTAAAAAAATGGTATAAAAAAATGAAACATTTTCAAGTGAAAATTTAAAATAAAAATGTTAAAAAAATTAAGCTAAAAGTTTGCAATTTACTTCAAAAAAATGTGTACGATATCACTTGTAGATGAGAATCATTCTTATTTATCATGAAAATTTAGGAGGCTAACATATAATGAAAGTTGTAGTAGTTGGATGTACTCATGCGGGTACTGCTGCAGTAAAAACAATTTTAAATGATAACCCAGGCGCAAAAGTTGTAGTATATGAAAGAAATGACAATGTATCATTCTTATCATGCGGTATTGCGTTATACGTAGGAGGAGTTGTGAAAGACCCTCAAGGCTTATTCTATTCTAGTCCAGAAGAATTAGCTTCATTAGGAGCAGAAGTTCATATGGAACATGATGTAACAAGCATCGATACAAAAAGGTAAATCTTTAACTGTTAAAGATTTAAAAATCAGGAGAAGAAAAAAACAGAAACTTTTTGATAAATTAGTTTTAACAACTGGTTCTTGGCCAATTCTTCCTCCAATCCCAGGACGTGAATTAGAAAAACGTTCAATTATGTAAAAACTATAACCAAGCTAAAGAAATCTTTGCTAAGAAAAACTGACAAGAAGAAAAATCGTTGTTGTCGGTGGTGGATACATTGGTATCGAATTAGTAGAAGCATTTGCTTTAGAAGGTAAAGAAGTAACATTAGTTGACGGATTAGACCGTATCTTAAACAAATACTTAGACCCAGAATTCACTGATATCTTAGAAGAAGACTTACGTGAACGTGGCGTACAAGTTCGCTTAAACGAAATGGTTAAATCATTCGAAGGCGAAAAACGGAGTTGTAAACAAAGTTGTAACTTCAGGTGGCGAATACGAAGCTGACATGGTTATCCTATGTGTAGGGTTTCCGTCCAAACAACGACTTAGTAAAAAGACCAATTAGAAACAATGCCTAATGGTGCAATCATTGTTAACGACTACATGGAAACATCTGTTAAAGATGTATTCGCAGCTGGAGATAGCTGTGCTGTTAACTACAACCCTAACGATGGACATGCATATATTCCATTAGCAACAAACGCTGTACGTATGGGTGCATTAGTTGGTAAAAAAACATTAACGGACACAAAGTTAAATACCGTGGAACACAATCTACATCAGGATTACACTTATTCGGATGGAACATTGGTTCAACAGGTGTAAACGTAGGTAGCGCACCTCACTTTGGATTAGACGTACGTTCAGTATACGTAGTAGATAACCACCGTCCAGAATTCATGCCAACATACGAAAAAAATCTACATGAAATTAGTTTACGAAGTAGGTACAAACCGTATCGTAGGTGGACAAGTAATGTCTAAATACGACTGTACAGCTTCTGCAAACACATTGTCATTAGCAATCCAAAAACAAAATGACAATCGAAGACTTAGCATACGTAGACTTCTTCTTCCAACCAGTATTCGACCGTCCATGGAACTACTTAAACATCTTAGGACAAGCTGCAGTAGAACAAGAACGTGTATTAGCTGAAGGCAAATAATTTAGTTCAATAACGAACCAAAAACGACAAGTATCCCAATGACACTTGTCGTTTTTTTGCGTTTGCCACTCTTAATAACATAACAGCCTCTCACGTTAAGGAGAGTGAATAGAAAGAAAAAAACATTTTTACCGTAGCGGTACTATAAGCCACAAAAGCAGTGGCTTATAAACGTCCCTCAAGTAAAGGAGGTGAATAGAAACAGAAAAAAAATTTTTCATCGTAGCAATAATATAAGCCACAGCAATTGTGGCTTATATTATTAGGAAAAATTGAGACCAAGGCTCAATTTTTTTAGCCATGAAACCCAAAGGGTTTGCTGGCGTCCGGCTACAATGAAAATTATTTTCTGTTTCTATTCACGAGATTTCCTAAAAAAAGAATTAAGGTAACGATTGAATTAGCATTTCTGTTCATTTCTATGTTACAATAAGAACGTTATATTCCTTCAGGAATATAGAACTCAGACATTAGATACAATAACAGAAGAGGAGTACCCAATGAAAAGGAAAATTATGTACGACGAACAAGATTCCCGCATCGACTACGGAATCATCCTACCCGTCTTATTACTAGCACTAATCAGCATAGCGACATTACTATCAACCACCCTATATCCAAGTAGCACACGGATCCCTCAGAACCGTCTTCATGCAATTTGCTTGGTACGTAGTCGGCACAATCGCTATTATCGTTATCATGCAATTTGACTCAGAACAACTATGGAAACTAACCACCCTGAGTTACATCATAGGACTCATACTCCTAGTAGCCGTCCTATTCCTCTACGATAGAGGAACCGCAGCCGCAACCGGTGCTAAAAGTTGGTTCAGAATCGCAAGCTTCTCATTCCAACCATCCGAAATCGTAAAAAAATCTTCTACATCCTGATGCTCGCAAAAAGTAGCGACCCATCATAACATGTTAACGAAGTACCGTACAAAAAAAGTACTGACTGGTATTTATTCGGAAAACTAATTGCATACGCATTACCAGCATTATTACTCGTTATCCTACAAAATGACTTAGGAACAACCTTAGTATTCTTAATGATTCTTGGCGGCGTTATGATTATGTCAGGAATTAGCTGGAAAAATCTTATTACCATTAATTTTAACAGCCATTTTAATTGGTTCATTATTGATTTACTTAGTAGTGTATAACAGACAATTATTATTAAACATTGGATTCAAAAATTATCAATTCGGTCGTATCGATTCATGGTTAGATCCATATCGTGACCAAGGCGGAGCAGGATTCAATTATTCCAAAGCTTGAAAGCTATCGGTTCAGGGAAAATGTTCGGTAAAGGATATGGACACTCAGAAGTTTACGTTCCCGTTCGTGAATCAGACTTAATTTTTGCGACAATTGGTGAAAACTTCGGATTCCTAGGAGGAACATTCTTAATTACCGTGTATTTCATTTTAATTTATCAAATGATTCGCGTATGTTTTTGATACAAAAAAATGAGTTTTATTCTTATATTGCAACGGGAGTAATTATGATGATTTTATTCCACGTTGTAGAAAATATCGGAATGACCATCGGACTATTACCATTAACAGGGATTCCATTACCATTCATTTCGCAAGGGGATCTTCTCTATTAGGAAATATGATGGGAATTGGGTTAATGATGTCAATGAGATATCACTTCAAGAGTAATATTTTTTTGGGGAAGATGAGGATCCATTTAACCAACAAACAAGACAACAACAACAATTACCAGAAGAATTTTTTTAAAAAGCAAGAGCGTAAGGGAGAACAGACATGATTATTTATAGCCATCCAAAATGTACAACTTGTAAGAAAGCCTTAAAATGGTTAGAACTACACAATATTTCATTTGAAGTAAAAAGATATTCGTGAAAATCATCCAACAGCAGAAGAATTACAAGTACTATTTGAAAGAAGTGCATTACCACTGACAAAAAGTATTCAACACAAGTGGAGAATTATATCGTAAATTGGGATTAAAAGATGTCATTAAAACAATGGAAACTTCTAAAAGCGATGGAGTTATTAGCCAGTGATGGAATGTTAATTAAACGTCCATTATTAGTCAGTGACAATGCAGTGTTCTTTTGGGTTTAAAGAAGAACAATACGAACAATTATTGAAAGGTGAATCAAATGATTAAATATAGTGAAAATGGATTATGGATTAAACAAGAGGGAAATCGTTATACAGTAGGAATTTCTCCAAAAGGTCAAGATGATATTGGAGATGTAAGTTTTGTAGAATTATTTAACCAAGAAGCATTAACAACAGAAGATTCATTTATGAGTGTTGAAGCAGCAAAAAGCTGTGACAGAATTTGTCAGTCCATTATCAGGAAAAAGTAGTTGCTTGGCATACAGAATTAGAAGACAATCCTGAAATGTTAAAACCAAGTGGATACAGCTGTGAACTGGATTTATACATTAGAAGAAGTGGATGAAGCAGAATTTGCAAGTTTATTAGACAAAGATTTACCAATCGTTTGTGAGAAGAAAGAAGGGTGTGGAAACTAGAATGCAAGTACAAGTAATTTCAGCAGAAGTTTTTTTGAACAACGTCAAGAAAGTTTTGAGTGTGCCAATTTTTTTACAAACAAGACAAATGGCAGAAGTTCATGAGCAACGTAGTGTATTTGAAGAAGTTTTTCTTTATTGCTTGGACAGAAGGAGACGAATGGATTGCGCAAGGTTTAGTAGGAATCCGTAGACGTTTCAGATTTTTTTCAAAGAAGCCGTGATGATTCAAGGCCCATTATTTGAAGACGATAAAATTGCACAACTTCCTCAAATGTTAGAAAGTTTAGAAGAGTTTTTTTGAAAGAACAAGGCATTGCCAGAGTGGAAATGAATCCATATATGATGAATAAAGTCATTAATGAATCATTAGAAGTTGTAGAAGACTGCCGTTATCCAGAATTATTAGAAAAATTTTTGAAAAAAAGCTGGATATGACCGTTTCTTAGATTTAGATGGTCGAGCAGTTATGGGACAATTATTCAGAAAAGATTTATCAGAGTATGAGGATAGCGAAGCGATTTATAAAGACTATTCGAATTCTTTAAAAACGTGACTTACGTAAAGCAGTAGAATCTCATATTACGATTCGTGAATTAGAATTAGAAGATTTAGAAATTTTTCTATTCGATTTTTAAGTGAGACTTCTGTTCGAAAAAGGATTCCGAGTACAAGATTTCAGTTATTTCCAACAAATGAAAGAAGCTTTCCAAGAGAAAGTAAAAATACATGGTTGCGTTCTTAGATGTTGAAGCGTATAAAGCTTATTATCATGAAAGAATAGAATTCTTTACAAATCGAGTAGAAGAGTTGGAAAAAGAATTAGCTGTCCGTGAAGCAGAAGGAAAACATGTGAAGAAAACACGTGGATTAATTACAGATGCTAAAGATCAATTAGCGAGTTATCAAAAAAACGTAAGAAGACTTTTTGAAGCATTAGACATTCATAATCCAATGTTAGCTTTATCTGGATATTTATTTATGTGTTATGGGGATGAAGTGATTTCAGTATTTGGTGGTTCTCATGAAGAATACTTAAACTTTGGTGGTTCAAGCTTATTGAACTGGGAAATGATGAAATATGCAAAAGACAATGGATTTAAGTATTATAATTTCTATGGAACGATTGAAACGAATCAAGCAAACCAAAATGAAGGAAACTTTAACTTCAAACGTCAATTTGGAGGTAGACTCGTTCAACCAGTTGGAAACTTTACAAAAACATTAAGCCCAACATTAGGGTTTATTGCGAAATTCAAGAAGATTTAAGAATCTACAGAAATCTACAGAAATAGACTTTTCTTTGAAGTAGCAAAAAGGACGATTAACTTTTTGTTACGCAGAAAAGTCTATTTTTTTCTTATTTTGGTATTAGAAATTGCAAAAAAAGAGAAAAGAATTTTCAATGTAGTATGAACAAAAAGCCACTTAAAGTGGCTTTTTGTTGGAAACTTCGAGACCTAGGCTCGAAGTTTAGCAATGAGACTCGCTTTTGCGAGGCTGCTTGCTTCCTAAATACTACATGTTAGAAAAGTCTTTTCTCCTTAACGTACTGTACAAAATGGTTGAACAATTCTTGCATTCCTTCGTAATCGTTCACCATTGTTTCTGGATGACCTTGTAATGCTAGAACATATTGTCCTTCTTCATTCGACTCAAAAGCTTCAATTAATCCATCCGCACTCCAAGCAACTGCTTTTGAAGTTTGGAGCAAGCTCTTTAACCGCTTGATGATGATACGAATTGATTGCTGTCTTTGTACCAAATATTTTAGATAATTCACTGCCTTCTGCGATTTCAATTGTATGAGTAGCAGTAGAAGGCATTGTTTTTTTGAACATGTAAAAATCGTTGATTCTGGATATTGAGATTGAATATCTTGGTATAAAAGTACCCCCAAAAAGCAACATTTAAAAATTTGAATACCTCTACAGATGGCAAGAATTGGTTTACGTTGACGATAAGCTTCTTCAATTAGCGCAAGTTCATACGCATCTCTTACTGGATAAGTTCTTCCTAAATTAATATGAGGTTCTTCTCCATATAAAAGAGGTGAAACATCTTGCCCTCCTGATAAAACTAATGCGTCAACTCTTGAAATATATTCGTGAGCTGTTTCTTGAGAAACAATTGGTAAGATTACTGGAATGGCTTTTTGCTCTTTTCTAATCCAGTAACGAATCCGTTAGGTGCATAAGATAGGATATAGGTATCATGTTCAGTATTATCTTGACGATGATTCCCTGAAATTCCTATTAAAGGATATTGATGCATCTATTTTTTTCCCCTTTCGCATTGTAAGTATTTTTATATGATACTCTATTTTTCATGAAAAATGAAAAGTTATTTATATGAAAAATCAGTGAAAAAAAGTTGCAGTAGAAGATATGAATACGAAACGTTATCTTTTGATAATCGTTATCATTTAGGATAAAATATTCTTAATGTGACAGATAAAAAAATTCTGTTATATGATTGAGGATTTATTTTGAAAGGGGCTTAATAATGGCAACATTAGAAATTAAAAATTTACATGTGTCAATTGAAGATAAAGAAATTTTTAAAAAGGTGTTAATTTAACCATCAATACTGGAGAAATTCATGCAGTCATGGGACCAAACGGTACAGGAAAATCAACACTTTCTGCAGCAATTATGGGACATCCAAGTTATGAAGTAACAGAAGGAGAAATCTTATTAGACGGAGAAAACGTTCTTGAAATGGAAGTTGACGAACGTGCTCGTGCAGGTCTATTTTTTAGCGATGCAATATCCAAGTGAAATTGCTGGGGTAACAAATGCAGAATTTATGCGTTCAGCCATTAATGCTCGTCGTGATGAAGACAATAAAATGGGTGTTCGTGAGTTTATTAAAAAAATTAGATGAAAAAAATGGCGATTTTAGATATGCCAGAAGAAATGGCAGAACGTTACTTAAATGAAGGGTTCTCTGGAGGAGAAAAGAAACGTAATGAAATTCTTCAATTAATGATGATTGAGCCAAGTTTTGCGATTTTTAGATGAAATCGATTCAGGGCTAGATATTGATGCGCTTAAAGTGGTTTCTCGTGGGGTTAATGCTATGCGCGGAGAAAAACTTTGGATCATTAATTATTACTCACTATCAACGTTTATTAAACTATATTGAACCGGATGTTGTTCATATTATGATGGATGGACGTGTGGTAATGACTGGAGATGCAGTATTAGCAAAAACGTCTAGAAGCAGAAGGATATAAAGGAATTAGTGAAGAATTAGGAATTTCTTTAGAACATCAAGAATAGGAGAAAGAGAATGGCAGAGAAATTAACCGTAACACCAGAACAACTGACTTCATTCTCTCTTCTAAAGAATGAACCAGATTGGTTTTTAGACATTCGTTTAAAAAGCATTGGAATTAGCGAAACAATTACCATTACCATTTATTGAGCGTGTAAAAATTCCACCGTTGGAATTTATTCCAAAGTGAAATTGGAGAAGCTAACTCAATTATTACAGAATTAGAAAAAGACATTCCAAGTGCAGTAGGAAGTGCAAAAATTGTTCAATTAGGGGCTGTTTCTTACTGGGAAGAGATGGATGTTGAAACAGCTATGCAAGATGTATTAGTAATGGATTTATTTGAAGCATTACAACAATATCCAGAATTAGTGAAACCATACTATATGACAAAAAGCTGTACCAGTGGATGAAGATAGCTTAACTGCTTATCATGCAGCAATGGTCAATTCAGGAATTTTTCATTTATGTTCCTAAAAAAATGTTGTTTTAGAAGATATTATTGAATCTCATTTTGTACAAAAATAATACAGTAGACGAAGCGTTTGTTAAACACGTATTAATTGTTGCAGAAGAAAATAGTTCACTATCTTATGTGGAACGTTTCGAAAGTATTGGAGACCGTAAAAATACAGCGAATATCATTGTAGAAGTCATTGCAAAAGAAGGAGCAAAAGTTCATTTTGCTGCAGTAGATACATTAGGTCAACCAACAGATGCCTACATTAATCGTCGTGGTTATTTAGAAAAAAAGATGCGACTATTGAATGGGCGTTAGGGATTATGAATGACGGAAATGTCATCGCAGACTTCGATAGTGAATTACGTGGAGCAGGTTCTACTGCAAAAAGTCAATGTTGTTGCTATTTCAACTGGTAAACAAGTTCAAGGAATTGATACAAGAGTGACAAACTATGCAAACCACTCAGTGGGACATATTTTTACAACATGGAGTTATTCTTGATAAATCAACATTAACATTTAACGGAATTGGACATATTATTAAAGGGGCAAAAATTCGCTGATGCGCAACAAGAGAGCCGTGTATTAATGCTTTCTGAAGGTGGACGTGGAGATGCGAATCCAATTTTTATTAATTGATGAAAATGAAGTAACAGCAGGACATGCGGCAAGTGTAGGACAAGTGGATGATGAACAATTATTCTACTTAACAAGTCGTGGAATTAGTCAAGCAGAAGCGAAACGTTTAGTGATTCGTGGATTCTTAGGTTCTGTTATTAGTGCAATTCCAGCACAAAAATACGCAAAAAAAGAATTAGTAGAAATGATTGATCAAAAGTTGGCGAAAAAAATGATGAACAGTAATGATATTCGAAAAAGATTTTTCCAATTTTAACTAGAACCGTTAATGATGAACCATTAGTGTATTTAGATAATGCTGCTACAACGCAAAAAGCCTGAAAGTGTGATTCGTTGTATAGAAGAGTATTATCGAAATTATAATGCCAATATTCATCGTGGCGTGCATACACTCGCTCAACTAGCAACAGATGCCTATGAAGCGAGTCGTCAAAAAGTGCAAACATTTATCAACGCTTCTTCGATAAAGGAAGTATTGTTTACAAGAGGGACAACGACTGGAATCAATTGGGTGGCGCAAGGTTTTTGCTAAATATCGCTTGCATGAAGGAGACGAGATTTGGATTAGTAAAACAGAGCATCATTCAAATTTTGTTCCATGGCAACAATTAGCGCTTCAAACAGGAGCGAGTTTAAACTTCCTCCCATTAACAGAAGAAGGGGAACTAGATGTACAAGCTATAAAAAGAAGTGTTAACTCATAAAGCAAAAAAATTGTTTCGATTGCACATGCTTCAAATGTATTAGGAACGATTCAACCGATTAAAAGCATTAGCACAAATTGTGCATGAAGTTGGTGGAGTTCTAGTTGTTGATGGAGCGCAAGCAGCACCACATATGAAAATCGATGTACAAGACTTGGATTGCGATTTTTTTATGCGTTTAGTGGGCATAAAATGTTAGCTCCAACTGGTATTGGTGTCTTATATGGAAAGCAAGCATTATTAGAAGAAATGCAGCCAATTGAATTTGGTGGAGAAATGATTGACTTCGTGTATGATACAGAAAGTACATGGAATGAACTCCCATGGAAATTTGAAGCAGGAACCCCAAATATTGCCGGTGGAATTGCATTAGGAGCAGCGATTGATTATTTAGAACAAATTGGAATGGAAAAACATTCATACACATGAACAACAATTAGTTGCGTATGTTTATGACAAATTAACCAAAAATAGAAGGTGTGACCGTTCATGGTCCAACAGATGTTTCAAGAAGAAGTGGCGTCATTTCATTTACAATGGATAGCGTTCACCCTCACGACTTAGCGACTGCCTTAGATATGGAAGGAGTAGCGATTCGTGCAGGACATCATTGTGCGCAACCATTAATGAGAGATTTATGCGTTTCTTCGACAGCCCGTATTAGTTTTTTTATATTTATAATACGATGGAAGAAGCTGAATTTTTCGTAGAAGCATTACAAAAAAAGTAAAGGAGTTTTTTTCTCAGATGGCTTTATCTAAATTAGATCAATTATATCGTCAAGTGATTTTTAGACCATTCGAATTTTTCCTCGTCATAAAAGGAATTCAAAGTGAAAAACAGCTGAAGTCATTGAGTTGAATAATCCGACTTGTGGCGATGTATTGCAGTTACAATTAAAATTATCAGATGATGGTCATATTACAAGTGCTCGCTTCGATGGACAAGGTTGTTCGATTAGTATGGCGAGTGCCAGTATGATGTGTGATATTTTTAGAAGGAAAAAAACTTTACCAGAAGCTTTGGAATTAGCAGAAGATTTCTCAAAATTAGTGCAAGGACAAAGTGTGAATGAAGATCGATTAGAAGATGCTGCCTTACTAAGTGGAGTTTCTAAATTCCCAGCACGTATTAAATGTGCAACTTTAGCATGGAAAGCATTAGAAAAAAAGCAGTTGAACAGAAAAAAACAAGAAAGGAATAGAGAAATGAGTGGAGTTCCAGAATTAGAAGATTACAAGTATGGCTTTTCATGAAGATGTAACGCCCGTATTTGATAGTGGAGTTGGATTAAGCGAAGAAGTAGTTCGTACGATTTCAAAAATGAAAAAAACGAACCAGAATGGATGCTTGAATTCCGACTAAAAATCTTTAAAAAGCATTTGAAAAAAATGCCAATGCAAACATGGGGAGCAGATTTATCAGATATTGATTTTGATGCGATTACCTATTTCAAACGTGCGAGTGATAAACCAGCTCGTTCTTGGAATGATGTTCCTGAGAAAATCAAAGATACATTTGAAAAAAATTGGGATTCCAGAAGCAGAACGTGCTTATTTAGCAGGGGCATCTGCACAGTTCGAGTCAGAAGTGGTGTATCACAATATGAAAGAAGAATTTGATAAACTAGGAATTGTCTTCACAGATACAGACTCAGCACTAAAAAGAATACCCAGAATTATTTGAAAAAAATATTTTTGCAAAATTAGTACCACCAACAGACAATAAATTAGCAGCATTAAACTCTGCAGTATGGTCAGGAGGGACATTTATTTACGTACCAAAAGGTGTAAAATGTGATGTTCCACTTCAAACATACTTCCGTATTAATGACCAAAATATGGGACAATTTGAACGTACATTAATTATTGTAGATGAAGGCGCAAGCGTACACTATGTAGAAGGATGTACAGCACCAACATACTCATCAAATAGCTTACATGCTGCGATTGTAGAAATCTTCGTAGAAGAAGGTGGCTATTGCCGTTATACAACGATTCAAAACTGGTCTGATAATGTTTACAACCTTGTAACAAAACGTGCTCGTGCAGCGGCTCATGGAACAGTAGAATGGATCGATGGAAACTTAGGAGCAAAAACAACGATGAAATATCCTTCTGTATTTTTTTAGAAGGGCCTTATGCAAAAAGGAACGATGTTATCCATTGCCTTTGCTGGAGAAGGGCAACACCAAGATACAGGGGCGAAAATGATTCATAATGCACCTCATACTTCTAGTTCGATTGTTTCAAAAATCAATCGCAAAAAGATGGCGGTGTTGTAAACTATCGTGGACAAGTAACATTCAGTAAGAAATCTGATTATTCTATTTCTCATATTGAATGTGACACGATTATTATGGATGATTTATCGAAATCAGATACGATTCCATTTAACGAAATTCATAATGATAAAGTCGCTTTAGAGCATGAAGCAAAAAGTATCAAAAAAATTTCCGAAGAACAATTATTCTACTTAATGAGTAGAGGGATTAGTGAATCTGAAGCAACAGAAATGATTGTCATGGGATTCGTTGAACCATTTACAAAAAGAACTTCCAATGGAATACGCAGTTGAATTAAACCGATTAATTGCGTACGAGATGGAAGGTAGTGTGGATAAAACCCTAGCAAGTGCTAGAAACGTTGATATAACAGCGTTCCTAGGCTTGCTTTTTTTGTTTAGAATGGGAAATGACCATCAAAATGACCATCACTTTTTAAAAAAATTACTTGAATTTACAATTTTTGAGTTTTATGATTCAAATATAAGAAGATAAAACAAAGAAAAGGGATGATTTTAATGGATTTTAATAATTTGAATGACAATGAAGTTAAGCAATTAATAAAAACGTCTTAAGAAACCTTTTAATTCTGTAAAATTTAATAAAAGATTACAAGAAGAATTATCATCGATGCTAAATCAAGTTAATTTTGATGAAATAGTTTTAGATTCTGAAGATGTTGAGTATATTGTAAAAATATATAGAGGAAGATTAGATTTAGAAAGATTTTTCTATTCATATAAGGTTTAAAGAATTTCAACATCATTTAGTGAGATTGGATATTAATCCAACACAAAGACATATAAATCCTGGAACCAAAGAAATAATTGAAGGTAGTCATATTCATATTTATTCGAGTTTAAATGATAAAAAGATTCAATTGCTATTCCAATAGAAAAAAAGTGATTTTCCAATCGTACATGAAATAATAGATGCAGTAGAAAAAAATTTTTTTCAAGTATAATAATATTGAAAAAAATGAGATAAGGAGTTGAGTATGGTGACTAAATCAGAAACTTTAAAGAAAAATCTATTTTGATTGGTTATTTAAAGATTATGATTTCATTGATTTGTCAGACGATATCGTAAAAATTAACACATCATTTTTATGATAATCAGTTTGATTCTATTGTAATGTATGTAGAGTTTTTTTACAAAATGATGAAATTATTGTTACTGATGATGGTTGGACAATTTCTGAATTAGAAAAATCATGGTATTTACTTCTCCAAAAGAAATAAAACTCATTTTTGGATTGCTAAAAAAATATTACGGATAATTTAGGGATTGAGTTGAATGGTAAAGAACTTTTTATAAAAAAACAAGTTTAGAAAAAGTTCGCCATTGCAAAAGCAAAGATTATTACAAGGAATTTTTGCAAGTTAATGATTTGATAGTGTTACAAAAATCTAATATAAAAAAACTCTTTTTAGTGAAGAAATTGAATCTATACTAAGTGAAAATGAAATTTTATTTTCAACCAAAACCGTCTTTTTGCTGGTAAAGCTGGGGTTACAGTTCAATTTGATTTTTAGTATTCCAACTAGAAGAAATAATAAACCTTCAGAAAACTTAATTCGAACAATCAAGAATGGAAATAATTTAGATAGATCAAAAAAATTTTAGCAATGGATACTCAATTGTTGAAAAAAATTATAAATCAAATGTAGAATATTTTGCTATATTTGATAATGAAACTTATCCAATCTCTTCATCAGTAAACGAAATTAAGTCAATTTTTGAAGAAAAATAGTGGAAATAAAATACATGTTATTCAATTTACGGAATTTAGAGAAAATCCAAAGCAATTTCTTGCTTAAAATCTTACAACATTAGAATTATATGTATATAAACAAAGGAAACAAAACAAATGAAAGCACTAATTGTATTAGACTGTCAAAAAGGAATGTTAGAACGTGGAAATTTTTGACGAGTTAAGAAAAAAACATTTTAACATTACAAAAATATTTTTTTAAACAAAATGGAGATATCATTATTAATACGAGACATATTGATGAGGATGAAAATAGTATTATTTACAATGGAAATGAAAGTGGACGTTTAGATGAAGAATTGTCAGTCTTAGCAGACTATATTATTGAAAAAAAGAAAGTCCAAATATTTTTTTCAATGTAAAGATTTGACGGATATACTATCGAAGCATCAAATTAAAGAAGTGGTGATTACAGGATTAAATGCGGAATATTGTTGTTTATTTTCTGCTATTATTGCTTCAGATAGAGGATATAAAGTAACTTATATTGAAGATGCAACTGCCAGTGTGAATAATGGGGAGACATATGAAATGAAGGATTTAGATATTGTTGATTTCATTGGTTGTATATTAGAGTGGTCAGGGCAAGTAGAAGTATTATATCTTGATGAATTTGAAAAAAATAAAAAAATAGCGCATTATAGCGCTATTTTTTTATTTTTAATGTAAAAACTCATTGAAACTGGGTTGTGATCGGAATGTTGGAATTCTAAGTCATGTGCTTGGACATGATTGAATTGCACATTGTCTGAAATAATGAATCCATCGACTAATGTTACAAAAAGTTCTTCCTTTTTGGTAGCCTTCATCTAATGCACGAGCTGAAGGAATTTTTTTGTTCTGCTAATCCTTGAGTGGCTAGTGTAAAATGCTTCGAAAGATTTTTCTACTGGGAATGGATGAGTCCAAGTTTGTGGTTCATCAGATGTTTGGAAGACTTCCGGACTTTTTCCAAGTAAAATATCATGATTAAAGTCACCACCGACAATGACATAGTTTCCTTTTTCATATTCACTTTCCATATAATAGAATAGCTTTTTCTAACTGGCTTTTTTCCAATTGTTGGATCTTTTGTATATGCAGATAAGTGAATATTGATTAAAAGCCAATTGTTTCTGATTTGAAACAGGTAAGTAACTAACTGTAAAAAGCTCGGTCTAAATCGAAAAAAATTTATTGAAATTCGTTTCAATTGGTAAACTATATCGTTGGCTAGATTGAATTGTGTATTTTTGACATCGTTAGGAGTCCAGAAGTTGCTTTTTCCAATTGGATCTAATATTGGATAAAATAAATACGGTGAATCATAGTTTTGTCCAAATACCCAATTTTTGTTTCTCAAAAGCCTGAGTGATGAATTCCACTTCATCCACATGTTTGGAACGATCTCCATCTGTATCTATTTCTTGGAATAGAGCAATATCTGGTTGAATCATCTGAATCGCATTTTGGATTCCTTGCATATTGTCTAATACGGTTTGTAGATTATAAGCTCTTGAATATTTTTCCACCATCCATAAAGAAGCTATAGTCTTGAGGGTAAGCTCCATATCCGATATTAAAAGAGGAGATGGTGTAATCTTTTCCAGTGTTGAGAGATTGGTCGGTATGGCTTGTAACTGATAAAGGCAGATTATCTTCTAAACGATAATAAGCCGTATAACCATAAATAAAATAGCCAATAATCAAACTGATAAGAATGATTAGAGGACTTAAAAAAATAAAATAGTTTTTCGTCTGAATGCTGTTTTTTTCTTTTCATAATAAATTCCTTTTACTGTCAATAATTTCTTTATAGATTATAGCACGATAATTTAAAACTACATAAAGGAATGAATTTCATTTCATTGACAGTGCTTTCTATTTTGGTGTATATTGGCTCTGTTATACAGATTACTAGGAGGTTTTGTTATGGCAGAAGTAGAAAGTTTTACATTAGATCATAATAAAGTGATTGCACCTTATGTGCGTAAAATTACAGAAGAAATTGGAGAAAAAAAGGAGATCGTATTACGAATTTCGATATTCGTTTCTTACAACCAAATAAGCAAGAAATGCCAACAGGGGTCATTCATACATTTGAACATTTATTAGCGGATTTATTAAGAGATCGAGTAGATGGAATTATTGATATTTCTCCATTTGGATGCCGTACAGGATTCCATTTAATTACATGGGGAACACCAAGTGCAGAAACAATTGCTGTTGCGCTAAAAGCAACATTAGAACAAATTGTTCATGAAATTCGTTTTGAAGATATTCAAGGAATTTCAGCAGTACAATGTGGAAATTATAAAGACCATTCATTATTCGGTGCAAAAAGAATACGCAAAACAAGTATTAGAACAAGGAATCAGCATCGACCCATTCGAAAGAAAAAGTTATTTAATAGACAGAATAATTGTCGTGAAGTAAGGAAGGAAACTTCTAACTTCACGTTTTTTTAATTTTTAGAGATTAGAAATTTAATGACTGTTTAAATAAAAAGACCTTTATGAAGTAGCTTTGAGTAATATAAGCTTTTCAAGCTTATATTACAGGAAATTTTGAGACTACAGGCTCAAAAATTTAGCCATGAAACCCGAAGGGGTTGCTGGCGTCCTTAGCAACTTCATAAAAGTCTTTATTAATTTATAATAGTTATTTTTCTATTTTGTTTTTCCGCTGTTTTTTTCCTGTTGATGTACGGTTTCTTTGCGCAAATGTTTGTTTAGCAGGTGAAACAGTTGTATTATTAGCAGTCTTAACGGTGTTAGTTGTATCTGGTAAGATAACTGAATTTCCTTGAGCTTCTAATTCGGCATCGATTTCAGCTTTTTACTTTTGGACGAATGAATTGGTTTTTGAATCCAAGTTTGTAAAATAGCTGTTAATCCAGAAGTGAAGAAATAAATCCCAATTCCTGCAGCTGTACCAACCGTGAACATTAGCATCATGACTGGCATTATATATAGCGTAGCTTTTAGCTTGAGCCTTTTGCGTTTCATCCATATATAATTGGCTAATATATCCTTGGATTAAATAAATAACGGCAGTTGCAATTGCAATTGGTAAATACGTACTACCTAGTGAAACTCCCATAAATGAACTATTTGAAATTTCAGGAGAGTATAAAATCGCATTATATAAAGCACTATAGACTGGCATTGTGACTAATACTGGAAGACATCCAGAAGCAACCCCACCTGTTAATGAAACATTATTTAAAACGATAAATATCCATTGTATATTGTTGAACTTCCATACGTTGTTCTGGTGTTGGGTTATCCCCATAACGTTCGTTCATTTTATCAATATATGGTTTTTAATAATGCCATTTTTTTCTTGGTTCATTAACATTGTTTTTCATTTGTTTAAACATCGTTGGCATTAAAATAATACGAACTACAATTGAAACAATCATAATAGAAATGACATAGTTTCCACCGATTGCTGAAGCAATCCAGTTTAAAAATGGTTTGAGTTGGGACTGCTAAATAATCATAGACAATTCCATACGGTTGATTAGTGGCTTTTGTCGATTTGTACACATCCAGAAAGGAATAGTACAAGTAAGCTCGATAGAGCTGCTAATTGAACTTTTTGTTAATTTCATGAATCACATTCCTTTATTTTTTTCTGTTAAACACAATCATTTTACTTTATATTGAATAGAATAGCAATGAAAATCAGTCGTATGAGGCTCTCTCTTTTATTTTTCATCATTAATAATAAATGGAGAATCCTTTATAAATCGGTTCGTTTTCAATAATTTCTAATGTTGTTGAACGGATTTTTTTGCATACGGAGATGGGGGAGAGGTTTTTTTACTCGGTCTACAAAAAGCATAGGCCTCTCCGGAGTATCCTGGACAATGATTTCAACGGAAGCATCGATTTTATTTTTTTACCATTCCGTTTATCTGTAATTGGTCTGCTAAACGTTTTTGTATAAAAAAACGAAATCCAACTCCTTGAATAAGTCCCCAAACTCTTAGACGTAAAGTAATCATTTGAATTCCTCCTTTTTAACTATCCTATCAAAAAAATATGAATTTTCAATGGATGAAGATAACAAGTTTTGCAAAAAGTCTGGTATACTGTTCAAGAGAGGTGATAGATATGTATTGTGTGATCCAAACAAAAGGGGTCGATGAACCTTGGTGGATGATGGACGACTGGAAAGAGATGATTGTTTTAGAAGAATTTTTGTTCCACTCTAGAAGAAGCAAAAAGAACTTTATAAACAATTAGTAGAAACATATACAGCTAAATATCAAATGAAACGTGAGAAACATTTTTTTCTTGCGCATTTTGGGATGAGAATGAATGTGAATATTGTGAGTCCTGTGAGGATTGTTTGCAAATTTATTATGGAGTACTCATTTTAACACCAGAAGGAAAAACTATATTCAGAAGGAGAGTAAAGTGGCTAAGCAAGAACAAAAAGAGAAAAAGAAAAATCTACAAAAAAAGAAGACTGAGTCTACAATGTCCATTGAAATTGTGATGGCGATATTGATTCTAATTCAATTGTTAGCCATTTTTAAATTAGGATTTTTTTAGGACGATTTTTTTGCCAATAGTATTCGTTTTTTTGTAGGAGATTTATTTATATATGCGGGGATTGTTGGAATACTCGCTTCAATAGGAGTTTTATTCCGTGGAAGAATACATTCTATTCCGAAAAATGGATTGGAGTCGCTACATGTCTTTTGATTGCGATTTTTTCTTTGGGTAGAAGTGGCTGTATTTAGTAATCATGTTCAAGAAGGCGGTCAATTATTTAAAGAGATGATGGCTCGTTATGCAATTGATTTTTAAAGCAAATGCTATCGAACAAAAATTTAGGTTCCGGTATGATTGGCGCATTATTTTTATACCATTACGTATTTCTTAGTTTCTCAATGGGGAACGTACTTAACGATTTTCGTACTATTTATGATTGCCATCTTTGTAGCATTTGACATTCATTTAAAAAGATGTTTTTCGAAGTGTTGAGAAATTGGACAGCACAAGTTCAACATCAATTAGAAGAAAATAAAGAGGAAAAAGCTTCTCGTATTCGTGAAGCTCAACCAGAAGTCGTTGAAACAAAAACCGAAAGAACCAAAAGAAAAAGAAACCTTCTTTAATCGACAAGATGAAAAAAACTTTGTTTTTTTGATGAAGAGGAAGAAGAGGATGAGGATGAGTTTGAAGAAATTTATCTTGAAGTGACACCACCTCCCTGTTACAAAAACCAGTTGTAGAAGAGGAGTTTACTCAACCGAAAAAGAGAAGAACCAATTTCTCACAAATCTTTTGTTGAACCGACAGAAGAGGAAGATACGGAAGATTTAGAGGACTTTGTTATGAGTGGAGAATCAGATGATTCAGATTACCAATTGCCACCATTAACATTATTAAATCCAATTCCACCTTCTGATCAATCAGATGAGAAGATGATTGTAGAGAAGAATCTTAAAATTTTAGAAAGAACGTTTGAAAGTTTTTGGAGTAGAGGCAAAAAGTGATGCCAAATCCATTAGTAGGGCCTGCTGTTACTAAATTCGAAATTAAGCCTGCTATTGGAGTGAAGGTTAGCAAAATTGTGAATTTAAGTGATGATATTGCTTTTAGCTCTTGCCGCAAAAAGATATTCGTATTGAAGCGCCAATTCCTGGAAAAACCTTATGTGGGGATTGAAGTTCCAAATAGTAAAACAAGTTTTTGTAGCTTTCAGTGATGTGATTCAAGCAGCTCTTCAATCACCAAAAACCATTGGATGTGCCTCTAGGAAGAGATATTTCTGGAAATGTTCGATTATGTGATATTTCTAAAATGCCTCACTTATTAATTGCTGGTTCAACGGGTAGTGGTAAGTCCGTGTGTATTAATGGCATTATTACAAGTATTTTTGATGAAAAACAAAACCTCATGAAGTTAAATTAATGATGATTGACCCTAAAATGGTAGAGTTAAATGGCTATAATGGCATTCCTCATTTATTAACTCCTGTAGTAACTAATCCAAGAAAAGCAGCACAAGCTTTGAAAAAAGTTGTAACTGAAATGGAAAAACGTTATGAAATGTTTGCAGCAATGGGAATGAAAAAAATATCGATGGTTATAATGCTCATGTAGCTTCTTATAATGCGGAAACAGGAGAAGAGAATCCATTACTTCCATACATTGTAGTGATTGTGGATGAGTTAGCAGACTTAATGATGGTTGCTAGTAATGAAGTAGAAGATGCGATTATTCGTTTAGCGCAAATGGCTCGTGCAGCTGGGATTCATATGATTTTAGCAACGCAACGTCCATCGGTTGATGTTATTACGGGAATTATTAAAGCAAATGTTCCTTCAAGAATTGCTTTTTGCAGTATCCAGTGGTACAGATTCTCGTACGATTATTGATTCAAGTGGTGCTGAAAAAAATTACTTGGTCGAGGAGATATGTTATATATTCCAATGGGTGAGAATAAGCCAATTCGTGTACAAGGAGCTTATTTAACAGATGAAGAAGTAGAAAGAATTGTCGAATTTGTAAAAAAACACAACAAGAAGTGGAATATGATGAGACAATGATGCTTCCAGAAACACCAGAGGGAAGTTCAGATGATCCTGAAGATGATTTATTTTATGAAGTATTAGAAATGATTCGAGAATTAGAAACGATTAGTACTTCTTATATTCAACGCCGATTTAAAAATTGGATTCAATCGTGCAGCTCGTTTGATTGAAGAGTTAGAAGCAAGAGGATATGTTGGCCCTTCAGAAGGAAGTAAGCCAAGAAAAGTAAATTTAGATGCTTTTTGATCATGAAAATGAGTCACAAAATCCACCAACTACTTAATAAAATGAAATGCTAGGATAAGTGATACCGAAAATGTTAGAATAAAAAGCTGACAAAAAAAGGTTCATTAACCTAGCATTTTTTTGAAATCAGTCTTTAGATGGATAGTCAGGAAAGAAGGAATATGTTACTTTTATAGTGAGAAATTATTCTAAAGAAAGAAGGGTAGAAATGAAAAAAACAATCGAATCATCTCAATACTATTTATTGTAGCGCTTTGGGATGTTTTTTTAACAGGATTTCAATTATTCACGAATCACCATTTACTGTATTTATTTGTTATAGGAATTATTTTTTTGTCGGAATTGCCGTCCAACTAAAAAAATCGTTTTATTCTGCACAAATGGACTTTTTCTTTTGGAATATTAATGATTTTTATTATCTGTATTTTCTACATGGGGAATTTGGCTAGCAGGAAGTATTTTAATTGTTTATGGTCTTTCCTTTGGAAGAAAAATTGATTAAAAAAATATTTTTTTCAGATGGTAGTGAATGGGTTTGGAAGAAAAAAAGATATGTTTCCGTTAAGCTAGAAGAGCCATCCGAGAGATTTGATACGCAAAGACAGGAATGGATTAGCGTCCAAAAAAATTGGGAAAGATACATTTGAATGGGATGATATTAATATTAGCCAATTAATGGGAGATACGATTATTGATTTAGGAAATACGGTTCTTCCAAATGAACAAAACACCATTATGATTCGAAAAAGGAATTGGGCGTATTCGTGTGATTGTTCCTATTGGGGTTGGAGTAAAACTTTGTCATAATGCATTTATTGGTGAAGCAAAGTTTGATGGGCAACAGTTAGAATTAAAAAAATGAGACGATTACGATGTATTCAGAAAGCTTTTGAATCGAGTCATAAAAAAATTACGATTATCTCGTCAGTTCTTGTAGGAGAAATTGAGGTGATTGAAGCATGAGAAAGTGGTTTTTTTACGAATCTGTTTTTGTTGTGTTTCTCTTTGTCTCCAGTATTTTTTTCTAATTGGAGTTAATGTGATTCATTCTTTATTTGGGATCGAGTTATTTGAAAAAAACTGTCGTCTAATCAATTAATTTTTATTGTTTTTTTAGTGGTGACATTAATTGTATTTGTTATTACTTTTATGGCAGCAAGTATTGTGTTTTTTTCTTACAACGATTAACGGATTCTGTGATTTATAATCAACTAGAAGCGATTAGAAATCAGCAATTTTCCAATGTAAAAAAATCGGTAGATGAAATTTGGTATCGTCCTTTATTAATGATTCGATTGGATACATTTTTTTCCAAGAAACTGCTAAAAATAGCAGAAATGCAGGAACAACTGGTTCAAAATCTTCAACAAATTTCTTCAAGACCAGAATATATTGGAGAAGAAACGAAGGAAGAAATTATTGAATTGGAAAGACATCGCATTGCTCGAGAGTTACACGATTCAGTAAGCCAACAATTGTTTGCTGCGATGATGATGCTATCAGCTATGAATGAGCAAAAAAAGATCAATTATCTCCAGCAATTCAGCAACAATTAGCATTAGTAGAGAAAGTTATCAATGATTCTCAATCAGAAATGAGAGCTTTTATTATTACACTTACGTCCAATTTCACTTGAAAATAAAACATTAGTTCAAGGAATTGAAAGCTTATTAAAAAGAATTAACGACAAAAGTGCAATTATCACTTCATTGGGAATTAGATGAAGTCACACTACCTAGTACGTTTGAAGATCATCTGTTTAGAATTGTACAAGAATTGGTGTCCAATACATTACGACACGCAAAAAGCCAAACAATTAGAAGTCTTTTTAAAACAAAAAGGATGATTATATTATTTTTGAAACTAGTCGATGATGGTGTCGGATTTGATACAAGTGTTTCAAAAAGCAGGAAGTTATGGTTTGAAAAAAATATTGAAGAACGTGTAGCAGGAATGGGAGGGCAATGCAAAATTATTAGTATTGCTAATCAAGGAACCATTATTGAAATAAAAAAATTCCTCAAAAAGCAGGAGAAGGAGTAGTTGAATGATTAAAGTTCTATTAGTAGATGACCATGAAATGGTTCGATTAGGAGTATCAGCCTATTTATCCGTTCAAGAAGATATTGAAGTCATTGCCCAAGCAGAAAATGGAAAAATTGGTGTTGAAAAAGCATTAGAATTAAAAACCAGATATTATTTTTAATGGACTTAGTAATGCCTGTGATGGATGGAATTGAAGCGACAAAAGAAATTTTTATCGAAATGGAAAGAAGCAAAAAAATTATTATTGTGACAAGTTTTATCGATGATGAAAAAAAGTTTATCCAGCGATTAGTGCTGGAGCGAAAAGCTATTTACTAAAAACTTCATCAGCTTCGGAAATTGCTCAAGCGATTCGGGATACTTATCGTGGAGAAGGAGTATTCGAAAAAGAAGTGAGTGAGAAGTTGGAACATCGTCATGAAGTGGAAGAAGAATTTCGCTTGTTTGAAGAATTAACGAGTCGTGAAAAAAAGAAGTGCTTTTATTAATTGCGCAAGGAAAAATCGAACCAAGAAATTGCGGACGAGTGTTTTTATTACGTTAAAAAAACGGTGAAGACGCATGTTTCGAATATCTTATCGAAGTTGCAAGTGGAAGACCGTACACAAGCAACGATTTATGCGTTTAAGCACCATTTGGTCCAGCCATAAAGGCATAAATTTTTTTAAAGACTTTTTCTGATTATAGTAGTAATGGACGGCAGCAGACCTGTTGTACTGACCCCAAAAAGTTAGACCAAAAAAATCTAACTTTTTGGAGGTCGGTATTTTTATGGCTAAATATGACTTTGAATTTAAGAAGAAAGTTGTGGAAGCATATCTGCGTGGAGAAGGTGGTTATCAAATTTTAAGTAAAAAAATTTGGTTTAAAAATCCACTAGGCAAATTGGTTATTGGGTAAAAGCCTACAAAAAAATTTGGCGATGAAGGACTAAAAAGTTTTTAGAAAATGGACGTGTATATCCTTTTGAATTAAAAACTATTAGTGGTAGAATCCTACTTGAAGGGAAATGGTTCATATAGTGAATTAGGATTAAAAATATGAAATTCTAAATCATCGGGTCATCGGATCTTGGGTTAAAAAAATTTAAAAAGATGGCCCTGAAGCTTTGAAAAACCCTCAGGAAGGTAGGGAATATACAGTGGAATATCATAAAAAACGTCCATCAAAACCAAAAAAACAAATGAAAATAACTGAAGAAGAATTTAAAAGAATAGAAGAAGAAAATTATCACCTAAGGATGGAAAATGACTTTTTAAAAGCAATGCGGAGACTGAATTTAGAGGACGAAGCAAGAACGAAAGAACGGCTAGAGTCATTGACAGTCTCCGAGAAAAATACAAATTAAAAGATCTTTTAGAGTATGCAGGTATGGCTAAATCAACTTTTATGTATTGGCAGAAACGTTTTGATAGAGAAAATCCAGATAAAGATATGGAAGAAAAAATCCTCGAAATTCGTAGTGTGCATAAGGATTATGGTTATAGAAGGATACATGCAGCACTTTGTAATGAAGGATATTGTATTAATAAAAAAAGAAAGTTCAGCGTATTATTCAAACCCTAAAACTACAAGTAACATCCTTTACACGTAAAAAGTAGAAAAATATAATTCTTATCAAGGTACAATTGGAGTTATTGCGCCTAATAGAATTAAAAAGAAGATTTCATACTTCTATTCCACATCAAAAAAATCACAACAGATACAACAGAATTCAAGTATTATGAAGTGGATGAAAGAGGAAATAGAACACTCCATAAATTGTATTTAGATCCATTTATGGATATGTTTAACAATGAAATCTTAAGCTATAATATTACAAAAACATCCTTCCGTAAAAAAATATTCTTGATGTATTAGACAGAACAATAAAAAAATAACATCAGATTGTATCTATAGAAGAACCTTTCATTCTGATCAAGGATGGGCTTATCAATTAAAAAGAATATTCTTCTAGATTAAAGGATGGACAAATATTTCAAAGTATGTCCAGAAAAAGGAACCTGCTTAGATAATTCAATAATGGAGAATTTTTTCAGCTTGCTTAAGCAAGAAGTTTATTATGGCAGAATATTTTATAGTTATGAAGAATTAAAAAAATGAAATTGAACGATTTATTAAATATTATAACGAAGATCGTATTAAAGAAAAAAATTGGGATGGATGAGTCCTGTACAGTATAGAATACATTGTTCAGTATAGAGAAAAAAACGCCAAAAAAATTGGCGCGAAGCCCCTAGGGGGTTATTCATATATTTTATTTTTAAAAATTAAAAAAAGAGACGACTAAAGTCGTCTCAAAAAAAGTCTAACTTTTTGGGGTCACTACATGCGGTTCATGCCTCAAAATTTGAGCCTAGGGTCTCAAATTTTTCCAGTGATAAAAGCCAACCTTGGCTTTTTATCACCAATACTACTATGAAAAGTCTTTGAGGTTTGACATATTTTTTTACATAGAAAGCGTCAAAGAAAAATGACTTTTCTGATTATAGTAGTGGACGGCAGCAGACCTGCAAGTCTCATATCAATACTACTATGAAAAGTCTTTGGCTTCGTTTGTATATTAGATTACGAAAAATAGAGTGATTATTTCAGCTGAAAAAAATGCTAGAACAGTCATTCTATTTTTTTATTTTACAATAATCAAAAAAATATTGTACGCTTAGGGTTAGAAAAAGTTTTTCATGAAAGTAGGATATTATGATACGGAACAGTAAAAAAATCAATTGGATTAAGCGATAAAAATCCGTATGCAAAGAGATTCAAAAGAAGTATTATTAGAAGGTTCTTCCTGGCTAACGATAGGTAGTATGGTTTCCAGATTACTAGGAGCATTATACATTATTCCATGGGGAGCAATGTTTGCCACTCAACGAGATGATGCCAACTTCTTATATTTCATTGCATACAATATTTATGCATTAGTATTACAAATTTCAACAGCTGGGATTCCAGTAGCTATTTCAAAAATTGTGGCGGATAATCAATCAAGAAAAGATTACGAAACAAGTTGGAATATTTTTTAAAGGCGGAATGTTATTTATGACCGCAACAGGAATTGTCAGTGCGATTGTCATGTTTGTAACGGCTCCTTATTTTGCAAAAAGGTGGTTCTGCTCAAGAAATTCAAGATAGTATTTTAGTTATTCGTTCTCTGGTTCCAGCAGTGGTAATTATTCCTCCATTAAGTTTATTAAGAGGATATTATCAAGGGTATAGTGATATGGCACCTTCTGCTAAATCTCAGTTATGGGAGCAAATCGTGCGTATTATTTATATGTTACTCTTAACATTCATCGTCATGAAATTATTCGGTGGTAGTTATGCTGTAGCAGTTGCTCATTCAACATTTGCTGCATTTGTTGGGGCAGTCGTTGCATTTGTGTACTTAGGGTATAAAATGTGGAAAGATATGCCTGGAATGAAGCGATTAATGAGTGAAGGACGTCCTGCTCGTAATATGAGTTTTTGGGCGAATTGTATTTGAAGTCATTCGTGAAGCTTTACCATTTGTCATTGTGACTTCTAGTATTCAGCTAATTAGTATTTTGGATCAAGAAACTTTCCAACCACTAGCTATGACATTTACTCATTTGAATTTTTGAACAAAGTAAAGAATTATTAACGATTTTTTGGATTTAATGCCAATAAAAATTATTATGATTATTTTATCTCTTGCCATTAGTATTTCAACAGCGGCGTTACCATTATTAGCTTCTCATTATTCAGTGAAAAATCATGTAGAAGTGAAAAATGTAATCGAAGAAAAATATTGGTTTATATTCCTTTATTATGATTCCAGCTTCTGTTGGAATGGCAGTAGTAGCAGAACCTATTTATAATGTGTTTTATTCACCAAGTAAAAGATGGAACGTATTTATTAATGATTTCCTGCGTTCTATGCATTTTTATGGGGGCTTTTACAGTCTTTACTTCGATTCAACAATCGATGCAACAACATTTGATTGCGATTAAAAGCATTAGTGATTGCATTAGTAGTAAAAAAATGTTATGGCAACCAATGATGATTTATTTCTTTGAAGGTGCAGGTCCATTATGGGCGACAAGCCTTGGCTTTATTTTTAGCAACTATTTATATGGGCTATCATTTATATTATCAAATTTTATTTAATCTAAGAAAAGTGGGCATTCAATTAGCCAAAGTAGTTGGAATTTCATTCATCATGATGATTGTTAGTTCCTTAACTCTAGTAGGATTAAAAACAAATCATGAATATTGATGGAAAAATTAATGGCGATGATTGCTGTTGCAATTGTTGGATTTGTTGGAGCGATTGTCTATGCCTTGATTAGCTTGTATACAAGATTAGCAGATGAATTATTAGGACAAAAGAATGGTTACGATTCGTAGAAAACTAAAAAAATGAAGGAGTAGATTCAGTGAGACTTGATAAATTTTTAGCAGATTCTGGAATAGCAACACGTTCTCAAGTGAAAAATCATTTTAAAGCAAAAAGCGTGTTCGAAAAATCAAGAGATTGTAACTAATGGTAAAGTACAAATTGATGAAAAACTAGATGAAATCTATTTAGATGATGAAAGAGTCTATTATGAAAAAAATATTTGTACTATGTGATGAATAAGCCAAAAAGGCGTTATTTCAGCAACAGAGGATACGAAACACAGCAACTGTGTTGGACTTAATTGGTGAATTAGCACAGAAACGTGGAGTCTTTCCAGTAGGAAGACTAGATATTGATACGCATGGATTTCTATTATTAACGAATAATGGAGCTTTTGAGTCATGCAATGTTGTCTCCTAAAAAAACATGTGGAAAAACATATGTTGCTAAAGTTGAAGGAATTATGACAGAAGAGGATCAAGTTTCGTTTGAAAAAGGGAATTACATTAGATGATGGTTATGAATGTATGCCTGCTCATTTAGAGATTCTGTCCGTGGATGAAAGTCGTCAAACTTCAGTAGTGCAAATTAAGATAAAAGAAGGTAAATTTCATCAAGTCAAGCGTATGGTAAAAGCTTGTGGTAAAACGGTCGTAGATTTACAACGAATTAGCATGGGGGCCATTACGCTTAGAGGAGTCCTTAAAAACTTGGAGAGTTTCGTCGTTTAAATGATTCTGAATTAGAAGCCTTAAAAATTTTTTTAATGTAGAATTGTAATCAATAGAGGAGTAAGAAATGAAAGTTTCTTATTCCTTTTTTAGTTATCTCTTCTAGCAAAAATATATGGAAAAATGATAAGATAAACCTAATGAATTTCGTAAAGGAGCGATTAATATGACAATTGATTGGAAAAAGAAGTTGAAAGTCGCAAAAGAAGACTTATTAAAAGATTTATTTGATTTATTACGTATTGATAGTGTTCGTGATGATTCAAAAGCAAGTGAGGATGCACCGGTAGGTCCTGGTCCTAAAAAAAGCTTTAGAAGCCTTTTTAGCTATTGGGGAACGTGATGGATTTACAACAAAAAAATGGTTGGAAATTTAGCAGGTCATATTGAATTTGCTCCAAATCCTGACTATAAAGAAACATTAGGAGTATTAGGACATGTGGACGTTGTTCCTGTTGGAACAGGTTGGGAAACAGATCCTTTTGAACCACAAATTATTAATGAACGTATTTATGCTCGTGGTTCAAGTGATGATAAAGGGCCAAGTATGGCAGCTTATTATGCGTTAAAAAAATTATTAAAGAATTAGGATTACCAGTTTCAAAAACGTGTTCGTTTCATTATTGGTACAGATGAAGAATCTGGTTGGAAATGTATGGATCGTTACTTCCAAACAGAAGAAATGCCAGATTTTGGTTTTTCACCAGATGCTGAATTCCCAATTATTAATGGAGAAAAAGGAATTTTATCTTTACATTTTGAATTAGCTGCAGGAGAAAGCACAGGAGAATACCAATTGAAAAACTTCCATTCTGGATTAAGAGAAAAATATGGTTCCTCAAGATGCAAAAAGCAGAAGTAGTTGTACCAAATTCTTCAGAATTTGTAGCAGCGTTTGATGCTTATATTGCTGCAAATCCAGTAGAAGGAACAGCTTCAGTGAATGAAGGTGTTGTTGTATTAGATGTAGTTGGTAAATCAGCTCATGGTTCAACTCCTCAAGCAGGAATTAATGCCGCTACTTATTTAGCAGGATTCTTAAATCAATATGATTTTGCAGGACAAGCGAAAAACTTCTTATCATTTGCTGCAGATGTGCTACACTTAGATACTGATGGTGCAAAAATTAAATGTGGCATTTGAAGATTCAGTAATGGGACCATTAACAGCAAACGCAGGTATTTTTAACATTTACCCCTGAAGTAGGAGGAAAATTAGTGGTTAATTTCCGTTACCCACGTGGCATTGATGCTAAAAACAGTTGAAACAAAAGCAAATGAAGTATCTTCAAACTATGGATTAACTGTTTCTGTTGGTAAATCTCAAGTACCTCACTATGTTTCACCAGAAGATCCATTGGTAGCAACATTATTAGACGTATATGCAAAACAAACAGGACTTCCAGCTCATGAACAATCTATTGGTGGAGGAACTTATGGTCGTATTTTTTTGAACGTGGAGTAGCGTATGGAGCTTTTATTCCCAGATTCAATTGATACAATGCACCAAGCCAATGAATTCTTTGCATTAGATGATTTATTCCGTTCAGCTGCTATCTATGCAGAAGCAATCTATGAATTAATTAAATAAGAAATCAAAGAAACTTTTTTAAAGGACTAAATTTTCGCTATAAAATGCGGATTTTGGTCCTTTTTTCGAAAAAAAATTTTTGCTATAGAGTATACAAACGTGATATACTAATCCTGTATGTAAATTAATATGTAGATAAATAAATTTTGGAGGAAGAGATATGGGATTTTTATATTTCTTACTTGTAATCGTGGTATTAGGGGCCATTGGTTATGGAGTAGCACATTACTTAAGTCAAAAAAACAAAAGTAAAGTTATCGAAGAATTAGGAGTTAAAAAAACAAAAAAATTAATGACTGTACCAATTGCAGATATTTTTATTTACGTTAAAAAAATCTGAATTTAACAGGACAAACAAAACGCACGTATGAAACATGGCAAGCAACATGGCAAACAATTACTCGTTTCCGTTTCCCAGAAATTGAAGCAGCCTTAGTGAGTGCGGAACAATATACTCAACGTTTGAATTTTTGTAAAAGGTTCTCAAATTTCAAATCAAGCTAGTCAATTAATTGAAGAAACAAAAGCAGAAGTAGATAAAATTTACACTGCATTACAAAAAAATTATTAGATAGCGAAAAGAAAAACCGTGAAGAACTAGAAGTATTGCAAGAACGTTATGCAAGTATGCGTAAAGATTTATTAGCACATAGTTTCTCATTTGGTGAAGCGTTAGAGTCATTAGAAAAAAACGTTTATCTTATTTAGAATTAGATTTTACAAAAATTCAATACTTTAACAAATGAAGGCGACCACTTAGAAGCTAAAGAAGTTTTTAGGACGAATTGAAACTGAAATGCAAGATTTCGAACAAATTGTTGAAGAAGTTCCTAAATACTTAAAAAGAAATCGAAGAAGAATACGAAGACCAAGTAGCTGATTTAAAAAGAAGGCTATCAAAAAAATGGTAGAAGAACACTATCAATTCCCTAAAAATTTCTATTCCTGCTGAAATTCAAAAAAATTGAAGAAATTATTGCTGTTTCAAGAGAACATATTAGAGCAACTGAATTAGAAGAAGCTCGTCAACAATTAGACAAAGTTGCACGTGAAATTGATCAATTATATGCAGTAATGGAAAATGAAATTGAAGCAAAAGCATTTGTTCAAAGAAATCGTGCTCAAGTAGAGAGAAAATTAAATCAAGTATTACAAAGTAACCGTTATGTGAATATCGAAGTCGATCGTGTAGCTCAAAACTTTGTGTTAGCGAATAATGAATTTAATCGTGTTCAAGAGTTTGCTAAACAATTAGAAAAAAAGAACAAGAGGCTGTTGCTTACTACAGTAAAAGCATTACAAAAATCAACAAGTTCCTTATTCAATTGTGAAGGAACATTATGAAATTGTATTAAATACTTTAAAAAGAAATTGATGAAAATCAATTAGCATTAGTAAATACATTGAATGATTTAAGTCAACAAGAAAAAGAGTATTCGTGATGGTTTAGATGTATTTGAATTAGATTTACGTAATATGAAACGTACGATTGAAAAATATCATTTACCAGGCTTACCAAAAGAATATTTAGAATTATTCTTTGCAACAAGTTCTCGTATCGAACAATTATCTCAATTAATGAATCGTGTAAAATTAGATATGACTGAAATTACAGGATTAAATCAAACCATTGAAGATGATGTTGAAAAAAATTAGATATTATGACGGAAGAAATAGTGGATAATGCTCAATTAACAGAGTACATGATTCAACAAGCCAATCGTTATCGTTTAGATCATCCTGAAATCGATACAGCGATTCAACAATCTTTAGAACAATTTAATCATTTCTATCGTTATGAAGAATCATTAGCAATTATCGAAAAAGCATTAAAACCAAGTCGATCCTGGTTCTGCACAACGTGTACGTGATAGTTATCAATCAGAAAAGAATAATAGTTTATTCTTCTAACGTAAAAAAAGAAGCCGAGAGGCTTCTTTTGTTTTTAAACTCCCATTTTACGTGTTTTTTTGGTGAAAAAAATGGTACACTTAACATAATATGGTAACGAATGAAAGGATGAAAGTTGTGTCTCAAAAAGAAAACAGCGTTATCGTGCAAACATTGCTGGAAAGACTTATACCATTTTAGGTACAAAAATCTCATCAGCATATGCATAGCGTCATTAAATTATTAAATGAACAGTGGAATGAACTCAGTGAAGTTGCTAAAGAATGTTCTAATGAAGAAAAAAAGCCATTTTACTAGCCATTAATGCAGTGAGTTTACAATTAGAAAAAAACAAGAACAAGTAATGATGTTAGAAGAAGAAAATCAACAATTGAAGAAAAAAATGTTCCACATCATAGAAGTAGTAAACGTCAAAGTATTGCTCTAGAACGTAAGGAACAATTTGAAAAAAACAGTTTGCAGAACAAGAAGATTTATGGAGAAAGTAGGTCGTAAATGGTAACGATTGTAATTGTTATATTTTTTTATTATTAGGAATTTATACAGGTGCTAGAAGAGGGTTGGCTTTACAAATCCTTCATCTTGTTGGATATATTCTATCAACATTTATTGCAGTATTTGGTTATCGAGCATTTTTCTAAAAATGATTGAAATGTATGTACCTTTTCCCATCTTATATTCCTGGCACACATTTAGCAGTTTTTTTCAGATGGACAAGCATTAGGAATGGATCAATCATTTTATTATTTATTCTCATTTATTGTCATTATGGTTGTGAATTGGGCGATTGTTCGTTTAATTACAACAGTGATTAAAGAAATGACCAAATTACCTATTATTAAACAATTTAATACATTAGGGGAGCGATTTTTAGGATTTGTTTTTCCACTATGTAGCAATTTTTTCTTTGTATTATATTTAGTAGCGATGATTCCTACAGATTCGGTACAAAAGATTTTTTTGAAGGACATACTCTAGCGAATTGGATTGTGACAAATACTCCATTATTATCAGGAATTGTAAAAAATGTGGTTGTTTTTCATAATCTGTGATTAGAAATCCATTCAATGAAAAAAATAGTAAAATCTATAAGAGTGGAAAATAATATTTATTTTTTTCACTTTTTTTCTGTCTAAAGGAGGAGAAAGCATGAATCAGAAAAATTGAAGATATTTTTAGAATTTCATAAAATTAGACATGCTGTCAGAGAATTTGCAAATACTCAAAAAAAGCAAAAACAATGATTCTTCAATTACCCATTGAAACAAATGCTAAAAAAATTCGACACAAAATTGAAGAAACAAGAGATGCTGTAACAATTTTTACGATTAAAACAAGGAATTCCGATTCCTAAATTAGAAGATATTAGTGTTTCTATTAAACGATTAGAAGTAGAAGCAGGTTTAAATGGAAGAGAATTAAGTGAAATCTTAAAAAGTATTACAAACTACAAATCAAGTGGCAACTTTTTTTGAAAAAAAGTGAAGGAAGAAGATATTGTATTAGATCGATTGCCACAATTAGTAGAAAAAAATTAGAATATTTACCAGAAATTTCGAAACAATTACAATTATCGATTCGTGAAGATGGGTATGTATTAGATGATGCATCTGTTGCTTTAAAAAGGAATTCGTCAAAGGAATTTCTAGAACTGAACAAGAAATTAAAGGGCAATTGGATACATATGTCACAGGAAAATATGCCAAATATTTAACAGACTCTTTAATTACAATTCGTAATGATCGCTATGTTGTTCCTGTTAAAGCTGAATACAAATCAACTTTTTGGTGGAATAGTGCATGACCAAAGTGCAACTGGTCAAACATTATTTATGGAACCACAAGCGATTGTAAACTTGAATAATAAATTACGTGATTATCAATTACAAGAGAAGAAAGAAGTCGAGCGTATTTTACTGGAATTATCAGAAAAAAATTAATGCCACACACACCTTCACTTACACAAAATCACTATGTATTATCTCGTTTAGATATCGCAAATGCAAAAAGCGCTCTATGCTAAAACAAATAAAAAGCGAATGAGCCGATTATTGATGAAGAGAACCATGTTGCCATTTGGCAAGCAAGACATCCACTCATTTCTCCAAAAATCAGTAGTTGCGAATGATATTATTTTTAGGACAAGAATATCAGTCAATTGTCATTACTGGACCGAATACGGGTGGTAAAACGATTCTTTTTAAAAACAATAGGAATTATCCAATTAATGGCTCAAATGGGATTATATATTCCAGCTTTGCCAGATAGTCGTGTAGGAGTCTTCACGCAAATTTTTGCAGATATTGGGGATGAGCAATCAATTGAACAAAACTTGAGTACTTTCTCATCTCATATGTCAAATATCGTTTCGATTTTTACATAAAATTGATGAGAAAAGTTTAGTATTAATGGATGAGATTGGTTCGGGAACTGACCCACAAGAAGGGGCTTCATTAGCAATTGCAATTTTAGATTATATTGGAACAAAAACAAAGTTATGTCATTGCAACGACTCACTATCCTGAATTGAAAGTCTATGGATATAATCGAGTAGGAACAATTAATGCAAGTATGGAGTTTGATAGTGATACTCTTCAACCAACTTATCGTTTCTTATTAGGAGTTCCAGGGCGTAGTAATGCCTTTGATATTTCTGCTAGACTTGGACTTCCAAAAGTTGTAATTGAACAAGCACGACAATTTATTTCAGTTGAAAGTCAAGAATTAAATGAAATGATTTCTGATTTAGAAAAGAAAACGTCGCATAGTAGACCAAGAAAAAAATCAGTCATTCAACAACAATTGAAAGAAAGTTCTCAATTATTAGAAGCATTGAAACTTGAAACAGAAAACTTCAAGGAAAATAAAGCTCGACTCATTGAACAAGCAAAAGAAAAAAAGCCAATGAATTAGTCTCTCAAAGTCAAGAAGATGCAGAAAAAAATCTTGTCGGATATTCGTGCAATGCAATTGAAGAGTAAGGAAACAGTTGTGAAAGAACACGAATTAATTGAGAAGAAAACAGCTTTAACGGATTTAAAAACATGAACAAGCGTTGAAGAAAAAAATAAAGTACTAAAACGTGAAAAAGCTAAGAAATCATTACGTCCAGGACAAAGTGTAGAAGTGACAAGTTTTGGACAAAGAGGAACCTTAGTTGAAAAAATTTCCGAGCAAGAATGGGTCGTTCAAATGGGTATTATCAAGATGAAATTACCTGTTGAAGACTTGATTAGTATTGAAGAAGAACCAAGTAAAACCAACTCAAGTCATTGTGAAGAGTCATCGTTCGAGTCATGTTTCAACGGAATTGGATCTACGTGGGAAACGTTATGAAGAAGCGATTAAGGATTTAGAATTGTTCTTAGATGCAGCTTTATTAGCAGGATATCCTCGTGTGACGATTATTCATGGTCGTGGTACAGGTGCGATTCAACAAGGGGTTCATAAGACTTTGAAGAAACATCGCAGTGTGGCTTCTTATGAATTTGCTCCAATGAATATGGGAGGAAACGGAGCTACTGTAGTATTATTTAAATAATATCGATAGACTTTTTCTAGATGTAGCATAGGATGATATTTCGTGAGCAGAATATTTTGTAAATGGAAAGAGGCTTGTTATACTATGGTTACAAGTGAGAAGAAAGGGTGATTTTAATGGTACAATCATTAAAATGATAGCAATTTTTGTAGAAAAAAACAAATGAAGGAGTTGTGTTAGTAGACTTTTGGGCACCTTTGGTGTGGACCATGTCGTATGCAAGCTCCAGTTATTGATGCATTAGACGAAGAATTGGGAGATAAAGTAACTTTTTGCAAAAAGTAGATGTTGATGAAAAATCCTAATACTGCTCGTCAATTTGGAGTAATGAGTATTCCAACTTTACTTGTTAAGAAAGATGGCGAAGTAGTTAATAAAGTTATTAGCTACCATTCTAAAGAACAATTAGAAGAATTGTTAGAACAATATTTATAAAGAAATAGACTTTTTCTAAATGTAGCAAAGGACGGCAGCAGCCCTCGCAAAAAATGCGAGTCTCATGCCTAAAAATTGAGCCTAAAGTCTCAATTTTTCCTAGTACTAGTATCCAAAATCATGGATACTAGTACGCTTGCTACTGAGAAAAGTCTTTTCTTTTATCAAAAAAATAAGAAGTAGAATGATTTGTTTGGTGTATAGAAAAAAATTTAAGAAGAAAAAAAATTTTTCTTTGTAGCATTAGTAAAAAAATCCAGTTCTTTATGGATTTTTACAGGGGAAAATTCGAGACCTAGGGCTCGAATTTTTAGCCATGAGACTCGCTTTGCGAGGCTGCTGGCGACCCTTGCAGACAAAGGGAGTTTTTTTCTTTTTTTAAATTTTAGTAAGAGATGAAATAACTGTATCATTTGCCATGGTACTATTGGCATTGTTGTCTTTGATTGTCAAAATCATAGAAATAATGACAAAAATAACACCGCTCATGACTTTGACTAGCTGAGTGGTGTTAAATCATCATAAAATAGCCACCGTCTTTTTAACGGTCTACAAGAGAGTCGAGTTGGAGCTCGGCTCTTTTTGTATTTTTTTAGTATAACACAAATTGTGCAATATACAAATTTTTTTGAGCTATCATTGATCTACTCATCTTAATAAAAAAATTTTCTTTGTAACCATGAGACACCAAAGGTGGCTACTGGCGACCTTGCAAACAAAGGGAATTTTTTTCTTTTTTTAAATTTTATTAGTGATGACACAAAAAAATATTTTTTTAACTAGTTGACAAAAAGGAAATAAAAAGGATTATAGTTAGTTACACAAGTAGTTAACCGGTAAAAGTGTTTGATTTTATAGAAAGGAAGAGAGGAATGAAATTTGATTTTTCAAAGTGACTTGCCATTATTTCAACAAGTGGCTTATCAACTAGAATTAGAAATTTTTAGAGGAACTTACCAAGAAGGGGATCAAGTTCCTTCAACAACAGAGATATCCACGAGTTATCAAATCAATCCAGCAACAGTATTAAAGGGGATGAATTTATTGGTTGCACAAGATATTTTAGAAAAAAACGTAGAGGATTAGGAACTTATGTTAGCGTAGGTGCAATGCATATTATCCAAACAAAACGACAAAAAGAATTTTTTTGGAATCAACTATTCCAACCATCGTTCAAGAAGCACAAACATTAGGAATTAGTAGTCAGGAACTTTTTATCAATGATTGAAAAAGAAATGACTCGATAAGGGAGTGAAAAGAAATGGCTTTTAGAAGTTAGAAATTTATCAAAAAAATATAAAAAAAATCTTGCAGTAAAAGATGTGAGTTTTACATTACAACCTGAAAGCATCTATGGATTACTAGGAAGAAATGGTGCTGGAAAAAGTACTGTTTTAAATATGATTGCGCATCGAATTGAAAAAAATTCAGGGAAATCTTATTAGATAATCAGCCATTATGGACAACACCAGAAGCAATGAGTGACATTTACTTATCAAGTCCTGAAAAATTGGTTTCCAATTGATTGGAAAGTGAAAAAAGATTGTCAAAGTTTTTCCAAGAAATTTATCCAGAATTTGACACCGAGTTTGCCGAAGAATGTATGAAAAGTATTCGGAGTTGATGAGAAAAAGAAATTAGTTGAATTATCTACAGGGTATAAGAGTATTGTAAAGTTAACATTAGCACTCAGTGTACCTGTATCCTATGTATTTTTTAGATGAACCAGTTTTAGGATTAGATGCCAACCATCGTCAATTATTTAATAAAAAAATTATTAGAAGCGTATGCTCGTAGACCAAGAACTTTTGTGATTGCAACGCATTTAATTGAAGAAATCTCTTACTTATTAGAAGAAGTAATTGTAATTCGTGATGGGGTAACTTTCCAACAATCAAGTGTTGAAGAAATTTTTACAACATGCTTATTTAGTAACTGGATCAAAAGCAGTTGTGAGTGAGTTGATCGCAAATCAAACGATTATTCATCAAGAGGAAGTTGGAAATCAATTACAAGCTGTTATCATTTCACAACAAGTTCCTCAAGAAACAGCTGATTATTCTGTTCGTCGCTTAACATTACAAGAGTACTTTATTCAGCTAACACGCAAGGAAGGTGAATAAGATGTCTAGATTTTATCAATTATTAAAAAAATTCAGATTTTTGGATTATTTACGTATTTTTATTCATTGGTTTGGGGTCATATTTGGGTGTCATTAATATTTTTAAACTTTATCGATCGTTCAGAGGGGTTTTCATTTACTATAAATTTACCAGCCATAACTTTTTTTAGCAATTACTTTATTGGGAATAGCTTTTTCTGTTTCTAATTTTAGAGTGATGAATCAATTGAGTTTTTACAAGAATCGAGCAATATAAATTTTTCAATTTATATGGGAGCTGTTATGACAACTATATTAACGCTTAAAAAGTATCTTCTTTTATGTATTATCTGATCAAGCAGCTTCAGTTGGGATTCAATTAATTCAATGGCCTAGTTTAGAAACTAATGTTGCTCTAGGAACTCTTTCTTTATGGGGATGGTTATTGGTGATGTATTTATTTACCTCAGCTTTAGGGCTTATTTTTAAATAAATTTACTAATCAAAAAAATTGTACTGGTAGTAACTAGTCTAAGTTTAGGGGGGACATTTGCTATTCTTGGTATATTTGCTCGCACAGAAGCAGTAAATAACTTCCTAGACAAAAATGAAACAATATAATCTTCCGCTTAGTTATGTGATGATTGCTGTTTCTGCTTTATTATTATATGTAGTGACTCGTCATCATGAAAGTAAAGAAGTCGGTGTAGGAATGTAGAGGTGAGCATCATGTCAAATTTACAAAAAAAGGCTATTAAAGTTATTTTTTTATTGAACGTTTAAAAGTGATGGGATTTTTCATTTTTATTCTTTAGCGGTATAGTTGTTATTTTTTTCACTAATTCCTCGTATGGAAACTTTTTGTGTTTGAGTTTGAGAGTGAGGGAAGTACATTGATCACGTTTGCGATGATATTCAGTATATTTTTAAAATGTATCCCTCAATTTCAATTGAGTACGATGGCAGGGTTAACTCGAAAGAAAATTATTATGAATGAATTGTTGTTGAACACTATCAATGTACTAATTGCTTTTAATCATCTTTTTGATTGCTTCCGTTTTAAAGATTAATTGGACAATCGGATCGGTTCATATTTATTTTTAGCCCTGAGATGATACAGTTTGGTTTTAAATTCTATGACTGGAATAATCGCCATTTTTTTCTTAGTTTGTTTGCAAGTTTTATGGGAGTGACAACTTTCTTTATAGTGATGAACAAGTTTACATCGAAAAAGCATTTGTGTTTATGATATTTTTTTAATGTATCCAATCGTTGGACTGCTTGTCATGATTGTGACATCGATTCCGAATTTATTAAGCTTCTTAATAGCGAGCTACAATTTCTATATTCAAAATCTATTTTTTTGGAAATGTCATTCTTTGTGGAGTGATGACAGTTTTATTCCTACTTGCAATTTATAAACATGAAAGTAAGAGTACAGTCTCAGATGTTTAACAATAAAAACATGTTAGTAGTTTTTTTGCTAACATGTTTTATTAGTGACTTTTCAGTCCGTCACGCTCCGAAGGTGCGTGACAAATAAACTCACCCGCTATGCGGGTGCGCATCGAAGGTTATACTAAAAAAACTCCTCTCACGATACAATAAAGGTGTTCAAGCCTATCATATAGCGAGAGGAGAAAAAAATATGGCTGAAAAAGCTAATAGTTTATCACATACAAAAATGGATGTGTAAATACCACATTGTTTTTACACCTAAGTATAGACGGAAAGTTATCTATAATCAATATAGGAAAAGTTTGGGAGAAATATTTCGTAGATTGTGTAGATATAAAGGAGTAGAGATAATAGAAGGACATCTTATGCCGGATCATGTTCATATGTTGGTTAGCATACCACCAAGAATAAGTATTTCAAATTTTTATGGGGTATTTAAAAAGGAAAAAAAGTGCACTAATGATGTTTGATAAACACGCAAATTTAAAATATAAGTTTGGGAACCGTCATTTTTGGGCAGAAGGCTATTATGTAAGCACAGTAGGACTTAATGAAGCTACCATAAGAAAGTATATACAAGAACAAGAAAAAAACATGATATAGCAATTGATAAATTAAGTGTAAAAGAGTATGAGGATCCCTTTAGGGATGATGGTAAGTAATACAAACGCCTCTTTAAGAGGCAAGTGACGAGTCAAAAAGCAATAAGGCTTGAATAAAGTGAAAGCCAGCGTCTTGAGGCGCTGGCTTTGTAATCTGGGCTTATAGCCTCGAGTTCAAACCACCCGTTAGACGGGTGGTCATGATTTATTATGAGAAATTTAAGAATAATAGGCTTTTTCCTACAAAATTGAACAATCCATGGTATAATGAATCAAGAGAAAAGAAGAAAGAGTGAACAACATGTCGAAAGCAATAGGATTCATTGATTCGGGTGTAGGAGGATTGACTGTTTTTAAAAAGAAGCCTTGAAACAATTACCTCATGAATCAATGATTTTTTTAGGAGATTCTGCAAGATGCCCGTATGGAAATCGAACAGTTGAAGAAATTAGAAAATTTACAAAAAGAAATGGTTCAATTTCTTCTTAAAAAAAGAAGTAAAGATGATTGTGATTGCCTGCAATACAGCAACAGCGGTGATCCTAGAAGAATTACAAGAAACATTAGACATACCAGTAGTGGGCGTGATTCAGCCAGGAAGTTTAGCAGCGATTAAACAAAACAAAAATCACAGAAAAATTGCAGTATTAGGAACTCATGCAACGATTCAAAGTGATGTATATCGCAAAAACAATCCAAAAGAAAAAAATCATCAATTAATGGTGACCAGTTTAGAATGTCCAAAAATTTGTTCCTTTAGTAGAAAGTAATCAGACGGATTCTCCAATTGCTAAAAAAAGTGGTTGCACAAACATTACAACCTTTTAATGGGAAAAAGAATTTGATACTTTAATATTAGGCTGTACTCATTATCCTTTATTAAAGCAAAAGAATCCAAGCAGTTGTGGGTCCTCAAGTTACATTAATTGATTCAGGTGCAGAAACGGTTTCTACCGTTAGTGCGTTATTAGATTTTAATCATTTAGCAGAAAATTATGAAAACGAATCCTTCTCCAACATTAGAAATTTATACAACTGGTTCACCTATTTTTATTTAAAGAAATTGCAGAAAATTGGTTGAATAGAAGTCCGTTAACTGTTGAGAAAGTGAGTTTAGAACCTTACAAGGAGGAAGATATGTCTCAAAAAGAATTAGTAATTGCAACGAAAAACGCTGGTAAAGCAAAGGAGTTTGCTAGTATTTTTCGAACCAAAAAGGATATAGTGTCAAAACATTATTAGATTTTTCCAGAATTAGAAGATGTTGTAGAAACAGGTCAAACATTTGAAGAAAAATGCCCGTTTAAAAAGCAGAAACTATTGCAGAAAGACTACAAAAAAATTGTATTAGCAGATGATTCTGGATTATGTGTGGATGCTTTAGAGGGACAACCTGGTGTTTATTCCGCAAGATATGCTGGAAATCAAAAAGTGATGCTGCCAATAATGCAAAAATTATTAGCTGAATTAGGAGAATTACCTTCTGATAAAAAGAAGTGCACATTTCCATTGTTGTTTAGTGATGGCTGCTCCTAATCATGAATCTTTAGTCGTTGAAGGCATTTGTGATGGAGAAATTGCAAAAATTTCCTTCAGGAGAAGGAGGATTTGGATACGATCCATTATTTTTCGTCCCTGAAATTCAAAAAACATTTGGTCAATTATCTCGTGAAGAAAAAAATCAAATCAGCCACCGTGCAAAAGCTGTTAACTTATTAGTAGAACAATGGGAAGAATGGTTAGAATCGGTAAAATCATAAGTAAGAGGTGAACGTATGAAAATTATTATTATGAGTGATAACCATGGACAAAAAAATGGCACTACAAAAAAAGTATTTGAATACTATCAATCAGATCCTGAAGTGCAATTTATTCATTGTGGGGATTCAGAGTTTTCCTTATGAAGATGAAGTTTTTTCAAGGCTGTCTTCGAGTAACGGGAAATTGTGATTATGATACAAATTATCCGGAAGTAGCTGTATTAGAAGTAAAAGGAATTCGATTTTTTTAGTAACGCATGGTCATATGCAAGCAGTAAATAGTGGGGTGTATCGCTTAGCGAAATTCTCAAAAAGAACAAGGAGCTCAAGTAGCTTTTTTTATGGTCATACGCATAAACTATATGAGGAAACATATGACGGAGTATTATGTATTAATTCAGGAAGTGTTTCTTATCCAAGAGGACATTTTGCGATGACTCCAACTTATGCAGTTTTAACGATTCATTCAGAATCGGAAATTGAATTACAATATTTTTGATATGAAACATCAAGCATTAGAGGGACTTCAGTATAACTATCAGTTAGATGCAGAAAGAGGATTTATTCATGATTAATCAGGTAGTACAAAAACTTATTACTAGAAGAAAAGGATAAATTATTTATTGCGGCAGATAAAGTAGCGATTTTAGAAGAGGATCATACATTAGATCATGCCATGTTAGTCTTAACTCATGTACGTTACTCTTTAATTCCAGTTGTCAATCGCCAAAAATAAATTAACAGGATTAATTTCTTTAGCGATGATTTTAACTCAAGTTGCTACATTAGAAAAATTGATTTAAGTCAATTACATGATTTTTCAAGTAAAAGAAGCTATGGAAACAAATTTTCCAACGATTACATTTGAAACAGAAATTGAAGATGTCTTGAATGCATTAGTCGATCATAGTTTCTTATGTATTACTAATGATGAAAAAAAGAATTTGTGGGAATTGTGACAAGAAAAAGAAGTATTAAAACGTGTGAATTATATGGTTCATGAATTAAATCATAACTATGAATTAGTGGAAAAATAATAAAATGTTACTCCTTTTTACGGGAGTAACATTTTTTTATTTACTAGCAATATTTAGTGCCGTATTACTTGTTGGAAGAGAAATACCGGCTTCAATTAATGCTTCTTGATAAAGTTTTAAAAATTGATTATAAATCATATGTTGTTTTTCCATTTTTTTAGTGAAAAATACTAATTCTAAAAACAAATTGTCCATTTTGGAAGAGTTTGAGGTCCGATAATAGTTGGTCCTTTTTACAATTTCTGGATATTGTGAAGCATTTTTTTGGCATTGACTTGATCAACAGTATCATAGACAATCGTTAAGTCAACGTCACTGAAAAGTGGAATTTCAATTAAGGCTCTCATATCACCTCTAGATTGATTACTAACAACAGAAATGCTACGATTTGGAATGAAATGTAATGTTCCATCAAATCCACGTACTTGAGTTGTTCTAACTCCCACATTCGCAACAGTTCCAGAAACAGCACCAATAATAACCGTATCTCCAACATCATATTGGCGTTCTAGTAAAATAAAGAATCCATTCACAACATCACTTAAAAAAATCCTTGAGCTCCTAAACCAATAGCCACACCGGCAATCCCAGCACCTGCTAAAAAGACTCGTAATAGGAATGCCTAAAATCACTAAAAATCCAATAAATTAACACGAAGTAAAGTAAATAGTCTAAACAGTTTTCTAATAAACGCATTAAAGTATTTTTGCGAGCAACACTTTGTGAAGATAATCGAATCGATGAAAGAACTGTTTTTGAAATACTTTATGTAATACTTTCTTTCCGATAAGAAATAAAAATCCATAGAAAAAGCTAGTGATATTAATTTCGATAAAAATTTCAGATAAAAATCATTTGCCATGGAATTGAAAGCCAATATTGTTCGAAAAAAATCCTTGTATAGTTGAACGAATATCCATGAGTTTTTCCTCCTTTCTTAGATTCTTTTTATATAGTTTATCATAATTAAAATAATTTAGAAAATACTATATCACTTTTTAGTAGCGTTTTTATGCATGATAATGGTATTATGATTAATAATATCGGAAATTGAGGAGGGATGTTCAAAAATGTCTGGAATAGAAGTTGCAGCTTTAATTGCAGCATGTTCATTTTTAGGTTTAGTAGTGTTTCTAGTGTTAAGATTGAATCCGATTTTAAGCAAATTTGATCAAACATTAAAACCATGTGAACAACTCTATTGAGATTATTACAAGGGATGTCGATAATTTATCTATTGAAGTAGAGGGATTATTGAATAAAACAAATGCTTTAGTAGATGATATTAATGGAAAAAGTAAAAAGAACGGATCCATTATTTACAGCTATTGGAGATTTAGGATTAACAGTTTCTGATGTAAATCATTCAACTCGTTCCCTTGCGACTAGAGTTTCAAGCATCAAACCAGCTCGAACTTTAGGGATTTTTATCTGTTGGAAAAGCGATTTTATCAAGAAAAAAATAATGAACGGAGTGAAGAAAAAAATGGGTAAAAACAGGCGGATTTATTTTTAGGAGCATTTATTGGTAGTGTGGCAGCAGCTGCAACAGCTTTATTATTTGCACCAAAAATCAGGTAAGGAATTACGTGAAGATTTAGCAGTAAAAGCAGATGAATTGAAAGAGCAATTATCTGACTATGTAGATATTTCAATTGAAAAGGGTGTTGAATTATCAGAAGTAGCTTTAAATGCTACAGAAGATATTCGTGTGAATTTAAAAAGATTCAGCTTCTCAATTAAAAGATACAGTTACAAAATCTGCAATTAATTTGAAAGAAGAAGTTTCTCAAACTGTAAGTAAAAGTTCAAGATACTTTTTGCAACTAAGAAAGAAAAAGCAGAAGAAGTTGTTGCAGAGTTAAAAAGAAGAGGTAAAAGGCGTAAAATAGACTTTCCTGAAGTAGCTAAGGACGCAAGCAGCCTCGCAGATGCGAGTCTCATTGCTAAAAATTCGAGCCCTTGGTCTCGACTTTTCCTGTACTAGAAGCCGAGTAGCTTCTAGTACTCAAGCTACAGAGGTAAGTCTTTTTACTTGGAATGGATAGAATAAGAGTCCGAAAAAAATAGACTTCCCTGAAGTAGCTAAAGGACGCAAGCAGCATCGTAAAAATGAGTCTCATTGCTAAAAGCTACATTTTTCTAAGACAATAAACGAAAAACCGAGGAACTAAAAATTTCCTCGGTTTTTGTTATATTCTAATTTTTTTGTAACTTCATGAGGGAAGTGGGTAAATAGTTCGCATCCGTCTTTTGTGACTACTAAACAATCTTCTGCACGAACGCCGTAGTCTTTTTGCGATATATACACCCGGTTCAACAGAGAAGCACATGCCTTCTTCTATTATCATATCATTTCCTTCCATAATGGATGGAAATTCATGGCAACTTTGACCAATTCCATGCCCTAAACGATGGATAAAGTATTCACCGTATCCTTTTTTTCTGTAATATAATCACGTGCAATTGCATCAATTTCACTAGCTTTCATTCCTGGTTTAACGGCTTTAATGGCTAAATCATGAGCAGTTTTTTACAATTGTAAAAAAATTTCTTGGTGACGTGGATCTTTTGCATTTTCTTCACCGAAGAAAATAGTACGAGTCATATCGCTCGCATAACCATTATGCATAGTTCCTAAATCAAAAAGTACCCATTCGTTCTTTTCTTAATTTTCTATCTCCTGGAACTCCATGAGGATCAGCAGCATGGTCTCCAAACAATACCATCGTATCGAAAACTCATAGAAGTAATGCCTAATTTTTTTCATTTCATATTCGATTTTAGCAACGACTTCTAATTCTGTAATGCCTTCTCTTAAGCTTTGAATTCCAATTTCTACTGCTTTATCTGCATAAGTTCCGGATTCTTTTAATTTTTGAATTGCATCAGCATCTTTTCTTAATCGTAAATCATTAATGACAGGAGTTAAATCATCTGTCCATTGAATTTCTGGAATTTCTTTTTCAAGTTTTCAACAGTGTGTAATGTAATAAAGTTTTTCTCTACAGCCCATTTAATAGGAGAGTCAAATTGTTCTCGAATGGCAGAAGTTAATATAGCCCATGGGTTTTCATGGTCTTGATAACTAATAACAGTAAAAAGTTGGCTCAGCTGTTTGTGCCATATTTTTTTCAAGAGCAGGAACAAAGAGTAGCGGAGAATGAGTGGCAGATACAACCATCGCTAAAAACACGTTCATGTGGATCTGTCGTATAGTGGGTTAGTAAACTAATCGTTGTAGGATCTTGAATGAATGCAATATCACAATTTAGTTGTTTTTAAAATGTTGGTAAAATGAATATAAGTTTGTTTGTTACTCATAATAAATCCTCCATATTTTTTTAATTTGTAAGCATATTTTTATCACAAATAGATTGAAAAATGTAAAGAGTTTCAAAAAAATATGAAAAATAGTTATATGAAACGCTTGCAAAAAAACTCGTGAAAAAAATGATAACCTTTTACTTAGAATAAAGTACAAATACATATTTTTTTAAATATTTAGAGGAGAATATCTATGGAAAAAAACAAACAATTACAATATATGATGTTGCCCGTGAAGCTAATGTTTCTATGGCAACTGTTTCCAGAGTTGTAAATGGAAACCCAAATGTTAAACCAGCAACAAGAAAAAAAGTTTTTAGATGTCATCGATGAATTAGATTATCGTCCCTAATGCAGTAGCACGTGGTCTTGCAAGTAAAAAAACAACTACAGTCGGAGTAATTATTCCTGATGTAACAAATTTATATTTTTGCAAGTTTAGCAAGAGGGATTGATGATATTGCTACAATGTATAAATATAATATTATTTTTAGCGAATTCTGATCAAAAATAATCATAAAGAAATTCAAGTGTTAAATACTTTATTGTCTAAACAAGTAGATGGTATTTTTATACATGGGGAATAATTTAACACCAGAGTTACGTGCAGAAATTGTACGTTCTAAAAACTCCAATTGTTTTAGCTGGAACGATTGATTCTGATCATGTTATTGCTTCGGTTAATATTGACTATAAAGTAGCTACTCAAGAAGCGGTTCAAAAAAATTAATTGAAAATGGACACAAAAATATTGCTTTTGTTACAGCTTCATTAAAAAAATACTTTTGCCTCTGATTTACGTTTAGATGGTTATAAGGAAGCACTAAATGTCGCTAAAATTGATTATAATGAAAAATTCGTTTATGAAATTCCTTTAACCTACCAAGCAGGAGAAGCTCTCTCAGAGAAATTATTAAGTGCTGGAATTACAGCAGCGGTTGTAACTGATGATGAAGCAGCAGTTGGTTTATTAAATGGATTATATGATAATGGAGTCAATGTTCCTAAAGACTTTGAAGTTATTTCAAGTCATAATTCAAAAATTAACAAAAAAATGACTCGTCCAACCTTAACAACAATTGCGCCTCCATTATATGATATTGGAGCAGTAGCGATGAGATTGTTAACGAAAATTATGAATAAGGAAGAAATTTTAGATACTGAAATTACTTTACCTTATAAGATTGAATATCGTCAAAACAACTAAATAACTACTAAAAAGACTTCGAGATTTTTTTCCTCGAAGTCTTTCTTTTAATTTCTGGATTTCGTTGTCTGTGCTGAAGAAGTAGGTTTTTGGTTTTTCAGATGAAGATTTTTTTCTTATCTTTATCTTCGCTAGATTCTTTTTCTTTTTCCTCTTTTTCTTCTCTTCTTCTTTTTCTTTGTCACTCTGTCCATTCCAATATTTTTTTCTAGTTCAGCATTAGTGGCACCTACAGCAAAGTGATAAGTAGGAGCAATCGGTCCAAAAATCTTTTTGAATAAGTCTGTTGTAGTACTTCCACCAATAGAATAAGTTTGACCATTATAAGTAGCTGTTCCAGATTTTTGTTCCAGTAGTAGAAACTACAGAATCTTGATACACTGTTGAAGGTTGAATGAATTTTGCGCTTTGATTAAATAAACTTGGTTTTGCACTATAGACTGCATTCATAAGACTCGTCCAATTTCGTAAACTTCTCATAGTTGGATGTCCATATCCATCAGATTCTGTGATAGAGTAACGTGCACTATAGAAGTTATCATATCCAATCCAAGAACCAAGTGTTACTTCTGGAGTATATCCCACAAACCAGTTATCTACTTCAAATTCTGACGTACCTGTTTTACCAGCTATATCTGCAGTAAATTTCAAGTTACCTTTAATATTATAGAAATCAGTTGTTGCAGCAACTTGTCTTAAAAATATCTGTTGTTAAATAAGCTGTTGCCGGGGAGAAGACTTCAGTCGAGTTGTCTTCATGTTGATAAACAACTTTTTCCACGAATATCTTCAAATTTTTCAATTAAATACGCTTCATGATGAATACCGCCATTAGCTAACGTAGAAAAAGGCACTTGTTTGTTCCAATACGGTAGGACCAGTTTTTTTGTTCCACCGATAGATAAAGCAATATTTTTGATATTCTTCTTCACCAATTCCCTTGAATACCCATTTTTCAAATATTCTCCAGCATTGATTCCTTTAGAAAGCATTGTTTGGAAAAATTTTGATTGTTGAGTTATTTAATGAATTTTTAATGAATGACGAGCAGTTAGAAGTTATTAGAAATTCGATTACCGTAGTTGGTAGGTTCCCAATAAGTTCCATTTTGTTGTAAAATACTAATTTTTGTATCTGGAATGATACTAGCTGGATAAATAATATTATTTTTCCATAGCTGGAGCATAAACAAGTAGTGGTTTTTATCGTTGAACCAGGAGAACGATGTGTTGTAAAATGCATGGTCTACTTGGTTAACTTGGAAATCACGACCCGCTACGAATCCTAATATACGTCCTGTACTGTTTTCAATTAATACTGCACCATTTTTGTGCCATATCGGTTTGTTTCTTAGCTTCACCGGTATTTTTGATCAATATATGGTGTTTGATAAGTTGGACCAATCTTACTTCCGTTAATAGCTGTAGATTCTTGCATCGCTTCATAAATTCCTTGGTTAACAGTAGTAGTAATTTTGTATCCACCTGTCGCTAATTCAGCATTGGCACGATCATAATATCGATTAAATAATTCTGTATCTTTTTTTAATTGGTCATAAGTCAAACGATCTTTCTCAGCCATTTTTTTCATTAAAATTTTTGTAGCTCACGATTAACTGCTTGATATAAATACGATTGACGTTGAGTTGAAATTTCTTCTGGTTCTAAAAAGTCTTGAGTAATATCATAAGCTAATGCTTCTTCATATTGTTGCTTTGTAATTTTCTTTTCACGATACATACTAAACAACACAGTTTTTCATACGAGAAAGACCCTGCAGAAACATCTTCCTTTAGAGTAGCGTAGTTCGTATAAGGAGTATACGTAATTGGATTTTGTGGCATTCCGACTAAATAAGCCGCCTGAGGTAAAGTTAAATCTTTTGCTGATACTCCAAAAGACGCCTTGTGCAGCTTCTTCAATACCTGAAATATTTAATCCATTATGATTTCGTCCAAAATGGAGAAACATTTAAGTAAGCTTCTAAAATTTGATCTTTTGAAAAATGTTTTTCTAAAACGAAGCGCATATAAAATTTTCATTTGCTTTCCGTTTAAACGTAACTTCGCTTGTCAAAATTTGTTGTTTAATTAATTGTTGCGTTAAAGTTGAACCACCAGAGACTCCGGAATTAGAAGAGACAGCTTCTTGAAGAAGTGCACGAACTAGAGCTTTTTGGAACAATTCCATTATGTTGATAGAAATAACTATCTTCTGTCGCAACAATTCCATCTTTTACATATGGAGAAATTTTTATCTAATGTAGTCACTAATCGAACTTCATCGCTTGTTACATCAGAAATTTTTTTCACCATCTTGATAATAGAAACTTGAAACTAAATTCAGATTCGTAATCGCATCAGCCATTTCTTCTTGCGTTAAAAGGTTTTTTTCATTGGCAGTTAAGCTTGCAAAAATATCCTAAACCAATTCCTGTTCCAAAAATACCTAATAAAATACATCCACATAAAAGAATGAATAATAGATTTTGAAAACGGAAAAACTTACATTAAAGATAAAAACGTAAATGTTTTTTGCAAGGGTTGATTCCAAAAATCCAAGAATCCTTTTGAAAAATTCTCGAAAGTTATTTGAATTTGGCATACTCTCAACTCTTTTCTTTTTAAGTATAATATCAGCCATATTATATCAAATAATTCAAGAAAAACGCTAATTTCTTCATGAAACAAGGCTTTTGAGAGGAAAGGTCAAAAATTTTACAAAAAATAGGGGTGTAAAGAAAAAAATACTTTACAACTGATTTCTTTTCTGATAATATTACTAACTGTGAGATGAAAACATGGAGGTGTAAAAATGGCAGTTAAAATTCGTTTAAAAACGTATGGGATCTAAGAAAAATCCTTTCTACCGTGTAGTAGTTGCAGATTCACGTTCTCCACGTGATGGACGTTTCATTGAAAACAGTTGGTACTTACAACCCAGTTGCAAACCCAGCACAAGTTTCAATCAACGAAGAATTAGCATTAAAAATGGTTAGCTAACGGAGCTCAACCTTCAGATACTGTTCGTAACTTATTATCACAACAAGGTATCATGAAGAAATTCCACGAATCAAAGTTTTCTAAGTAATTTTTTTCTCAATCGAGATAATTCGGTAAAGAGGTGAAAAGAATGCCTGATATTCGTGAATTAATTTTAGCAATCGTTCAACCATTGGTTGATTTTCCAGATGATGTAGCCATTGAAGTTGCAGAATCAGATGAATTTTTAGAATACATATTACGTGTGAATTCTGAAGATATTGGACGTGTGATTGGGAAACAAGGACGTGTTGCTCGTGCAATTCGTACAATTGTTTATAGTGTTCGCACTAGAAACCAAAAACGTGTTCGTTTAAGCATTGAAAACACGATTAGAAAAAAAGTTCAACAATTTCTCTTAGAAGTTGTTGAACTTTTTGTTTAGTATATCAATAAAAAAATGGATTTTGTTTGCAATTTTGTTGGCTTCTCACGTATGATAACAGTAATGAATTGTGAGGAGGAAGTAAAAATGTCACAATATTTTTAAAGTAGGAAAAATTGTAAATACACAAGGGTTAAAAGGGGAAGTTCGTGTGATTTCTACAACGGACTTTGCAGAAGATCGTTATCAAAAAAAGGAGTAGAATTAGCTTTATTTAGAGATGGTGAGTTTGAAAAATTACTTACGATTAAAAAGCCACAGACGCCATAAAAAAATTTTGATTTATTAACCTTTGAAGATCATCCTCGAATTGAAGATGTGGAAGGCTATAGAGATTGTTTATTAAAAAGTGTCAAGCGATGCTCTAGAAGAATTAGAAGAAGATGAACTATATTATCATGAAGTAGTTGGATTAGAAATCATTACTGATGAAGGAGAGTGTTTAGGGAAAGTATCTGAAATTTTATCTCCAGGTTCCAATGATGTATGGGTCGTAAAAACAAAAAAAGGGAAGAAAGATTTATTAATTCCATTTATCGAACCAGTTGTTTATAAAAATCGATAAAGAAAATAAACAAGCGTTTATCCATGTTTTAGAAGGGTTGTTTGACTAAAAATGAGAATTGATGTTTTAACATTATTCCCTGAAATGTTTGCTCCAATGGAACAATCGATGATGAAGAGAGCTATTGAGAAAGAAAAAAATTTTCATTTCATACCATTGATTTTAGAGATTTTGCTTTCATAAGCATAATCGAGTAGATGATTATGTCTTTGGTGGAGGAGCCGGCTTTATTATTAAAAGTAGAACCGATTGACCGTGCGTTAAAAGATTTAGAACAGAGAACTCCGGAAACTAAAAAACGTGTTATTTTATTAGATCCTGCTGGTAAAAAATTCGGTCAGTCTGATGCAGAGGAATTAGCAAAAGAAGAGCATTTAGTTTTTTTATTTGTGGGCATTATGAAGGATATGATGAGCGTATTCGAACACTTATAACCGATGAATATTCCATTGGAGATTTTTGTTTTTAACAGGCGGAGAATTAGGGGCAATGGTCATGATTGATGCTACCGTTCGATTAATTCCAGATGTACTAGGCAATTACGAATCAGCTATTGGGGATTCTCATTCGATGGGATTATTAGAGCATCCTCAATATACTCGTCCAAGAGAATATGAAGGAATGGAAGTTCCGGAAGTATTATTTAGTGGAAATCATGCCAAAATTGCAACTTGGCAGAAAAAAAGAATCTTTAAGAAGAACCTATCAAAGAAGACCTGATTTATTAGAGAATTATTCATTAGATAAAGAAGAAGAAAAAAATTATTACAAGAAATTATTCAAGAAGAGAGTATGAATCATGAGTCAGAAACAATCCCAGAATAATCTATCGTAAATGGAAGCAATATTTCAAGAATCAGAATTATTGCTACAAATGAGTCAATTATTTAAAGTTTTTGGAGATGTCACTCGTTTAAAAATTATTGCTTTATTATATGAAAAACAGGAAATGACTGTAGAAGAAATCGTATCTTTTTATGGAAATGGAACAATCGGCAATTTCCCATCAACTTCGAAAAATTAACATACAATCCCATCGTCACATCAAAAAAAGTTATAAGCAAGGGATGACGATTTCAGGAAGAGCAGTGTATCTTTTAAAACATAAGGGTTATTCTAATATTTTTTTATTTTGAAAAATGGATATGATACTTGGAAAGGGAAGGTCAAAAAGGGTATTAAAGATCAAATTAAAATCACTAAAAAGAGAGTTGAAGACCTCTCTTTTTAGTGATTTTTATGTTCAAAAAGCATTCTAAATTCATTTTTGGTAATAGTAATTTTAATTGATTTTTAGTTGTCTCATAAAGACAAGAATCAGTTTCTAATACGTGAAGAGTTTGTAGTATTTGTTTTAATTTTAATAATTCGTGAGTATCATTAGTTAGTTTAAATTGTAAAATTGAATTTAAGCTTATTGTTTTTAAACGGTGGTAGTAATCACGTTTATGCATTGGGTAATTCAATAGTAGGTTCATAAAAAAAGATTGCATTTGGATAATCATGTCTTTCTAAACAAGTGATAATTGTATTATTAAGCATCATGTAGGCAAGTGAAAACTCATAACTGATTTTTTTCTATATAATTTTTGAAATCTTTTGATAGTAATTGATGATAATTGAATCATTTGGTCATGAGGAAAAATATTTAGACAATGACAGTACAGATAATATTCTGAATATGTCCAATTTTCCATATCGTTTAAATATTGAATTATTTTATTCTTACTTTGTTCTTCGTCTATTGTGTTTTTTTCCTTCTAACTTTGTGATTAATAGATTAATAAATATTTCTGAAATATATTTATCTGAGAAAAAAATTCAAGTTGACTTTTTTTATTTTTGTATTTCTTTTCAATTGTTGGTAATTTCGATTTGCATATAACTGATGTATCTCAAAAATTGAATAATTCTTTTCTTTTTTTAGATAGATTTTCATGAACTTCCATAAATTCTATGAATTCAACTTCCATCCGATTGAGCAATAATAAAAAAATTAGTTAATGAAATATCAGATAAATTTCTTTCTACTTTTGATAGAAAGGCTACCGTTACAATATCTCTTGCTACATATTCAAGAGTTAATGATTTTTGATTTTCTAAAAATATCTTAATGTATGACCGAACATTTACTCATTCCTTTTTATATAATATGACAAAAAATAATTGTTATATTTATTTTACAGATATAATAGAAAAACAATAATTATCTCTCGAAAGGAAGTACAAATTTGAATCGCAATTATAAAATTTTATGGACAACATTTTTTTAATTTCTAATTTTGAGACTGGTTGAGAAAATTAGCATTACCGATACTTGTTTTTGAAAAACAGGTTCATCCTTTCATATGGCATCTTTATATGGAATTTCTTTTTACCATGGATTACTTTTTTTCACTTGTTGGAGGGGTATTGGCAGATAAATATAAAAAAACTTCTATTATTTCGCTCGGACATTTGATATCTTTGTTATTCCTAGGTTTGTTAATTGCTGCATTTAATGGTGAACAATTATTTCTTCCTTTACTATATTTATTAACATTTTTTACTATCTTCTATAGAACCTCTGATACATCCGGCTTTTTCAAAGTTTGTTACCCCCAGATTGTGGAAATAAAATCTTTGACGAGAGCAAATTCAGGTTTGCAACTAATTGATAACACGTTGAATTTAATTGGTCCTATGATTAGTGGAATTGTTTTTGATTCTTTTTCCACCTTTGAATTCTTTATGGATTAATGCACTTACTTTTTCTTGTTGCAGGGTTAGTAATTCTTCGTATTGATTCTAGAGTGAATCAAATGAAAGATAAAAAGGATTCTCTTTTCTCAAACAATAAAAATTAGGGTTTGCTGAAGTGAAAAATAAAAGTAATTCTTTGTGGTTCTCTTTTTATTTTTTTGGAACCAATTTTGGAATACATCTATTTCAAGCTAATCTTGTATATTATATTACAGATATTTTTAGGATATTCTGCTTTCCATTATGGAGTAATTCTATCAATGGGTGGTGTAGGCTCTGTTTTAGGTTCGATAATCTCTCCTAAAATTATTTCTAAATTTAATTATGGAAAAAAATCATTTCAGTCTGTACAATTTTTTTGCAGGAGTGGCAACTATTTGTATTTCTTTATATTCAAAATTATATATACATTGGGAGTTTATTAGGTGTTAGTACATTCTTTTGGCAATATTAATGCAATTACTTATTTTACATTAAGACAAAAGATGATTAAACAAGAGATGTTAGGGAGAGTGATTAGTATTACAAGAATGATTTCATATGCCTCTATTCCGTTAGGTGCATATTTAGGTAGTATATTAGTTAATTATGGATCTTCGATCTTTATTATTATATTAATTGCAGGTAGTATTCGATTTTTTTCGTGGAATATTAGGCTTTTTTTAAGTCCTTTAGGGCAAAAATTCATTTTAAAAATTAATTTTTAAATTTGTAGAAATCTTAATCCAGAGAAAGTTCATATCGGATGATAAATATCTTGTTTTAGGAGGATTGTGAATAAATCTATTGCAACATTACTTGGGACATTTTTTTACTTGTTTTTTTAATTGGGACATTATCACTTGTGTTTGACAGAATTTTTAAAAAGTAAAGTGAAAATACTTTTACAACTAATCATATCTGTGATAAACTCTCAAAAGTGGATAGGAGACTATCCATATAAAACGATATTCCGCTGGTTGGACATTCGGCCAAATCATGAATGTTTGTTGGAAGGAGAAAAAAACATGAGCAAATTAATCGATAGCTTAACACAAGAACAATTACGTTCTGATATTCCTGCATTCCGTCCTGGGGACACTGTACGTGTTCACGCTAAGGTAGTTGAAGGAACTCGTGAGCGTATCCAAATCTTCGAAGGTGTTGTTATTAAACGTCGTGGTGCTGGTATCAGCGAAACTTACACAGTACGTAAAGTTTCTAACGGTGTTGGTGTGGAACGTACATTCCCATTACACACTCCACGTGTAGCACAAATCGAAGTAGTTCGTTACGGTAAAGTTCGTCGTGCTAAATTATATTACTTACGTAACTTACGTGGTAAAAGCAGCACGTATCCAAGAACGTCGTCGTTAATAGAAAGACAAAACCCCTTGATTTTTCAAGGGGTTTCTTTTTGTTCATTTTAATAATATGGAATAAAAAAATATCTCCATATTCATTTGTTGGTTTGAAAAGTGTTGCAATAAATCTAAAGAAAGTAATAATTGTAGGGATGAATGTCCAAGAAAATAGGATTGAAAGAATTCCTTTTAAATTTTTTTACCTTCGTAGAAATAATGAATTCCAAAAACCACCTAAAAAGAACATTAATACTAATAAAATTCCTTTATTAACATATCTACCTGGAATGTATCCACGATTGTTATTAGGATCATAATAGTAGTTTGACATATTGAGTTCACCTCACTTATTTTTTTAGTTATCGTAACATAGAGTGAAAAATACAAGCAATTATTAAAAATGAAAAATAAAACCCTTCATCTTTTTACGACGAAGGGATATTTCTATAATTGATAAAAAAATTCCAATTAAAAATCGTTAGTAATGTTGCGTACCAATAGAAATAAGTACCAATTCGGCTAGGTTTCTCAGATTTCTTTAAAAAGAATATGATACAAAATCGGAACAATTCCACTAATACCAATTAGAACTAAAGCAAATAATGAAAAGTGATCACCTAAAAATATAAAAACTAATTGGATAAGCAATAAGCCAACATAAGTTTAATACAAATGATAAGAAGAGGCTCCAAACTGGAAAATTCTATCTTTTCAGAATGATGACGTTCAATTGCTTTTTTTGTTTAAATTGAATGATACTAATTCCAAAAATTGCATAGCAGAGAAATACTTGGAAAAATGCTGTTTGGAATTTCATGTAATTGTATAGTACATTAAAAAAATTTCCAACTGTGAATTTTGCTAAAGCATTCAATAGTACATGATATGCATATGCCGGATGATTTGATTGTAAATGGAAAAATCCAACTATGATTTACTCCAACAACTAACGCTGCGATAATTCCAATACGAATTCCAAAAGTTTGTACAAAATAAACAATTGGAAGAAGTAGCAAGAAGTTCGTAAAGAGTAGTACAACGGATTGTCCACGTTTTGGAACTTTATAAAATTTAGAATACATCATTTCTTGTAAGTTTAGAATAAACAAGAAAAAAATATAATACGAGTACATCAGAAATTGGAATAGCATTTGTTTTTAATGGCTAGAAAAATCCTAAAAATGAAAAAAACTGATAGGAGCTAAAAAGAAACTCCATAATGGATTTGTCAATTGCTTCATATAAGGTATTTCTTGATGTGCCAATGTATTTACGGACATATAAATTACCTCGAATTTACTTTTTTTATTTTCATGATAGGTAAATTAATCCAGCTTGTCAAGCAGAATTTAAACGATTACATAACATTTTCACAAAAATAAATGTATAAAAAAAGAGAAATAATACTAGGAATTTTGAAAAATAATGCTATAATAGTTGAGTCTTAAAAAAATATGATATTCCTGAGAGGATGCACGATGTGTAGATGCCTTGTAACCGGAATTGAATGGGGGAAAAAAACAATGGAAAAAAATTTTATTTACATCGGAGTCAGTTACAGAAGGACATCCCGATAAAATTGCAGACCAAATTAGTGATGGAGTATTAGATGCTATTTTAGCTCAAGATCCAACTGCTCGTGTCGCCTGCGAAACAGTCGTTAATACAGGTTTAGTCGTATTAGTTGGTGAAATTACAACAACAGCTACAGTCGATTATCAACAAATTGCAAGAGATACCATTCGTAAAATTGGTTATGCTGATCGTAAGTATGGCTATGATGCGGATAGCGTTGCTGTTATGGTTTCTTTAGATAAGCAATCACCTGACATTGCTATGGGGGGTTAATGATGCTTTAGAAACTCGTGGACAACAAGAAGAGTTTGGTGCAGGAGACCAAGGGTTAATGTTTGGTTTTGCAACAAATGAAACAGATACTTACTTACCAATGCCAATTTACTTAAGTCATCAATTAGCTTATCAATTAGCAAAAGTTCGTAAAGAAAAACAATTAGATTATTTAGGGCCGGACGGTAAAGTTCAAGTAACCGTTGAGTACACTAATGATCATAAAGTAAAAACGTATTGATACAATTGTTGTAAGTACACAACATGATGAAGAAATTTCTCAAGAACAAATTCATCGTGATGTCTTAGAATTTGTAGTTAAACCAGTTGTACCAAGTGAATTATTAGATGATGAAACACGTTACTTCATTAATCCAACAGGAAAAATTTGTAATCGGTGGACCAGTTGGGAGATTCTGGATTAACAGGTCGTAAAATCATCGTAGATACGTACGGTGGATATGCTCGCCATGGTGGAGGAGCCTTCTCTGGAAAGGATGCAACGAAAGTTGACCGTTCTGCAAGTTATGCTGCTCGTTATATTGCTAAAAAAACGTAGTAGCTGCAGGTTTAGCTGATAAATGTGAAATTCAATTAGCTTATGCGATTGGGGTAGCTCAACCAGTATCGATTTCTGTGGATACTTTTTGGAACAAATCATGTTTCAGAAGAAAAATTAATTGCTGCGATTCGTAAAAGTGTTCAAGTTAACTCCAAAAAGGGATTATTGAAACATTACAATTACGTAGACCAATTTACCAACAAACTGCTGCTTACGGACATTTTTGGACGTAAAGATGTAGATTTACCATGGGAACAATTAGATAAAGTAGAAGCTTTTAAAAAGCGGATTTTGATAAAAAAACGATTATAACTCAAATGTTATAATCGTTTTTTTACTATTTATAATTCATTACAGTCATTGCAAATTGGAATACGATAACTCCTAATGTTGCTAGTAACATAAACCATACAACAACACGAGTAATTTTTTTCCATTGTTGAAAGATTACGTTTTTTTGTTTTTTCTCGGTTTTTCTTGACACTAATATCTCTCCTTTATTTCAAATCATTGTTAGTTTACATGAATTGTAAGAAATACTCAAGTAGTATTGTCATTGAAAATTTTCTTTAAGTGCAAATAGCTTTCCTAAAATTGCAAAATTTTGGTATGATGTGTAAGTAAATTAAATTGAAAATTGGAGGAATTTTTAAATGTCAAAAACAACAAATTGGTGTCGTTGGTATGGCAGTAATGGGTCGTAATTTAGCTTTAAATATTGAAAGTCGTGGATATTCGGTTTCAATTTTTTAACCGTTCATCTTCAAAAAAACAGATGAGGTGATTGCATTACATCCAGACAAAAATTAGTTCCTACTTATACAGTGGAAGAATTTGTCAATTCATTGGAAAAACCAAGAAGAATTTTATTAATGGTTAAAGCTGGTGAAGCAACAGATAAAAACTATCCAAAGTTTATTACCACATTTAGATAAAGGAGATATCTTAATTGATGGAGGAAATACATTCTTCCAAGATACAATTCGTCGTAATGAAATGTTAGCAAATTCAGGTATTAACTTTATCGGAACTGGAGTTTCTGGTGGGGAAGAAGGAGCATTAAAAGGTCCTGCTATTATGCCTGGTGGACAAAAAGATGCTTATGAATTAGTAGCACCAATCTTAGAAGAAATTGCTGCTAAAGCTGATGATGGTGCACCATGTGTGACTTATGTAGGTCCAAATGGAGCAGGTCATTATGTAAAAATGGTTCATAATGGTATCGAATATGGTGATATGCAATTAATTGCTGAAAGTTATGATATTTTTACGTCGTGTAGGTGGATTAACAGTTGAAGAAACTGCAGAAGTATTCAAATCTTGGAATACTGGCGAATTAGACAGTTATTTAATTGAAATTACTGCAGATATTTTTAACGAAAAAAAGATCCTGAGACAGGTAAAACCAATGGTTGAAGTGATTATGGATACAGCTGGAAATAAAGGAACAGGTAAATGGACTTCTCAAAGTGCATTAGACTTAGGTGTTCCACTTCCATTAATTACAGAATCTGTATTTGCACGTTATATTTCTACATTAAAAGAAGAACGTGAAGTGGCAAGTAAAGAATTATCTCCAATTAAAGTTCCTGATTTATCAAATACTGAAAAAAACAAGCGTTAATCGAATCAGTTCGTAAAGGTTTGTATTTCTCTAAAATTATGAGTTATGCGCAAGGATTCGCTCAAATGCGTGTAGCAAGTGAAGAATTTGATTGGAACTTAAATTATGGGGAAATTGCAAAAATTTTTCCGTGCTGGATGTATTATTCGTGCTCAATTTTTTTACAAAAAAATTACGGATGCATTTGAACGTGATCCAGAATTGAAAAACTTATTATTAGATAAATACTTTTATATGTAACTGAATCTTATCAAGAGGCAGTGCGTGAAGTTGTTGTGACAGCTGTTCAAGCGGGAATTCCTGTTCCAACATTCTCAAGCGCATTAGCTTACTATGATTCTTATCGTTCAGAAGTGTTACCAGCTAACTTAATTCAAGCGCAACGTGACTACTTCGGTGCTCATACTTATAATCGTGTGGACAAACCAGGAGTTTTCCATTTTGAATGGGCGCAAGAACGTGAGATCGAACAATAATAATAATAATAATAGATTTTTTTAGATAGGACTAATCTGTTGTAGCTAGGACGCAAGCAGCCAGCTGTAGCTGTCTCATTGCTAAATTTCGAGCCTATGGTCTCGAGATTTCCTGTACTAGAAGCCGCTGGGCTTCTAGTACTTCAGCTACTACAGTTAGTCTTTTCTGTTTGATCATTCATTAGGTAGGTTCGTTAGAATTCTATATAAAAAGCATCTCGGTGAGATGCTTTTTATTGATGTGATTGTGGGGCTGTTTTTTGTTGGTTTCATGAAGACATGTTGAATTAATACAATCCCACATGAAATTAATACTCCAACGACTACAGCATTTGTAAAGTTATATGGAGATTGTGCTAATGCAGAGCCTAAATAATAGGTTACTTGACTTAAAAATAAATCCCCAAACAAAAGTTACGAGGTATTTCATTTCGACACCTTCTTTCATTTTTCATTATAGTCAATCCTACTAATTCATACAAGTAAAATTTCTTGAAGTTTGCGTGAAGCAAATTGTTTTAAAAACAACGCCACAATATTTGTACAAAATTCTATTCAACCGTTATAATAAATGAGAAGAAATGATAGAAAGGAATCATTATGACATTTACGATTTTACAAGTTACTAGTGGCTATAGCTTATTGAAAAGTACGATTGATTTATATAAATATGTAATGACTGCAAAAATCTTTAGGGTATCAAAAATTATCCTTAACCGATGATGGTGTCTTACATGGGGCAATAGAATTTTATAATTTATGTCGTAATCAAAAATATTGAACCAATTATTGGTTGTGTATTCCAGTATAAGCAATGGAGAAATGCAGAAGTGTTATCCCAAATGGTTGTTTATGCAAAAGATGAAATTGGATATCAAACGTTAATCGAATTATCGACTCAATATCAAATGACCAAAGTTGTCTCTAAAAAAATATGGAACAAAGAATTAAAGATGCTTCCAATCATTTACAAATAGTATTTCCACAAGAAAATAGTGAATGGGCATTGGAATGTTCGAATGGAGAAGTAGCTTTTTCAACGATGGTTGTTTGAGGCTGAAGAACGTTATTTTTCCAAATGTTCATCTAGGAATTGAATCAAACCAAGCTTTACCAATTTCATTAGAACAATTGGAAGAATGGGGACAAGATTTCTCCATGAAACTACTACCTTTTGTTAAAACTTTCTATTTAAAAGCTGAGGATGATTTTAGTTATCGAGTATTAAAAGCTATTGAGATGGCGAGACGCTTAGCACAACTCAAGCTGAAGTGAGTGGACAATACTATTTACAAGATGAGAAGACATTAACACAACATTGGTCGACTGTGTTAGAAGGAAAGTTAGTCCGCCAATTACAAGAATTTGTTGATTCCTTAAAATGGGAACTCCCTGAAACATGAACTTTTACTTCCAAAATTTAAAACTCCTGAAGGGAAAATGAGTCAGGAGTATTTACAAGAAATTTGTCAGCAATCTTTAAAAGACAAAGAATTAATAAAGGTTGAGTATCAATCTCGACTAAATTATGAATTGTCCATTATTCATCAAATGGAATTTGACGATTATTTCCTAATTGTATGGGATATTATGAAGTACGCTCATGAAGCAGGCATTCAAACAGGCCCTGGACGTGGTTCGGCGGCAGGTTCATTAGTATCTTATTTATTGAATATTACTAAGGTGGATCCAATTAAATATCAATTATTATTTGAACGATTCTTAAATCCGGAACGATATACAATGCCGGATATCGATTTAGATTTTCCAGATAATCGAAGAGAAGCTATATTAGACTATGTTCGAAGAAAATATGGGAAAAATCATGTTGCTCAAATCGCAACTTTTGGAACATTTGGAAGTAAGCAAGCATTGAGAGATGTATGCCGTGTGTTAGGGTTAACGACTGTTCAAGCTGGAGAATGGTCTAAAGCTATTCCAAATCAACTAGGAATTAATCTGAAAACAGCTTATGAACAGTCAAAAAGTTTACAAACATTAGTTTCGAGAAGTCCAAAAATCAATTGATATTTGAGACAGCTTGTCGAATTGAAGGATTACCTCGACATCTATCAACCCATGCTGCTGGTGTAGTGCTATATGATAAACCGTTAACGGATGTCATTCCTTTAATCTATAAAGACCAACAAAATGCCAATAACGCAATATACAATGAAGTATGTTGAACAAATTGGACTGTTAAAAATGGACTTTTTAGGATTAACGAATTTATCGATTTTTACATGATTCAATTGAATTAACAAAAATCAATTTATCAAGATGAAATTATTTTTAAATGAGATTCCGTTAGATGATGAGAAGACTCTTGAATTATTCCAAATGGCTGATACAAATGGGATATTCCAATTTGAGTCGGATGGCATCCGTAGAGTATTAAAAAAATTACGACCAACGAATCTTGAAGATATTGCTGCGGTAAATGCGTTATATCGACCAGGACCAATGGAACAAATTGATACTTTTTATTAAACGTAAGCATGGACAAGAAGTAGTGAAATACCCACATCCTATATTAGAGTCGATTCTTAAATCTACTTATGGAGTCATGGTATATCAAGAACAGGTTATGCAAGTAACGTCTCAAATGGCTGGATTTACATTAGGACAAGCTGATATTTTTAAGACGTGCTATTGGGAAGAAAAGACGGTAAAGTGATAGAAGAAGAAAAAGCTCATTTTATCGAAGGAGCCATTGAAAAAAAGGCATTGATGTAGCTAGTGCAACAGAAGTGTATCAATATATTGAGCGCTTTGCGAATTACGGGTTTAACCGTTCGCACGCATTTGCGTATTCGTTATTAGCTTATCAATTAGCTTATTTTAAGACACATTATCCACGTGCTTTTTATACGGCGATTTTTAAGATTTGTTGGAGATCGTTCTCCCAAAATTACAAACCTACTTTATAGAAGCAAGCAAAGAGGGATTTCGATTAAAAATCCATCAATAAATACAAGTGTAACGATTATACTGCAAACAATAGATGGGATTTTTATTGGATTAAATGCTATTAAAAGGACTAAGAAGAGATTTTTATTCAAGAAATTCTTACTCAACGTAAACAACATGGTCCATTTATTGACTTTATGGATTTTGCATTTAGAATTGGTAAAAATTTTGTAAAAAGAAGTGTTGGAAGCATTAATTGATGCTGGAGCTTTCGATGAATTAGGAAAAAAATCGTGCTACATTACGAGCTACGATTGATGCCGTTATTGAAAGCGTCAAGTTCCATGGAAGTAATCTCTTTAGAATTGAATGAAGAAATGTATCCAAAATATTTCGAAGAAGAAGACGGCAAACATTATTGAGAGGATTGAACGAGAAATTGCTGTATTAGGATTTCCCGTATCAGCATTTCCAACAGAACCGTATGAAATATTGTATAAAGAACAAAAAAAGCAAATCGTATTTCATCGATTTATGAATCAAAACAAGTATCAGTTTTAGGAATTCTAAAAATATTCGAAAAACTCTCACTAAAAAGGTGAACCAATGGCATTTGGGACGATTCAAGATGAAACGGGTGAAATGGAATTTGTTGTATTTTCAGAAGTTTATCCATTGGTATTTTTCATTATTAGAAGAAAATCAATTAGTTTTACTAAAAGGAAAATCAAGAAAGAATATACAGTCTAAATGGCAAGTACAAGTTCAACAAGCATTAAGCTTGTTTGAAATTGAAGGATTAGCACAGGCAACTTCGATTAAATGTTACGTTAAAAATCACTGAAAAGTTACAAACTAAAGAAGTGTTCGATAAAATTAGAAATGTTATTATTAATAATCCGGGAGACACAACTGTTCTTTTATACATCGAGAGTAAAGATCAGGTTCTAAAAATGAATTTTAACTCTGGAATAGTAGTCGATGCTGAGACTTTAAAAAGCCATTTCTAACATTGTCGGAGAAGAAAATGTAAAAATTATAAAATAAAAACCTTTTCAGTAATGAAAAGAAAAAGACATTTTTGTAGAAAAGTGGTAAAATAGGAAAAGAAATTGGAAAAAGAGTTCCAAAAATTAACTTTAAGAGGTGAATAGCTTGAAACGTATTGCTGTTTTAACAAGTGGTGGAGATGCACCAGGTATGAATGCTGCAGTTCGTGCCATCGTTCGTAAAGGAATTTATGAAGGATTTGAAGTCTATGGAATTAACTATGGATTTGCAGGATTAGTTGCAGGAGATATCCGTAAAATGGAAGCTTCTGATGTAGGAGATATGATTGGCCGTGGAGGTACTTTCTTATATTCTGCACGTTATCCTGAATTTGCACACCGCGAAGGCCAAGAAAAAGGGATCGAACAATTGAAAAATTCGGTATCGAAGGTTTAGTTGTTATCGGTGGTGACGGAAGTTACCAAGGTGCTGTAGCTTTAACAAAATTAGGTTTCCCAACAATCGGAGTTCCAGGAACAATCGATAATGATATTCCAGGTACAGATTATACAATTGGTTTTGATACTGCCATTAATACAGTATTAGATTCAGTAGACCGTTTAAGAGATACTGCAACAAGTCACGTTCGTACATTTATTGTTGAAGTAATGGGACGTAATGCAGGGGATATTGCTCCCATGGACTGGTATCGGTAGTGGAGCAGAACAAATTTTAATTCCAGAACAAGAATTTGATATCGCTGAAGTAGCAAAAAGAATTAAAACGTGGTCGTTTAAATGGTAAAAAACACACAATTATTCTTTTAGCTGAAGGAGTAATGAGTGGTGAAGAATTTGCTAAGAAATTATGGGAATACGATGATGATTTCCATACTCGTGTAACAGTATTAGGACACGTTCAACGTGGTGGTTCACCAACTGCTCGTGACCGTGTATTAGCAAGCCGTTTAGGTGCAAAAAGCTATCGATCTATTAAAAGAAGGCGTTGGTGGAGTTTGCGTTGGTGTTCGTGGCGAAGAAGTTGTTTATAGTGACATCGTAGAAACATTAGCAAATGGGAAACATGTACCAAACTTAGAATTATATCAATTAAATAAAGAAATTTCATTTTAATTAAGGAGTAATTTTTATGAAAAACTAAAATTGTATGTACAATTGGACCAGCAAGTGAATCAATTGAAAAATTAACAGCATTAGTAGAAGCAGGAATGAACGTATCACGTTTAAACTTCTCTCATGGTGATCATGAAGAACATTTAGCACGTATTAACAATATCAAAAAAAGTACGTCAAGAAACTGGTAAAATGATTGCTATCTTATTAGATACAAAAAGGACCAGAAATTCGTACACATGATATGGAAGGCGGAGCTTTTAGAATTCTTCACTGGTGATGTATTACGTATTTCAATGACTCAAGTTTTAGGAACTAAAGAAAAATTTCTATTACTTATCCAGAATTAATTAACGATGTTCAAGTTGGATCTACTATCTTAATCGATGATGGTTTAGTAGGTTTAACAGTTACTGAAATTGACCATGCTAATGGAGAAATCGTAACAGTAGTAAATAACAGCGGTGTTGTTAAAAAAACAAAAAAAGGTGTTAACGTTCCAGGCGTAAGCACTAAATTACCAGGAATCACTGAAAAAGATAGAGCAGATATTATCTTCGGTATTGAAAATGATATTGACTATATCGCAGCAAGTTTCGTTCGTCGTGCATCTGACGTTCAAGAAATCAGAGATTTATTAGAAGAATATAATGCAACTCATATTCAAATTATTCCAAAAATTGAAAACCAAGAAGGTATCGACAACATTGATGAAATCTTAGCTTTATCTGATGGTTTAATGGTTGCTCGTGGAGACATGGGTGTTGAAATTCCTGCTGAGGAAGTTCCAATTGTTCAAAAAGCTTTAATTAAGAAATGTAATGCTTGTGGTAAACCAGTTATCACTGCAACTCAAATGTTAGATTCAATGCAACGTAAACCCACGTCCAACTCGTGCGGAAGCAGGGGACGTAGCGAACGCTATCTTCGATGGTACAGATGCTGTAATGTTATCTGGTGAATCTGCAGCAGGGGACTACCCAGTAGAAGCTGTTAAAACAATGGCAAGTATTTGTGTACGTACTGAACGTGAATTACGTGGACAAGATAAATTCAAATTAAAAACTTATGATGCAACAGATGTAGCTGAAGCAATTGCTCGTTCAGTAGCTCATACAGCTAAAAACTTAGAAATTAAAACAATCGTTGCAGCAACTCAATCAGGTCATACTCCAAAAAAATGATTTCTAAATATCGTCCAAGTGCTAATATTATGGCTGTGACATACACTGAACGTCAACAACGTGCGTTAGCGTTGGTATGGGGTGTTCAACCTTATGTGATTGATAAAGCAGCTTCAACTGATGAAATGTTTAAGCTTGCAAATGATATCGTATTAGAAAAAGGATTTGCTGAAAAAGGAGAATTATTAATTCTTACTGCAGGTCTTAAAGTTGGAGAAACAGGTTCAACAAATATGTTGAAGGTCCAAAAAAACATTTTAAGAATTCGAAATAGACTTTTCTATAATAGCGAAGGACGCCAGCAGACCTACGGTCTCATGGCTAAAATTTGAGCCTAAGGTCTCAAATTTTTCCTGTACTAGAAGCCAACAGCTTCTAGTACTTGTGCTATTATGAAAAGTCTTTTCTGTTTGGACGGATGGTTACGGGAGAGTTTTATGTAATTAGACTTTTCCTTGTATAGCAGTATTAGGACGCTAGCAGCCAGCATTGCTGTCTCATAGCTAAAACTTCGAGCCTAGGTCTCGAAAGTTTTCCTGCAATAGAATCTGTGATTACAGATTCTATTGCTCATACTGCTATGGAAAGTCTTTTGCATTTTTAAAGAATATCTATGAGAGTACGTTAGAGAATAGGCTTTCCTTGTATAGTGATAATAGGATTCCAGTATTTAGCTTTTTCTATTTTTACTGGTATGGAAAGTTTTTTTAAAAACTAAATAAAAAAACTCTTCGTTTCAAAAACAAAGAGTTTATCATTGATAAATCATTAAAAAAATTCGATTACGATAGAGGCTGACTACTTTTTCCTAAGATGGTTACATTCGGTAAGATAATTGGATCAAGTTGATCGTTTTCTGGTTCTAAGCGAATATGGTCAGATTCTCTATAAAATCTTTTACATGTAGCGGTGTCCTCTTCAGTCATCGCAATTACAATTTCACCATTAGAAGCAGTGGATTGTTTTTCGTACGATGACAGAATCGCCATCAAAAATTCCTGCGTTAATCATACTGTCACCTTTAATGGTTAACATGAATAAATCTTCTGCATCTTGTTGTAAATCCGGTGGAATGGGAAAGAATCCATTCGCTTCTTCGATAGCTAATATAGGTGCACCAGCTGTCACAGTTCCTAACATTGGAATAGCTGTAGCCGTAGCGCCGATTGCTTTTAAACCAATTTGTGTTAATTCAATCGCTCTAGGTTTACTAGGATCTCGTTGAATATATCCATTTTTCTAAACGAGAAAGGTGTCCATGTACAGTCGATGTTGAAGAAAGTCCAACAGCATTACAAATTTCTCGAACAGTTGGTGGATAACCATGTTCTTTAACTTCTTCATAAATAAAACGTAAAACATCGATTTGTTTTGAATCTTTTCCATTTGACATTGTATCACCTTCTCTATTTCTTTTACGTAATCATAGCACAAAATAATTACTAAATCAAACAAATGTTCGTATGTTGGAATGTTTTCTTTTTATACAAATAATGGTATGATAAAAGAGTAATTACAGAATTTTTAGAAAAGGAAGTCTGAAATGTTAGATCCTAAAAATTGAAAGAATCAATGAATTAGCTCGTAAGAAAAACAGTTGGATTAACACCTGTAGAGCAAGAAGAACAATTGTTATTACGTCAAGAATATTTAGAAGTGTTCCGTGGAGGAATGAGAAATCATATTGAAGGATTAAAAGTTGTCGATGAAGACGGTAATGATGTAACTCCTGAAAAATTGAAAACAAATTCAAAGAGAAAAAGGATTACATAATCGTAACGAAGAATAGTTTATTCATCAAAATAGGAAATAAATAAAATCATCATTTGAATAGGAGTGTTAATATGTTTGATAAAGTAGATCAGTTAGCAGTAGATACGATTCGTACAATGAGTGTGGATGCCATTCAAGCCGCAAATTCTGGACATCCAGGGTTACCAATTGGTGCTGCTCCAATGGCTTATGTATTGTGGTCAAAATATTTAAAAGTAAATCCAAAACAATCTAAGTGGGTCGATCGTGATCGATTTGTTTTATCAGGTGGACATGGTTCAGCACTCTTATATTCATTATTAAATTTATCTGGCTATCAAGTTTCAATTGAAGATGTAAAAAAATTTCCGTCAATTTAATAGTAAAACTCCAGGGCATCCTGAAGTCGGTCACACTGATGGAGTGGAGGCAACAACAGGACCTCTAGGACAAGGATTTGCTAATGGTGTAGGAATGGCAATGGCTGAAGCACATCTTGCTGCAACTTATAATCGTCCAGGATTTCCAATTGTTGATCACCATACATATGTCATGTGTGGGGATGGAGATTTAATGGAAGGCATTTCTTATGAAGCAACTTCATTAGCAGGTACTTTAAAATTAAATAAATTAATCGTATTATACGATTCAAACGATATTACATTAGATGGTGAATTATCAAAATCATTTAATGAAAGTGTAAAAGATCGATTTATCGCTCAAGGTTGGAATTATATTCGTGTTGAAGATGGAAATGATTTAGATGAAATTGCAGAAGCGATTGAAGAAGCGCAAGGTGAAACTGAAAAACCAACTTTAATTGAAGTGAAAACGATTATTGGATATGGTGCTCCAAACCAAGGGACAAATAAAATTCATGGAACTCCTTTAGGTGAAGAAGGTATTAAAATTATGAAGCAAAATTATGGCTGGGAGTATGCTCCATTTGAAGTTCCAGAAGAAGTAGCTCATCGTTTTGAAAAATTATTAGTTCAAACAGGAGAAAATGATTACCAAGAATGGCAAGAATTATTTGAAGCATATCGTAAAGAATATCCTGAATTAGCCAAACAATTCGAAAAAAAGCTTTTTCTGGAAAAGTTGAAGTGGATTGAAAGAAATCTTACCAAAATATGAATTTGGTAGCACAGCAAAAGCTTCACGTGTGACAAGCCAAGAAGTGATTCAAGAATTAGGAAAAACATATTCCATCATTCTGGGGAGGTTCAGCTGATTTATCTTCTTCAAATAATACAATGAATAAGGCAGATACTGATTTTAAAGCTAGTAATTATGCTGGACGTAATATTTGGTTTGGTGTACGTGAATTTTTCAATGGGTGCAGCACTAAATGGTATTTTATTACATGGTGGTACAAGAGGATATATTGGTACTTTTCTTTGTATTTGCAGATTATATAAAACCAGCTATGCGAGTAGCTGCACTTTCTAAATTACCAAATATTTATGTTTATACACATGATTCAGTTGCAGTAGGGGAAGATGGCCCAACTCATGAACCAATTGAACAATTAGCAGCATTCCGTGCTACTCCAAATACAAAATGTCTTTAGACCAGCAGATGGAAATGAAGTAGCTGCAGCATGGAAAACGGCTTTTAGAAGATACTGCTAGACCATCTTTATTAGTCTTATCAAGACAAAAATCTTCCAGTATTAGAACATTCATTGGAATTAGCTTTTGATGGAGTTGATAAAGGTGCATATGTTGTGAGTCCACAAGAAGGGAAGTTCCACAAGGAATTCTGATTGCAACTGGTTCTGAAGTGAATTTAGCAGTAGAAGCTCAAAAAGTTTTTACGAGAAACAGGACATGATGTTTCAGTAGTGTCAATGCCAGCGATGAATCGTTTTGAAGAACAATCAAAAGAATATCAAGAATCTGTATTGCCAAGTTCAGTTCGCAAGCGTGTTGCCATTGAAATGGGAGCAAGCTTTAGGATGGCATCGTTATGTAGGATTCGATGGAGAATTAGTAACGATTGATAAATTCGGTGCATCTGGTAATGGAAATACTGTTATGAAAGAATATGGATTTACAGTAGAAAATGTAGTGGCAACTTATTTATCATTGAACTAATCCAATAATGAATGAATACCGACTTAATGAACGAGAAATACTCTCAGTTGATTGAGTCGGTATTTTTTTGTATTTACAAAAATATGATTTAAAAAAATATTTTTTTGTCCTTTTTTGCGTATATATAAGTGAAGTGTCATTTCTAGTGAAAAGTCACTGGAAGATGCTTTCAAAAATAGAGAGAGGACGAAATATTATGAAAGAACGAATTGAAGGGGCAAGACCAATGATGTACTTAATGGCAAAGAAGATTTTTAGTAATACAGCAGTTACTGCGCAATTCATACGAGACATATTTGACTTGCCAGTTGAAAGTGTGAAAATTTTTGGAAAAGTACACAAATTCATGAATTTTATTTGGATGAATTTCCGTATTCGACTCATATTGACGTATTGGCTGAGCTAGATGAACACACACAAATTATTATTGAAATTCAGGTCGCCTTACAAATTGACTTTTATCAAACGTTTATGCTTATATTTATGTGAACAGATTTCTAAAAAAATATGAATATGCATAAAATGGATGGCACGCAAAACCCTATCATCTCGCAAAAGAAATGATTCCAGTATACGCTATCGCAATTACGCAGGAGAGATATTTTGAAGATGATCGTATGTATCATTCGTTTAGCTTAAGAGATGATGAATCCTACGAAGAATTAAAAGTATATTTTAAAGGAATCAAAGAAAAGCGTAACTTAATGCGTATGGCATTTTTAGAATTAGATAAATATGATCCAACTAAAAATAAGACAATATAAAAAAAGTTCGATGGATTGAGTTTTTCGGGAACAAACCTTATACACAAAAATCCTGAGACAATTTTAGAAACAGCAGATATGATTATGAATCGAACTGGCTGGACGGAGGAGGAACGAACGATGTATGATGATCGCACAAGAAAACTAGATGGCTACTATGCGCATTTTAGAGTATGTGGCAGAAGAAAAAAACAATTAGCAAGAATGGAAGGAATCGAAAAAGGTGCTATCACAACCATTGTTGGATTGATAAAGAAAGGACTTTTTGTCTATTGAAAATGGAGCTCAACAGTTAAATATTTCAGAATCAGAATTAACTGCGTACTTATCGTAGGGAGGAACGAACGATGTATGATGATCGCACAAGAAAACTGGATGGCTACTATGCTCATTTAGAGTATGTGGCAGAAGAAAAACAACTAGCAAGAATGGAAGGAATCGAAGAAGGTGCCATCATTACTATTGTTGGATTGATAAAGAAAGGTCTTTTGTCTATTGAAAATGGAGCTCAACAGTTAAATATTTCAGAATCGGAATTAACTGCGTACTTATCGTAGGAGGAACGAACGATGTATGATGATCGCACAAGAAAAACTGGATGGTTACTATGCGCATTTAGAGTATGTGGCAGAAGAAAAACAACTAGCAAAAGATGGAAGGAATAGAAAAAAAGGTAGAGCAGAAGGTGCTATCACAACCATTGTTGGATTGATAAAGAAAGGACTTTTGTCTATTGAAAATGGAGCTCAACAGTTAAATATTTCAGAATCAGAATTAACTGCATACTTATCATAGAGATTAAAAAGTTGTTACACCTTATCAGTTGATGAGGAGTAACAACTTTTTTTCTATTTGTAAGAAAATAAACTGCTAGTTGCTTCACAAAACAACAAGGAGTTTATCTCCTTATATCCGATAAATTCCATGATGTGTGTGCTATTCTTTAATCGAGAACACAACGAAGATTGTAGATTAATTTGACTAAGGAAAAAAACAGAAAATTTTTTGAAATAAAAAAATATTTTTTGTCCTTTTTTGCGTATATATAAGTGAAGTGTCATTTCTAGTGAAAAGTCACTGGGAGATGTTTCAAAAATAGAGAGAGGACGAAATATTATGAAAGAACGAATTGAAGGGCAAGACCAATGATGGACTTAATGGCAAAGAAGATTTTTAGCAATACAGCAATTACTGCACAATTTATACGAGACATATTTGATTTGCCAGTTGAAAGTGTAAAAATTTTAGAAAGTACCCAAATACATGAATTTTATTTGGATGAATTTCCGTATTCGACTCATATTGACGTGTTGGCAGAGTTGGATGATCACACACAAATTATTATTGAAATACAAGTAGCTTTACAAATTGACTTTATTAAGCGTTTGTGTTTATATTTATGTGAACAGATTTCTAAAAAAATATGAATATGCATAAGATGGATGGCACGCAAACCTATCATCTTGCAAAAGAAATGATTCCAGTATACGCTATCGCAATTACGCAGGAGAGATATTTTTGAAGATGATCGTATGTATCACTCATTTAGCTTAAGAGATGATGAATCCTATGAAGAATTAAAAGTATATTTTAAAGGAATCAAAGAAAAACGTAACTTAATGCGTATGGCATTTTTAGAATTAGATAAATATAATCCAACTAAAATAAAACAATATAAAAAAAGTTCGATGGATTGAGTTTTTTTGAAATAAACCATATACACAAAAATCCTGAGGCAATTTTAGAAACAGCAGATATGATTATGAATCGAACTGGCTGGACGGAGGAGGAACGAACGATGTATGATGATCGAACAAGAAAACTGGATGGCTACTATGCGCATTTGGAGTATGTGGCAGAAGAAAAAAACAACTGGCAAGAATGGAAGGAATAGAAAAAGGCAGAATAGAAGGTAGAGCTGAAGGTGCGATTACAACCATTGTAGGTTTGATAAAAGATGGTATTCTCACAATTGAAACCGGAGCTAAGAGATTAAATATGTCAGAATCAGAATTGACTACGTACTTATCATAAAATAAATTAAAAATAATCAAAAAAAGTGAAAAATACGTTTAAAAAAATATAAAATACAAGAAGAAAAAAATTATTTGTAGTGAAAGTAAAAAAATCTAGTTTGCTGGAATTTTACCCATGAGAACTGCAAGGACCGTTGGCGGCCTCACATACAATAACAATTTTTTTCTTCTTGTATTTTATTACGCAATCTCATAGTTATTAGTTGCAAGCTCATAGAAGATTAGGTACACTGTCATTTGTATATGAATGAAAAGGAGTTAAGGAATGAAAGAGTGGAAACAAGCATTTAAATTATCATTACCAATTTTCTTTGGCTATTTATTTTTTTAGGAATTGCATTTGCTATTTTTAATGGTTCAAGATGGTTACTCAGGCTGGTGGGCAATTTTTTTCTAGTATTTTTTTATATGCAGGATCAATGCAATTTGCCATTGTCAGCTTTATGAATGCCGGTTTAGGTCTAGGAATGATTGCCATCATGACTTTATTGATTAATGCACGTATGATGTTTTTATGGCATTAGTTTTATTGAATTATTTAAGCGATTAGGGTGGAAGGCATTCTATTTAATCTTCGCCTTATCTGATGAAACATTTTCTGTAATGGTTGGTATGAAACAAGAGGAAGAAGGAACTTATTCTGATATCGTCCATGTCTATCTTGCATTTTTAAATCATGTGTACTGGGTATTTGGAACAATTGTTGGTGTTATCGCTGGAAACTTTATTCCTTTTTCTGCAAAAAGGAATTGATTTTTCGATGACGGCATTATTCGTGTTAATTGTTGTGAATCAAATCATGCAAAGTGATCGTTATTATCCATTCTTAATTGGTGGAAGTAGTGCCTTATTCTGGCTAATTGCAGTTGGTCCAAAATATTTCTTACTACCAAGCTTAGCTTGTACCGTTATTTTATTAATGCTAATTTTTTTGAAAGAAATATGAAACATCCATTGAAGGAGGAAGTATCAAAAATGACACCAATGATGATTTTTTTAAGCATGATGGTTGCAACGATTGTAACATTTGGATTGAGATTATTCCCCTATGTGATGTTCCGTCATCATGATGTACTACCTCCTCGCTTGCAATTTATTGCGCAAGTATTGCCTAAGGCAATTATGACGACATTAGTTATATACTGTGTCAAAGATGTAGCATGGACACAAGCACCGTTTTGGGGCTGCCGAACTTATTAGTATTGCTTGTGTAGTAGTGTTACATTGGTGGAAACAAAAATACTTTATTAAGCATCTTTGTTCCAACGATGATTTATATGATTTTTAATTCAAGTAGTATTTGCATAAATGAAAAAGTAATGAAAGCTCCTAAAGTCTTTATAAGGCTTTTAGGAGTTTTTTTGCAATGTATTCTAATTTCTTTTTGCAAAAACACTATCATTTCAAAACATTTGTTGTTACACTAATAGAAGATGAAATAGAAAGAGGAGTCACATGAAGTTATTATTTGTTGGAGACGTTGTTGGTGCTCCAGGTCGTCAAGCAATTGAAGATTATTTACCAAAATTAAAGAAAAAAATATAAACCACAAGTAACGATTGTTAATGGGGAAAATGCTGCGAATGGAAAGGGCATTACTGAGAAAATTTATAAACAATTATTACAGGCTGGTGCAGATGTTGTGACATTAGGAAACCATGCATTTGATAATCGTGATATTTTTTTGAATTTATTGATGATGCAAAGAAGATGGTTCGTCCAGCAAATTATCCAGTAGGAGTTCCTGGGCAAGGGATGGTATTTGTGAAGTGTAATCAAGTGGAAGTTTGTGTCATTAACTTACAAGGTCGTGTCTTTATGAATACATTAGATGATCCATTCAAGTCATTCAGTCGCTGATTGAAACAGCTCGTAAGAGAACACCGATTATTTTTGTGGATTTTTCATGCGGAAGTAACAAGTGAAAAAAACAAGCAATGGGTTGGTTTTTAGATGGGAAAGTAACCGCCGTGATTGGAACGCATACGCATGTACAAACGAATGATGCCCGTATTTTACCTCAAGGAACGGCAGTCATGTGTGATGTAGGGATGACAGGTCCGTATAATGGAATTTTAGGAATGGAAAGAGAAGCGATTATTGGTAAATTTTTAAACCAATTACCAACAAGATTCGAAGTGTCTGATCCTGATGAGATTCAATTATCCGCTTGTTTTTATTGAATGCGATGATGCAACCGGAAAAGTGAAGAAAATTATACCGATTAAAAATTTCACCAGATCAACCATTTATGGAATAGTAAAGGAGAAAAATTTTACGAATGCCTCAAAAAAACGAAGAGAACACCCATGATGGAACAATATTTTTCAATTAAGGAACAATATCCGGATTGTTTATTGTTTTTATCGTTTGGGAGATTTTTATGAATTATTTTTATGATGACGCGCTAGAAGCTGCTCGTCTATTAGAAATTACATTAACAAGTCGAAATAAAAATGCAGAAGATCCAATTCCAATGTGTGGAGTTCCTCATCATTCTGCTAAAGAATATATTCGAACATTAATTGAATATGGAAAGAAAGTTGCGATTTGTGAGCAATTAGAAGATCCTAAATTTACTAAAGGAATGGTCAAAAGAGATGTTGTTCAAGTTTTAACGCCTGGGACATATACGGAATATTCTCAACAACATGCCAATAATTATTTAGTAGCATTAAAACCATTGACGCAAGATTCTTATGCTTTAGGTTATGTCGATGTTGCGACAGGGGAATTAAAAGGGACTTGTGTCCAATCGATGGAAGAAGTTCGTAGTGAATGTTCAAGTTTAAAAAAACGAGAGAATTAGTCAAAATAGGAGATTTTTCTTCGGAAGCATTAGAAGAAATGTGCTTGTATTTTTGATATTTTACCATCTACCTTAGCAACTGAAGACATTCAAAAAGGAAGTTTTGATGCGTTATTAGAAGAGATCGAACAGGAAGATGTTTGTGAAGTGCTGGAAGGTCTATTATCTTATTTAGCGAAAACTCAAAAGAAAAGTTTTACACACCTTCAAAAAGCAAGCTATTATGAACGAGATTTTTACTTATTCATGAATTATGAAGCGAAAAGAAACTTAGAGTTAACGAGTACGATTCGTACACAGCAAAAAAACAAGGTTCACTTTATTGGTTCTTAGATGAAACTCAAACAGCGATGGGTGCTCGTTTATTAAAAGCAATGGATTGAAAAACCATTAGTTCTTCAAACTGATATTGAAGAACGACATGATTTAGTAGAAAGTTTGACGGAACATTATTTTTGAACGGATAGATTTTTATTGAAGCGCTAAAAGGTGTATATGATTTAGAGCGAATAGTTGGGAAAAGTTTCATTTGGAACTGCTAACGCGAGAGATTTATTACAATTAAAACAAACATTAGCGAAAGTTCCTGTTTTTAGAGCCATTGCAGATAGTTTAAATCATCCGAAGTGGCAAAAGTTAAAAGAGCAATTACGTGCGATTCCAGAATTATATGAGCGTATTGAAAGAGCGATTGATGAAGATGCACCAGTATCTTTATCAGATGGAAATATTATTAAAAAAAGGCTATCATGAAACATTAGACCTTTACCGTGAAACAATGGCACATGGGAAAGAATGGATTGCTCAATTACAACAAACGGAGCGAGAAACTACAGGAATTAAATCGTTAAAAATTAGTTATAACAAAGTGTTTGGTTATTATATCGAAGTGACAAAAGCGAACCTTTCCCAGTTAGATGATAGTCGCTATGAACGAAAACAAACATTGAGTAATGCGGAACGTTTTATTACGCCTGAATTAAAAGAAAAAGAAGCCTTTGATTTTAGAAGCAGAAGAGAAATCAAGTTTATTAGAATATGAATTATTTGTGGCTGTTCGTGAAGAAGTGAAAAACTTATACGGAGCAATTACAAGAATTAGCAAAAAGCAGTTGCAACGATTGATGTACTACAGTCGTTTAGCACCGTCAGTGAAGATTATCAATTAACTAGACCTACGATTTCATTAATGGATCGTTCGTTAGAAATTATCGATGGTCGTCACCCAGTTGTTGAAAAAGGTGATGGGACGTTCTAGCTATGTTCCTAATTCGATTCAAATGACACCAGAAGATCATATTTTATTAATTACAGGGCCGAATATGTCTGGAAAATCAACCTATATGAGACAGTTGGCGCTCTGTGTGATTCTTTCTCAAATTGGTTGCTTTGTTCCCTGCAACAAGTGCGAAAAATTCCAATTTTTACGAAAATCTTTACACGTATTGGAGCAGCAGATGATTTAATTTCTGGGCAAAAGTACTTTCATGGTAGAAATGATGGAAACGAATACTGCATTACGTCAAGCTGATCCAACGAGTTTATTATTATTTTGATGAAATCGGAAGAGGAACAGCTACATATGATGGGATGGCTCTTGCTCATGCCATTATTGGATACATTCATGAACATTTAACTGCGAAAGTTCTTTTTCTCAACTCATTATCATGAATTAACAGCTTTTAAGTGATACGTATGAAGATTTAAAAAAATGTCCACGTGGGAGCCATTGAAAAAGATGGAGAAGTGGTCTTCCTTCATAAAAATTATGGAAGGCCCTGCAGATAAGAGTTACGGAATTCATGTTGCTAAATTAGCTGGATTACCTTCGTCATTATTAAGTCATGCAGAAAATATTTTAACGATTTTTAGAAAACAATTCGCAAGCGGATGTAAGTCTTCATGAAGATACTCCAGTGGAAAAAGGCTGAAGTGGAAATTGTAGAAAGTAGTGCTACTGTTGAAGTTCCACGTGTTGAATCAGAACAATTGGATTTATTTACAAGTAATCTCGATCAAGAAGTATTAGAGGAGATAAAAATCTGTTCGAGTGATGAATTTAACGCCACTTCAAGCGTTGCAATTCATCGACCAATGGCAAAACAAGACTGAAAGGGTGAGTCTATGGGGAAAAATTAAAGAATTAAGTGCTTTATTAACCAATCAAATTGCAGCAGGAGAAGTCATTGAACGACCGTCATCTGTTGTCAAAGAATTATTGGAAAAATGCGGTAGATGCCGGAAGTACAAGAATTGTCATTGAAATTGAAGAAGCAGGATTAAAACTCATTCGAATTACGGATAATGGTTCGGGGATGAGTCGTGAGGATGCTGTTTTATCTATTCGCCGTCATACGACAAGTAAAAATTTATTCGCCTGAACAATTATTTCGTATTAAAACATTAGGATTCAGAGGAGAAGCTTTAGCGAGTATTACGGCTGTTTCAAAAAGTGACTTTAACGACTTCAACAGGAGAAGAAGTGGGAACTCAGTTAAAAAGTGGAGTCAGGAACTATTGTAGAAGAAACTCAAGTACCACCGTTAAAAGGGACGACGATTGAAGTTTCAGATTTATTTTTATAATACTCCTGCTCGTTTGAAATTTGTTCGAACACTGCAAACGGAAATTGCTCATATTACAGATGTTGTGAGTAAAATTTCTCTCAGTCATCCAGAAATTTCGATTATTTTTAAGAAATGAAGGAAATGAATTAATTCGTACAGCAGGAAATGGTGACTTACGTCAAGCCATTGCAGGTAATTTAGGACCTACTAATGCGCGTAAAATGTTAGCGTTTAGTGGGGAAGATGATGATTTTAAAGTCAGTGGCTATACTTCCTTACCAGAATTAACAAGATCCAATCGAAATTATATTTCGATTTTTTTATCAATGGTCGTTCGATTCGTAACATTGCCATTTCTAAAAGCAATTGTGGCAGGATATGGTTCTACTTTAATGGTGGGACGTTTTTCCAATTACAGTGATTGATATTGAAATGGATTTCCAATTAGTTGATGTCAATGTGCATCCAACTAAGCAAGAAGTGCGGATTAGTAAAGAAGTGGAACTCTCAGCGCTTATTCAAAAGAGCGATTCATGAGTCGATTCAAGGGGTACAACGGATTCCTGAATCATTAGAAGATTTACCTTTTAAACGTAAATCAACGGAATCAACAACTGCTCGACCGGTAGTGGAACAAGAAACATTAAACTTTGACTTAAAAACCTGTTCAGCCATCCATTCGAGTTGAAACACCCTAGCGAGTGGATACAAGAAGATGAGACTACTTCGTATACGAGTGAAGCGGTAAGTTCAGAAGAGCTACCTTTAGAAACTGAAGAGAGTCCATTTGAGGGAGAGATTTCTGAACCACTAACAGAGGAAATTCCAGTTCAAATAACGGCTCATAACAAAGAGAGCTGTGAAGATTGTCGTATAGATTTCCACCAAGAAAAAAAGCGAATTATTGGAAATTATCTCAAGATTTGGATGAGGAGAAAGTTGAAACGGATTTTTCCAGAATTACATTATTTTTGGACAAATGCATGGGACGTATTTATTTGCGCAAAATGAAAAAAAGGGTTATACATGATTGATCAACATGCTGCTCAAGAACGGATTAAATATGAAATTTTTTTAAAGTTTCCATTGGAGAAGTAGCTCCAGTTAGTCAATCATTAATGATTCCGATTGTTATGGAATTTTTCTAAAAAGAAGCGCTCAAATTACAAGAATCCTTAGACATGATTCGTGAATTTGGAATTGAAATCGAACCATTTGGGACTCATACGTTTCAAATTCAATCTCACCCTAGTTGGATTAAACAGGGAGAAGAAAAGGAAATCATTGAGGAAATTATTGATTTAGTTCTCTCAAATCAAAAAAAGTAACGGTTGCTCAATTACGTAAGGCAACTGCTATTATGATGAGTTGTAAAGGTTCGATTAAGGCAAATCATCGTTTAACGTCGCTTGAAGCGGAACAACTATTAGTGGACTTAGCAAAATGTAAAAATCCATATAATTGTCCACATGGTAGACCCGTATTAGTGCATTTAAGCAATAAAGATTTAGAAAAAAATTATTTAAACGAATTCAAGATCCACATCAATCAAAGTGGAAGTTTGAAGATTAGGAGGAAGAAAAATGTCAGATTTCTCAAAAGAAGCATTAAAACAACGATTAACAGAAATTCAATATGAAGTGACACAAAATGAAGCAACAGAACGTCCTTTTTCAGGAGAATATGATGAATTTTTTTGAAGAAGGTATTTATGTAGATGTTGTGAGTGGAGAACCATTATTTAGCTCAAAAAGATAAATTTGATGCAGGTTGTGGATGGCCATCATTTTCAAAAACCGATTCAAAAATACAACATTAACAGAAAAAGAAGACCATAAATTAAATCGTGTTCGTACAGAAGTTCGTAGTCAAAAAGCAGATTCTCATTTAGGACATGTATTCCCAGATGGACCTGAAGAATTAGGTGGATTACGTTATTGTATTAATTCTGCTGCATTAAGATTTATTCCAAAAAGCAGATTTAGAAAAAGAAGGATATGGAGAATTTCTTCAATATTTTTTTAAAGAGAAATGGAGTTAGAAAATGAGTCGTACAGTTTATACTGAATTGACCAATATGTGTATGATTTATGACAAAGAGGGAAATGTTTTTAGTACAAGAGAAAAATTTGAGTTATGCACAAGGACTAATCTTTCCTGGTGGTCATGTTGAACCGATGGAATCAATTGTAGATTCAACTATTAGAGAAATTAAAGAAGAAACAGGACTAACGATTAGTCAGTTAGAGTTTTGTGGAATCAAGGATTGGATTCGACCTGATGGAACACGTTATATTGTCTTTTTTTATACAAGACGAGTCATTATACGGGTGAACTTCGTTCTTCTTCTGAGGGAGATATGTTTTGGATTTCTTTAGAAGATTTGAAGAAGAGAGAACCATTATGGCATTTTGGATCAAATGTTAGACATTTTTTTGAACAAAAAGGGACCTACTGAATTGTTTTTTTCAATTATGGGGATGAGGAGTATATTCCGGAATTGAAGTAGGACAGAATTTTTTTAGTAGAAACTACGAAAGACTTCCTAAATATAGTAGTAAAGGACGGCAGCAGCCCTGCGGTCTCATGCCTAAATTTCGAGCCTTGGTCTCGAAATTTCATAATCATAGTAGCCGATGTTTCGGCTACTATGATGCATGCTACTATGGGAAGTCTTTCTTCGTTTTACGTAATATGAGAGAGAAGGTAATCACTCTTGATTAACACGTGTAATACGTACTATAATGTTGTTAATAGGAGGTATGAAAATGTTAGTAACTTATCCTGCGTTATTTTATTATGATGATTCAGATGGTACTAGTGCACTTTACTTTGTACATTTTCCAGATTTTTCAAATATTTCTGGTACTCAAGGAAAAGATATTAGTGATGCATTGGAAATGGCAACTGAGTGGCTAGGCATGAATATTGCTGATTGTATCGAAAATGATATTGATTTACCTAAGCCATCAGATATAAATTCTTTATCCTTAGTTGAGCATAATCCTTTCAAGGATGATAAAGATATTGAATTAAAATTTGATTCAAAAAAAATCATTTATTTCTATGGTAGGTGTAAATATAAATCATTATTTAGGAAATCAAGAACCAGTAAAAAAAGACTTTAACGATACCGAGATGGGCTGATAAGTTAGGAAGAGAATTAGGTTTAAATTTTTTTCTCAAACATTAACGGAAGCAATTGTCGAAAGAAAAAAATAAACTTTTAGGATTTCCTAAGAGTTTATTTTTTTGCGATGAATATGATAGAGTAACAAGAAAGATTTCTAACGTGTTGCTTCTGTACCGTTGAAATATCAAAAATCAAAGTACAAAAAGCAACCTTCCTTGGCAGGTTTAGCGAAGTTGGTAAAGTAACAGATACCTATTGAATTATTTGACAAATACAACAGATTTTTCTTATACTAAATGAGTATTGCCCAGTCAGATAAAAAGAATTTTTAATCGTAGAGAGGTCTAGTCGGTGAAAAATGACCACAAAATTTATGCTCCTGATTGGAATTTTGTAGAAATACAGACGCTTCCCGCGTTATCGGAATGAATGAGGATGAAATGCTGTTTCATTGTAAGCAAGGTGGTACCGCGTGGTAGACGCCCTTGTAACAATGGGGCAGTTTTTTTATTTTTTATAATAAACGAAAAGGATGGTAAAGATGAAAAAAATTATCTAGTAGTGAAATTCGTCAAATGTATCTTGATTTCTTCCAAGAGAAAGGACATAAGGTACATCCAAGTGCAAGTTTAATTCCTGTGAATGATCCAACATTATTATGGATTAACTCAGGGGTAGCTACTTTGAAAAAAATATTTTTGATGGAACAGAAACACCTGAAGTTCCAAGAATTACAAATGCTCAAAAGAGTATTCGTACAAACGATATTGAAAATGTAGGTCATACTGCAAGACACCATACATTATTTGAAATGATGGGGAACTTCTCAATCGGCGATTACTTCAAAGAAGAAGTCATTCCATGGGCTTGGGAATTTTTAACAAGTGAAAAATGGTTAGCATTAGACCCAAATCGTTTATATGTAACTTATTATCCAAAAGATCCTGAAACAAAACAATTATGGATGGAAAAAAAGTAGGATTACCAGAAGACCATATTATTCCTGTAGAAGATAACTTCGGGATATCGGTGCTGGACCATGTGGACCAGATACTGAGATTTTTCTATGACCGTGGTGAAAAATATCAAACTTTAGCGGAAGATGATCCTGAAAAACTATCCAGGAGGAGAAAACGAACGTTACTTAGAAATTTGGAACTTAGTATTCTCTCAATTTAACCATATGCCAGATGGAACATATCCTCCATTACCACATAAAAAAACGTCGATACAGGGATGGGATTAGAGCGTGTTGTTTCTGTTATTCAAGATACTCCAACAAACTTTGAAACAGATTTATTCATGCCAATTATTCAACAATTAGAACAATTAAGTGCTGGTAAAAAAATATAATGCTTCAAAAAGATTTAGATGTTTCATTTAAAGTTATTGCTGATCATATTCGTGCTGTTAGCTTTTGCGATTGGTGACGGAGCTTTACCTTCAAATGAAGGACGTGGATATATTATCCGTCGTTTAATCCGTCGTTCAGTAATGCATGGTCAACGTTTAGGCATTCAAGGTTCATTCTTAACAAAAATTAGTGCCAACTGTTGCAAGCATTATGCATAGTTACTATCCAGAAGTAACTGAAAATATGGAGTTCATTCAAAAAGTTATTGCAAATGAAGAAAATCGTTTCAAGAAACAATTCATGATGGACTTGCAATTTTAGAAACAGTATTTGCTGAAATGAAAGAGCAAAAATCAAACTGTATTATCAGGTGAAAATGCCTTTAAACTATATGATACTTATGGATTCCCTTATGAATTAACATTAGAATATGCTAGTGATAATGGTTATGAAGTGGATGAAGAAGGATTCCAAGCTGAAATGAAAGCACAAAAAGGAACGTGCTCGTGCAGCTCGTAATACAGAAACTTCTATGAATGTTCAATCAGCTGTTTTACGTGATATTACAGTGGAAAGTACATTTGTGGGATATAACCGTACAACTGAAAAAAAGGTTTATTAAGTGCGATTGTATTTGAAGATGAATTAGTAGAATCTGCTTTAGAAGACACAAGAGTACAAGTTGTCTTCAATCAAACTCCATTCTATGCTGAAATGGGTGGACAATTATCTGACCATGGTGTGATTAAAGATGAATCAGGTCAAGTAGTTGCAACTGTTGTTCAAGTGAAGAAAGCTCCAAATGGTCAACCTTTACACACAATTGATGTTGTTGCTCCAATGCAATTAAACTCAACTTATGTATTAGAAGTGGATCAACAAGAACGTGCTAAATTAATTAAAAACCACACTGCAACTCACTTATTACACCAAGCATTAAAAGAAGTATTAGGAACACATGCTAACCAAGCAGGTTCATTAGTAGCTCCAGGATACTTACGTTTTGACTTTAGCCACTTTGGTCAAGTAACAGCTGAAGAATTAGCTGAAATGGAACGTATTGTAAATGAAAAAAATTTGGGCAGCTTTAGATGTAGTGACTGTGGAAACTACATTAGAAGAAGCGAAAAAAATTAGGCGCAATGGCTTTTATTCGGTGAAAAATATGGTAATAAAGTTCGTATGGTAAACATTGCAAACTGGTCTATCGAATTATGTGGTGGGGTTCACGTTTCAAATACTCAAGAAATTGGTCTATTCAAGATTATTTCTGAATCAGGTATTGGTGCCGGAGTTCGCCGTATTGAAGCTGTAACTAGTCAAGAAGCATTTGAGTTATTAGCAAAAACATGAATTGTTATTAAAACAAATTGCTAGCGATGTTAAAGCTGTTCAATTAGATAGCACTCCAGAACGAGTTTCTCACTTACAACAAGAATTAAAAGAAGCTCAACATGAAATTTCAGCTCTAAAAAGCTAAATTAATGAAATCTGAAGTAGCAGACTTATTCGAATCTGTCTCTACAGCAGGAAACTACTCATTCATTACAGTTCACTTACCAAACAAAGATATGAATGAATTACGTCAATTAGCAGATACTTGGAGACAAAAAAAGCAGCAAGTGATGTATTCGTCGTAGCAACGAATGAAGGAGAAAAAAAGCGAACTTATTAGCTGCAGTTTCAAAAAGAAGCTAATGAAAAAGGAATTAAAGCAGGAGACATTATTAAAGCAATTGCTTCACATATCCAAGGTGGCGGTGGTGGCCGTCCAGATATGGCTCAAGCGGGTGGTAAAAATCCAGTAGGTATTCCAGCTGCATTAAAAAGCGGTAGAAGAATTCTTAGCTCAAGCATAATGATTCAATTGAAATGGAGTAGAATGTGATCCATTCTACTTCATTTTTAAGGAAAGTTTAATCTCTATCGAATTGATTGTAGTTTTTTTGCTAAAAATTTAGTAGAATGAAGATACAAAAGAAATGAGGTGTTAATATGAGTTCAATGGATGAAACAGTTCTATTTAACTTTCATGATAAAGATGAAAAAAACAGTACAAGAGACACTAACAATTGTTTATGATGCATTAAACGAAAAAAAGGTTATAGTGCAGTCAATCAAATTGTTGGTTACTTATTATCTGGCGATCCAGCTTATATTCCTCGACATCGTGATGCTAGAAATCTAGTAAGACGTCACGAGCGTGATGAAATTATCGAAGAATTAATCCGCCATTATATTCGTTCGACAGGTAGAAATTGTTAATGAGAGTAATGGGATTAGATGTCGGCAGTAAAACGGTTGGGGTTGCGATTAGTGACCCATTAGGTTGGACTGCTCAAGGTGTTGAAACGATTGCGATTAATGAAGCTGCAAGTGAATTTGGCTTTTAACCGTGTGGTGGAATTGGTTAAAGAATATGAAGTTGAGAAGATTGTTATCGGGATGCCGAAAAAAACATGAATAATACAGCTGGACCAAGAGCTGAAGCTTCACAAAAAAATATGGTAGAAGTTTAGAAAAAAACGTATAGAAATTCCAATCGTTTTTTTCACGATGAACGGTTAACAACAATGCAAGCAGAAAGAATGCTTGTTGAGGAAGCGAATGTTTCTCGTAAAAAGAGAAAAGAAGTGATTGATAAGTTAGCAGCCGTCATCATTTTACAAAAATTATTTAGATTTAAATATTAAATAGAAAAGAGGAAACGTAATGACAGAACATACACATGAACATGATGGACATGAACATATTACAATTATTGATGAAGAAGGAAATGAAGTCTTACACGAGGTTTTATTTACTTTCGATTCAGAAGATTTTGGTAAATCATATGTTTTAGTATACCCAGCAGGAATTCCAGAGGGAGAAGAAGTTGAACTTCAAGCATTTTTCTTATGTTGAAGCTGAAGATGGTACTGAAGGAGACTTACTTCCTATCGAAACTGATGAAGAATGGGATATGATTGAGGAAGTTTTTAAATACTTTCTTAGATGAAGAAGAAGAATAATGATGTGAGAAGACGCCTGATAGATGCTATTTGGTGTCTTCTTCTTTTAAGATACAAAATTTGACTTTCCTGAAGTAGCAATGGACGCCAGCAGCTTCGCAGGCGAATCTCATGGCACAGCGTCAAGTTTATTTTTGTCTCCATAGTATATCTTGATAGAATTTGTAACATAATTGTAGAACTCCTAGTCTTCAATTGTTATATGAATTCATGTATAATGACAACGAAGTTAAAAGGAGGAATTATATGTCACAAAAGGACCGTTTTTAAAGCAGGTTTTCATTTATGAAAATGATGAAATTAGAGCTATCCGAAAGAAAGAATCTAAAATCACAAGAAATATCGTACGATTATTCGCCATTATATTGGCAGTAATTGTGATTGGTGGAGGAGTATATGGATACTACTATGTTTCAAGTGCATTAAAAGCCTGTTAATTCTCAACAAACTCAAACAGTAGAAGTAGAAATTCCAGCAGGATCATCCGTAAAACAAATTGCTAAAAATTTTTAGAAGATAATAAGCTTTATACGTAATTCAAAAATTTTTTTAATTTCTATATTAAATTTAAAAAAATGTAGCCGGATTTAAAGCAGGATTTTATCAATTATCTCCATCGATGGATATTGATCAAATTTTTAGGACAATTAGCAGATGGCGGTAAAGATAAATCTGCTAATGTTGCAAAAGTTGTCGTGCGTGAAGGGGAAACTTTGACAGGAATTGCAGAAGAAGTGGGAAAAATCTACGAAATATTCTAAAGAAGACTTTATGAATAAAAGTACAAGAACAAGCTTTTCATTGATCAATTAGTACAAAAATTCCCTACGTTTATTTAAAGATGCACAAAAAGCACAAAAATGTTCGATATTTCTTAGAAGGATATTTATATCCTGCAACTTATGATGCAGACGAAAATAAAACTTTACAAATGATTATTGAAGAAATGGTTGCTAAAACAGATAGTATTTTATCAAAATATTATGCAAAAAAATTTCTCAAGGAGATTATAATGTTCATGAAATTTTTAACGATGGCTTCTTTACTAGAAAAAGAAGGATATAAATTAGAAGACCGTCAAAATATTGCCAGTGTATTTTTATAATCGTATTAAAAAGAATATGATGTTACAAACAGATATTTCTGTGCTTTATGCTCTAGGTGAACATAAAGAAGTCGTAACATTAAAAAGATTTAGAAGTAAATTCTCCATATAATCTATATAAATACAGAGGGCTAGGGACCTGGACCGTTTAACAGTCCAAGTGAAGAAGCAATTTTTAGCAGCTATAGATCCAGCTCAAACAGATTACGAATACTTCGTAGCAGATATTCAAACAAAAAGAAGTTTATTTTTGCAAAAAAACATATGAAGAACACTTAGCATTAAAAAGCTAAATACGTTGATAAGGAGTAATTTATGAAAAAGAAGCCGATTGTTATTGGAGTAACGGGTGGTTCAGGTAGTGGAAAAAAACTACTGTTAGTAGAAAAAAATTTTGGATCATTTTCCAGAATTAAGTATTGTAAAAAAATTGACCAAGATTTCTATTATAAAGACCAAAAGTGATATGCCGTTTGAAGAACGTTTAAAAACAAACTATGACCATCCATTTGCGTTCGATACGGATTTATTAATTGAACATATGAATAAATTAATTAATTTCGAATCGATTGATGAACCGGTCTATGATTATGAAAATCATACAAGAAGTGATAAAACGATTCATCAAGAACCAAAAAGATGTCATTTTGATTGAAGGAATCTTGATATTAGAAGATGAACGATTACGTGATTTAATGGATATTAAAGTGTATGTTGATACGGATGATGATATTCGAATTATTCGACGTATTAAACGTGATATGGTTGAACGTGGTAGAACATTGGATTCGATTATTCATCAATATATTACAGTTGTAAAAACCAATGTATCATCAGTTTATCGAACCAACGAAAAAAATTTGCGGATATTATTATCCCTGAAGGTGGCTCAAACGCTGTAGCAATTGACTTAATGACAACAAAAAAATTGCTTCCATTTTAAGTGATTTAGCATAAAAATTCATAGAAATTTATAAATAATGCTTGCATTCTTCTTCATAAAATGGTATGTTTTTTTACCACTGTCAAAAACAGTAAAATGGAAAAGAGGAGAAGCCAAATGACTGAGAAATTATATCCAATGACACTTGAAGGTAAAGCTAAATTAGAAGCTGAATTGGAAGAATTAAAAGTAGTTAAACGTAAAGAAATCGTTGAGCGTATTAAAATTGCTCGTAGTTATGGTGACTTATCTGAAAATTCAGAGTACGAATCAGCTAAAGATGAACAAGCCTTTTGTTGAAGGAAGAATTACAACTCTTGAAAAAAATGATTCGTTTTGCTGAAATTATCGATGATAATAATGTCGAAAAAGATGTCGTTTCATTAGGACGTAAAATTACTTTTTATTGAATTACCAAATGGTGAAGAAGAATCTTATACAATCGTAGGAAGTGCAGAAGCAAAATCCTATCAGAAGGAAAAAAATTTCAAATGATTCTCCAATTGCAAAAAGGAATTCTTGGTAAGAAATTAAATGACGAAGTTGTTATCCAAACTCCTGGTGGAGATATGAAAGTAAGAATTACAAAAATTGAATCTGTATAAGAAATCATTTGCGAACTGTAAGAGAAGACATTTCTCTTGCAGTTTTTTATGATTGTTAAATATGCTATAATCATTTTGAGATTACACGAACAAAGGTGGAGAAGAATTGAGAAAAATTAGCGAAAGCTTTGATAACTGTTTCGTTACTATTTATAGGGTGTTCCACGAACATGATTGGGGCAGAAACAGTAGATGTTGTTGAATTAACAAAAAAATGCAGGTTATGACGTTAATCCAGCTGACATTCCGAAAGCTTCTATTGTTGTAGATGCCTATACAGGAAGAATTTTTGTGGCAAGATCATATTGATGAAGTGCGTGATCCAGCCAGTATTAGTAAAGTGATGACAGTATATTTAGTGATGGAAGCTATTGCTAAAGGGGAATTATCCATTCAACAAAAAAAATTACTGCGACAAAAAGAAGACCAAGCCATTTCAAATATATATGCGATTAGTAATAATAAAATTGTGGAAGGTGTCGAGTATCCGATTGAAGAATTGTTGAAAATGACACTGGTTCCGTCCTCAAACGTAGCAACACTAATGTTAGCAAATGCAATTACAACTGATTCTGCAAAATTTATTGAAAAAAATGAATGCTAAAAGGAAAAGAATTAGGGATGAATCGTACACATTTTAATAATGCTTCTGGAGCGGTAGCTGAATTGTTCCAAGGGTATTATCAACCAGAAGGGTATGATGCATCGAAACCGAATCAAACAACAGCTCGAGATTTAGCGATTTTTAGCAATGGAGTTAATGAATCGATATCCACAAGTTTTTACAATATACGAATTCTCCTGTTGTGAAAACAATGGAAGGCACACCTTATGAAGAGAAATTCGATACGTATAATTATTCACTTCCAGGTGCTAAATATGGAATCGAAGGTGTCAATGGATTAAAAAAACAGGCTCGAGTGGCTATGGAGCTTTTAACTACGTTGCGACTTATGAAAAAGATAAGATGAAACTAGTAGAAGTTGTTCTTGGTGTAGGAGATTGGTCGAATCAAGATGGAGAATTTATTCGACATACATTTGGAAATGCGATTTTAAACTATGTATTAGAACATTTTTCATATCAAACAATATTACCAGCAGGTGAACATGATTTTTGATGGACATAAAATAACAACGAATCAATCTCTTGAGATGATTATGGAAAAAGGAAAAACTCCTGAATGGCAAGTCGCTAATAAAAAAAGGTGAGTGTAACGTTAAAAGGAGATTTCTTAAAAGAAAATCAAAAATCCGGGTGTAGAAGTCGTTGCAGAAAGTGGCTTTTGCTGATTTACCTAAGGAACCTGAAAAAAGACAGCAAACGCTTCAAGTGTATATTATTCAAAATGCGTTTGCTTTTGCAGTAATTATTGGGGGTTCTATTTTATTTTTATTCGTTTTATGGGGAGAATATCGAGCGAAAAAAATCGTAGAATGAGAAAAAGAAAAAAAGAAAAAAACACTAAACGGAAAATTTCTGATTAAAATCTGAAATTAAGGCTAGACATTGCGTGTGTTTTGTGATAAAAATACACTCGAGGGGTGCTATAGCTCAGTAGGATAGAGCAAACGTTTCCTAAACGTTAGGTCGGGGGTTCAAATCCTTTAGCACCGTAATGATGATTATTTAATACAAAATGGGGATTTAGAAAGAAATAGTTTGATCAAGAAACAACAGGGAATTGAAGGGTAAATGATTCTTCATTCACAATTAATTTGGTATGGGTGATAGCTATGTACGCGATGAATCGTCAGTTAAAAATCATTGAATTTATTAATAGAAATTATTGAAAAAGGTCATAGTATTGAATTTGAATTTAATGGAAATCATTATCGTTTTTTTCATCCGTTAATGATGAATATGTATTAATTAATTACACGACTAAAAAAATGAATTACACTTCAACTCAATTGACGAAGTAATGGAAGTAGAATCTAATGGACTGAATTTCCAAAAGATTTGGAAAAAGTTAAAAATCCTTTCAATTCGATAGTCTTATATTTAGTCTGATTTAAAAACTATACTATAATTGTGTTGGGTATATGTAAAAAGTAATACATAAATAATCATCATTTTGTTAGTCAAAAATTTTTCATAATGGGTAGTGGAGATGAAGCTAACTAAACTAAGTAGGCAAATAACTAGTTTGTTATTTTGTCTACTTTTTTTATTTTTAAAATTTCTTATACATTTTAGTATTGCTATTTAAATTAGTTGGGTGTAAACTATCTTTAGTTCACAAAAACAGAAAGTGGTGATTACATGAACGTTCAAGAATTAGATATTCTGAACGCAATTCGAAAAGAATCCTAAGCTGAATCAGAGAGAAATCGCAAAATCAATCAGGATATTCATTAGGATTTGTTAATCGTGTAGTAAAAGAATTACAAGAAGAAAAAGTGGCTATCTCCAAGTGGGGAATTAAGTGAAAAAGCAAAAACATTTATAACAGCAAATCAACCAAAGAAAGCAGTTATTTTTAGCGGCGGGATTTGGAATGAGAATGGTTCCGATTAATACGGAAATTCCAAAAGGATTATTGGAAGTAAGAGGAGAAGTCTTAATCGAAAGAATGATTCGTCATCTGCATGAAGTGGGTATTACAGATATTCAAGTAGTCGTTGGCTTTATGAAAGAAAGATATGAATATTTAATTGATGAATTTAATGTTCAATTAGTTGTCAATTCTGAATACCAAATTAAAAATAATTTACATTCATTAAGTAAGGTAAAATCTTCGTTGGATAAAACTTACATCGTACCATGCGACATTTGGGCAGAAGAAAAATCCATTTAGTGATTTTGAACCCTATTCATGGTATATGGTTAGCGATGAAACATCTGTTGAAAGTACCGTACGTGTGAATCGTAAAAAGAGAATTAGTCATGGTAGATGAAGATGAAGAAGGCAATCAAATGATTGGTCTTTGTTATGTAATGGGACAAGAAGCAAAAAGCTGTTCAAGAGAAATTACAAGAATTTTTCAAAGAAACCTTCGTATGATCATGAATTTTGGGAATGTACATTACAAGATAAAAAAATAAATGGATGATTCCTTCTAAAGTGGTCGATTCAAAAACAATACATTGAGATTAATACGTATGAACAACTGCGAGAAATAGATGGAAATTCTGCGAACTTGCAAACAGATGCTATTTCAATTATTCAAGAGTGTTTCAATGTTGAAGTCGATGAAATTAAAAATATTACCGTTTTTGAAAAAGGGAATGACGAACCGTTCGTTCTTATTTGAATGTCAAAAATAAAAAAATATTATGCGTATTCCGGGTGAAGGAACGGATCATTTAATTAATCGAAAAGAAGAAGCTGACGTTTATCAAGCATTAGAAAATCGTCAAATTTGTGATGATGTTTTATACATGAATCCAGAAAATGGCTATAAAATTACAGCTTATTTAGAAGATGCTACAAACTGTGATGCAGAAAACTGGGCTGAAGTAGAAGCTTGTATGACGAAACTAAGAGAATTCCACGAATTAAAACTTAACAGTAGACCATCGTTTTGATATTTTTTTGGTCAAATTGATTTCTATGAAAGTTTATGGAATGGTGAAAAATCTTATTTTTAAAGATTATGAAAAAAACAAAAGCAGCTATTTTTGAATTGAAAAAAATGGATTGATACATTAGATAAAAACAGAAACGCTTGTGCATATTGATGCCGTTCCAGATAATTTCTTATTTACAAATAATGGTATTCGAATTATTGACTGGGAATATGCGGGAATGCAAGATCCTCATGTTGATATTGCAATGTTTTTGTATTTATTCCTTATATTCAAAAGAAAAAGTGGATCATTTAATCGATTTATACTTCAAAGGAGAAGTTTCTCCAATGATTCGTACGAAAATTTATGCGTATATTGCAAGTGCAGGATTATTATGGAGTAATTGGTGCGAATATAAGAGAAGTTTAGGAATTGATTTTTGGGGAATATTCATTATGTCAGTACCGTTATGCAAAAGAATATTCTAAATTAGTATTATCGACATTAGAGGAAGTGTGAAAAGAGGAGAATTATGGCAAATACAATTAAAAAGAGCGATTTTAATGGCTGCAGGTCAAGGAACAAGAATGAGACCTATTACAAATCATACTCCCTAAAACCTCTTGTAAAAAGTAAATGGAGTTCGTATGATTGATACAGTTATTCAGGCACTACATAAAAAAATGGTATTAAAGAAATTTATGTAGTTGTTGGATATTTAAAAAGAGCAGTTCTATCCATTAGAGCAAGAATATCCAGGATTAACAATTATAGAGAATCCTTATTATGATACTTGTAATAATATTTCTTCTCTATATGTAGCAAGAGAATATTTAGAAGATGTCGTAATTTTTAGATAGTGATCAATTGATTTATAATCCAGAGATTCTTCATACAGACTTTACTCGTTCAGGGTATAACTGTGTATGGTCACAAGGACATACAGATGAGTGGTTAATGACTGTCGATGAACAGGAAAAAAATTATTCATTGTTCACGTACTGGTGGAGAAAATGGATGGCAATTATATAGTATTTCTCGTTGGAATAGAGAAGATGGACAACGTTTAGCACGTCACTTGGAACAAGAATTTGATGAGAAACAAAAATCGTCAAATTTATTGGGATGATGTTGCAATGTTTTGTTATCCAGATGAATATGAATTAGGAATTTATCCAATGGAAAAAAACAGATATTGTTGAAATTGACAATTTAGAAGAATTATTAGAGTTAGATCCAAGTTATCAAAGTATCTTGGATGAAGGTGAGGAAGTTTAATATGCAAAAAGATTACATCAAGAAATTGACTGGGTATCTACTATAGTACCTTTATTAGGAGTTTTTATTACTAGGGGTTCTATTTTTTTAGTCATTCCAGAACAATCATCATTAATTTTTAAGTGGGATTCGTACTTGGCTAGGAGATCAATTTAGTATTTATTATGCACTTTTTAGGTGTGGGAATTTTTTTAGTTGTAGTATGTATGTTGCCTTTTTCAAAATATGGGTCTATTGTTTTAGGGAAAAGGGAAAAAGCCTGAATATACGTCTTTCCAATGGGGAGTGATGATTTTTACTTCTACCATGGCGGCAGATATATTATTCTATTCTTTATGTGAATGGGCGTTATATGCCAATGAAGATTATGTCGCTCAATTAGGAGGCATTCAAAGATGGGCTCCTACATTCCCATTATTCCACTGGGGACCAATTGCTTGGGGATTTTTATATTATGTTAGCAGTAGCATTTGGATTTATGTTACATGTTCGTAAAGTTGAAAAACAAAAAATTCTCTGAAGCATGTCGTCCTATTTTTAAAAAGATAAAGTAGATGGATGGATGGGGAAAGTCATTGACTTAATTGCAATTTTTGCTTTGATTGCTGGAACTGCAACAACTTTCTCATTAGCAACTCCTTTATTATCAGCAGCAATGGGACATGTTTTTTGGATTTGAAAACTCAACTGGAGCAACAATTGTTATTTTATTATTAATTGCGTTAGTTTATACTTCAACAGTGCTATTAGGAATGGAAGCTGTCTCTAAATTAGCGACTTACTGTTCATATTTATTCTTTGCTTTATTAGCTTATTTCTTATTTGCAGGTGGAGAAACAGTTTATATTTTAGAAACTGGATTTAGTTCTATTGAGAATTTAGCGCAAAACTTTATTGGATTATCAACTTGGTTAGATCCATTGCGTGAAACATCATTCCCACAAAAATGGACAATTTATTACTGGGCTTATTGGATGGTTTTGGTGTGTAGCAACTCCATTCTTTATTGGTAGTATTAGTAAAGGGCGTACGATTAAACAAACTATTTTAGGTGCATATTCTTGGGGAATTGCTGGAACATTTACTTCATTTATTATTTTTAGGAAACTATGGTTTAGCACAACAATTAAAAACATGGTTTTAGATATTTCTAGTGGATTAGTAACAGATAATCCAGATTATGCAGGAATTATTTTTGAAAATTTTTGATACAATGCCTTTAAGTCAATTAGGGTTAATTTTATTAGCTGTGACAATGGTTGCTTTTTATGCGACAACATTTTGATGCGTTAACTTTAGTGATTTCTGCTTATTCTTATAAGACATTAGAAGATACGCATGATTCTGATAAATGTGTTCGTATGTTCTGGGCAGTAGTGTTTATTATTTTACCGATTGCATTAATTTTTCTCAGAAAATTCAATGTATAATTTACAATCTGTTGCGATTATTGCAGCATTCCCAATTGGTTTAATTATTATTCTAATTGTGGCAAGTTTCTTGAAAGACTTGAAAGCTTACGAAAAAGAAGTACATTAATTAATTGAATAGACTTTCTAGTGGGATAGTAGTATTAGGATGCCAGCAGCTTCGCTAAAAGCGAATCTCATGGCTAAAATTCGAGACTTTGGTCTCGAATTTGCCTGTAATATAAAGCCGAGGTTTCGGTTTATATGACCCATACTACTATTGGAAAGTCTATGTTGGTGTGTTCATTCTAATAAGAGACGTTTAAAAAAATTGAGACTTTGGTCTCGATATTTTTAACTTTTATGAATTCTGTGTTAGAATAGGAATGCTAAATAAGTAAAGGAGGGAAAGCGATGACAAATGATTTATCTACTATTATTCAAGCTATCGTAACGGATGAAAATGATAAAGCGTACTTTGTTCAAAAAAACAAGGTGAAACGTATCGTATTTCAAAAATTCCGATGTAACATTAGCCATCGGAGATGTCGTAACAGGCTTTGTATATGAAAAATAGTGATCGTAAGAAAATCATGACTCTTGATATTCCAGAAGTAACTAATGAAACTTATGGATGGGCAACAGTTACTCAAGTGAGAAAAAGATTTAGGCGTATTCGTATCGATTGGATTACCGGATAAAGATATGGTTGTTTCATTAGATGAATTACCAAACTTAAAAAGAATTATGGCCGAAGAAAAAAATAATCGATTATATGTAACTTTAATAAAAGATAAGAAAAAAATCGTACTTGGGCAACAATGGGAGATGGAACAGAGTTAAAAGCAAAATCCATTAGAGCTAATCATACATTAAAAAAATAAAGATGTATCCGCTACTGTTACGAATGTTAAATTAGTAGGAACATTCTTAATGACAGAAGAAGGGTATCGATGCTTCTTACATCCAAGTGAGCGTTTATATGAACCAACTCTTGGGGAATTAGTAAATGTTCGAGTGATTGGTGTTCGACCAGATGGTGTGTTAAATGTATCTATGAGACCAAGAGCGTATGAAGCCATTGGGGATGATGCAGAAATGATTTTAACAATGTTAGAAATCGTCCAACGCATACATTACCTTATTGGGATAAAAACAGATCCAACGATTATTAAAGAAATTTTTTTGGAATTAGTAAGGGACAATTCAAACGTGCAATTGGTTCTTTATTAAAAAGCTAAAAAGATTACACAATCGGAAGGATTTATTCAATTAGTGGAAGAAGAATAAGAATTGAAATGGAGGATAAATCTGTGTTAACAATGGAAGGCATCAAAAAGAAATTGCAAGAAGAGGGGTTTAAATTAACGCCTCAAAGACAAGCAACAGTTGCAATTTTATTAGAAAAAGAAGATGACCATCTGAGTGCTGAAGCTATATATATGCTTGTTAAACGGAAATATCCTGATATTGGATTAGCAACGGTTTATCGTACTTTAGAAATTTTAACAGATTTAAATATTACTTATCGAGTTGTATTCGATGATGGCTTAGCTCGTTATGATTTAAAAACGAGATGAATCGAATCGTTTCCACCATCACTTACTATGTAATAAATGTGGAAATATTGAAGAAATTCATGAAAACTTATTAGGTGAAGTAGAGAAAATCGTTGAAGAACGATTTCATTTTTAAAAGTAGAAGATCATCGTTTAACTTTCCATGGCATTTGTCAAAAAAATGTGAGAAGGTGAAACTCATGCAACGTAATTTGGATTATTTTGTGGATTCATTAGCAATTCAAGGATTATCTCAAAAATACAGTCATGAGTTATCAAAGGGATTTAATGAAATTTTACCAATTTTTTTGAAAGAACAACAAATTCAAGATTGGAAAGAAGTCGATTATTCTTTGATTGTGTTATTTTTACAAGCTTTAAAACAGGATGGCTATGCGACAAGTTCTACGAGTAGAATGATTAGTTGTTTAAAAATTCTTTAAATTTTTTTACAACAGGAACAATTGGTGGAAACAAATCCAGTACAACCCCTGAAAGTTCCTAAAACGAGTAAGACGTTGCCAAAAAGCTCTAACGGTTGATGAAGTGACACAAGTTTTAAATTCCTGTGATACTTCAGCCGTATTAGGATTAAGAGATAAAGCTATGTTAGAACTCCTTTATGCAACTGGAATGCGTGTTAGTGAGTTAATTACTTTAAAAACTTAGTGACTTGCATTTAGAATTAGGATTTCTTCAAACAATTGGTAAAGGAAATAAACAAAGAATTATTCCTATTGGACAAGCTGCCACTAATTGGGTTCAGCATTATTTAACTTATGCAAGAGTGGTGTTAGAACAGGAGTCAAATCCAGTGGAATATTTGTTTTTAAATCATCGTGGAAATGGATTTACAAGACAAGGTTTTTGGAAAAAAATTTAAAGAAAATTGTTCAAGAAGCAGGCGTTCATAAAAGTAAGTCCCCATACATTGCGTCATTCATTTTGCAACGCATATTTTTAGAGGCAGGGGCTGATTTGAGAATTGTTCAAGAATTATTAGGACATAGCGATATTAGTACGACTCAAATTTATACGCATTTAACAAATGAACGTATGAAGGAAATTTATCAACAAGCGCACCCTCGTGCGAAAAAAATAAAATTTTATACAGAAAGAAGAATGTCAGATGAAATTTAAAAAGAATTCACGTAATTGTAATGGACTCAGTAGGGATTGGAGAAGCACCAGATGCTGCTGCATTTAATGATGCAGGTTCTCATACATTAGGACATATTTCAGAACAGAGTTGGTTTTAAACGTTCCAAATATGCAAGCTTATGGATTAGGAAATATTGCGCCATTAAAAACTGTACCTCCAGTTGAAAATCCAAAGGAAGCTACACTAAATTAGAAGAAGTTTCTGTAGGAAAAGATACAATGACAGGTCACTGGGAATTAATGGGATTGAATATTAAAACTCCATTTAGAGTTTTTCCCTGATGGATTCCCTCAAGATTTATTAGATAAAATTACAGAATTCTCTGGTAGAAATATTGTATGTAATAAACCATATAGTGGAACAGCTGTTATTGATGATTTTTGGGAAACATCAAATGGAAACAGGAGATTTAATCGTTTATACAAGTGCTGACCCAGTATTACAAATTGCAGCTCATGAAGAAGTGATTCCATTAGAAGAATTATATCGTATTTGTGAGTATACAAGAGAAATTACTAAAGATGATCCATATATGATTGGTCGTATTATTGCTCGTCCATATGTGGGAACTCCAGGCAACTTCCAACGTACTTCAAACCGTCACGACTATGCATTAAGTCCATTTGGTCAAACAACTTTAGATTTCTTAAAAAGAAAAAGATTTTTGATGTTATTGCGATTGGTAAAATTAATGACATTTTCAATGGTCAAGGAATTACTGAATTTGTACGTACAAAAAAACAATATGGATGGTGTTGATAAATTCGTAGATATCTTGAAAAAAAGATTTCACAGGAATGAGCTTCTTAAACTTAGTAGACTTCGATGCTGCTTATGGACACCGTAGAGATACTGTTGGATATGGTAAAGCATTAGAAGAATTCGATGCACGTATTCAGAAATTTTTAGAAAATATGCATGAAGATGATTTATTAATTATTACAGCTGACCATGGTAATGACCCTACATTCCCAGGAACTGACCATACTCGTGAGTATATTCCAGTTTTAGCGATTAGCAAATCTCTACAACATCCAACACGTTTAACTCAAGGACATTTCTCAGATATTGCTGAAACAATTTCTGAAAACTTTGGCGTATCTTCAACTGGAAACGGACAAAAGCTTCTTAAGTGAATTACAATAATATAATTGTGGAAATTCAATGAGTTCCATTATTGGATTTCCACTTCTTTTTAAATCATCTAAAAAGAGAGGAAAGAGTAGCATGGCTTTATATGATCAATTATTAGAAACAAAACAATTTTTTTACAAAAGTAATGGAGTTCAGAATATTGATTTTGGACTAATTTTAGGGTCTGGATTAGGAGAATTAGCAACGGAAGTTGAAAAATCCAGTTATCTTCGATTACAAAGATATTCCTAACTTCCCAGTATCTACAGTAGTAGGTCACGCTGGACGTTTAGTTTATGGCGAATTATCTGGTAAAAAGTTTTAATTATGGATGGACGTTTTCATTTTTTTATGAAGGATATCCAATGGAAACTGTTACATTCCCAATTCGTTTAATGAAATTATTAGAAGTAGAAACAATGATTGTGACAAACTCAGCTGGAGGAAGCAATCCAAACTTCAAACCAGGTGACTTAATGTTAATTACAGATCATATTAATATTACAGGTACAAATCCATTAATTGGAGCAAATGATGATCGCTTTGGACCTCGTTTCCCTGATATGTCTCATGCTTATCATATCTATGGACAAGAAGTTGTTCGTAAGGCAGCAAAAAGAAGTAGGCGTGCAATTACAAGAAGGAGTTTATACAGGTTTATCTGGCCCAACTTATGAAACACCTGCTGAAGTTCGTATGGTACAAGTATTAGGTGGGGACGCTGTTGGTATGTCAACTGTTCCTGAAGTGATTATTGCGAACCATTCAGGAATTAAAGTCATCGGTATTTCTTGTATTACAAACTTAGCAGCTGGACTACAAGCAAACTTAAACCATGAGGAAGTAGTAGAAACAACTCAACGAGTAAAAGAATCATTTAAAGGTTTAGTTCGTAAAGTCATTGAAATTTATTAATTAGAATAGGAGTAGAGAAAGTGGATGCGTTAACGCTACGTATTGGGAGAATTTGAAGGCCCAATGGATTTGTTATTACATTTAATTAAAGAGATGAAAAATTGATATTTATAACATTCCAATGGTGGAATTAACGCATCAATATTTATCCTATATTCATTCCATGCAAGAAATGGAATTAGAAGTAGCTAGCGAGTATTTATTAATGGCGGCAACTTTATTAGAAATTAAAAGCAAGAATGCTTTTACCGAAACCAAAAGTGGAAATCGATGAAGTAGAAGTGAAGAAGACCCAAGGGATGAGTTAGTTGAAAAATTAATGGAATATAAACAGTTCCAAGAAGGTGCAAAAACTGGAAGAACTTTCGGCTCAAAGAGGTATGCATTATGGAAAAGAAGCAAGTGATTTATCCGCTCTTCAAGAAATTATTCCATTACAAGAAGGACAAGTAACGACTCAAGATTTATGGAATGCATTAAAAAAATAGCAAGAAGAAATCTTGAAAAAAATGCCTCTACAAAGCAAATATTCAACATGAAACACATACGGTAGAGGAAATGATGGATTCGATTTTAACAAAAATTCAAGAAAATCCTCAAAAAGTATTCGATTTGATAAATGTTTTTCCTTCGTTTCATCGTCATGCCATTGTGACAACATTTTTTTGGCGATGTTACAATTGGTAAGGAACATAAAATTCGTTTTGGTTCAACATGTGCCTTATGAAGATATTGTTTTTAGAAACTTTGCGATAAAGGTGGTGCATTTAGTGAATAATTGTTAGCAGCAACTCAAGCTTTATTATTTGTAGCAGGAGATGATGGCTTTAACACTAGAAGAAATTAGTTATGTTGTTGGTATTGATAAAACGGCAGTTCGTCAACTATTAGAAGAATTAATGGAACAATTAAAAAGATGAAACAAGTGGTTTTAGAATTAATATTAACAGCGCAACGTTATAAATTTGTGACGAAAGCATCGTTAAAACCATATCTTGAAAAATATGCTGTTTCTCCATTTTCTTCTCAATTATCTAGTGCAGCTTTGAAACATTAGCGATTATTGCTTATAAACAGCCTATTACAAGATTAGAAGTAGAAAGTATTCGTGGAGTTCAATGTGGTGGAGCTATTCAAAAATTATTGTTAAGAGATTTAATTGAAGAAGCTGGTCGAATGGATAGTCCAGGTCGTCCAAAATTATATCGTACGACCACTTATTTTTTATGGATTATTTTTGGATTAGAAACATTGGATCAATTACCAGATGTGGAATCATTACTAGAATTAAGCCAAGAAGAAAGTAAGCAATTATTTAAAAAAATAATGAAGACTTATTTGCAGAATTAGAACAAAAAGCATCAAGAGGATGAAACTATTTCGTAAGAAAGGAAGGAGTATCTCGTGGAAAGATTACAGAAGGTTATGGCACATGCCGGAATTGCATCTCGTAGAAAATGCGAAGCCTTTATTGAAGAAGGTCGTGTGAAAGTAAATGGTACTGTTGTCAGAGAATTAGGATATAAAGTGTCTCAAACAGATAAAATTGAAGTAGATGGTATTCCAATTTATAAAGAAGAGCCTGTTTACTTTTATGTTTTATAAGCCAAAATCTGTCTTATCAAGTGTAACAGATGATAGAGGACGTACGGTTATTAGTGATTATTTTAAAGAGGTTCCTCAACGTGTCTATCCAGTAGGAAGATTAGACTATGATACAACAGGATTAATTTTATTAACAAATGATGGAGAATTTGCAAATTTAATGACGCATCCAAAACATCATGTTGAAAAGAAATATATTGCTAAAGTAAAAGGTGTTTCCAACCCCTCGTCATATGAGACAATTAGAAAGAGGAATTTTGGATTGATGGCAAAGAAAACTTCTAAAAGCAGTTGCCAGAATATTATCCGTTGATACGGAAAAATACAGGGATTGTTTCTTTAACGATTCATGAAGGTTGGAATCACCAAGTAAAGAAAAATGTTTGAAGCGGTGGAACTACCTGTTCAAAAATTAAAACGAGAAGAATTCAGATTCTTAACATTAGAAAATTTAAGACCGAGGAGATTATCGTGAACTTCGTGCCTTTGAAGTTCAAAAAATTAGTTCGTTTAGCAAAAATGAGATTTAATTGACTTTCTAAAAAGCAATTGAAAAAAACAATACTAATAAAATAGATAATTATGGTATAATGACAGAGTAAACCTCTTGTCTTTTTGAGAATTTTCACTGAAGTGAGGAACAATATGAGTATCACAATTCAAAACAACATCACAGGAAGAAACGATGAAAATCGGCGAATTATTAGCAAAAGATGCTTTTTCCTAACAGTACGATTATTTTATCTGGAGATTTAGGAGCTGGAAAAACTACTTTTACAAAAGGTTTTGCTTTAGGTTTAGACATTACACGTGTCATCAAAAGTCCAACCTATACATTAATTCGTGAGTATACAAAAGGTCGCTTACCTTTATTTCATATGGATATGTACCGTATTGAAGAAAGTGGAGGAGCAAGTGAAATAGGTTTAGAAGAATATTTTTCATCGTGAAGGTGTTGTCATGGTGGAATGGGCGAATTTTATCGAAGAAGAATTACCTATGAATCGATTAATTATTTCTATTGAACAAACTTCTCTTACGACTCGTACGATTACAATGATTGCAATTGAGAAGAATATGAAAATTGGTTAAATCAATTTGAAGGTTGGTGGACAAATGAAAGAGAAAGTTGAATTAGAAATTGAAGTAGTCTCTGTAGAGGATGCAGAAGCTTTTAATTGAATATACAAAAAGTTGGAAAAGAAACAAATTTTTTAAGCTTTTGGTGAAGAAGGGTTAGAGTTAAGTATCCAACAAGAAGAATTATATATTCAATCTGTTTTAGAAAGTGATAATCAAATGATGCTACTTGCAAAATTAGGACAAGAAATTATTGCAGTCGCTTCAATTGGTGGGAATTCTAAAGAAAAATTCCAACATGTGGGTGAATTAGGCATTAGTATTTTTAAAAAGAATATTGGGAGGGCAAAGGTCTTGGAAGTGCCTTAATGGAAGAATTATTGTCATGGGCAAAAAGACTATTCACCTCTTGAAAAATTAAATTAGCAGTCGTTAAAGAAAATGTTGCCGCTATTGCTTTATATAAAAAGTTTAGATTTGAAGTAGTAGCGATTGAGGAAAAAGAAATGAAAAGTAAATGGTCAATATCATGATGTCATTCAAATGGCCTATTTTTTTAGAAAAGGAGTAATACATGAAAGTCGGAATTATTGCAGCGATGGAAGAGGAGAAACGTCTTCTATCTGAAGAAATGACAATTGAAAAGGAAGTAAAAATTGCAGGATGGACATTTTTAGAAGGAACTTTAAATGGAGTTTCGATTGTTCTAGTGCAATCTGGTATTGGAAAAAGTAATGTCTAGTGTAACAGCTGCTTTATTAATTCATCATTTTAATGTAACCCTTGTGATTAATACAGGATCAGCGGGTGGATTTGGAACAGAAATGAATATTGGAGATATTGTAGTTGCTACAGAATTAGCATATAGCGATGCAGATGTAACAGCTTTTCAATATGAATATGGTCAAATGCCAGGAATGCCTGCACGTTTTTCAAGCGCAAGTAATTGAAGACGACGTGATTGAGGAAATTCAATCTGAATTAAAGTTATCTGTGTTTAAAAGGCTTAGTAGTTTCAGCAGATAGTTTTATTCATCGTGAAGATCAACGTTTATTTATTTTTAAATCATTTTCCCTGATGTTTTAGCAACAGAAATGGAAGGAGCATCTATTGCGCAAGCTTGTTATGCATTGCAAACTCCAGTAATTGTTGTCAGAGCCATCTCGGATATGCCTGAAAAAGGAACCTCAGCAGTTGATTTTGATACATTTATTGTAGAAAGCAGGTCGAAAATCAGCACTGATTGTTCATCAATTATTACATCATTTAAAAGAAGCTTAATGATTAGGGGGAGTTCTCGTGTTAAATATTGGAGTTGTTGGGATTGGTGCGATTGCACAAAAAGCCTATTTACCAGTAATGCGTTCGATTGGTAATGTGAAATGGTATATGTGTACTAGAAATGTTGAAGTTTTACAACGAGAATCAAAACTATTAGGACGTTGTATTCCATGTAGTAGTGTGGAAGAATTATTACAGTTTGATTTAGATGGGGTCATGATTCATGTCTCAACAGATGCCCATGTAGAAGTTGCAAAAGCAATTTTTTAGAAAAAGGAATTCCTGTATATTTAGATAAACCGATTGCTCTAGTTATGAAGAAACGCTTGAATTGTATCGATTAGCAAAAGAAAAATCAAACTTTCTTAACTGCTGGATTTAATCGCCGTTTTGCTCCAAAAAGTAGTGGAATTAAAAATGTTGCTCATAAGAAGAGAATTACTACAGAGAAAAAAATTGTACAATTCAAGTTTTGATAATCGAACTCGTATCTTTGATGTTTTTATTCATCCATTGGATACAGCGTTATTTCTAATGGATGAAAAAAACCAAAAACGTGGTTCATTTTATTATAAGAAAACTCGTGGCGTTATTGAACAATGTACGATTTATTTAGAAAATGAGGAACAATCAGTCATTGTGATGATGAATACAGAATCTGGAGCGAATCTTGAAAGAATTGAAGTTCAAGCGAAAACAGGCACTTTTTCATTACAAAATTTAACAGACTTGACGATTTATCAAGGTGGAGAAGAAATTAAAGATCATTTTTCATCATGGGATTCTACTTTATATAAGAGAGGATTTGAGAGTATTGTTCATTTCCTTTATTATTGCTGTTCAAACTCAAGGTGAAAATCCAGTTTCTCCTATTTCAAAGCTTATTAAGTCATTTTATTTGCGAGAGATTAGCACATGCAAAAAAGCATCTGAAGGCTTTTTATCATTTGACGTAGAAACTGATGAATAGTATCATTAAAAAGATATTGCATAATAGGAGAGAATAAGATGAAAGATTGGTGGAAAGAGCAATTTCAGAAGTAAAAGTATGTTTCCATGAACCTTTTAAAAATATACTTTTACTAAAAACAGGTGGAGAAGCGGAATGTTTAATTTTTTTCCAAGAGATAAACATGAAACAGCAAAAATTATTAAAAGCTTTACAAGAAAAACAAATTCCTATTACAGTACTAGGAAATGCGAGTAATGTTATTGTTAGAGATGGTGGTATTAAAAGGAGCGGTTATTTTATTAAATGAAATGACTGCTATGAAATAATAGGAAATAAAATTTTAGCAGAAGCTGGTGTGTCTTTAATTGAAGTGACAAGATGTGCATTAGAACATTCGTTAACAGGATTAGAATTCGCATGTGGTATCCCAGGAAGTGTTGGGGAGCCATGTATATGAATGCAGGTGCTTATGGCGGAGAAGTTTGCAAGTTGTTGAATATGTCGATGTTGTGACTCGTACTGGTGAAATCAAACGTTTAACGAATGAAGAATTAAAGTTTTCATATCGTCATAGCGCCCTACAAGAAAGTGGAGATTTAGTGATTGATGTTTGCTTTTAATCTAAGTCCAGGGAAAAGGGAATCAATTGAAGCTAAAATGGAAGAATTAACCCATTTACGTGAAAGTAAACAGCCATTAGAATATCCTTCTTGTGGAAGTGTGTTTAAACGCCCGGAAGGTCATTTTACTGGAAAATTAATCCAAGATGCAGGACTTCAAGGGTTCCAAATTGGTGGCGCTCAAGTGTCTAAAAACATGCAGGGTTTATTGTAAATATTGATCATGCAACAGCTACAGATTATTTAGCGGTGATTCAACATGTTCAAGAAGTTGTATTCGAACAATTCCAAGTAGCACTTGAACCAGAAGTGAAAATTATTGGTGAAGAGTCAAAATAGAGGAGAAAAAAATGATGAAAGAAAATAAATTCATAAAAACAGGTCTTCTTCATATCGTTTCATTAATTGTTTTAGTTCTTAGTTATCACTATGTAGGAATTACATTACCTATTTTTGAAGGTGGAGATTAACTTCTTTTATATTTTACTGGCGATTGTGGCTGGTTTGGCAGGTTCGTTATTTGCTGCAGTTGTTGGTGTTTCAACGATTTTTAATTGATTTATTATTAGGAACGACAGAGCAATGGATTGCGATTGCGATTTCTGTAGGGATGCTTGGATATGTTTTTTTGGTTTAGGCATTCGTCGTAAGTCATTTTTTTAGCGGGTACTTTTTCTCGTCATGATGCTTTGCGTTTTAATGTGATTCAAGTGGTTGCGAATGTGATTATTTTTGGTTTGATTTTTACCGACTTTAGAGGTCTTTTTCTATCAAGCTTCTACGGCAGTTGTTTTTATTAATGGTTGGATTTTTAGTATGATTAATTCAATTTTTGATTGCCATTTTCGCAACAGCTTTGTTTAAATTAATTGCAGAATCGTGTGAAAAGAATTAAAGAATACTATTTAAATAATTCTAAGTCAATAAAGAATACAAAAAGTTTCCTAATTAGCTAGGACGCCAGCAGCTTCGCGATGCGAATCTCATAGCTAAAATTTGAGTCTAAGGTCTCAAATTTTTCCTCTGTAATAGAAATGCTGAAAAGCATTTCTATTACTAAAACTAAAAGGAAAATTTTTGTATTCTTTATTTTATATAACCTATAAGAATGTAACGATAGAAAACTAAACAAATTCAATAAAGAAATAAAAAAATAATTTTTATAGCTGAGGTGATAGAATTGCTGAATAGCGATTCTATCACAAAGAAAAATTTGAGACCAAGGCTCAAATTTTAGCCATGAGACCGTGAGGTCTGCTGGCGTCCTAGCTATACGAAAAATTATTTTTTTATTTCTTTTCTACGCCCTAAAACTTTTTTCTCTTGCTTATTGTTAGAAATCGTGTTCTAATAAAAGACAAGCACATTCAATTTAGAAATGGAGGTCATTTCATGACAAAAGAATTTAACAGTTTTACACTCGTAGAACAAAAACCATTACCAGATATCCGTTGCGATTACTATTTATACAAACATGACAAAACAGGCGCTCAAGTCATGTGCTTAAAAACAGATGATGACAACAAAGCATTCTCCATCGCATTCCGTACACCACCATATGATGACAACGGAATTGCGCATATTATCGAACACTCCGTATTAAACGGATCAAAAATACCCAACAAAAAGAACCATTCGTAGAATTATTAAAAGGTTCTCTAAAAACATTTTTAAACGCATGGACATTCTCTGATAAAACCATGTATCCAGTAGCTTCAAGAAATCAAAAAGATTTCGAGAATTTAATGGACGTTTATTTAGATGCAGTATTTTATCCAAATCTTTTTATCAAACCCACAAATTTTAATGCAAGAAGGATGGCATTATCATTTAGAAAATAAAGAGGATGAATTAACGTATAAAGGCGTTGTTTATAACGAAATGAAGGGAGCATTTTCTCAACCAGAATCAGAATTAAACCGTCTAGTTGAACCAACATTATTCCCTGACACATTTTATAAAACATATTTCTGGAGGAATGCCAGTTTCAATTCAACACTAACACAAGAAAAAAATTCATTAATTTCCATCAAACGTATTATCACCCAAGTAATGCTCGAGTAACTTTATATGGGAATTTAGATTTATCAAAAAGCAATGGAACAATTATCAGAATACTTTTGATGCGTTTGAAGCAAAGAAGTTCCATTTGTAGGATACCAACAAGAACCATTTACAAGTGTTAAAGAACTAACAAGTACGTATTCTGTTTCTAAAGGAGACTCAACTGAGAATAAAACATTGTTAGAATATAGCTTGGGCTACAGGAACAAGTACCAATGGTGAAGAAGGAATAGCTTTAAGTATTTTAGATGAATTACTATTAGGTAGTAATACAGCACCATTGAAGAAAAGCTTTTATTAAAAAGCAAATATTAGTAGTGATGTTATGGGTGGATATTCTGCTTATACCTATTCTCCAACATTTGAAGTTGTTTTTAAAAGATACAGATGCTGATAAAAAGAACAATTTGTTCAAATTATTCAACAGGAATTACAACGTTTAGTGAAAAGAAGAATTTCTAGAAAAAGCGATTCAAGCTGCTTTTAAATAAAAACAGCTTTCCGTTATAAAAGAATTAACAGCTTTGAAGGTAGTACACCAAAAGGTGTGATGTATGGAATGAATGCTTTTAACAAGTTGGTTATATGATGGAAGTCCATATGTATCATTTGAATACCAACAACATTTAGATGCCATTCAAGCTAAAGTTGAAGAAGGTTATTTTGAAAATATCATTCAAAAAAATATTTATTAGACAATACTCATGCTGCTATCATTACTTTAAAAACCAGAACCAGGTTTATTAGAAGGAAAAGAAGCAGAATTAGCTAAAAATTAGCAGAGTACAAATCAAGTCTAAGTGAAGAAGAATTAGATCAATTAGTGGAAACAACTCAAAAAAATTAATCGAAAGACAAGAATCTCCTGATAGACCAGAAGATTTAGCAAAAATTCCAACACTATCCATTGATGATATTCAAAAAAAGCAACTCATTATCCATTAACCGTTGAAGAAGGAAAAGATACGCCGACTTTCTTACATTATGAAGACTTTACAGCAGGTATTTCATATGCGAAATATTTCTTCGACATGAGAGGATTAAAACTGAAGAAATTCCGATAGCTGCTTTTGTCACTGAATTATTAGGTGAAATTAGTACAAAACATTTTGCTGATGAAGACTTAAATACGGAGATGGATTTCTATACAGGGTGGAATTTCTACAAATGCTTTTGTCATGACAGAAGATGTTGCGAAAAATATGTATTATCCATTCTTCACAGTTTCAGGAAAAAGCATTGTCACAATATTTACCAAAATTAATTGAATTGGTGGAAGAAATTGTCTTCCGTTCAAACTTGGAAGATTATGATAAGATTAAAGAACTGTTATTAAATACAAAAAGCTAATTTAGAAATGCATATGAATTATGCTTCGCATACCATTGCTGTACGTCGATTAGAATCATACTATTCAGAAGGCGCAAAAATATGCTCAAGCATTAGAAGGTATTGATTACTATGATTATATTTCTGATTTAGTGAAGCATTACGATGAGAAAAAGAAAGCTTTTAGTCAACAATTGATTGCTGTACTTCGTCATATCTTAAATATTCATGGAGTGACTGCTACATTTTGTCGGAAGTAAAGAAGATTTTTGAACAATTTAAAGCTTTATCTCAATCGTTCTTCCAACACTTATCACAAGAAGTAGTGACACCACAACCATTTATAACTCCTGTTGAAGTATTGAATGAAGGATTTAAGACTGCTCAAGAAATTCAATATGTAGCAAAAAGGGTACAATCAAACATTACTAGGATTTTCCATTTGAAGGATCTAATGCATTCTTACAAACGGTTTTAGGATTAGATTATTTATGGAATACCGTTCGTGTTAAAGGTGGAGCGTACGGTGGAATGAGTGTGATTGGTGGAAAAGGTGAAGTAGCTGCTGTGTCATACCGTGATCCAAACTTAGTAGAAACTCTAAAAACTTATGATGGTCAAGTACAATATTTAGAAAATTACAATCCATCAAAAGAAGAATTTGAGAAAAAAATCTCATTGGAACATTTAGTAGTATTGATCGTCCACTTTCTGCAAATCAAAAAGGAAAATATTGCCTTTACTCGCTACTTTACTCATGTGACAAATGAACTTGTTCAAAAGACTCGAGATGAAGTTTTAAATGTAACACCAGAAAAAGTTCGTTCATTTGCACCAACAATGGAAAAAGTATTAGCTCAAAAATGCTTTTTGTAGTAGTGGGTAATGATGTGAAAATTGAACAAAATAAAGAAATTTTCAAAACGATTCGTTCATTATTTAATGATTAATTGTTTGATTTAATTTCAAGTATCGCTAAAAGAGGAATTTTCTGGCTCTTTGTCAAATAGGGTTGATGAAACAATTTTAGTGAAGGAATTAAGCAGCGTCAGGTTGCTTAATTCCTTTTTAGTTGTTGGAGTAAATAGTTTAGACATTAGTAGAATTCTATTTCTAAAATGAGTGAAACTAGTGTAACCATAGGCATTTCTTTTAAGTACTTTAATCTTGTTGTTTATTCCTTCAATAGGTCCGTTTGAAAGTGTTAGATACTCACAAGTATTTTTGTAAATACGGCAAAAAAACTTCTTAAATGTTTGTAGAACACGATTTAATCCATCAGACAGATGTTTTGTTTGTACATGCATCAATTCTTCTTTGAATTCAATGAAGTTTCGCTCCTAAAAGCTTCTCTTAATTGATGTACTGTTTCATATTCTGGTTTAAGTGAAGGTACTTCTTGTAATAAATAATCTACAATTCCTTGAGAATGTGTTAACCAATCGAATAATCTGTAATAGCTGTAGTGATAGGATTGAAGGTCATCTCGATTTTTTTAAGATTAGTTTCAGTAACGTTTTAATTTATTATAAAGACGTCTGTCTTTATAGCGTACTGATTCATTTTTCTTGTTCTTGTCTTGTTTAATTCTCTATTTAAAAGCTTGAATAATATGGAATGGATCAATGATAATTTTAGCCTTAGGGAATAAACGTTTAATAACTTCAATGTATGGAGCATACATATCAATCGAAATGGTTTTAACATTTAAGCGAGTTTGTAGAGGAAACTGATTGAAATAGCGAACTAAATTCTCCATTTTTTCTATCTTGAACAACATCAACAAGTTGATGAGTAATGGCATCACAATAAGTAAAACTCATACTAGCTTCAGCTGAGCTACAGACTTAAACTCATCCCAACACATATGTTCAGGCAACTCATTTAAGAGGCTTAATTCTGAGAGAATCAGCAGTTTCATTGACCACTCTACGAACAGTATGAACAGAAACGTTCATTTCTTTAGCGATATGAGATTCAGAAACTGTTTCGCATAGCTTTGACTTTAATTTCATTTTTTTACATTTTTAGAAATAAAAAGCATTAAGTTCAACGATACTAGTTGTATCAGCAGTAAAACTATGAGAGCATTCACGACAGAAGAAACGCTGTTTTCTTAATTTAAGAAAAGCAGGCAATCCAGAAACAGGATTAAGCGTAATTCTAGAAGTACGAGTACCATTTTTACAATAGAAAAATCACGATTTACGCAACCACAGTTAGGGCAAGCATCTGGGCAATAGGTATAGGTAGCGAAGAAAAACAGGCTTTTTCTTTTTTTAAAATACACTTCTTCCACATTATTTTTCCCATTTTACATTTTTATCTTTGATTTGTAGCACGACTTCTTGTATAGTAGTCATAGGGTTTTCATCTCCTCTTAAATAGTTTGGACGCTTTTTAATATAAGGGATGAAGCCCTTTTTGTATACACTAAAATAGGGTTGGTGGATTTTCTCCATCAACCCTATAAATTATAGAACCAATTTTTCTATTCAGTAGAAATTCCTCTTTTATGTTGCAAAATTTTTTTATATTGCTAGAGTGTGCAATTTAGGATTTTTGTTTGAGTTTTTATGAGTTTAATTATACAATGGCAAAGTGAGAGTTTAAGAAAAAGGGGATTTACAGTAAATGAAATTAAGAAATATCGCATTATCATTATCTGCGTTAGTATTATTCACTTTACCAACGGTAGGCGCTCAAGAAGAAAAAAAGCTCCACAAGGTAAAGGGTGGCAAACAATTAATGGACAACAATATTTTTATAAAAAGAAGATGGATCAAAAGTTACGTTTTTCATGGATTGATCGTTCGTATGTAGATAAAGACGGCAAAAAGTAGTTGGCTCTTTTATTTATGATGAAAATTACAAGTCTTATTTTTTTATTTGAAAGCAGATGGAAATTATGCTGAAAAATCAATGGTTAGAAATTGGTGGCAAATGGTACTATTTCAAAGAATGGGGCTATATGGCTAGAGTGAATGGAAAGGGAATTACTATTTAAATCCAAGTGGTGCCATGGCAAAAAGAATGGATTTACGATAATAAATATAGTTCTTATTTCTATTTGAAAGCAGATGGAAAATATGCTGATAAAGAATGGATTCAAGATGGAAATAAATGGTATTACTTACTATCAGGTGGTTACTTAGCAACTCGTCAATGGGTCAGTGATTATTTTGTGAACGGTGAAGGGGCTATGATGGCAAAAGAATGGTTATTTGATCCACAATATAATGCGATGTTCTATTTAAATGCTGATGGGAAATATGCACGCAGTCAATGGGCTCAAATTGATGGAAAATGGTATTATTTCAAGGCGAACGGTGCTAGAGCTGAAAAAGAATGGGCAGGTAATTATTATTTAGGTGAATCTGGCGTAATGGCAACAGGAGTTGTAACGGTTGGAGATACGAAAATATACCTTCTCAGATACGGGTGAAATTCAAAAAAACAAGAACGATTAGAATGGGGTTGGGTTCAAAAGAATGGTCAACGTTATTTCTTAAATCGTCGTCAAGAACAAGTGGGCGGAAGTGATGCGAAGAAAGTTATCGATGTCAGTGAACATAATGGAAAAATCCAAAATTGGAGTCAAGTTATTAGAGATAATGGAATTGATGGAGTAATTGTTCGTTTAGGGTATTATGCATGTGACGAAGATAAACAATTAGCATATAATATTAAAGAATTAAACCGCTTAGGAGTTCCTTATGGAGTCTATTTATATACTTATGCTGAAAATGAATCTGATGCAGAATTAGAAGCGAAACATACCATTAAATTAATGGAAAAAAATATCATATTCAACCAAGTTACCCAATTTATTATGATGTTGAAAATTGGGAATATGTGAATAAAACAAAAAGCTGCACCTAAAGATACAAAAACATGGGTGAAAATTGTAAATAAATATATGGAAACCATGCATAAAAGCTGGTTATACAGAATGTAGAATTTATAGTTATAGACATTTATTACAAACACGTTTAAATCATCCAGATATTTTTAAAATATGTGGACTGGGTAGCTGCTTATACAGATGCATTAGATTGGAATAACCCACATTATTCAGGCTCTAAAGGTTGGCAATATACTTCAAGCGAATATTTAAAAGGTATTAGTGGAAAAAGTAGACGTTAGCGTTTGGTATTAATGAATTTAAGAAATATGATCAGACATAAGTCTGACTTTTTAGTGATAACAACAATGACATTGACCTGGTATACAAGTACAAACAAGATTTTCAGGTGCATCGATTTCTTTCTCTTGTAATAATTTTTTTGTAATTGATGAATATCGTATTTGGATAATTTAGCTTTTTGAATGAGTAATGATAATAATACACCTTGTTTTTGACAAACATGACTTAATAATTCATCACATTCTAAATCTAATAGTTCTTCTTCTATTAAAAGTTGCGACGTATTGATAGGGTCTCTTTTAGAGTTGTGATGATAAATTCTTTAAAAGACGATTGATAAGAGTTTTAATCATAGCAGCTTGCCAATTAAAATTTGTAGCTAATGCTTCAATAATAAAAGTACCTGTGCATTTTGGGTTTTGCCCATATTACATGAAGTACTTGTCTTTCTGAAGCGCTAATAGTATGAGAAAGTGTCATTTTTGTCTCCTTTCTTTGATATTTATTAGTGTAAATCTGAAAAATCTCTTTGTCAATATATTGATAAAGACAATTTTGTTACTATATTTTGTGTTTGCTGTGAAATACTAAATATAGAATGTTTTAGTTGATATAAGACTGGAAAAGTAGATATAATAAAAGTATGAAATAGAGAGTAAGTATGAAAGTAGTTTTTATCATTGACAGGGGCAGACGAGAAGATTTGTTCAAAAATTGGAGTTACCAACTGTAGAAATTACACCACAAAATGTATTCCAAACAATGGATGAACCATATATAATTGTTAGTCCTACTTATGATATGGAAGTATTTGAATATTTTTCAAGATTTTTATTGAAACAGATGATAACCAAGCTTTATTAAAAAGGAGTAGCTGGATCTGGAAATCGAAATTTTAATACTTCTTTTTGTTCGACAGCAAAATTGATTTCTTCTACTTATGAAGTTCCACTATTGCATTGTTTTGAGTTTCATGGAACTCAAAAGACGTAACTATAATAAAGGAAAAGGTGAGCGAACTTGGATAGTCCAAAATTAATTAGTAAATCTCAGAAGTAACATATTTTTTTCATTAAATAATGAATTGAACCGTCCGGTTGATGGGAAAAATTCCTTTACATAAGGATAAAGAAGCAGTACGTGCATTCTTCTTAGAACATATCAATCAAACACGGTATTTTTCTATACACTAGATGAAAAGTTAGATTATTTAATTGAGCACGATTATTTAGAAGAAGAGTTTTTTAAATAAATATGACCGTGAATTTGTTAAAAAGCTTAATGCAAGAAATTTATAAGAAAAATTCCGTTTTCGTTCATTTTATGTCAGCATTTAAGTTTTATAAAGCAATATGACTTTAAAAACAAATGATGGAGAACGTTATTTAGAACAGTTTTGAAGATCGTATCGTCTTTAATGCTTTATTTTTAGCAGATGGGGATGAACAATTAGCTAGAGATTTAGCTGAAGAAATGATTCATCAACGTTATCAACCAGCGACACCAACATTTTTAAATGCCGGAAGAAAACGTCGTGGCGAATTAGTATCTTGTTTCTTGATTCAAACAACAGATGACATGAATAGTATTGGTCGTACGATTAACTCTGCATTACAACTTTCTAGAATTGGTGGGGGAGTTGGTGTAAAGCTTATCAAACGTTCGTGCAGCTGGAGACCCAATTAAGAAAAAATTGAAAATGCTTCTAGCGGGGTTGTTCCAATTATGAAATTATTAGAAGATAGTTTCAGTTATTCAAAATCAATTAGGACAACGTAATGGTGCGGGAGCTGTTTATTTAAATGTGTTCCACCCAGATATCGTATCTTTCTTATCGACTAAAAAGAAAAACGCAGATGATTCGTGTTAAAACATTATCATTAGGATTAGTAGTTCCAGATAAGTTTTATGAATTAATAAAAAAATGACGATATGATGTATTTATTTAGTCCATATGATGTGGAACGTATTTATGGGGTTCCTTTCTCTTATGTAGATATTACAAAAGAGTAGTGAAAATATGGTGAATAATCCAGAAATTCGCAAATCAAAAATTACGTGCACGTGATTTAGAACAAGAAATTATTAAATTACAACAAGAATCTGGTTATCCTTATATTGTAAATATTGATACGGTCAATAATGCAAATCCAATTGATGGAAAAAAATCATTATGAGTAACTTGTGTTCAGAAATCTTACAAGTACAAAGTCCTTCAGTGATTAATAATGCGCAAGAATACGAAGTGCTTGGAACGGATATTAGTTGTAATTTAGGTTCTACAAATATTGTGAATTTAATGCAATCACCTGATTTTGAACGTTCGATTGAAGTAGCGGTTCGTGCATTAACATTTGTCACAGATCACTCAAGCATTGATGCAGTTCCAACTGTAAAAATGGAAATCAAAAAGCTCATACAATTGGTTTTAGGAGCAATGGGATTACATACATTCTTTGCGTTAAATCAAATGGAATATGGTTCACCTGAATCAATTGAAGTAACAGATTTATACTTCCGTCTATTGAATTTCTATACATTAAAAAGCAAGTCATAAAATTGCGAAAAGAACGTGGCGTAACTTTCGATGGATTTGAAAAATCTGCTTATGCATCAGGAACTTATTTTTGATGCTTATACGAGTCAGATGTTAAAATTAAATCTGAAAAAGTAAAGAGATTTTTGCGAACTTACCAATTCCAACTGCGGAAGATTGGAAACAATTAAAAGCAGATGTAATGGCAGACGGACTATATCATCAAAATCGTTTAGCGATTGCTCCAACAGAGCTCAATCAGCTATGTAAATGAAACAAGTGCGAGTTTACATCCAATTACTCGTTTAATTGAAGAACGTCAAGAGAAGAAGACTGGTAAAACTTATTATCCAGCACCATTCTTATCAAATGAAACATTACCATATTATAAATCAGCTTATGATATTGATATGCGTAAAGTGATTGATGTATGCTGCTGCACAAAAACATATTGACCAAGGAATGAGTTTAACATTATTCATGCGTTCTGAATTACCAGAAAGCTTATATGAATGGAAAAATGGACGTACAAAGCAAAATGACAACAAGAGATTTAAATATCTTGAGAAACTATGCTTGGAATAAAGGAATCAAATCGATTTATTATGTTCGTACATTTACAGAAAATAATGATGAAAATTGGAGTAATGGTTGCGAAAGTTGCAGTATTTAATTCAAAAAGGAGACTTATCATGAGTGAGAAACGATATTTTTAATGAGATTTTTGTCACAAAAGGCTTCTGCACCAGTAGCTTATTATAAAAGCAATCGACTGGAACCAAGTAGAAGATATGATTGACAAAATGACATGGGAAAAGTTAACCGAACAATTTTGGTTAGATACTCGTATTCCTGTTTCAAATGACTTAGATGACTGGAGAACATTATCCCCAGCTGAAAAAGATGTTGTAGGAAAGTATTTGGAGGATTGACTTTATTAGATACATTTGCAATCTGAAGAAGGTGCAAGTCTGATGAAAGACTATGTTCGTACACAACATGAAGAAGCAGTATGGAATAATATTCAATTTATGGAATCTGTTCATGCCAAAAGTTATTCAACAATTTTTCAGTACGTTACATACAAAAGCTGAAATCGAAGAAATTTTGAGTGGACAAATAATAATGAGTTTTTACAATATAAAAGCTCAAAAAAATTAATGAAATTTATCAAAGTAGAGATGCACTAAAAATGAAAGTAGCTTCAACGATGTTAGAAACATTTTTTTATTCTATAGTGGCTTCTTTACACCATTGTATTATTTAGGAAATAATAAATTAGCCAATGTAGCGGAAATTATTAAATTAATTATTCGTGATGAATCTGTTCACGGAACTTATACAGGCTATAAATTCCAACAAGGATACAATGAATTACCTTTTAGAAGAACAGAAACTCTTAAAATGTGGGTTTATCAATTATGTTTAGAATTGTATCAAAATGAAGTGAAGTATACACAATCAATTTATGATCAAGTTGGTTGGACTGAAAAAGTAAAAGTATTCATTCGTTATAATGCGAATAAGGCTTTACAAAATTTAGGGTTTGATCCATTATTCCCTAGATACAGCTGAAGATGTGGATCCAATTGTGATGAATGGTATTTCAACAGGTACAAGTAATCATGACTTCTTCTCTCAAGTGGGGAATGGTTATTTACTTGGAACAGTAGAAGCCATGGAAGATGATGATTATTCTAAATGGATGTAGTAAAATAAAGACTTTTTATGCATTGCATGAGGTCTTTATTTGTGTTGAGGACTTTAAGTCGGTTGATATAAAATGGTACTATGAGAATATAGATGTTAAGTTACAGGAATAGAAAAAAATTCTAGAGAGAGTGGTATAAATGGGTAAAAAGATGTAGCGATTATAGGAGACAATGAATATAGAAGTTTCTTTCAGATTTAAAGGGAAAAAGTTAGAAGTAGTCAATTAAAAAGCAGCTGTAAAGTTAATTACGAGTTACTGGACTTGTATTGGAATTTAGGCAAGGAAATAGTAGAAAAACAAAAAGAGTATTCTTGGGGAGATAGTTTTTTTAAAACTATTGAGCAGTGATTTAAGAATGAATTCCCGGATGTGAAAGGTTTCTCGACTGAAAATTTAAAAGCATATTAGATATTGGTATACCTTTTTATAAAAATTACCTAATTGGGTTGCAATCTGTAAACCCAATTATCGAGATATTGAAAAGATAAAAAGTATTCCTTGGGGACACAATCAAAGGATTATGTATAAGTGTAAAGATGTTAATGAGGCTTTGTTTTTATATAGACAAAACCATTGAAAACAGTTGGAGCAGAATAGTTCTAGAACATCAAATTGAGGGTGATTTATATAAAAGAATAGGAAGTGCTGTTACAATTTTGATAATAGATTCCGGAGATACAATCAGAACTTGCTAAGCAAACAATTAAAAGATCCGTATAACTTTGATTTTCTAACAATAAGAGACAAATATGATGAAAGAGAGAGTTAGAAGGGCATTAGTTAATCAAATAACTTCTTTTCTTTTGGAATTGGGTACAGGATTTTCTTATATGGGAAAACAGGTTCATATAAAAAGTTGGAGAAAGTGATTTCTATATAGATTTACTTTTCTATCATGTAAAAATTACATTGTTATGTAGTAGTTGAGTTGAAAATAGAAAAATTCAAGCCAGAATTTGCAGGACAACTTAATTTTTATGTGACAGCTGTTAATAAAAAAATATGAGATCAAATAGTGATAATCAGACCATTGGAATATTGATTTGTAGAGATAAAGATAATGTGGTTGCTGAATATTCACTCGAAAAATATCTCACAACCAATAGGAATCAGTAAGTATGAAATAAAGTAAACTACTTGAGCAAGAATATAAAAAGTAGTTTACCGACTATAAAAAGAAATAGAAGATTCAATAAAAAGAATTAGATTCGGACAAATAAAATATGAAAATGGTAAATTTTTATTGATTCAATTCCTTATGACTTATAAAAGGCGGTAGAGGTTAGAAAAACTACCGCTTTTTATAAACCTATTTATATGGACAGAATCTAGGTGGTCAGTGATGATTCCCGATGCTTGTAAAATGAAATAGAGGTAGTAGGTCCCATAAACTTGAATCCTATTTTTTAAATTCTTTACAATTGTTCTGTAAGTGAAGTCGAAGAGGAACTTCTTCCATTGTTTTCAGTGATTGATGATGGGAGTGTGGTCAAACTTGCTCCATAAAAATTCATGAAAACTTCCGTATTGAGTTTGTAGTTGCAAAAATAACTTTTGAATTTTTGAATAGTGGCTTCAATCTTTTGACGATGACGAATGATTTGAGGATTTTGGAGTAAGTTGTCTACATCGTCTTTTGTCAATTGACTAACCTGATGAATATCAAATTGTTTAAAGGCTTCTCTGAAACCTTCTCGTTTTTCAAAATGGTCGACCAACTGAGTCCCGCTGCATCACTTCTAATGTTAAAATCTCAAATAGTTTTTGATCATCAAAACAAAGGAACTCCCCATTCTTCATCATGGTATTTTTGATCGAGTTCAGAAATAGTTGCCCAAGCACAACATAAAATCTCCTCCTTTCAGAATGGGGAAAATTATATCATGATAAAAATGGTAAAAGCCAACAAAGGATTGATATAACTTGACTTTTGAAGGGAAAATCAGTAATATTAATGCAGTAAATATGATGTTGAAAAATGAGACAATCATTCTAATATGGATAGAGAGAACAGGATTGGTGGAAGCCGTTTGATAGTGAATGAATTGTGGCGCATTGGAGTCAATCAACAATGAAGCTTAGATTATTCTAAGAAATTAGGGTGGAACCGCGATGAGATCGTCCCATGATGCTTTTTGAGTGTACATAGGGTTTTTCATAGAAAAAGGAGGAAAGACTTCGTTTTACAATAAGAGATTCTAGAGGGATGTTATCCCAGTCATAAAAATTATAGAAAGTAGGAATACTATGTCAAAAATTAACTGCACAGAAATTATTTTAACATTACAAAAATTATTGGTCAAATCAAGGCTGTCTATTATTACAAACATGATACTGAAAAAGGTGCTGGAACAATGAGTCCATATACTTTTTACGTGCGATTGGACCAGAACCATGGAATGCTGCTATGTAGAGACCATCTCGTCGTCCAGCTGATGGTCGTTATGGTGAAAAATCCAAACCGTTTATTCCAACATCATCAATTCCAAGTTGTGATGAAACCATCTCCTAGAAATATTCAAAGAAATTATATTTAGGAAGTTTAGTTGCATTAGGGAATTGACCCATTAGAACATGATATTCGTTTTGTTGAAGATAACTGGGAAAATCCATCATTAGGCTGTGCTGGTCTTGGATGGGAAGTTTGGTTAGATGGAATGGAAGTTACTCAATTTACTTATTTCCAACAAGTAGGGGGATTAGAATGTCACCCAGTAACAAGTGAAATTACTTATGGTTTTAGAACGTTTAGCTTCTTATATTCAAGAAGTAGAAAGTGTTTATGATTTAGTGTGGACTGGTGATGTAAAAATATGGAGATATTTTTCAAACAACCAGAATTTTGAACATTCTAAATATGCATTTGAAGAAAGTAATCCTGAATTATTGATGCAATTATTTACTGAATATGAAAAAGAAGCAACAATCCTAATGGAAAAGGTCTTGTTCACCCAACTTATGACTGTGTATTAAAAATGCTCTCATGCCTTTAACTCAATGGATGCACGTGGCATTATTTCTGCGACAGACCGTGCAGGATTTTTAGGTCGTATTCGTAAAAATGGCACGTACCATTGCTAAAACATTCGTAGCTGAAAAGAGAATCTTTAGGATTCCCATTATTGAAAGACTAATAGGATAGGCTAGTAACATTAGGAGACAATTGCTACAAAATCATTATTATTAGAAATTGGTTTTAGAAGAATTACCAGCGCAATATGTTCGTACAAGTTCAGAACAATTAGCAACTCGATGTGGAAGAATTTTTCAAACAAGAAAACTTATCATTTGAATCTGTAGAAAGCTTTTTGCAACACCAAGAAGATTAGCAGTTCGTGTAAATGGATTAGAAGAAGAGCAAGAAGACCGTGTTGAAATTTTTAAAGGGCCTTCTCTAGCAATTGCTCAAAAAGATGGTGCATGGACAAAAAGCTGCTGAAGGATTCGTTCGTGGAAAAGGTTAACAACAGATGATATTTACGTAGAAACGATTAAAGATGTGGAATATATCCATGTTAAACAATTATTAAAAGGTAAATCAACAAAAGAAGTTGTTAAGAATTATCTTCAGTTGATACTGATATGAAATTCCCAGTTACAATGCGTTGAGCTGCTCATACTTTTGAATATTTACGTCCAATTCACTGGATTGTTGCTTTATATGGAGAAGAAGTCATTGAAGAAATTCAAGTATTAGATGTAAAAGCTGGACGTGTTTCAAGAGGACATCGTTTCTTAGGAAAAGATACTGAGATTGCAAATCCAGAACAATATGAAAAAGCTTTAGCTGAACAATTTGTAATTGTAAATCAAGATGAAAAGAAAAGCGTTAGTTCGTAAACAAATTGAAACATTAGCAGCTAAAAATGCTTTGGACAGTTCAATTGATGAAGAATTATTAGAAGAAGTAAGCTCTATTTTAGAATATCCAACAGCTTTTTGCTTGAACATTTGATGAAAAATATTTAGTCGTTCCAGAAACCAGTATTAGTAACTTCTATGAAAGAACATCAACGTTATTTTGTTGTGTATAATGCTAAAAGGTGAATTACAACCTTACTTCATTTCTGCTCTGTAACGGAAATGACTACATGATTGAAAATGTGGCAAAAGAAATCAAAAGTATTAACAGCTCGTCTAGAAGATGCTTTATTCTTCTATGAAGAAGATAAAAAGTTCGATGACAGCTTTCTTGAAGAAATTAGAAACATTAAACTTCCGTACTAAAAATTGGCTCAATGACTGAAAAATGAATCGTGTTCAATTATTAGTTGGACGTATTGCAAATGAATTAAATGTGGATGCTAAAGATATTCAAACTGCACAACGTGCACGCTGCTATTACAAATTTGACCTAGTAACAAATATGGTTGGTGATTCCTGAATTACAAGGAATTATAGAGGGTGAAGTACGCTGAAAATTATGGAGAAACTCCAGAAGTAGCTAGAGCAATTCGTGAACATTATATGCCAATTAGTGCTGATGGTGAATTACCTTCATCAGTACCAGGAGCATTATTAGCGATTGCAGATAAATTAGATACATTCCTAAAGCTTTACAGCTGCTGGTATGTTACCAACAGGTTCAAACGACCCTTATGCATTACGTCGTCAAGTAATGGGATTAGTGCAAATTGTCGAAGCTTTTGATTGGCATTTAGAAATTGAAGAATTTGCAAAAATTATTATTAGCTTAGATTATGCAGAGTTTATAGAAGATAAAAGAAGATGTACAAAGCGTTTGTTTTAGGATTTATTCGTGAAAGACTTGCTCAAAGAATGACTACAATAACAAAACGTCATGATATATTGAAGCGGTATTGAAATTCTAACTCAAGAGTGTACAGAACAAATGAAAGCTGAGCTGTGTTAGAAGTATCTAATGCGGCAATCAAAGATATTACTGAAGCATTAAATCAGTGATTAATATTAGTGCAAAAAGGATTTGCAGAAGCTCGTCATTCTTCAGAATACTCATTAGATAAAAGTTGAGACAGAAAGTGAACGTCAATTGGTAGAATCAATTGCTACTTTAAGAAAGACTTCGAGAACTATTCAGCTCAGAAAAATTTGAAGCATTTGCAACGATTACTCCAAAAATTCATGAATTCTTTAATGAAAAATATGGTCATGGTCGATAATGAAGAAATTCATACAAATCGTTTACGTTTCTTACGTGAATTAGCACTAATGATTTTAGAGTTTTCTGATTTCACAGAGTTAATTGTTAAATAGTCACTAAAAATAAGAAAGGAGTAAATCCTAATGGCAGTTTTTATGATCGTGCGACGATATGGGTGAAAATGCCGAGACGGTGGTAACGGTATGGTAGCATTTTAGAGAGAAAATGCAGTCCCAGATGGAGGTCTACTGGTGGAGATAGCGGACGAGGCTGGTAGTGTCGTTTTAAAGTCGATTCAGGACTTAGAACGTTATTCGATTTCCGTCACAAACGTCATTTTAAGGCAAAACCTGGTAGAAATGGGATGAGTAAAGTATATGTATGGTCGTGGAGCAGATGACAATTGTTAAAGTCCCTGCTGGAACGATTGTTCGTAATGCTCAAACAAAAGAATTGATTGCAGACTTAGTCGAAGTAGATCAAGAAGTAGTAGTAGCAAAGGGTGGTCGTGGAGGTGCGCATATGTCGCTTTGCTACTCATAAAAATCCTGCTCCAGATATTGCTGAAAATAGAACCAGGAGAAAAGATTTGAAGTGAATTAGAATTAAAAGTATTAGCAGATGTCGAGTTTAGTTGGATTCCCATCTGTAGGAAATCAACTTTATTATCGGTAATTTCTAGCGCAAAACCAAAAATTGCGGATTATCATTTTACAACGTTAAATCCACAATTAGGGATGACACAAGCTCCAAATGGTGAACAATTTGTTGTAGCTCGACCTTCCTGGATTAATCGAAGGAGCTCCTTATGGGCGTTGGTTTTGAGAATCCATTTCTTAAAACATATTGAACGTGCACAAAAGTATTATTACATGTCATTGATATAGCTCATTGGAAGGAAGAAATCCTTATGAAGATTATCAAGTGATTATGCAAGAATTAGAGTTCTTATCATTTAAGATTACTAGAACGTCCAATGATTATTTGCAAATAAAATGGATCAGCCACAGTCTGAAGAATTATTAAAACAATTTAAAAAGATTTACAAGAAAACTTACCAGATGGTCAAGAAATACCTGAATTTCCCGATTTCTGCTTATCGTAAAGATAGCTACAAGCACTACTAGCAAGAACAGCGAAATATTAGAAGAAACAGAATTCTTCCATTAGATGAAGTACAAGACTCAAACTCATATGGTTTATGGGTTGGGAAGAAGAAGAACGTCCATTTGATATTACAAGAGATCCTGATGGTACATGGGTATTATATGGAGAAAAATTGAAAAAATTATTCTTAATGACGAATATGGAACATGATGAATCTGTGATGCGTTTTTCACGTCAATTACGTGGAATGGGTGTCGATGCTGCCTTACGTAGTCAAGGTGCTGAAAATGGGGACATGGTTCGAATTCGTAAATTTGTCTTTGAGTTCGTTGATTGGGTGATGTCATGATTGATAGAACTGAAATTGAAAAAAACGAAAGTATATCGCAGCTTTTTGATGGATTAAGAGCCATTGCGATTATGAGTATCGTAGGCCATCAAATGATGACTTACCGTATTCCAGGTGGATTTCTAGGTTTAAAATATCTTTTTACTATTGTCTGGCTATTTTATGACAGCTAGTTTAATGGATTCTTTAATGAAAATGGGAAAGTACCTTTAAAATCATTTTTAACAAAAAGATTGAAACGAATTATTATTCCAACTTTTGCGATGATGGTGGCAGTGATTTTTATTTATTACTATTTCAAAAGGAACTCTTAGTTAATTTAAGAAGTACAATGGTTTCTAATTTATTCTTTATGAATAACTGGATGGCAAAATTTTCAAGAAAATGATCATGCGATGACAGTATTAACACAATCGCCATTTTCTCATTTATAGTATATGTCATTAGCGGTTCAATATTATTTATTGTGCCAATTTTATTTGTATTCTTAAGTGTGATGATTAAAAACATCAAGTGTTACAAAAAGTCGTCATTGTTCTTTTAGTAGCTTCTGTTTTTGATTAATGATGACGAAAGATGTTTCAAATGCTCATTTCTTAAAATTTTCTTTGGAACGGATACACGTGCTTTTTCTGTTTTAACAGGGAGCAGTTGTAGCGATTATTCCCTATTCAAAAAATTTTATGGAGAATCAAGCAAAAATATCGTTATGAGTCGGTGATTCGATTTGTACCAATTGGATTATTCATCCTTTTTATTGTTACGATGAAGAGCATAGTCATCTTGCTTTTAGGCGGAATGTTTATTTTCGATGTGATTGTAGCAGCTTTAATCATGATTTCATTACATCCCTAAATCTGTTACATCAATTATTTTTCCGTTTAAAACCTTTAACAGTCATTGGTGAAGAAGTCTTTCTTATTATTTATGGTATTTACCATTATCGGCTTTATATCAAGCAAAAATTGGTGATACAAGTTCTACACCTGTTTTACATAGATTAGTAGAAATTGTGTTATTAGTAATTTTAGGAGAACTTTAGTATCAATTATTTGAAAAAGAAATTCTCTAAAGTGATGAATCACATAGCTACACAATGGACACAGTCAACTCGTAGAACTGTAAAAATGATGAGTTAGCGCTGCTGTTGTATTGATTTTATTCATTGGATTTATTCAAGCTAGTCCAAGATTATCAGCCCAAGAATCTGCTTTACAAGAAGTATTATTAGCTAGTGAATCTTTATCGAAAAATACTCGAAATATAGATAAGAAAGTAGTCAAAACGATTAATAATATTCAAGGACTTAGTAGGGAAGAAACAGTATTCAGTTTCAAATTCTTCCATTACATTTATTGGAGATACTAATGCTATTAGCGATGGCACAAGAAATTCCAACATTATATCCTAATGCAGTGATTAGTGCGGATAGAGATCTTCAAGTCTATGAGTTAGGAGGAATGATTGCCCAATTGAAACAACAAAAACAATTGGGAGATATTATCGTGTTAATGGTTGGAAGTAATGGAGCATATACAAAGAGGACAATTAGATGCTGTTTTAAAAATATCGGTATGGATAAACAAATCTTTTAGTTTCGAATACCATCAATCGAACATGGCAACAAGAAATTAATCATATTTCTGAAAGTTTGGCACAAAAATATTCAAGTGTTCATTATATTGATTGGAAATCTGAATCAAGTGCGCATCCAGATTGGTTCTATGAAAAAGCGTCTATCGTGAATACAACTGGAGCACATCAACAAGGTTTGTGGATTGCTAAAATGATTTATCAAACATTACGAGGTAGTTAGGAGCAATTATGGAATTACAATTTTTAGGTACAGGTGCTGGAGTTCCAGCTAAAATGAGAAATGTTTCGTCAATCGCTTTTGAAACTATTAGATGAAAGAAATGAAATCTGGTTATTTGATTGTGGAGAAGCAACGCAACAACAAATTTTAAACACAACCATTCGACCAGGAAAAATAAAAATATTTATTACCCATCTTCATGGAGACCATATTTTTGGGTTGCCAGGCTTATTAACGAGTCGATCATTCCAAGGTGGAAGATGAGTTAACTGTTTATGGACAAAGGAATTAAACGGTTTATTGATGCGAGTATTGCTGTTTCTTATTCGAGTTAGGTTATCCATTGAAAGTTGTTGAATTTGAAGAAGATGGAGTTTTATTTGAGGATAAACAATTTAAAGTAGAAGCAATGAGTTAGAACATGGAATTCCTTCTTATGGATTTCGAATGACAGAAGCTGACCAAAATTGAGTGAATTAAAAGCAGATGAATTAAAAAGCGCTTGGAGTACCATTTGGCCCAGTTTTTGGTCGTTTAAAACGTGGGGAAGTTGTTACTTTAGAAGATGGTCGTGTCATTGATGGAAAAAGACTATGTCAGTGAGGACATTAAAGGGACGTGTTGTTGTCATTTGTGGAGATACAAGATTTACTCCAAAAGTGATTGCTTTTAGCACAAAATGCAAATGTTCTCGTTCATGAAGCAACTATGAAGCAGATAAAGAAAAACGACAGCTCGTCAACATTTTCATTCAACCAGTAAACAAGCAGCAACGGTTGCTTTAGAAGCGAATGTTCAACAATTATACTTAACTCATATTAGTGCACGTTGACCTAGGACATCAAGTGAGGTCAGTTGGAACAGGAAGCTCGTCAAGTATTCCCACAAACTAAAGTAGTCAAAGATTTTGATACATTTACGATTGGAAGAGAATTAAGATGGTAAAACGTGAGCAATTTTCAATAAATGGAAAAATGGTATTACTTACAGGAGCTAGTGGTGGTTTAGAGGAACAATTAGCTTATGAGATGTGCACAAACAACAAGCTGGTTTTAATATTGGTGGCAAGACGTGAGAGAAGTCTTAAAAACAAGTAGCCAATACTTGCCAACAATGGACGAATCAGCGAGTCTATTATTATGCATGTGATTTATCGAATGCAGATGAGTAAATTACTATTGAGAAAAATTCAATCCATTGAGGTGGATATTGTTATTAATAATGCTGGTGAGGCTACTTTAAAACAAGCCGTTGATTTATCAAAAGAAGAAATCGAAGAGATGTTACAATTGAATTTATATACGTTAATTCAAAATCACTCAACAATATCTTCTGAAATTCATTCGAGAAAAATCTGGAATGTTTGTACAAATCGCCTCTCAAGCTGGAAAAACAACAACTCAAAAACTGAGTTTATTCTGCATCAAAATTTGGGGGTATTAGGCTATTCAGATGCTTTACGATTAGAATTAAAAAGAGACAAGGTATTCATGTAATGACGGTGAATCCTGGACCAATTGCGACTCAATTTTTGAAAAAGCAGAACCAACTGGAAAAATCTATGAAAGTGTTTCTAGGTATGTTTTTAACAAGTGAGGAAGTTGCAAGAAAAATTGTTCGAGGAATGAAGCTTAAAAAGAGAAGTGAATGTACCGTATAGTATGAATGTTGCAGCGAAATTAAACTTTTGTTTTCCCAAAGGTGGAGACATGAGTATTTTAAAAATTATTTAATAAAAAATAAGTTCTGGAGGGTGATAGGATGTCTTTTTGCAAATGCTAAATGGGATTTAGTCAATAATGAGATAGAAAGCTCTAAAGAAATTGCTGAAAGCATGGGTCTGTCTCCTTTATTGATTCAAATTTGTAGGAGAAGAGGATATCAAACTGAGGAACAAAATTCAAGAATTTCTATCATCTTCACCGACATATGGCATGATCCATATTTAATGTATGATATGGAAAAAGCAATTCAACGTATTCAACGAGCGAGTTGAGAACGGATGAAAGTATCTTGATATTTGGGGACTATGATGCTGAGTGGTATTACTAGTACAGCAGTATTATACGAAACATTAGAAATGATGAGAGCACTGGTAGAATATTACCTACCAAATCGTTTTACTAGATGGATATGGTCCGAATATTCGTGTGTTTGAAGAGTATCTTGAAAAAGGTGTTTCTCTAATTATTACGGTTGACTGTGGAATTGCAGCTCATGTAGAAAGTGTTGAATGGGCAATGAGTCAACAATGTGATGTCATAGTAACGGATCACCATGAGATTCCTCCTGTTCTCCCTAAAACATGCAGTGATACATCCTCCGCCATCCAGATGGTGAGTATCCATTTGGAGATTTATCAGGAGCAGGGGTTGCTTTTTAAATTAGCGCATGCATTATTAGGAGAACTTCCTGTTGAATTAGCTGAAATTGCTTTGTATTGGAACAATCGCAGACTTAGTTAGCTTAACAGATGAAAATCGTAGTTTAGTAAAATTAGGCTTTACAACAATTAAATCAAACAGAGAGAATTGGATTAGGTTATTTGTTTCAAAAGAATTACAATTAACTCCTGGTTCAATAGATGAAAAACGATAGGATTTCAAGTAGGACCATGTTTAAAATACGCTTGGAAGACTTGGAGATGCGACACCGGGTGTGGATTTATTTACAACTTTGATGATGAAGTGTCAAGAAGTTGTGACTTTAATGCAACAAGAAAATGCCAAAAAGAAAGCAAATTGTAGATGATATTACAGCAGAAGCTTTAGAATTAGCTAAATCTCAAATAGATCATAAAGTGTTAGTATTAGCTCAAAGCGAATTGGCATGAAGGTGTATTAGGAATTGTTGGGAGTCGAGATCGTCGAACAATTACAAACAAAACGACAATTGTTTTTAGGAATTCAATCAGATGGATTAATGGCAAAAGGTTCTGCAAGATCTTGTGCACAGTTTAATCTCTATGATGCACTAACGGAATGCCAAGAGTCTTTAGCTAAATTTGGAGGCCATCATATGGCTGCTGGATTTAAGTGTTGAAACTGTGGAAGTTACCAGCGTTTATGGAAGCTATTGAAACTATGCGAAACAACATCCTGAATTATTGGAAGATGAAAAAGTGATTAGTATTGAAGAAGCACTATCAATATCTCAAGTAAATGTTGATTTTATAGATTCTCTTCAAGCATTAAAACCTTATGGAACAAATAATGCTGAACCAATTTTTAAAATTAGTTCCGTAACAGTAGGGCAAAAAGCAAAAAGATTGGAGCTCAACAGCAGCATTTAAAATTAACGTTGAATTCTGAACAGCAGCAGTTACAAACTTTAATCTTTAATAAAGGAGAATGGGCAGACAGCTTAAATCTTCAAGCAGAAGTTGAAGTCATTGGAACTTTAGAAATCAATGAATGGCAACAAAATCGTTTGCCCTCAATTAATGTTAAAAGATATTGCTGTAAAAGATGCGTTAATTTTTGATTGGCGTACAGAATAAAATTCGTCCGGATCATTTATCCGTGAAGAAGGCAGCTTATTTAGTTGAAAGAGAAGCACTTAAACCTTTAGTGAGTGAAAGAATTGATATAACTTCTAAAGTATTTTTCAATGGAAGAATGGATAAAAGAAGAAAAACAAGATGATTTTGATTCGATTGTATTATTTGATTGTCCCGAGTCTAAAGAAGTTATTCAAGAATTTCGTAAACACGCCTATACTCATGTATATCATTGCGTATACGCAAAAATCTATTATGACAATGGGAATCCCGACAAAGGAAAGATTTGTAGCTGTTTATCAATATTTAAAAACACATTCAGATGTGCCCTATAATGACAGGAGAATTAGCAAATTATTTTAAAAATTCCATTAGATCAATTTAAAGTAATTTTAAAAGTGTTTTTGAATTAAAATTTGTTATAATAGAAAACGAGCTGTTTAAGATTAAATCCAGAATCAACATCAATGGATTTAATGCAGTCTCATTAATGAAACAATTGCAAGAAGAACTTTGGCTCGAAAAGAGTATTTATCTATAGATCAATTTTCCGATTTAACAAATTGGCTGACAAATATGGAGGAAGAAAAATGAATTTAAAAAGAAATTACATTGCAAGTGTACCAAAGCTATCCTAAAGAAGGAATTATTTTTAGAGATATTTTCACGCTTTAATGGCAGATGGGAAAGCATACCAATATGCGACACAACAAAATCGTGAGATTATGCGAAAAGCAGAGGAGCTGACATGATTATTGGTCCTGCAAAGCTCGTGGATTTATCGTTGGATGTCCTGTTGCATATGAATTAGAATTGGTTTTGCACCTGCACGTAAAAAGGAAAGAAATTACCTCGTGAAACAGTTTCTATAGAATATGATTTAGAATATGGTACTGCAGAATTGCATTTACATAAAGATGCTGTTAAACCAGGACAAAAAGTATTAATAGTGATGACTTATTGTAACAGGTGGAACAATGGATGCCTGTAGGAAATTAGTTGAAAAATTAGGTATGGAGAAGTTGTTGGTTTAGCATTCTAGTAGAGTTAACAGACTTAAAAGGCCGTGATCGAAAGGATATGAGCATCTTTACATTGATGGAATATACAGAAGACGAAAGATGAGGACAAATAGATTTTCTGAGAGGTAACAACGAAAGCCATGGGCTTCGCAGAGCGAAGCTCATGGCTTATCTATCTAATACTTTCTAATATGCACGTTTCTAAATTAAAATGTTTGTGTTCTTTTGACTAATTGTACAATTTGTGAATTTCTTCTTCTGTTGCTCCAGCTGTTAAAGCTAGAGATTTTTACTTAGTAAGTTCACATGTCCTTTTTGAATGCCATCCGTTACCTGAATGCTTTTTAATGCAGCGAAAATTTTGTGCTAAACCAATAGAAGCAATATGAAGCTAATTCTTTAGCTGATGGATTCATCAATAATTCATGAGGTAAATTGAGCAGCTGGATGAATGGCGATAGATCCACCGACCGTTCCAATTGGCATTGGAATACTTAATGTTCCTACTAATTACTTTTCGTCATGGATGAACCATTTGCTAAATGGTTGATATTGACCATTTAGGTGTAGCATATGCATGTGCTCCAGCTGATCGACTCCTAATCATTTCCAGTTGCAATAACGACTGCATCAATTCCATTCATAATACCTTTATTGTGAGTAGCAGCTCGATAAGTATCTACTTGGGATAGTTCACTTGCAATTTCAATTCTTTGTGCAATTTCTTCTCCTGAAATTGTCTTTTGTTCTAATTGTTCAAATGGAATACGGCATGTAGTCGTGACAACAGAATGGGTTGCTAAATTCGATAAAATTGCGCATAATACAAGTTCCATTTGTAAAAGTTTCGATAGGAGATACTAAGGCTTCTAAAATCGTATTTAAAATATTTGCCCCCATTGCTTCTTTAGTATCAACAGCAACATAAAATACATAAAATGTATGATGCGGATGTTGTCTTCTACCCCAAATCTTTTTGAGATTCCACCACCACGTTTGACAATCGAAGGTGAGCTTCATAGAGCGATAGAAAATAAGTGTTCCATTTCTTTTTGAAAGTTTATCCTCAATTTCTTCTATAGAATAGGAGAGTCATAAATCGTGAATTTCCCAATCATTTCTCTCTCTTTTCTTGGTAGTAGTAAATCCCCAGAACGATGAATGATTTTTACATCCATTACTTGCTGCAGCTGTCACGGAAGGTTCTTCTTGTTACCATAGGGACGAGTATAAGTTTTATCATTTACCTTCTTCTGGCACAATTCCAAGTGGTAAGTCATATGGTCCAATTTGATTTCAATCATTTGATTACTACTGACTCTGGTAAAAGTTAAATCCATTGAATAAGTCGATCATCTGATAAAATGAGATAAGTTTGATAAAATGTTTTTCTTTTCTAATGGTGTTTTTGATAAAATTTATAAAATAATTGGTCGTTCTATATTATCCCTTTAATTGAGCTCTAGTATATACAAATTTATTAGTATGAGGGAGATACAAGATGTTTTTAAATACTGTATACTAGAAAACAAGGAGTGATGAATGAAATTTACAAAGAACAATTCAAAAACGATTATTTATATTAGAAGCTGAAGGCTTATCAAAAGAAGCAGAAGATTTATTAACGATTGTAGAAGATTATTTTGAAGAAATTTGAAGAAATTAAATCAATTAATTCCAATCCATTATGGAAATGTTAAAGTAGTTTCCATTGAAAATGAGTATCATGTTTGCGTTCAAATTATGAACAAAAACAATTAGAGGAATGGATTACAGATTGTAGTTATTTCTTAGAAATTATTCAAAAACATTTAAAGCAGGAAAACGTACGAAAACACGTAGGAAAGTTCGGTTTCCATTTCAAAACGTTTGATAGTCCGGTTATTAGTGCAAATCAACTGCATTTGAAGTGGAAGATTAATATGCGCATCAATTTTGATGATGAAACATGGTATGTAGCACCTGTGATCAAATTGAATCTCAACCATTATCAGGAGCTTAGCTTATGAAATTTACGGATTATCCAAGTTTTATGAGATGATGCGTTTACCCACAGATACGATTGTTGTTTCCATCAAAGGAGAAATTGTATCTGTATTAAATGAATAGTCAAGATATTTACAGGATTTATAGGAGGAAAGCTATGACGGTTAGATATGTAATTTACTGCCAGAGTAGAGCGCACCATTCTTCCATATGATGTGATTGGAAAGGAAGGTGCCCTATTAAGTCGAGCTTTAGGAATGATGCAATCAGTTAGCTTCTAGCAACGACAACAATTACAAAATCCAGAAACTTGTTTATGAAAAGGGCTATACATGGATTGTGATTCAGCACGAAATAGAATTCATCGCATGCAAAAGGTAGATGAAGAAGTCATCATTGAAACAGAAGCGATTGGCTATAATAAATTTTACTTATCGACGAATATCGCATTCTTTTCAAAAGAAAGAGAAGAGTTATTTAAATGTTTGACGACATTTGCCATGGCGATGATTGCTCATAAAAATTGTTTCTATAGATGAAGAAGTCGTGTTGGAATATCCATTATCAATTGGAGAAATGAGAAAAGCGACTCGAATTCCTAAAAGATTATATAGATGCCCCAACAGAATGCAAAGTCGAGATTAATGATATGATGCGAATCTTCATGTGAATAATGCTCAGATACTTTTGATTTTGCTTTTTGAGTGAATTAAGGAGATGGAGTAAAAGGAACATCCAGTTGAAAACAAGTGGTGATTAAATATGAAAAGGAAGTATTACCCAGAATCAACGATCGCATAATTGTTCAACTCTATGGGAAGAAAATCCAAAAGAAAAGTCGAGAGAACACAAAGCATGTCCATTTAATTTCTCCAAGATTAGAATCGCTGTGCGAATATTCAAATGGAGATAGGAAGAAATTGCATAAAATAGTTTGCATTTTGTTCAAACATCTGATACAATAATTTTGTAGTAACAAAATATGCAGCAAATAAGAAAAAATCTCAACAGTCCTATCCATTCAGAGGAGTACAATACTGCAAGGTGAACCCTAGTAGAGACTGCCGAATCTACTGTTCAGCAATTATTTACTCCATAAAATTTTTTTTTAGGAGGAATGTTCAATGTCTTACACTGGACCAAGCTGGAAGTTATCTCGTCGTTTAGGCATTTCACTTTCAGGAACAGGAAAAGAAATCGCTCGTCCATACGCAGGTCAACACGGACCAAACCGTAGTAAATTATCTGAGTATGGTCAATTAGAAAACAAAAATTACGTCATATGTATGGTATGAACGAACGTCAATTTGCTACTTTATTAGCTGGCAAAATGAAGGTAAACATGGTGAAAACATGATCCTTCTAGAACAACGTTTAGATAACGTAGTTTACCGTTTAGGATTAGCTTCAACTCGTCGTCAAGCTCGTCAATTAGTAAACCATGGTCACGTTACTTATAATGGTAAACGTGTAGATATCCCATTCCATCAAGTTGAGATGTTGTTGGTGTTCGTGAAAAATCACGTAACTTAACAATCATTAAAATCTTTAGAATCTTTATATGGACGTCAGAATTTGTTTGATGAAGAAAAATTAGAAAGGTTCATTAAACCGTCTACCATTACGTGATGAGTTAACATCTGATGTTGACGAATCATTAATCTTAATATTACAACAA